>Ga0209941_1000021_pt1 | contig 411294 bp, 399 predicted proteins | sample ThiBiot_300_plan_FD_183945 | JGI IMG/M metagenome (GOLD analysis project Ga0209941, IMG submission 183945) | Wastewater bioreactor microbial communities from Cape Town, South Africa - Thiocy_solids_1 (SPAdes) | ecosystem: Engineered > Bioremediation > Thiocyanate > Unclassified | place: South...
AACCAACGCACCCGACCGGGCTGCGCAACCCCGACCAGCTCCACCCGGTCGGGCGCTCACCGCCGTGCGCGACAAGGGGGTCAAAATTGGACGCCGATCGAGGGTCAGTTTTGCGCGCCGATTGACAGCCCAGCCAGCATCTTGATGAGGTGGACGCCCCCTCACGCCGGCATCGATGTGCCTTAAGGTGGCCGTTGATGATCAGAACCACTGAGGAAGGAGCGTCCGCATGAAGATTACAACGATTGGGCTCGACTTGGCCAAAAGCGTATTCCAGGTCCATGGCATTGCCGATGATGGCACCGTCGTCGTGGTGAAGAGGCTGCTCAGGAAGCAGATGCTTCTTCTCCAAGCTTCCAAGCTGCCTGATCGGCATGGAAGCCTGTGCGACGGCGCATCATTGGGCGCGAGCCCTGGCGGCGCTTGGGCATGAGGTCAAGCTGATGCCGCCCGCCTATGTCAAAGCCTACGTGAAGCGGGGCAAGAACGACGCCGCGGATGCCGAGGCGATCTGCGAAGCCGTCCGGCGTCCGACCATGCGCTTCGTTCCGGTCAAGACACCTGAGCAGCAAAGCATCCTGATGGTTCATCGGACGCGAGCCCTGGTCGTTCGCCAGCGCACCATGGCTGCGAACGCCCTACGGGCGCATCTGGCGGAGTTCGGACTGGTCTGTAACCCGGGTGTAGTGAACCTGATAAAGCTTATGCGTGCCGTCTTTGACGAGCATGATCCACAGCCCATGCTTCCTGAGATGGCGAAGGTGGCGATGACGACGCTGGTTCGCCGGCTCCTCGAACTGGAAGACGAACTGCGAAAGCTCGACAGGGTATTGCACGAATGGCATCGCCAGAACGAAGCCAGCCGGCGCCTGGCAGCCGTTCCTGGTATCGGCGTGATCACCGCCACGGCGATCGTGGCTACCGTCAGCGAACCCGGCCAGTTCCGCTCCGGGCGCCAGTTCGCCGCTTGGCTCGGCCTCGTCCCCAAACAGAACTCGAGCGGTGACCGACAACGTCTCGGCGGTATCTCGAAGCAGGGAGACCGTTATCTTCGCCGGCTGCTTGTCGTCGGCGCCACGGCCGTGATCCGCCATAACCGAGGCAAGACGACGCCAGGGGCCCAGTGGCTGCAATCATTGCTGGAGAAGAAACCCGTGAGGCTGGTCTCGGTCGCTCTCGCCAACAAGACCGCCCGGATCGCCTGGGCTCTTCTCGCCCGTAGGCAGCAGTTCAACCCTTACCAGATCGGCGCCTGTTGACAGGCATCAGCCGCAGCAGGCGAACACACAGGAATTGGTGACGGCAGAACGTGATGCGAGATGATCGACCAAGAACGAGAACACCCCGTGTGATTCAATGCGTCTCGAATGCGCCAGCTTGATCAGGGATCTCGTTCGCGGATTTCCATCAGGGCCAGCGGACAACTGCTCCGCACAAAACAGGCCGGACATATGAAAGCGACCGATCAGAAGCTCACAAAAAGCTATTGCCAATCGGGGGCGTCCACATATGAATCACAAAATCGACAAATCGGGAATCCCTCACGATTCAGCCAATCACTGAATCGCTCTAAGTATCGAGCGGTGCCCTGAAGCACCGGACGGCGGAGCACAGTACATTTGATAAAATTTGAGCAAATGGGAGTATTACTAGGAAACCAATATTGCAGGAACATCAGCATTCTTGCCATCGATTAGCAACCGGCTGCCGATTCTTAGTCTCCTCTTAATGTACCTTGTGCCAAGCGAATAGCATAACAGGCAGTTTGGGGATCTAAGATATGGACTTGGATCAATTCACGGATAATTCTGTATCTGACATCAATGCCTTAGAAATTTTTACAAGTTTTAAACGAGAATCTTGTCCTGCTAAGACAGTTTCTCGTGGCCGAATCTTGGCCAGGCAGATCGACTCCGCTCAACTTCTGCGCGCAAGCCAGCGCCTTCGCTATCAGGTTTACTGCCTCGACCGGAAATTCCTTCCCGCCGACGAGTATCCCGGCAAGGTCGAGACCGACGAATACGATCCGATGTCCACGCATTTCGGCGTCTTCGTCGACGAAATCAGCCCCGATCGCATGATCGGCATGGCGCGCCTCGTACCCGGAGAAGGCTGCTTCCCCTTGCAGCATCACTGCACGATCTCGCCACAATACAGGAAGTATTTCGGTTCCGGGATCCGGGCGGCGGAGGTTTCTCGCCTGATGATCAGCCAGACGGCCGTCGCCAAATTCCTCGGCCGAAGCGGCCTGGAGTTGCGCAGGGACATGCTGCTCGTCCTCTACAAAGCGGTGTATTCCTGGGTCGAGGCGCGGCAGGTATCGCTTCTCTTCGCCGCGATGGAAACGTCGCTGGCGGGGCTGTTGCGCAGGACGGGTTTTCCATTTGTCGAAATCGGACCCGAGATCGACTATTACGGACGCGTCTTCCCGTATGTCCTCGATATCGAGTTCGGCAAGCATCATCTGCGGACACAAGCCCCGGAAATATGGCAGTTCTTCCTCGACGACGCGTCGAGCGAACGTTCTCGTCGTTCATCGCTTTGGACAAGGCCCGCCGCCAAGGTCGCCTGAGCGCGTGGAGCGCCCGGTTTCTCCTCTCGCGGCATGAAAGCGGCGCCGGCCATGATCGTGACCGGCGCCGTTCTCTATTGCGAAGTTCAGATCCGCGCGGACCCTAGTGCCGGTCCACTGCCGGTGCCAGATTACGCGGCGCCCTGCGCCTTCCGGTGCCTGCGCAACCACGTCGCGGCACCCATCAAAGCAAGCGCGCCGCCCATGATGCTCAGGCTGCTCGGCTCCGGGACCTTGTTGGCGCTGATCGGGTCGGTGACGCCAAAATTCCAGCAGTCCGTCGGCGCTGGGGAATAGGAACACATGCCAGGCGCATTGCCGCTGGGCGCATTGTAGCCCAAGCTGGGATCAAGCGCCGCCTGATACGCAAAACGGCCTGAGATATCTCCCGTACCACCGTTGAATCCATTGCTGTTGAATTCGTAAGCCGCGCTGCCCCCGGTGACGGCTGCATAGAATGAGCCGGATCCTGTGGGCGGATTCGCGGTGGGATCGGGAAGCGTTTCACAGAGCGTGACGGACGAATTTCCTATCAGGCATCCCGGGGTCATCACAAAAGACAGATACAGCGTCCCATCCGTAACGCCTGAATATTTTCCGTAGGCGGTCCTGCCGGTGCCGGGACCGGCGCTGAAATTAGCAATACTGCTTGATTCATAGACATCAAGATGGATCAGCCCATCCCCATCCCCGCCCGTCGCGCCGCTCGAATACTCGTTCGCTCCGGAGATGAAGTTGTCCGCGATCCCGTAGATGATATAATTCAGATAAACGCCGGGAGTGGAAACTCCCGCGAACCAGAACTGATTGGTAGCGGTGTTCCGGACCGAAGTGATCGTGCCGACATCCCATGCGCTCTCGTTTGTCCCTGCCCAGGTGTCGTGGTTGGTCGCGGCGCCTTGAATCTGGATTGTCAGAGGCCCATTCGCGATCCCCGCAAGCGGATCCGCATTCGCGGGTGCTACGGTAAACGCGCCCAGCGCGGCGCTCGCCAGTGCCACGGCGTATAGCGGCAGTTTCTTCATCATTTCTTGGTCCTCCAATAAAGGTTCGAATGTTACCGGCAACACCGCCGACGGGTTGTTTTCATGGAAGCAAGATGCGTGCCATGTAAAAAATAGTATATTTTTCAATATCTTACTAGTTAATGCGATCGGCTCCGTCCCTTAGACATATCAGTGGTGTCAGCCGACCTGACAGTCGTCGCCCGCAAGGCGAACATCTAAATCGCCAGAAATGCGTGCTTTTTCAATGGGTTAGTTAGGTCGACGAAAGCCCAAATGAGTTGTCAAATTCCTTGACAAGCGCAGTAAAAGCGACGGCAGTTCCGTTGATTGTCAATGGCCGTGGAATCGGGATCCCGTATTTTCGCGTAAACGAGGGCCAGACTCAATCTCGCTGCATGGGCAGGGTGATGTCGCGCAATTTCGAGAGGGAATCAGCGCGATGGAACTGAGATTTGGATCGACGACAATGGCGCCGGCGGGGTTCGCCGTTGAACGTGCGAAGATCGACGCGGATTGTGTATTCTTGGACATGCGCGCTGTGGCTGTTTCGGCAATGTGCCCGTGCTGCAGGACGAGTTCACGCTGAACCCAGAGCCGATATCCGCGGCAAGCCGCCGATCGCCGGTCGGCGCGCTTTCCTGCGGGTGACGGTTCGCCGTTTGCCGCGAGATCAAAGTCACCAGTCACCCTGAGGATCTCGTCCAGACCTTGAAAAATCTCGAGTGGCGGCTCGTTCGGATCGGGCTCAAGTCGGCCCTAGCACCGCCGTGATGAAGGTGTGGATGGCGCCGGCAGCCAAGGGCGCGAATGTGGCAAGGTAGACATCGGGATTCACTCGAAGGGAGTAACCTTGATGCCTGCACTGATTATCGGCCTTGATCTGGCCAAGCATGTTTTCCAGATTCACGGAACCGGCCAGAACGGCGAAGTCGTTCTTCGGAAGAAGCTGCGCCGCTCGGAGATGATCGAGTTCTTCCGACAGTTGCCCAGCAGCCTCGTCGGCGTCGAGGCATGCGGCACGTCGCATCATTGGCGCAGAGTGCTGACAGACCTTGGGCACGAGGTTCGGCTGATGCCGGCCAGTTACGTTAAACCCTACATCAAACGGGGCAAGAACGACGAGGTCGACGCGGAGGCGATCTGCGAGGCTGTGACGCGCCCGACAATGCGGTTCGTCGAGGTCAAGAGCGTCGAGCAGCAGTCAGGGCTCATGCTGCATCGGACGCGGGAGCTGCTGGTCAAGCAACGCACCATGCTGGTGAACGCCTTGAGGGGACAACTCGCCGAGTTCGGACTGGTCGCCCCGAAAGGAACATGGAGCATCCCCGCGCTTCACGATCTTGCGCGCGGGTCCAGCGAGGCCGTACTGCCCGATGAGGTTCGCGGTTGCGTCGAACTGATCATGGGGCAAATCGACGATCTGCAATTGCGAATTGGTGTGCTCGAGAAGGCTATCCTTGCCAACCATCGGGTCAGCGAGGTCAGCCAGCGGCTGCAAACCATTCCCGGTATCGGCATCATCACCGCATCAGCCATATCGGCGACAATCGCCGATGCCCGCGCATTCAGGTCCGGCCGGCACTTCGCGGCCTGGATCGGACTCGTCCCACGTCAAAGCGGCACCGGCGGCAAGGTCTATCTTGGTCGCATCTCCAAGAAAGGCAATCCCTATCTGCGCAAACTTCTGGTGCTGGGCGCGACCGCGGTGATCAGATATTCCCGCAACAAGCCGGGGCTAGCGGACTGGATCAACGCCCTGCTTGCACGGCGGCCGGCGCGTGTGGTGACGGTGGCGGTCGCCAACAAGCTGGCGCGGATCGCCTGGGCAGTCATGCGTCGTGGCGAAAGGTTCAAACAGGCCTTGTCAGCGGTTGCCTGAACTGTTGTATCGACATCGATGTCTTCCTAGGACAGAGGCGATCCACCCTGACTAGGGGTGGGGCAATGGTGGAGAGCGACGACGACGTAATGGCAACCGGTCGAAGGACCGACGATCTGGGAAATCTGTACCTGTGCACGTGCTTCGGGCACGACCAAGGATGAATAGATCCGGATCAGCGGACTACCATTAGGGCCCTGCGGTCATCGTTCCGCTTTCATGAGGCCGGAACGATGACCGCAACCGACCATCAAGTCATAAACGAAGAAAAAGCTCTTGCCTGGCGGGCATCGTTCAGGGATGCACAGGTGTGACTGAAACAAAAGGCAACGGTTCGCGACGAAGCGCAATGCTTCGATAGTGATGATCCGTTGCGGAATGTTTCGGACTGTTGCGGCCGACGGACGGTCGTGACAGCCTGATTGCATGATTGCGAAAAAGACAGCGCTGAAGGAAGCTGGCCGGTTCGCGGCGGCATTGGCAGGACCGCTAGGGCCGCGCCCGATGCAGCGTGTCGTTGCCGAGTCCCTTCCGTTTTTTCATAACCTGCGTGCCAGCGGTGCCAGCTGGAGCCAGATTGCTGCCTTAATGGCTGCGGCCGGCGTGCGGTCGCGTTCTGGGCAGCCGCTAAGCGACGGCGTTCTTCGCGCGATGGTCTCGCGGGCTGCGCGAGAGGAATCGGACAGGCCAGCAGCCTCCATCGGGGCGATGGTTAAGTCTCGCACCAGCTCGTCTCCGGGATCAAAGTCAAGTCGGATGACACCAGCCAAGAGGGACAGTCCAATTTTGCACCAACTACGACCCGATCTGCCGGTGACTCCCGACACTGTCGCCGAGCGGATTCGAAGGGCGGCGAAGCTAAGGCGGTAACCGCCTGACGGATGGAGGGAGAAAGATTGGATTGGTTCACAAAGCGTATTGTCGAAACCGATCTCTTCGTCAATTCGCAGGGATTCCTGCGGCAATTTGGCATTGATCCGATCCAGGCCGCTCCGGCGCTGCTGTCGATAGCGCAGGATTATTCGTTCAATGTTGCGGAGGTCGAAGAGGCCGGCTCCAGAAGTGATGTTCTGGTCGAGCTTCATGAGCTCGCGGAGCTGTCGGGGGAGAGACAGGGCCGACGTCTGCCGGCCTTGTCCGACACGGCCATCCGCTCGTTGTGCGGCCTGTTTCCCTCCTCGACAATCGCCTTTGAAGCTTTCGGAGGAGATGGCCCGTCGTTTCGGGTGATCGATGATCCGAAGGTGATCGTATCAACCTTCAAGAGCAGTGTTGCGCACCGGTCTGCTGAGAACATCCCTCTCGTTATGTCGGCGCATGGCGATGCGACTGTCCTGGCTAGGACGGCAGTAGAAGACATCGAAATGGCGCGAAAGGCACTTAGCGAGTGGGCGAAGCAGGAGCCGGCTTCCTTTGCCGATCATGTGAACACGACAGTTTCGAAGCAGGAGGAGACATTCCAGGTCGCCGGACAGGTCGGCGGAAGGAATATCGGGCTTTACGAAACTGTCTTTGCGAATCCCGACTGGCGCCTGATCAACTCCGTCCTGGATCTTGTCTGGCCGGTCGAGAACGGCATGCTGCATTCTCGAAAGAGATCAGCGCTGGTCGAAATCCTCACGCAAACGAAAGCTTATGCACTGGCGAACCCAGAAAATGCCGATCGGGAGGACTCCGGCCATATCGACGCGAATCTGGTTTCCGCTGTTCTGACGCTTCGGCATCAGATCAATTCGCTCAATCAATCGCTTCGGTTCCTGGAGACCCGCAGGGAAGTCTTGCAGCGGGCGGACAACTTCTCCGAAGCAGGCTGGAGACGAGAGGAGCGCCTCGATCGTGTCGCCTTCTATCCTCTTCTTGATTGGAGGCGCGAACTGGAGCGCCGGCTGCTGCATGGCGACTACCGTTCCTGGAAGAGCAATATCCGACGGGCGACGGGCCCTGTCGTGAAGGTTCCCGACATGCCCATTTTCAACAGGCGGATGAGCCTTTTGCATCGAACGCTAATGCTGATCCACGCTGCCGGGCGGTCTCGGCGCGAGACCTCCGAATTGCCGCAAGAAACCAGCAGGCAGGAAGCCTCGGCGCCAGGTTTCTGAAGGTCGTTACCCCAGCAAGAGTTTCAAGGCCGGCGACGCTGATCCTGTGTTCAACAGCGCAGGAGACGCTCAGCGTGACATCGACAGGCAGCATCAGACCCATACGGCCTCCGGACGGCAGGCTACCACCGCTCCGGACATTGAGTTTCTGCACCGGGATCGCGGGCGACAAGGCGGCATTCCAGCTTGCCGGCATCGCTTGCCAAACGGTGGCGGTGGCGGAAATCGATCCGCTCGCCTCGGCGGTTCTCGCGCAGAAATTCCCCACCGTGCCTCGGCGACATCACCAATCCCGACATCAAGTGGAGTAGTTTTCGTGGCAAGATCGACATCCTCACGGCGGGCCTTCCGTGCCAGCCCCATTCCATCGCCGGCAAGCGGAAGGGCACCGGCGACGGCCGCGACCTTACACATGCGTTCTGCAGCATCGCCGACGAAGTCCAGCCGGAATGGATCGTCGTCGAGAACGTCGAAGGCTACAAATCGTCGGAAGGCGGAAAGGCCTGGCGTGCTCTCACTCGTCGTCTCCGCGCCTCAGGTTACGCTGTTGTCGACCGCGTCATCGACGCCGCAGACTTCGTGCCGCAGCGACGCAAGCGGCTATGGGTTCTCGCACATCGCGGAGGCTCCGGGGCCGCACCTGAAACCGTACTGGCTGACGCCGCAGAAGGCGCTGCGCGTTCTGGAGACGGCAAGCCGGCACCGCAAGAAGGTCTCGCCCATTCTTCTGGAAGCGCTTCTGTGCTCTATCCGCCGCGGCTAGGGACGCTGGTGGCGAGCGGAGCCGGGCTGTCGAAGCCCGGGATGACGGGGGCCGACATGCATTTCCTGATCGTACAGGTCGATCCGGAGGTCGGTCTCATCGTGCGGCGGCCGACACCTCTGGAGGCGCTGCGGGCACAAGGCTTTCCCGACGACTGGCTCGACGGGATCACCTTCAAGGGCAGGCCGCTCAGCAATGCACAGATCTTCCGGCTCATCGGCAATGCGTGGCCGGTCCCGGTGGCGGCGGCCATCCTGGCGGCGATCGGGAATGTCAGCATCCGGGGAATGCAGGCGGCCGCCTGAAGGAAGCGAAGAGGTCCGAGGGTTGAGGATGGCCGGCGCTGTGCGCCGGCCATCCTGCGTTTCGGGGACGATTGCACCATCGGCATTCCGACCTCGTGAGAATTTCGGCTGCATCGTTCCTCGCCGGCCGGTGCTCCGCACTTCCCGATGTCGTTACACCAGCTGGTCGCGTGCGGTCCAGCAAACTGATTGTGCGACCGAACAGGGAGACTTCGGATGACCAAAGCCAGACCAGCATCGACGGCAGATATCCTGACCCAACAAGCCGACCTACCGGCGCCATCTCTGATCTTCGTCGGTTCCGACAAGGGCGGTGTCGGCAAGAGTTTTATCTCGGCGCTCGCCGCCGACTTGCTGGAGGTCGTCGGCATCGTGCCGCGCATCGTGCAGATCGACGAGCAGGAGCGGCTGCCAGCGCTTTATCCGGATCGCGTCACGACGGTCTCCCTCGCCAGCATGGACGACGTGCGGCGTGACCCTGGTGCGATCGTGTCGGCTTTCGACCCGCTCTATGCGGCGATCGAGCGGACGATCGCCGATCGGGTGCCGACCATCGTCGATATCGGCGGTCCGCAGCAGACGGCGGTGGAGGAATATTGCAGCATGGTCGATCTCGATGCCGATCTCATGGATGCGGCGGTGAGTGCGGTCTGGCTCGTGCCGGCGACAGCCGAGCCGGAAGCGATGCGGGGGGCGGTTCGGACCAGCGCCGCAATCGGGCGCGTGCTGCCCTCAGTGCGGCGCGCGCTCGTTCTCAACGAGCGCGACGGCACGTTCCGTTTCTATCCCGGCTCGCCGGCCGACCGCATCTGGGTCTCCGAACTGAAACCGCTGACGGAGAAGATCGCGTCACCCCGCCTTCCGGCGATCGCGCCGGGTTCCTGGGCGCCCTTCGAGGCGGCCGGCAAGCGTTTCGTCGACGTGGTTGCCGCCGATATCCCGCAAATCCAGAGCTGGACCGGCCGCAGCCGCCCGGCGGCAAAGGTCTTGCGCGGCGATGTCGCCTTCTTTCTGTCGGCGGCGCAAAAGGCGCTTGGCGATCTCATCGGGCTCGGCCGGGACGACGCCGATGCGGAATGATCCTGCAAACCCAGCGTTCGATGCCCGGATCGAGACGGCGAAGGCCGAAGGTTTGGCGGGCCGCAAGGAATTGCTCGAGAGGCTCGTCCGCATGCCGATGGACAGGGTGATCGAGCTGCCCGCAAGCTCGCTCGCGATCCTCGGGCCGAACGGGCTGGCGCGACTGGCCGCTATGCGGGAGGAACTTGCAGGCGCCGGCCGCAAGGCCGGGAAAGCCATGCCGCCGGAGCGGAGCCCGCGTGCCGGCCGAGCCTCACGTCGACAGCTCCCGCATCCAATCCGGTCAACCGCGATCGTGGTGCTTTCGATCCTGGTCGGCGGACTGCTGCTCGATCTAGCCCGTCCGATGGTGAAAGCCAGAATGCTCGACAGCGGAGTGCGGCCCCGCCGGGTCTCACTCTGGCCAGCCTGCCCACGCCTCGACGGGTTTGTCGACGGCTGCCTCTACACGACCGGCGGCAACGCGCTTTCGCTTGCGCACGTGGCGGAACTGACCGGAATTCCGGTCGACCGGATGCTCGCGGCAAATCATCATCTTGTGGCATCCGCCGATACCGCGCTGCCGAAAGGCAGCCGGATCGTCATCTGGCGGGGCCGGCTCGGGCTTGAAGGAGGCTCCCGATGAAGCTCCATCCCCTGGCGCCGCGCAAGCACGCACTGCCGGCAGTCGCCGCTTCGATCATGACTTCCTTCCTCGTGGTCGCGCTCGGCGCAATCCTGTATTTTGTCCTGCTGCCGCCGACTGCCTGGCTGCCTTTGGACGATACAGCACGGCCAGCCGATCTCGGCTTCATGCTCCGGATTGACCAAAGCCCTCAGGGAAAAGCTATTCCATCGGGAGCGCTTGGCGGAACTGCTCTCTTCGCTTGCCGAGCGTCGTGCCGTCCGCGCCTCTGCCGTCAACAATCGGCTGGTCGCGCTTCAGGGCGAGCTGGCCGGCGCGGAGCAGAAGCTCAAGCGCCTCTATCAATCCGTCGCCAATGGCATCGTCGAGCTCGACGACCTGCTCGGCGAGCAGATTGCCGTCCTCAAGGCCGAGCGTCAAAAAGCCAGCGCGGCGCTTGATCGGGCGCGCTCGCAAGGCGCCGGAGCTGTGACGATCGACGCGGAGAAGGTAGAGGCGTTCTCCCGGCTCATGACCGAATTGCTTTCCGGCGGCGACACGCCAGCCCTGAAAGCCTGGCTTCGCTCGATCCTCGTAAGCGTGGTCGTCGGCAACAAGACCGTCCGGATCGTCGGCAGCAAGGACGTGCTCGCCGGCGCAGTAACCGGCAAATATTCTGCACGTCAAAATGTTCGTGGTTTTGTACCGGAATGGCGCGCCCGAAGAGATTCGAACTCCTGACCCCCAGATTCGTAGTTAGAAGACGATGATCGAGTAAGGGCGGAGGATTTTGAACCCGGCGCCTCTATCAACGTCGCTACCCCTACGCATTGCTGTGAGGACTCGGATATCAAAGCCTCTGAGTGCCCCGTCCTAGGTCGGATGAACTGGCCTCATGGTACCTAAGCCGCCCTACGATATCCTGCCGTTCGAATTTGTTTGCTTACATCGTGCTTACACAGACCAGCCCCGCAAGTGTTGTAAGCAGAAAATGCCCCGAAGGGCATCTTCTAAGTCGTTGATTTCGTAAGAAATTTTTGGAGCGGGTGAGGCGATTCGAACGCCCGACCCCAACCTTGGCAAGCAAAAAATTACACTGTCAAGGTATTCGTTCAGAATATCGCAGATTTCACTCCAGTACGCAAGAGGGAGCGTTCTTCCGGTATTCGTTGAGTTGATGCCTCGCGGATAGAACGATACTCTGATGAACTGACATGAACCGCAATGAAACGACGAGATGGTGACCGTATGGTGACCCGGCGAATCATCTTGCCATTCCCAACACTTCCAGTTCAGCAGGATCTAAAGCGGCTATTCCAGAAATTTGTCCAAGCATCATACGTGGCCTGTGCGCTAGGATAGCTTGCGCGCGCGATTGTAAAGATTAACAACGCTGCGCCGCGCGCCAGCATGCTTAAGCCCTAGGCCTCGTCGAAATAGTTCGGGAACCTCATACGGCGGCTTATCGCCGAAGATGATGCCATGTCGAATGAGCGCGGCGACTTCGTGTTCGTTGAGCCTCAGTTGGCTGATCACTTCTTCAGAGAGTGGAACGGACAGTTCATCGGCCTGCGACTTGAATTTTGTGAAGATAGGTCTTAGTTCCCCGATCTCTTCTTCAGTCTCATTGACCTTCGCGGTGCTAGTCGAATCGACAGCTGTGCGTAGCGCACGCGGAATCAAGAGCCGGCCGCTATAGGTGACAAGCTCTTCGCGGTCTGGCTCTACCTTTGCCGCGTTAGCGAGTAGCCGCACGAGGTCGCGCGGCACGAGTCGCCCGCGAAGGTCGGAAAGCACTGCGACGATCCAGGTCGCGGTATAGGCTTCCCGGGTGCGTCGACCAGGCGCATCGTCAGGCCCAAGCTTGGTGCCCCAAAGCGGCTCCAATGCGGCGGCGCGCTCGGCCGTTGATAGTTTGTGGAAGGCATCCGACCACAAGTCCGCAATCGCTCCGGATTGTGTAGCAAGCCATGCGGCGAGCTCAAGCACATCATCCTCTGTCCAAGTCAGCGCGAACGGCATATATTCTCGGCGGAACTGGTCGAGATTTTGTCGGATAGCGGCCTCCACTGTATCGCGCCGCACAAAGGTGAGTAAGCCGATCGGCCGCCGAGGCTCAGACCGCAGCTTTTGTGGCAAGGAGATCAGCAGAGCGCGCATCGCAAGTTCGACCCCTGGGTCGCCGACCGAAGTGTAAAGTTCCTCAAGGCCTTCGAAGATCGCGACGATCGATTTGCCCCTAGCGCGCATCTCGTCGAACAGCGCCTCACCCGCACCGCTTTCTCTTGGCTTGAATCCTAAGCTCCAAGCGATAACGTCAAGCCAGATCGAAACCCAGGTGTTTTCACTCAAATCCACCCCGAGCTTATCCTTGAGGTAGGCCGTCGTGTCGTAGATGCTAAGAGGGTTCTTGAATCCAAACTCGCCGCTCGCCGCTCGCCGCGCTTCATCCGCTTCGTGCAGGAAAGCTTCGCTCGACTGAACAGATGCAGCCACCGGAACTACCTGCGCAGAAACCGCACCGCTTTCGCCGACCAAGTCTTTGACGACTGCGCTCCATTCCTTCTTCGACACGATGAACCGCGCCGCCAGCGTTTTGCCGGTTCCTTTAGCGCCTTCCGCGATTGCGATCGGCACTTCCGATTTGTAGCGCGATGCAAGTGCGCTCAGTGGTTGAGTGACGAGCGGCCGGGGCACTTCGCCCTGCACATTCTCCGCTGAGACCAACTGGTTGGCGAAGGCCTCAAGCGCCCGTCGCCCTTCTCCTGCCACCTGCGGCGGTACCGGCGCAGGTCGGTCAGGTGCCCTAACCGACAGTTCTGTAGCGAGAAATTCATCAACACCATCGGCAAGTGCGCGCGAAAAACCACTGTTGCGCAGTTGGTCAACAAAGTCCCGCCAACCTCCGGTGGGCACCTGCATGTCTGGGAGTTCGGGGACATCGACCTGGATGAATGGCTCGATCTCGGGGACGCTCGCGTAGACATCCTCGTTCGCGCCCACCTCTGTGGGTAGGTCGGTGACAAGTGAGTTAACGAGTTCGGCAGCCAAGGGCTCAGTAAGCTTCTTGTCCATCCCTGTCTGGCGGAAGATAAGGGGAACGCGGTTGACTACCAGCAACGGCCGGCGCGGGATCGCGCCCGCGCGCCGGAACTCGCGCGCTAGGAACGCAGCAAAGCCTGAGGTTGCGCGAATTGACTGTTCCGCAAGACTGGTGACCATGATTGGTGAAACATCGGGGTCCATTGCCAAATTGACACCGATCGGCACAAGACCCGCGCGCACGTCGACGACAACGCCAGCCGCTCCCAGATGTCCGGCTATGTCCGATAACAGGTCGGCAAGAGCAAAAGGGCGCTCGGGGGTTGACAAGTGCTCGGGGCGGATCGAGGAACTGGCTAGTTCAGCGATGTCGCGCCGCAATGGCAATACGAAGATGTCACCGGGCAGATGATGGTCTCGCAGCCGTTCTGCAACGAAACGTATCGTCGCCGGGGCTCCATCAGCTTCTTCGGCATGCGCCAGAGTGATCAAATCCTCAAGCGAAATCTTCGGCCTCCCGGCGAATGCCTCGAAGAGATAGCTGATGCCGGGTGCCTCGAGGTCCGCATCCACGAGTAACACCGGCCGCTTCGCTGAGTCGGCCCAGTGTAGCGCAAACGCAACAGCAGTAGTCGTTCGACCCGTGCCGCCCTTGACGCTGAGCGCGGCGGCGATCGGGACGTGGCGCTTGCTCACCTGCGGCGTCGGCCGCCGGAAATCGATGATACCGTCAATAACACCGAATGGCTGACGTGCGTTAGTGCGGATGAGACTACTTTCCACCTCGACGGGAAGATCGGCACCGGCCGCCCCACCCTCAAGCTCGATCCGGAGCGGATCACGCTTGACGCGCGACGGGAAGAGCGATTCGAGTGCGGCGGTGACGCGACCGAGCTCGACTGGCGCATCGGCCTCGAGCAAGAGCCCGAACCAGCCGACGCGGGCAGCAGCTATTGCTGGCGGGAACGGCGAACTACCCGGCATGATCGTGGCCAGACGTCGCGCAACGTCGAGCCAAGTCAGCGGTGATTGATCGGGCAAATTCATCGATTTTTCTTACACCATTCAATGAGAGATGTTAGCCATTCACACATCGCATTGGTATCGCGGATTTTCTCACCATAACGCCAAGCCTCGTGGAGAATCGCGGTATCGCCGACTTGCCCTGTTCGCTCTACCACAATCGGAGGAGGTGCCTTGATGCTGGAGCGAGAGATATTGAGCGCCTGTATCAAGCCCCGGATATTATGACCGTAATTGCGAGCAGAGCGCGCGTTGCCACGTGCTTCGTCGCTCACCTTCAGGTTGTTCTGCAGCATATACACCGACTTAAGGCCGCATTCGGCAGCGTAGAAGAGTAGTAACGCTGCGGAATCAGCATTGTGCGACCGCTCGCGCTCGGCGGACGCAAATAGCTCTTCAGAGCGTCGGCGCAACGCCAAGGCAGGTGGGTTGATCAAGCTGGATCCAAAACGATTTCTGCCTGTAGATTGGCGAATGATCGAACGCTGTCAAGCAAAGCGACGCGCAGGCCAGCGGCCGAGCCTAGCTCACCGTGCCCCCCGGCGTTGGTGTGAGACCCAGGGCGGCAAAGACCCTAAAATCGGGATTACGCTAGCTCGATCCTTTCAGAAATTGGGGTGATGTACTTGCTGTGGCGAATGTGTGCCGACGAAAAGAATCCCGCGCATTCCTGCCGCGCGACGCAACCTTCGCACTCGGGCATGTACTCGTTCTTCCAGTCGCTGATTGACTGACGTGCATAGCGCCATATCCGTCGGTCGGTCGTGCAAAGCTGATGATTGTAGACAGAGACATTAATACGTGAATCGGCCAAGCACTCGACGGCTTCAACGAGCTGTCCCTGATAGTCGATTGGATCGATCCATAACAAATCAAGGTTCGCCCTGGTAAAGCCGGTTATTTCCAATCCCATAAAGACGACCTGGTCAACGAAGGTCAGATTTCTCGCAATGAACTGAGCGAGTTGCGGTAAACGGTCGAACGTTTGTTTGTGGATGACCACCCTGATTTCGACCTGAACACCGGCGCTTTTCAGGTTCAGGATACCCCGCACGGTTTCGTCAAACGCGCCTTCCGACTGGACGACGTAATCATGAATGTCGGCCAGGTCGGAATAGATTGGTATCCCAAACATCAAATCGTGATGACCAATTCCAGCGATTCGGCGCACATACTCGATGTCCGTAAAGGCCCGGCCGTTCGAGAGGATATGGAGCGATGTGTCAGGAAGAAAGGATTCAGATTGGCGGATCAACCGGACTAACTTCTCGCCCAACAACGTCGGCTCGCCACCTGTGAAGTTAATGGCTGATGCTTTCGGATCTACGAGTTCCAGCGCATCCATGATGTCCTGGAATATCCAATCGTCGGAAACATTCCGAGGCGGCTGGGAACACATCAAGCAATAATGGTTACATCGCTCGGTAAGCAGAAATCCATTGTGTCGCGCCGATTTTTGGAAGAGCAGCGATATGGCTCCGCGAGCCGCATCGAGGCGAACGACGTCTCCGTCATCCAAATAGTCGAAAGTGCTAGGCAGCCACATAACCGCGCCAACACCTGGAAGCATCGCGTCAGGCTCGTGTGGCTCTCCGAGCATTAGATACCAGGCGAACCCTTCGGGTAGACTGCCGCCACGAGATAAGTAGGCTTCGCCTTTGCGGAGCGGCAGCGGCCTTTGGGCGTTGGTGCAAAGGCGAACGACGCGGGGCCGGTCCAAGCTGTCGCCATGGGTCGCCAGTCCGGTACTGCGTCGCGTCAGCATCAGTTATTTGCCCATTGACGAAACAATCTGCGCGTCTCAGGGCTTGCTTCCATACGCGAAATCAAATCGCGAAAGATCGCCATGTTCCTCCTGCAAAAGTCAGAGGTCGGTTTGTGGCCAACGACGTCGCCTTGCATCGCGTGGTGATAGACCGGGTCGGCTCCGCAATATTGTTCAAAAGCGCAATCCGAGCACATTGGAACACTTCCCGCGAACGAGGCCTCGAGCGGATCCAAGAGTTTGTCCGAAAGCACTATTTCGTCGTAGGGGTCGTCAACTGAGCCAAGGCAGAAAGTGTTATCTCCCATTTCGGCCAGCATACGGCTCTCATCCGACGCGAAAATCCGCCCATCGTAATTGTAGACCAGCGCCGCCGTTCCGATCCCCGCTGGGCTCATTAAATCGACATACCCGGGCTGAAATGGAGTGAGCATCTTTTTCAGAATGGTTGACGCATAGAATTCGGCGAAAGGAACGCCTTTCTTGTTCAAGTCGATGATGTATTCGAGGCCATCAAAATAGAAATCAAGCCACGTCGACTGCTCGTAAGCGGCGAACCATTTTGTTTTGACCGCAAATCCATAGGGAGAGAGAGGCCTGAGGAAAATTCCGTTAAATCCTTGCGTGATGTATTCGTCGACAATTTCGCGAACGCGTCCGAGACTAGCGGCGGTCGTGGTCATTATCGCGCTGACCTGATCACGCCCCAGCCTCTGTCTTACCCTTGCAATACCTTCGATGGCGCGCTGATAGCTGTTGGCGCCCGGCCGCGGCCTGTTTCGATTATGGAGTTCAGCCGGGCCATCTAGCGACGTCGAAATATGAATCCGGTGTTTGCTGCAAAAATCGAGAACCTCGTCGGTAACCAGCGCCAAGTTCGTGGCAATCACGAACGCTAGATGCCGCTTCTCCACCTTATTCTTTTCGACGGCGGCCTCGACGATGAAACGGATCATCGGGAAATTGAGCAACGGTTCGCCGCCTTGAAACTCGATTTTTACATGCGGAGACGGCGACCGGAAAACAAGATCGAGTGCCTTGCGGGCAGTTTCCTCCGACATATCGAAGGCGGTCTTATCGTCGTTCTGGCGCGAGACTTGACAATATGGACACGAGTGTTCGCACCGCAGCGTCACGACAAAGAGATGCAATCCCGTGAATTGGGACAGGCGCTCTAATTTCGTCCTTGCCTTGAGCGCCAACAAATCGATCGCAACGTCGGAACCGTTGTCTAAAAGAAAATGCTTGGCCTTCAGATCTTGATACTCAGGGGTATGAGGCTCCAACCGATGTTGGAAAAGAGCAACCGCGAGGTCTCTGGCGGCTACATGATATTCTCCGACCATATTGGTCAGGACGTACCTGTCGCTATCAAGCTCTGTGAATTTTAAGGGAAGCAATTTGTAACCATCGCCACTTCCTTGGCGATACGCTTCCACTGGCAAGAATCGGCTCATTCCTGCAAGCCAGTCTTCGAAAATGCGATTGAGAGAACCAGGTTACGAACCGATTCGGTCTCTCGAGAGATGCGGGCACGCAGGTCATAGTCCAGAACCGTCCGGCGAAATTGGTCCTCAAGTATGCGGAGATCAAGCGTCGCTTTCAGTGGCCGCAGCGTACAGGAAATCTCTTCGCCATTGAGATCAATTTCCACTGATGCCTTATCGGAAATGCTGTAAGCAGCCCTCTTCACGGCATCAATGTCAAAGACCTTGGAAGATAGGCGTACACCTATCCTCTCCTCGTCAGGCTGAGTCATCGCAAATTGCCGGCTATGTTCTCAGCTGCTAGAGACGTGCGAGCTGTGGCTCTCGTGGCTCGAATGGCTCACGTGCCCCGCCATCCTGAGCGGCTTGTCTTTCGCGCGCTCAAGCGTCAAGTCTGCACTAGACACACCAGTGGTCTCAATCGGCGAAACCGATTGGATACTAGATGGCTGAGGAGCAGCTACGCCAGGGCTTGCGACCCCCAATGCCGCGACAGATAGCGCAACAGGTCCCAAGAATTTTCGTTTTGCCATGAAGCCCTCCCATATTGCCCAGGCTCGAAGACTCTCACAAAATGGCTCTTTATGCAACGTCGGCGTGTAGAATTTAGTTAGGAACATGCTAACGGCCGGGTGACCCGCCACGAAAAGGCGCTTTTTACCCATGACGCTGAAACCCGACCCTCACACGGTCTCGCCATTTGTAGAGGAATGCAGCACCAGGATAACGTTGCCAGAAGGTGCTCTCGTTCTCGATTTGCCCTGCGGGCTCGGACGACACGCCCGTTTCTTCGCGTCCCTCGGATGCCATGTAGTTGGGTTGGATATTGATGAAATCAGATTGGCACGAGCTAAGGATCTGTCGGTCCGCGAACGCATACGCTGGGTTGTGGCCAATATTGAACGGACGCTTCCGCTAAGAGATGCGGCCTTCGATCTTGTCGTAGTGGTCCATTACGTCTCGCCCAATATCCTTGCCGCCGCGACCGCGGCGCTAAAGCCAGGCGGCTATCTCATCTTTGAGACTTTCGATGCGCGCGGTGGAAATTGGCAAGCACTCCCTCGCAAGGATAAGGTTCCTGAGTTTCTTTTCCGAGGCTTTGAGATCGTTGAACTGCGAGAGCGACACGTTGGGCCGAACGCAACACACGCTGTCGTTCGAGCTCTTGCAAGACGACGTTCCTAAATGCGCTGTTGATGCGCAGGCGGCGCTATTGCGGATCACTATTCCACACCGTGATGTCCGCTTGTGTCAAACGGCTAAATTAGCTGGAACGACCGGGATTGGGCGCAAAGGAGGCATACGTACCCGTACGCCGCTTTTCGCCCATCTCCTCCGTGCTAGGGACGTGCCTCATGCGTCGCTTTTCCATAGCGGCGCAGCTACGCGTGCGGGCGCATGAGACGAAGACGCTTGGGGACCATGCGAGTCGGTTTATCGGGAATTGCGTCGGGATGCGGTGATTGCGTCCCGGAGAATTTTGTCGAGCGACGGCAGCCGTTATGGGCGATGCGGTGCTCGAAATGTGCCTGCATGCCATTGTTTGCTTTTTTGTGCGCGCGAACGCGACCGTGGCACTCGCAGCAGCGCATCAGATATTCTGATCTAATGGGCAAGGCTTCGTCGATGCCGATCGCCTCCCACATATCACCGCGCCACACGTCGCATGTGACCGCTTTGACCATTTCCCCCTCCGCATATAGACCGAAGCACCCAGAATAACCGATTTTGACGGTTCAGCAGATCAATGTACGACGACATCGTAACCCGGATTCCCGCTGATGAAGACGAAATGTGGGACGTGCTGTGGGATCAGTTCGAGCATGTCCACTATGTGCTTTGGCAACTTCCCGTGGAGACCAGGGAGGATGCGCTCGGCGACAAATATCATCAAGGGTCTGGTGGAAAAGCCCGGCGCGACGGGATGCACGTTATCCGCTACCGCAATGAGAGCGGCGAACTGGGACAGCGAGACCATTTTCTCAAGATGGGCCGCGAGCTTCTACCATATGTGCATCAGACCCTTGACGAGAGAAAGTTGACCCCGGAATTCGTGCAGCAGTGGGGGAAGATCATGTTTTGCCACGGCTACATCGCGTCCTATGTGTTCGATGATACCGATGATCTTTCCAACGTGCGAAGCGGCGGCGGCGGACGCAAGGACGGTCAAAAGCGTTGGATGGCCCATATTCTGCAAACGCTTTTTCAGCATGGGCATGATGATGAAGATGCCCGCGCAATAGCCGGGCGATATATTCAGAGGCTTGTCGTCAAGAAGGCATATCCTAGGGGTTTTGGGGAGAAATGGTTTCGCAAGATGGTCGATTCCGAAGGAGCGCTTGCGACCACCTATGACGCCCAGCATATGTACCCGAAACGTATCCAAGAGCTCGCGGATGGTGGACTGGATGGCATTCCCCCAGTCCCGTCAAACGTTGACCTCGAACGGTTTGCCGATCCCAATTAGGGGCTAACTGTGAGGTGAAAGCGTTCAAGCCGGTTCATAACCCTCCCATGCCAGCCCGTGGCGGGCCGGCAAAGAAAGGAGGTGAGAAATGAACGTCAATCCATCGCCATCGCTGTTCGATGACCTCGATCAGCTACGAACCTACAAGGATGCCGCAGCCGCGCTGCGAATTCCATATTTCAAGGTGCAACGTGCAGCACGGGCCGGGATTATCCCGACCTATTCGATCCTGAACAGCCGCAGATACGTGAAACTGCGCGACATCCTCGACCTGATGTCCGCCGCCTAACACCACCCTCAACAATCTAAGCCGTCCAGCCGTGCCCTTGGCACGGAACGGGATCGGCTTGTTCAAGCGAAGGAAATAACAATGAGCAAAAACTACCGTAGATCGACTCCCGTCCCCAATAAGGGAGGCGGAATGATGCGTAAGCCCTACACCGCCTCGATCAATGGCGGTCCGGGCGATTATTTCCCGACCTACCATCACAGGCCATTGGAGGCCGGATATCACGAAATCCCAATTCACGGTTCAGAAGTAAGGGTGGTCGTGTGCGCCGGTCCGGACAGCCACTTTCTGAAGATTTCCGTGGGCCAGCAAAAACCACGGTAGTCGGCTGATCTACCTTCAACGCGGCCCGAATTCCGGGCCGCGCCTTCTCTCCCACAATCCGAGCCGCTCAGCCTTGCCGTTCTTCGGCACGGAACGGGATCGGCTTGCCAAAATTCGAGGCAACATCATGTCCAAGATCGAACCCGCTGCCGACAGCGAAAACATCTTCGAGCATCACGACAAACTCTTTGAGAAAATCGGACTAGCCGCCACGCCCATAGAGCTTGGCGACAAGAAGCCGCTCGTTTCCGGCTGGACGAAGCATAGAACGCTAGCGCCCGCTCCACGCCAGCAGCTTAGGCAAAAGTACCCGAAGGCCAGCATCGGACTATTGGCGGGAACCGCGTTGTCGAACGGCAATCTGTTCGGTTTCCTCGATTGCGACCATCAGGGCTTTACCGAATTCTTCTGTCGACTGGTCGAGCCCGTCTCCGGCAAGATCGGTCAGAAGGGCATCACGATCTTCTGCCAGTTTACAGGCGGCACCAAGAGCAAGAAGGTCCGCCAGAAGGGTGCGAAGGCTCCCGTGGCCGAGTTGATGGTGTCGTCGGGAATGACGGTGATCCCCCCATCACCGCACCCGTCCGGTGTGCGATACCGCTGGCACGGCAAGCCCCTTCACGAAATCGATCCGTGCGCCCTGCCGTTGCTGGACGAACAGCGGATCGAGTTTTTGGCCAAGGTCTGCTCCAACCCCTCCGCCATCGCCATGGCGGAAGGCGGTCCTGAGCTTAAGGCGCACGACCTGATGTTGGCGCTGACTTCCTCGGGCATCGCCATGCTCGACCTCGATCTGGAATGGATGGCGCATTGCCTGAACGGGCTCCTGCCTCCGGGCTATCGTGGAAACACTGCCGACGAAACGCTCGGCATGTTGAAAAGCGCACGGGAGAAAAATCTCGGGCAGAGGACAGCATCCAGTGACGACTACGAGCCCGGCGAATTGGGGCCGATACCCTTGGGCTATCTGCCGGACGGCCGGTTCGTGTTCTTCGAGCAAACTCGCCATCTTATCGTCGTGGAAACCAGTACGAGGCTCGTCGTTCTCGGCACATTGCTCAATCTGGCTCCCATCGAGTTCTGGGCACGGAACTACTCCACCGACAAGGGCATCAGCGCAATGGCCGCAGGGATCGCGCTGATGTCGGCTGGCCGCGCCAGAGGTGGTTTCGATGAGGGCAGTGTTCGCGGTCGTGGGGTCTATATCGAGAACGGCCAGGTGGTTCGCAACTTCGGCGGCGAGATTCCGCGCAGCACCAACTACGCCTATATCTGTCCGATCCCATTGAGGATCGCCGCCGACGGGATGCAGATCGATCCGGCTGCCGTGTTAAAGTTCCTCCAGTTGTTCAACTTCGCGTCGCCCAGCGCCGCATATCTTCTGTTCGGTTGGCTGGCGTCTGCGGTGATTTGCGGTGCGCTCGAATGGCGGACACATGTCTTTATCACAGGAGCCAAGAACACCGGCAAGACGACGCTGGTGAACGCGTTGCGCAATCTGATCGACAAAATTGTCGTCGCATTGGACGGCCAGAGCACCGAGGCAGGCATCCGCCAGAAGCTCGGTCCCGATAGCCGACCCGTCATGCTCGATGAGTTCGAAAGCGACCAGAACCTTGGCAGGATGCGGCAGGTCATCAAGCTGATCCGCAGCTCGTCGTCGGGCAATCTCGCGATCGCGCGCGGTACCCCCGAGGGAAAGGCGCTGGAGTTCACGATCCGCGCGAGCTTCCTGTTGGCAGCCATCAATGCAATGGCCGTGACGGCCGCCGATCGTTCCCGCATCGTGAATCTTCCCCTCAACAAGCACGATAACGACAAGGTGCGCGCAAGGCAGATTGCCGAGTTGAGCCAGCAATTAGAGGGGACGAGCGCGAGCTGGTGCCTCCGGGCCATGGACCTCACGGCGGAAATCCTGGCCAGTATAAAGACACTGCAACGTGTCTTTCCGCCCTGCGACAGCCGTCATGCGCTGAACATGTCCACCTTGCTCGGTTCGGCATGGACCATGTTGAACGGGCGCGGGATCGACGAATCGAGCGCCGAGGCGCTCATTCAAGACCACCTGCCATTCATCAACGAGCTTGCGGAAGCCCACGAGCAGGACGACGCCATAGAATGCTGGAACGCCCTTCTCGAATTTCCGCTTCAGGGAAGTGGCGACGGGCAGTTGCTTGCCGAAGTTCTGGCCCAAATCAAGAAGCTATCGGAATCGGGGCGCGATCTCCGCAAGGACGGCAACAGCCTCCGATCCCTCACGACCGAAATCGAACGGCTCGGCATGAAATGGGATGGGAAAGGCCTCATCGTGGCCAACTCGCACCGTGCGCTCAGGGAGATATTCCGGGGAACGCAGTGGGAGGCAGGCAACTGGGGCGATTCGCTGCGACGGCTCCCCGGCGCGACCGCCACCAAGCAAAAGCGCTTCTCCGAGGATACCCGCTCCCTCGGCACATTTATTCCGGCTGCACTCATTCCGGAATGGGATGGGCCGGAGCCTCCGTACTGACCGTCACGGCGTCACGTCACGTCACGCGGCCCACACAGGCCCCCGGGGCTGGCACCAGTATAGTGGAAGTGCTTCAGCACCAAAACCAGACCAGACCTCATGCGGGAGTAATTGGAAAAGATGGTCGGGGTGACGGGGTGGCTGCTGCGCCGCCGCTGCCCGCGCCATACCCGTGACGTGACGTGACGCGTGACGTGGAATGGCGATTTCAACCTCGGTGAGCGAGGATTCCGGAATATTCGGGGCCGCGTCGTCTCGCGGCCTCGCCTCCCAACAATATGATTAGGTAACGGATTCGGTTACGGTTTTTGCCGTTCCACGGGTCTCTGCCCCTGCTGGCGATTACTTGTGCCGGTTACTTCGCCGTGATTTTTTCCGGGCTTTTTTGCCCAGTGGAGAATATGGATATGGACAACTTTAGCGTATCGATTACGACAACGACACGCCGCCGCAAGCTCAGCAACGGCACGGTGCGGGAGCATCATCAATGGTATTGCGAGTATCGCGATCCGCTGACCCGGAAGCGTCGTCGCCGCGCTTTCAACCGCAAGAAGGACGCAGAGGCGTTCCGCAATGCCTTGCTTCTGAAGGTAGCCGAGGGCTCATTTGTCGATGAGCGCAAAGCTCCCGATGTGGCCAAGGCCATCGACCACTGGCTCGGGACCAAGGAGGGCGGCGTCAAGCCATCGACGCTGAAGGGCTACAAGGTGGTCGCGAACGGTGCCATCCGTGGGCCGTTGCTGATCGGCACCAAGCAGGAGCGCGCAGACTACACCGAAAAGGGCATCGCCCCTAAGAACGCCCGGTTCCTCAAGATGCTCGGACACGTTAAGCTCACTGACCTAACGACCGCCATGATACGTGTTTGGCACAAGACGGTCACCGATCAATCGGGTGCCTATACTGCTATGCGTGCCAAGGCACATCTGAAGTCCATCCTTGCCCTCGCAGAAGAGGATTTCGGCATCCGCGCACCGTCGATGCCGACCGGCCTGCCGCGCAACCGGCACAAGCAGAAGAAGGCCATCCTGACGCCCGAACACATCGCCAAGCTGATCGCGGCGGCGCGCGAGGACGCGGAACATGGCATCTACTACGCCTTCGCCTTCCTCGCCGGAACCCGCCCCTCCGAGCAGTTGGGCCTGCTGTGGTCGGAAGTGGACTTCGACCGCAACGTGATCCGCATCCGCCGGATACAGGAGCGCGACGGGACGCTCACCGAGATGACCAAGACCGAGGCCGGCACCCGCGACATACCGATGTCCGCCGTCCTGCGCGAGATGCTGCTGGCGTGGCGGGTTCGCTGCCCGAGGAAGGGCAAAGAGCTGCACCGCGTGTTCCCCGGTCCCGGTCGCCTTCAGGAATGGCCGAAGCCGAGGATCGGCGGTGGCGGTCCCTTGCTCTACCAGAACTTCCGCAAGCGTTATTGGGCACCAGCCTTCAAGGCCCTCAAGCTTCCCTACGTGACGCCGCATTCCGCTCGCCACTCGTTTATCTCGACCTTGCAGGCGCAGGGGATCGAGGTCGGTCTGGTCGCCCAGATCGCGGGCCACGCGAACCCGACCGTGACGCTCGGGCACTACACGCAGGCCGTTCGCGACGGCTCTGCGGCCATCGAGGCGCTGGACCGGGCCTATGGAAGCTAGGAGAGACGGGCCGGCGGGCCTACGGGCTGCCTGCCGCTGCCGGCATGCCCGCCCTGCCGCCGGGCGGCCCCGCCGGGTGGTGCTGGCAGGCTGGCACGGCCCCATGCCCCGGCCGGCCGCAGCGCGCGTCCCGTGGGCCTCCCCGGCCACAGGAACGGCATGTGGCAAGACTGCACTATGCGGATTTCACCTAACATTCTGATATTATGCAGATAATTGTGCGACGCCTCTCGCCGTGTTCTCCTGTCCTGTTGGACAGGAGGCAATCATGCACGTCATGGTCAGGGACAAGCGCACCGGCAGTGAGGAATGGCTGCCGCTGGAGCGCGCCGCCGAGTTGATGGACCTTGCGGCCGACGAGATCGAATGGGCACTAGAGGAATACGGCGAGTGCGAATCCGTCGATCACATCGCCCTCGATCAGGACTGGTAGGCCGACCTAGCCAGCTAATCCGGATACGGCGTGGGCGTCGGTGCTGCCGACGCCCGCTTCGTTTGTGCCTGCCCGTCTCCGGGGCGGAATGGCTAGATACTCCCCCCATTCGCGATGGGACCCGTTGCCGGTGTCGGAGGACCCGTTCGGGCTTGCGACAGGCTTCGGGGCCATACGCCTCTTCTAGCTATATAGCGCTATACTCATTCTATACGACTATAGCGCTTGACATTCGGATCGATAGGCGTATGATCCACCTATCGTTAAAGGAGAATCTGATGCCAATGGTTCAGTTGTCGGAAGCGCTGTTTGCTCGTGCCCAGTCCCACGCCATACCCCTCGTTGATGACCTCGAAAGCGTCATCAGTCGGGCATTCGATGCACTGGAGACACTCGGAAAGAAGGAGGGTCAGACCGCTCCTGAAACGGAGCTGCTATCCATTCGCACCTACAATCCCAAGACACCGCCGAATCTCGCGTTCTCGCAGCCGGTGTCCATTAAAGTTGACAATGAGGACGTGCCTTACGGGCAGCTTTATTGGAACAATCTGATGTACCAGGTCATCAGCAAGGCTGTAGCGGCCGGATACACTGGCGACCGGTTGCGTGCGCTGATGGTGGTTCCGAACGTCCTCGGGATCAAGGAAGATCAAGGTTACAAGCATCTGGAGGCGGCCGGCATCTCGGTGCAGGGCCAGGATGCTAATGGCGCTTGGAAGCAAACTTTCCACCTCGCCGAACATCTTGGGTTGAAGCTTAGCGTGGTTTGGCGATGGCAGACCAATGAGAAGGCTTCATTGCCTGGCCAAAAAGGTTCGTTCACCGTCGGGTAGATCAGCCCGGTTGGCCTCCACCTGAACGGAGAACGGGCGTCGGTGCTACCGACGCCCGTTCTTTGTTATATGGCCGCTTCCGGGGGAATCGCATGACCCTCCCCCTTTGCGTGGGTCCCTCTCGGCGCGATGCCGGGGGCTCCAGACGGCCCTGCGAGGTGCTGCGGCGAATACGCACAGTACGTCGCGTCCTCACTCGATGCGGTAATCAACCGAAGCGCCACCTACCCGGACCACGCGCAAAGTCCTGCCCGAGATCTTGACGCTCTGGCCCTTACCGAGGCTGAACTGGATCGGCCGTGACGCCGTGGCGTATTGCGACGAGCCGCGCGCCGGGATGAACTGGCTGGAGGTCGACGTCGCCGTTCCGGAGACCGAATACCTTCCCACCATCCCCTCTATGTTGGTGCGTGTCGTGCTGGGCAGGATCAGCGGCGTCTCGCTCATAGTGGTGGCGTCGCTCGTCACCTGAACATCCGTCCGCTCAAAGATTGCCTGTCCGCCGCGTGTGCCAACATAGCGCACGGTTGTTCCGCCTGCATTGGTCGTGCGGCCGAACACGTCGGCCTTGCCGAAGGCGTTGGGCAACGCACGACGCGATTGGAAGCTCATTACCACGTCGCCGGGACCGGCGGACATGACGTTGCCCGTTGCCGGCGTCACCAGCGAGGTTTTCGTCGCCACTGGCGAACACGCGGCGAGCGCCAGCGCGGAAATGAGGATTGCTGAACATGCGGAAAGTCTCTTGGCCATGTGTTTTGTCTCCCCAAGCCATTGAACAAACACGGAAAACCGAAGCACGTCGGGAATCCGCCGTCAATTATTTGGAGCGTCGCGGCGGCAGCCGAGGTACTCGCCCCGAACGAAAGCCGGATCGAGCAACCGGCACGCCTCGAAAGCCGCGATCGCCAGCCGAGCTGGGCTCTCGGGGTGGACAAGCAGAAAGAAAGCTACATCCGCCTTCCAGAATGCCCAAATTGCAGCGCTAGGTATTGCCGTCCGCAGTTGCTCGGACTTGGATGCGATGAGCGTTTCCCATGTCTGCAACTTCGGTCGGTGTTGATACAGCAACACCGACTTACCCAAAGCGTAAAACGCGGCAGCCTCGTCCAGCGATACATGGAGCGTGGTAGTTTGGCCGGGCTTGGTTGCGGGAGGTGCAAGGCCGTTGTCCGGATCGAAGAACACCACGTCGGTGTCGGTGAACTTTGCCCTGCACTCGGCCATGTAGGCGACGCGCTCGGCCGCAGTCGGTGGCAACGGATCGGCGTGGAACGCAGCCCCCGCGATAACGCCGCTTTCCTTGATATAGCTCACCCGCCGCAACGACGTATCATCTAGCGTCGGGGTGAGGACATCGAACAGCTCCGGATCGCAGTGCTGATATTTGGCGTAGTTCCGCCGGTTGCCGTCCGCGCCGCCGTCATCCGGCGTCAGCATCCAGCATACGCCTACCTTGTTCGCGCCGCCTGCCGACAGTGCACGCAGCAGCGCATATTTGCGGTAGTCGTTGATGTCCCCGACGTATTGGTGCTTCACGTGCCCGCCCCGAATCTCCGTTCAGGCGAGCATGCCAGAATACCCTAATTTGGGGTACTCGAAATTCGGGTTCTATTGAAGCGCTGGTCTCAGCACTGGCGCGCTCTTGTCCTCACTTCGTTCTGATCTCTACCAGCGAATGATCGAACTGCTTGTGCAGGCCCGGAAGGACGCCGGTATCACACAGGTGGAGCTTGGGAAACGTCTCGGGCGGCGCCAGACATTCGTGTCGAAGTTTGAGCTTGGCGAGCGACGACTCGATGTCGCGGAATTTGTTGCCGCCAGCCGAGCCATAGGTGCTGACCCACATGCAATCATACGACTGGCGGAAGCCGAAGAGCACTGAACGCTCGTTAGGGCGCTTAGTTTAACATCAGCACCACCCGCAAGCTCGCCCTTGGTAGTCAGGCTTTTTTCCTGCGCCGGCTGCGTAGCGGGTCAGAGGGTTTTTGTGCTGCAACAATTTCGTCGCCCCTGAGGAGCAGACCTTCATCGATCTTTGCTGGATCCTGGTATTCTGGGTGGGTTAGAAGTACGTCGAGTACAAAGCGAAGCAGGTCGGAGGCAACCAAGCGCTCATTGGCATGGCGTGTGTCGGGGGGTTCGGACGCCTTCTTGGATCGCTTTTTCCGGACCCCGTGGACGATGGCTGATCTTGCCTCATAGAGGCGCTTGACCTTCGTAGCGATCTCGGCTGCCGAACGGTCTGGGTCTGCCCGGAAAACTGCAAGAGCCGCCGCGCGTAGCCGAAGTTTGTAGGAAAGCGACTGGTTCTGGTCGTCGCCAAGAAGCAGTTCGAGACCAATCGTACCGTCAAGAATCGCATCGGCGGCGTCAGTTCGAGTGAGGCATCCGTTTAGTCGCTTCAGCGCAAGCCGAACTGCTTCGCTTTTACTATTAGCGACCGCTCGATAGATGCGACGCACCTCGCTGAGGTGCTCTACTGTGACCGTCGCGCCCTGACGTACCCATCCATAATCATCGTATTCACTCGGATACTGACGCAACGTTGTGCCATACACCGGCGTCAGACCGCAAAAATAGCTTAATGTCCAGCCCTTGGGCACCCACAGTATTTGTGCGTAACCGGTGCTAATTCCCGTGGCGACTCGCAGCGCCCCGAAGAAGCTGTCTATAGCATCTAAAACGTTCAACGAGGACTGACTAAGAGATCTAGGGACTTCATCGACACGATCGACCCCCAAGTTCCACCCGTTGGACACAAACGCATGGGTAGCTGCACCGACCACATTTCGCACAGCGCCAGAACCCAGCGTGCTCATTCGGGCCCTTGCCAACTGCAGCTTCTTTGGCAATCGGGCGATGTAGGTCGTTTCCGTCAATGGAAAGTGGTCGACCTCAAAGTGCGTCAACGTGACAGGGACTACGAGTCTAAGATCGAGCTGCCTCCGAATAGTCCCAAACATGAGAGGCAAAATAACGGCTTTGCGACGCCCTGCTTCAATCGGAGCGTCTTGCCCATGGAGATGCAAATAGCGCTCCACCGCATCACCAACCAGATGATCGACAGGCCAATCTGAGAATGTGCCATCATAGATAGGCTCTCCCAGATTTAGCCGCTTACCAATGTCGTGGTTTCGTAGGAAGGATGCGAGTTCAGCGCCTTTCGGAAAACCTACCTCAGGACGCTTATACCCGACTAACAATCCCGCAAGACCGCGAGGACGCATCGTTCCTATGTAGTCCCTAGGACTGTCGCTCTGGTAAAATCCAGATTCGTGAAAAGACGGGAAGCCGCTTTCCAGTAGCGACATAACTGGATAGTCGCTGTGCGGCCCGATGTATTGTCCAGGCGTTCTCACCTGCGCCATGACCGTGCTATGCAATTCATCAAACGCCGCTTCGAATAATCTCAAATACTGTATGAATTCATCGCGGCGCTTCTCCGATGCGGCAAGGCGCTCAGCATCTGAAGTCAGCGAAGTCATGCAATTTACCGGTTGGTTTCCAGGCTTCCCTTAAAACCACACTTATAACGCGATGTCTTCCGTCAGATTATCGCGCACTCCTGCGACGCCGCAATCTCGCGCCGCATCGATTCCGCAAAATGGGATCCGCGTTCCTTGCCTCCCCTCCATGCGAGGCGGGCTTAGGCTTTAGCTACCGCCTTGCGGAGCTGGCCGAGAAGCGACGCGAGTTTGGTCCCGTCACGTTTTAAAACCGCCAACTTGGTTTCGGCCTCGGATTTATCCAGCGCCAGCATGGTGCGATCAGGCTGACGTGAACGGATCGACAGCGTTCGAATGAGCAGAAGCCACCGGCCATTGCGCTCGACCGTCACCTTGACCGTCCCGTGACACAGTAGGGTGCGGAAAGCCTCATGATTTTCGCGAAACCGTGCAAGCTCCGAGAAGGCATGCTTCCCCGCATCTTCAAATGGACCCTCGGGACCGATCGCTGCAGCCAAGTCCTCAAACCTTTGCCCGATGAGATGACGCAAGCGCACAACGGCCTGGCTCGGCATCGTGGCACTCAACGCAAGCAGCGTCTCGGTCACGGCCGCTTCGACCATCGAGAAATGATGCATGCAGGCCCCACGCCACGAATTGACCTCGGAGAAGATCACATTCCAGTCCGTCGATTGCAGCGGCGGTATCGTTTCGTCGTAAGTCGTGGTCATCTGTTTTCGATAGCACGACCACGTTAAGCATCAGATAAGCGACGTCCGTCGCACCGCCGAGCACCCCAGCGACGCCGCGATTTCATGTTCCGTGGATTTTCCGAATTGGTGACCCGCGTGTAACCGCGACCTTTTCGGCCGCTTCCGCGTCTTGCGATTTCAACCGGCCGGAAAACACGAAAGCCGCGGAGTTCCGCGGCTTTTCGACGTCCGAAAACTGGAGCGGGTGAGGCGATTCGAACGCCCGACCCCAACCTTGGCAAGGTTGTGCTCTACCCCTGAGCTACACCCGCTCGCGCGGCCGCGAGGCCGTAAGCGACGCCTATATGGCCGAAGCCAAAGCCGATTGCAACAGCGAAATGTCGAGCGCCGCCGGTGTTGGAGCAGCCATGTGCGGTCCGGTAGCGCGTCGCACTTCGGCTGCGCGAGGCGGCTCGCTCGTTGGGCTTTCCCCGGATCGCGAAAGGTCTTAAACCGCCCCCATCGATTGACGGAGCCTCTTTGCATGCCGAAAACGCCGGACGAACTCCTTGCCTTTCTCGATGGCCTCGGCATCTCGGTCTCAACCGTCCGCCATCCTCCGCTCTTCACCGTAGCCGAGTCGCAATCGCTGCGCGGCGAGATCGCCGGAGGCCACACCAAGAACCTCTTCCTGAAAGACAAGAAGGGCGCTTATTTCCTGTTGACGGTCGAGGAGGAGGCTGTCGTCGATCTCAAGACCATCCACAATCTGATCGGAGCCTCCGGCCGGGTCTCCTTCGGCAAGCCCGACATGCTGATGGACCTGCTCGGCGTCGCGCCGGGTGCCGTCACCGTCTTCGGCGCCGTCAACGACACGGAAGGCCGGGTCAAAATCGTTCTCGACCAGGGTTTGATGCGCGAAGAGACCATCAACGCCCATCCGTTGACCAACGAAGCGACGACGTCGATCCGGCGCGACGATCTCCTTGCCTTTCTCAAGGCAACCGGTCACGAGCCGCATGTCTTGAAAGCGGCAGCGTGATCGCCACATTGGAACACGACATCGGCGCGCCTGCCTGGCGGGCGCTCGGGGACGGAAAGAAGCCGCCGGCAAAGCGACGGAAGGGAAAGATATGAGCAGTCAGGACAATTCGCCTCAGTCGCCCTATGGCGGCGGAGCGCAGGGCTACAGGACCGAGATACAATTCGGCGAAAGGCCGGACGGCCAGGCCGGGACCGGCGCTCTCGCCGATACTTTCGGCAAGGCGGCGTCCGCCGACCTCGTCAAGGACACGACGACCGCCACTTTCACTGCCGACGTCATCCAGGAATCGCGAAACCAGCCCGTGCTGGTCGATTTCTGGGCGCCGTGGTGCGGCCCCTGCAAGCAGCTCGGCCCCACGCTCGAAAAAATGGTGCACGAGGCCAGGGGCGCGGTCAGGCTGGTCAAGATGAATATCGACGAGCATCCGACGATCGCCGGGCAGCTTGGCATCCAGTCGATCCCGGCGGTCATCGCCTTCCGCGACGGCCAACCGGTCGACGGCTTTATGGGCGCCATTCCCGAAAGCCAGGTGCGCGACTTCATCACGAAGCTCGGCGGCGGTTCGGCCGCAGCCGGCATCGAGGAGGCGCTCGCTGCCGCCGCCGAGGCGCGGCAACAGGGCGACACGGATATGGCGCGCGAGATCTATTCGGCCGTGCTTGCCGAGGCGCAGGACAATGTCGAGGCGGTGGCCGGGCTCGCCGAGCTTCTTTTCGAGGCAGGCGAGACCGGCAAGGCTTCGGATCTTCTCGCCGGCGTGCCGGACGACAAGGCCGAGCAGCCCGCCATCGCCGCCATCCGCGCCAGGATCGCAATGGCCGAGCAGGTGAAGGAGATCGGCGACCCGGCCGAGCTCGAGCGTCGTCTCGCCGCCGACCCCAAGGATCATCAGGCGCGCTTCGATCTCGCGATGATCCAGAACGCGATGGGCAGGCGCGAGGAGGCGGCGGACAATCTGCTCGCCATCGTCAAGGCGGACCGCACATGGAAGGACGACGGCGCTCGCGCCCAGCTTCTGCAGTTCTTCGAGGCCTGGGGCATGACCGACGAGGCAACGCTTTCCGCGCGGCGGAGGCTTTCCTCGTTGCTGTTTTCCTGACGGCAGTGGCGCAATTGCCGAAATAGCGCTTCCTCTTAGGGACGGGCGCTTGAGAAAAAGCAAATTTGCGCCAGATTCCCGGTTGCTGAGCGAAGAGGAAGACGGTGCAGGCAGGAAACAGGCAATATCGCAGGGCACGTGACATTCCGGCGGTCATTCCGGTCTTTCCGCTGTCGGCGGCGCTGCTTCTGCCGGGCGGGCGCATGCCGCTCAATGTCTTCGAGCCGCGCTATCTCGAAATGATCGACCATGCGATCGGCGGCGACCGTCTCGTCGGCATGATCCAGCCGAACCTCGAGGGTGAAATGAAGCCGGGCGGCGAGCCGGAACTGTGCGAGGTCGGATGCGTCGGCCGCATCACCACCTTCGCCGAGACAGGCGACGGCCGCTACCTCATCTCGCTGCAGGGAATCTGCCGCTTTCGCGTCGCCGAAGAACTCCATGCCAGGACTCCCTTCCGGCAATGCCGCGTCCTGCCCTTCCTCGGCGATCTCGACGAGGAGAAGGGGGCGGAGGACGTGAACCGTCCCGCACTGCTCAAGGTGTTCCGCGCCTATCTGGAGGCCAACGATCTGGAGGCGGACTGGGAAAGCGTCAGCCGCGCCGAGAACGCCACTTTGGTCAACGCGCTCTCGATGATGTCTCCCTATGGTGCGGCGGAAAAGCAGGCGCTGCTCGAGGCTCCCGACCTGAAGACGCGCGCGGACACCTTGATTGCGATCACGGAAATGGCGCTCGCGCGCGACCGCGAGGATTTCGGCTCCAGCCTGCAATAGGATACCGGCATGCCCGACAACGCGCGCAACGCCATCATCGATCCAAAACTGCTGGAACTGCTCGCCTGTCCGCTGACGCGCGGGCCGCTCACCTACGACCGCGAGCGCAACGAGCTTGTCTCGCCGCTCGCGCATCTGGCCTATCCGGTGCGCGACGGTATCCCGATCATGCTCGCCTCCGAGGCGCGCCAGACCGGCGACAAGATCGCTAAGCCGGAAAAGCCCGGCCGCCGCCCGCGCTGACCGGAGAAGAACCTTAAAGGTCTCGCAGCACCGGCGCCGCCTTCTGGCCGAGTATGCGCCAGGTCCCGGCAAGCCCGAAGCCGACCGTCAGCGCCAGCGCGATGACCACCGTCGAGACCGCGACCTCCGGCAGGAAGCGCGACGGCAACTTCATGATCTCGGCCACGACATACCAACCCGATACGCCGCCGGCGAAGAGCGCGAAGATAGCCGTCGCCAGGCCGATCAGTGCGTATTCGAGCGCGAATGCGGCGATCAGCGTGCGCCTTGTGGCGCCGAGCGTCTTCAGTACCACCGCATCGTGGATGCGGGCGCGGTTGCCGGCGGCGAGTGCACCGGCCAGCACCAGTACGGAGGCTATGAGGGCGAGCGCGGCCGCCGCCCTTATCGCCGTCCCCAGTTGACCGACGAGACGGTTGACCACTTCGAGCGCGTCCTTGACGCGGATCGTGGTCACGGCGGGAAAGTCGCGCGTCACGGCGCCAAGGATGCGGGCCTCGTCGGCCGGCGCCGCCTTCGGCATGGTCAGGGTCGCGATCCAGGCATGTGGCGCGCCGGCAAGCGTGTTGGGCGAGAAGACGAAGACGAAATTGATCCCGAGCGTTTCCCATTCGACCTTGCGCAGATTGGCAACCTTGGCCGTCACATTGCGGCCGAGCACGTTGACGGTGAGCGTATCGCCGACCTTGACGCCGAGCGCGCGCGCCTCGTCCTGAGAAAAGGAGACCAGCGGCGGTCCGGAATAGTCCTTCGGCCACCAGCTCCCCTCGGTGATGGTGGCGTTCTTCGGCTTTTCCTCGGAATAGGTGAGCCCGCGGTCGCCACGCAGCACCCAGGCCCCCTCCGGCGAGGCCTTGATATCCTTCGCGGGCACGCCGTTCAGGGCCATGACGCGGCCGCGCAGCATCGGCACGCGCTCCACCTTGGCTCCCGGCGCCTCCTTCGCCAGCAGGCGGGTGAAATCGTCGACCTTGTTTCCCTGTATGTCGACGAAGAAGAAATTCGGCGCCTTCTCCGGCAGGCTGTCGGCGATCTGCCGCCTCAGATTGCCGTCGATCAGGGCAAGTGCGGCGACAAGCGTCAGCCCGAGCCCGAGCGAGAGCACGACCGAGCCGGTCAGCGCGCCCGGCCGGTGGATATTGCCGATGGCGAGCCGAAGCGCGGTCGAGCGCACGCGCGGGCTGCGGCGGGCGAGGAATTGCACCAGCCAGCCGACGCCTCTCAAGACGATGAAGGCGAATGCGGCCGCGACGACGAAGATGACGGCGATGTGCCGGTCGCTTGCGTACCAGACCGAAAGCAGCGCCAGCACGATCACGATGCCGGCCGCCGCGACAAGATAAGGACGGCGCGGCCATCCGCTCCCCTCGAAGCCCATCTCGCGGAAGAGCGCAGTCGCCGGCACGTCGCGGGCGCGCCCGAGCGGCAGGAGCGCGAAAGCGAGCGTCACCAGCACGCCGAAGAGCGCGGCCATGGCGAGCGCGCCGGGGTAGATGCCGCCCGCCGCCGGCACGGGAATGACGGAGGATAGCGCCCAACCTGCGGCGAAGGGCAATGCCGCGGCGACAACCAGCCCGACGACGATACCGATCAGTGCGATAAGGCCGATCTGCACCAGATAAACGGTGAAGACGAAGCCGCCGGAGGCGCCGAGGCTCTTGAATGTGGCGATGACGCCGCGCTTGCCGTCGAGATAGGCGCGCACCGCGTTGGCGACGCCGACGCCGCCGACGATCAGCGCCGTCAATCCGACAAGCGTCAGGAACTGCGTGAAGCGCTCGATGTTGGAGGCGAGCGCCGGCGCGGCGTTCATGCGGGTGCGGACGCTCCAGCCGGCTTCGGGGAATTTGTCGCCGGCCCGTTCCGCTATCTTCTTCAATGCCGCATCGCTGGTGGCGACCGGCAGCTTCACCTTGTAGACATGCTTGACGAGGCTGCCGGGCTGGACAAGTCCGGCGGCCTCTAGCGCATCGAGCGAGATCAGGAGGCGCGGCGCGAAGGCAAAACCGTCCGACACGGCGTCCGGTTCGTCGACCAGCCTTGCCCTGAGTTCAATCGTGGCCTTGCCGAGCTGGATGCGGTCGCCGGGCTTCAGGTGCAGGCGGGCAAACAATATGTCGGGCGCTGCAGCGCCGTAGACGCCGTTCTCCTCGCCCAGGAGCGCGTCATGCGAAAGCGCCGGATCGGTGCCGAGCTGGCCATAGAGCGGATAGGCCCCATCCACCGCCTTCACTTCCACCAGCGCCTGGTCCGAGCCGTCGGGCAGGCGCGCCATGGAGCGCATGTTGGCGGTTTCGGCGACCGTACCGAGGCCATGGAAATAGGCGCGCTCGGCATTGTCGGCGGCGCGCTGGATGAGCTGGTAGCGTATGTCGCCGCCAAGCAGGATGCGGCCCTGCCCCGAGACGCTTGCACCGATCGCCTCGGCGACGGAGTTCACGCCGCCGATGGCGGCCACGCCGAGCGCGATGCAGGTGAGAAACACCACAAAGCCGCGAAGCCCGCCGCGCATCTCGCGCAACGAAAAGCGAAAGGCGAGGCCTGGCGTACCGCTGCGGCGCATCGCCTAGGCCGAAACCTTGAGCGCCGGCGCAGCCTCGATGCGGCCGGAACGCATGGCGATCTGCCGCCGGCAGCGGGCAGCAAGCGCGGAATCGTGCGTGACCAGCACCAGCGTCGTGCCGCGCTCCTTCGCGGTGGCGAAGAGAAGGTCGGCGATCTGCCGTCCGGTCGCCTGGTCGAGATTGCCGGTCGGCTCGTCGGCGATCAGGATCGGTGGTTCGGGCGCCAATGCGCGGGCGATCGCCACGCGCTGCTGCTCGCCGCCGGAAAGCGCACCGGGATAATGCGTCATGCGGTCCTTCAGGCCGACCGCGACAAGTTCCCGCTCGGCTGCGAGAAAGGGATCCTTACGGCCGGCAAGCTCCAGCGGCACGGCCACGTTCTCCAACGCCGTCATATTGGGGATCAGATGGAAGGACTGGAAGACGATGCCGACATTGCGGCCACGAAAGGCCGCGACCCAGTCTTCGCTCTTGCCGTTCAGCGCCTCGCCCGCAATCGTCACCGTTCCGCTATCGACGCGCTCCAGCCCCGCGATCACCATCAGAAGCGTCGATTTCCCGGAGCCGGAAGGGCCGACGATGCCGGCCGTCTCGCCACGCCCCACCGAGAGCGTCACGCCCTTCAGCACATGGACCCGCGAGGCCCCCTCGCCCAGCGTCAGCGACACGTCGCTGAGCGCAATGACGGCATCGGGCGCGGGCACGGCTTCGTTCACGGGCGATCGGTCCTATATTGGGAGGGATGGAGCACGGCTTCCAAGCATATGGGTTTCACATGACGGCTTTCAAAAATCTTTTCCGAACCTTGCTTGTCGTCATTATGGCATGGCTGGCCGCCACGCCGGCCATGGCCGATCCGGTCGGCATCGTCGGTTTCGGCGACAGCCTGATGGCCGGATACAGGCTCGGCCCAGGCGAATCCTTCGCCGACAAGCTACAGGCCGCGCTGAAGAAGGACGGCTACGACGTGACGGTCGCCAATGCCGGCGTCTCGGGCGACACCACCAGCGACGGGCTGGCGAGGCTGGACTGGTCGGTTCCGGACGGAACCGACCTGGTCATCCTCGAACTCGGCGCCAACGACATGCTGCGCGGCGTCGATCCGGCGCTGACCCGCAAGAACCTCGAAGCGATGATCGAGCGACTGAAGGAGCGCGGCATCAAGGTGCTGCTCTTCGGCATGAAGGCGGCGCCCAATCTCGGCCCGGACTACCAGAAAGCGTTCGACGCCATCTATCCGGATCTTGCCGCCAGATATTCGCTGCCGCTCTACCCGTTCTTCCTCGACGGCGTCGCCGGGCATCCGGACCTGCAACTCGACGACGGCATGCACCCGAACGCGAAAGGCGTGGACCGGATGGTCGAGGGCGCGCTGCCGATCGTGGAAAATTCGCTCGGCAGGCCGGGGAAAAGCTCATGAGACGCAAGCCGGCCGCACGGCTTTCCCGCCTGAGCCGCCCCCTATCCCCGTATCGACTGAAACAAATCATCCCTGCCCGCGTTTTCCCCAGAGCTGCACAAACGACTTGCTCCACGCCGCGATCGGTGATTCGCTGTCATGGGTTAGTCGATTCGAGGAGGGCCGATTAAATGCCGCGTTTGTTCACCGCCCTCGAAATCCCGCGTGATGCCGCCCTTTCGCTGTCGCTCCTGCGCGGCGGCTTGCCCGGGGCTCGCTGGATCGATGTCGAGAATTACCATCTCACCTTGCGGTTCTTCGGCGATGTGGAGGGCTACGTCGCCGACGAGATCGCCGACGCGCTCGACCGGGTGCGCCGCCGCTCCTTCCAAATCGCCCTGTCCGGTGTCGGCGCCTTCGGATCGAAGAAGCCGCACGCGCTTTGGGCGGGCGTCACGGCCTCGCCCGACCTCAACGCGCTGCAAGGCGAGATCGACCGTATCTGCCGGCGGCTCGGCCTGCCGGCGGACGCGCGCAAATTCATGCCGCATGTCACCATCGGCCGGCTGAGGAATGTCAGCCCGGCGGCAGTCGCCGCCTATCTTTCGGCGCGCGGCAATTTCAGTACCGCGCCTTTCCGCGTGTCGCGCTTCGTCCTGATGTCGTCGAAGGATTCGGTCGGCGGCGGCCCCTATGTCGTGGAGGAGGCCTGGCCGCTGACCGCCGGCGATGGCGCGCGACCCTACAGCGCACCGGCCGAGGATATTTCGCGGATCTGGCGATAACGTCGAACTGTCCGTCTCCCGCGCCCGCGCTATCTTCGACGGACAGCGAAGAAGGAGATGGACATGGCACGCGAAAAGCTCGAACGCGCCGCGATAGACGGCGCGCTGAAGGAACTCGACGGCTGGACGCTGGACGTCGGCGGAAAATCGATTTCGCGCAAATTCGAGTTTCACAATTTTTCCGAGGCTTTCGCCTTCATGACACGCTCGGCCCTTGCCGCCGAGAAGCTCGACCATCACCCCGACTGGTCGAACGTCTACAAGACCGTCAACGTCACGCTCTCCACGCATGACGCCGGCGGGCTCACCGAGCTCGATTTGGACCTGGCTAAGCGCATGAATGGTTTCGCGAGGGCCTGATCTTGTACGCCGGCAGGGCAGACGCCACATTCGGCCCATGGACAAGGCACGCATAGACGAAATCCTCACGCCTGGAGACCGCGACCGCAACCGGGAGCGCGAGGAACGGGTGCGCGGACAGTTCTGGCGCACGGCCAGGCGCGCGGCGCGCCAGGTCCCCTTCATGGAGGACGTGGTCGCCGCCTATTACTGCGCGCTCGATTCCAGGACACCGACGCGCGTGCGCGGCGTCCTGTTAGCGGCGCTCGCCTATTTCGTGCTGCCGGTCGACTTCATTCCCGACTTCATCTTCGGCCTCGGCTTCACCGACGACGTGGCCGTGCTGACGGCGGCGATCACCGCACTGCGTCGGCACATCACGCCGGCCCACCGGGCCGCCGCGCGCGAGGCGCTTTCCGAAGATTTGTGATCCGATTTTGCGGCATTTGGTCGCCTTTCTCCCGGGTCGAGCCGCGGATCGGGTCAAACTCTCGCCTCTTTCCTGATTTCCAACCGAGATCCAGGGCTTGCCGAGCATCACAAGCGCGCGTCTCCCGACGCACGCGGCAAGGCCGCGGGGTTGCCGGCGCGACGGCGAATGGGGGATTCACGCTTTGGTAACCCAAATTAAATCAAAGTGAATGCATCGGGCGCCGCCGAAAGGCCGGAGCCCGAATGGCGTTACACATGACAAAGGGAAAACGGCAACAATGTATCGCGCACGAATCCTAACCTTTTCATGTCTCATCGCGCTGGCGTTTGCCGCTCCGGCGATGGCACAGTCGGCCACCAAGATCGGCCAGCACAATGCGTGGGGCACCTACTCCTATCCGAGCAAGAATGGGAAGGTCTGCTATGTCCTGACGGTTCCGACCGACAAGGAACCGAAAAACCTCGATCATGGCGACGTCTTCTTCTTCGTCAGCCAGAGGCCGGGGCAGAATGTCAGCTACGAGCCGCAATTCATCGCCGGCTACGAACTCCAGGACAAGTCGAAGGTGACGGTGACGGTCGGAAACAAGAGCTTTTCCATGTTCACGCGCGGCAAGTCGGCCTGGATGGAGAACGCAGCCGAGGAGCCGCAGTTGATCGCCGCCATGAAAGGCGGCAGCGACATGACGGTCGCCGGCAAATCCGGCCGCGGCAACGACACGAAATACGTATTCTCTCTGAAGGGCGTATCCGCCTCGCTGGCCTCGATCGCCAGCTGCAAATAGGAGGCCGGCCGGCCGGAAGCAGCAATGGCGGCTTGCCTCGCCGCGTGACGCTTCCTATCTGCCGTGCTATGTGCGCGCCGAACGCCGTTTGGCGCGTTTTGCATTTTTGTGAACCGATGACCGTTTCGCTTGACCTTGCAGATCATGCCGCCCGCGATGCGCTTGCCAGGCAGGCGCGTGCGCGCTTTGTCGAGAAGCAGTCGCTGATCGGCCTGTCGCGTGCCGACATGGCCGAGGCGCTGGTGGCCGCCGGCGTGCCGGAACGGCAGGTCAGGATGCGCGTGCAGCAGATCTGGCATTGGCTCTACGTGCGCGGCGTCGCCGACTTCGGCGACATGCTCAACGTTTCGAAGGAATTGCGGGCGACGCTCGCCCAATATTTCACAATTGCCCGGCCGGAAGTCGTCGAGGAACAGATTTCCAATGACGGCACGCGTAAATGGCTGTTCCGGTTTCCCCCGCGCGGGGCCGGCAGGCCGGTCGAGATCGAGACCGTCTATATCCCCGAGGAGGGGCGCGGGACGCTGTGCATCTCCAGCCAGGTCGGCTGCACCCTCACCTGCTCGTTTTGCCATACCGGCACGCAAAAGCTCGTGCGCAACCTGACGGCGGAGGAAATCCTCGCCCAGCTGCTGACGGCGCGCGACCGGCTCGGCGACTTCCCCGACCGCGATACGCCAGCCGGCGCAATCGTGCCCGCCGAGGGCCGCAAGGTCTCCAACATCGTCATGATGGGCATGGGCGAGCCGCTCTACAATTTCGAGGAAGTGAAGAAGGCGCTTCTGATCGCCGCCGACGGCGACGGCCTGTCGCTGTCGAAGCGGCGCATCACGCTGTCCACTTCCGGCGTCGTGCCGGGCATCGCCCGCACAGGCGATGAGATCGGCGTCATGCTGGCGATCTCGCTACACGCCGTGCGCGACGATCTGCGCGACCTTCTGGTGCCGATCAACAAGAAATACCCGCTCGACGAGTTGCTCGCCGCCTGCCGAACCTATCCGGGCCTGTCGAACGCGCGGCGCATCACCTTCGAATATGTGATGCTGAAGGACGTCAACGACAGCCTTGCCGACGCGAAGGAACTGGTGCGCCTTCTGAGAGGCATTCCGGCCAAGATCAACCTCATCCCCTTCAATCCGTGGCCGGGCTCGAATTATCAGTGCTCCGACTGGGAGACGATCGAGAAATTCGCCGACACTATAAACGCTGCCGGCTACGCCTCGCCAATCCGCACGCCGCGCGGGCGCGATATCCTTGCCGCCTGCGGCCAGCTCAAATCGGAATCGGAGCGCCTGAAGAAGACCGAACGGCTGGCGCTCGAGGCGATGATGATCGCCGGTCATGGCGAAGCCTGAGGCGGCAATCCACACCGCAGCGCACTTGCCACAGTGTTTTCCGGAGAGCGGTGAAAACCTGGAATTGACCCGTTTCGGCACGGATTTCCGTAGCCTGTAGAATTCTACAGATTTTCGTCACCGCGATTTAAGCACAAAATGGGACCATCCCTGCCGTTAACGGAATGCTTGTTCCGGCCATGCGATGCAAACGGAAAATCATAATCAGGGTGGCCCTCCAATGATCGACAGAATCCGCACGCTTCTCGCCCAAAATCCGATGATACCCATCGATTTCGAAGCGATATCCGATGACGCCAGTCTCTACGATGCGGGGCTGACCTCGTTTGCCTCCGTCCAGATGATGTTGGCGATCGAGGAAGAATTCGATATCGAATTCCCCGAGCAGATGCTGACCCGCCGGACGTTTTCGTCGATCGCCAACATCGCGGCGGCGGTCTCGGAACTGACCACGGAATCGGTCTGAATCCAATGAACGTCGTCAGGAAGATCAGCGATCCGCTGGCGCTGTCGCCCGTGGAGAGGACCACCGATCGCATGGCGCGTGTCGCCGCCATCGCAGCCGATGCCGTCGATGCCGTCGACCGGGAAAGCCGGTTTCCGCTGGAAACGGCCGAAGCGCTGAAGCACGAACGCCTGCTTGGCGTTGCCATCCCGGCCGAACTGGGCGGAGAGGGGCTCGGCACCGCGGCGGTCGCCGACCTGGTCGTCCAGCTCGCCCAGGCGTGCGGATCGAGCGCGATGGTCTATGCGATGCATCAGATCCAGATTTCCAGCCTGGCGACGCATGGCGTGACCAGCGAATGGCACCGCGCCTTCATGCGGCGTGTGGCGGACGAACAACTGCTGCTCGCCTCGGCTACGTCGGAAGCAGGGATCGGCGGCAATCTTCGTAATTCGATCTGCGCCGTCGAGGTCGCGGACGGGCGGTTCTCGCTGACCAAGGACGCCACCGTCATTTCCTATGGCGCCAACGCCGACGCTATCCTGGCGACGGCGCGCCGCGCGCCCGATGCAGCCCATTCCGATCAGGTCATGGTCGTCATCCCGGCCGACGCCGATCGCTCGCTGGAGCGTAAATCCGTTTGGGATACGCTCGGCATGCGCGGCACCTGCTCCGACGGTTTCCTGCTGAAGGCAACGGGCAACGCGGCACAGATCTTCCCCAAGCCGTTTTCCGAGATCGCGGCGCAGTCCATGCTGGCCAGTTCGCACATCTACTGGGCGGCGACGTGGTTCGGCATCGCGGCCGACGCATTCGCGCGCGCCCAGGCCTTCGTCAAGGCGGCGGCGCGCAAGCAGCCCAATGTGACGCCGCCCGGCGCGCTGCGCCTGTCGGAGGCCGCCGCCATGCTACAGGAGATGAAAGGGCATCTGGTCGCGGCGATCCATCGCTTCGAGACAGCACAACAGGACGATGACGACCTCTCGTCGATCGGCTTCGCCGCCGAGATCAACGCACTCAAGGTCGCCAGCAGTGAAAAGGCCGCTGCGGTCGTGCATGTCGCCATGCTGATCACCGGCATCCTCGGCTACAAGAACGGAACGCCCTACAGCGTCGGCCGCCATCTGCGCGACATCACCTCGGCGGCCGTGATGATCTCCAACGACCGCATCCTTTCCAATACCTCGACGCTGCTCTTGATGAGCCGCTTCGACACCAGCCTGGGGGGCTGAGATGGACGCCAAGACATTCGACGCCAAGACGCTGCTCGATAATCTGTTCGAAAACGGCATCCTGTTCGAATCCGGTGTCGACGGCCTCTATGGCCGTTCCGGCACCTTCGAGGAGGTGATCGAGCGTTTCGAGAAGATCGTTCTCAAGGTCGGCGGGCCGGACAAGGCGACACGTATCCATTTCCCGCCCGGCATGGCGCGGGCGGCACTGGAAAAGACCGGTTACATGAAGAGCTTCCCGCAGCTTGCCGGCTGCGTCCATTCCTTCATGGGCGACGAGCGCGATCATGCGCGGCTGCTCGGCATGATGGAAAGAGGCGAGGACTGGACGCAGATGCAGGAGGCGACCGAGGTCGCGATGACGCCTGCGGCCTGCTATCCGCTCTATCCGACGGTCGCGCGGCAGGGGCCGGTGCCGGCGGAGGGCCTTCTCTACGAACTGTCCTCCTACTGCTTCCGGCACGAGCCGTCGAAGGACCCGGCGCGCATGCAGCTTTTCCGCCAGCGCGAATACATTCAAATCGGTACCGCCGCGCAGGTGCAGGCTTTCCAGAAGAGCTGGATGGAACGCGGCCGGCGGATCATCGAAGACCTCGACCTGCCCTGCGACGTGGAAGTCGCCAACGATCCGTTCTTCGGGCGCACCGGCAAGATGTTGGCCAACAGCCAGCGGGACCAGGCACTGAAATTCGAGCTTCTGATCCCGGTGACGAGCATCGAGAAGCCGACGGCCTGCCTTTCCTTCAACTACCACCAGGACCATTTCGGCCAGAGTTGGGGCATCCGCTTCGCTGACGGGACCGCCTGTCATTCCGGCTGCGTCGGCTTCGGGCTGGAGCGCGTGGCGCTGGCGCTGTTCCGTCACCACGGACCCGACATCGCGGCGTGGCCGGTCAAGGTCCGCCATGCGCTTTGGGGGGCGTGATATGCGGCAGGTCATTCCTGGGCTCGACCCGGCAACCTACTGCCCGAGTTTCCTGCATGACGCCGAGCGGCGCTGGCCGGAAACCAATTGCTACGTCGATCTCCTGATCGAGGTCCTCCACGCGACCGGCCACGAACCGGCCGCAGCACTCGGCTTCACCGTGGCGCAGGACTTCGAGGGCGACCATTTCACCTTCTTCAAGTTCCCCACCGCCGATTTGCAGCTTCTCTACGGTATCGAGATCGAGGAACTGGCGGTCTTCGATCGGCTGGATGCGCGTGTCATGACGCAGATCGGCCGTGGACGGATGCCGATGGTCGAGGTGGACGCCTTTTACCTGCCGGATACGCGCGGGGTGAGCTACGGGATTTCGCATTCCAAATCCTCGATCGGCATCAACGCGCTCGATCCGGAGAAGCGGCGCATGGAGTATTTCCACAACGCCGGCTACTTCATGCTGGAGGGCGCGGACTACGACGCGCTCTTTCCGGCGCAGGATGCAGCGAGCGGATTGCCGCTGTTTCCTTATTCGGAATTCATGAAGTTCGGGCACAGCGCGGCTTCGGGCGATCCGGTCAGGACCGCGCGATGCCTGCTTGCCCGTCACCTGGCAAGGCGGCCGAAAGAGAATCCGATCGCGGCCTACGCTGAAACATTCGCGGAGCATGCGGCGGCGCTCGCCGACCGGCCGCCGGAATATTTCCATACCTACGCCTTCAACACGCTGCGCCAGGTCGGCGCTAATTTCGAGCTGCTGGCAAGCCATGTCGAATGGCTCGGAGGTCATGGCCAGCACGGCCTCGAACGGGCCGCGGAGGCGGCGGGCAGGATTTCTGAGATCGCCAAGACCATGCAGTTCAGGCTCGCTCGCGCCATGGCACGGCGGCGCTTTGACGGGCTCGCCGAGATGCTGGTTCCCATGGTCGAGGCCCACGACGTGACGATGGATGTGCTCAGCGCCAAGATCGCGCCTGAACTGCGTTCCGAGGCGGCCTGAGCCTTGCTGGCCGTCTCCGGGGGATGCGAGTGAACGAGACATTGCCCATCGACGGCTCCGTCGTGCCGCTGGAGAGTGGGTGGCGTCTTGCCGTCTCGCCGGCTGGCGCATGGATATCTCCTTGCGCCATCGATCCGGCCGCCGAATGGCTCGATGCCGATTGTCCGGGCACGGCCGCCGGCACGCTCGAAGCGCACGGCCTTTGGGATCGTTCCGCGCCCACCCGTTTGCATGACAAGGACATTTGGTATCGGCGCCGGCTCGATGCCGTGGGACCTGTGCGTCTGGTCGTCGATGGTCTGGCGACCATCGCCGAAATCTATATCGACGATCGTCTACTTTTCAGATCGACCTCGATGTTTGTGCCACGCGAAGCGGCGCTCGCGCTTGAAGGCGGCGAGATGCTGTCGATCGCTTTCAGAAGCCTCGACCGGCATCTCGAAGAGACGAAAGGTCCGCGAGCACGCTGGAAGCCGCGCATGATCGACGATCAGCGCCTGCGGCTGGTGCGCACGACGCTGATCGGCCACATGCCCGGCTGGTGCCCAAAATTCGATGTCGTCGGTCCGTGGCGTCCGATCCGGTTGATCCACGAGGCCGCTCGGAAGCCGGTCCTCGAAACTCGGATGCATGCCGATCTCGACGGCAAGACCGGAATCCTCGATGTCACGCTGACACTTGGCGAGCCGCTTAGCGATGGCGAGACGGCGACGGTCAGTTGCGCCGGCGTGAAGGCGAGGCTCGAGCCTTCCGGAGCGCAGTTGAAGGCACGGCTTGAGATTGCGGATGTCGCGGCGTGGTGGCCGCACAGCCACGGCGTGCCGACGCTCCACACGGTCACGGCGACGCTGGGGGAAGCCCATATACGGCTGGGCCGGGTCGGCTTCCGCCGCATCGAACTCGATCGCGGCGCGGACGGGCGCGGCTTTCAGTTCCTCGTCAATGGGGTGCCGGTCTTCTGCCGTGGCGCCGTCTGGACACCGGGCGACCCGGTGCGGCTGACGGCACGGCTGGATGCGCTGGCGGACGATCTTCGCCTGGCGCTGGAGGCCGGTGTCAACATGCTGCGCGTCGCCGGCACCTTCGCCTATGAGGCCGACGCGTTTCATCGGCTCTGCGACGAACTCGGCATCCTGGTCTGGCAGGATCTGATGCTGGCCAATTTCGACTATCCGTCCAAGGGCGAGGATTGGTGCGCCGCACTTGGCGAGGAAGTCTCTGCACTCCTGAAGCGGCTGCGACATTCGCCCTCGCTGGCTGTGCTTTGCGGCGGCAGCGAGATTGCCCAGCAGGCGGCGATGATGGGGCTTCCAGCACAGATCGACCCGACGCCCTGGTTCGAGGCGATCGTCCGGCCGATAGCCGGGAAGCTGCGCCCGGATATCGTGCTGGTACCGTCATCACCCTGCGGGGGCAGCCTGCCCTTCACCGCCGATGGCGGACCGACGCACTATTATGGCGTTGGCGCCTATTGCCGGCCGCTGGAGGATGCGCGGCGCGCCGAGGTGCGGTTTGCCAGCGAATGCCTGGCCTTCGCCAATGTGCCCGATCAGGCGACGCTCGACGCGCATCTGCCGGTGCAGCCGATGCACGATCCGAGATGGAAGGCGGCGACGCCGCGCGACGCCGGAGCCTCATGGGATTTCGAGGATGTCCGGGATCATTATCTGGAACATCTGTTCAGCGTCGATGCGCGACGGCTTCGGATCGAGGACGGCGCGCGCTATCTCGACCTGTCGCGCGCGGTGACGGCCGAAATCACCGAGCGCACCATCGACGAATGGCGGCGACCGGCCTCGCCCACCGCCGGTGCGCTGATGCTGTTCTGGAAGGATTTGCGGGTCGGGGCGGGCTGGGGCGCCGTCGACGCGACGGGGCGGCCGAAATCCGTCTGGCATGCGTTGAAGCGCGCCTTCCGGCCACTGCGTCTCATCCTCACCGACGAAGGCGTCAACGGGCTCGGCGTGCATCTCGTCAACGATCGCCCAGAGGCGGTCGCCGGCACGCTCCGCCTCACATGCCTGCGCGACGGCGCCACGCCGGTCGTTACCGGCAGCCGGGCGATAGAGATTGACGGTCATGGCGCAACGACGCTTTCCGCCTTCGATCTTCTCGGCGCGTTCTTCGACATTTCCCATGCCTACCGTTTCGGCCCGGCCGCCCACGAGGCGACGGTCGCGCGCTTCGAGGACGAGACGGGCGCGGTTCTCGCCGAGGCTTTCCACCTGCTGCCGGGGACTATAACGGCAAGGACCGATGTCGGGCTTCGTGCCCGCGTCGAAGGCGGCGACGGCGACTGGCGGCTGGCGATTTCGTGCCGGCGCGCAGCCTACCATGTCCATATCGCCGACGCGGTCTATCGCGGCGAAGAAGACTGGTTCCACCTGCTTGCGGATACCGAAAAGATCGTCCGGCTCGTCGGCCCCGCCGGTGCACCGGCGCCGTCCGGCGTCGTGAGCGCCCTCAATGGCGACCGCCCCACGGACTATGCAATGGCCGCCAGTCTGTCCGGCACTGCCGCGCTTCTCGGGTCGCGGGTGGGAGGGGTGCGATGAAGCCCCTCGTCTTCAACGATACGATCGGCTGGCTGAAGGAAGCTGAGGGAAGCTGTGGCGTCGTGATCGCCGGAGCCCACGGATTCGAAGATCTGTGCAGCCGTCGATTCCTCACGCTTCTGGGCGACCGCATCGCGCAATCGGGCTCGCCGGTCCTGCAATTCGACTACCCCGGCTGCGGCGACGCGGCGGGCGACCACACCGCGCCCGGCCGGGTCGCCGCATGGGTCGAGAGCATCGGCGCGGCCGCCGACGCACTGAAGCGGCAGACCGGCGTCGCGAAAGTGATTGTCGTCGGCTTCCGGCTCGGCGCCCTGCTGGCCCCGCTTGCAGTCGAGCGGCGGGACGACGTATCGGGTCTCGTGCTTCTTGCCCCGCCTGCATCGGGCAAAGCCTATGTCCGTGAGATGACGGTTTTGTCACGCATGATCGACGCGGCTTTACCATCCGGCGAAGCCGATGCGGAGCCGTTCGACGGTCGTACCGTGGCAGGCTTTCGGCTTTCAGCCGAAACGCTTGCCGATCTTGGCTCGCTCGGCTGGCAAGGGGCCGCCCCGGCATCCTCGGCGCCGTCGATACTGGTCATGGCCCCTGTTCAGGCGCCGGCGCTATTGAAATGGGCGGGCGATTCCACCGGATCACCGGCCGATGTCGTTTTCGATGGGTTCGACGGCTATGGCCCCCTGATGTGCGACCCGACGGCAAACAGCATTCCAGCCCCCGTCATCGAGCGTTGCGCCGATTGGATCGGTGACCACGCCCGCGGCGAACGCCGCACGGCAAAGCCCGCCCTCGGCAGCGATAGGCCGGTTCTCCTGGCTTCCGGCTATGAGGAAGAGCCGGTGGTGATCGGGTCCGGGCCGAACATCTGCGGCGTGCTGTGCCGCCCGTCGCGCGGCGGCCGGACAAAAGATACCGTCCTTTTTCTTAATTCCGGTGGCGTGCCGCATGTCGGCTGGGCGCGCGGGACCGTGGAATCGGCCCGGATGCTCGCCGCCGAAGGCATCGCTTCGCTCAGGATCGATCTTCCCGGCCTCGGCCAGAGCGACGCCCCCCCGGAGGAGCGGCTTTTCCTCTACGATGCGCGCACCAGGGGCGATGTGAGCCGCACCATCGATTGGCTGGAACAAAACGGCCTCGGCCGCGTCAGCCTTGCCGGCATCTGCTCGGGTGCGTTCCAGGCTTTCCACACCGCCCGGGCCGACAGGCGCGTCCATCGGCTGGTCATGGTCAATCCGCTCTGCTTTTCCTGGAACAGTTCCTACGCCTTGGACATGACCGTATGGAAAGCCTACGAAACGGCGAAGGCGAACCGGAAACCTTCCGAAGCCGAGCCGGAGCAATCCTCCCGGCCTGCCAGCCGATCGGCATTCAAGGCGCTTACGTCCAAAAACAGCCGCGTCCTCGTCCGGCGCAGCCTGGAGGCGGTCAAGACGACGCTGGCGAACGCACATCAACTGGCGACCATGCGAAGGACGTCCGTGGAACGCTGGATGCGGGATCTCGCCAATGACGGCGTGCACGTCCTGATAGCCACATCCGAAGGCGATCTCAGTCTCAAGGAAATCGACCGGCATTTCGGGCCGGACGGAGAACGCCTGCGAACAATTCCCAACATCGGCCGGCTGCTTTTGCACGACGCGGATCATACGCTGACGCCGCTGCATGCCCGGCGCGCGCTGGTCGCCAGGCTGATCGACCATGCACGCGATCCGGATTCCCGGGCCGCTCGCAGCGCGTGGAACGGCGACCACGCCGTCCCTGCGACTTCTCAGTCCGTCGGCAGCGCCGGATGACCTTCGACACGTTCCGTGTGGGCCTCGATTCCGGCAGAGCCTTCCGGCTGGCGCCGTGGCGCCGATCCGTTCACGATCTGGCGTGGACGGAAAGAATTTTCAGCGCGAAAGCCGAGAAGACGCCGGCGAAGAGATAATCGGTCATGCGCATGACGCGCGGGCTCTTCTTCAGCAGCGAGGCGAAGCCGTCCGCCGCCAGCACCATCGGCGTGGTGATCGGCAGCGACAGCACGATGAACAGGAACCCCAGGAAGAAAAGCTTACCCGGCGCGTGCGGATCGTGGGCCGACACGAATTGCGGCAGGAACGTCATGAAAAACAGGATGATCTTCGGGTTGAGCAAATTGATCCCGAGGCCTCTTGCCCAGTTGCGGAAGAGCGAATGGGACGAGCCGCCGGTCTCCTTCTGCGGCTTGAACGCCGCGCCGTGGCGGATCGCATTCCAGGCCAGCCAGACGAGATAGCCCGCGCCGCAAATCTTCAGCACCAGGAAGGCTTCTGGCGAAGCCACGATCAGGGCGGAAAGGCCGACCGCCACCATCGTCGTATGCACGATGCAGCCGCACATGGCGCCGGCCATGCACGCCAGTCCCGCCCAACGTCCTTCGGAGAGCGCGCGCCCGACGAAGAGCGTCATGTCAGGTCCCGGCGTGATCGCCAGGATGAACGTCGCCACCGCGAACTGGATCAGCACCGGAAGATCGGGAATGAAGGACATGAAAACGATCCGGCTTTTCTTTCAGGAAGGCGCCGCTGAAGCGGCGCCTTCCCATGGCTATCGCCTGGCGGGCAGCCTCAGCTGTCGAAATAGCTTTGCGTGCCGTGCGCCTCGATGGCTTCGGCAAGTCGGCTGAGCGCGTGGACGTAAGCCGCCGTGCGCATTGTAATCCCCCTGCCCGCTGCGAGTTCCCAGATCGCGCGGCCCTCGCGTTCCATGATGGTGCGCAACCGGTCGTGTATTTCAGGCAGTTCCCAGTAATAGCCCTGCTTGTTCTGCACCCATTCGAAATAGGAGACGGTGACGCCGCCAGCATTGGCCAGGATGTCCGGCAGCACGACGATATCGCGCTTGGCGAGAATGTCGTCGGCGGCGTGGGTGACGGGTCCGTTGGCAAGCTCCAGCACCACGCGCGCCTTGACCATGTCCGCATTGTCCGCGTCGATCATGTTCTCGAGCGCGGCGGGAACCAGGATGTCGCATTCGACGCCGACGAGCCGGTCGGCGCTCAGCGCCTCGTGCCCGTTCTTGCCGATGGTGGCGACGACGGAATTGTCCGCCCGTTTGGCTGCCAGCAGGGCATCGACCGAAAGGCCGCCAGCCGCCTGCACCGCGCCGCCCGAATCCGAGACCGCGACAATGCTGTGACCGTCCGCCGCGTATAGCGAGGCGATATACTGCCCGGCATTGCCGAAGCCCTGGATCGCGACGCGCAGCTTGCCTCTCAACCCGAGTTCCTCGGCCAGATGGCGCACCAGGTAATAGCCGCCGCGCGCGGTGGCGTCGCCACGGCCGAGCGAACCGCCGAGCGCCAAGGGCTTGCCGGTGATGACGGAAGGCGCGGCACTGCCGACGATCTGGCTGTACTCGTCGGCCATCCAGCCCATGATCATGGCGTTGGTGTAGACGTCGGGCGCCGGGATATCCCGGTCCGGCCCGATAATACGGGAAAAGGCCTGGATGTAAGCGCGCGAAAGACGCTCCAGTTCGGTCTTGGAAAGCTTGCGAGGGTCGACCTGGACGGCGCCCTTGCCGCCTCCGAAGGGAAGGTTCATGACCGCGCATTTGAACGTCATCCAGAATGCCAGCATTTCGACCTCGTCGGCCGTCGTGCTGGGGTGGAAACGAATGCCGCCCTTGGTCGGACCGCGCGTGTCGTCGTAGCGGCAGCGCCAGGCCAGGAACGACTTGCGCGAGCCATCGTCCATGCGGATCATCAGGCGAGCCTTGGTCGTCTCGCGCGGATATTTCAGCTTCTCGATCACATCGGCGTCGACGTTGATGTGGCGCGCGGCTTCGTCGAGACGAACGAGCGCGCTGTCGAGGAGACTGCTGTTTTCAATCATAATAATGTCCCTGGATGATGTTCCTGTATGGCTTGCGGGGCACGCCGGCAGGGCGGCCGCGGTCTCCATTGCACAGAACAAGGCGGGTGCCCATAAAAACTTTGGTTGCCCGCGCCCACAATTTCCGCTCCATGCAACCAGTCGTCCGGGTCATGCCGAGCGCCGGGCGGCCGCTTCGGCAAACAGTTCGGCTTGTCCGTTCGCGCTTTCCTGCTATTAGTCCGCTCATCGTTTCACGCCGTTGCGCCAACCGAAATACCGGGAACCCCATGCCTACGCCAAAAGACGTCAAGAAGGTCGTGCTCGCCTATTCGGGGGGGCTCGACACCTCGATCATCCTGAAATGGCTGCAGACGGAACTCGGCGCCGAAGTCGTCACCTTCACCGCCGATCTCGGCCAGGGCGGCGAACTGGAGCCGGCGCGCAAAAAGGCGGAGATGCTCGGCATCAAGGATATCCGCGTTATGGATCTGCGCGAGGAATTCGTGAAGGATTTCGTCTTTCCGATGTTCCGCGCCAACGCGCTCTACGAGGGCGTCTATCTGCTCGGCACGTCGATCGCGCGCCCGCTGATCTCCAAGCATCTGGTCGAGATCGCCAAGGAAACCGGCGCCGACGCGATTGCCCACGGCGCCACCGGCAAGGGCAACGACCAGGTGCGTTTCGAACTCTCTGCCTATGCGCTCAACCCCGACATCAAGGTGATCGCGCCCTGGCGCGACTGGTCCTTCAAGTCGCGCACCGATCTCCTGAATTTTGCCCAGGCGCACCAGATCCCGGTGCCGAAGGACAAGAAGGGCGATGCGCCTTTCTCGGTCGACGCAAACCTGCTGCACTCCTCCTCCGAAGGCAAAGTGCTCGAGGACCCGTGGAGCGAGCCCCCCGAATTCGTCCACCAGCGCACCGTCTCGCCGATGGAGGCGCCAGACAAGGTCACCGAGATCACCGTCGAGTTCAAGCGCGGCGACGCGGTCGCGTTGAACGGCAAGGCGATGTCGCCGGCCACCCTTCTCGCGGCCCTCAACGACCTCGGCCGCGACAACGGCATCGGCCGCCTCGATCTGGTCGAGAACCGCTTCGTCGGCATGAAGTCGCGCGGCGTCTACGAGACACCGGGCGGCACGATCCTGATCGCGGCGCACCGCGCAATCGAATCGATCACGCTCGACCGCGGGGCGGCCCACCTCAAGGACGAACTCATGCCGCGCTACGCGGAGATGATCTATAACGGCTTCTGGTTTTCGCCCGAACGCGAGATGCTGCAGGCGTTGATCGACAAGAGCCAGGAAGAGGTCGAGGGAACGGTTCGGCTGAAGCTGTACAAGGGCAACGTTATGGTCACCGGCAGGAAATCGCCCAAATCGCTCTATTCGGACGCACTGGTCACCTTCGAGGACGATCGCGGCGCCTACGACCAGAAGGACGCGGCCGGCTTCATCCGACTGAACGCGCTCAGGCTGAGGACGCTGGCCGCGCGCAATCGTCGCGGAGACCGGTAAAAGCCGGACATGCCGGTCACGCGCCGCCTCGCCCTGGTCTTTCCCGGCTTCGAGCCGATTCCGGTCGAGGCGCATTGTGCCCGGTTCATCCGCGAGGCGAAGAAGAACGCGCCGGTCTACGACATGGCCATCGAGACAAGCGAGATCGTCTTCGCAAGAGAGGGAACCAGCACCGCCGCCTTCACCGTCCACGCCTCCGGCGAAGACTGGCGGACCGATACTGAAATCGTGCTCTACGGCCTCGGCGACCTGAACGAGGCCTATGCCAGGCGTGGCGGCGTGCTGCGCACGCTCGCCGGGCTCGCCGCACTGGCTGATTTCATGGTGACCGGCACCTTCTTCCGTTTCGTCCGGACGAGCTGGCGCTACGGGTTTTTCTTCCTCTATCCGGTGGTGCTTCTTCTCGCAGCCTTGCTGATCGGCGTTCTGGTCGTTCGCTTCATGCCGGGTGATTGGGAATTCCGGTCTGTAAGCGGCCTCGTCGCCTTCGTGCTCGCGCTGTGGCTGGCTTCGGCGAAAATGCATTTCCTGCTCATGATGGACGATTGGGCCTGCGCCCGCGACATCGCGCGCGGTGGAAGTCCGGACATCGGCGAGCGGATCGGCCTCATCGAATCGGATATGAGGCGGCGTATCGAAACGGCCGATGTGGACGAGATACTCCTTGCGGCGCACAGTTTCGGCTCGATCACCGCCGTGCTGGCCCTGGAATTTGCGCTCAGGCATGGGCAGAAGCCGGAGCGGATCGGCCTTCTGACGACGGGGTCGAGTCTCCTGAAAGTGGCGCTGCACCCGGCCGCCGCGAAGTTACGGGAAGCGGTGGCAGCGATTATTGCCAATTCCCTGACCTGGATCGACGTGCAATCGCTGACCGACCCCATCAATTTCTACGGCAGCGACCCGAAGAAAGCGCTCGGCATCACCGCCGGCAAGGGGCCGCGCATCGTTCGCGTCCGGTTCCGCAAGCAGCTCGGCAAAAGCACGTATCGCTCGATCAAATACAATTTCTTCCGCGTGCACCGCCAGTTCGTCTATGCCGCCGAAAGGCGCACGGGCTACTCCTTCCATGCCATCCTATGCGGGCCGCAGCCCCTTTCCGAAATCGCCGCAAATGGCGGGCTGGCACGTCGTTGGCCTGCACGCAAAGCGCCGGAAGGGCAGCACCCATGAGCCTCGTCGTCGCCGGCAAGGCGCTCTGGGTGATCCTTGTGGTCACATGGTACGTGCTGCGCATCCCATTCGCGCGGCGCTCGAAACGAACGAAAATCAGCCGCGACTCCAAGGGTGTGGCCGAGCGGTCGCGGCTTGCGGTATCGACAGCCGGGCTTGGCATCCTGCCCTTCATTTACGTCGCGACGGGGTGGCCGCGTTTCGCCACCTACCAGCCGGAGCCGATCCTGTTTTCTCTCGGCGTTCTGGCGGCGGTCGGCGCGATCGTTCTTTTCCGTCTCACCCACAAGGCGCTCGGCAAGATGTGGTCGGTTTCTCTGCAATTGAGGGAAGGCCACAGGCTTGTCACGAGCGGGGTCTACCGGACCCTGCGACATCCGATGTATTCGGCGTTCTGGCTGATGGCGCTGGCGCAGGCGCTGCTGCTGTCGAACTGGGTGGCGGGGCCAGCGGGACTTGTCGGTTTCGGTCTGCTTTTCGCGTTGCGCATCGGGCCGGAGGAACGGATGATGGAAGAAGCGTTCGGCGATGAATACAGGGCGTATCGCGACCGTAGCTGGCGGATCATCCCTTACATCTATTGACGATTGCAGCGATCTTCGCTTCAAAGACACGGCTGATTTTCCTCGGGGGCAAACGTGCGTTCCATTCCCAGATTCCTGTTTGCGGCACTGATCGCCGCCTCCCTTGCCGGCTGTCAGTCCGTGGCGTCGGTCGACAGCGCCACGGCTCCCGTCGATGCATCCATGAAGACGGCCGGCACCCCGCCGGTCGAGTTCCCGCAGCTCACCTGCGCCAAATACGGCAAGCCGCTCGGCGGCGACGCCAAGCTGACGGCGAGCCGGGTGCGCAAGGGCGACCCCTATTACATCGAGTTCCGCTACCGCAAATCCTACGCCATCATCTCCGGGCACATGTACGACGTCTTCGGACGGCTCGATAAGAACGGCAATGTGCTGACGCGGCAATATATCGGCCTGTTCCCGGCAGGCAGCGTGCTCGGCCTTTACGGCGGTGCCATCGTGCCGGTGCCGGGCGAACTCCTGCCGAGCAGCCGCGATTGCGATTACACGCCAGGCGCCGCCTACCGCGTGTCGCTGACAGCGGACCAATACCAGAAGCTTCTGGCCAAGGTGCGGCAGGCGCTCGCCCACCCGCCGCTCTGGCACATGGAGTTCTACAACTGCAACCACTTCGCCGCGGGGCTCGGCACCGTTGCCGGACTGAAGCCGGCCGACGTGCACCTGCTGCCCTCCTTCGCCTACATCCATGCCTTCATAAGGGCGAACGGCGACAAGGAGATTCCGGGCTAAATCGCCTCCGGGAAAGCCGGCGGGCCGTCTTAGAGCATGATCCGGAAAAGTGGACACCGGTTTTCCGAAAAGATCATGCTCAAACAAAGAGATAAGAGCGTGATGCGATTCAATCCGATCGCATCGCGATCTAGTGCCGGAAATGGCGCATTCCGGTCAGCACCATGGCGAGCCCGCGCTCGTCGGCGGCGGCGATGACGTCCTCGTCGCGCATGGAGCCGCCGGGCTGGATAACGGCCGTGGCACCGGCCTCGGCGGCGGCGAGCAATCCGTCCGCGAACGGGAAGAAGGCGTCCGAGGCGACCACGCTTCCTTTCGTGCCGGGCTCGCTCCAGCCCGCTTCGCGCGCTGCGTCCACCGCCTTGGCGGCGGCGATCTTCGAGGAATCGACCCGGCTCATCTGCCCGGCGCCGATGCCGACCGTCGCCAGGTTCTTCGCATAGACGATAGCGTTCGACTTGACGTGCTTGGCGACACGGAAGGCGAATTTGAGGTCCGCCATCTCCCGGTCGGTCGGCTGGCGCTTCGTCACGACCCTGAGGTCGAGATCGTCGACATTGCCGTTGTCGCGCGACTGGACGAGCAGGCCGCCGGCGACCGTCTTTGCCGTGATGCCGGGCGCGCGCGGGTCGGGCAGGCCGCCGGCGAGAAGCAAGCGCAGATTCTTCTTGGCGGCGACGATGGCCCGCGCCTCCTCGGTGGCGTCCGGCGCAATGATGACTTCCGTGAAGAGCTTGACGATCTCGGCGGCGGCTTCCGCGTCGAGCGTGCGGTTCAGTGCCACGATGCCGCCGAAGGCGGATACCGGATCGCACGATAGCGCGTTGCGATAGGCTTCGACCGCGCTTTCGGCCGCCGCGACGCCGCATGGATTGGCGTGCTTGATGATGGCGACGGCGGCGCTGCGCGCGGGATCGAACTCGGCAACCAGTTCGAAGGCGGCATCGGTGTCGTTGATGTTGTTGTAGGAAAGCTGCTTGCCCTGCACCTGCCGCGCCGTCGCCACGCCCGGCCGTTTCTCGCCGGTGACGTAGAAGCCGGCCTTCTGGTGCGGGTTCTCGCCATAGCGCATGACGTTCTCCAGCTTCCCGCCGAAGGCGCGCCAGGCCGGATGCTCGATATCGAGCGCATCGGCAAACCAGCTGGAGATCGCCGCATCATAGGCCGCCGTGCGCGCAAAAGCCTTTGCCGCGAGTTTCTGGCGGAATTCATGGGAGAGGCTGCCGGAATTCAGTTCCAGCGCGTTCAGCACCGCGTCGTAGTCGGCGGGGTCCGTCACGACCGCCACATAGGCGTGGTTCTTCGCCGCAGCGCGGACCATCGCCGGCCCGCCGATATCGATGTTCTCGACCGTCGCTGCGTAGCCGGCGCCCGACCAGCGTACTTCCTCGAAGGGGTAGAGGTTGATGACGACGAGGTCGATCGGCTTGATGCCGTGCGTCTCCATCGCCGATGCGTGTTCCGGATCGTCGCGGACGCCGAGCAGCCCGCCATGGACCATCGGATGCAGCGTCTTGACGCGCCCGTCCATGATTTCGGGAAACCCGGTGAGATCGGACACGTCGCGGACCGCGACACCGGCCCCTGCGATAGCCTTCGCGGTGCCTCCCGTCGAGATCAGTTCGACGCCGGCATGGGCGAGCTTGCGGGCAAAATCGGCAAGTCCAGTCTTGTCCGAGACCGAAAGCAGGGCGCGGCGCACCGGCACCAGGTCGGGCGCCGGGATGTTCTTGGAGGCTACGGCCATGGTCGCGAAATCTCCGGGAAAGGATGCGCGCGGACTAGCACGATGCCGGACGGAATCAAACCGTCGTGGGACAGTTTCAGCCGGGCAGTACGGTCCGTGTTCGCGTCAGGTGCCACGCGATTTCAGGGATTTCGGACGCACGGAAATTCAGCACGATCTGGCGGCTGCGCTGCGGACCGGCAAGGCCGGCGAAAAAGATCGAATCCTCCACTTCCGGCTCGACGCCACGGCAGGAAAAAATCCATTCGCCGCCGCGAGACGAATCGATGAGGAGGCGCCCGGCATCGTCGTGGGCAAGCCGCGTATCGGGATGCAGGTGGAAGCGAAGAGCGACGAAATCGCGCGTCCGACCCAACGGCGGCTGGCCGCCGGGCACAAAGAAGCGATCGTTGCCGTCAAGCCGGCCGCCGTCGCTGGAGAGCATGAGTTGGCGTTCGTGGATCAGCCCGAAGCGGGAAAGATAGCCGTCATGGCGGGCGACGAAGCCGTGATAGCCGCCATCCTCGATGCGCTCGCATTCGACACGGCGCGGTCCGTCCACCATCGCAGTTCCCACGACCCTTTCGAGGCGCGGCGACAGGTTGAAGCGGCAGGACGAGGCGTCGTTGATGGTCGCGGTCGAATGCGCGGCGGTCGCACGCGAGAGCGGGCGGAAGTCGCGCGCGCCGAAGGAATCGACCCCGGCATTGACGATGAACAATTGCCGGCCGGACGACATCTCGAAGGAGAGGCACCCGGCCTGTGCGTTACGCGAGACTTCCGGGGGCGGCGGCAGGCCGGTGTCGGCGATGATCGTGGTGCCGCCCGCGACCATCCGTTCGTAGCCGGAATGCGGCGCATGCGTGAGCGGCTGGCCGATCGTGTCGTCATGGCGCAGCACGGCGGCTATGCGGTTGTGGATGGTGACGCCGACGCCGTTGAAATGCGCCAGCGTGCCGTCCTGGTGGCGAAAGAAGCGGAGCGCCGGCAGCATGCGGTCTATGGCGCCCATAAGCGCCGGCGGCAGCGCCTCCGCCTGGTTGGCGAAGGTCTGGCGCAGCGGCAGGAGATCGGCGAGCAGTTCGAGGATCGCGGCTGGGTTGCGCGAGATATGCCCGCCATCGGGAAGGATCTGCCGTTCCAGCTCATCGGAAAGATGGCGCACGGCGCTGCGCAGCGCCGACGCCGATGCCGGCAGCGACAGCGCGGCGAAGGCGAGCGCGATGCGGGCGCGCAGCCTTTCCTCGCCATCGGGCATTTCCGACGCCATGACGCGCAGATAGCGTATCTGCACGGCCAGCAGCCTCAGGAAAGAGCGATAGAAGGGATATTCGGCGCCGTGCAGCACGATAGCCGAATGCTGCAGCCAGGCGATGACGCGGCGCGAGGTGACGGCCGGGTCCCACGCCAGCCCGGAGATGCGGCTATGGGCGGCGATCCACTCCGCGACGAGCGCGCGCGCGTTTGCGGCCGCAAGGTCGGTGCCGGCCTCGCGCATATGGCGCAGCCAGCGGAAGCTGTTCAGGTTTTCCAGCCAGGCAGGATTGTTCACCTCGAGCTGGAAGGGGGACTGTCCGCTCGTCTCCACGACGTGGCCGGCGAAGGGAAAGCGGCCATGATAGATATCGGCGGCGGTCTGCGGGTCGGCGAGCCTCAGATCGGGCGGTGCGACCAGGATGCGCTCGGGGGTACGCCCGGCGTAGCGCCAGCGATAGGCGGGACCTGCGCGCAGGCGGCGGCGGGCGTACCGATACAGCGCGTGTCCCACGAGCGCCCACAGGCGCGGGGCATACCCCCTCGCTTCCCTCAATGCCGCGCCTTCCTCGTCCAGCCCCAAGCCGGAAGAGATTCTAGAGGAGTCGGCCCGATATGCGAAGGCGCAAATACGCTTTTGCGCGATAAGAGCCTATGCCAGCCGCACGAGACGCGCTGCGAAGAAGCCGTCCATGCCGGAAAGGGCCGGCGTTTCGAGGTCGAGATCGGCTTGCGTCGTCCTCAGCGTGCCGCGCGCCGTGACGAAGGGAGCGATGCCCGCAGCCTCGCCGGGCCGGATCGGGTCCAGTTTGACGCTTTGCGTTCCAGCGAGGAATCGTTCCAGAAGCGCTTCGCCTTCCGCCGGATCGAGCGAGCAATTGGAGAAGACGACGCGGCCGCCGGGGCGGACCAGTTCCATCGCGCGGCCGAGCAGACGAAACTGCACTTCGGCGAGCTTTTCGATGTCGTCCGGCGTCTTCGTCCAGGGCACGTCGGGATGGCGGCGCACCGTTCCGGTCGAGGAACAGGGCGCGTCGAGCAGCACCGCGTCGAAGGGCTGCGACGGCTGGTATTTCATGAGGTCGGCCGTGACGATTTCAGCTTCCAGCCCGAGCCTGCCGAGATTGGCTGCAAGGCGCTTCAGCCGGTTCGCGGAGATATCTACCGCGGTCACCCGCGCTCCTGCCGACACGAGTTGCGCCGTCTTGCCGCCGGGCGCGGCGCACAAATCGGCGACGCGCATCCCCGCCGCATTGCCGAGAAGGCGCGCCGGCAGGGCCGCAGCCGCGTCCTGCACCCACCACGCGCCTTCGCCAAAGCCGGGCAGATCGGGAACGGGCGCGGAAAGCCGTTCCACCCGCACCGTACCCGTGGGCAAAACGATGCCGTCGAGCCTTGCCGCCCATTTCTCAGGCTCGGCCCTTACCGTGAAGTCGGTAGGGGCCTCGACCCGGTGCGCGGCAAGGATAGCGGCGGCCTTCTCGTTGCCGTAGGCGTGAACGAGCCGCTCGCAAAACCAGTCCGGAGCGTCCACCGTCGCCGCCAGCGTTTCCGGCAGAGCGGTAGCCTTCGCCCGCGCCAGCGCGCGCAGCACGCCATTCACCATGCCGCCGAAGCGCCCCGTGCGCGGATCGCCCTTGGCGTGGCTGACGGCGAGATCGACCGCCGCGCTGTCGGGAATGTCGAGGAAGAGGATCTGGGCGGCGGCGACATGCAGGATATGCGAGAGCGCATGCGCGTTTCCCGGCAGGGGCCGGTCCAGTTCACGCTCGATCAGCTTCTCGATGGTGACCCGGAAGCGCAGCGCCGTCGTCAGGATCGCCCTGACCAGCGCACGGTCGCGAACGTCAAGCGCGCGATATTGCGGATGGCCGCCCTCGGTGTCGGTCAGGCCGTCAAGCGAGGTGTGTGCATCGATGATCGCCGAGAGAAGCCGGGCAGCAGTCTTGCGCGCGGCAAGGCCGGGGCGTTGCTCCCCTTCCTCCTTCAGCTTTCCCGATGGTGGCTTGCGGGAAAGAGACTTTCGCCTCACGACCCCCGCCTCACGACCAGGGACCCCGCCGTGCGCGTGGTCCGGTCGGACTGCGGCGCCAGGGATTGTCCGGCGTTTCGCTTCCTGTGGCGCGGCCCCACGGGCCGGCCGGGGTGTCGGGTTCGCTTGGCCAGGCCGTCGCCGGCGCACCGCCCTGCATCCGGCCGCCGGCCATCGCCTCGAGCGCCGCGATGCGGTTTTCGGTGTCCGGATGGGTCGAGAAGAGGTTGTCCATGCGCGTCCCGGAAAGCGGATTGACGATGAAGAGATGCGCGGTCGCCGGATTGCGCTCCGCCGCGGGGTTGACGGTATGGCTGGCGGCGGTGGCGATCTTGCGCAGCGCCGAGGCGAGCCAGAGCGGGTTGCCGCAGATCTCGGCGCCGCGCCGGTCGGCGGAATATTCGCGCGTGCGGCTGATCGCCATCTGCACCAGCATGGCGGCGAGCGGCGCCACGATCATCGCCACCAGCACGCCGACGAAGCCGAACGAATTGTTGTTTTCGCGCGAGCCGCCGAAGAAGAAGGCGAAATTGCCGAGCATGGAGATCGCGCCGGCAAGCGTCGCGGTGATCGTCATGGTCAGCGTGTCGTGGTGCTCGACATGCGAAAGCTCATGCGCCATCACGCCAGAAAGCTCTTCCGGCGTCAGTTGGCGGAGCAGGCCCGTGGTGGCCGCGACCGCCGCGTTCTGGGGGTTGCGGCCGGTGGCGAAGGCGTTCGGCTGGTCGTTCTCGATCAGATAGACCTTCGGCATCGGCAGGTTGGCGCGGCGGGCAAGGTCGCGCACGATCCGGTAATATTCGGGCGCCGTGCGCTCGTCGATCTCGACGGCATGGTGCATGGAAAGCACCATCCTGTCGGCGTTCCAGTAGCTGAAGAGGTTCATGCCGGCGGCGATCGCGAAAGCGATGACCATGCCGGCGGGGCCGCCGATCAGGTAGCCCACGCCCATGAAAAGAGCCGTCATTACTGCCAGCAGCATGCCGGTGCGAATGGCGTTCATTTTCTACTCCGCAAGTCGATGCGCCGATTGCCCGGACGGGCTCGATCACACCGGATCAACCGCCTATATGATGGGAAACCAGCGAACCCGTTTCAATGTCGAAAGAATACGAAATGACAGACGACAGACGGCCCGAAAACACAATCAAAAACGCGGCCGAACCGCTGGCGGGGAAACGCTCGCCCGAGGCCCGGCGCGCGCTGGCCGAGGCGGAAGCGCGACGCGCCGAATATCTGGCGAAAGAGGCGCTAAACCCGGCCGAGCATGGCGGGCGCGGCGGCAAGGACCCGGCGCGCTACGGCGACTGGGAAGTGAAGGGCAAGGCGGTCGATTTCTGAACCGCGCCACATTGCCAGAAGCCCGATGTAGGAATATATTCCCTGTATGGGCCGATTCCCCTTCACCCGGTGGGCCGGGCTGGCACCGCTTCTTTTGGCATGCGCAATGGCATCGCTCACGGTCGTGCGCGCCGTCGATGCGCGTGACGAGATCAGCGGCCCTGTTTCCGCGACCGTGGTGAGGGTGATCGATGGGGATACGTTCGTCGCCGAGGCGCATGTCTGGCCGGGCGAGACGGTGCGGGTCAGCGTGCGCATCCGCGGCATCGACGCACCGGAACTGCATAGCCGCTGCCCGCGCGAACGGCTTGCGGCAGCCGAGGCGCGTGACGCGCTCGCAGCGCTTCTCGACCGGCAGAACGTGAAGATCACCAATGTAGGCGGCGGCAAATATTACGGCCGCGTGCTCGCCGATGTGGAGACCGAAGACGGCGAGGTCGCCCCCGCCCTGCTCTCCCGCGCGCTCGTCAGATACTATTCCGGCGGCCGGCGCCAGCCTTATTGCGGCTGACCCGAAGCGGGACAGGCGCGCCGGGGGTGCCGTACCGATCCGGGGCACCGCTTCCCATCCGCAGCGCCTTGCCAGGCTGCTACGGTTGATGATCGGTAAAGGATTTGCTTGCACGCACCTTTCCTTTACCGACCGTTAACCGAGTCAAAGGCAGAAATCATTTAAAATCAATGTCTTATAGGAGGATTACCGACAAGCTGCTCGCGCGCCCGGAGATCGGCAAGCTTCCTGCACCTGTCCCTTCAGCGGCCGGATGCCGCCAAACGGAGGCCAGGAAAGATGCGGCGCGATTTCAGGGGCACGGGCAGGACGGTTGCTTGCTTCATCGAGGACAGAAGCGGCAATTTCGCCGTCATTACAGCGGCCATCGTGACGACGATCCTGCTGTCGGTCGGGTTTGGCATCAATACGGCGCAAATGGTGCTGACCCGCTCCAATCTGCTGAACGCGCTCGATTCGGCGGTGACCTCGACGGCCCGCGACCTGACGACCGGCGTCATCCCCGAAAGCGGCGCGGAAAAGACGGTCAAGGCTTTCCTTCTGGCCAACGGAGGCACCGGCTTTACCTCGGCAGACAAGATCAGCCTGGATACGCTTGCCATCGACCATACAGCCAAGACCGTTACCGCGACGGCCAGCGTCGACATAAACCTGCTCTTCCCGCTCTTCGGCGCGGCGGACAATCAGAAGATCACGGTGACGTCGGCAGCGCTCTATTCCGACAAGACCGTCGAAGTCGCCATGATGCTGGACCTGACCGGGTCGATGGCCAAGACGGGCAAGACCGACAAGATCGGGGACCTGCGGACGGCGGCCAAACACGCGGTCGAGACGATGCTCGGAAAACAGGATCCCGACAATCCCCGTGTACGCGTCGCGCTGGTGCCTTATGCGTCGGGCGTCAATGTCGGCGCGCTTGCCGGCAACGTCTACGCCGAGTCCGCATCTTCGCCCGACCTGCCGCTGGTGGCAGGCAGTCCGCTCCTCGTGTCGAAGACGGGCAGTAACGCGCTGCCTCCCTTCGCCACCTACACGTCCATCGTAGCTTCCGCCTATCCGCACCCGGACAATTGCGCGACAGAACGGAAGGATCGCTACGGAAACGCCGATTTCAGCGCCGACGGCCCCGATACCGTTCGTGCCGACAAGGCCGGAAAGCAGTATTACGCGCTGGTCAACCGCGACAATGGCCTGAAAGGCTCGGGGATGAACGCATGCCCCGCCGCCAAACTCATCCCGCTGACGACCGACGAGAATGCGCTGCTGGATTCGATCGGCGCCTTCACGGCAAATGGCTACACGGCCGGCGCCGTCGCGGTGCAATGGACCTATTACATGCTCTCGCCGGAATGGCGCTCGGCCATCAAGAACGCCGGCCTTGGCGACGGCCCGGCCGACCCGAACCCCGAGAAGATAGCCAAGGTCGCGATCCTGATGACGGACGGGCAGTTCAATACGGCCTATGCCGGCGTCAGCGGCAACTACAACAACCAGGGCAACGTCTCGCGCGGCAACGCCGAAAGCATCTGCGCCAACATGAAGCGCGACGGCATCGAAATCTTCACGATCGGCTTCTCTCTGCCTTCCAACGAGGCGAGCGAGGCGCGCAATGTGCTCCAGAACTGCTCCTCGCCCGACAAGCCGGGCATACAGCACTTCTTCGATGTCTCGACAGGCACGGAGCTCGACCAGGCCTTCCAGAGCATCATCGCGAATACGGAGCGGGTGGCCCTGACGCAATAGCCGCCCTAGTCGCCAGCCGCCGGGACCGGACACTGGGACCGGACATTGGAACACAAGCAAAAGGGCCACCCTCGCCGAGGGCGGCCCTTCCGTGTTTTCATGCGTGGCGCGGCCCTTGCCATCGTGGCCTGCCGGCCACCGGCCGCGCATCGCGCCTAACGGGAAGGCTGCTCCCCGCAAAGGCGATCCGTCGGGACCACGCACAGGCACAAATCACTCGACATCGGATCACCTCCTTTCGATTGGTTGGACACGAACGCCAATGTGGAGTCCGATCGCGGACGATGCAAGGGGCAAGCGCAACTGACGCCGAAAACAGCTACGCGCGCCCGGATGGCACCGCCCTTTCGACGGGCAATCCCTTGAAGAAGCGAGCTTCAAGCAGCCGGCCGCCGGTTAGTCCCCTTCCGCGGGAGGAGCAGGCTTGCGCGGCCGGTTCTCCTTGTAGACTTCGTAGGCCGCGATCGCGGCAAAGGGCGCCAGCACCTCCAGAATGCCCGGTCGCGAACGAAGAAGGGAGGGCAAGGCGGCCAGCGCCGCGGCGCCCAACATGCCGGAAAGCTCGGCTTTGCGCGCCTTCTTCCGGCGCCGCGCCCTTCCCCGCGCTTCCACCGCGGAATAGATGGCGACGAGGAGAACGGCGATGACGATGAAGCCTATGCCGAATCCGGTCGCGGCCTCCATCGCGCCGAACCGGTGCGCGGCGAGGATGAAGCCCGCAGCAAGCAGAAAGCCGATGCCGCAGGCGGCCGCGACCGCCGCCAGCGCATAGACGATTGCGGCGCGGCGGAAACGGCCGAAAATATCGGAGACCTCACCGCTTGCCAGCGAGCGAATGATCGACGCCAGCATGCTCGGTTACCGCCTCGCCATGACGGCAAGAAGAAAGCCGACCGCAGCCGCGATCGCCAGCGAGGTGGCCGGCTTCTCGCGCACCGCCGCATAGACCTGCCCCTCGATATCCCGAGCGTTCGCGCGCAGTCCGTCATAGGCGGCTTCGCCTTGCGACTTGAGCTGGTCCACGCCCGCCGCCGCAGCTTTCTTCATCGCGCGTACGGAAATCTCGCCGGAGCTTTCGAGCTGCTCCGAAAGCTTCGCCACTTCGGCGCGCAGGATTTCGATCTGTGCCTCCAGTTCGGCGGCGCTGCGTCTCGAACCATCGGGTGATTTTCCGGTACCGGCGGTAGATGTTGCCATTGAAAAACTCCTTTTCGGTGAGTGGGCTTAACGTGCCCAGGCCAGGTAAGTTCCCGGCATCCGTGCATCGCTTCGCCGCGAGCTAGACAAGCGGCCGCACCGTCTCGTCCATCCCTTCCCATCCAGCCACACCGAGCAGGCCTTCCAGATCGCGAACGGCGCATCCCCTCTCCTGCCACGAAATCAGGCCGCGCTGGACGAGCTTGCGAAGCGTCTTGTTGGTGTGCACGAGCGACAGGCCGAGCGTATCGGCGACATGCTGCTGCGTGATCGGGATCTCCAAGGGATTGGAACCACCGAGACCGACCGCCGCCGCACGCCCAGCGATGAAGGCGATGAGATAGGCGGCGCGTTCGAGCGCGGTGCGCCGCCCGACGCTCAGAAGGTTCTCGTCGAGCATCTGCTCCTCACGGGAAGCAAGCCAGGTGATGTCGTAGGCAAGGCCCGGGTGGCGGCGATAGAGCTCATGCAACTGGTCGCGCTCGAACACGCACAGAAGCATGGGTGAAAGCGCCTCGGCCGAATGGCTCATCTCGTCCATCAGGGTCCCCTGAAGTCCGATCAGGTCGCCGGGCATTGCGTAATTGAGTATCTGCCGGCGGCCGTCCGGCAGAAGCTTGTAGCGGAAGCCCCAGCCGGAAAGCACCGTATAGAGATGGGCGCTGTGACTTCCTTCCACCAGGACGGTGGTGCCACGATCCACAGAGAGCTCGCCGGTCTTGAACCGGCTGACGAAGGCAAGCTCCTCCGGCTCGAAAGGCCGGAAGATCGGGCGCTTGCGCAGCGGACACTTCTCGCACGGAATGCGTTTTCCGGGATTTTCGACAGCCAAGGTCACGCGCGGGCTCCAGAAGGTCGGGCCGGTTTCCGGCCATAACCTAGTATTGCCGAACGGTTTGCGAAACGGATTTCGACCATGTCTTTTTTAAATGACAGCCTGATGGCCGTCCGGCATGAAGGCCTGCCTTGAGCACGGAGAAGATTGCGTGGCGTTGCTTCTTGCCGGATTCCGCATCCTGATAGTCGAGGATGAATACCTGATCGCGATGGACGTGGAACAATTGTGCCGCGACCATGGCGCAGAAGATGCCGTCCTGGTCCGCGATCCCGATGGCCTCGAGGTCGTGCTCGCCGACCCGCGCTTCGACGCAGCCGTGATCGATGCCATCCTGAACGGCCGCTCGACACTGGATTTTGCCCGGCAACTGCGCGAACGGAACGTCCCGTTCGTTTTCGCGACCGGCTACGACGACAACGCCGAGCGGTTCGCCGATTTTCCCGGCGTTCCCGTCGTCGGCAAACCGTATAGCGGAGAGGAACTGATCGAGGCGATCGCCTCGGTCGTCGGGCGCGGCGCGCCTCAGGTCACATTGGAGCCCAATACCTGAACGGCGATCGAATCGGGGCCGTAATCGCCTTCGCCCGATATTTCGAGCAGATCCTGAAGCCGCGTCCTGCCCCGGCTGACCCGGCTCTTGATCGTGCCCACGGCGCAACCGCAGATTTCCGCGGCCTCTTCATATGAAAACCCGGATGCGCCGATGAGGATGATCGCCTCGCGCTGGTCTTCCGGCAATTGGGTGAGCGCGCGGCGGAAATCCTGCAGGTCGAGCGCGCCGTCCTGGCTCGGATGGACCGCAAGCCGGCCGGTCATGGTGCCGTCGCTGTCCTGCACCTCGCGGCCCCGCTTGCGCATCTGCGAATAGAATTCGTTGCGCAATATGGTGAAGAGCCAGGCCTTGAGGTTTGTTCCCGGCTGGAAGCTCTTCTGCTTGTCCCACGCCTTCACCAGCGTCTCCTGCACCAGGTCGTCCGCCTTGTCGGCGTTCTGTGCGAGAGAGACGGCGAAGGCGCGAAGGCTGGGAATGGCCGCCAACAAATCGCCGCGGAAGCCCGAAGCGGTCGCCATGCGCTATTCCTTGTCCGTGGATGTCTCGGCCTGCTCCAGCCGGCTCAGGAGATGGGTGAAGCGATCAGGCACTTCATCGGAAGCGATCTCGTCATAGTACTGGCGCAGCTTCCGCCCGATCTCCGAATTCGGTCCTAAAATTTCCGATCCACTAGCCCTGCGGCCCGCATTGCTTTTCATTCGTGCGGTCTTTGTTCCTGAAGTCATACCCAACCTTGTTTCCCCCAAGCGTCCCGTCCGTCCTGAGCCTGCGCCAGGCGCCCTTGTTGCTGCCCCGATCTGCGCTTAAACGCCTTATCTTAAAATGAGTTCCCTGTTATGGAACTTTTTCGACGCCGCGGCGTTTTCGTACCGTTTTACGCGTCGAATTTTTGAGGGAGCCGGAAACGAATGAGCTTATCCGCGTCGATTGCGCCGCAATTGCCCTATCTGCGGCGATTTTCCAGAGCTGTTTCGGGTTCCCAGACGAGCGGTGACGCGCTGGTCGCGGCGGTGCTCGAAGCCATAATCGCGGATGTGAACATCTTTCCCGACGCCTCCAGCACGCGCGTCGCGCTCTACAAGGCTTTCGCCAAGCTCTACGGCACGATTGCCGTCCGCGTTCCGCAGGTGAGCCCGGCGTCGGGATGGGAAAAGCGCGCCGCCGCCAACCTTTCGGCGCTCGCGCCGCGCGCCAGGCAGGCCTTCCTGCTCGTCGCGGTCGAGGGTTTCACCGATGAGGAGGCCGCGGAAATCCTCGATGTCGACGGGGAGGAATTCTCCTCGCTCCTGCAGGAAGCGAGCGTGGAGATATCCCGGCAGGTCGCAACCGACATCCTCGTCATCGAGGACGAGCCGCTGATCGCGATGGATATCGAGGAGATGGTCGAAAGCCTTGGCCACCGGGTCGTCGGAACGGCCCGCACGCGCAACGAAGCGGGCGAGATCTTCAAGCGAACGAAGCCGAAGATGGTGCTTGCCGACATCCAGCTCGCCGACGGGAGCTCGGGCATCGACGCCGTCAACGACATCCTGGCCACCTCGCCCATCCCGGTCATCTTCATCACGGCTTTCCCCGAGCGCCTGCTTACCGGCGAAAGACCCGAGCCAGCCTTCCTGGTAACGAAACCTTTCAATCCTGAAATGGTTAAAGCTCTTATCAGCCAGGCTCTTTTCTTCGATAACCAAGCTAAGGCCGCTGCCTGAATTTATTTCGGCGGCGGCGGGCGCCCTGTCTATTTGCCGTCATTTCGCCGTTATTTGATCCTTATTGGCCCGTGCTGCGGCTGCCGTAAGGGCAGCTGCCTCCCGACATGGAACCAAAAGCGACGGGGTTCGTTGACCCTGCGATGGCTGGCGGCGTCGGGATTTCAGGAGATCGGGCATGCTTTACTGGGGACTGGTATTTTTCATCGTTGCTGTCATGGCGGCCGCATTCGGCCTCGGCGGCCTTGCGGCGGCGTCGGCGGGCGTAGCCCAATTGCTCGCTTTCATGCTGATGGCGATCTTCGCCATTTCGCTTCTTGCCGGCTTCTATCGCCGCGTGCGCTAGGAAGAGGGCCTGCCCACAGGTTCCCGAGGCCGGGAGCCACCCCCTCAAACGGCTTCCATGCTCCGCCGGGTGAAAGCGTTTCGCACAAACGCACGCCTGGCGGAACTTCGTTTGGCTGGAACCTGTTGACGCCCTCGCCCGTTCTGCGTCGAGAGATGGAAGCGCCGGGCACATGAGCACAACGCAAGGCATCATCCAGGGGAGTGCGCCAGCCGAAGCGGGGATCGGGGCAAATCTCGCCCGGGCGCTCGAAAATTGCGGCATCTCCGTGATTTATCAGGATTTGGGGGGCCACGTGATCTGGGCCCGGAACGTCCCGCCGGCATGGAGCGGCGATGCCATCGTCGCCGGCGCCCGCGACAAGGATTTCCTGCCTGGAAGCGAAGCGGAGCGCCTGTGGGAATTGAAGCGGGCCGTTCTTGCCGACGGCGTATCGCGGACGATCCAGATATCCGTTCCGGACGCGACCGGCGCCAGATGGTTCAACATATGGGTGGACGCCGACCGTGCAGGCGATGCGGTCCGGGGCCTGCTGACGACCGCGGTCGAAACGACCGAGCAGAAGCGAAGGGAGCAGACCCTGCGCACGCTTCTTCGCGAGGTCAGCCACCGCTCCAAGAACCTGCTTTCCATCATCCAGAGTATCGCCACCCAAACGGGCCGGTATTCGGGCAACATCGATTCCTTTCTCCTGCGCTTCCGCGGGCGCATCCAGTCTCTCGCCTCCTCGCAGGACCTGGTGACCTCTTCCAATTGGCGCGGAGCCCGACTGCACGAGCTGGTTTCCGGACAGGTGGCCCGTTACTGCGCCGACCCGCAGCGCAATATCCGGCTCGAGGGCGACAACCCGTACTTCAACCCCAATGCCGCGCTTCACATAGGGCTTGCGCTGCATGAGCTTGCCGTCAACTCCGTCAGCTATGGCGTCCTTGCCGCCGGCGACGGCGCGGTGACGATAGCGGCCAGGCGCGGTGGCGGCGAGCAAGGGCCGGCCGACCTGATGCTGACCTGGTCCGAAGCGAGCGCCGTCGATCCGGGAGCGCTGAAGGAAAAGCGGTTCGGCTCAGTCGCGCTGGAGCGCGTGGTTCCCGCCTCGCTCGGCGGCGCCGCCAGCCTTGCCTTCGGTCCGGTCGAACTGGGATATCGGCTCACCATTCCTGCCCATAATTTCGAGGACGAGTAGGAAGATCGATGCCGGGCAATGACGCGCCGCCCGTTCTTTTTATGGAACGATATGCTCCGATCCCCGTTTCCCTGCGGAATTGGAGATAGAAGAAACCGATACCCGCCGATTCCGGTAAAAGTCTTTTAGCCACAAATAGAAATTGTGGCAGGCAGCCGTAAAGAAGCCGCGAATCCCGTTATCGAATGGATTGTAGCCGGCCTTCAAGGTTTGGCACGAAGGGGCATAATCAAGGAGAAGGTCGATGAAGAAGCTTATCTTGGTGATGGTGGCAGCCGCTCCGCTCGCGTTGGTGGGTTGCACGACGGCCGAGCAGACCGGCGTCGGCGGCGCAGCCGTAGGCGCGGCCGTGGGCGGCCTCGCTACCGGCACGACGGGCGGCGCGCTTGGCGGCGCTCTGATCGGCGGTACGGCCGGTTATCTGCTCGGCAGGTCCGCCGATCGCGAAGGCTATTGCCGCTACCGTGGCCATGATCGCTATGGCCGGACGGTCTACTACGAACGCCGCTGCCGATAACCCGATCTTTGGAGGGAGGCTGCCGCAAGGCGGCCTCCCTGTATCCGCCCCGAGCAGTTCCCACCTCGATGCAATGGCAGGCCGCCGGGCCGGTCTCATCGGACTTGAAGGAGGATTTCCATGCTCCGCTGGATCATCATCCTTATCATCATCGCCGGCGTCGCGAGCCTGCTCGGCTTCCCCGGTATCGCAGGCTTGGCCGGCGGCCTTGCCCGCATCCTCATCATCATCGTGCTGATCGTGCTGGTGCTGCTTCTGATCTTCGGCGGCGCGATCCTCGGCTGAGCCTACGCAGCCTCTGCGTGCATGGCGCCTGGTCCCGGCACGGCGCCAGGCGGGCATTTGCCAAGGATGATCATCCCCAACACCTCGTCCTTGGTGACGTCCTGAGTGCTGGCGGTTCCCACAACCTGCCCGTTCTTCATCACGCACACACGGTCCGCGAGGTCGAAGACGTCGTGAATGTCGTGGCTGATGAGGAAGATGCCGATCCCCTCGGCCTTGAGTTGCTTGATCAGTTCTCCGACCTGGGCCGTTTCCTGGGGGCCGAGCGCCGCCGTCGGCTCGTCCATGATCAGGATACGCGCGTTGAAGAGGATGGCGCGTGCGATCGCCACCGATTGGCGCTGGCCACCCGACAGCGACTTGACCGGCTCCTTGAACCGCTCGAAACGCGGGTTCAGCCGCCCCATGACCTTGCGCGCCTGGTTTTCCATGGCGACATCGTCGAGCGTGCCCCACACGGTACGAAGTTCGCGGCCGAGGAACAGGTTCGCCGCCGCATCGACATTGTCGGCCAGCGCCAGCGACTGGTAGATCGTCTCGATGCCGTATTTCTTGGCGTCGCGCGGATTGTTGATGGTGGCTTCCTCGCCACGGATGTAGATGTCGCCCGAATCGCGCTTGTAGGCGCCCGACAGGATCTTGATCAGCGTCGACTTGCCGGCGCCGTTATGACCAAGCAGCGCCACTACCTCGCCTTCATGGAGATCGATCGAAGCCTCGTCGACGGCGTGCACGCCGCCAAACGAGATCGAGATGTTTTTCAGATCGACGAGCGTGGTTGTCTGTGCGTCCATGGCGGCCTCACTGGATCCTGCGGCGATAGAGCGTGTCGAGCCAGACGGCGACGACGAGCACCGCGCCGACGACGATGTTCTGCAAGGGCGTGTCCAGCCCGAGCAGCACCATGCCCGATTGCAGCGATTGCATGAGCACCGCGCCCAGCATGGCGCCCGCGACCGTGCCGACGCCGCCGGCAAGCGACGTTCCGCCGATAACGGAGGCGGCGATCACCAGAAGCTCGTCCAGCGTGCCCTGTGCGTTGGTCGCCGCGTTCAGACGCGCGATGGAGATTGCGCCGCTCACCGCCGTCAGCATGCCCATCAGCATGAAGACTTTCATCGTCACCCAGCGCGTATTGATGCCGGCAAGCTCGGCCGCCTCCGGATTGCCGCCGATGGCGAACACATAGCGGCCGAAGCGCGTACGTGTCGTCAGGAAGGTCATGACGGCTCCCGCCGCGATGGCGATCAGCACCGGGATGGCGATACCGTGCGCGATGAACAGCCCGCCGTCGGGAATGGTGATGTGGTGCGCCTCGGCGTAGCGGCGCACGATACCGATCGGCCACGGGTAGGAATTGGCGACGCCGACCGCGCCGAGGATTGCGATGCAAGTCACGCCGCCGAGGAAGAACTCGGCCCAGACGGGACGTTGTGGAAAGCGGAAGCGGTTGCGCTGTACGCGCCCGTTGATGAGGGCGAGAACGACGAGGAGACAGGCGACGATCCCTACAACCCAGCTCCACGTTTCGCCGATGGAGCCTTGCGGCCCTCCGCCCATGAGCTTGAACGTTTCGTCCATCGGCGCGACGGTACGGCCGCTCGTCACCCACCACGCGGCGCCGCGCCAGACCAGAAGGCCGCCCAGCGTCACGATAAAGGACGGGATCTCCAGATAGGCGATGAGGAACCCCTGGAAGGCGCCGAGGACGAGCCCGAGAACAAGGCCGACCGCAAGCGCGATGATCCAGATCGTCGGATGCTCGTAACCGAGCAGCCTTGGAAGGAACTCGGTCTGCGTCACGCCCATGATCATGCCGATGAAGCCGAGCATGGAGCCGACCGACAGGTCGATGTTGCGCGTCACGATGACCAGCACCATGCCCGTCGCCATGACGGCGATCGAGGCGGACTGGACCGAAAGGTTCCACAGATTGCGCGGCGTAAGGAACAGCCCGCCCGTCAGGATGTGGAAAACGACCCAGATGAGCGCCAGCGCGCCCACCATCCCGAGCATGCGGGTGTCGATTTCGGTCGCCTTGAGGAACGATTTCAGGGGACTGAGTTCCGCCGCCCGGGCGCGGTCGAGCGGCGCGGTCGAATCGGACATGGCTTCCTCCCCGCGCGGCGAAGCGGTCCACCGCGTCTACCGCGCTAACTGCCATATTACGTGGCCGCCGCGGTTCTGGTCAAACCGCGGCGGCGCGATCTATCGAGACTCAGCCGCAGACCTTGACGGCGCCGGCCTTGACGCCCTGGCAGACTTCGGCCTTCGTGATCCAGCCGCCGTCGATCACCACGTCGAGATTGTCCCGGGTGATCGGCAGCGGCTTCAGGAAGATCGAGTTCATCTCGACATGCTTCGGTCCGCCGTCGAATTTCTGGACGCCCGGTATTTCGGTCATCTTCTTGCCGTCGGCGAGCATGGAGGCGATTTCGGCCGCCTTCTTGCCGAGTTCGCGCGCGTCCTTCCACACCGACACGGTCTGCGTGCCGAGCGCGATGCGGTTCAGAGCCGCGTGGTCGCCGTCCTGCCCGGAAACCGGCACCGAGCCGGCCAGGCCCTGCGCGGCAAGTGCGGCAATCGCGCCGCCGGCCGTGCCGTCATTGGAAGCGACCACCGCGTCGACCTTGTTGTTGTTGGTCGTCAGGAACTGCTCCATGTTCTTCTGGGCGTTCGCCGGCAGCCAGCCATCGGTGTAGGCCTCGCCGACTTTCTTGATCTTGCCGGAATCCATGGCGGCCTTGAGCACTTCCATCTGGCCCGAGAACAGGAAATCGGCGTTCGGATCGGCCGACGAGCCCTTGATGAAGACATAGTTGCCTTCCGGCTTCACGGCAAAGACCGCCTGCGCCTGCATGCGCCCGACTTCCTTGTTGTCGAAGGTGAGATAGAAGGCGTTCGGGTTCTCGATCAGGCGGTCATAGCCGACCACCGGGATACCCTCGTCCGTTGCCTTCTGGATGGCCGGGCCGATGGCCGAGGAGTCCTGCGCCAGCACGATGAGCGCGTTTGCGCCCTGGGCGATCAGGCTCTCGACGTCGCTCAACTGCTTCTCCGCAGAGGACTGGGCGTCGGCGGAAATGTACTTGTCGCCGTCCGCCTCGAGCTGCTTCTTGATAGCTGCTTCATCCGTCTTCCAGCGCTCTTCCTGGAAGTTCGACCACGACACGCCGATGATCTTGTCCTTCGCGTGCGCGAGCGGTGCGAACGCAAACGTGATCGCGGCACCCGCCAGCAAGGCGGCCGTAAACTTTCCCATTATGTCCTCCCTGCGCCTGTCCGGCGCGCTAACATGGCCAGTGGCCGGTGTGAAACCCTTTATTTCGAGCTTCGAAAAAAAGAATGACTCACTCTTTTATCCATGTCAATATGTCTTGCGAGTATGATCGACGGGGCTTCGATGCCGGTTGGCGCGGGAGGAAATTGCGGAAATGACGGTCGGGATTCGCCACGACGACCTCAGGCGGCGTAATCGTGCCATGATCATCTCGGCCGTCCGCCGGGCCTCGCAGCCCTCGCGCACGGAAATCGCCGGAACCACGGGACTGAGCCACTCCACCATTTCGGCGATCTCCGCCGACCTGATCGAGGAAGGCATCCTGACGGAGACCAAGGGCGGGCCATCGGTGTCGAAACGCGGCCGGCCGCAAGTCGCGCTCGGCCTCAATCCAGAAACAAGCTCGGTCGTGACGATGCTGCTAGCGCTGAACACGCTTTCGGCGACACTCCTCGACTACGCAGGGAATATCGTCGCCGCCGAGCAGTGCAGGCTGTCGACGACGACGCTTGGGCGGGACGAACTGATCGCCGAGGCGATCGGGATCGTCAACCGCCTCCTCTCCAGAGGCGGTGCCGCCGGATCGAGGGTGATGCGCATCTCGTTCGCGGTGCAGGGCGTCGCCGATTCAGGCGGGACGGCGATGCTATGGTCGCCGATCACGCCGCACCGGAACATCCGCTTCGGGGACGCGCTGGAGAAGGCGTTCGGCCTTCCGGCCACGGTGGAAAACGATTGCAACATGACGGCGGTGGCGCTGCGCTGGCGCGATCCGGAACGCTACCGCGATAATTTCGTCTCCGTGCTGCTGTCGAACGGCATCGGCATGGGGCTCTTCCTGAACGGCGAACTCTTCACCGGCACGCGCTCCTCCGGCGGCGAGTTCGGCCATATGATCCATGTGCCGAACGGCGATCTGTGCCGCTGCGGCCGGCGCGGCTGTATCGAGGCATATGCCGGAAACTACGCCATCTGGCGCAACGCGCACCGCCTGCCCGACCGCGACGGCTTCGCCGCCGATATCGAGGACCGGGACATGCTGGCGCTTGCCGAGAAGGCGCGCGCGCAGGACGGGCCGGAACGGGCAGCCTACGCACAGGCCGGCGAGGCGATCGGCCTCGGCCTCGGCAGCCTGTTTGCGCTCATCGACCCGGCGCCGGTGGCCATGGTCGGCATCGGGGCGCGTGCCTTCGACCTGATCGAGGGGCCGATGCGCGCCGCCATCGCCAGGACCGTCGGCGGCCAGCACGAGGAAGCGATCTCGTTTGCAACCGAGCCCGACCAGATTTCTCTCATTCGCGAGGGCTGCGCCATGCGCGCGCTGACCTTCCTCGACCTTGAGGTTTTCGCCGCCGGAAATCCCCCCGCCGTTGCGGTACGCGGCAGGGCTTTCGCATGAGAGCATTTGGGCGCTGCGGGGTCAGGCTTCCTGTATGGAATAGCCGGCGCCGCGGATGGTGCGGATGACGTCCGGCATGCGGCCGTCATTGACCGCCTTGCGCAGGCGTCCGACATGAACGTCGACCGTGCGCTCATCGATATAGATCGTCTCGCCCCAGACATTGTCCAGCAGCTGGCCGCGCGAGAAGACGCGGCCGGGGGTTCGCATGAGGAATTCGAGCAGGCGGAATTCGGTCGGGCCGAGCCTGATCTCGACCGTCCCGCGATAGACACGATGTGTTTCGCGGTCGAGCACGATGTCGCCGACCTTGAGCACGTTTGAAAGCGTCTCGGGCTTGGCGCGGCGGAGCAGCGCGCGCACGCGGGCCACGAATTCGGGCATCGAGAACGGCTTGACGAGGTAGTCGTCGGCTCCGGTAGAGAGACCGCGGACCCGGTCGCTTTCCTCGCCGCGCGCCGTCAGCATGATGACCGGCAGGCGCTCGGTCTCGGCCCTGATCCGAAGCCGGCGGCAAAGCTCGATGCCGGAGATGCCCGGCAGCATCCAGTCGAGCACCAGCAGGTCCGGCACGTTCTCCCTCAGCCTGATCTCGGCCTCGTCGCCGCGCATGACCGTCTCGACCTGATAGCCTTCGGCCTCCAGATTGTAGCGCAGGAGCACCGAGAGCGATTCCTCGTCCTCCACCACCAGGATTTTCGGCGCAATCATCGGCATCGGCCTGTCTGCTATTCCGCCTGCACGGTCGCCGTTTCGTCCTGCTTCGGCCGATCGGGCGAAAGCTGCTGGCCCGTGACGATATAATAGGCGTTTTCCGCGATATTGGTCACATGGTCGCCGATCCGCTCGAGGTTCTTGGCGCAGAACAGGAGATGCGTGCAGGCCGTGATGTTTCGCGGATCCTCCATCATATAGGTCAGAAGCTCGCGGAAGACCCCCGTATACTGGATATCGATCTTCTCGTCATCGGCACGCAATCCGCTGAGGCCCTCGGCATCGCGCTCCTCGTATCTGCGCACCACCCCCTCCACCTGCGCCAGGACGAGATCGGTCATGGCGTCGATGCCGTGCGCGAACCGGCGCGGCGGCACCGCCTCGCCTACCGCGCCGACGCGCTTGGCGATGTTCTTGGCCAGATCGCCGATGCGCTCCAGGTCGGCCGCCATGCGGATGGCGCCCACCACCGAGCGTAGATCGCCCGCCACCGGCTGGCGCCGCGCGATCAGCGTGATCGCACGCTCGTCCAGGTCGCGCTGCATGGCGTCCATGACCTTGTCCTGAGAGACGACGCTCTGGGCGAGCGCATTGTCGAGATCGAGGAGCGCGCGGGTCGCGGAGCCCACCATCGCGGCGGCCAGGTCGCCCATCTCGTGGATAAGCCTGTCGACGGCCTTCAGGTCCTGGTCGAAGGCGGTAACGGTATGCTCTCTCATGAGCCGGTCCCTGTGAAAACGAGCCTAGCCGAAGCGGCCTGTGATGTAGTCCTGGGTGCGCTTGTCGTGCGGCGAGGTGAAAATCTGCTCCGTGTCGCCGAATTCGATGAGTTCGCCCAGATACATGAAAGCGGTGCGGGCCGAGACACGCGCGGCCTGTTGCATGTTGTGGGTGACGATGACGATGGTGTAGTCGGCCTGCAACTCGTCGATCAGTTCCTCGATCTTCGCGGTCGAAAGCGGATCGAGCGCTGAGGCCGGCTCGTCGAGCAGGATCACCTCGGGCTTCACCGCGACCGTGCGCGCGATGCAGAGCCGCTGCTGCTGGCCGCCCGAGAGGCTGAGCCCGCTGGCGTTGAGCTTATCCTTCACCTCGCCCCAGAGCGCCGCGCGCTTCAACGCCTCCTCGACCCTTCCGTCGACTTCGGATCTGGGTAGTTTCTCGTAGAGCCGTATGCCGAAAGCGATATTCTCGTAGATCGTCATCGGAAAGGGCGTCGGTTTCTGGAAGACCATGCCGACCTGGGCGCGAAGCAGGTTCAGATCCTGCCCCTTGTCGAGGATATTGTGGCCGTCGAGCAGCACCTCGCCCTCGGCCCTCTGCTTCGGGTAAAGCTCGTAGATGCGGTTGAAGACGCGCAGCAGCGTCGATTTCCCGCAGCCGGACGGCCCGATGAAGGCGGTCACGCTCTTGGCCGGCAGCGACAGCGATATGTCCTTCAGCGCCCGCGTCCGGTCATAGAAGAAATTGAGGTCGCGCACTTCGAGCTTCGCTTCCTCGGCGACTGGCCGGCTGGCGGCGATGGATGTCGGCGACAGCATCTGCGTCATCTGTCTTCTCTCCGGACGGTAAGGGCGCGTGCGACGATGCTGAGCATCAGCACGGCGAAGGTTATGATCAGCGCGCCGGTCCATGCCAATTGCTGCCATTCCTCGTAGGGGCTGAGCGCGAACTGGAAGATGGTCACCGGCAGGCTCGCCATCGGCGCGTTGACGTTGCTCGACCAGAACTGGTTGTTGAGCGCGGTGAACAGAAGCGGCGCCGTCTCGCCCGAAATGCGCGCGATCGCCAGCAATATGCCGGTGACGATGCCCGACAGCGCGGCGCGGTAGGCGACCGAGCGGATGACGATCCAGCGCGGCGCGCCGATTGCCGCGCCGGCCTCGCGCAGCGCGTTGGGCACGAGGTTCAGCATGTCTTCCGTCGTACGCACCACCACCGGCATCACCAGTATGGCGAGCGCGAAGGCGCCGGCGAGTGCGGAGAAATGCCCCATCGGCCGCACCATGATCTCATAGATGAACAGGCCCACGACGATGGAGGGCGCCGAAAGCAGGATGTCGTTGATGAAGCGTACCACCAGGGTGAGCTTCGAGAAACGGCCATATTCGGCCATGTAGGTCCCGGCCAATATGCCGACCGGCGTGCCGACCGCGATGGCGATCACGGTCATGACGACGCTGCCGGCGATGGCGTTCAAAAGCCCGCCGGCTTCGCCCGGCGGCGGCGTCATCTGGGTGAACACCGCAAACGACAGGCCGGCCGCCCCCTTCCAGACCAGCGCGCCGAGAATGAGCGCCAGCCAGGCCAGCCCTATTGCCGCGGCGGCCATGCTCAGCCCCATCATCACGGCGTTGCGGGCCTTGCGGCGATTGTAGTGCGAAGATGCGACGGCCATTCTCCGAATGCTCCCTCTCAACTTCCGGCCCGGCGCTCGATCCGCATCAGCATGAAGCGGGACGCGGCGAGGATGAGGAAGGTGATGACGAAAAGGATCAGGCCGAGCGCGATCAGCGAGGATGTGTAGAGGGCGCCGTCGGCTTCCGTGAATTCATTGGCGATTGCAGCCGAGATCGTGGTGCCGGGCGCAAACAGCGAAGCGGAGATGCGGTGTGCGTTGCCGATGACGAAGGTAACGGCCATGGTCTCACCGAGCGCGCGGCCGAGCCCCAGCATGACGCCGCCCATGATGCCGACACGCGTATAGGGGATGACGACCCGACGCGTCACCTCCCAGGTCGTGCAGCCTATGCCGTAGGCGGATTCCTTCAGCACGGCCGGCACGGTATCGAACACGTCTCTGGTGATGGACGTGATGAAGGGCAGCACCATGATCGCCAGGATCAGCCCCGAGGTCATCAGCCCGATGCCATAGGGCGGGCCGGAAAACAGGCTGGAAAGCCCCGGGACGCCGTGGAACAGCTTGATGACGAAAGGCTGGAGGTGCACCTGCAGGAACGGCGCCAGCACGAACAGGCCCCATATGCCGTAGATGATCGAGGGAATGCCGGCCAGAAGCTCGACCGCGATACCGATCGGCCGGCGCAGTGGACGCGGGCAGAGTTCGGTGAGGAACACCGCGATGCCGATGCCGATCGGCACCGCGATCACGATGGCGATGAGCGAGGTGACGATGGTGCCGTAGATCGGTGCGAGCGCGCCGAATTTCTCGGTCACCGGGTTCCAGGATTCGGTGACGAGGAACGACCAGCCGAACCGCGACAGCGCCGGCCAGGCACCGGCGACGAGCGAGATCGCGACACCGCCGAGGATCACCAGGACAAGGGTGGCGGACAGTCGCGTGAGTGTCCGGAACACCGAATCGGTGAGGGCGAAGCGCCGCACGGCGGCCGCGCGCGCTTGCGCGGCTCTGCTCGACGATTGCAGGGCTTCGGCGGTGATGGTCATGCGGCCCTCGTACTGAAGAGGGACGGGAAGGCAACGACGCCGCTTTCCCGTCCCGACCGGTTATTGCTATACCGTCACTCGGCGTAGAGAGGTTCGCCGCCGGAGCCGACGATATCCTTGGTCCACATCTTTTCGACGCTCTTGACCACGTTGTCGGGCATCGGCACGTAGTCGAGCGCGCCGGCCATGTCGGCGCCCTTGGCGTAGGACCACGCGAAGAACTTCAGCGCATTGGCGGTCGCGGCCGTATCGTCCGGCTTCTTGTAGACGAGGATCCAGGTCGCGGCCGTCATCGGCCAGGATGCCGCACCCGGCTGGTTGGCGAGGATGACGCCGTAGCCCGGCTGCGACGACCAGTCGGCATTGGCGGCGGCGGCCGAGAAGGCGGCGGCGGTCGGCTCGACCTTGTTGCCGTCCTTGTTGATCATGTCGGCATAGGTCAGCTTGTTTTGCTTGGCGTAGGCATATTCGACATAGCCGATTGAGCCGCCGGTTTGGGCGACGTTGTTGGCGACGCCCTCATTGCCCTTGGCCCCGAGGCCGACCGGCCATTCGAGCGCCGTGGCCACACCGACCTTTTCCTTCCAGTCCGCGTTCACGTCGGCCAGGTAGTAGGAGAAGTTGAAGGTCGTGCCCGATCCGTCGGAGCGGTGGATGACGGCGATCGCCTGGTCGGGCAGCTTGGCGTCGGGATTGAGCTTCTGGATGGCCTGGTCGTTCCAGTTGGTGATCTTGCCGAGAAAGATGTCGGCAAGGGTCGGGCCGTCCAGCACCAGTTCGCCGGGCTTTATACCTTCGAGATTGACGACAGGCACGATGCCGCCCATCACCATCGGGAACTGCGCCAGACCGGTCTTTTCGAGCTCTTCACCTTTCAGCGGCGCGTCGGAGGCGCCGAAGGTCACGGTCTTCGCCTTGATCTGCTTGATGCCACCACCCGAACCGATCGACTGGTAGTTGAGGCCGATGCCGGTCTCTTTTTTGTAGGCGTCCGCCCACTTGGCGTAGATCGGATAGGGGAAGGTGGCGCCGGCGCCGGTGATGTCGGCGGCGTGGGCGGGGAACGTTGCGATCGACAGGGTGACAGCGGTCGCCGCCATCACGGTCGAACGAATGAAAGTCATCATGGAGCCTGCTCCTGTTGGGACATTCGCACGACGCCGTTGCGCCGCGACTGCCCAATAGCGACCGCATGTAACGGTTCGATGACAGTTAAATGTCGCGTGGACGACAGATACTGTACTCCATGCCATGCACGCGATTGCAGGATGCGGCTGCGCCGGGGAAAAGGCGCGCGAGAACAATTCCTTGAGGGAATTGCCAGCGCGGCCCCCGCATTTTTTGGAGCCGCGACAGGATTTTTGTCGGCGATCAGCCAGCGCTGAGCAGCACGGCGGGTTTCTCGCCGGACCAGCGCGCGACTTTTTCGAGCAACGCCTTGGGGCTGATCGGCTTCGACAGGTAATCGTCCATGCCGGCGTCGATGCAGCGCTCGCGGTCACCCTTGAGTGCGTGCGCCGTGACGCCGATGATGGGCACGCGCGTCCCGCCCTCCGTTTCCAGGTCGCGGATCGCCGCGGTCGCCTCCAGACCGCTCATCTTCGGCATGGAGACATCCATGAGGATCATGCGCGGCTGCATCTCGCGATAGGCGGCTAGCGCGAGTTCGCCGTTTCCGACGATCTCGAAGCTCATGGCGGTCTCTGCGAGTATCTGGGTAAAGACGAGCTGGTTCACCTCATTGTCCTCGGCAACCAGGATGTCGAGCCGATGCTGCCCCGCCCTCACGGTCGCTGGCATTCCGACCTGTCTCGCCGACGGCGCTATGGCTGTCTCGCTGGCATTGCCGGAAACCGGTGCCGATGCGATGGCAGGAGCCCTATCCGCACGGCCGGCATCCGCCATGACGGTCGACAGGTCGGGCGTGCGATGCTTCTGCACGGCGGAGACGATGGTCTCCAGAAGATGCGAGGAGCGCGCCGGCTTGATCAGCTGGGCGTCGATGCCGAGGTCGCGATGCTGGGCGCTCGAGAGCGACTGGTCGACCGAGGTCAGGAGGATGATCGGCGTGCCGGCTATACCCTTGGTCGAGCGGATGATGCGGCTGACCTCCACGCCGGTCATTCCCGGCATCTGATAGTCGAGCACGATACAGTCGACGCTGATGCCATAGCTTGCGGCTGCTTGCAGTACCTTCAGCCCCTCCTCGCCCGATTCGGCGGCGCAGGCGTCGAACGACCACGAGGCCATCTGTTCGGAAAGGATGGCGCGGTTCACCGCATTGTCGTCGACGATGAGGATACGGGAGCCGGTCACGTCGATCGGCATCGGCTTGCGCCTGGCCGTCGCCTCGCCGGTGGGCAATTCCAGCGTGAACCAGAAGGTCGACCCTTTGCCGAATTCGCTCTCCACTCCGAACTCGCCACCCATCATGGCGACCAGCTTGGACGTGATGGCGAGGCCGAGGCCGGTTCCCTCGTGTCGCCTTGTCGATGACGCGTCGACCTGGCTGAACTTGTCGAAGACGAGATCGATCTTGTCCTTCGGAATGCCGATGCCGGTATCGGTGACGTTGATGCGCAGCTTGCCCGTGCCGTTCCCGATAGAGCCGTTCACGTCGACCAGGACATGGCCGGTATCGGTGAACTTGACCGCGTTGCCCATCAGATTGGTGATGATCTGGCGGATGCGGCCGACATCGCCGACGAACATTTCGGGCAGGTCGGGATCGACCCGCACGATCAGTTCCAGATCCTTTTCCTTGGCACGGGTGGAGACGAGCGTGGCAACGTCCTCGATCGCCTCGACCAGATTGAAGGGCGCCGGATCGAGCACGAGCTGCCCGGCGTCGATCTTGGAGAAGTCGAGGATGTCGTTGATGATCGTCAAAAGCGCGTTGCCCGACTTCACGATGATGTCGGTGAAGGTCTTCTGCTTCGGATCGAGGTCCGATTTCGCCAGAAGCTCCGCCATGCCCAGAACGCCGTTCATCGGCGTGCGGATTTCGTGGCTCATATTGGCGAGGAATTCAGATTTGGCGCGGTCGGCGAGCACGGCATCCTGCTGCGCCTCGCGCAATTCGCGCTCGCGTTCCTTCATCTCGCTGACATCGGTGGTCGAGCCGATCAGGTAAAGCGAGCCGTCCGACGCAGTCATCACGCTTTTGCGCGCTTCCTGGTAGCGGGTCGATCCGTCCGGACACGTTGCCGTTTCCTCGAATATCTGCGGTTTGCGCGAACGCAGCACGGCGCGGTCGTCGCGCATGAAGGCTTCGCCGTCCGCGCCGAATATGTCGGCATCGGTCTTGCCGACCGCCTCGCTGCAATCGACGCCGGTCAGCTTGCACCAGCCCTTGTTGACATAGGTGAGCTTGAGGTCCGTCTGCTTGGCGTAGATGGCGACCGGTACATTGTCGATGATGGAACGGAAAAGCTCGTTTTCGCGCGAGCTTTCGCGCAGCGCCTCCTCGCGCTCCTTCAACTCCGTGATGTCGACGCGCACGCCGACGAAGGAACCCTCGGGCGTGCGCGTATCGTAGACCTGATACCAGCGCCCATCCGGATTGCGGCGCTGATAGACCGCGAGAGGCAGGTGGTATTTGGCGATCTTGCCCCTGACCCACGCCTCGGCATCGGTGTCGTAGAGCGCGTCGAGTCCGGCATCGTCGCTGTGGCGGAAATAGCCCGCCTCGTGCGCGATCCGCATGGCATGTTCGAGCGACTGGCCCTCCACCCAGGTCGCTTCCATTCCCTGGAGCATGTCCTGCACGTGGCGATTGGCCAGCACGAATTTGTCGTCGCTGTCATAGATGATGACGCCGGCCGGAAGCAATTCGAGCACATTTGCCAGATGCTGGCGCGCCTCCTCGGCCCTGGTCTCGCTTTGCTTGGTTTCCGTGATGTCCGTACGGATCCCCACGCGGTCGCCCGTGGCGGTGATCTGGTCGCGCCGCATGATCCAGCGGCCGTCATTGGCACGGAAGATGATCTCCTTGCCAATTTCCGCCGCGCGCGCCGCAACCTGGGCGTCGGCCCATTCCTCCTCGTGCCCGACAGCATCGGAGACGGCTCCGGTGCGCGCCAGATCGATCAGTATCTCGCGGGAGGTGCGGCCGGGTCCGACGTTTTCGATAAGGCCGAACTGACGGCGGAAAGCTTCGTTGCAGACCACGAGACGATCGTCGCGATCCCACAGGACAAATCCGTCCTTGAGTGCGTCTATTGCCGATTGCAACTGGCTGCGGGCGTCTTCCGCATCCCGTCTGGCGCGTTCGAACTTCGCCTCTCGGTCCTTCATTTCGGTGATGTCGAAATAGGAGACCAGCCGTTTGCCGCCCGAAAGCGACGTGACGGAATAGATGAGGGTGCGGCCGTCGGCGCGCCTGAATTCGCGCGGCGCCACGTCGCCGGCGCGAATCTCGCCCACGCGCGAGGCTACATACTCCTCCCAATGCTCGTCGAGCAGGTCGTAGATGCCGTTGTGGCGGTTTATGTCCATCAGCGCGCGGAAATGGCTGCCGATGCCGACCTGCTCCGGCGTCATCTTCCACTGCTCGTAGAAGGCGGGGTTGATGATCTCGGCGCACATGTCGGCATCGACGACGACCACGCCCATGTCCATCGCCTCGATGGTCCGCGTCAGGTCGAACAGGAGCGCCTCGGCCTGGCGGTTCGCCTCGGCCAGTTCCACTTCCCGTTTCTTCATCTCCGTCACGTCGGTGCGGATACCCATGATCCCGCCTTCCGGCGTGCGCACCTCGCGCCGCATGACCCAGCGTCCGTCGGAGAAATGCAGCATCATCTCGGCGCTCGGACCTTCCTTGCGCCGCTTCACGGCTGTGGCGACGTAGACGTCGACGTCGGCCGTGCCGATCTCCACCATGCCGAACCTGATGGCCGCGCGCAGCACTGCCTCGAAGGTCATGCCCGGGCGGATATGCTCCTCCATGCCCACATGCATCTTCACATAGGCGGGATTGTAGAGCACAAGCCGATCATCGGCATCGAAGAGCGCGAAGCCGTCCTCCAGGAGATCGAGGGCGGAGCGCAGCACTTTCGTGTGCTTCGCCCGTTCGAGGGCATCCTCCAGTGCCCCTTCGCGTTCCTTGATGGCGGTGATGTCGGTCCTGAGGCCGATGAACATCCCGTTGTCGAGGCGGCGGTTGCGCAGTTGCACCCACCTCCCGTCGTCGAGCTTCTGCTCACGCTCGGTGTAGGGTTCCCAACACTCTTCGAGACGTTCCTTCAGCCAGTGGGACCGTTCCGCCGTCCGCGCGGCAGTCTCCGCTCCCGGAGCATCGACGAACTGGCCGGAATCATAGGCGCTGGCGAGCAGATCCCGAAGTTCCATGCCCGGTCCGGCGACCTTGCCTATATGGGGGTAGAGCTCGGCCATGCGGGCATTCGAGAGCAGGAGCCTGTCCTCGTGGTCATAGACCACGATCCCGGCGTCGAGCGCTTCGAAGACGGCGGCCAGCAGGTCCTGCGACTGCTTGAGCCTACCACGCATTTCGTCCAGCACATCCTGCGCGGCAAACAGGTTGGTGACGTTGCGGCCGATGCCCTCGTAGCCGGTAAAGGCCCCCTTCTCGTCGAAGAGCGGATAGCCCGACACCGACAGCCAGCGGCAATGAGCCGGCGCGTTCGCCACCTCATAGACGAATTCACGAAAAGGGCGATGCGCTTTCAGGTCGTCGAGATGCGACTGATATTCCTTCTTCAGGCGGGCGGTCATCGGAAGGAAATCGAACCAGGTCCTGCCGAGGGCCTTTCTGGGCTTCATCCCGGTAGCCGTTTCGACCCCGTCGGAAAGGTGGACGAAAATATGCGTCGCATCGGTCCGCCATGTCCAATCGGCGCTGATCTCCAGAAGCCGATGGAGATCGGCCCCCGCCGCGTCGCTTTCGGGCCGATGGCCACCGGCCCTCACTGCCGGTTTCGGCGAAGCGTCTTCCCCGCACGCAGCGGCATCCGAAAGACCATGGCTTTCTTGCTTTCCGTCCCCGAATTTCACCGGACGCGCCCCCGCGACAAACCCCGTTGCCGCGGCAATGTGGATGACAAGGCTTAATGTTTGGCTAACCTTAACGGATGGTGATTGCCGTGGCTAAGCCTTCGAACCCGTTGGGGCGGTTGCTCATCAAGCCCGCATACATAGGACCGTGGATGCGCCTGCCCGGGGCTGAGGCCTCAAACATCCCAAAGCAGCCGCCTCAATTCGAGCCAGCTATCGCTGTCTGGCGCCGCCAGGAGACGGCTCTCGGAAGCGTCGCCGGCCCGATAGGGGGTGCCATCGAGCTTGGCGACATGGCCGCCGGCTTCGGCATGGATCAGCGTCCCCGCCAGATGGTCCCATGGCATCAGCTTCGTGTAGCACGCGAATTCAGCATGGCCCTGCGCGAGCAGGCGATATTCATGCGCGACGCAGCGATAGTTCATGGGCGCCAGGCAGCGTGTATAATTGGCCGCCACGCGGCTGCGGTCGGGTTCATCGAGAAACTGCCAGGAGAGCGATCCCGTCATCTCCGAGACCGGGATGGGATCGGCCACCCTGGTCGGCGTCAGATCGCCGGCCGCGTCGCGCACGAAACTGCCGGTGCCGCGCGCGGCAAGGACCCAGTCGCCGCCGACGGGATCGTGGATGATCCCCGCAACCGTTTCGCCCTTCATCGTCACGGCAAGCATGACACAGAAGAGCGGCAGCCCCGAAGCGAAATTGAACGTGCCGTCGATCGGGTCGACAATAAAGGCGAGATCGGCGCCAGGCAGGCCGTCGAGCAGCGCCGCGTTTTCGCTGACGGCTTCTTCCCCGACGATCAGCGCGCCCGGATACCGCTGGCGCAGCGCTTTGGTGATCACGCGTTCGGCCGCGATATCGCCTTCGGTGACGACATCGTCACGCGACGTCTTGCGCCGGATGCTGCTTTTCTCCAAGCGGCGGAAGCGAGGCATGATCTCGGCTTTCGCCGTCTCCGAAAGGAGGTCGGCAAGCGCATCCATATGGCTGTCGTCGAATGTCATTTTCCAGCACCCTCTCGCGATCCAAGCGGTATCGTCGAACGTATCGCCCAGTCGCCGATCGCTATGCCTTTTCCCGCCGCCGCTATGCAGATGCGGTCAAAGCGGATCGGCCGGCCGGCGAGTTTCTTTTGCCAGTGCCGGCGCACCGCCTGCTTTTCCGCGGTGTCGTCCGCACCGTACAGAAGAGATATGTGGGGCATGAATGCAGTCGCGGCTTCCAGTCCGGGCGCGAGAAGCGCCATCGCATTTTCGTGGAGTTCGGCCATGGGCCCCGACACGGCAAATCGTGCATAGAACGAACGGAAATACAGATCGCCGGTCTCGATATCCTCGATAACCGCTGGAAAGCTATGTATGCCTTCCGCGGCCATGCGGAGGGTCCCGGTGAGTTCGGCCACGCTCCGGTGCACTCCGTCGGTCAGCGTGAGATGTGCCTGGAAGCGCGGCGTGCCGAATTGCAGAGACAGCGCATCGACGACAGATTGCAAGGCCGCTTCGTCGCTTGCGGTCGGCATGAGCCATGTCGAATGCAACGGGCTCATCCGCCGACCCTCGCGGCGACATCGGTTCGCAAAAAGCGATTGACCCCGAACATGAACGCGATTGACGGGATATATGGGAAAGGCGCAATTACGGGGGCGACATGGGCGCGGCTCCCGGTTTGTGCATTGTTGGCGGGAAGCGTCACCATGTTGTCACTGGAAATTTCTAAGTCTACCATTGTAGCTGCCATAGCTTTTATACATGGGTGCGGTCGTTGACGGGTGTCGCTGTTCGATCATTGGTGAAGGCTTGGGGCGACACGCGGGCCGTTGACGACATTTCCTTCACGGTGGAGAAGGGCAGCCTCGCGGTTCTACTCGGGCCATCGGGGTGCGGCAAGTCGACGACCCTTAGAATGATTGCCGGTCTCGAGGACCCGACCTCCGGTACCGTCGAAATCGGCGGTCGCGACGTGGCTGGGCTCACGGGCGCGGGGCGCGGCGTCGCCATGGTCTTCCAGTCCTATGCGCTGTTTCCGCATCTTTCGGTTGCCGACAACATCACCTTCGGCCTCTCGGTGCGCAAGACGCCAAAGCCCCAGATGCGCGAGCGCCTCGACAAGGTCGCCGAACTGCTTGGCCTCCAGCCATTGCTTGCCCGCAAACCGGGCCAGCTTTCCGGCGGCCAGCAGCAGCGCGTCGCGCTCGGCCGCGCGCTGATCGCCGAGGCGCCGGTCTGTCTTCTCGACGAACCGCTTTCCAACCTGGACGCCAAGCTCCGGCAGGATCTGCGCCGCGAAATCCGCGCGCTGCAGCAGCGTCTGGGCATCACCATGATCTACGTCACCCACGACCAGACCGAAGCGATGAGCATGGCCGACCAGGTGATCCTCATGCGCGGCGGCCGGATCGAGCAGAATGCCAGGCCTTCGGAGCTATACGAACGGCCGGCAAGCCTCTTTGCCGCCCGCTTTGTCGGCGGTTCGTCCATGAACCTGATCCCTCTCGACGACGATGTTTCAGGCACAAGCGCGGTGATTGCGGGGCATGACGAGACGGCGATCCTATCGCGGCCCGGCCGCGGCCTTGTCCTCGGCCTCCGGCCTGAGGATGTCGAGGTTTTTGGCGGCTCCGTGGATGGTCCGGCCGACCATATGTTCGGCATGACAGCCGATGTCGAGGACATCGAATATCTGGGCGCGGATGCGCTCGTTACCTGCCGGCTCGACGATCACCGTCTGACGACCCGCACACGCGGCATCGCGGCGCCGTCGGTCGGCGACAGGATAAGGATCGGCTGGCGCGAAAGCGCCATGCACATCTTCGACGCCGAGAGCGGATGGCGTCTTGACCCCGCCAGCGGCGAACGAAGCTGGCGCGCTCCATATGTCCGCAAAAACAGCCATAAAAAGAGGGAGACTTCGACATGAAACGCCTGACCACCGCTTTCCTCGGCGCCGCGCTCGCGACGTCGATTTTCGCCGCTCCAGCCTGGGCAGCGACCGAAATCAGCTTTTACTATCCAATCGCCGTGGGGGGGCCGATCACCAAGATCATCGACGGCTACGTCAAGAAGTTCGAGGCGGAAAATCCGGATATCGTCGTCAAGCCTGTCTATACAGGCAGCTATCAGGACTCGATCGTCAAGGCGATGACGGCAGCGCGCGCCGGTACTGCGCCCGATGCCGCCGTGCTGCTGTCCACGGACATGTTCACGCTGATCGACGCCGGAATGATCCTGCCTTACGACCAGATAGCGACATCGGATGCCGACAAGGGCTGGCTCTCGTCCTTCTACCCGGCATTCATGGCAAACAGCCAGGCAAACGGCCACACCTGGGGCGTGCCGTTCCAGCGCTCGACCATCGTCCAGTATTACAACAAGGAGGCTTTCAAGAAAGCCGGACTTGACCCGGACAAGGCGCCCGCGACGTGGGATGAACTCGTCGCCGACGGAAAGAAACTGACCAAGAAGGACAGTTCCGGCAATGTGACGCAGTGGGGTGTGGAAATCCCGAGTTCCGGTTTCCCCTACTGGCTGTTCCAGGCGCTGGCCATTCAAAACGGCGCCGACCTCGCCAACCAGGACGGCACCAAGGTCAATTTCAATGATCCGAAAGTGGCCGAGGCGGCAACCTTCTTCAAGGATCTCAGCGCCAAGTACGAGATCATGCCGAAGGGCATCATCGACTGGGGCACGACGCCGAAGGATTTCTTCCAGGGCAAGACCGCGATAATGTGGACGACGACCGGCAACCTGACCAACGTGCGCAAGAACGCCCCCTTCGAATTCGGCGTGGCGCCGATGCCGTCGAAGGTACAGGGCGGCTCGCCGACCGGCGGCGGCAACATCTACGTCTTCAAGACGAGCGACAAGGACAAGCAGCAGGCGGTGCTCAAATTCGCCCGTTTCCTGACAACAAAGGAGCGAGCCGGGGACTGGAGCATTGCGACGGGCTATATCGCCACGCGCCCCGATGCGTGGACGACGCCGGAGATGGAAGCCTACGTCAAGGATTTTCCGCCGGCGGCGGTTGCACGCGACCAGCTGAAGGACGCCAAGGCGGAACTGTCGACGCATGACAACCAGCGCGTCACCAAGACCCTCGATGATGCGTTGCAGGCGATCCTGACCGGCAGCGAGAAGGTGCAGCCCGCCCTCGACCGGGCGCAGCAGCAGGCGACCGGTATCCTGCGCCCTTATCAGGAATAGGCATCGGCTGGCCGCCGGCAAACCGGCGGCCCTCTCCGGATACCGCCACGCATTATTGAGGCAATATGGCGACGAGGACCCCACGCCGACTGAACATCCACATCCAGGGCTGGCTGATGGTGCTGCCGGCGATGGTCCTTCTCGCCGCCTTCACCCACGTGCCGGTGGTCGCGACCTTCATCGACAGTTTTTTCTCGACGCCGCGTAGCGGCCACCCGGCGCATTTCATCGGCGTCCAGCGCTACGGCGACATGGTAGCCGACCCGATTTTCTGGCAGGCGCTGACCAACAATCTTCTCTACGCGTTGATCACCGTCCCCGTCTCGATCGGGCTGGCGCTGGCCATGGCGATATGGGTCAGTGGCCGCATTGCCGGGCGCGGCCTGCTCAGGCTCGCCTTCTTCATGCCCACCATCCTGCCGATGATCGCCGCCGCCAACATCTGGCTGTTCTTCTATACGCCGGGCTACGGGCTTCTGGACCAGATTGCCCATCTTTTCGGATTTGGCAGCACGAACTGGCTCGGCAATACGTCGACCGCGCTGCCGGCGCTGATGGCCGTGACGATCTGGAAGGAATCCGGCTTCTTCATGATCTTTTTCCTCGCCGCGCTCCAGCAGGTGCCGCCGGATCTCTACGAAGCCGGACGCATGGAAAACGCCACGCGCTGGCAGGTCTTCGCCCGCATCACCTGGCCGCTTGTCATGCCGACGACTTTGTTCGTGGCGATCAACGCGCTGATCAACGCTTTCCGCATCGTCGACCAGGTGATCGCCATGACCGGCGGCGGCCCCAACAATGCCACGTCGCTGCTCTTGTTCTACATCTATCAGGTGGCGTTCAGTTTCTGGGATACCGGCTATGCCGCAGCCCTGTCATGCGTGCTCCTGATCGTGCTTGCCGTCGTCGCGCTCGGTCAGTTTTTCCTGCTCGACCGCCGCATACATTACCGGTAGGGAGCGGACGATGCCGGAAAACATACGCAGATCCGTCGTCACCATAGGCGGCTGGCTCCTCGGCCTGATCTGGGCGCTGCCGATCCTTTACGCACTGTGGGCCGCATTCCATCCCTCCGCCTACACGACGAATTTCGACCTGACGGCGCCATTGACGCTGCATAATTTCGAGCGCGCCTGGGTTGCCGCCCCTTTCGCCCGCTATTTCCTCAATACGGTCATTCTCGTGATCGGCATCATGGTGGCGCAGTTCGTCATCTGCACGCTTGCCGCCTTCGCGCTTGCCCGCTGGCCGTTCCGTGGAAGCGGCATCCTCTTCGCGCTGATCCTCGTCCAGCTCATGGTGACGCCGGACGTGCTGATCGTGGAAAACTACCAGACGCTGCACAAGCTCGGCCTGATCGACACGTTGACCGGCATCGGCATCCCGTACGTCGCTTCGGCTTTCGGCATCTTTCTGCTGCGGCAGGCCTTCAAGACGATCCCCAAGGAACTCGACGACGCGGCACGGATCGAGGGCGCGACCACGCTGCAAACGATCCTGCGCGTCTACCTGCCGCTCGCCCGCCCCGTCTATGTCGCCTACGGCCTCGTCTCGATCAGCTATCACTGGAACAATTTCCTGTGGCCGCTGATCGTCACCAATTCGGTCTCGGCGCGCCCGCTCACCGTCGGCCTGCAGGTGTTTGCCTCAGTCGATCAGGGGATCGACTGGTCCATAATCTGCGCCGCAGCGCTGATGACTTCGGCACCCCTGATCATTCTCTTCCTCGTCTTCCAGCGCGCGTTCATCCAGAGTTTCCTGCGGGCGGGAATTCGCTGAGCGGGTAGCGCCGCATCGTCGGCTGCCGGAACGCAAGGCCAAATCGGCAAGGCTGGCTTCCGCAAACTTACCCGACGGCCGACGAACGAAGAGCCTGCTCTCGCAATCCTCCGTGAAAGGCGGCCAATACCCGGTTGAATTCCTGCGCCTGGTCGCGCCACGGAAAGGAGCCGCTGCGGTTGATTACATGGAACTGTGCCGAGGGCTGTCTGGCCGCGATGATGCGAAACAGCCATACGCCATGGTCCAAGCTGACGAGCGGATCGTTCTTGCCCCAGATTATCTGCACGGGCACTTTCACTCCTTCCTCCCGTGCGACCCGGAAAAAGCGGGATTTCGCGCGCAGGATCGAAGTCGCCAGATCGCCGTCGAGTGCAAGTCTGGGGCCGGCAACGGCACTATGGCCCGGCTTGAGGGCCGCGCTTACGGACGCCTCAAGGAGGGGCTCGTCAATACTGTGCTGGCTGTAGCAAAGCCGATCATATGCCCAGCTTTGCGACTCTCTCGACCACAGCGGCAATGGCGGGGCCAGAAATGTAAAATTCTCGACCCCGTCGCCCGTCGGCGAAGCCGCCTGGCTGGCGACGATCGTCAATGAAGCAACGCGTTCAGGCGCCTTTATGGCGGTCAACAACGCCACCATTCCGCCGAGATCGTGACCGACGAGATGTATCGAGTCTTGGCCAATCCAGTCGATAAGATCCGTAACATGGGCGACCATCCGATCGACCGTAAGCGGTCCCTCGCCCGCGCCGGTTCCGCCGCTCGCCAGAAGATCAGGCGCCACGACCCGTTCCGTACGGGCCAGGGTATCGATCAGACCACCCCACAGATGTGCTCCGCCGCAGTAAGGCGTCACCCCCGGCGCGCCTCCGTGCAGCAGGAGGCTGCACGCGCCTTTGGCTGCCTGCGGGTCCGTATCGAGGAGCCGGGTGGCGACGCCGCCCACATCTACGATCTTTTCGGTAACAATCGTCATGATCCTGTTTCCCTCAGCCACGGTTCGCCTCCACGAAGCCGTCGAGCAGCGCGTTGAAGCGCTCGACATGTTCGCGGTAGACAAAATGGCCAGCCATGTTGAAGAGATTCAGCGTGGTGCGCCTCTCATGCGCGGAGATCATGTTGAACATCTCCACGCCCCGCTCCGCGACAACAGTCCGGTCGTTGAAGCCCCATACGATCTGCGTCGGCCGCTGCAGGCGCCCCTCGGTGATGAACGTCAGTGTTTCCCGCTTGTACCGTGCCAGATCCGGCAGGAAGAGGCGGGCGCCCAGCTTTTCGTCCACCATCTTCGTGACACCCTTGCGATAGGTCTGCTGGGAAAGGACGTCCATCACCACATCGATCCACTGGTCGGTCACGACCTCGCGACGGTGGCAGTAGTTTTCATAGACCCAGCGTGCGGACTCGCGCGTGAACGGAGGATAGGGGGGCCCTGCCAGGGTCACCTCGTTCGTTCCGACGCCCGGGCTGAGCGTGCCGGAGGAGACAATCGTCAGGGAGCGAACCAGTTCGGGATTTTCAAGCGCAAGACGTGCGGAGGCAAAGCCGCCACGAGAGTGCCCGACGATATGAACCGGCGGCAGACCCAAGGCACGGATGAAATCACGCGCATGCGAAATCACGCGCGACATGACATAGTCTTCATCCCGCTGCGGCACGTCGGTGTAGCCCTGGCCGATCTTGTCGAAGGCAATCACGCGGTACTTGCTGGAAAGCGGAACGAAATTGAGCTCCCAGACCCCGGCGCTCGAGGCGGCTTCAGCGCCGCCGAAATTACCGCCATACACGAACAGGATCGTTTCGGGCCCCTCCCCCGCCTCGTGATATGCAGTGCGTATGCCGCCCACGTCGACATATTTGCGTTCCCCGAATTGCGGCGAATAAAGTGACATCAATTCATTCCCAGAAATGAGTTCGGTGGCTGGACGGTGATCGTCGCCGGCCAAAGGCTAGCCGGGGCGGCCGGCTCCATCCATGGCCGGCCTTTCGTCCCAGCGTCCTTATTCTTGCTGGCTGCTGCCTGACGAGCCGGAAGCCCGTCGGCAGACGATGCGCTCAATCAGGCCGATTGGCCGCTTTCCCGCACCAAGGTCCACTCGGCGATGTCGCATTTGCGCGTGAAGTAGACACCTTCATGTTCCTTGGCGTAGCCCAGCATCCGTTCGATTGAGGAGATGAGCGTCGGCCTGCCTGCCATGTGCGCGTGCAGGGTGATATCGATCGATTTGGGCCCGCCTTCGCACGCCTCGGCATAGAGGGTGTCGAACGTGTCCTTGAACCCTTCCCACATCACATTGGGTGAGTTTCTGGAAAGGACCCAGTGGGTGATGTCGTTGGTCGCAAGGCTCTGCCGGGGCATGATGACGAAGGGCCCTGAGGTGGTTTCCACGACAAATGGCAGATCATCGCTGACGTCGTCGCCGCACCAGAGATAGCCTTCTTCCTTCAGGACCCGGTTTGTGTGATCCGAGCCGGTGCTTCCCGGGCTTGTCCACCCGACCGGTCGCACGCCGCCGCTGGCTTCCGTGAGAACCGCCGTGCATCTGCGTATCTCGGCGCGTTCCTGTTCCTCGCCGGCATCCTTTATGTATACGTCGTTGACCCAGCCATGGCCCATGACCTCATGGCCTTCGTCGACAAAGGTCTTGACGATGTGCGGGTGGCGCTCGGCCGCCCTTCCATTCGTGGCCATCGAAGCCTTGACCCCGTGACGGTCGAGCAGATCGAGCAACCGCCATATCCCGGCTTTCCAGGCGTAGTCACCGTAGGAAAGCGAGTTGAGATCCTTCTTCCCCGGTGTCGCGATGTAGTTGAACTGGCTTTGGAATTCAAAAGCCTCGAAGGGAACGCCGATGGTAACGGCGATTTTCTGGCCCTCCGGCCACGACCAGTCTCGAGGGAAAAAGCGTCTGATCGGCATCTCGAATTCCTTTCGCACCCTGACTGGAATTGAGTAGCAAATGGAGGTTGGCCGCGGCCACGCGCAATGCCGCAGCCCTTGTTCTTTCCATGCACTGTCTGTTTTCTGAGAAAGCCCAAAACGCGCGGAAATGCCCGAATGAGCCACACCCGGCGTCTGCCGTCCCGGTCAGGCTCGCTACCCTGCCGCCGCGCGATTGCCGCACGGCTTGCCCGCGGGCGAGATCGGCACATGCGCGCCACCGGACAAAAAATTGTACGCACAGGCCAAACTGGTCCGGTTGTCCATGCCAGGCTGCGGCGCCATGCTGAGCCGTTCATCGTCGAGGGCCTGGAACCTGGCAGGTCTTCGCTCGCGCTCCATTTCACGAGGCACCCGCATGTCATCCGACACTTCCGTGGCCAATCTGAACCGCGATCTGGTCATCGCCAACCGCATCCTGGCACGCGAAGGCGTGATCGACGACTTCGGCCATGTGAGCGCCCGCCATCCGCACAAGCCGGACCGCTATTTCCTCTCCCGGTCCCGCAGTCCGGAACTTGTCAGTGCCGACGACATCGTCGAGTTGACGCTTGAGGGCGAACCGGTCCAGCCGGAAAATCGCAAGCTCTATGCCGAACGCGCGCTGCACGGTGCCATCTACATGGCCCGGCCGGACGTCAACGCGGTTTCGCATCACCACGCCAGGGCCGTCCTGCCGTTCACCGTCACCGATTTGCCGTTGAAGCCCATATTCCACATGGCGTCGGTCATCGGCCCGGAGGTCCCGAAGTGGGATAGCCAGGATGAATTCGGCGATACCAATATGCTGGTCGACGACCTGGCCAAGGGACGTTCGCTGGCCAAGGTGCTTGGCCAGGGCACCACGGCGATACTACGCGGGCACGGTTCGGTCTGCGCCGCCCACAGCCTGAGAGCAGTCTGTTTCATTTCCATTTACATGGCGGAGAATGCCAAGGTTCAACTCGCGACGCTGCCTCATGGCGAGCCGACATACCTCAAACCGGGCGAGGTCGAGATGACCGGAAAGATGCTGCTTGGCGACATGACGCTGACCCGCGCCTGGGATTACTACAAGGCGCGTGCCGGATTCGCCGGCCTCTGAAGCGCGAAAGCTATGTTGGGCCCGTCCAGTGGATGGGCCACCGCCTATCGACGGAGCGGTCGGCGCGCGAGATACCGCGCAGCCCTCCGATTACGCCGCCCCGATGGTTTGGCTGGTATCTTCCGACGCGTCCTTCCGCCGGCTTTTTCGATTATTAGCGCAGATCGTGTGCGGCGACGGATTTTCCACCGTCGACGGATATCACCTGGCCGTTGACCCAACTCGACGCCCCAGACGCCAGGAACGCAATGACGGATGCGATCTCTTCGGGCGTTCCCATCCTTCCGAGAGGCGTCCGCTTGAGCGCACCCTCGCCCCAGTTCGCGGGCTTGTCCGTATCGGCGAGGGCGGCTTCCGTCGGTATCGGGCCGGGCGCGACCGAATTGGTACGGATTCCCTTCCGTCCGAGTTCCACCGCAAGCTGGCGGGTAAGGCCGGTCAGGCCCGCCTTGAGCGACGCGTAGACGGAAAACCCAACGGACCCCTGGAAGGCGGCCCCCGACGAAATGTTCACAATCGATGCATCGCCGGTCTCGGCCACCGACTTTTCCAGCGCCGGCAGAGCGGCCTGGATGCCCCATATGGCTCCTTTGAGACTGACGCCGACCATCTTGTCCAGAATGTCTTCGCTGACATTCTCCAGAGGCTCGAAGCGGATATAGACGGCGTTATTGACCAGGGCAAAAAGCGGCCTGCCGGCGATGAATTCAGCGTAGGCGCGGCCAACCATCCGTTTGTCGGAAACATCGACAGCAAGCGCTGTCGCATCGAGCCCTTCCCTACGCAGACCTGCGGCGGCGGCCTCCACCCTCGCCCCGTCAATATCGACACAGCCGACATGCATCCCTGCTTCGGCCAGCAATTTGGCCGTTGCAAGTCCAATACCGCGTGCGGCCCCGGTGACGATTGCCAGACGCGTTCCCGACTGTGTCATGTGCACGGCTCCTCAATTGCTTGAGCAAGCTTGGTGCCGTTCCGGTGTCGGACTTACAAGCGATGTGCCGCCAGGAGACACAGTGGCGAAAAAGCAAGGGCGCGCTCATGCTCCTGACGCGGGCTGGCCGCTATCAATCGAGCGCTTCGTGGGGAAGATCGTCGCGCAGGAGTGCCGCTACCATGCGAAGGAACTTCTTGTGGTCCTGTTTGGGCAACGGCGAAAGGATCCGTTCCTGTGCGGCGTTGACAACATCCTGCACGTTTTCAATCAGAAGTTCCCCCGCCGGTTCCAGGAACAATGCACGGGCACGGCGATCCTGAGGGTGGACCTTTCTCGTGACGAGATCCTTCGATTCAAGCCGGTCGATCACGCCGCCGATCGTCGCCCGGTCATAGCCGATGACACTGGCCAGGGTCGCCTGGTCGATACCGGCATTCGCCTGGATCGCCGTCAGCGCCGCATACTGGACCGGCGTTACGTCGGCGCCAACCTTTTCCAGTTCTTCGGTGACGATCGACATCGACGTCTTGTGCAAGCACCAGAAAAGGTAGTTCGGGCTCGAATGCAATGAAAAACCTCGCTTCTGCGTTTCCGGCTTCAACGTTTCCAGGGTGCCGCCTTTATCGTTTTCCCGCACCGAGATTCTCCCAGAAGCATAGTCGATGCCCATGCCTACCACTTATAAGATGCCGAGATACAGACTCTTAACCAGGGTCAGGACCCGTGCCCGCCCACCATCAGCCCCGACGTGTAATCCCCTTGTAACCGCCGTCATGGTAAAGGAGCGGGAGGACCTCCGAGCGTGTTCCCTTCAGCACTTTGCCTATGAAGATCGTGTGGGTTCCGAAATCCGTCGCCCCGACCGTCTCGCATTCAAGCGTCGCAACCGCGCCGTTGATGATAGGCGCCCCGCGATCGCTGAGCGTATAGCCTATTCCATCGAACTGGTTGTCCAGCTTTCCGGCAAAGCGGTTGCCCAGATGGGCCTGATCTTCGGCGAGAAGATTGACCACGAAATGCCCGCTGGCCGAAACCATGGGATGTGTCCGCGTCGATCGATTGAGAACGATCAGCACCGTCGGCGGCTCGGCGGATACGCTCGAAAAGGCGGTCGCGGTCATTCCATGTAATTGTCCGTTGTAGCCGGTCGTGATCACCATGACACTCGCGGCGGTCGCGCGCATAATCGAACAGAACTGTAGATCGTCCATCGTTCCAGATCCCGCCGTCGGCGTTTCGACATGGATGGTCATTTGAAGCATCCTTCCCCGATGTGGCCCGGAAGGCTTCGCCACATCGCATGGAGAAGGATGGAGGAGCGCTTGGGCGGCTTCAACATCACGGGGGCGAGGCTGCGCTGTCCCGCAACAACTCATGCCGGGAGTGGCAAAATCCCGCCTCCAGGGCCGTGTCACGCTCCGGTGCATTTTCGCGATCGTGACGATTGTTTTCGCCAAAGCGAACAGGCACCGACGCCGATCGTGAAGATATACAAGGCGGCCGGCCCGACCTTCCTCCGGCACCGGGGTATCGAGTTGCTTTTGTCCCAGCGCACAAAAGTTTTTGAATTGCCACCGCGCTGATGACTCGCCCGAAGGTACCTCTTAGCTTCGACGGGACAGATCGACCGACCAGATCGTGGATTGGTCCAGCTTCCCGGAAAGGGCCTGCATTGGGCGCCATCGTTCAACTGAAGGACATCAGCGTCGCCCTTGGCGGGGAAACGATCTACGACCGGCTGTCCTTCGACATCCGCGACGGGGAATTCCTCTGTATCGTCGGACAAAGCGGGTGCGGAAAGTCGACGCTGCTGCGCGTCATTGGCGACCTTCTGAAGGTCGACGCGGGCCTGGTCACGGTCGCCGGCAAGCCAGCGGCGCAGGCCTGGGAAGACATCGCTTATGTCTTCCAGTCGCATCGTCTTTTGCCCTGGCGCAATGCCGAGGAAAATGTCGTGCTCGGCCAGCAGCTACGTTTCGGCCGAAAGCTACCCCACCAACAAATGCGCGAGAAGGCGCGCGAGCTGCTGGAACTCGTCGGCCTGGGCAAGGACCGATTGAAGACGCCGGGCATGCTCTCCGGCGGCGAACGCCAGCGCGTATCGATTGCGCGCGCCTTGGCCGTGGATCCTCGAATTATCCTGATGGACGAACCCTTTTCCGCGCTCGACGTGATGACCCGGCACCGCATGCGCGCCGAGATCGTCGATATCTGGAAGAAGACCGGCAAGACAATCATCTTCGTGACCCACGAGGTTGAGGAAGCAATCGAACTGGCCGATCGCATTGTCGTGCTGTCGAGCAAACCGGCGAAAGTCCGTTCCATCATGGAGGTCGCGCAGCCCCGTCCGCGCGATATGAACGCACCGGAGCTGAAACACATGCACGATCAACTGCGGCGGTTGATTGGGGCAGCCCCTCGCGAATGAGGGTCCGCAGTCTTCTGTAATTCACCACCAGCAGGGAAAGAAAAATGAAAGAACGCACAGTGAATTGGTTTGCAAGAATTGCGGTGGCGGCAGCCATCGGTTTGGGATGTGCCGCAACATCCTTTGCCGCCGAGAAGATCAAGGTCGCGGCGATTACCGACCCGGGCTACCACGCCGCGCTGTGGGCGGTGCTCAACCACAAGGTCAGCGACCCTTCCGTCGATCTCACCGTGGACATGATGCCCATTCCCGCGATGATCCAGGCATCCATGACCCAGCAATACGACATCATTCCGAACGGCGTTCTCGCCATTCCGCAGATGGCCGAGGCGGGCATCAATCCCCTTATCATCGGCACGATGATCAGGCACATCGCGGGCCCCGGCAACCATACGACGGATATCTGGGTCAAGGCGGACAGCCCGATCAAGAGCATCGAGGACCTGAAGGGCAAGCGCATCGCCGTCACTTCGCTTGAGGCGCAGGATGTGGTTTCCAGGCGTGCGGTTCTCAGTGAGAAATACGGCCTCAACGCCTCCGCGATCGGTGGCGATTTCACCTGGGTGGAAATCCCCTCCGCGCAGTTCGAGGCGGCGCTGGATGCCGGCCGCGTCGATGCGGTCTGCTTCTCGAACGTGCTGGCCTACAAGATCGCGCAGTCCGGCAAGTATCGCTCCATCCTGCAAGGTTCGAAGGACCTTATCGAAATGTATGGCGGGCCAATGCCGACTGTCGTCGAGATGGGTTATAAGGAGAAGATGGAGGCAAAACCCGAAGCTTACATCGCGGCGGCAAAGCTGTTGCGTGCGTCTGCCGAATATGTCCTTGCTCATCAGGACGAAGTATTCTCCGACGTGGCGTCGAAGTACAATATGACAGCCGAAGATCTGAAGGGCTGGTTCACCACCTATGCCGGGATGCCCTTTGCCATCGGTCCCACCGATGAAGCGGTCTACCTCAAGGCGTGGCAGTCCGGCCAGAAGCTCGGCGTGCTGGCCAAGGCTCCGGAGAGCGCCGCCCCCTTCATCTGGGAGCACGCGATCAAGGAATAATGCCGTCCCTCGGGCCGCCGGCGATCATTTTGCCGGCGGCCCGAACGGCTGTCTTGGCTGCGCTCCGTCGAGGATCGATCCGTGACCATGGAAAAAGATATCGCCGGAGAGGCAATGGGCGACAAGGATACGGCCCCGCGAACGCCGGCGGCATCTCCGGCACCCATCCATTTTCTGACAGGCCGCGGGATTGCCCTGGTCCTGTTCATCCTGGCGATATTCGCCATCTGGCACATCTATTCGCGCATCATGCCGCCCGTGCTCATCCCGAGCCCCGCAAGGGTGATGAAGCGCTTCCTCACCATGTGGTCCAATCCAGGCTTCCTGGATTACGCCGGAGCGACGGTTTTCCACGTTATCGCTTCGGTCTCGATCGCCTTTTTTCTTGGACTTGCGATTGCCCTTTGCGCCCATTTCATTCCGCCACTCCAGGGCGCCGTCTATCGGCGGGTGGCGCCGTTTCTCAATTCGTTCCCAGGCGTCGGATGGGCATTCCTGTCGCTCATCTGGTTCGGCATCAATTCGAAAGCCGTCATCTTTTCCTCCACCGCGGCCCTTCTGCCGCTTGCGATCATCAACATCGGTGCTGGTCTTCGGGAACTGAACGGCGAGATGACGGAAATGTCGCTGAGCTTTTCGCGCAATACGCGTCGGCGCATCTTCCGAGTCATCCTGCCGATGCTGTTCCCGTATCTCTTTGCGACCCTTCGGCTCTGCTTCGGCATCGCCTGGCAGATCGTGTTGGTGGTCGAGCTTCTCTGCGGCGCCCCGGGCCTTGGCTCCGTCATCAGCATAGCGCGGCAGCGTTACTGGACAGACATGATATTCGCTGTCGTGGCGCTCATCCTCATCCTCGTCTTCATCACTGACCGCCTGATCTTCGCAAGACTGCAATACAAAATCGGAAAAACATACAATGTCTGAGCGGGCGCTGTCTCCCGGCTTCTATTCGAAGGAACGCGGCATCGCCGACCTGCTCCTCGTAGGCGTGGTCGTCGGTTGGTGGTTGACCTCGCGCGCGCTGCCGGAAGGCGTTTTCCCCGACCTGTTGACGGTGGGGCGTTCATTTTTCGAGCTGACCGCAAGTGCGGATTTCTGGAGCAACACCGCGACCACAGCGATACGCATCGTCGCCGCGGTAACGCTCGCCACCTTCTTCGGAACGCTTATCGGAATCCTGCCGCGCTACGTACCGCTACTTGGCGGCATCGTCGACGACGTCCTCGTTCCCTTCTTCAGCTCGTTCCCGGGAATCGCATGGGCAATACTCGGCACGGTCTGGTTCGGCGTGTCATCGGAGGCCGTGCTGATCGTGCAGACGTTGATCATCCTGCCCTTTGCCCTGGTCAATGCCGCGGAAGGAGCTAAATCCATCGGTTCCGAGGAAGTGGAGATGGGACGCTCCTTCAGTCGCCGCGGGATCTCCATTTTCTGGCGGATCGAACTGCCCCTTCTAAGCCCGTTCATACTTGCTTCCGTGCGCATCTCCTACGGCGTCTGCTGGAAGATCAGCCTCATCGCGGAACTGTTCGGGGCCCATTCCGGCATTGGCTATCTGATGCAGCTATCGCAGGATCAGGGCGACGTCAGCAACATCATCGCCCTCTGCCTCTGGATCGTCACCTTCGTCATCATCGGTGAACGCTTGTTGCTTGATCCCATGTTCCGCGCTCTCCACAGGGGAGAGGGGGCGAAGGAGAACCAGCGACGCCTTCTTTCCTTCCTGTCGCGGGGCTGAAGAGGTGGTGGACCGCATCCTCGTCTGGGGCGCCGGCGCGATCGGCGGCAGCGTAGGCGCCTGGCTCAGCCGTGCCGGCCACGACGTGACTTTCGTCGACACGTCGGCCCCCCACGTCGAGGCGATGCGCCGGACAGGATTGCACATCGTCGGCCCGGTCGATGAATTCACCGTGCATGCGCCTGCCTTCCTGCCCGAAGAACTGACCGGGGAGTGGGATGTGGTCCTGCTTGCGGTGAAGGCCCAGCACACGGCCCTGGCATGCGACGCCTTCGTTCCTCACCTGTCGCCGCGCGGCTATGCGGTGTCACTGCAGAACGGCCTCTGCGAAGAGCGGATTTCCCGGATCGTCGGGACGGAACGAACGGTCGGGGCCCTGATCGGTTTCGCGGGCGACCAGATCGGCCCCGGGCAGATACGCTTCGGGCAAAGGGCCAAATTCTGCATCGGAGAGCTGGACGGAAATGTTTCCGATCGGATTATCGCCCTGCGGAAGCTGCTCCGCGATTTCGAGCCCCAGGTCGAAGTCACCGAAAACATATGGGGCTACCTCTGGGGCAAACTCGGCTTCATCGGACTGCTCTATACGACGTCCCTCGGCATCTCGCCGATGGTGGAACTGTTTCGCGATCAGAGGCTACTGCCGGCCTGGCGCGCGGTCGCCGGTGAAATAGTCGAAGTTGCGATGGCCGGGAACGTGATACCGGTCGGCTTTGACGGCTTCGATCCGCAAGCTTTCGTTCCGGACGCGCCGGACGGTGCTGCCCGGTGCTGTCTGGATCGGCTGGCTGCCTTTCTCGATGGAAGCCCCAAGACGCATTCCGGTATCTGGCGCGATATTGCAATCCATCGCCGCCGCACGGAAATCGACGAGCAGATCGTGCCGGTTATCGAGGCAGCCGGGAAGCACGGCATCGAGGTGCCGGCGCTGCGGGAATTGACGCGCCTTGTGCATCGTCTCGAACGGGGTGAGCTCGCCCAGTCGGACGAACTTGTCCGTGGATTCGCGGCGTCGGTGCAAAATCTCGCCGAGCCTGCTGCAGGCATGGGAGCCGAATCGTGAACGCCCGACACCCTTCCGCGCCAGGGGGCGGTTTTGCGCGCGAAAAGGCAGACGTCCTGGCCTTCATCGACCGTAACGCGCAAGCGTTCGCATGCCTCAGCGACTCGATTTTCCATTTCGGCGAATTGGGCATGCAGGAGCACCGTTCCGCGGCATTGATGTGCGACCTGCTGGAACAGCACGGCTTCTCCGTCGATCGATGTCCTTCGGGGTTTTCGACGGGCTTCATCGCGCGCTACGGGTCCGGGCGGCCCGTTGTCGCCATCCATACGGAATACGACGCCAACCCAGGCAACTCGCAGCAATCGGGCATCGCCGAACACCGCGAGATCGTCGCCGGCGCGCCTGGACATTGCGAAGGCCATAACGTCAACGCTGCCGTGATGATCACGGCCGCGCTGGCCCTCCGTCACGGGATGGAACTTCATCGCCTTCCCGGCGAAATACGCATTGTCGGTGCACCGGGCGAGGAACAGCTGATCAGCCGTCCCTACTATGTTCGCGACGGATATTTCGACGACGTCGACATCGCTTTCCACCCGCACGTCCTGGATGAGTTCCGCTCCGATTATGGTCTTATCCAGACGGCCGCCATATCCGCCGATTTCGTCTTTTCCGGTCGGGCGGCACATGCCGCGATCGCGCCCTGGGACGGGCGGGACGCTCTCGATGCCCAGGTGCTGATGGACGTCGGCATGGCCCAGTTCCGGGAGCATATGCCGCCGGGCCTGTCGATGCATCGTGTCGTCACGCATGGCGGAGAACAACCCAATGTCATTCCGGCGAGAGCGTCGGTGTGGTGGTATTTCAGGGGGCCGCACGCCGACGACGTCCGCAAGCTCTTCGAACAGGGGCAGCGGGTGGCTGAGGGCGCCGCTCTCATGACCGGCTGCACGGCGACGACCGATATCCGCGCGGCCGTATGGCCGGTTCGCCTCAATCGGACGATCGCGGAAACGATCCAGCGCAACATCGACGCGTTAGGTATGCCGGAATGGACCGAAGGCGAGCAGGCTTTTGCCCGCGACCTGCAGCGCGCGGCCGGCAAACCTGAAATCGGCCTGCGCAAGGCCGCGACGCCCTTTTCCGGGCCTGCAAAGCAGATCGCGGCCTCCAACGATTGCGGCGACATCTCCTGGAAGGTCCCGATGGGCCGGGTCTGGTTTCCCGCGAACGTCCCGCACCTTCCGTTTCATCATTGGTCCGCGGGCGCTCCGCTCTGCACGTCGATCGCCCACAAGGGCGGCCTGGCAGGCGCCAGGGTGCTCGCGGCTTCCGTCGTTGACTGCCTTCTCGATCCAGAACTGGCGAAACGCGCCAGGGAAACCTTTTCCGAAGAGCTGGGCGATGCGCGCTATGAGCCGCTCATACCCCTGGGCAAGGCGCCCCCGGCTTCGCTGAACGCCGAAATCATGGACCATTACCGGAGCGCGATGGAGCAATTCTACCCGGCATCGCGTCCGGCCTTTGTCCGATAGCGAAAGAATTCAACCCACTACCGAATACGGAGACGCAAATGAGCATCAGGGACAACACACGCAAGAACTGGCATCTGCCCGACAACGCCAGGATCGCCGTTTCGGTAAACCTGGCCTTGGAGGCATTCCAGCACAAAAGCCAGCTTACGCTTGAGGCACGGCCGGGAAAGACAGACCATTTCTCGCTGTCCTACGCCGAATATGGCGCACGCGCGGGAATCTGGCGGATTCTCGACCTCCTCGATGAATTGGGACTGAAAGCTTCCATGTCGACCAACGGCAGGGCAGCCGAACTCTACCCCGAGGCCGTTCGCGCGGTTGCTGACGCAGGGCATGAAATTGTCGGCCATGGCTGGCAAAACGACGTCTTGAACGAAGATGCGTCCCCGGAGAAGGAACTTGAGGAAATCCGGAGGGTGACGAAAGCCATTTCGGACGCGGCCGGCGTACGCCCGGTGGGTTGGACAAGCCCCGGCTCGGCCGGTTCGGACAATACGCTCGATCTGCTGGCGGGCGAGGGCTATCTCTGGAACGGCGATCAGGCGAATGACGATCTCCCTTACAGCAAGCCCACGAAGAACGGCCCGATGATCATCCTGCCGAGGGTGAACATGCCGCAAAACGACCTGATCATGTGGGCCAAATCCAACAATCCGCCGAGCGTGATCTGGGAAGGTTTCAAGGATACGTTCGACGAACTCTATGCCGAAGGCCAGAAAGGCAGCCCTAAATGGGTTGAAATCGTCCTTCATGCGCATATGGGCGGCCGGCCTACCCTGATCCCTACCGTACGCAGGTGCATTGCCTATGCCAGGCAGCACGAAGGCGTATGGTTTCCGCGCAAGGGCGACATGGCGCGCTGGGCCGCGAAGCTCGAGGGAATCCCGCCGCGCGGCGACTGATCGGCCCTCCCGGACAAGGATTGGTTCCTTACCGGTAAAATCGCCCGGTGCTTTCCGGCTGAAGTCGCATAAGCGTTTCTATACAATATCTTAGCTCAACGACGTCACCGTCCGTGAGGAGGATTTTCCTATGCAAAAAAGCATATTCATGCAGGGCGGCGCGCCGTTCAAACTCGGGCTGTTCGGCTATCTCCATGACGGCGGCGTCACGATGACAAAAGTCCCGGAGCGGTGGGCCGCGCGCTGGGACGACATCGTCGCGATGGCAAGGTACGCGGACGAATCCGGGCTCGATTTTCTGCTCCCATATGCACGTTGGAAGGGTATGCCAGGCGACATCCCGCAGCGGACCCATTCCTTCGAGACCCTGACCCACGCGGCTGCCCTTGCCGGCCACACCAAGCGTATCGGCCTGTTTGCAACGGTGCATACGCCGATTATCCATCCCGCGGTGGCCGCGAAGATGATCATGACGATCGACCAGGCCTCGCACGGACGGGCCGGGCTCAACATCGTCTGCGGGTGGAACCAGGACGATTTCGACATGTTCGGCATCGAGCAGCTTCCCCACGACGAGCGGTACATGCATGGGCGCGAGTGGTTCGATATCTGGTCACGGCTTGCTGGCGGCGCCGACGAAGCTTTCGATTTCACGGGCAAACATTTTCCACGGGTACGGAATGCCTCCTCCATGCCGGGAAGTGTGCAGCGCCCATGGCCGCTGGTCATTTCAGCAGCCTATTCGCCCGCCGGCCGCGACTTCGCCGTGGATACGTCGGACTATCTCCTGACTGTAGCCGAAGATATCGACGCCGCCCGAAGCGAGCTTGCAACGCTTGGCAAACAAGTTGCCGCCGCAGGGCGAACAGAGCCGCTGAAGCCGATTGCCGTATGCTACGCCGTGTGCCGGGATACCCGCGAAGAAGCGGAAGCCTTCCACCAATACTACGCCGAACAGAATGCCGACCAGAAAGGGGTCGACTACTGGATAGCCGGCCGGCAGACGAAAGCCATGTTGCCCGAGGCCATCTACAAGCTTCGCTCCCGGATTGCCGGCGGCAACACCAATTTTCCGCTGATCGGCACGCCCCGCGATATAGCCGACCGGCTGATAGAACTGAAGGAAGCCGGCTTCGCAGGTGTCGGCATCGGCTTCCTGAACTATCTGGAGGACCTTCCTTCCTTCGTCGAAAAAGTGGTTCCGCTTCTTCGCAAGGCCGGGCTGCGCGGCTGACAGGCCGGACCGGCCGCATGCCGGACTGGCCGCACGCCGGACAATCTGCATGGAAATAGCGAGGCGAGCGGCAAGAAAATAACAGTCCGGAAAGCTGGGCCTGGCTGGCCCGGCTTCCCCTATTTCCCGAAACCCGAGCCCGCGCCGCTTCTGAACCCGCCGCGCATCGCGCCGTCAGGCGGCTCCGGCAGTCATCTCTCGTGTCATCGCCTCGGCTCCTATCTGCCTAAGCGCGCTTCGTCGCCACTCGGTTGCCGAGACGCCGTAGCGTTGCCTGAAAGCGGCAGCGAAATGCGCCTGGCTGCGGAACCCTGCCCTGTGCGCGATCTCGCGTATCTGCACGGATGACTTCCTTGGATCCGCAAGCTCCATTCGCGCGGTCTCCAGGCGCGAGGCGCGCAGGTACTCACATACGGAATCTCCCGATTCCTGGAAGACCTTATGGAGATAGCGCACCGAGATACCCATGGCATGGGCGATTTTGTTGGGCGTGATCTCCTCGTCGGCCAAATTGCTTTTGATGTAGGCCGTGCAGCGCCGGAAGATGGCCTGGCGCCCCGAATAATCCCCCGAGACCTGTGTGTCGGCTTCCACGGCAATGCTTACCAGTTCGACCACCTGGCTTGCATAGCCATAGGCCATCGGCGCTGGAATGTTCCTGATTTCACTGGCAAGGATCCGCAGCAGGTTCGACACGATGCGCCAGGGCGATCCAACGCACGACAGGGGTCGGGCCATGATCGTCTGGGTATTGCGAAGCCGTGCCTGAAGCAGGAACCGTGGTATGAAGACCGCGACCACCGAGTAGTCCCCCGCCCCGGAAAACTGGACTTTGCTGCCACAGTCGAACAAGGCGTAGTGGGCCTCTTCGAGCCTGTACTGCCGGTCGCGCTGGTTAACCGAGATCATTCCGTTTTCGACGATGACGAGAATGTACTTGTCCGCTCTGGTGTAGGCTAGATCGGCGAGTTGTTCGATCGTATGTGCCTTCTGCTGAGACAGGGTCACAAGTTCGACGCTGCCCAAATAGGCGATCGGCGCGACCTTATTGGTTGATGAGCGGAAACCGATGTTGATAGGCATATTCTGCTCCACTACCTGCCTCGAAGGTCGGCGTCGTCAGGCGATGACCGATCCTGCTGGACATCGGGCTTTTGCGGCCGCGGATATCTTGTCAGCTAAATAGTATGTATGCATATCATATGAATACGGTCAATAGCGATGAACGCGGCTCACCGTCGAGGCGCCGACCGCATTGCCGGTTCCACCTGTGTAGTGTCGGACTCCAAATTGCGTCTCACAGGTGAGAGACTTTCATCAGGCTGGCGTTCCGGCCTTCGGGGAAACTACCTGAGACGTTGAGTATGATGAGAACGCTTCCGAATTTACGTCACATCCGGGCCGTCGGCGCGGTTTGCCGGACGTTAAGTGTCAGCGCGGCGGCGGATGAAATGAATATCACCCAGCCAGCGGCAACGCATGCCATACTAAGTCTTGAGCGTTATTTCGAAGCGACTCTCTTCCTGCGTCGCCCAAATGGCACCTACCCGACCGAAGCCGGCAAAGTCGCGGCCCGGCGTATCGAGCGCTTCATGGAGCAACTCGTTGCTGCCGCGATACATGCGCTCGGGTCCACAAGCCGGTCGGAAAGAACCATCCAATCCTTTCTCAATCGTTTGACGGCATCGCAAATCCGCGTGCTTGTCGCGATTGCCCATTCCGGCAGTTTTGTGGGAGCGGCACGTTCGATCGGACTGTCGGAACCGGCCTTGCATCGACTGGCTCGCACTCTTGAACGCTCAATCGGAAGGCCGATTTATTTTCGCTCCCCAAGCGGGATCACGGTGAACCGGTTGGGTGCCGACCTGGCCCGGCGTCTGGCCCTGGCACGACTTGAGATCGATCAGGCCTTTGACGAGGTGAGAAGCCTCGAAGGCCGTGTGGCCGGACATATCAAGATTGGCAGCTTGCCGCGTTTGCAGGCGCAAGTCTTGCCTCGCGCGATAGGCAAGGCAGCGAGGCTTCTTCCTGAGGCGACTTTCGAGGTCATTGATGGGCCTTATGAAGGCCTGATGCGGAATCTTCGGGACGGCAGGATTGATTTTCTTATCGGCGCATTGCGCCGTCCGCCCCCCTTTGATGATGTTTCCAGTGAAGAGCTTTTCAAAGAGTCATACTCGGTCGTTGCGCGCTGCGATCATCCTCTGACACGGCGACCGGCAGTAGACCTGCATGATCTCGGAGGATTCGAATGGGTAATTCCAAAGGCAGGAACGCCGGTCAGGGCGGCCTTCCACGATCTTTTTTCTCCCGGCAATCATCCCAGGGTCAACATTGAGACCGGTTCGTTCGTAGCGACACGTGGTTTGCTTCTCGAAAGCGATCGGCTGACGCTCCTGTCGCGGCGGCAGGTCGCAATCGAAATGAATGCCGGTCTCCTGACCATCGTCCCGTTTTCGCTGCCCCACGAGGCGCGGTCCATTGGTTTGACGACACGGAACGGATGGCTGCCCAGCGCCGTTCAGAGCCGCTTCGTCGACTGTCTGCGGGAAAGCGCGGCAGAGGAATGAAAAGGCATCCCGGCAGGAAAAGCCTTGGACGACGATAACCGACTTTCGATTTTTTTATGGCGACTGCCCCAAGATTTATTGGACGCCGCCCCGCTCGTCCATGTAGCGATATTTCCCGAAGAGGAGCCCAATGCGCCATGATCGCGTTTCGGTGTTTGGGTGGCCTGGCCTGTCGGCCTGGTTCGAAAGGGAGGCGCGCCAATGGCAGCCAGCGAGCCCTGTTTTGATGTCGCGCATCTCGGCCATGTCGAGATGTATACGGACAGGTTCGAGGAAAGCCTGGACTTCTTCACGCGTGTCTATGGCCTCACCGAAAGCGGCCGCGACGAGAAAAGCGTCTATCTGCGTGCCTTCGACGACTACGAATTCCACACGCTGAAGCTTACCCGCCACCATACGACCGGTGTCGGCCATATCGGCTACCGCACGTCTTCTCCCGAGGCGCTTCAGCGCCGGGTGAAAGCGATCGAGGCGATGGGCTGCGGCATCGGCTGGAGCGATGGTGACCTCGGCCACGGCCGCGCCTACCAGTTCCATGACCCGGACGGCCATGTCTTCGAGCTCTATTTCGACACGCGGATTTACGAGGCGCCGCCCGAGGAAAAGCCGGCGCTGAAGAATATCGCCCAGAAATATCATGGCCGCGGCGTCTGTCCGCGCCGTATCGATCACGTCAATTTGCTTGCCCTCGACGTACGCGCGATCAAGGAATTCATGATCAAGGCGCTGGGCAGCCGCGTCACCGAGGAAATCCTGCTTGACAATGGCAGGCTCGGCGGTTGCTGGTTCACGGTCAACAACAAGGGCTACGACATCGCCTATTCGGAGGACCATACCGGCACGTCCGGCCGGTTCCACCACGTCACCTATGTCGTCGACCAGCGCGAGGACGTGCTGCGCGCCGCCGACATTTTTCTTGAGAATGGCGTCTTCATCGAGACCGGGCCGCACAAGCACGCGATCCAGCAGACCTTCTTCCTCTATGTCTACGAGCCGGCCGGCAACCGCGTCGAGATCGCCAATGCCGGCGCGCGGCTGGTGCTGCGTCCCGACTGGCCGACCGTCACCTGGACCGAGGCGGAGCGGAAAAAGGGCCAGGCCTGGGGCCTGAAGACCATCGAGACGTTCCATACGCACGGCACGCCGCCGGTGGAGAAGTAGGAGAAGTTCCATGGCCAGGACGGCTCTCGTCATCAGCGCCCATGCCGCCGATTTCGTCTGGCGTTGCGGCGGCGCCATCGCGCTGCATCAGAACAAGGGCTACGAGGTGACGGTAGTCTGCCTCTCCTTCGGCGAGCGCGGCGAAAGCGCCAAGCTGTGGAAGCAGGAAGGCATGACGCTGGAAAAGGTGAAGACGGCGCGCCGCAAGGAGGCGGAAGCCGCGGCGAAGGCACTCGACGCCCACGATATCCAGTTCTTTGATCTGGGCGATTATCCGCTGGAGATGGACCGGGAGGCAAAATTCCGGCTGGTGGACGTGATCCGCGCCGTGCAGCCCGCCTTCATGCTCAGCCACTCCAACTACGACCCCTACAACACCGACCACATGTATGCCACGCAAATGGCGCTCGAATGCCGCATGGTGGCGCAGGCCTGGGGCCACAATCCCGGCCAGAAGGTGCTCGGCGCCCCGCAGCTTTACCTCTTCGAGCCGCACCAGACCGAGCAGATGGGCTGGAAGCCCGATGTCTTCCTCGACATATCGGAAGTGTGGGACAAGAAGCGCGCGGCGATCGAATGCATGGAAGGCCAGCAGCACCTCTGGCACTATTACACCAACGTCGCCGAGAACCGCGCCAATCACTTCAAGCGCAATTCGGGCGGCCAGTCGGGCGGACGCGCGGCAACGCATGCCGAAGGCTTCCAGTCGGTCTTCCCGCGAACGGTGGATGAATTGTGATGGCGAACCTGGTCGTACGGAATATCGAGCGCGCTGACGCGGAAACCGTACGCAGGCTTGGCGAATGCGGCGTGGCGACCGTGCATGAGGCGCAGGGGCGCATCGGCCTGATGGCGCACCACATGACGCCGATCTGGCGCGGCGCGTCCATTGCCGGATCGGCGGTCACCATCTCCGCGCCGCCCGGCGACAACTGGATGCTGCATGTGGCGATCGAGCAATTGCAGGACGGCGACATTCTTGTTCTTGCCCCGACCAGCCCCTCCACGGACGGCTATTTCGGCGACCTGCTCGCCACCTCGGCGATGGCGCGGGGCTGCCGGGGGCTGGTCATTGAGGCCGGCGTGCGCGACGTGGCCGACCTGACGAAGATGCAATTTCCGGTCTGGTCGAAGGCCGTGCATGCACAGGGCACGGTCAAGGAGACGCTGGGCTCCGTCAATGTGCCGATCGTCTGCGCGGGCGCGCATGTGCGGGCGGGCGATATAATCGTCGCCGACGATGACGGCGTATGCGTGGTCAAGCGCGAGGATGCGGCCGACATATTGAAGAAGGCCGAGGCACGTATCGCCAACGAAGCCGACAAGCGCAAGCGCCTTGCCGCCGGCGAACTCGGTCTCGATATTTACGGCATGCGCGAGAAGTTGGCGGCAAAGGGCCTGAAATATATCTGAGTCCCGTTCCGAACGGCGCGCGGGAGATGGAAATGGATGCGATGGCTGACGGCATCCGCTGCATGTGGATGCGCGGCGGGACTTCGAAAGGCGGTTATTTCCTTGCCGAGGATTTGCCGGCAGATACTGCCAAGCGCGACGCCTTCCTGCTTTCGGCGATGGGGTCGCCGGACGCCCGCCAGATCGACGGCATGGGTGGCGCCAACCCGCTGACCTCCAAGGTTGCGGTGGTCCGCCGTTCGGCGCGTCCCGGCATCGACGTCGACTATCTTTTTCTTCAGGTCTTCGTCGATCGGCCGATCGTGACGGACCGGCAAAATTGCGGCAACATCCTCGCCGGTGTCGGCCCCTTCGCCATCGAGCGTGGGCTGGTGCCGGCTGCTGACGGCGTGACCGAAATCCGTATCTTCATGGAAAACACAGGCCAGACCGCGATTGCGACGATCCGGACGCCCGGCGGCCGTATCGCTTATGGGGGCGAGGCCCGCATCGACGGCGTGCCGGGCACGGCGGCGCCCGTGCCGATCGTCTTCAAGGATACGGCCGGTTCGTCATGCGGCGCGCTCCTGCCGACCGGCAACGCCGTCGACGAAATCGATGGCGTCCGCTGCACGTTGATCGACAACGGCATGCCCTGCGTGGTGCTGAAAGCCGCCGACATGGGCATTCAGGGTACGGAAACGCCGGCCGAACTGGAAGCCGACGAGACATTGCGCAAGAAACTCGAGGCGATCCGCCTGAAGGCGGGACCGCTGATGAATCTCGGCGACGTTTCCGACAAGACCGTGCCCAAGATGACGATGGTCTCGAAAGCGCTGAACGGCGGCGCCGTCTCCACGCGCACCTTCATCCCGCATCGCTGCCACGACGCCATCGGCGTGCTCGGCGCCGTCTCGGTCGCTACGGCCTGCCTGCTTCCCGAGGGGCCGGCGGCCGAGCTTGCCATAACGCCGGATGGGCCGGAAAAGTCGCTTTCCATCGAGCATCCCACCGGCGAGATGACGGTCGTCGCCACGCTCGATGCTAAGGGCAACCTGCTCAAGGCCGCAATCCTCAGGACCGCGCGCAAGCTGTTCGACGGGATGCTGTTCGGGCGGCAGAATTGGCGGTGAGGAACATGCGCATAGGGTTCATGGGTTTCGGAGAGGCGGCGCGGGCCTTCTGCGACAGCCTCGCGCCGCAAGGCATCAACTTTACGGCTTACGATATCCTGCTTGGCGAAGAGTCCAGTGCCGAGGCGATGCGCGCCGCCATGCGCGGGCGGCAAGTTACAATCGCCGAAACCCCTGCCGGATTGCGGGATGCCGACTGGATCATCAGCGCCGTCACTGCCGACCAGAGCCTGATCGCCGCCCGCTCGCTGCTGCCGCACCTGGTTCAGGGCCAGGTTCTCATCGACCTCAATTCGGTATCGCCGGGGCGCAAACGCGAGACGGCAGCGGAGGTGGAAGCGGCGGGCGCCGTCTATCTCGACATGGCGGTGATGGCTCCGGTCCATCCGCGCGGCCATCGCACGCCGGTGCTGCTCGCCGGCAAAGAGGCGGATCGGCTGGCGGAAGAAATGGCCACGCTCGGCTTCAACAGCCGGATCGTCGGCGAAAAGACGGGTGCCGCGACCGCCATCAAGATGGTGCGCTCGCTCTTCGTAAAGGGGCTTGAAGCGATCACGGTCGAAGCGCTGCTCGCGGCGGAAGCCTCGGGCTGTTTCGAGGAAATCCTCGATTCGCTCTCGACGAGCTATCCCGGCCTCGATTTGCCGAAGACCGCGCCCTACCAGTTCGAGCGTACGCTGAGGCACGGCGCGCGCCGCGCCGCCGAGATGCGCGAGAGCGCCGCCACACTCGACGCGCTCGGCCTGAGGGGCGGACTTGCCGCCGAGACGGCCGAAATCCAGCAACGCATGGGTATGGCCGGCAAGGCCGTGAACCCGGACGAGCCAGGCTTGCGTGAGCTCGTCCGCACCGTCCTTGCCGCCCGTCTGGCCGGTACCGACTAAACCCTCCCCCTAACAGCGGATCGAACCTTTCCCCGCTCGCCATGGCGAACGGACGCTTCCGGCCATCCGCCCGAGATACCTCGCCCGAGGCGAGATGTATGCATTCCATGTCGCAGATGGAGCAGCAACCACCCTCCCTGTATGCAGAAATGCCAGAATAGCCTGATTACCGGCTTATGAAATCGGGATTTGGATTCTTGTTGCTGGAAATCCTTCCAGCAATGTATACATTTGATGAGACAAGCGACGGGAGGTCGATATGGGCATTCTGGATTTTCCGGGCCGTGGCAAGGCGACCGCCGAGGGGCCGGATACGGGCCTCGCCAAGGCACTCGATGGCTTTTCCATCGAAATCATGCCGCGTACGGCGGCCAAGGTGCCGAGTTTCTCCGATATCCTGCCTGCCGATACGCGGGTCTACATCGCCAATATCGACGGCACGCCGTTCGACGACATGGTGGCGACGGCAAAGCGCCTCCAGGGGGACGGCTTCGCTGTGATGCCGCACATTCCGGCGCGCATGATCGAAAGCCGCGCCATGCTGGAGGAATGGCTTCGTCGCTATCGTGACGAGGCCGGCATCGACCAGGCCCTGGTGCTCGCGGGCGGCCTGCCTGCACCGCGCGGAGAATTCGAGAATTCCATGCAGCTTCTCGAAACCGGCCTGTTCCAGCAGTACGGTTTCCGCCGCCTGCACGTCGCCGGCCATCCCGAAGGCAGCCGCGACATCGACGCCAATGGCTCGACGCAAAACGCGGATGCGGCGCTTCACTGGAAGCAGGACTATGCCCGCCACACCGGCACCGAAATGGCGATCGTCACGCAATTCGTGTTCGATGCGCGACCGGCGATCGAGTGGTCGGAACGCATACGCGCCAGCGGCATCACGCTGCCGATCCATCTCGGCGTCGCCGGACCGGCCAAGCTGCAGACGCTGATCAAGTTCGCTATGGCCTGCGGCGTCGGGCAGTCGATCCGGGTCCTGCGCAAGCGCGCAATGGATTTAACCAAGTTGATGCTGCCCTACACGCCGGCCGAGGTGCTTTCCGGCGTCGCCAATCACCTCTCCTCTCATCCCGACAGCCTGATCAAACAGGTGCACGTCTTTCCGCTCGGCGGTATCGTTGCCGCCGCGGATTGGGCGGGCGACCACAAGGCGGTGGCGTCGCGCGATTCCGTGCGCTCCGCATGACCTTCCGACGAGGCCGCCTCCCCGCCTCGCCGCAAGAGCAGCCTCAAAACGTTTCGATAGGATGTTGCCGCCGGCGTGATTGGTGCTAGTTTGCGCCTGTCACGGCTCTGGCCAGCTTGGCGCCGGAGACGCATTGGCAGGGAGGATAGTGCCATGAGGACCACACGCCGTACCGTCTTTAAACTCGGCGCCGGGGCGGCATTCGCCGTCGCCGCGCCGGCCGTCCTGACGCAAAGGGCGAGCGCCGCCGACAAGCGCATCGCCATGATCGTCAAGAATCTCGGCAACAGCTATTTCGACGCCTGCGCCAACGGCGCCAAGAATGCAGCCAAGGAGATCGGCGGCATCGAGATCATCTATACCGCTTCTGCGAAGCCGACGGCGGAGGACCAGATCGCGGTGATCGATGCGCAGATCGCCCAGCATGTCGACGGCATCATCGTTTCGGCCAACGACGCCAACGCGCTGGTGCCGGTCGGCAAGAAGGCGATGCAGCGCGGTATCAAGGTGATGAGCTTCGATTCGGCGATCGCGCCGGAGGGCCGCATCGTCCATCTATCGGCTTCCTCGACGCCGCTGATCGGCGCCAAGCAGGTGCAGATGATCGGCAAGACGCTCAACTACAAGGGCGAGGTCGCGATCCTTTCGGCGGCCTCCACCATGACCAACCAGAATTCCTGGATCGCGGCCATGAAGGAGGAGTGGAAGGATCCCAAATACAAGGACATGCCGCTGGTGGCGACCGTCTATGGCGACGACCAGGACGACAAGAGCTACCGCGAGATGCAGGGACTGGTGAAGGCGCACCCGAACCTCAAGGGCGTCATCTCTCCGACCACCATCGGCATCCGCGCCGGCGCCAAGGCGATCGTCGACGGCGGGCTCGTCGGCAAGGTCTTCATCACCGGTCTCGGCCTGCCTTCCGAGATGAAGGACTATGTGCTGAAGGGCGCCTGCGATACGTTCGCCATCTGGAATCCGGTCGATTACGGCTATTCCTCGACCTACATCATGAACGACATCCTCGCCGGCAAGCCGACCACGGAAGGCTCGAAGCTGTCGATGGGCAAGAAGGGCGAGACCACCGTCGGCAAGGACGGCGAATGCATCATGGGCGAGCCCTTCGTCTTCGACAAATCGAACGTCGAGGAATACGCGAAGATCTTCTGAGGTGTGCGACTATCGCCATTGGCGCTGCCCCTCATCCGCCTGCCGGCACCTTCTCCCCGTGAACGGGGAGAAGGCTGCTTGCACCCCGACTTTCACCAATCTCCGGACTTGACGGTTGGCGGATTCATCGCGGAAGGCGGCTCTCTCCCCGTTCACGGGGAGAGATGCCCGGCAGGGCAGTGAGGGGCGGCACCACTCCTGATCCGGTCAAGCAAAACTGTCGAGAATCCGTGCCTGATCCCATCCTCACCCTTTCCGACATTTCCAAGAGCTTTCCCGGCGTGCGGGCGCTCAACGGCGTCAGCCTTTCGCTCCAGGCCGGCCGGGTAACGGCAATCGTGGGCGAGAACGGGGCCGGCAAATCCACCATTGTCAAGGTTCTGACCGGGATCTATCGCCCGGACGAAGGCGAAATCCGCGTTGGAGGCGAGCCCAGGGCATTCTTCTCGCCGCGCGACGCCTGGGCCGCCGGCATCGCCGCCATCCATCAGGAGACAGTGATGTTCGATGAACTTACCGTCGCCGAGAACATCTTCATGGGGCATATGCCCACGGCCTCGACGCAGCTTGTCGATTGGCGCACGGTGCGCGAGAAGGCGACCGAACTCTTGCGCCGCATCGATGCGCCCATTCCACCCGGCCTGCCGCTCAAGCGCCTTTCCGTCGCCCAGAAGCATCTGGTCGAGATCGCCCGTGCGCTCTCCCACGAGGCGCGGGTCGTCATCATGGACGAGCCGACGGCGGCGCTGTCGGCCAACGAGATCGACGACCTCTTCCGCATCGTCGCGCAGCTCAAGCAGGAGGGCCGCGCCATCGTCTTCATCAGCCACAAATTCGATGAGATCTTCCGCATCGCCGACGATTTCGTCTGCCTGCGCGACGGCGAGAAAGTCGGGGAGGGGCCGATTTCGTCGGTCACCGAAGCCGAACTGATCCGCATGATGGTGGGGCGCCCGGTCGATCAGGTCTTCCCGAAGCGCGAGGTGCCGATCGGCGAGGTGGTGCTTTCGGTCGACGGCCTCTCCAACGCCACCGAATATGCCGATGTTTCGTTCGATCTGCGCAAGGGCGAAATCCTCGGCCTCTACGGGCTTGTCGGAGCCGGCCGCACCGAAGCGATGCAGGGCCTGTTCGGCATCACGCCGACGACGCGCGGCCGCGTGCGCCTCGACGGAAAGCCGCTCTCCATCCACTCGCCGGCGGATGCCATCCGCGCCGGCATCGCCTATGTGCCGGAGGACCGGCAGGACCAGGGCGCGGTGCTGTCGCTCGGCATCCGCGAGAACATCACGCTCGCCAACCTTCAAAAATATGTGCGCGGACTCTTCCTTTCCCGCCCGGCGGAACAGGAGGAGACCCGCCGCTTCGGCCGGCGACTCGCCGTCAAGGCGGCAAACTGGGAGCAGCGTCTGGCCGAGCTTTCCGGCGGCAACCAGCAAAAGGTGGTGATCGCCAAATGGCTGGCGACGCGGCCGAAAATGATCATCCTCGACGAACCGACCAAGGGCATCGATATCGGCTCGAAGGCCGCCGTCCACGATTTCATCGGAGAACTCGCGGAGGACGGGCTGGCCGTCGTGCTGATCTCGTCGGAATTGCCTGAAATGATGGGGTTGGCCGACCGCGTCATCGTCATGAAGGAAGGCCGCATGGTCGAGGAATTCCGGCGCGGCCAATGGAGCGCCGAGGCGATCGTGGGTGCCGCGACCGGCGCCCGGAAGGAAGCCGCGTGAGCGCCGTCTGGAAGTCGCGCGAATTCCTCCTCGCCGTCGCGCTTGCCGTGGCGGTCGCCATCATCGGGCTCTACCAGCCCGTCTTCGTCGAGTGGGACAATCTCTCCGACATGTTCACCGAGACGTCGGTGCTGTTCATGATGGCGCTGGCGCAGATGGTGGTCATCCTGACGCGCGGCATCGACCTTTCGGTGGCCGCCAACCTGGCGCTTTCGGGATTTCTCGCTGCTTTGGTCAGCCAGTATTATCCAGGCGTGCCGCTCGTGCTGATGATCCTTGCCGGTGTCCTGTCGGGCCTCGTGCTCGGCATGATCAACGGTGTGCTCGTGGCGGCGCTCGGCATCCCGTCCATCGTGGTGACGCTCGGCACGCTTGCCGTCTATCGCGGCATGATCATCATCATCGCCGGCGGCGATCAGGTGAACGCATCCGAAATGGGCGTCTCCTTCCAGGCCTTCCCGAAGGACAGTTTCCTCGGCCTGACGACTCCGATCTGGATTACCATCGCCGTATCCATCCTTTTCTGGGTGTTCCTGAATTTCACCCGCACCGGCCGGGGTTTCTATGCGGTGGGCGGCAACCCGGTCGCAGCGCGCTATTGCGGCATCGACCAGGGAAAACAGGAATTCCTCGCCTATTCGATCGCGGGCGCGGTGTCGGGCCTGTGCGGCTATCTGTGGGTGGCGCGCTACGGGGTCGCCTATTCCGAAATCGCCAACGGCTATGAATTGACCGTCATCGCGGCCTGCGTGATCGGCGGGGTGTCGATCGGCGGCGGCGTAGGCACAGTGCCGGGCGCGCTGCTCGGCGCGCTCTTCCTCGGCATCGTCAACACGGCGCTGCCGGTTCTGCAGATCACGCCCTTCTGGCAGATGGCGATTTCAGGCGCGGTCATCCTCGCCGCCGTCGTCATCAACGCGCGCGCCGAGCGAAGGCCGGACAAGCTTATCCTCCCCGAAGCAAGGCGCCTTGGACGCCAGCGCGCATGAGCGCCTCCACGCCGACGGAAGAACGCTACGCCGTCCTCGACCGGGCGCCGAGACGGCTTTCCGCCACGCTGCTGCGCTGGGAAGTGATCCTCGTCATCCTGTTCATGCTGACGATCATCGTCAATTCGATCGTCTCGCCCTATTTCCTCGACGTCTACAATCTCGCCGACGCGACCTCGAACTTCTCCGAGAAGGCGATCATCGCGCTCGCCATGGCGCTCCTGATCCTGGTGCGCGACATCGATCTCTCGGTCGCCGCCATCATCGCGCTCGCCGCGATGGCGATCGGCTACGCTGCCGAAGCCGGCTTCGGCACGCCCGTTCTCTTCGCGGTGGGCATCGGCGTCGGGGTTTTGTGCGGCGTCTTCAACGGCTTCCTGGTGGCCTATATCCGCCTGCCGTCCATCGTGGTCACCATCGGCACCATGTCGCTGTTTCGAGGGCTCACCCAAGTCGTGCTCGGCGACCAGGCGCTGACCCACTATCCGCAGGGCTTTCTCAACCTCGGGCAGAACTATTTCATTCCTTTCGTCAAGACAGGCATCCCCTGGCTGTTCATCCCGCCGGTGCCTCTTTCCTTCCTGATCTTCCTCGTTCTCGCCGCCATCTTCGGCGTCGTCCTCCATAAGACGGCGGTAGGGCGGCAGCTTTTCGCCATCGGGTCGAACCCGGTGGCGGCCCGCTTCTCGGGTATTCCGGTCGATCGGCTGCGCTTCATCCTATTTGCCGTTTCGGGCGCGCTTTCGGGGCTGGCGGGAGCGCTGCTCGCGGCGCGGCTGGGGTCGATGCGCTCCAACATCGCCTTCGGCTGGGAACTCGACATCGTCACCATGGTCATCCTCGGCGGCGTTTCCATCGCCGGCGGAATCGGCTCCATCCTCGGTGTCTTCCTGGCCGTGCTGGTGCTCGGCCTCGTCACCTTCGGCATGTCGCTCAACAATATTCCCGGCCAGGTGGTCAGCGTCTATACCGGCGCGCTCCTGATCGCCGTCATCGCCATACCGCGCATCTTCGAACGCCTCCGCCTGGGAGGCGGATAGTCCCGCTTTCGGGGGACACGTCAATTAGGCCTTGTCGTCAGCCGACTAATCCTTAAGCTTTAACCGAAGACCCCGGCCGATAGGGCCGGGGCGAACCAGGGAGGATAGATAATGAAACCATGGGATAAGCTTGTCCGCGGCGGCGTGCTCTGCGCCGGCGCGGCGGTCCTGGCGCTGTCGGTCGGCACCAATGCCGAAGCGCAGGACAAGGGCCCGATCAAGATCGGTGTCATCGCCGAGGCGCAATCGGTCGCCGGCTCATCCATTCCGCAGGCCGCCGAGCTTGCCGCCGAAGAGATCAACGCCAAGGGCGGCGTCGACGGCCGCAAGGTGGAGATCGTCTCCTACGACAACCATTCCTCGGCCGCCGAATCAGTGCGCGCCTTCCAGCGCGCGGTCAGCCAGGACCATGTGAACGCCGTCATCGCCAGCTATGTCAGCGAGGTCGTGCTGGCGCTCGAACCATGGGCGGCGCGGCTGAAGACGGTCATGGTGACGCCGGGCGCGGCATCGGACGTCATCACGGCAAATATCGCCAAGAACTACGATTCCATGAAATACACCTTCCACGGCTATCTGACGTCCGGTGCGCTTTCCGGGCTCGTCTGCGCCGCCGGCAAGGACATCCTCGTCGACGGGCTGAAGATGAAGACGGCCGTCATCATGAGCGAGGACGCCGCCTGGACGACGCCGCTCGACGCCGGCTACGAAAAGTGCCTGCCGAAGATCGGGCTCAAGATTCTCGACCACATCCGCTTCTCGCCCGACACGACCGACTTCACGCCGATCTTCAACAAGATCGAAGCCAAGAAGCCGGACGTCATCATCACCGGCATCTCGCATGTCGGCACGCAGCCCACGGTGCAGTGGAAGAGCCAGCAGGTGCCGATCCCGATGTTCGGCATTTCCTCGCAGGCGTCCAACTCGACCTTCTGGAAGGATACCAACGGCGCCACGGCCGGCGTGATCTACCAGGCGGTTTCCGGACCGGGCGTGGCAACCACCGAGAAGACGCTGCCCTTCGTCGCAGCGTTCAAGAAGAAATTCGGCAACGAGCCGTCCTATGCCGGCTACACTTCCTATGACGAGGTGTACTACATCACCGACGCCATCAAGCGCGCCGGCTCCACCGACAGCGACAAGCTCGTCACCGCCATGGAGAAGACCGACTATGTCGGCACCATCGGCCGCATCCAGTTCCTGCCCAAGGGCGACCCGCATGTCCACGGCTTGAAGACCGGCAAGGGCTTCATCACCGGGTTGATGCTGCAATGGCAGGACGGCAAGCAGGTCAATCTCTGGCCCAAGGACCTGGCCAACGGCAAGCTGAAGTTCCCCGACTTCGTCAAGGTCGGCAGCGCCCATTAAGGCTGGCCCGGCCCTCGGCATCAGCCGGGGGCCAACATTCCCTCGATATTCCTACCAGTGCGGAGCCTGACCGATGCTCTTCTGGCAGATCCTGATCGACGGCTTTGCGATCAGTTCCCTCTACGCGTTGGCGGCGACCGGATTCACGCTGATCTTCGGCGTGTCCGGCGTCCTGAACCTGTCCCACGGCGCCCTGATGGTCGCGGCGGCCGTCGGCGCCTGGGCGCTCAACAGCGAACTCGGCTCCGGCGCCTATCTCGGCGCAGCCTTCGGCGTCCTGACCGGCCTTGTGCTGACCCTTCTGACCTACGCGGTAGTCGTCCGCCCGCTGCAACGATCCTCCAGGATCCGCGAGGAGGAAAAGGAGATCTTCATCCTCACCGCGACGCTTCTGTGGGGCATCATGATCCAGGAACTGATCGCCTATTTCTTCACCAACAACGCCAAATCCGTCCTGCCGGTGGTCGCCGGCGTCGTCCACATCGCCGATGTGCGCACGCCGGCCAACGAAATCTTCACGGCGATCGTCTGCTGGCTCGCCATCGCGCTCCTGTGGTTCATCGTCAACCGAACACGCGCGGGCAAGTCGGTGCTGGCGGCGTCGATGAACCCGCGCGGCGTCACCCTTCTGGGCGTCGAACTGTCGTCCGTCTATATCGCGGTGTGGGTGATCTACGGCGTGCTCGTCGGCGTAGCCGGCGTGCTTCTGGGTATGTTCCTCGGCGTCTCCTCCTATAGCGCCGGGCCGCTCACCGCGAGCGCCTTCTCCATCGTCGTGCTCGGCGGGTTGGGCAGCGTGCCCGGATCGCTGATCGCGGCCTATGCGGTCGGCTATCTGGAGACCATCACCGCCTATACGATCTCGCCGGCCTACCGCACGATCCCGGCGCTACTTCTGGTCGTGCTGGTCATGTATCTGCGCCCGCGCGGGCTGCTTGGAAGACGCTGAGGCGGGCCGATGAAAAAACGCCTTTCCACATTCCAGGTCCTGGCCATATCGGCGGTCGTCGTGGCCGTCACGGCAGTGCTCCCCTTCTTCGTCTCCGGCTATATTCTGGGCCTCCTGACGGTCGCCTTCTATTTCGGCGTTTTCGCCATGTCCTGGGACCTGCTTTTCGGCTTTGCCGGCGAGGTCAATTTCGGCCCGACCTTCCTGGTCGGCGTCGGCGCCTATACGGCGGGCATCCTCGACAATCTCTACCAGCCGCCGATCATCCTCTGCCTTGCCGCAGGCACGCTCGCGGCCATCGTCGGCGGCGTCGTGCTGGCGCTTCCAGCACTTCGCCTGCGCGGGCCTTATTTCGGCCTGGTCACACTGGTGGCGGTGCTGATCCTCAGCAATTTCATCGTCGTCGCCGCCGAGTTGACGGGGGGCGAGATCGGCCTCACCGTGCCGGACGTCATCACCTTCGATGCCAACACCAACTACTGGCTGGCGCTGGGCTTCATGGCCGTGTCGGGCGCCATCCTCTATTTCCTGTCGCGCTCGCCGCTCGGGCTCATCCTGCAGGCGAGCGGCCAGGATCCGGTGCAGACCGGCGCGCTCGGCTTCAATGTCAGCAAGCACAAGCTCGCCGCCTTCATCGTCAGCGCCTTCTTCTCAGGGCTGGCCGGCGCGCTGATGGTCTTCTATTTCGGCGTGGCCTCGGTCGGTACCTTCGTCGATGTCGCGGTCGCCGTACAGATCATCGTCGCCGCCGTCATCGGCGGCCGCCGCACCATCATCGGCGGGGTGCTTGGCGCCGTGTTCCTGATCGGCGCCAACGAGGCGCTGAGACCGGTCGGCGATCTCGCCACCTTTGTCGTCTCGGCAATCGCGCTGGTCGTGGTCCTGATCTTCCCGGGCGGCTTCCTCGGTCTCCTGTCGCGCCTCAGGGGTGCCGCATGAGCGGCCCGGCCATGCTCGAGGTCTCCGGGCTCACCAAGCGCTTCGGCGGCCTGGTCGCTGTCAAGGATATCGGTTTCAGCGTCAATTCGGGCGAGATATTGGGGCTGATCGGCCCCAACGGCTCCGGCAAGTCGACGGCAATGAAGGCGATCGTCGGCATCGAGAAGCCGAATTCGGGTTCGGTGCGCATCGACGGGGTCGAGGTCGCCGGCTGGTCGTCGCACCGGATCGCGCGCCTCGGCGTCGGCATGGTGTTCCAGCATTCGCGGCCGCTGCATCGCCAGACCGTGCTGGAGAACATCACGCTGGCGCTTTTGCCGGACAGCCTGCTTCATCTGTTCCATGACAGGACGATCGAGGATCGGGCGCGCCGGATCGCCGATCGCGTCGGGCTGACGCCGGTGCTCGACCGCCTCCCCTCCACGCTTCCTTTCGCCGACCTGCGCCGGATGGAGGTCGCCAAGGCTGTCGCGCGCGATCCCAAGGTGGTGCTGGTCGACGAGCCCTTCGCCGGGCTGACCTCGAAGGAGACCGAGACGTTTGCCGGGCTGATCCGCGAATTGCGCGATTCCGGCCACGCCATCCTGCTGGTCGACCACAACGTCAAGAGCGTTGCCGCGCTGGCCGACCGCGTCTTCGCCATGTATGTCGGCGAGCGCATCGCCGAAGGCACGGTCGAGGAAGTCATGCGCGACGAGACTGTGCGCCGCGTCTATCTCGGCGGCAAGCTGGAGACGGCGGCGCGCAAGGAGGCATCCTTCACCGACCGCGAGACGCCTTTCCTCGAAGTCGACAAGCTCAATGTCTTCTACGGCAAGGCGCAGGCGCTGGAGGATGTCTCGCTGCATGTGCACAAGGGCGAGTTCGTGTCGGTGGTCGGACTGAACGGCGCCGGCAAGACGACGCTCTTCAACGCGATTTCCGGGATGGTCCCCTATTCGGGAGAAATCCAGCGCGAGGGCCGCTCACTGGCCGGGCAATCGGCGGCGGCAATCGCGCGGGGCGGCATCGTCCAGTCCTCCGAGGGGCGCGATCTCTTCACCTACATGACAGTGCGCGAAAACCTCGACATGGGCGGCCAGCACCTCGACGCCGCGGAGGCAAAGGCGCGCATCGAGTGGCTGTTCGACCTGTTCCCCATCCTGAGGACGCGGCAAAAGCAGTCGGCGGGCACCTTGTCTGGCGGCGAGCAGCAGATGCTGACGATCGCCCGTTCGCTGATGATGAATCCCGATCTCCTGATTCTCGACGAACCGACGCTCGGCCTGGCGCCCGTCATCCTGGAGCAGATTTCCAAGGCGCTCGAAAAGCTGCGCCAGACGACGCCGATCACGGTCCTGCTCGGCGAGCAGAACGTGACCTTCGCGCTCCCGCATGCCGATCGCGTCTACGTGCTCGAACATGCGCGCATCGTGTGGGAAGGCGAGCCCGGCCGCTTCGCCGCCGAGATCGGGGCGGATTATCTTTAGGACGGGGGCGGTTCAGCCGCTCTTCTTCGCCCGCTCGATCGATTCCACGATCATGCGCCGCGCGGTGGCGGCATCGTGCCAATCGCCGATCTTGACCCATTTGCCGGGTTCCAGATCCTTGTAATGCTCGAAGAAATGCCGGATCTGCTGGAGCGTGATCTCGGGCAGGTCGGTATATTCGTGGACGTTCTCATAGCGGCGGGTGAGATGCGGCGAAGGAACCGCGATGATCTTCTCGTCCTCGCCCGACTGATCTTCCATGATCATGACGCCGATCGGCCGGACGTTGATGACGCAGCCCGGAACGAGCGCGCGCGTGTTGCACACCAGCACGTCGATCGGGTCGCCGTCGCCGCACAGCGTATGCGGCACGAAGCCGTAATTCCCCGGATAATGCATCGGCGTGTAGAGGAAGCGGTCGACGACGAGCGTCCCGGCTTCCTTGTCGAGCTCGTACTTGATCGGTTGGCCGCCGACCGGCACCTCGATGATGACGTTCACGTCTTCCGGCGGGTTGCTTCCGATCGAAATCGCTTCGATGCGCATGGATTATCGCTCCTTCATCGGAGACCGATAGCCGCCGCGCGTCAAATGGGCAATATGCCCAAATGGCACGAATTCTTTCGGGCGGTTAATCCCAGATAAAGGCGACCTTGCGCAGTGCCTTCTGGTCGAACACCTCGACGCCTTCGGCCACGTCGCGGCCACCGGCGCCGGCATAGAAGTCAAGCGCGCTGGCGTTCTCCTCCAGGGCCCAGACGACGAGCCCCTTCAGCCCATGCGATTTCAGCTTCTGTTGTGCCGCCGCAAACAGCCGGCTGCCGAAGCCCACGCCCTGATATTCCGGCTTGATATAGAGTTCGTAGATCTCGCCCTCTTGCGGCAGGTCGCGCGAGCGGTTGCGCCCGACGGTCGCATAGCCCGCGACCACGCCGCCCACGTCGATCACTAGGATGGACGCGGCCCGGCGTACGGCATTCGCCCACCAGTCGCTGCCGCGCCGGCCGATCATGGCGCCGAGCGCGCGGTGCGGGATGATGCCGGAATAGGCCCCCTGCCAAGCCTCGAGATGCACCTCCGCGATCGCTTCCGCGTCCGCCGGTTCCGCCTTGCGAATATCGATGGTGAGCGTGTTCATGGCCGGTTAACCATAGACGGCGCGAGTCATTCGCCGCAACCCGCGAGTGGTCGATTCGGAGCCTATTATCAACGGAAATCTTTTTGAGTGCGACGTCGGCTGTTTCAAATCTCGACGAGGTGGTCGTCGAGTTCGTTGCGGTCGTCAGGTCGTGGCGGAAAATGGCGGGCAAGAAGCGCGCCGACCTCCTCCACCGCCTCGCAAAAGCCCTCTGCCAGACGGTCCCTGCCGGCATGCGAAATCAGAAGGGCGACGATGCGGTCCCAGTCCTTCTGCTCGACATGCGCGTTGATGCCGCTGTCGGCGATCACCTCGGCATAGCGCTCCTCCATGGACAGGAAGAGGAGCACTCCGGTTCGTTCGCCGGTCAGGTGGATATTGTGGGCGAGAAACTGCCGCACCGCGTTGTCGTGGGCGCGCCGCCGCCGCACCGAATGCGGCACGTAATGGACGCGGATTGCGGGAAAGGCCCAAAGCACGAGGAGTGCGGCAAGCACGCCCAGGAACTGAAGCGCGGCGAATTCCGGCAAGCCGATGCTGAACCACCAATAGTCGAGAAGAAAGGCGACGATCAGTCCGACGACAAGAACGGCGATGGTGACGAAAAAGGCGGAAGGAAAGAAATAGGCGTCGCTGGCGCGCGCCAGCACACAGAAAATCTCGCCCGAGGTCTTTTCCTCCGCCTGCCGCACCGCTTCGGCAACGCGGGCATGTTCTTCGGGCGTCATGGTCTTCCTGGCCATCTACCATCCCCCCGAGGCGCCGCCGCCACCGGACGAGCCGCCGCCGCCCGAAAAACCGCCGCCACCGCCAAAACCTCCCCCGGACGACCAGCCGCCTCCGCCGCTCCCGCTCGAGGAGCCCTGGTTATAGGTGAAGGTGCGGCCGAGCCAGCGATAGCTGCGCGGCGCAATCTTGCGGCCGAAGATCGGCGGCAGGATCGCGGTTGCGAAACCGCCGAAAAACAGCGTTCCCCAGACGATGATGAAAAGGATGGACGGCCAGTCGAAATCGTCCTGCGTATTCTGGTTGCGCGCCGCCCGCGCCTCGAGTTCGGCGGCGTTTCCGGAAAGCACCGCGATGATGTCGTCGACGGCGTGCGAGATGCCGCCTGAAAAATCGCCTTTGCGGAAGGCCGCGACCATGCCCTCCACGATAAGGTTCGAGTGGAGGTCGGTGAGGGTTCCTTCCAGCCCGTAGCCGACTTCGACGCGCATCTTGCGGTCGTTCTTGGCGACGAGCAGGAGAACGCCGTTATTCTCGCCCGCCTGCCCCAGATGCCACGCACGGAAGAGCCGGTTGGCGTAGGGCTCGATCGCCTCGCCGTCGAGACTGTCCACGGTAGCCACCACGATCTGGTCGGACGATTTCTTCTCGTAATCGGCAAGCTTCCGCTCGATGTCCACTTTCGTCGCGGGATCGATCATGCCTGCATTGTCGACCACGCGCCCGGTGAGTTCGGGCAGCGGCGCGGCAATCGTGGGGACTGCCGCAAACAGGGCAAGCAGAAGAGCCAGCACGAAATAGAGGGTCGGCCGGGTTGCCCCGGCCGAACCATATGAGCGGGCGGTCTGTCTGTCCGGCATGCCGTCAGTCAACATGGACGTCTGTTATCGCCGCTCAGCTCTTCTTGCCGAAATCGACCTTCGGCAGCTCCATCTTGTCTTCGGAGATGGTGAAGTTCTCGAAGGGCTTGGCGTCCGTGTACCAGTACTTCGCCCACAGCACCGTCGGGAAGGTGCGCAGCGAGGTGTTATAGAGCCGGACCGCCTCGATATAGTCTCTGCGGGCGACCGCGATGCGGTTCTCGGTGCCCTCGAGTTGTGCCTGCAACGCAAGGAAGTTCTGGTTCGACTTCAGGTCCGGATAGGCCTCGACGACCGCCAGCAGCCGCGACAGGGCTCCGGTCAGGCCGGCCTGGCCTTCCTGGAAGGCCTTGAACTGCTCCGGATTGGTCGGCGTGTTGACATTGACCTGCGTCTGCGTTGCCTTGGCGCGCGCCTCGACCACGGAGGTCAGCACGTCTTTTTCCTGCGAGGCATAGCCCTTCACCGTCTCGACAAGGTTCGGGATCAGATCGGCGCGGCGCTGGTACTGGTTGAGCACCTCGCTCCAGGCGGCCTTCGCCTTTTCCTCCTGCGTGGGAATGGTGTTGATGCCACAGCCAGAAAGAAAGGGCAGGGTAAAGAGGAGCAGGAGGAACGCCGGCAGCAGGCGGGAGCCGAATGGCGGGTTCAGGCGCTGTGTAAGCATGGATTGGCCTCGTCGGTCGGTGATTTGCGAGCAATAGCATATCCAGGCGTCGAGGAAACGTAGGCATGTGCGAAGGCCGTTGCCCCGGAGGACAGACGCGGGATATGGTCGAAAGATGACGGACCGGCACCCCATGGAGAGACCCGACCGCACCGCCGAGGCTCGGCGCATATTGGCGCAGGTGGAAAAGGATACCGGCATCGCCGCCTCGTCGGCGCTTGCCCGGGCGCTCGGCCGCGCGCGCAACCATATGGTCGGCGATGATGCCGACCAGGAGGACTGGGCCGAACTCTGGGGCACCCGGGTCGGGCGGCTTCTCAGCCTCGCCGCCTTCGTGGCGCTGTCGATCTATCTCTATCGGTTACTGACGCAGGGCGGGTAGCACAATCATGCAGGAAACGCCCGCCGCCGCGCCGCGCGCGGTCATCGTCGTGTCCAGCCATGTCGTTCGCGGCTCGGTCGGCAACCGCGCCAAGGTATTTACGCTGGAGACGCTCGGCTTCCCGGTATGGGCGGTGCCGACGATCATCCTTCCCTGGCGCCCCGACCTGGCGCCGGGGGAGAAGATCGTACCGGACCCGGAACAGTTTGCCCACCTGCTGGCCGACATGGGTGCGGCGGAATGGCTGGGCGAAGTGGCGGCCGTGCTGACCGGCTATTTCGGCGACGCCGGGCAGACCGAGGCGGTCGAGAAGCTCGTCGGCGCGGTGAAAACCGCCAACCCCGACGCGCTTTATCTCTGCGATCCCGTGATCGGCGATGAGGGCGGCCTCTACGTGCCGGTCGAGACGGCGACCGCCATCCGCGACCGGCTGCTGCCGCTTGCCGACATCGCGACACCCAGCCGGTACGAACTGGAATGGCTCGCCGGCCGACCGCTGCCTTCCGTTCCGGACATCCTGTCGGCCGCGCGCGATCTGGCCCCGCCGACCATGCTCGTCACCTCGGCGCCGTCGATGATGGCGAAAAGCATCGGCAATCTGCTGGCGACGGAGAAGAACGCATGGCTTGCCGAACATCGGCTGGTCGAAGGCGAGCCCAAGGGCACCGGCGACCTGACCTCGGCGCTGTTTCTCGCCCATCTTCTGAACGGCGAAGACGGCGCGAAGGCGCTGGAAATGACGACGGCCTCCGTGCTGGAGATCGTGACGCGGACGGCCAGGCGCGGCGCCGACGAACTGACGCTGCAAGCCGACGCGGCGAGCCTATCGCACCCGGTGGCGAATGTGACGGTGCGCCAGCTGCTTCAGCCGCGCCGCCGAAGGGAAGGCTGACTGCGGCAAAACGCATGTTTTCTGCAAGCGCCGTCATGCGAAAGTGCGATGGTCGCCGGGCCTGTTCGGACCTATCTGATTGAAGACGACTATCCGTTTAAAATAGGAAGGGATTTTTGATATGCATCGTCAAGCCAACGCCGTATGGAAGGGAACGCTGACCGAAGGGACCGGGACCCTTGCTACGCAGAGCGGCGCGCTCGCCAACGTTCCCTATTCCTTCAAGGGCCGTTTCCAGGACGAGAGCGGCAAGTCCGGCACCAATCCGGAAGAATTGATCGCGGCGGCGCATGCCGGCTGCTTCGCCATGCAGTTGTCGCACTTCCTCGCCGAAAACGGCACGCCGGCGCAGAAGCTGGACGCGAAGGCCGTCGTCACCTACGGGCCGGCGGCCGGCGGCGGCTTCGAGATCACCGAAAGCGCGCTGACGCTCACCGGCACGGTGCCGGGCATCGACGCGGCGAAGTTCAAGGAACTGGCGGACAAGGCGAAGGCCGGCTGCCCCGTCTCCAAGGCGCTCGGCGCCATCAAGGTGACACTCGACGCCAAGCTGGCGTAGGAAGCTTTTCTGGTTTCACCGGGCGCCGGTCCTCGGCCGCGCCCGGTTAACCGCATCTACTCCTTGATGCCGCGATGGGCTTCCTTGCCCCATAGTTCTTCGACGCGCGCGTCGTGCCCGCAGCCATAGCGGTAATATTTGTAGCGGAGCGGGTTCTTCCGGTAGAAATCCTGATGGTAGTCCTCGGCCGGGTAGAAGGTTGAGGCCGGCAGGATTTTCGTTGCAAGCGCCTGGCCGAGTTCCTTGGCCGCCGCTTCCTTCGCTGCCTCGGCTTCCTTCTTCTGCTCGTCGTTCAGGTAGAAGATAGCCGGCGTATAACTTTCGCCGCGATCGCAGAACTGTCCGCCGCCATCGGTCGGATCGGTGGCGTGGAAATAGACGTCGAGCAGCTTGGCGTAGCTGGTCCTTGTCGTATCGAACTCGATCTTCTCCGCCTCGCGGTGGCCGGTGGTTTCCATCACGACCTGCGCGTAGGTCGGGTCCTTGATATGCCCGCCCGTATAGCCGGAGGTCGTGGAGGTCACGCCCGGCACGTGGTCGAAGTCGGCTTCGACGCACCAGAAGCAGCCACCCGCGAAGATCGCCGTTTGCGTTTCGGCGGCGGCCGGGCCAGCCATGGCCAGACCGGCGGCGAAGGCGAGAAGAAATGCGGCGGCAAGGGAGCGAAGCATCGAGGGCGGCCTCCGGGCAAATGCGTAGCCAAGACGTACCAGCACCCGCCCCTGGTTCAAGTCACGCCCCTACACGGCTGCGTGACATGATTGGCAGCACCCCTTTCCCTACACCCGCCGCTCGACCATCATCTTCTTGATCTCGGCGATGGCCTTGGCGGGGTTGAGGCCCCTCGGGCAGGACTGGGTGCAGTTCATTGCCGCCTGCCCGCAGGGCGAAAAGCCCGAGGACAGGCAAGGGAGAAGCGAACATGAGCGGTGCTACACCCGCCGCTCGACCATCATCTTCTTGATCTCGGCAATGGCCTTGGCCGGATTAAGGCCTTTGGGGCAGGACTGGGTGCAGTTCATGATCGTGTGGCAGCGGTAGAGCCGGAAAGGGTCTTCCAGATTGTCGAGCCGCTCGCCGGTCGCCTCGTCGCGGCTGTCGATCAGCCAGCGATAGGCCTGCAAGAGGACGGCGGGGCCGAGATAGCGGTCGCCGTTCCACCAGTAGCTCGGGCATGAGGTCTGGCAGCAGAAGCACAATATGCACTCGTAGAGGCCGTCGAGCTTTTCCCTGTCCTCGTGGCTTTGCAGCCATTCCTTTTCCGGCGGCGGGGTGACCGTCTGCAGGTAGGGCTGGATAGTGGTCAGCTGCGTATACGGCACGGTCAAATCCGGCACGAGGTCCTTGACCACCGGCATATGCGGCAGCGGATAGATCTTCACCGCGCCTGAAATCTCGTCGGCGCCCTTGGTGCAGGCCAGCGTGTTGGTGCCGTCGATGTTCATTGCGCAGGAGCCGCAGACGCCCTCGCGGCAGGAGCGGCGCAGCGTCAGCGTCGGATCGATCTTGTTCTTGATCCACAAAAGCGCGTCGAGGACCATCGGCCCGCAATCGTCCATGTCGACATAATAGGTGTCGATGCTCGGGTTCTCGCCGTCATCGGGCGACCAGCGATAGACGCGGTACTCGCGCAGATTGGTCGCGCCCTCGGGCTTCGGCCAGGTCTTGCCTTGCCCCACCTTGGAATTCTTCGGAAGTGTGAGCGCAACCATGAAAATTCCTCAACAGACCATCTGCGTTTCAGCGGGCAGGGCCGCGTTCAATACACCCGCTTCTTCGGCGCGATCCGGGCAAGGCTGATGCCGCCGTCCTTCTCGTCGAGCAGCGGGTCCTTGTGTACCGGCCGGTAGGCAAGCGTCACCTTGCCGTCGTCGGCGACCTTGGCCAACGTATGCTTGCGCCAGTCCTTGTCGTCGCGATCGGGGAAATCCTCGCGCGCATGCGCGCCTCGGCTCTCCTTGCGCGCCTCGGCGCCATAGACGGTGGCGATGGCGTTGGTCATCAAATTCTCGAGTTCCAGCGTTTCGACCAGATCGGAGTTCCAGATCATCGAGCGGTCGGTGACCTTGATGTCGGAAAGCTCCTTCCAGATTTCCGAGATGCGCTGGCAGCCCTGCTCCAGCGTCTCCTCGGTACGGAAGACGGCGGCGTCTTCCTGCATGGCGCGCTGCATCTTCTCGCGCAACTGGGCGGTCGGGTATTTGCCGTCGGCGTGGCGCAGCCGGTCGAAGCGATCCATGATCTTGTCGACCGCCGCTTCGTTGAGCGGGGGAACCGCGCTCTCGCGATCGACGATTTTGCCAGCGCGGATAGAGGCTGCGCGGCCGAAGACGACGAGGTCGATCAGCGAATTGGAGCCGAGCCGGTTGGCGCCGTGCACCGAGGCGCATCCCGCCTCGCCGACCGCCATCAGGCCGGGCTGTACCCGGTCGGGCTCGGCCTTGGTCGGGTTGAGCACCTCGCCCCACAGATTGGTCGGGATGCCGCCCATATTGTAGTGCACGGTCGGCAGCACCGGGATCGGGTCCTTGGTCAGGTCGACGCCGGCGAAGATGCGCGCCGATTCCGAGATGCCCGGAAGCCTTTCATGCAGCACCGCGGGATCGAGGTGGTCGAGATGAAGGAAGATGTGGTCCTTCTTCTTGCCCACGCCCCTTCCTTCGCGGATTTCGAGCGTCATGCAGCGCGAGACAACGTCGCGCGAGGCGAGGTCCTTGGCGGAAGGCGCATAGCGCTCCATGAAGCGCTCGCCTTCGGAGTTGACCAGATAACCGCCCTCGCCGCGCGCACCCTCGGTGATGAGGCAGCCGGCGCCGTAAATGCCGGTCGGATGGAACTGCACGAACTCCATGTCCTGCAGCGCCAGGCCCGCGCGCGCCGCCATCCCGCCGCCGTCGCCCGTACAGGTATGCGCCGAGGTGGCGGAGAAATAGGCGCGGCCATAGCCGCCGGTGGCCAGCACCACCATCTTCGCGGAGAAGCGGTGGATGGTGCCGTCATCGAGATTCCAGGCGACGACGCCGGTGCAGACCCCGTCCGACATGATCAGGTCGAGGGCGAAATATTCGATGAAGAACTGGGCGTGGTTCTTCACCGATTGCCCGTAGAGCGTGTGCAGGATGGCGTGGCCGGTACGGTCGGCGGCCGCGCAGGTGCGCTGCACGGGCGGCCCTTCGCCGAACTCGGTCATGTGGCCGCCGAAGGGGCGCTGGTAGATCTTTCCTTCCTCGGTGCGGCTGAAGGGAACGCCGTAATGCTCCAGCTCATAGACGGCGGCCGGCGCCTCGCGCACCATATATTCCTGCGCGTCGATGTCGCCGAGCCAGTCCGAGCCCTTGACCGTGTCGTAGAGATGCCACTGCCAGGAATCCGGCCCCATATTCTGCAGCGATGCTGCGATGCCGCCCTGCGCCGCGACCGTGTGGGAACGCGTCGGGAAGACCTTGGTGATGCAGGCCGTCCGCAACCCCTGCTCAGCCATGCCGAGCGTGGCGCGCAGCCCGGCGCCGCCGGCCCCCACAACCACCACGTCGAAAGCATGATCGACAAAATTGTATGCCTTGGCGCCGACGGAAGGCGCCTCTTTCCTGGAAGCCTTTGCCATTTGCTGCCGTCAGCCTCCAAGGGTCAGTTTGAGAAGCGCGAAGATCGTAGCGACGCCGACCACCACGCAAAAGAAGGTCGAGAGGATCAGGAGCGCCAGCTTCTGCCCCTCGGCATGGATGTAGTCCTCGATGATCTCCTGCATGCCGAGCCGCATGTGGATGAGACCGACCAGAACGAAAAGCCCGATCATCAGCGCCGCGAAGGGCTGGGCGAGCGCGGCGCGCACGGTTGCGTAATCGGCGCCGTTCAGCGCAATGACGAAGCCGACGAAATAGATCGAGAGGACAATGAGCGCGACCGCGGCGACGCGCAGGCGCCAGAAATCGCCCGTCCCCCCGCGAGCGGCGCCGAGGCCGCGGATCTTGCGGAGAGGCGTTTGCATGTCGGTCATCTCAGAACGCTCCCCTTGCCGCATAGCCGGCGATCCAGACCAGCAGCGTCAGCACGACCGAACCGATGATGGTCGCCCGTGCCAGCCGGGTGGAGGTCTCCTTTTGCATCCAGGAGCCGGTGTCCCAGATGAGGTGGCGGATGCCGCCGAGCAGATGATGCAGCAGCGCCCAAGTGTAGCCGAGAAGGATCAGCCGCCCCAGCCACGAGCCGAAGAAGGCATTGGCGATGTCGAAGGCGTGCTCGGAGGTCGCCGCAGCAATCAGCCACCAGGCGAGCAGCAGCGTGCCGAAATAAAGCGCGCCGCCGGTGATACGGTGCACGATCGACATCAGCATGGTCGGGATCAGGCGGTAGATCTGCAAATGCGGTGAGAGTGGACGCGCGGCGGCCGCTGTCTTTCTGCTCATCCTTTTCCCCCGTCTTCCTTTGCCCGTCTGCGGCTGCGGCCAGCCGGACGTCGCGAAGAAATCGGGAATGCCGGCGGCCGTATGTGGCTGGATCGGTTCTAGAACGCTTGTTGCACCGCGTCAAAGACAAACAGGCAATTCAGGAGCGACGCCTGCGGCTTAATCGATTGAGAGGAAAGACCCGGGCTCCTCGTGGCGCCAGCTGCCGTGCTGAGCGCGTGTCGAGCGCGCCGATCCTCCTGTCGACGGAGCGAATCGCGAATCGCACCATACCCTCAGGCAGGATCACCTTTCTGCTTGCAGTTGACCGGATGCTTGCCGCTCACCATCCAGAGCGCGGAGCCTCTTTCGAGGATGAGCGCATAGCCGGGCTGCCCATAGCGTGCCGTCTGGTTCGGCGGCGACGCCGGAAGCTCGACATCCACGCCGCGCGTATCGATCACGTGTACCGAGGTGCGGAAATTCTCCAGCGTGATCTCGCCGTCCCCGTCGCAGCGATAGGTAGCGTAGCGCGGAGCGGTCGCCGATCGGGCGACCGTGCTTTCCGGCAGATCGGCAGGCACGCAGGCGGACAGGAAAAGCGGCAAGGCAAGCGCCTGCAACACCAGTTTCAAGGCCGGGAAGAACGCGCTTCGGGTGCCCCCGGCACCGGGCAAACGCGGAGGATACGGTTTGGCGGCCCGCCGAATCCTGCCGGCGTCGTCCTCTCGCTTGGGCATTACGCTCCCGTCGTGCTGGCGATTCGGTCTCGATGGTCTAATCCGATTGCCGCGCGCAGATCAATGGCGGACGCTGGTCCGGCACTCGCCGTTAACCATGTTTTACGAACCGTCGGGAGCGAAATAAGCCGCAAGGTGACAAAGGTTAATAAAAGATTAAAATTCCGATTCCAGGAGGCTGCGATCCGATCCATACCGGTCTCTTGCGAAAGGGTGCACCATGAATGCGAGACCATCATACGGCCGACTGACGGGGCCGGCTCTCGGATGCCTCCTTGCCCTCGCAATGGCGGCTCCCGCGGCCGCCGACAGCTTCTACCGCGACCATGCCTATGCCGATTCCTTCGGCAACCTCGTCGTCTACTCGCCAGCGGGCTACAAGCGCATCGTGGTCGGCAAGGGTTACCTGGCCGCGCGGCTTGCGAGTGCCGGGGAGAGCAATGGCCCGCATGTCGTGCGCCTTCATCGGGCACCGGGCCATCATACCTATATCCGTCGCGGCGAGTGCGCGGTGCTCCTGCACGGACGCAGCTACATGTACGGCCTTCCCGACAATGTCGTACCGGTTCCGGCCAAAGACTGCGACTGACGGCGCCGGTAGGGCCGGATCAACCGCCCGCACGCATGGATGAGGGCGGCGAATTGTCTTCGGTTCCAGCCTTTCCGTTTTTCGCCTCGGCGCTGCGAACGCGATCGCGGCCGCGTCTCTTCGCCTCGTAAAGCGCCGCATCGGCTCGACGCATGAGCGAAGTCAGGTCTTCGCCTGCCTGCATCTCGGCGACGCCGAAACTTGCGGTCACCGCATAGTGCTCGGGCAGGCCGGAAACCTGGAGCGTGGGACAGGCGTTGCGGACGGCCTCGGCGAAAAGCCTCCCGGTCTTCAAATTCGCTCCCGCCAGCACTACCGCGAATTCCTCCCCGCCGATCCTGGCGGTGACGTGTTCGCCGCCGGTCGCGTCGCGCAGGCAGCGGCCGAAAGCCGTGATGACCTGGTCGCCACAGGCATGGCCGAAGCGGTCGTTCACAGCCTTGAAATAGTCGATGTCGCAAATGAGCAGGGCTGCCGGCACGCCGATCCTGCTGGCATGCGCCAGTGCCTTGCGGCCATCCTCCTCGAAGCCGCGCCGGTTCAGGAGACCAGACAGGAGGTCGGTCATGGATTCGGCGCGCAGATCCCGCATCGCATCGAGAACGACCATATAGGCCAGGGTCAGAGCGAACAGCAGCGCAAAGAAGGCCGCCGAGAAGTTCAAGACGAGCCAACCGAGCGATCCGATATATTGTGCGCGGTCGACGATGTGGCCGTCGGCCAGCGAAAGGCCGATGGTCCGCACAAAGGAATAGATGCCGATGGTCAGGGTCACGGCAAAGAGAACCCGTTCGACCGGCGTCTTGTCGCGGAAACGATACATGGCTGCCGCCGCAACGAGCATCATACCGCCATAGCAGAAGTTCACCGCGAATACGCGGCCGGTCATGTCCGGCTGCACGACCATGAACCAGAACTGCGCGGCGGAGCCCAGCGCGCCCAGCACTGCCAGTGCGGCAAACGGCGTCGGTTGCCGTCTTCTCAGCATGATGCCGTGAATGACCGCCACATAGGTGTAAAGAAGAAAGACATTTGAAAGAAGGCCGTTGCCCTTAAAGCCGAACGGCCAGTGCACCGCCTGCAGGCTGAAGGCCGCCGCATAGGCGAGATAGGCGGTGCAGAAGAACTGGATATGACGGTGTTCCGGTCGCTCCAGCCACAGTTTCAGGAACAGACCGGAAAGGACCAGGGCAAGAACGGGGTTCAGCAATGATATCAGAATGCCTTGAACCACCGTACGCCCGCCCCATTGTCGGCACGAGAAATAGACGTAAAACGAAAACAAGCTGTTAAGGCCCGTATGCCTGAGGCCATGATGCCGGACACGTTCCGGTGAACGACAGGAAATATCGACTGTTCGCGTCGAATCTCCGGACGGCAGCGACTTTCCCGCCCCCAAAGGCGAAGACATGGTTTATCGTTCCTTAACGACCGGCTCCCTAGAGTCGGCTGACGAGCATTGGCGTTAAATCGGCAACCGGCTGCGCTGCGGGAACGGATGGTAGTCAGGGTTTTTGCATGGGGCAGGACGACCGCGCTTTGCGCGGCGCTCGCCTTTTGCTGCCCTGTGGGCGTGGTGCTGGCCGGCACGGTGAGCGATCTCCAGGCGCAGCACGCACGCGGCGAGGCCGAATATGAGCAGCTCGCCCGCCGGGCGACCCTTTCGGACCAGAAGCTCGCCGCGCTCACCGAGGAAGTCGCCGGCATCAAGAAGGATCAGGCGACGATCACGGCCGCCCTCATCCAGGCGGCGAAGACGGAACGCAAGCTCAGCCAGGACATCGACGGCATCGGCGCCAGGCTCGATACCCTGCGTGGGCAGGAGCAAACCATCCGCAAGTCCCTCGGCGCGCGCCGTGGCGTGCTTGCCGAAGTCCTGGGCGCGCTGGAGCGCATGGGGGTCAACCCTCCTCCCGCCATCCTCGTCAAGCCGGAAGACGCCCTTTCCTCGGTGCGCAGCGCCATCTTGCTGGGCGCGGTCGTCCCCGATTTGCGGGCGGAGACAGAGGTGCTGGTCGGCGATCTGAAGGAACTGTCGCGGGTAGCGAAATCCATCGAGACCGAGCGCGGCCGCCTCCTCGCCAAGGTCGAGGAGCAGGCGGAAGAAAAGAAGCGGCTCAGCCTCCTCCTGGAAGAGAAGAAGAAACTGCAACAGCAATCCGAAACGGCGCTTGCCGATGAACAGGCCAAGGCCACGGAATTGGCGAAGAAAGCCGGCAGCGTAAAGGAACTCATCGCCGGCCTGGAGGCGCAGATCGACAGCGTCCGCAAGGCCGAGGCCGAAGCCGCCAGCAGGCCGGCGCCGGAAGGCCATCGCCTTGCGGCCACGCCTTTCGCGGCGATGAAAGGGCATACCCCACTTCCCGTCGCCGGCCGCATCGACAGGCGTTTCGGCGACCGCGACGACACCGGCGGCAGCATGCAGGGCGACATGCTTATAACACAATCTGGCGCGATCGTTACCACACCGGCGGATGGGATTGTGCTATATGCGGGACCGTTCCGCTCCTACGGCCAACTCTTGATACTTGATGCGGGCGATGGCTATCATGTCGTTCTGGCGGGAATGGACAGAATCAGCGTATCGCTTGGCCAGTCCGTCCTGGCGGGCGAGCCCGTCGGACTAATGGGAGAGGCCAGGCTTGCCAGCACCGTGGCGTTCGGCGGCGAAAACACCGGGCCGGAGCTCTATGTCGAGTTCCGCAAGGATGGTAAGCCGGTCGATCCGTCTCCATGGTGGATGGAACGAATTTCTGGAAGGACAGGGAATGATTCGTAAATTGTCGCTTCTTTGCGCCGGAGTGCTGATCGGCGCGTCCGCCATGAGCCTGGTCTATGGCGCGCCCGGCTCTACGGCCAACGCGGCCAGTTCGGAAACCTACAAGCAACTGGCGCTGTTCGGCGACATTTTCGAGCGCGTGCGCGCGCAATACGTGACGCCTCCGGACGAGAAGTCGCTGATCGAGAACGCCGTCAACGGCATGCTCTCAGCACTCGATCCGCACTCCTCCTACATGAACGCCGACGAGGCGAAGGACATGCGGGTCCAGACCTCGGGCGAGTTCGGCGGCCTCGGCATCGAGGTCACGATGGAGGACGATCTGGTCAAGGTCATCACCCCCATCGACGACACGCCGGCCGCGAAAGCGGGCGTGCTGGCCGGTGACTTCATCTCCAAGATCGACGGCGAGGATGTCCGCGGCCTGACGCTCCAGAATGCGGTCGACAAGATGCGCGGTCCCGTCGACTCGCCGATCAAGCTGACCATCCTGCGCAAGGGCGCCGACAAGCCGATCCAGATCACCGTGGTGCGTGCCGTCATCAAGGTGAAGGCGGTGAAGTTCCATGTCGAGCGCGGCGATGTCGGCTACATGAAGATCACCTCGTTCACCGAGAAGACCTACGACGATCTGCGCAACGCCATCGACCAGATCAAGAAGGACGTGCCCAACGACAAGCTCAAGGGCTACGTGCTTGACCTGCGCCTCAATCCGGGCGGCCTGCTCGACCAGGCGGTGAGCGTGTCCGACACCTTCCTCGACCATGGCGAGATCGTCTCGACGCGTGGCCGCGATCCCAAGGACGTGTCCCGCTTCGACGCGCATCCGGGCGACATGATCGACGGCAAGCCGCTGATCGTGCTGATCAATGGCGGCTCCGCCAGCGCTTCGGAAATCGTCGCGGGCGCCCTGCAGGACCAGAAGCGCGCCACGGTGGTCGGCACCCAGTCCTTCGGCAAGGGATCGGTCCAGACCATCATCCCGCTGCCTGAAAACAACGGCGCGCTGCGCCTCACCACGGCGCTCTATTACACGCCGTCCGGCAAGTCGATCCAGGGCAAGGGCATCACGCCCGACATAACGGTCGACCAGCCATTGCCGCCGGAGCTTCTCGGCCGCGACGTGGTGCGTGGCGAATCCGAACTGCGCGGCCACATCAAGGGCGCGGACGAGAGCGCCAAGGGTTCCGGCTCCGCCGCTTACGTCCCGCCGGAAGAGAAGGACGACAAGCAGCTGAATTTCGCGCTCGACCTGATGGAAGGCTCGAAGACCGATCCGTCCTTCCCGCCCAGCCCCAACAAGGCGGCGCTGAACCAGTAGGTCTCGCAGCGGCCGGCGTAGTCATGCGCCGGCCGCTTTCCTCTTTCTTCCATCCGGCCGCTCCCCGCCGCATCCGCCATGCGAGGCTGAACAGGGTCAGTTCCAGCACTTCCAACCGGAATCCCGTCCTCGGCGATGAATAAGGAAATCGAACGCCCCCTTGGGCAGGACAGACGGTCGAGCGGCAGGCCGCGCGGGCTGCGATTTTCGCGAGGCGCGATCGGCGCCACCGTCGCCTGCCTTGCCATCGTGGCGGTCGCCGGTGCGATCGCGCTCAGGCCGCGCCCCTTCCATCAGGCGCCCGAAATCGTCGTTTCGACGCCGGAGGCGACGGCGCACGACGCCGCCACCTCGAAGCCGCCGGCCGGTACGACGCCTGCCGGGCAGTCAGCGTCGGATACCGGCAAGACCGGGCCGCATATCATCCACGTCAACCCCGATGCCGGGCAGTCGGCAGGGACGATCGTCATCCACGATCCTTCCGCTCTCGGCCAGAACCTGCGCACCGCGCACCTTCCCGATCGCGCGCTGATCGAGCAATCGGAGATGGGGCCGCTGCCGATCCGCTCCATCGACGGCAGGCGGCCGGTCGATGTCTATGCAAGGCCATGGTCGGGCACGCGCGGCGCGCGTGTCGCCATCGTCATCGGCGGGCTCGGCCTGTCGCAAACCGGCACGCAATACGCGATCCAGAAACTGCCGGGAACCGTTACGCTCGCTTTCGCGCCGCAGGGCAACAGCCTCGATCGCTGGATGCGGGATGCCCGCCAGAGCGGACACGAGCTTCTGATGCAGGTGCCGTTCGAGCCCTATAACTATCCGAACGTCAATCCCGGCCGAAACACGCTGACCGTGGAGGCCTCGCCGGCGGAGAACCTCCGTTCGCTCCACTGGGCGCTGTCGCGGATCACCAACTACACCGGCATCATGAATTACATGGGCGCGCGCTTCGTCGCCGACGAGAGCGCCATGGAGCCCGTCATGAAGGACCTTGCCCGGCGCGGCCTTCTCTATCTGGACGATGGCACCTCGGCACGCAGCGTGGCGCCGCAACTGGCGCTGAAGGACGGTGTTCCCTTCGCCGAGGGCACCCTCACCATCGACGCCACGCACGATCGCGGCGATATATTGAAGAAGCTCGATCAGCTCGAAGCGACCGCACGCGCCAAGGGCTTTGCGATCGGCACCGGCTCCGCCTTCCAAGTCACCGTCGACACGGTCGTCGACTGGATCGGAGAGGCAGTGAAGCGCGGCATCGAAATCGTACCGGTGACGGCGGTCATGTCCGATCCGGAAAAGGGGTAGTGCCCGTGGCGAAACACAGAATGCCGGTCGATCCGGAAACGCTGCCTTACCGGCGCTGCGTCGGCGTGATGGTGTTGAATGGCGAAGGGCTCGTCTGGGCCGGGCGGCGCATCGTGGAGAAGGACAGCGAGATTTCCGATACGGCGCTTCTCTGGCAAATGCCGCAGGGTGGCATCGACAAGGGCGAGGACCCGCTCGCCGCGGCGCGGCGCGAACTCTACGAGGAAACCGGCATGCGGAACGTTTCGCTGCTTGCCGAAGCGCCGCGCTGGATCGACTACGATCTGCCGCCGCATCTCGTCGGTGTGTCCCTCAAAGGGAAATATCGCGGCCAGACGCAGAAATGGTTCGCCTTCCGCTTCGAGGGCGAGGACCGGGAAATCGCCATAAACCCGCCGCCCGACGGGTATCCCGCTGAATTCGACGAATGGACCTGGAAGAAGTTGCACGACTTTCCCGCCATCGTCGTGCCCTTCAAGCGCGCGCTCTACGAAGAACTGGTCGCGTTGTTCGGCCATCTGGCTGCCTGAGCCGGCGGAAATCCGTACGGTACCCTTCAATCGGTCGCCTGCCTGAGCGCGAGCGCTGCGCCTAGCGGCCCGATGACCGCGAAGAAAAGCGTGAGTGCGGCAAGGATGAGGAAGGGCGGCAGGAAGGGCTCTGGATCGTTGACCGCGCCATAACTCGCCGACACGCCGAAGATGAGCACCGGCACGGTGAGCGGCAGGATCAGGATCGAGACGAGAAGGCCGCCGCGCGGCAGCGCCACCGCCACCGCCGCCCCGACGGCGCCGATGAAGGCGATCGCCGGCGTGCCGACCAGAAGCGTCAATGTCGTCGCGCCGATCGCAACCGGCTCCATATTCATGAACAGGCCGAGCAGGGGCGAGGCGATCACCAACGGCAGCACGCTGGCGGTCCAGTGCGCCAGGCATTTGACCAGCACCGTCAGCGCCGGGGGCTGCCGTTCACCGGTAAGCATGAGAAGGTCGAGCGATCCGTCCTCGCGGTCGGCCTGGAAGAGCCGTTCCAGCCCCAGCAGGCTGGCGAGCAGCGCACCGATCCAAAGGATTGCCGGCCCGATCCGCGCCAGAAGCTTGAGGTCGGGCCCGACGCCGAAAGGCACCACCGCCACGACGGCGAGGAAGAACAGTACGCCCACCAGCGCCCCGCCGCCGGCGCGGATGCCGATCCTGAGATCGCGCAGATAAAGGGCTAGCATGATGGCCCTTCCCCTTGCGGGCCCACCCCCATCCTCAATTCTTTCGTCCCTTCCAGCCCGAGCGCCACATGGGTGGCCGCGACGATCATGCCGCCCTCGCCCAGATGCCCGGCCATCAGGGCAGCGAAGCGATCTTCCGAGCGCCGGTCGAGCCCCGCCGTCGGCTCGTCGAGCAGCCACAGCGGGCGGCGATTGACCAACAGCCGCGCGATGGCGATGCGCCGCCGCTGGCCGGTCGACAGGTAGCCGTAAGGCAGGTGCGCCACCGTTTCGAGCCCGACCGCCTCCAGCGCTTCACCGATGCCAGCAGCAGGCGCGCCATTGAAGCTTTGCCAGAAATCAAGGTTCTCGGCGACGGAGAGCGCCGGCTTCAAGCCGTTTTCGTGGCCGAGATAATGGCATGCGGAGGCGGGATCCGGCGCCTGCTCGCCACCCCCTTCCAGACGGATCGATCCTTCGGCCACGGGCAACAGGCCGGCGATGATGCGCAGCAGCGTGGACTTTCCAGATCCGTTCGGCCCCGTAACGATCAGGGCCTCGCCGTCGCCCACCGCAAAATCGATGCCGGAGAAGACAGCCTCGCCGCCTCGCTCGCCTGCAAGTCCTTCGGCGACAAGCCGCATTTCTCGCCCTTTCGTCCCCTGGGCCCGTGACCGGGCTGGCCCAGCCATATTCGCCCTTTGTTGCCCTAGAACTCCTCTACGAAATTCTCTATATGCGAGGCAATCACGCCAGCGGTCGGCGTGAAACTCAATTTGCGCCGAGCCAGCACGCGAGCCGCCTTTAACGGCCCGAGAGCTTGGAAGCGGACAGCGGAAATGACCGTACCCGCACCTTTGCGCGTGATACCATGCGACTGGCGTCCGTTTCCCTTCGGCAACCGACAGTCAGGGACCGCTCGTGACACATTCACTCGACAGCTTCAAAGCACGCAAGACCCTCAAGGCGGGGGATAAGGAATATATCTATTTCAGCCTGGCTGAGGCCGAAAAGAACGGACTCGCCGGTATTTCCAGGCTTCCCTTCTCGATGAAGGTCCTCCTGGAGAACCTGCTCCGGAACGAGGATGGGCAGTCCGTCACGAAGAAGGACATCGAAGGGGTCGCCGCCTGGCTGTCCGACAAGGGCAGTGCCGGCTACGAGATCGCCTACCGGCCGGCGCGCGTGCTGATGCAGGACTTCACCGGCGTTCCGGCCGTGGTCGACCTGGCGGCGATGCGCGACGCCATGGTCGCGCTCGGCGGTGATCCCGAAAAGATCAATCCGCTCGTTCCCGTCGACCTCGTCATCGACCATTCGGTCATCGTCGACGAGTTCGGCACGCCGAGGGCCTTCGCGCATAATGTCGAGAAGGAGTATGAGCGCAACGGCGAGCGCTATCGGTTCCTCAAATGGGGCCAGCAGGCCTTCCGCAATTTCCGCGTCGTTCCGCCCGGCACCGGCATCTGCCACCAGGTGAACCTCGAATATCTGGCGCAGACGGTGTGGTCGGCGGAGATCGACGGCGAGACCGTCGCCTATCCGGACACCTGCGTCGGCACCGATTCGCACACCACCATGGTCAACGGTCTCGGTGTGCTCGGTTGGGGCGTCGGCGGCATCGAGGCGGAAGCGGCCATGCTCGGCCAGCCGGTCTCCATGCTTTTGCCGGAAGTCATCGGCTTCCGCGTCACCGGCAGGCTCAAGGAGGGTGTGACCGCCACCGACCTCGTGCTTACCGTCACCCAGATGCTGCGCAAGAAGGGCGTTGTCGGCAAGTTCGTCGAGTTCTTCGGCCCCGGCCTTTCGACCATGACGCTGGCGGACCGCGCCACCATCGGCAACATGTCGCCCGAATACGGCGCCACCTGCGGCTTCTTCCCGGTCGATTCCGAGACCATCAAGTACCTCACCATGACCAGCCGCACCGATGAGCGCATCGCGCTGGTCAAGGCCTACGCGGAAGCGCAGGGCCTGTGGCGCCATGACGGCACCGCCGATCCGGTATTCACCGATACGCTGGAGCTCGACCTCGGCAGCGTCGTGCCGTCGATGGCCGGCCCGAAGCGGCCCGAGGGGCGCGTCTCGCTGGAGGACATTCCGGCCGCCTTCGCCAAGGCGATGGACACCGAATACAAGAAAGCCGGCCAAATCTCGAAGCGCTATTCGGTGGAAGGCGCCGATTACGATCTCGGCCATGGCGACGTGGTGATCGCAGCGATCACCTCGTGCACCAACACCTCCAACCCGAGCGTCCTGATCGGCGCGGGACTGCTGGCGCGCAACGCCAACCGGCTCGGCCTCAAGCAGAAGCCTTGGGTCAAGACCTCGCTCGCACCGGGCAGCCAGGTCGTGGCCGAATATCTGGAGAAATCCGGCCTGCAAAAGGAGCTCGACCAGATCGGCTTCAACCTCGTCGGCTTCGGCTGCACCACCTGCATCGGCAATTCGGGGCCATTGCCTCCGGCAATTTCCAGGACGATCAACGACAAGGAGTTGATCGTGGCGGCGGTCTTATCCGGCAACCGCAATTTCGAGGGGCGCGTCTCGCCCGATACGCAGGCCAACTATCTCGCCTCGCCGCCCCTGGTGGTCGCCTACGCGCTTACCGGAACGGTGACGAAGGATTTGACTACGGAACCGATCGGCGAGGGCAAGGACGGCAAACCGGTCTTCCTCAAGGACATCTGGCCGACGACCGCGGAGATCCAGGATTTCATCCAGAAGAACGTCACCCGCGAGCTTTTTGCCCGCAAATACGCCGATGTCTTCAAGGGCGACGAGAACTGGCGTCAGGTCAAGGCACCCAGCGGCCAGACTTACACCTGGGACGACAAGTCGACCTACGTTCAGAACCCGCCCTATTTCGAAGGCATGGGCAGGAACCCGGGCGCGGTCGGCGACATCAAGGGCGCGCGCATCCTCGGCCTGTTCGGCGACAAGATCACCACCGACCACATCTCTCCGGCGGGTTCGATCAAGGCGGCGTCGCCCGCCGGTGAATATCTGACCGGGCATGGCGTCGGGATCGCCGACTTCAACCAGTATGGCACGCGGCGCGGCAATCACGAGGTGATGATGCGCGGCACCTTCGCCAATATCCGCATCCGCAACCACATGCTGGGCGAGAACGGCAGGGAAGGCGGCTACACGATCCACTATCCTTCCAAGGAGGAGATGTCGATCTACGACGCCGCCATGCGCTACCGGCAGGCGAAGGTGCCGCTGGTCATCTTCGCCGGCATCGAATACGGCAACGGTTCCTCGCGCGACTGGGCGGCGAAGGGCACCAATCTGCTCGGTGTCCGCGCGGTCATCGCGCAGTCCTTCGAGCGCATCCACCGCTCGAACCTCGTCGGCATGGGCGTTGTTCCCTTCGTCCTCGACGAGGGGACAAGCTGGCATTCGCTGGGCCTGACAGGCGAGGAGACGGTCGAGATCGACGGGCTGGAGAATATCCGCCCGCGCCAGAAGATGGTCGCCAGGATCACCTATGCCGACGGCAAGGCGAAGGAGGTACCGATCCTCTGCCGCATCGACACCGCCGACGAGCTCGCCTACTTCACGAATGGCGGCATCCTGCAATACGTCCTGCGCGACCTTGCCGCGTAGCAGCAAAATCCCTCTCCCCGTTTGCGCTTCCGCGAACGGGGAGAAGGAAATTCTCACCTCAACGTGACTTTCCCTTGAGACTCGCCCCCGCTTATCTTCGTGGCATGAAACCGATAAGGCGGACGCCCCCTCGGATGGGCAAGGTGACGGCAAGGACCCGCTTTTCGGCGGTCGCCTTGGCTGCCGCCTGCCTCGCCATGGCGCTGCCGGCTGCGGCGAAACCACTCGGCGTCGTTGAACTCTTCACCAGCCAGGGCTGCAATTCCTGCCCGCCCGCCGATGCCGCGCTCGGCCGCATCGTGCGGCAGGGAAATGTCGTGGTACTCGCCTATCATGTCGACTACTGGGACTATCTCGGCTGGAAGGACACGCTCGGCAGCCGGGCCAACACCGAACGTCAATACGCCTACGCCAAGGCCTTTGGCTCCGGCCAGGTCTATACGCCCCAGGCCGTCGTCAACGGGCGTTCCCAGATGAACGGCGCGCATGTCGGCGAGGTGGAAGCCGAACTCGGCATGCTCGATCGCTCCGGCAAGGGGCTCGCCGTCGATGTCTCGGTCCATGACACGGGCCGTTCCTATGTCATCGAGACGGGAGCTGCGCCGCGCGATGAGGGCGAGGCACGGGTAATCCTCGTCTCCTTCGCACCGGAACGCAATATCCCCATCCGTCGCGGCGAGAACAGCGGCCATACCATCACCTACTGGCATGCGGTGACCGGTACCCATACCGCCGGCATGTGGCATGGCAAGCCCACCCGTTTCGAGGTGCCGAAAACAGCGCTTCCGTCAGATGGCGGCCTCGCCGTCCTGCTGCAATCCGGCACAGTAGGTGCCGAGGGACCGATCCTGGGCGCAGCGACGCTTGGTGGCGCGGGGAACTGAGCGCCGACGCCCACGCGAACCCGGCAACGGGGATGCGGACACTGTCTCGCCACGGCGAAATGCATTTTATGGCGGCCCTCGATCGCATTCCGGGCATCCTTTGGGTGCCCGGCCTCCAGGAAACATCGCGACCGGGATGGCGGACGGCTGTTTCCGTATCGCGCAAGCCGGGCCACGACGCTCCCGCGTTCGGCCGAAATCGCCCTCCGGAAGAAGATGACGATTGCGCACCGACGGGCAAGCGAGGCTAATAGCCAAGGTGAACGAAACTCCCGAGCGATTGAGCCACAGGCAATCGACGCCGGGAAACGGCGTTCATTTCGCAATCGAGCCGCGGCGCGCGGCCGGACAGGAGCCCGATGGTTCGCCGTTTCTACAGCCTGCCTTCGTTGATCGCGCTCGCGGCTTTTGAAGCGGCGGCGCGCCATCTCAGCCTGACCAAGGCGGCCGAGGAACTCAACGTCACGCCCGGCGCCGTCTCCAAGCAGGTCCGGACGCTGGAGGAAGAACTCGGCGTCCCGCTGTTCCTGCGCAGGCACAGGGCGCTCGAACTGACCCGCGAAGGCGAAACGATGGCGGCGGCGCTGCGCGAAGGCTTCGAGCGGATGTCGTCGACGTTCCGCCAGGTCAAATCGCTGGGTGGGCAAGCCGTGGCGACGCTCGGCAGCACCATGGCCATGGCGCATCTGTGGCTGATGCCCCGCATGGGTACTTTCTGGAACCAGCACGACGACATCGTCGTCGACCATGTGATCTCGGATCACCCGCATGGTCTCGACCGGCCGGACGTGGATTTGCGTATCCGCTACGGCGACGGCGACTGGCCGGACGAACTTTCGGCCAAGCTCTATGACGACCGTATCTTTCCCATTGCGAGCCCAGCTTTCGCCAAGGCTTATCCCGTGAAGTCGGTGGCCGACATGGCGCGACTGCAATTGCTGTCCGTCGAAGGCATCGACTGGACCTGGACCACGTGGGCGGAATTCCTGCGTGAAGTCGGCCATCCGGACAGGCATGTGCCAGATCGGCCTGTGCCAGATCGGCCTGTGAACGTACGGCGCTTCAACAGCTATGTGATCGCCTTGCAGGCGGCGCGCAGCGGTCAGGGGGTGGCGCTTGGCTGGGAGAGCCTCGTCGCGCCGTTGATCGAAACCGGCACCCTGGTGCGGGTGACCGATGCTGTCATCGCCGCCCCGCAATCCTATTTCGTGACATGGAGCGCACGCCGGCCCCTCAGTCCGCAGGCGGTCCTGCTCAGGGATTGGCTGCTGTCGCTGGGATCGTTGAGTTCAGCTCAAGCGAACCGGCTTCCTATTTCGCTTGAACAACCGGCGCGCAGGCGCTCTCCTAGGGCCTAGAGCAAGACGCATTCAGAATGGCTCGATCTGAATGCACCCCGCTCCAGGGAGAGCAGGCATGACGACAGATGCAGCCTCGACGCAGGAAGCTCCTTTAGCCCATCGGCGCGGCGGCGGCCGTGTCGGCCGCAAGGCGTTGCGGTCCGCGCCTGTCGCGTCCTTCCCGACGCTGGTGCGCAATATCCCGGTTTACGAGATCGTTCCCGACGAGGCGATCGAACTGATCCACCAGGAATCGCTCGCCATTCTCGAAGAGGTGGGTTGCGAGTTTCGCGACGAAGAGGCGATCGCGCTCTGGAGAGAAGCGGGAGCGGATGTTTCCGGGACGCGGGTCCGGCTCGACCGGGCGCTGCTAATGGAACTCGTATCGAAAGTCCCTGCCGAATTCACGCTCAACGCGCGCAATCCGCAGCGCTCCGTGCGGGTCGGCGGCAACAACTCCATCTTCATACCGATGTACGGCGCGCCCTATGTGCGCGATCTCGACAACAACCGGCGCTACGGCACGCTGGAGGACCTGCAGAACTTCCACAAGCTCGCCTACATGGCGCCGGCCCTGCACTCGACGAGCTCGATCATCTGCGAGCCGATGGATATCGCGGTGCCGAAGCGGCACCTCCACATCATCCATTCGGCGCTGAAGCATTCCGACAAGCCGTTCATGGGGATCGTGACCTCGAAAGAGCGCGCCGAAGACACGATGGCGATGGCGGGCATCGTGTTCGGCGAGGATTTCGTGCGCGACAATCCCGTCCTGGTCTCGATCACCAACTGCAACTCGCCGCTTGTGTGGGACGCCACCATGCTGGATGCCATGAAGGTCTATGCGCGGCACAACCAGCCGGTGATCCTCGCGCCTTTCGCGCTCTGCGGCGCATCGACCTCGGCCTCGTCCGTCGGCGCGGTGGCGCAGGTCAACGCCGAGGCGCTGGCGGGCGTCGCCTTCACCCAGCTCGTTCGCCCGGGCTCGCCGCAGATCTACGGCCAGTTCATGGTCACAGTGGACATGAAGACCGGCGCGCCGATGGGCGGCACGCCGGAAGCCGCACAAATGATGTATCTGATGGGGGCGCTGGCACGGAAATACAGGCTTCCCTGGCGCACGTCGGGCTTCCATGTTGGATCGAAACTGAACGACGCCCAGGCCGGCTACGAAGCGAACATGCTGATGCATGCCGCCATCCTTTCGGGCGCCAACTATATCTGGCACGCGGCCGGATGGCTCGAGGCCGGGCTGACCTGCGGCTATTCGAAATTCGCCACCGACTGCGAACAGCTCGTCGGCTGGTACAAATATGCCGGCGGGCTTTCCTTCGACGACTTCAAGGAGGCGATGGCGGCTGTGCGCGAGGTTGGACCGCAGGGCCACTTCCTCGGCACGCAGCACACGCTCGAGCACTTTGAGTCAGCCTTCTTCATGCCGACCCTGATGGACTTCAATTCATACGAACAGTGGAATGCAGAAGGCGCCAAGGACCATGACAGAAGGGGCCGGGAGAAGGCGCGCAACATGCTCCTGGACTATCAGGAGCCGAAGCTCGACGAGGGCATAAAAGAGGCTCTCGGGGACTTTGTCGCACGGCGCGAGAAGGGCCTGCCGGATACCGTCAATTGACCAACGATCGCGCAACCATCCGTGGGAACCTCGGCGGCAGGTTGACCTGGTTTCAGCTTTCGCTTCACGTCAGGGCAAGGCAGTCATGAATTCCCCGCCCGGAAAAGACCCCCTCCTCCAGCCCTTCCAGCTCAAGCATCTGACGCTCAGGAACCGGCTGATGTCGACGGCGCACGAGCCGGCCTATTCGGAAGACGGCATGCCGAAGGAACGCTACCGGCGCTACCATGCCGAGAAGGCGAAGGGCGGCATCGCGCTCACCATGACCGCCGGTTCCGCCGTCGTCAGCAGGGACAGCCCCGCCGCCTTCGGCAATCTGCACGCCTATGACGACGCTATCGTGCCGTGGCTGAAGGAACTGGCCGACGAATGCCACGAACACGGCGCGGCGGTGATGATCCAGATCACCCATCTCGGCCGCCGCACCAACTGGAACAAGGCAGACTGGCTACCGGTTCTGTCCGCCTCGCCGGTGCGCGAGCCGGCGCATCGCTCATTCCCGAAGGAGGCGGAAGACTGGGACATCGAGCGCATCGTCGCCGACTATGCGTCGGCCGCCCAGCGGATGCAGGCGGCAGGTCTCGACGGCATCGAGTTCGAGGCCTACGGGCATTTGATGGATTCCTTCTGGTCGCCGGCGACCAACAGGCGCGATGACGCCTTCGCCGGCAGCCTCGACAACCGGCTGCGCTTCGCCTTCATGGTGGTCGAGGCAGTCAGGAAGGCGGTTGGGGAAAAGTTCATCGTCGGCGTACGGATGGTCGCAGACGAGGATTGGGAAAAGGGCCTGTCGCGCGCCGAAGGCATTGAGATAGCCGAGCGCTTCGCCCGCTCCGGCAAGGTCGATTTCCTCAACATCATCCGTGGTCACATCGAGACCGACGCCGCGCTCAACGAGGTCATCCCTATCGCCGGCATGCGCTCCGCGCCGCATCTCGATTTCGCCGGCGAGGTGCGCGCTGCAACCAAATTCCCCGTCTTCCATGCGGCGCGCATCTCGGACGTGGCGACCGCCCGCCACGCCGTCGCTTCCGGCAAGCTCGACATGGTCGGCATGACGCGGCCGCACATCGCCGATCCCTATATCGCCGCCAAGGTCGCGGCGGGAGAGGAGCACCGCATCCGCCCCTGCGTCGGCGCAACCTACTGTCTCGACCGCATCTATGAGGGCGGCGAGGCGCTTTGCATCCACAACGCCGCGACCGGCCGCGAAGCGACGATCCCGCACATTATCTCACGCTCGGACGGACCGCTGAAAAAGGTGGTCGTCGTCGGCGCCGGACCGGCCGGGCTGGAGACAGCGCGCGCCGCAGCCGAGCGCGGTCATTCGGTCTCGGTGCTGGAAGCCGCGCCGCAGGCCGGCGGACAGGTGCGGCTCGCCGCGCAGAACCCGCGCCGGCGCGAACTGATCGGCATCGTCGACTGGCGGCTTTCGGAACTGGAGCGGCTCGGCGTCCCGATCCGTACCAATTGCTGGGCGGAGGTGGAGGACGTCACGGCGCTGGAGCCGGATATCGTCGTGATCGCCACGGGCGGCCTGCCGCAATCGCCCCCGCTCGACGCGGGCGAAGATCTCGTCACGACGAGTTGGGATGTCATTTCCGGCGCGGCCAAGCCGGCCGAGACGGTGCTGGTCTATGACGACAATGGCGGTCATCAGGGAATGACGGCGGCGGAGCTTGCAGCGATCGCCGGCTCCACGGTCGAACTGGTCTCGCCGGAGCGTTTCTTCGCGCCGGAGATGGGCGGCATGAACCACGTGCCCTACATGCGTGAATTCCACCGCCGAGGCGTTCGCGTCACCATCAACACGCGGCTGAAATCCGTCCGCCGCGACGGCAACAAGCTGGTCGCCACGCTCGGCTCGGACTTCGCGCCCGAATGGAGCGAGGAGCGCCTTGTGGACCAGGTCGTCGGCGAGCATGGCACGATCGCCAATGACGAACTTTACCACGCACTGAAGAAGCTTTCCTCAAATGGCGGCGCGGTCGATTACGAGGCGCTGGTCAGGGGCGGCAATGTCTTCCCCTCCCGCAATCCCGACGGCCGTTTCGCGCTTCTGAGGATCGGCGACGCCGTCGCCTCCCGCAACATTCACGCCGCCATCTATGACGGCATCCGTTACGCGCTGAGGTTCTGAGCCGCAGCCAGGCAGAGGAGCACAGCATGAGCAAATCTGAAGCAAAAAGGGAACCTGGAAGGAGGAGCAATCATGAAATTCTACAAGAGCAATTCGGATCGCGTGCCCCCCGTCGTGCACGACATGGCCGAAGAGGCGAAGCGCGGCCGGATGGACCGGCGCGAATTTCTGGCGATCGCCAGTACGATGGGCGCATCCGCCGCGCTTGCATACAGCATGATCGGCCTGTCCGTGCCGAAAGAGGCGATGGCGGCGGAAGCGAAGAAAGGCGGCACCCTCAGGATCGCCATGTCGGTGAAAGCGCAGAAGGACCCGCGCACCTATGACTGGGTCGAACTGGCGAACGCCACACGGACCTATCTCGAACCGCTGGTCACCTACACGCGCAACTTCACCTTCGAGCCGACGCTCCTGGAAAGCTGGGAGATCAATGACGACGCAACCGAATATGTCCTCCATGTGCGCAAGGGCGTTACCTGGAACAATGGCGACGCCTTCGACGCAGACGATGTCGTCTTCAACCTCAACCGCTGGTGCGACAAGGCAGCCTCGGGCAATTCGATGGCCGCTCGCGTCATCACGCTGATCGACGGGAAGACAGGCAAGGCCAAGGACGGCGCCATCACCAAGACGGACGACCATACCGTCAAGCTCAAGCTCAACAATTCCGACATCTCCATCATCGCCAACTTTACCGATTATCCGGCGCTTATCGTGCATCGGAAATTCGAGGAGAACGGCAGCGACCCGGTCGCGCACCCCATCGGCACCGGCGCGTTCGAGCTGGTGTCATACCAGGTCGGCTCACGCGCTTCCGTCAAACGCCGCGAGAACGGCAAATGGTGGGGCGGCGAGGCGCTGCTCGACGGTGCCGATTTCGTCGATTACGGCACGGAAGCCAACGCGGTGGTCAACGCGTTCGATTCAGGCGAAATCGACGCCGATATGGAGACGCCCGTCGATTTCATCGAAATCATGGACGGGATGGGCCTGGTGAAATCCTCGGTGGACACCGCGACGACGGTCGTGGCGCGCACCCATGTGGCGAACAAGCCCTACGGCGACCAGCGCGTGCGCAACGCGCTACAGATGGCGGTCGACAACAACACCGTCCTCCAGCTCGGCTATGCCGGCAAGGGAAAGGTCGGCGAGAACCATCATGTGAGCCCGATCCATCCGGAATATTATCCGCTGCCCAAGAAGAAGCAGGACGTCGAGGGCGCCAAGAAGCTCATGACGGAAGCCGGCCAGATGGATTTCGAGCACGAACTCATAACGGTCGACGACAATTGGCAGAAGAATACGGGCGACGCGATCGCCGGCCAGTTGCGCGACGCCGGCTTCAAGGTGAAGCGGACCGTGCTGCCGGGCTCGACGTTCTGGAACGACTGGACGAAATATCCCTATTCCATAACGATCTGGTACATGAGGCCGCTCGGCGTCCAGTGTCTCGCCCTCGGCTATACGACGGGGGCGGCCTGGAACGAGTCCGGCTACTCCAATCCGGACTTCGACAAGAAGCTCGGCGAGGCGATGGCGATCGCCGACCCGGAAAAGCGCAAGCAGGTCATGAAGGACGTCGAGACGATCCTGCAGGATTCAGGCGTGATCATACAGCCGTTCTGGCAGTCCCTTTATTGCCATATGGGAAAGAAGGTCCAGAATTACGGCATCCATCCGACCTTCCAGATCGACCTGGAGAAGGTCTGGCTCGAACAGGCCTGATCGTTAGAGCATGATCCGGAAAAGTGGGTACCGGTTTTCCGAAAAGATAATGCTCAAACAAAGAGATAAGAGCATAATGCGATTCCATCCGATCGCATTATGCTCTAGCCAGCCAGGCCAGGCATCCCGGGGCGGCCCCTGCCCCGGGGCTTTTCTCGCGCTGAGTGGATGGGCCGTGGCTTTATTCTCCGGTCATGTCCGGGGCGCGCCCTGAACCTTCTTCCCGCTTGACTATCTCAATGGCGTGCGCGCGGTTCCGGCAGGACGCCGTCCGGCGCGTAGCGCAGTACCAGTGTGATCGCCAGGCCTACGACGAAGACACGCATTTCCAGCGCCCGACTGTCGAGATCGGCAGGCGGCTGCCACCCGACCCATTCATGGCCGTAATGGGCGACCAGATGGAACAGCCACAGCGCGATCGGCGCCGAAGCCGTCCAGATGATATAGACGAAGACCGCGCCCAGGATCGCGCCGCGATTGTTGCCGGCGCCGCCCAGGATCACCATCACCCAGATGAGGAAGGTGTAATTGAGGTCGATGAAGGCGGACGGGTCGTAGATCTGCGCGAAATGGATGAGCATCGCGCCGCCCACACCCATCGGGATACAGCCGAGCACGAAGATCTGCAGGCGCCGCCTGGTCACGTCCTTGCCCATCGCCTCGGCCGCGTCCTCATTGTCGCGGATGGCGCGCATCATCCGGCCCCATGGCGCGTAATAGGCGCGTTGCAGCAGGAGATAGAGCAGCACCATGATCACGACGACGACGCAGAGATAGTAGAAGCGGGCGAGGAAGAAGTAGCCATTCGCCGGCGTCGGTACCGGCCAGGGCAGCGGCGAGACGGTCAGCGTCCCGCGCGTCAGCCAGTCGGCGTTCTTCAGGAACGTCTTGATGATGGCGGCGATGCCGAGGGTGGCGATCGCCAGATAGTCGGACCTCAGGCCCAGGCAGATCTTGCCGACGGCCCAGGCGATGATCGCCGCGACGACGCCGGCGACCGCCCAGCCGAAGAGCACCGGCAGGCCGAGTCCGCCTATCCAGCCGCTCGTGCTTTCGATCTCCTTCGACATCGACGCCATATGGTTCGAGATGACGACGAAGGAAACGATGAGGACAAGGGTGACGATGATCCCCTTCAGCCGGCGGCCGGCGCCGATCCGGTCCACCTTGTTGGCGATCCAGATGGCGATGCCGCAGAGGAAAAGCTTGCCGATGAAGAGGGCGACCAGCATCGGCCCCGGCGAGGCCCAGAATTTCGGATTGGCCGGGAACGATATGAGCATCGAACTCGCGGCACCCGCGGCGAGGAAGCCCATGATGCCGATATTGAACATGCCGGCATAGCCCCACTGGATGGTGAGGCCGAGCGCCAGCAACGCATAGCAGGAGGCTTCCACCATGACGCGGACCGAATAGACCGCACCCTGGCTGAGAAAGAGGGCGAGGATGACGATGGCGAGCCCGGCGAAGGCGAGCACGTCGCGCCGCCACTCGGCGGCGGGGCGGTCCTTTCGCTCGGAGGGAACGGATTGCGCCATCAGAGAACCCTCCCCTTGAAGATGCCTGTCGGCCGGTAGATCAGCACGATGATGAGGATGATGAACGGCACCATCAGCTTGTATTCGGTCGGCACGAGCGCCAGGTTCGAAGGAATGTCGAACCACAGATACGGCTTGATCGGCCTGAGCAGGATCGCCCAGTTGAAGACCGAGAGCGATTCGCACAAGCCCACGAGGAAACCGCCGGCGATGGCGCCGTAGGGCTGGCCGATGCCGCCGACGATGGTCGCCGCGAAGATCGGCAGCAGGATGTTCCAGGACAGGTCCGGCTTCAGCGCAACGTCCATGGATAGCAGCGTGCCGGCGGCGCAGGCGAGCGCCCCGCCGATGACCCAGGTCGCCCAGACGACATGCTCCGTGCTGATGCCGGTGATGCGTGCGAGGTCCGGATTGTCGGAAACGGCGCGCATCGCCTTGCCGAGCCGCGTGCGGGTCAGGAAATAGTGGAGTGCGACGACGGTAAGCGCGGTGAAGAGGAAGAGGATCACCTGCGGTTCCGTCAGCACGATCGGCCGGTTGGCGCCGGGAAGGTGGAACTGGAAAATCTCTTTCGGCCGCTCGATGAACATGTTGCGCGCGCTGACGCCCCCGAACAGGCGCAGCAGGCCCTGCAGCATCAGGGTGACGCCGAGCGAGGCCATGACAAGCACGATCGGGCGCGCGCCGGCTTCGCGCAGCGGCTTGTAGAAGACCTTGTCAAGACCGATGGCGATCACGGCGGTGATCACCATCGCCGGAAACATGCCGATGAAGACGAGAGCGAGGGGGCTGTGGAAACCCGCCGCCTGGAGCAGGAAGGCGATGATCAGCGCGATGAACGCGCCCAAGGTCATCATGTCGCCATGCGCGAAATGGGCGAAACGCAGAATGCCGAAGATCAGCGTCACGCCGATTGCGCCCAGCGCGTAGATCGCGCCGATGATCAGGCCCGCGATCAGCCCGTTAACGACAAAGAAGACAAGTTCGTTCACGCCCGAATGCCCCGTGATGTTGCCCGTTCCGCCATGCGCAGCCTCTTCTCAGCCGCCGAGGAAGCTGCGGGCGACGTCCGGATTGGCAAGCAGTTCATTCCCCGTCCCGGTATAGGAGTTGCGGCCGTTGGCTAGAACGAACCCCTTGTGGGCGATCGCCAACGCCTGCTTGGCGTTCTGCTCGACCATGGCGACGGTCACGCCGGTCTTGTTGATGGCGATGACACGATCGAAGATCACGGACATGAACAGGGGCGACAGCCCCGCCGTCGGCTCGTCCAGCAGGATCAGCTTCGGCTCGATCATCAGCGCCCGGCCAAAGGCGACCATCTGGCGCTGGCCGCCGGAAAGCTCGCCCGCCGGCTGCCGCCGCTTGTCCTTCAGGTCGGGGAAGATCTCGTAGACGCTGTCGATGACCGCGTCATAGGCATCGCGCCGGCTGTAGGCGCCCATCTCAAGATTCTCGTGAACGGTGAGCGAGGGGAAGACATTCGCCTCTTGCGGCACGAAGGCAATCTTGTGGGCGGCGAGCTTTTCCGACCGGATGCCGGTGATGTCGGCGCCGTCGAAACCGACCGTGCCCTCGCTGATGTTGAGCATGCCGAAGATTGCCTTCAGCATCGTCGATTTGCCGGCGCCGTTCGGTCCCACGATAACGCCGATCTCGCCGGCGTCGAGCGTCATGTCGACGCCCTTCAGGATGGTCATCTGGCCGTAGCCGGCGTGAAGGTTGGTGACGGAGAGAAGGCTCATGCCGGCGCTCCGGCGCCGCGCGCCGCCTCCGCCGCCGCCGAGATCGTGGTTGCGTTGCCGGTGGGCGAGCCGCCGAAATAGGCCTCGATCACGGCCTGGTTCTTCTGGATGTCGGCGATGTGGCCCTCCGTCATGACCGAGCCGGCGGCCATGACGATCACCGGATCGCACAGCCTGGCGATCAGGTCCATGTCGTGCTCGATGACGAAGAAGGTGTAGCCAAGTTCCTGGTTCAGCCGTTCGATATTGCTGGCGAGATCGTTGAGCAGCGTCCGGTTGACGCCGGCGGCGATCTCGTCGAGCAGTACGATCTTGGCGTCGGCCATCATGGTTCGGCCGAGTTCCAGGAGTTTCTTCTGGCCGCCCGAAAGGTTTCCCGCCAGTTCGTTCTTGACACGGGTGATCTTGAGGAAGTCGAGCACCTCTTCCGCCTTGCGGCGGATGGCCGTTTCCTCGCGGGCTACCCGCGCCGGGCGGAACCAGGCTTCCACCAGGCTTTCGCCGGACTGGCGAGACGGAACCATCATCAAATTCTCCGTCACCGTCATATGCGAGAATTCGTGGGCGATCTGGAAAGTCCTGAGCAGGCCGCGCGAGAACAATTCGTGCGCCTCAAGCCCGGTCACGTCCTCGCCGTCGAGCAGGATGGTGCCGGACGTGGGGACCAGATTGCCGGCCACCATATTGAACAGCGTCGACTTGCCGGCGCCGTTCGGCCCGATCAGCCCGGTTACCGAGCCTGCAGTTACCGAAAGGCTGCAATCGTTCACGGCTAAAAAGCCGCCGAAGCGCTTCGAAACGCTTCGAAGTTCGATAATGGTTCCCATAGGCTCCCTATGGCGGTTTGCCCGCCTGATTTTTTCTTCCCTATGCCGAACGACCCGGCGATGGTCGACCCGTCCTGCAATTATGCCTTAGCATCGGCCTCGACGCCTGTGAAGCGCGGCGGCGCTTATCCGTTCGGCCGTCCCTGCTTCACGGTGTCGCCAGAAGCGCGCGCGTCAGCGGGTGAGAGGCGTCTTCGAGACCCTCGATCACGCTGTAATGATGGCGGTCCGGCTCCTCGACCGAGGCCGTCGCCGCGCCGAGCCCGGTCCACACATTGGCAAGCAGCGCACTCTGGCGCAGGAACTCTGCGCGCTCGGCGGCGCCGGCCCAGCAGACGATGCGCGTGCCGGGCAGCGGTCTCAGAAGCGCGGGGCTTTCCGCCAGCGCCTCGTCTTCATCGAGCCTGAGCGTCGCGTTCATGGCCGTCGCCATCATCGGGCGCAGGTCGTGCAGCCCCGATATGGAGACGACATTGCCGATGCGCGACCGCACGGCTCCGGAAAGCGGCGAGGTGGCGGACACCATGCGCGCGGCGAGGTGGCCGCCAGCCGAATGGCCGGTAAGATGCAGCGGTCCGGCCACAAGCGCGGCGGCCGTTTCGATCGCGACGCCTATCTCGCGCGTGATAGCGGAAATCCGGTTTCCGGGGCAGAGCGTATAGGTCGGCATCGCAACGGCGAACCCGGCTTCGAGCGGACCGGCGGCGAGATGCGACCAACTGCTCTCATCGAAACGCATCCAGTAGCCGCCATGGATGAAGACGACGAGTCCTTTTGAGTAACCAACGGGGCGGAACAGGTCGAAACGGTTGCGCTCGCCTTCGCCGTAGGGGACCGCCAGTTCCGCCCGGCCCTCGCGCGCCAGAAATTGCCGGAATGAAGCTGCCTGCTTTTCCCAGCGGCCGGGATAGGTCTCCCCACCGGGGATGTTGACGGTGTTGGCATAGGCGGCATCCCAGTCCTTGATGTGACGGAAAACCATCGCTCTTCCCCTCTCCAGCCGGCCCCTGATAGCGCCGGTGGCGCGGCGTGTCATTCTATTCGCAGGCCAAAAATTATTTCAACCTTAAAACTTCATGCTTGAAGTAAGCTGTGAGCGGTGCCATTCTCAACCCAATCAGGGAGGAGGGAACGCAGGATGAAAATCGCGATCCTCGGCGGTGGACCCGCCGGCCTCTATTTCGCGATTTCGATGAAGCTCAGGGACGCCGGCCATCAGGTCACAGTCTATGAGCGCAATAGAGCCGACGACACGTTCGGCTGGGGCGTGGTGCTGTCCGACGAGACGCTCGACAATCTCGCCGCCAATGACGCGCCGAGCGCAAAGACCATCCGCGAGCACTTTGCCTATTGGGACGACATCGCCGTCATCCACAAGGGCGTGCGAACCGTCTCCACCGGTCACGGCTTTTGCGGGATCGGCCGCATGCGGCTTTTGTCGCTGTTGCAGGCGCGCGCCCGCGAACTGGGGGTCGAACTGGTCTTCGAGACGGAGATCGACGATCCGCGCCCTTTCATGGCGGCCAACGATCTCGTGCTCGCCGCCGACGGGGTGAATTCCAAGGCACGCAAAACCTTCGAGAAGGTCTTCAAGCCGGACATCGACATGCGCAAATGCAAGTTCGTCTGGCTCGGCACGCATCAGAAATTCGATGACGCCTTCACCTTCATCTTCGAGAAGACAAAGCATGGCTGGGTGTGGGCGCACGCCTACCAGTTCGATCCCGACACGGCGACCTTCATCGTCGAATGCAGCGAGGAAACCTGGAACCGTTTCGGCTTCGGACAGATGAGCCAGGACGAATCGATCGCCGTCTGCGAGCGCATCTTCGTAAAGCATCTGGACGGAAACCGCCTGATCTCCAACGCCCGCCATCTGCGCGGCTCGGCCTGGATCAATTTCCCGCGCGTGCTCTGCGAGCGCTGGTCACACGAAAACCTCGCGCTGATGGGCGACGCGGCGGCGAGCGCGCACTTCTCGATCGGCTCGGGCACCAAGCTGGCGCTCGAAAGCGCCATCGCGCTTGCCGACTATCTCCATTCCGAGAAGAACCTTACGGCGGCCTTCGGGAAATACGAGGATGCGCGCCGCACCGAGGTGCTGAAGCTGCAATCGGCGGCGCGCAACTCGCTCGAATGGTTCGAGGATGTCGAGCGCTATCTCGATCTCGATCCGGTGCAGTTCAACTATTCGCTCCTGACGCGCTCGCAGCGCATCGGCCATGAGAATCTGCGCCTGCGCGATCCCAAATGGCTGGGTGGCGCAGAGACGTGGTTCCAGGAGCACGCCGGGGCGGCCGCCAACACCAACCGGCCGCCCATGTTCGCGCCTTTCCGCCTGCGCGAACTGAGCCTGAAGAACCGCATCGTCGTTTCGCCGATGGCGCAATACCGCGCCGTCGACGGCACGCCTACCGACTGGCACTTCGTGCATTATTGCGAAAGGGCCAAGGGCGGCGCCGGCCTCGTCACCATCGAGATGACATGCGTATCGCCCGAGGGTCGTATCACGCCGGGCTGCACCGGTTTCTACAAGCCCGAGCACGAGGTGGCGTGGAAGCGTATCGTCGGTTTCGTGCATCGCGAGACCGAGGCGAAGATCTGCGCCCAGATCGGCCATTCGGGACCGAAAGGCTCCACGCAGCTCGGCTGGGAAGAAGCCGACGCGCCGCTTGCGGAAGGCAACTGGCCGCTGCTTGCCGCCTCTTCCGTTCCCTGGTCGCCGCAAAACCAGGTGCCGAAGGCGATGGACCGCGCCGACATGGACCTGGTGCGGAACCAGTTCATCGCCTCTGCCCGCATGGCGGAACGCTGCGGCTTCGACATGGTGGAATTGCATTTCGCCCATGGCTACCTGCTTTCCTCCTTCATCTCGCCGCTCACCAACAGACGCACCGACGAATATGGCGGCTGCATCGAAAACCGCATGCGCTATCCGCTGGAGATTTTCCGGGCCGTGCGCGCGGCGTGGCCGGAAGAAAAGCCGATCTCGGTGCGCATATCGGCGAATGACTGGGTCGGCGAGGAAGGCGTGACGCCCGAGCAGGCGGTCGAAATCGCGCGCATGCTGCAAGAGGCCGGCGTCGATATCTGCGATGTCTCTGCGGGCCAGACCTCGACGCGCGCCAGACCCGTCTACGGGCGGATGTTCCAGACGCCCTTTTCAGACCGCATCCGCAACGAGACGGGCATGGCGACCATCGCGGTTGGCAACATCTACGAGCCGGACCACGCCAACTCCATCTTGATGGCGGGCCGCGCCGACCTCGTCTGCATGGCGCGCCCGCATCTGGCCGACCCCTACTGGACGCTGCATGCTGCGGCGAAGCTCGGCGACCGGGGCGTGAAATGGCCCGATCCCTATCTCCCCGGCCGCGACCAGCTTTACCGCCTGGCCGAGCGTCAGGAAGCCATGACGGGGAAGGTGTGATGGTAGAAGCTTTTGCAAAGCAGAGGGCTGCACACCCCCCTCTGTCCTGCCGGACATCTCCCCCTCAAGGGGCGAGATCAGCCTTCGCATATGCCAGCGCCAACTCTTCGACGCTGAATATTGGCGAAGGGGGTGACGCGGTCCAATCTCCCCCCTTGAGGGGGAGATGCCCGGCAGGGCAGAGGGGGGTGCACCCGTCAAAGATTAAAGCTTGGAGCGTCGACCTATGACCGCCCTTCGCCACGCCCTCGTCACTGGCGGCGGGTCCGGCATCGGCCGGGCGGTGGCCTTGGCACTTGCTGAATCCGGCATTGCGGTGACCGTCTGCGGGCGCAAGGCCGCGCCTCTGGAAGCGGTTGCTGCCGGGAACCCGAACATCCACGCCCATGTCGCCGATATCACCGACGAGACTTCCGTCGCCGCGCTCTACGAAGCCGCCGAAAGCGCGCGCGGTCCTTTTGACATCGTCGTCGCCAATGCCGGCATCGCCTCCAGCGCGCCCGCTTACAGGACGACGCTCGAGGACTGGAACCGCATCCTCAATGTCAATCTCACCGGTGCGTTCCTCACCGTGCGCCCGGCATTGAAGGGCATGGCCGAACGCGGGCGCGGGCGCATCGTCTTCATCGCTTCCGTCGCCGGTCTGCGCGGCTCGGCCTATGTCGCTCCCTATGTGGCCTCAAAGCACGGCGTCGTCGGGCTCATGAGGGCGCTTTCCGCCGAATTGCTCAAGACCGGCGTCACCGTCAACGCCATCTGCCCCGGCTATGTCCAGACCGAGATGCTGGAGGAATCCGTCCGGCGCGTCATGGAAAAGACCGGCCGCGGCGAAGAGGAGGCCCGGCGCGGCTTTGCCGAGATCAATCCCAATCATCGGCTGATCCAGCCCGAAGAGGTCGCGGCCGCGGCCATGTGGCTGGTCGGCGACGCCGCGATCTCCGTCACCGGCCAGGCGATCGCCATCTCGGGAGGCTCCTGATGGTGAGCGCTCCCTTGACCGCCTTCCGGCCAGATGCGCCTTCCAAGGATCGGCTGCGCCTGTGGATCCGGCTCCTGCGCGCGTCGCGCTCCGTCGAAGCGGATCTGCGCGAGCGGCTGAAGACGGAATTCGGCTCTACCCTACCGCGCTTCGACGTGCTCGCCGCGCTCTATCGCGAGCCGGAAGGGATGGCGATGAGCGACCTGTCGCGCTTCCTGCTCGTCTCCAACGGCAATGTGACAGGCATCGTGGAGCGGCTGGTGGCGGACGGCCTGGTCGTGCGCTCCAAGCGTGACGGCGACCGGCGCGCCTCCATCGTGCGGCTGACGGCATCGGGGGCGGAGATTTTCGCCCGCATGGCGGCCGCGCACGAGGGCTGGGTGGACGCGCTGCTCGGCGGGGTCGGCAGGGAGGAGGCCCGGCACCTCGCCGTGATGCTGAAATCGTTCCAGAGCGAGTGGGAGGAATAAGAATGCTTGGGCCATCGGCGCATACCGACACATTCGCGCGCGACAGGCTGCCGCCGCCGGAAGAATGGCCGGAACTCCCGCTCGCGGGCTTCGACTATCCCGAACACCTCAATGCCGGCGTCGAACTCACTGACCGGCTGGTGGAAAAGGGTTTTGGCGACCACGTCGCGCTGATCGGCAACGGCCGGCGGCGCACCTACAAGGAACTGGCCGACTGGACCAGCCGGCTGGCGCACGCGCTGGTCGAGGATTACGGCGTCCAGCCCGGCAACCGCGTGTTGATCCGCTCGGCCAACAACCCGGCCATGGTTGCCTGCTGGCTTGCCGCGACCAAGGCCGGCGCCGTCGTCGTCAACACGATGCCGCTGCTGCGCGCCGGCGAGCTTTCCAAGGTCGTCGACAAGGCAGAAATCTCGGTCGCGCTCTGCGACACGAGGCTGATGGAGGAGATGGTCGCCTGCGCCAAGACGAGCCGCTTCCTCAAGAAGGTGATCGGCTTCGACGGCACCGCCAATTTCGACGCCGAACTCGACCGCATCGCGCTCGACAAGCCGGTGGTCTTCGAGGCCGTGAAAACGGGACGCGACGACGTCGCCCTTCTCGGCTTCACCTCGGGTACGACCGGCACGCCGAAGGCGACGATGCATTTCCACCGCGACCTTCTGATCATCGCCGACGGCTATGCCAAAGAGGTGCTCGGCGTCACGCCGGACGACGTCTTCGTCGGCTCGCCGCCGCTTGCCTTCACCTTCGGCCTGGGCGGGCTGGCGGTCTTTCCGCTGCGCTTCGGGGCGGCGGCCACGCTGCTGGAAAACGCCTCGCCGCCCAACATGATCGAGATCATCGAGAAATACCACGCGACGGTCTCCTTCACCGCGCCGACCGCCTATCGCGCCATGCTGAAGGCGATGGACGAGGGCGCCGACCTCTCCTCGCTGCGCGCCGCCGTTTCGGCCGGCGAGACGCTGCCGGCACCCGTCTTCGAGGAGTGGACAAAGAAGACCGGCAAGCCGATCCTCGACGGCATCGGCTCGACCGAGATGCTGCATATCTTCATCACCAATCGCTTCGGCGACGCCGCCCCCGGCACGACCGGGCGGCCGGTGACGGGCTATGAAGCAAAGATCGTCGACGACGGCATGAACGAAAAGCCTCGCGGCGAGATCGGCAAGCTCGCGGTGCGCGGCCCGACCGGCTGCCGCTATCTCGCCGACGAACGCCAGCACGTCTATGTCCGCGACGGCTGGAACCTGACCGGCGATTCCTTCATGCAGGACGAGGACGGCTATTTCCATTTCGCCGCGCGTTCGGACGACCTCATCATCTCGTCCGGCTACAATATCGCCGGCCCGGAGGTGGAAGCCGCACTTCTTTCCCATGACGATGTAGCGGAATGCGCGGTGATCGGCGCGCCCGACGAGGCCCGAGGCCAGATCGTCGAAGCTTATGTCGTGCTGGCCAAGGGCGTCGCGCGAGACGCGCTCACCGTCAAGCGCCTGCAGGACCATGTGAAGGCGACGATCGCGCCCTATAAATATCCGCGCTCGGTGAAGTTCATCGACGCCCTGCCGAAGACGCAGACGGGCAAGATTCAGCGCTTCCGGCTGAAGGAGACGCACTGAGCGATGACTGACTTCACCCGAACCCGCGCCCTGTTCGATCTTCCCGAAGGCGTCGTCTATCTCGACGGCAATTCGCTCGGACCATTGCCGAAGGGCGTTGCCGAGAGGGTCGCTCGGACCGTGCGCGAGGAATGGGGCGCCATGCTGATCCGCGGCTGGAACGACGCGGAGTGGATCGGCCTGCCGGAAAAGGTGGGCAACAGGATCGCGAAGCTGATCGGCGCGCCAAAAGGCACGGTGACGGTCGGCGATTCCACCTCTGTCAACCTCTTCAAGGTGCTGACGGCGGCGCTTTCGGTTGCAGGCACCCGCTGCGTGGTCCTCTCTGACAACGGCAATTTCCCCAACGACCTCTACGTCGCGCAGGAGGCGGTCAGGGCGCTGGGCATGGGCTACGAACTGAAGGTGGTAGCGCCCGAAGCGGTGGAAGGCGTCATCGACGACACCGTAGCGGTCCTCATGCTCACCGAGGTCGACTACCGGACCGGCCGCCTCCACGACATGAAGGCGCTGACGGCCAAGGCGCATAAGGCCGGGGCGATCACGATCTGGGATCTCTGCCATTCCGCCGGCGCCCTGCCCATCGACCTTCATGGCGCCGACGCCGATTTCGCCGTCGGCTGCGGCTACAAATACCTGAACGGTGGCCCGGGCGCCCCGGCTTTCGTCTATTGCAAGGCGGAATGGACGGAGCGCGCCGCCCCCGCACTCGCCGGCTGGATGGGCCACGCGGAGCCCTTCGCGTTCGATCTCCGGTACCTGCCAGGCGACGGAATCTCGCGCATGCGGGTCGGCACGCCGCCGATCCTCTCCATGGCCGCGCTCGACGCGGCGCTCGACGTGTGGGACGGGGTGGACATGAATTCAGTCCGCGCCCGCTCGCTCGAATTGTCGGAATGCTTCATAAGGGAGGTCGAGGGGCGCTGTCCTCGGCTTGAACTGGCCTCGCCGCGTGAGGCGGCGCGACGTGGCAGCCAGGTCTCCTTCCGCTTCAAGCACGGCTTCGAAACCATGCAGGCGCTGATCGCGGCCGGCGTGATCGGCGATTTCCGCGCGCCCGACATCATGCGCTTCGGCTTCACGCCGCTCTATCTCGGCCTGGACGACGTACTGGCCGCCGTGGACCGGCTGGAAGACGTGATGAAACGCCGGCTCTGGGAAGAACCGGTCTATGCCGTGCGGGCGAAGGTGACGTGATGAACGCGGACGATCTGAAGGAAAAAATGGCGGCGGCCGAACTCAGGCCGTCAATGTCCTACAGCGACTATCTCCAACTCGACAAGGTACTGGCCGCGCAGGCGCCGCTTTCCGCCTCGCCGGACGAGCTTCTCTTCATCGTCCAGCACCAGACCTCGGAATTGTGGATGAAGCTCGCCATCAGCGAGTTGAGGGGCGCCATGGAGGCGGTGGCGGCGGACGAGTTGCGCCCAGCCTTCAAGAAACTGACGCGCGTCGCGCGCATTTTCGAGCAGCTGAACAATGCCTGGGACGTGCTCAGGACGATGACGCCCAGCGAATATACGAGCTTTCGCGGCGTGCTCGGCCAATCGTCGGGCTTCCAGTCCTGGCAATATCGCGCCATCGAATTTTTAGCCGGCAACCGCAATCCGGCGATGCTGAAACAATATGCCGACCAGCCCGACCGCGCGCGCATGCTGGAAGCGGTTCTCGCCCGGCCGAGCCTCTATGACGAGGCGCTGCTGCTTCTGGCGCGCAACGGTTTCGATATCGGCGCGGAAGCCTCACGAACCGACTGGAGTCAGAAACGCGAACCGAGCGCCACCGTCCAGCAAGCGTGGAAAACAGTCTATACCGAACCGGACAGGCACTGGGGGCTTTACGAACTGGCCGAGAAGCTGGTCGATTTCGAGGATTATTTTCGCCGCTGGCGGTTCAACCACGTGACCACGGTGGAGCGGATCATCGGATTGAAGCGCGGGACGGGCGGAACGTCGGGCGTTTCCTATTTGCGCAAGATGCTGGATGTGGAACTCTTTCCGGAACTGTGGCATCTGCGAACGGAACTGTAACGGCAACTCGATCGAAATGATCAAAGGGAGGACTGAAATGAAGAAGATACTGGCCGCGGGCGTCATGGCGCTTGCTATCGGCATGGCCGGCTCGGCTTTCGCCGACCCGATCAAGATCGGCATGATCACGACGCTTTCGGGGGGCGGCGCCGGTCTCGGCGTCGACGTGCGCGACGCCTTCGACCTGGCGATGAAGAAATCCGGCAACAAGGATATCCAGATCGTCACCGAAGACGACGCGATGAAGCCTGAGCTTGCCGTGCAGATCGCCGACAAGATGCTGCAGAGCGACCATGTCGACCTGATGACCGGCATCATCTGGTCCAATCTGGCGATGGCCGTGGTGCCGAACGTCGTGGCGCAGGACGTGATCTACCTTTCGCCCAATGCCGGCCCGTCGGCGCTCGCCGGCAAGAACTGCAACAAGAACTATTTCAACGTCGCCTACCAGAACGACAATTTCCACGAGGCGATGGGCGAATACGCCGACAAGCAGTACAAGAAGGTCTTCATCCTGGCGCCGAACTATCCGGCCGGAAAAGATTCGCTGACCGGCTTCAAGCGCTACTACAAGGGCGAAGTCTCCGGCGAGATCTACACCAAGCTCGGCCAGACCGACTACGCGGCCGAGATCGCCCAGATTCGTGCGTCCGGCGCCGATGCCGTCTTCTTCTTCCTGCCCGGCGGCATGGGCATCGCATTCACCAAGCAATACGCCCAGTCGGGCGTCGGTCTGCCGCTGCTCGGCCCGGCATTCTCCTTCAGCCAGGACGTGCTCGGCGCGATCGGAGACGCGGCGCTCGGCGTCAAGAACTCCGCCTCCTGGTCGCACGACCTCGACAACGAGGCCAACAAGGAATTCGTCGAGGCGTTCAAGGCCGAATATAAAAGGCTGCCTTCGGTCTATGCCGCGCAGGCCTGGGATACGGCTAACCTGATCCTGTCGGCCGCCGCCAAGGCGAGCGTCAAGGACAAGGACGCCTTCCGCGCCGCGCTCAAGGAAGCCGATTTCAAGTCGGTGCGGGGCAAGTTCAAGTTCAATACCAACAACCACCCCATCCAGGACATCTATGTGCGCGAGGTGGTCAAGGAAGACGGCGTGTTGACCAACAAGATCGTCGGCGCGGCCTTCACCGACCACGGCGACGCCTACGCCGAACAGTGCAAGATGTGAGGAGGGACTTCTTCGCTTCGTGAGCGGCGGGCCGTACGAAGTTCGACCCCCACTCCGATCGGCTTCGCCGACCACCTCTCCCCCGTTCGACGGGGGAGAGGAAGTGCCGGCCGCAAGGCTCGGCTCCTTTCCTCTACCCCACGAAAGTGGGGGAGAGGTGGCGCGCGTAGCGCGACGGAGTGGGGGTTCGTTCGCCACACGCATCTGCCCTTCACAAACCAGGCCGCGTCAACGCCTCGATCACTTCGGAACCCTAATTGCAGATTGACCTCCTCATAGAGCAGGTGCTCAACGGCGTTCAGTTCGGCGTCATGCTGTTCCTGATGGCGGCGGGGCTGACGCTGATTTTCGGCGTCATGGGCCTGATCAATCTGGCGCACGGGTCGCTCTATATGGTCGGTGCCTTCGCCTGCGCGGCGGTCGCGGCGGCAACGGGCTCGTTTTGGCTCGGCCTCATGGCCAGTCTTGCCGCGGCGGCCGCCGCCGGCGCCATCGTGGAGGTCGTGGTGCTGCGGCGTCTCTACAGCCGCGACCATCTCGACCAGGTGCTCGCCACCTTCGCGCTGATCCTCACATTCTCCGAAGGAACCCGCTGGCTGTTCGGCTCCTCGCCGCTTTATCTCAACATCCCCTCGGCGCTATCCGGTGCTGTCTCGCTGCCGGGCGGCCTCGACTATTCGCTCTACCGCCTCTTCATCATCGTCGTCGGCATAGCGGTGGCGGTGGGGCTTTATTTCCTCATCGCACATACAAGGCTCGGTATGCGCATCCGGGCCGGCGAATCCGACCGCGAGATGATCGCCGCGCTCGGTGTCGACATCACCACGCTCTATACGCTGGTCTTCGCGCTGGGAGCCGCACTCGCCGGTCTTGCCGGCGCCATGGTCGGCGCGCTGCAATCGGTCCAGGTCGGCATGGGCGAGCCGGTCCTGATCCTGGCTTTCGTCGTCATCGTCATCGGCGGCATCGGCTCCATCAAGGGGGCGCTCGTCGGCGCCGTTCTGGTCGGCGTCATCGACACGCTCGGGCGCTTCCTGCTGCCGGCCGCGCTTCATCTCTTCCTGCCCGCCTCTCAGGCCGCATCCATCGGAAGCTCGGTCGCCTCGATGCTCATCTACGTCTTCATGGCCCTCGTGCTTGCGATCAGGCCGCAGGGCCTGTTTTCGGCAAATGCGTAGGATGTTCGCATCACGCGAGGCGACCGTCAGCCTGACGCTTCTTCTCGCGTTGCCTGCGGCCGCGCTTGTCGCGCAGGCGAGCGGCGAGACCTTTTATGTCACGCTTGCGACCCGCATCGCCATACTGGCGCTGGCGGCGACCGGCCTCAATCTGGCGCTCGGCCTCGGCGGGCTCGTCTCCTTCGGCCATGCCGCCTTCTTCGGCATCGGCGGCTATGCCTGCGGTATCCTGGCGATCCATGCCTATAATGGCGAGCCGATGATCTTCGGCTTTCCCGGCACGCAGACCATGCCCGTCATCTGGCTGGTGGCGCTGGTCGCCAGCGGTCTTGCGGCTGCCGGGATCGGCGCCATCAGCCTGCGCACCTCCGGCGTCTACTTCATCATGATCACGCTCGCCTTCGCGCAGATGATCTACTATTTCGCCATTTCCTGGCCGGCCTATGGCGGCGAGGACGGGCTGTCGATATTCGTGCGCAACAATTTTCCCGGCGTGAATACGCTCAAGCCGCTGCCCTATTTCCTCATCTGTTTCTCACTGCTTGTCGCGGGGCTCTTCTTTTTCAAGCTGGTGCGCGATTCCCGCTTCGGCGCAGCACTTCAGGCCGCGCGACAAAACCCGGTGCGGGTCGCCGCGCTCGGCATTGCGCCCTTCCGCATCCGTCTGGCCGCCTTCGTCCTGTCGGCGATGATGACGGGCGTCGCCGGCGCGCTTTATGTCGATCTGAACCGCTTCGTCAGCCCCTCGATGCTGTCCTGGCAGATGTCGGGAGAACTGATCGTCCTGGTGGTTCTGGGCGGCACCGGCCGGCTTGCCGGCCCGCTCGCGGGCGCCGCGCTCTATGTGCTTTTCGAGTTCCTGCTGGGCGGTATGACCGAACGCTGGCAGTTCTTCCTCGGGCTGATCCTGCTCCTCGTCGTGCTTTTCGCACGCGGCGGCGTCGTCGGCCTCCTGGCCGGGAGGGCACGCCATGGCTGAGCCCGCGCTCCGCATCACCGGCCTTGCGAAATCCTTCGGCGCTCTGAAGGCCACGGACGGGGTGGACCTCGAACTCCATGCCGGCGAGATCCATGCGCTGATCGGCCCCAACGGCGCCGGCAAATCGACCCTGATCGGCCAGATCGCCGGAACGCTCAGACCCGACCGTGGCGAAATCAGGCTCTACGGCCGGGACGTGACGCGCCTCGGTGCCTCGGCGCGCTCGCGTCTCGGCGTCGCGCGTACCTTCCAGGTGTCCTCGCTGGTCGACGAGTTCTCGGCGCTGCGCAATGTCATGCTGGCCGTCCAGGGGCGAAGCCGGGCAAATTACCGCTTGTTCCGCAACGTCATGAACGACCGCGCGCTGGTCGAACCCGCGCGCGAGACGCTCGAGCGGGTCGGGCTCTCGAGCCGGGCCGACGTGACGGCTTGCGAACTGTCGCATGGGGAGCGCCGCCAGCTGGAGATCGCGGTCGCTCTGGCGCTCGGGCCGAAGGTTTTCCTGCTGGACGAGCCGATGGCCGGCATGGGGCCGGATGGATCGCGCACATTGACGGGTTTCCTCAATACCTTGCGCGAAGAGGCGCCGATCCTGCTCATCGAGCACGACATGGATGCGGTCTTCGCGCTCGCCGACCGCATCTCGGTGCTGGTCTACGGACGGGTCGTCGCCAGCGGGACGGTCGATGAGATCAGGAACGACCCGATCGTGCGCGAGGCCTATCTCGGGGAGCCGGCCGCATGACGCTGCTCGAAGTCTCGGGACTGGAAACATATTACGGCGCCAGCCAGGCGCTGTTTAAGGTCGAGCTTGCTGTCGGCGAAGGCGAAATGGTGGCGCTGATGGGCCGCAACGGCATGGGCAAGACCACAACCATCCGCTCGATCTGCAATCTGACGCCCGCGCATGCCGGCGCGATTCGGTTCGCCGGTCGCGAGATCACGCGGCTCAGCCCGCACCGCATCGCCAGATCCGGCATCGGCCTCGTGCCGGAGGGACGCCGCTGCTTCGCCAATTTGACGGTGGAGGAGAACATGCGCGCCGCGGCGCGTCCCGGCCGCTGGACGCTGGAGGCCGTGCACGAACTCTTTCCACGGCTGGCCGAACGGCGCCGACAATATGCCGGCACGCTTTCGGGCGGCGAACAGCAGATGCTGGCCATCGGCCGGGCGCTGACTACCAATCCCACGCTTCTCATACTCGACGAAGCGACCGAAGGTCTCGCCCCGCTGGTCCGCCAGGAAATCTGGGCCGCCTTGCGACGGCTGAAGCAACAAGGCCAGGCGATCCTGGTCGTCGACAAGACACTGAAAGAACTGATGCCGGTCGCCGACAGCTGCACGATCCTCGAAAAGGGCCGGACCGTCTGGCAAGGCCGCCCGGCCGATCTCGGCGTCGACATACAGGACCGCTATCTTGGCGTCTGAACCGCAGGAGAACCGTCATGAGCACGAGCGACCCCACCCATCGAAGGCTTCATCCGGAAGGTTGGAAACCCGCCAAGGGCTACGCCAACGGCGTGGTGGCGAAGGGCCGCACCGTCTTCCTCGGCGGACAGATCGGCTGGACCGGCGAACAGGTGTTCGAGACGGAGGATTTCATCGGCCAGGTGCGGCAGGCGCTCTCAAACATCGTCGAGATCCTGCGTGAAGCCGGCGGAGCGCCAGAACACATCGTACGCATGACCTGGTTCATCACCGACAAGGCGGAATATCTCGCCCGGCTCGACGAACTCGGCCAGGCCTATCGCGCCGTCCTGGGCAAGCATTTCCCTTCCATGAGCGTCGTCCAGGTGGTGGCGCTCATGGAGGACGCCGCCAAGGTGGAGATCGAGGCGACGGCCGTCCTGCCGGAGTGATCGCGGCCGATCCGCCATCGCTTGCAGCCGGTTTCCCGGTTCGACGCGACCGCCCGCAGATGCGAGGCAACGCCGGATATCCCGCGTGAACCCGTCCGTCCAAGGTATCCCGGCACGGCCGCGAAATCAGCTTTCAAGTTACGGGCGTTCGGCTATGATCTGGGCAACTTTCAGCTTTTTATTGCCTGGGAGGAAATGACAACTGCAAGCAATGCCGGGAAAATCCGGCTCTAGGAATGAGGGAGAAAGCCAATCATGTTGCCTAGCATCAAGACCGCGTTGATCGCGGGCGCCGCCATCGCGGCTCTTTCGCAGGTCGCCTTTGCCGACGACGTGAAGGTCGCGCTGATCGGCGGCATCACCGGACCGATCGAGAGCCTTGCGCCGCCGATCATCGCCGGCGGGAAATACGTGTTCCAGGAAGTCAACGAGCAAGGCGGCTTCTGGAAAGACGGCACCAAGGTTCAGACGGTGGTGCTCGACGACACCTGCTCCGACGCCACCAAGGCGGCCGATGCCGGCGACCGGGCCGTCAATGTCGACAAGGTCGTCGCCATCAATGGCGGGCAGTGCTCGGGCGCCACGATCGCGATCGCCAACAACGCGGCCATTCCGGGCGGCGTCGTGATGATCTCGCCTGCTTCCACATCGCCGGCGGTAACCGCTCTAGCCGACAAGGATCTGGTCTTCCGCACGGTCACGTCGGATGCCTATCAGGGCGAGGTGCTCGCGCATCTCATCATTTCGAAAAACATCAAGAAGGTGGCCGTCACCTACGTCAACAACGACTACGGCAAGGGCTTCGCCGATTCCTTCGACAAGGCGTTCAAGGACCTCGGCGGCACGGTGACCGCCAGCCAGGCGCATGAGGACGGCAAGGCCGACTACCGCGCCGAGATCGGCAATCTGTCGGCAACGGGCGCCGATGCGCTGGTCGTACTCGCCTATGCCGACGGCTCGGGCCAGACGATCCTGCGCCAGGCGCTCGAAGGCGGCGATTTCAGCACCTTCTTCGGCGGCGACGGAATGGTCGCGGCCTCTCTGATCAAGAACGTGCCGGGCATCGAAGGCAAGATCACCTTCACCAAGCCGTCGACGCCGAGCACCGAGGGCCGCAAAGCCTATGAGGACGTGATGAAGAAGGCGGGGCTCAATGCCGACGGCACCTTCGTCGCCAACTCCTATGACGCTTCCTTCATCATCGCCATGGCGATCGAGAAGGCCGGCAGCGCCGACCGCGCCAAGATCGCCAAGGCCGTCCGCGAAGTGACGACCGGAGAAGGCGAAACCGTCCTGCCGGGCGAGTGGAAGAAGGCAAAGGAAATAATCGACTCGGGCAAGGCCGTGAAATATGAGGGCGCGACCGGCGTGATCACGTTCGACAAGAACGGTGACGTGCCCGGCGTCTACCACGAGACCGTGCTCGCCGACGGAGGCGTCAAGGATCTCGGCCTGATCAAGATGCAATAGCCGGTATTCAAAGCATTTGTGCGCAGCCAGACGGAATCGGCTGGCGTCGCACAAATGCGGCTAAGGAAACCAAGCTGGAGCAGCGGGGGCGCGTTCGTCGGAACGCCCGCTGCTCCAAAGCATGCATCGACACCCCGGGGCAGAAACGCATCGGGGTGTTTTCATTTCGAGGGCGGAGATATTGCCGGCGGCCCCGGCCAGCCGCTGGCATGAAAACCCGTCCGGCCGCAGGCATAAAAAAACCGGCGTCAGCTTACTGACACCGGCATATTCGTTGGGTCGCCGCCTTGAGGCCCGGCCTTTAAAAACCTGGCTGGTTCGATCCGGCCAAGGCCCCGTGGGCGGGGGGCTTGGGGTTTACGGAGCCAATGCCGGACCGAACCGTCTCAGGCAACAAGCGGATGTTGGCCAGATATTGGGGCGTCAGCTTGGATTATATGCGGCGGGAATGTGGCGGCGCATCACCAATTCCGACACCCTGTCCCGCTTTGTGACTGCATGAAGCGGCCGGCCGCCGGGGTTGATTTTCCCCGATGAACGCGCCAACCTGAGAAAAGCTGCGGAACAGAAGGCATTCTATATGGTCGATCGGGGAGACGCCAAGGAGGGTGGGGAAGATTCCGCAATATTGATCCCGTTCCAGGACGCCCGTCGGCGCCATCTCGAAATGCCGGTCACCTTCGACCGCCGGGAACTCGACCAGATCCTGCGCATCTATGGCCGCATGGTCGCTGCCGGCGAATGGCGCGACTACGCCATCGACCATCTTTCGGACCGTGCCGTGTTCTCCGTATTCCGCCGCACCAGCGAGGTGCCGCTCTTCCAGATCGCCAAGATGCCGAAGCTCGCGCGCCGCCAGGGCGCTTTCGCGGTGATCGCGGCCGGCGGAGTTATCCTGAAACGCGGGCACGAACTCGCCCGTGTACTCGGCGTTTTCGACAGGACGCTGAAGCTCGCCGAAGCCTGAACGGCCTTGGCACCGGGCAGTCGGGCTCAGTTCACGAGCGCGATGGTGGAAGCGCCCGCCATCAAGGCCGAGATAACGATCAATACGCCATAGACCTTGGGCATGTCGAAGAGCATCGCATGTCCGGCGAACCATGCCGCGGTGGCCGCGCCCAGCGCAAACAGGAAGCCGTCACGCTGCCTGTAGACCAGGCTCGCGGCCATCAGGCCACAGATGATGACGGCGCCGAAGACGATCGCTATCGCTATCGCCGACCGGTCAAGATCGCCTCCGATGCCTGCCCCGAGCGGGTTGCTCGGGATGCTCGGCCACTCATAATTCGGATCGTCGTCGCTCATACCCTGTCCCTCCGAAAGGAGCTTGGCGCACAAAAGCATCGTGCCGGCCCGCAAGCAAGTGGCAGTTATGACACCACCATCAGGAAAATGTCGCAGCGACGGCCGCGAGCGCTCGCCGGAAGCCGCGAGCCGAGGCCAGGCAAGCGGAAACGCCATTGTTCGCTTTCGGCCGGGTGGGTAGGACATGCCCGCGACCGGGAGAAGCCTCAATCGTCCCCTGCCTCGCCGCGCGTATCCGGATGGCGGCCGTGGACGAGTTGGCGCAGCGCGATTCGCTCGCGGCTGTCGACGCCGATCAGCTCGGCGACCCGCCAGACGATATTATCCTCCAGTTCGTGCAACTCGCCGTCCGCGTACACGATTTCCCACATGATCTTCACGAACTCCACGCAGCCCTCGCGGGTGAGGCTGCGTTTCAGCACGCTGGTGAAGGCATAGAGGTCGATCGCTTCCTGATCCGCCTCCTCGCCGGCCCGCACGAGTTCATCGAGTTCGCGGCCGGAGAGCCCGTAGGCCTCCGCCAGAAGCGCCTTCAGCCGCTCGCTTTCCACCTCGCGCCGGTCACCGTCGGCATCCATGACGTGGAACATCAAAGCCGCCGCCGCGACCTTCGGGTCATCGGACCTGAGCGTCTTGCGGCCCGACCTGTTGCCGGGAAGGTCGCCAAGAAATTCTAGAAGTCGGTCGAACATGCAGGAAAGAAACCTGTAGATTTGTCGATCGTAACGGCGATGCTGTCTCTATGAAGCGTGGCGGGCCGCGAACATCTAGGGCGGTTTTCGGCCAAATGGAACCTTGCCGTCTGGTGGCAGGTTAGAACAGCCGGAATCGGCCGGGCGCAGTGGCGTCTTCCTCCTCCGCCTCTTTCACGCCCGGATCGTCCGGCGGCGGCGGAATCCGTACCTCGCGCTCCTCCTCGCGGCTGGCAACAGAGCGGCGCGGGCGGCGATCCGCCGGAGCGATGCCGGCATTTTTGACATCGAACTTCTCGGCATCGGCCTTCTCGGTGCCGGCAGGAGGCGCCTTGGCTCCGGCCCTGCCGTCACCCGGCGCGGACACAGGCTTGATCTCGTCGGCCAAAATGCCCTTCGGCGCATTTTCCGGCTCTGCCACACCGTCTTTCGCAGCCTGTTCGGTTTCCGCGGCTTCCGCCTCGATCGCCGGGGCGGCCTGCTCCGGCTCTTTCGGCTTTGCGAGCACCGGCGGCTCCAGCAGGTCGGGTTCGATGATTTGGCCCAGACGTTCGGGCGGCTCGCGCCACTCGAAGGCGTCGAGCCTGCCGGTCACCGGCGAAATCGGCGCCCATTCTCCGGAGACGACGCCGTCCGCCTCCCACATCGGGTCGCGCGGCGCGCGCACCGCACGCGCCAGCCAGGCGCGGACGCGGCCCTGGTCGCCGGTCTCCGCCTCCTCGATATCGGCGCGCAACAGATAGGCGCCCTCGCGCGGCTGCTGGCGGATCGCCGCGTCCGCCTCCTCCCGCGCCAGCCTGAATTCGCCGGCATCGAGCGCCGCACGCGCCACGGCGGCCGAGGATTCGGGATTGTTCTGCCTGAGCGCGGCGAGCTTCTTCGCCCGCGTCAGCCGGTCGCGGGTCGAATCGCCCGGACGCGCATGCACATAGGCTTCCGCGATCTGAGGGTGCGCCGTCTTCTTCCATGCGGCTTCCAGGATCTTGGCGCCGCGCTTCAGATCGTCCTGCCGGAAGAGCGCCTTCGCCGCCGTCACCGCCGCCGGCACGAAATCCGGTTCCAGCCGGTGCGCCTCGAGCGCCGCGTTCTTCGCCGCAAGCGGTTCGGCGTCGAGAACCGACATCGCCTTCGCCGTCAGGAGCACCGCGCGGCGGCGGTTGGCTGTCTTCTTCTCGACCTGCCCGACCGCGCGCTGCGTATCGAGCAGCTTCAGCGCGCCGTCCCAGTCGCCCTCGGCGGCCTTCTCCTCGAGCGTCGCTTCGGCGGCCCAGATCAGTTGCGGAGCAAGCGACACCGCCTCGGCCGCGTAGTGGCGCTGGGCGTTTCGGTCGCCGAGCCGCTCCGCCTCGCGGTAAAGCCCATGCAACGCCAGCGGCCGAAGCTCGGGGTCGTCGAGCATGACCTCGAATTTCTTTCGGGCGGCGGCATGGTCGCCTTCGAGCAGCAGCGTCTGCGCCTCCAGCAAATGGATCAGCGGTTCCTGGTCGGCGCTGATCAGCTTCGCCGCCTGTTTGTTCATCTGTCGCGCTCGCGACAGATCGCCCGCGCCGGCGGCAATGATCCCGGTCGAAAGCGACTGGTAGCCACGGTCGCGCCGCCGCGCCCGGAAATGCCGCGCCACGGCGTAGGGGCTGTTCCAGAGGCTCTTCAGGAGCCACCAGAGGATCATCACCGCCGCGACGATGGCCACCACGACCACAGCCGCGACCATCAGCGTCACTTCGTACTGGTATCCGCCGAAGGTGACAGCCAGGTCGCCCGGCCGGTCGGCCAGCCAGGAAAAGCCGATACCGAGCGCGAGGATGGCGAGGAGGAAGAAAAAGACCCGAACCATCGTCTCATCCCGCCTTCAGAACGGAAGCGAGCGCCTTTTGCGCCAGCGCGTCGGCCTTCAGCCGTGCCTGCAGCCCGGCCATGAAATCGGCACCCGCCTCCTTCGCCTTTTCCGGCAGCGCGCCGTATTCCTCGGCTGCCTTGGCAAGATCGCCGCCGGTTACTGCATCGCGGAAACGCGCGATGCGGGCGGCGATACCGTCGCCCTCGACATTGCCTACGGGGCGTACCCTGACCAACGACCGCGCGCTGGCGACGAGTCGGTCGACGACGCCGCCGTCACCGGCGGCAATCTGCCGGGTGGCATCGAGCATCCTGTCCGCCACCGGTGCCACTTCCGTGGCAAGTCGGGCACGCGTCGGCACGCCCTTCGCCGCGAGCGCGCGCAATTGGTCAAGCTCGGGCGTGTCGGGCGCTACCGCCGCGAACATGTCGAGTTCGGCGGCAAACGAGCCGCCGCGATCGATTGCCGATTTCAGCGCCGAGGCGGCGATCGCAGCCGTCGCATGCGGTTCTTTTGCCTGCTCGGCAACCTTGCCGCCCAGCGCGGCGACACTTTGCTCAAGTTTTTTGAGCGCATCGGAATTGGCCGCCGCCGTCTGGCCGAGCGCGTCTACCGTCTGCGTGGACGGGGCTGCCTTGGCTGCCGCCGCGACACTTTGCTCCAACTTGCCGAGCCGATCCTGGACGCCGGTCAGCGCGGCGCCGTCCGCCGATCCGCCCGAGGCCGCCGCCGACCGGGCGGCCGCGATGTCCTTCTTCAGCTGTTCGACTTCGCTTGCCAGTTCGCCGATGCGCTTGCCGCCCGGAACAAGTGCCTTTTTGATCATCTCCGCGTCTACGGTGCCTGCGTCGAAGGACGTTACCTTCTGCTCCAGCGCGTCGACATCCGCGCGCAGCGACCGGAGCGCCGTGCGAACGCCGCCATTGCCCGGGGCGGGGATAAGCCCCGCCCATTGCAGCCCGCCGGCAAGGACTAGCGCGATCACGCCACCCGAAACGCCAGCGGCGAGTGCGCTGCCGAAGCCGCCTGACGAGGCCGATGGCGGCGCGGATGCCGGTTCGTCCATGCTCGGGTATCCCGCATTATCGGCGTCGTGACTGGAAGCGAAGGTGAAAGAATCCGTTCGGTCGGAAGAGGTGTCGGAGTCAATGCCCTTCCCGGTTGCCGCAACTTCATCGGCCGGCTCGGCATCTGCCGTCGTCGCCGCCCCGCTCTCCGGCGCGATGGATTCGGCCTTGGTCTCCTGGGCCGGATCGGCCGGATCCGTAATCCGCGAAACCTGGTCGGGGCCGAGTTCGATGGTTACCGGCTCCTTCTTCCTGGTGGAATGCCGGGCTCTCGGCGTCTTCACCATCCGCTTGCTCCGCTCCTCTGGTCAGGTTCTGGTCCTGCGATGAATAGGCCGGCGCGGGCACCCGCCGCCTGTCTGATCTAGCACAAATCGTCCGATGAAAAAGGGCAGCCCGGTGATATGGGGAGTAAACTATCCGGCAAGCCGTGCCAGCATGGCCTCTTCGTCCGGCGTTGCGGCGATGCGAACCTGACCTTCGCAGTTCGGAAGCAAGGGCTCCGCAACCCGTTGCGACATGCACACGAAGACCCCTTCCGTGAGCAATGGCAGCATGACCGACCGATCGGTCAATCCCGCAAAAGCTATTGCCGCCACGCGCGAATAGATGAGGACAGCGTCGAACGCTTCGCCCCCAAGCGCCGTCCTCAGTTCCTCGTCGCTGTAATGGAGGACGGCCGTATCATAGGTCTCGACGGCTATCACTTCGATGCCGGCGGCATGAAGTGTTGCCTCGAAACCTCGTGTACGCACGCGCCCGCACAGATAAACGACACGCGAACCGCGCGCGAGGCCGGGCGCCATCAACGAAGCCAGCCCCTGCCCGTCGCCCGGCCCGACCATGCAGACCGCAAGCCCGGCTTCGGTCGCCGCCTCGGCCGTCCGCTGGCCGACGGCGAAGACCGGCAGGTCGGCAAGCGCGCGCAACAAAGCCGGGCGCGCATGGCGGATTGCATTGGCGCTCGGGATGGCAACGGCATCGAACTTGCACCCGGCGGATAGTTCGGCTGGCAGCGGGCTGATTTCCGTCAGCGGAAGGCAAACCGGCTTCCATCCGAACGCCCGCAGCCTTGTGGCGGTCTGTACCGCGCCCGGTTCCGGGCGCGTGATCAGAACCCTGCCGCCCATCGGCCGCTAGACCCAACTGTCGAAGAAGCGCGCGCCGGCCTTGTCGCGGATCGCGGCACCCGCCTCGCGGCCGATCGTCCCGGCGTCCGCCGCCCTGCCATTGCGCGAAATCTCGTGGCATTCACGCCCGTCCGGCGTCAGCACCATGCCGTGGAAGTCGAGCCGCTCGCCGTCGATCGTCGCGAGACCGGCGATCGGTGTGCGACAAGAGCCGTCTAGGACGGCGAGGAAGCCGCGTTCGCAGGCCAGCGCCTGCCCGGTCGGGACGTGATGGATCGGCGCGATCATTTCCATCACGCGATCATCTCCGATCCTCGCCTCGATGCAAATCGCACCCTGCCCCGGCGCCGGCGGGAATTTCTGCGGATCGAGCGTTTCGGTGATGCGCCCGGCAAGGCCGGATCGCGACAGGCCGGCGGCCGCGAGAAGCGTGGCGTCCACCTGCCCGCCGTCGAGCTTCGCCAGCCGCGTCGGGACGTTGCCGCGAAAATTCACCACTTCGATATCCGGCCGCAGCCGCCTTATCAGCGCTTGCCGCCTCAACGAGGATGAGCCCACCACCGCGCCCTCGGGCAGTTCCTCCAGCGTCGGCGCGGTCCGCCCGATGAAGGCGTCGCGCGGGTCGGCGCGTTCGAGGAAGGCGATGAGCGCCAGCCCGTCCGGCAGGAAGGTCGGCATGTCCTTGGAGGAATGCACCGCGATATCGATGCGGCCGTCAAGCAGCGCGTCCTCGAGTTCCTTTGTGAACAGGCCCTTGCCGCCGGCTTCCGAAAGCGGCCGGTCCTGGATGCGGTCGCCGCTGGTGGAGATCGGCACGATGGCGAAGGCCTGTTCCGGCAGGCCGTGCGCCGCCATCAGCCGCGCGCGCGTCTCGTTGGCCTGCGCCAGCGCCAGCGCGCTGCCGCGCGTTCCGATCTTCAGCACTTCCATAGGCATGCCGCCTGTTCCCACCGGGTGACGGGCATGATAACCCGCCTCTTAGCCGCTTCCTACCGGGGAAAGGCAGGCCGGGCAATGACGGAGACCGGGTTACGGTGACGCGGGTACTGGGTATCGAGACGAGTTGCGACGAGACCGCCGCTTCGATCGTCGCGCTGGAAGGCGGCCACGGTGAAATCATCTCTTCGGTCGTGCTCAGCCAGATCGCCGAGCACGAAGTCTTCGGCGGCGTCGTGCCGGAGATCGCCGCGCGCGCCCATGTAGAGGCGCTGGACGGCGTGGTCGCGGCGGCCCTTGCCGATGCGAAGCTCGGCCTTGCCGATATCGACGCCATCGCGGTCACGGCCGGCCCGGGCCTGATCGGCGGGCTGATCGTCGGCGTGATGACGGCGAAGGCGCTCGCTGCCGCCAGCGGCCGGCGGCTGATCGCCATCAACCATCTCGAAGGTCACGCGCTGACCGCCCGCCTGACCGACGGCCTCGACTTTCCCTATCTGCTCCTGCTCGTCTCCGGCGGGCATACGCAGATCGTGCTGGTCCGGGGCGTCGCAAGCTACGAGCGCTGGGGGACCACCATCGACGACGCGCTCGGCGAGGCCTTCGACAAGACGGCGAAGCTTCTCGGCCTGCCCTATCCAGGCGGCCCAAGCGTGGAGAAGGCAGCGGCGCGGGGCGATGCGGCACGCTTCGACCTGCCGCGCCCGCTGAAGGGCGAGGCGAGGCCAGACTTCTCCTTTTCCGGCCTGAAGACCGCTGTTCGCCAAGCAGCCAAGGCGCTTGAACCACTGACCGACGCCGATATCGACGACATCTGCGCCTCCTTCCAGCGTGCCGTCTCCGAGACGCTGGCCGACCGGGTCGGCCGCAGCCTGGAACGGTTCCACCGTGAGTTTCCCGGCATCGCCGAGCCCGCGCTCGTTGTTGCGGGCGGGGTGGCCGCAAACGGCGAGATACGCTCGATGCTGACGAACCTTTGCCGGCAAAGAGGTTTTCGCTTCGTCGCGCCGCCGCTGGCGCTGTGCACCGACAATGCGGTGATGATCGCCTGGGCGGGGCTGGAGCGGCTGCGCGCCGGCAAGGCGGATGAAAACGCCTTCGACATGGCGCCGCGCTCGCGCTGGCCGCTCGACCAGGATGCGGCACCGGCGCTTGGCTCCGGTCGCCGGGGGGCTAAGGCATGAGCAGGGTGAAGATCGCCATCCTCGGCGGCGGCGCGTGGGGAACGGCGCTGGCGCTGACCATGCTTCGCGCCGGTCACGAACCTGTCCTTTGGGCACGCGACCCGCAAACCGTGGACGCGATCAACCAATTGCACGAGAATACGCGCTATCTGCCTGGCATCCGCCTGGACGAAGGGCTCGAAGCAACAACCGATCTTGCCGCCGCGCTTGCCGGCGCCCGGTGCGTGCTGCTGGTGACGCCGGCGCAGGCATTGCGCGCCGCCTGCAGTGAAAGCGCGCGGCACATTCCTGCCAACGTGCCGGCGGTCATCTGCGCCAAGGGCATCGAAGCATCGACCGGGCACCTTCTTTCCGAGATCGTGGGCGAATTGCTGCCGGAAAATCCGGTGGCGGCCCTTTCCGGGCCGGGCTTCGCCGCCGATGTGTCGCGCGGTCTGCCGACCGCCGTCACCGTGGCGGCCCGCGACGAGGCGCTCGCCGTCCACCTTGCCGCGCTTCTCTCGGCGCCGCATCTGCGCTGCTATTCGAGCACGGACCTCACCGGCGTCGAGATCGGCGGGGCACTGAAGAACGTCATGGCAATCGCCGCCGGGGCGGCATCGGGCGCGGAACTCGGCGCCAGCGCGCAGGCCGCGCTGGTGACGCGCGGCTTCGTGGAACTGCGCCGCATCGGCGCCGCCTTCGGCGCAAACCCGGAGACGCTGATGGGCCTTTCCGGCCTCGGCGACCTGATCTTGTCGTGCGGATCGTCCCGATCGCGCAATTTCGCCTATGGTCTGGCGCTCGGGCGCGGCGAAAGCGTCGAGGGCCGACCGCTCGCCGAGGGCGTCGCGACCGCGAAAATCGCCGCCGAACTGGCCCGGAAGCGCGGCATCGACGCGCCGATCGTCGAGGCGGTCGCCGCCATCCTCGCCGGCCGGATCACGGTGCCGGAGGCAGTATCGTCGCTTCTGTCGCGCCCGCTGAAAAGCGAAGACGCTTGACGGGCCCGGCCTTGAAGTTTCAATCACCTCTCAACAGGCTCCGGCCGACAGGAGTTTTTTCCCATGCTTTTCGCCTTCATCTGCAACGACAAGCCGGGCCATCTCGCCGTCCGCACCGCGACACGCCCGGATCACCTCGCCTATCTGAAGGACCTCAATTCGAAGGGCGCGCTGAAATTCGCCGGCCCCTTCGTGGATGCCGACGGCAAGCCGAACGGCACGCTTTCCGTCGTCGAGGCGCAAGACCTCAAGGCGGCCGAGGCGATCGCCGCTTCCGACCCCTATGCCAAGGCCGGGCTTTTCGCACAGGTCGAGATCAGGCCGTGGAACTGGGTCGTCAACAACCCGGCGGCGGGCTGAGGGGCAAAAGATGAAATACTGGCTTTTCAAGTCCGAACCCGATTCCTGGTCCTGGGAGCAGCAGAAGGCAAAGGGCAAGGCCGGCCAGCAATGGGACGGCGTGCGCAACTATCAGGCGCGCAACAACATGCGCGCCATGCAGATCGGAGACCGCGGCTTCTTCTATCACTCCAACCAGGGGCTGGAGGTGGTCGGCATCGTGGAAGTCTCGGCGCTTGCCCATCACGATACGACGACCGACGATCCACGCTGGGAATGCGTCGATATCCGCGCAGTCAGGGACGTGCCGAAGCCGGTCACGCTGATCGCCATCAAGGCCAATCCGAAGCTTGCCGGGATGGTGCTGGTCAACAATTCGCGCCTTTCCGTGCAGCCTGTCTCGGCTGACGAATGGGAAGAGGTGTGTCGCTTGGGCGGGGTCGATCCGGCTCCGTAACGACCCTTGGCACTCGACCCGGACAGCGCCGAAGCCTTCATCCGCGCCAACACCGCGCTTGCCGCGCCGCCGCATGTGCCGGAAATCCGCCTGCATCTCGCCGACGAGGCGCACGATCTGTGGAAAAAGACGGAAGAGGAGCTTGCCGGGATCGGCCTGCCACCGCCCTTCTGGGCCTTCGCATGGGCGGGCGGTCAAGGGCTCGTCCGGCATATCCTCGATCATCCGGCGCTGGTCGCGGGCAAGCGAATCCTCGATTTCGCCTCCGGCTCCGGGCTGGTGGCGATCGCCGCCTGCAGAGCGGGCGCCGGCGCGGTAATTGCCGCCGACATCGATCCGTTCGCCCGCATGGCCTGCACGCTGAACCGCGCCGAGAACGGTGTCGAATTCGCCTTCACCGGCGACGATCTCATCGGAACCGACGATGGCTGGGACACGGCCCTTGCCGGCGACGTCTTCTACGACCGCGAACTGGCGGCACGGCTGGTGCCGTGGTTCTCGGCCCTTCGCCTTCGCGGCGTGGAAGTGCTGGTCGGCGATCCCGGCAGATCCTACCTGCCGAAGGACCGGCTCGAGGCGCTGGCGGTCTATGAAGTGCCGGTGAGCCGGGCGCTGGAGGATTCGGAGGTCAAGCGCACGACCGTGTGGCGGTTTGCCTGACCGGCGTGCCTCCACGCCGGTCGCCCACAATTCGGCTAAGCCACCTTCTTCTTCGGCTGGATCAGGCCGCGCTCCAGGAGCAGTTCGGCGATCTGCACCGTGTTCAGCGCAGCACCCTTCCTCAGATTGTCGGAGACGACCCAGAGGTTCAGCCCGTTCTCTATCGTCGGGTCCTCGCGGATGCGGCTGATAAAGGTGTCGTCCTCGCCGGCCGATTCCAGCGGCGAGATGTAGCCGCCATCTTCGCGCTTGTCGATGACCTGGCAGCCGGGCGCCTCGCGCAGGATCTCTCTTGCCTCGTCCGCCGTGATGGGCTTTTCGAACTCGACATTGACCGCCTCGGAATGGCCGATGAAGACCGGCACGCGCACGCAGGTCGCCGTCAGCTTGATCTTCGGATCGAGGATTTTCTTGATTTCGGCGACCATCTTCCACTCTTCCTTGGTCGAGCCGTCATCCATGAAGACGTCGATATGGGGGATGACGTTGAAGGCGATGCGCTTGGTGAACTTCTTCGCCGTCACCGGGTCGGCGACGAAGACGGCGCGGGTCTGCTCGAAGAGCTCGTCCATGCCTTCCTTGCCGGCGCCGGAAACCGACTGGTAGGTCGCCACCACGACGCGCTTGATGGTCGCGGCGTCGTGCAGCGGCTTCAGCGCCACGACGAGTTGCGCCGTCGAGCAGTTCGGGTTGGCGATGATGTTCCTGCGGGTGAAGCCGGCGACGGCGTCCGGATTGACCTCCGGCACGACGAGCGGCACGTCGGAATCGTAGCGCCAGGCGGACGAATTATCGATGACGATGCAGCCCTGGCGGCCGATCTTCGGCGACCATTCCTTCGACACCGCCCCCCCGGCGGACATGATGCACAGATCCGTGTCGGAGAAATCGTAATTGTCGAGCACCTTCGCCTTCAGCGTGCGGTCGCCAAAAGAGACTTCCGTGCCCAGCGAACGGCGCGAGGCGAGCGCCACGACCTCGTCGGCCGGAAAGCCGCGCTCTTCGAGGATGTTGAGCATTTCGCGGCCCACATTGCCGGTGGCGCCCACTACCGCAACCTTGAAACCCATGATGGTGTTCTCCTGTCCCTCTCCGCTCGTTTCTTGAACCCGCCGGCCGATGCGGGTCTCAGGCTCATCCCCTGGGCCGGGCCCGGGGAGAGAGGGCGAGCAGGCCAAGGGGTCAGACCGTTTTGGCGGTCGTTTTCGACGTCGTTTTGGCCGTGAAGGGGACGGAGGGCATGCGTGCGCCGTCAGGCCCGGCGGCGACACCGGGATCTGCGAGCATCAAAATGGCCGAAATCTGGCCGCGCATGGAAAACTCCGCTTCGCGCGTGCTTTTACCCGCATCGGCAAAAGAGTCAATTCGCCTTCCGCTCGGAGCCTCGCAAACCGTCGTGCCAGCTTTCATTCTCGCCTGTTGGGCGTAGGAGGCGGGGCGCGTTCGGCAATATTGTTGAATTCCTGCACCACCCCCCGACGAATGCAGGAATATTCCCGCGCTGCACGTCATGTTACAGCAAACGTGAATCCGCTTCGCTTGACATGGAGTTCCCCCCGCACAAACTCCGGTCAGGGCAGGTGATTTGCCGATGATTCGGCGCTGCGCGCAACGCCCGGTAGAGGTGGGCGCGCCAGATTGGAACCGGGGGAAACGCGATATGCGCGGAGATATCCTTCATTTCGACGGCGTCCAGGGTGTGGGCGTCATCAACGGCGACGACGGCAGCCGTTATGCCTTCGCGCGCGCCGACCTGCATGAGCGGTTTTCGCTGGGAAAAGCCATGCGCGTCGAATTTCGGGCGGAGCGCGGCCGCGCACGCGGCATCGCCCGCGCCCGCGGCGATGTGCGCGCTGCAAATATCCAGACATCGGCGGGTGTCCGGGGGCCGGGCCTATGGCGTCATTTCCGCGACGGGTTGACGCACAATTATGCCAATTTCAGGGGCCGGGCGCATCGGGCGGAATATTGGAGCTATGCTCTGTTCTGGCTCCTGGCGCTGGCGCTTGTCATGGGCCTCGGGCTCGTCCTGGACGGCGGCCTCACCGACTTCCGCGCGGCGATCGAGAGACCGGTGATCACGCTGACGCTTTCAGTCGTCTTCGTGCTCGCGACCCTCCTGCCGGGGCTCGGCCTTGCCGTTCGCCGGCAGCATGATATCGGACTTTCGGGCTGGTATTCGCTCTTTATGCTCATCCCGTCGCTCGGCAGCCTCGTCCTGCTCGTCTTCTCGCTCATCCCAAGCCAGAAGCGCGACAACAGATGGGGGCCGGTGCCCGAAAACGTCGTTTCCTGACGGATCCGCAGTTACGGCGGACCCTCGGGGCAAGCCCGGGGGTGATGCTGAAATCGTCCGCGCGGCGGTCGGCTATTTCGAAAGTGCGAGGAACTTTGCCGTGATGGCGTCGCCCATCTCGGTTGTGCCCACTTTCTTCATTCCGTCGGAATGGATGTCGGCGGTTCTCATTCCGTCGTCGAGCACGGCGGCGATCGCCGCCTCCAGCCTGTCGGCCTCCGCCGTCATGCCGAACGAATAGCGCATGCACATGGCGAAAGAGGCGATCATGGCGATCGGGTTGGCGATGCCCTTGCCGGCGATGTCGGGCGCGGAGCCGTGCACCGGCTCGTAGAGCGCCTTGCGCGAGCCGGTCTTCGCATCCGGCGCGCCGAGCGACGCGGAGGGCAGCATGCCGAGCGAGCCGGTCAGCATGGCGGCGACGTCGGAGAGCATGTCGCCGAAGAGATTGTCGGTGACGATCACATCGAACTGCTTGGGCCAGCGCACCAGTTGCATGCCGCCCGCATCCGCCAGCATGTGGTCGAGCTTCACGTCCGAATAGCGCGCCTTGTGGAGGGCCGTGACGACCTCGTTCCACAAGACGCCCGACTTCATGACGTTGCGCTTTTCCATCGAGGTCACGTGGTTCTTGCGTGTGCGGGCGAGTTCGAAGGCGACGCCCGAGATGCGCTCGATCTCGAACGTGTCGTAGATTTGCGTGTCGATGCCGCGCTTCTGGCCATTGCCGAGATCGATGATCTCCTTCGGCTCGCCGAAATAGACGCCGCCGGTCAATTCGCGCACGATCAATATGTCGAGCCCTTCCACCACTTCCGGCTTCAGCGAGGAGGAAGCGGCAAGCGCCGGGTAGCAGATGGCCGGGCGGAGATTGGCGAAAAGCTGCATGTCCTTGCGCAGGCGAAGCAACCCGGCCTCGGGGCGCACCTCATAGGGTACAGGATCCCATTTCGGGCCGCCGACCGCGCCGAACAGCACGGCGTCCGCTGCCATCGCCTTTTCCATGTCGGCGTCGGAGATCGCCTTGCCGTGGGCGTCGTAGGCACATCCGCCGACGAGGCCTTCGTCGGTGGTGAAGCCCGAGCCGAGGCTGGCGTTCATGGCCGCGATCAGCTTCTTCACCTCAGCCATGGCCTCGGGGCCGATACCATCACCGGGAAGGAGGAAGAGTTTGCGCGATGCCATGGGGGTGTTCCTGAGATGAGTGGCTGAAATGCGGTCTTGCTAAACGCTGGCCGGCGCACGCGCAAGCCCGGGCTGCGGGCTTTGCTTGAGCCAACGGCCCGCTATCAGCGCTTCAACGCCGTCGCCTCGATCTCGATCTTCATCTCGGGGCGGATCAGCCCGCAGATGGTCATCGTCGCGGCGGGCCGTATGTCGCCGAAAATTTTGCCCACGACCGCGAAAACCGGATCGGCAAAGGCCGCGTCGGTCACGTGATAATGCACGCGTACCACATCCTCCATGGCGAAGCCGGCTTCCTGGAGCGCCTTTCCGATCGTGGCCAGGCAGTTTTGCGCCTGCTCCGCGATGTCGCCGGGCATCGTCATGGTGGAATAATCGTAGCCGGTCGTGCCGGAAACGAAACACCACTCGCCCTGGACGACGGCGCGCGAATAGCCCGCTGCCTTTTCGAAAGGCGAGCCGGTGGAGATCAGCCGCCGGTCGGTCACGACAAGGCCTGCATCAGGCCCAGGGGCGGCTTTCGGCGTAGCTTTTCTCGAAGGTGTCGATGGACTTCGATTTCTGCAGCGTCAGCCCGATATCGTCGAGTCCGTTCAGCAGGCAATGCCGGCGGAATTCGTCGAGGTCGAACTTGATCACGCCGCCGTCCGGCCCGCGTATTTCCATCGCCTCCAGATCGACGGTCAACGTCGCATTGGCGCCGCGCGAGGCGTCGTCCAGCAGTTTCTCCAGATCCTCGGGGCTGACCACGACCGGCAGGATGCCGTTCTTGAAGCAATTATTGTAGAAGATATCGGCAAAACTGGTCGAGATCACGCAGCGGATACCGAAATCGAGCAGTGCCCAGGGCGCGTGCTCGCGGCTCGATCCACAGCCGAAATTATCGCCGGCGACCAGGATTTGCGCCTTGCGGTAGGCCGGCTTGTTGAGCACGAAATCCGGATTGTCCGCCCCGTCGTCGAGATAGCGCATCTCCGCGAACAGGCCCTTGCCGAGCCCGGTGCGCTTTATCGTCTTCAGGTAATCCTTGGGGATGATCATGTCGGTATCGACATTGACGATCGGCATGGGCGCCGCGACGCCGGTGATCTTCGTGAACTTTTCCATGGCCCTGTTTCCTGTAATTACAGGTGCTTGCCTTACAGGAAACGGCCCCCGGGGAAAAGGCTTTTGAGGCCGAAGCCGCGGCGTGCGCTATGAACCGTCCTGCGCCAGCGCCTCCGCCTGATTTCGATGCCCGTGCATCTCGTAGCCGACGACGGTGACGGCCGGCGCGAGCGTGAGGATCACGAGACAGGCGGCCATGTCGATGCCGGAAAGCGAGGCGATGACGGCGAGCGCCACGACTGCTGCGGTCAGGATCAGCAGCCATATGTGGAACGGGTCGAAGCGCCGCACCAGGTAATAATAGAGCGCATAGATCGAGCCGAGGAAGATCCCGACCGGGACGGCAACGCAAAGCACGGTGGCGAGTGGGCCTATATGGGCCTTGTCCTGGATGAAATAGGCGGCGACATGCAGGCCCGCGCCGGTGGCGACGATGGCAGCGATGGTCACCATCTGGCCGTAGCCCCAGACGAAGGACCGTTTACGGTGAGCATGGAGGACCCGCCCCGACGGCAACATGTAATAGACCCACCATATGCCGAAGGTGAGCCCCATGCCGGCGATCGCGACCAATGCCGCGTCCATGCTCCAGCCCTCTTCCTCGACGGCTGCCGACAGCGTCGCCACCGTGCCGACCACTCCTTCGCCGAGCGCGATGATGGCAAACAGGCTGTAGCGCTCGGCGATGTGGTGGGGATGCCAGGGCGTGCCACCGCCCTTGCGCTCGGCGATCATCGGCCCGGCCAGTTCGATGAGAAGAAGGACGATGCCCATGCCCATGGAAACGGGGAGCGAGAAATCGAAGATGATCTGCGCCACCCAGCCGATCTGCGCGATCAGGACCGCGATCGCATATGTCAGGCAGGCATCGCGCCGGGCGGGATCCTGCCCGGCCGCGCGCAACCATTGCGACACCGGCGCCACGCGCATGACGACATAGCCCAGCACCATGACCGAATTGTCCAGATGCGCGCCATGCTCGATGGACGCGAACATTCGCGGCAGCCCGATCGCCAGCACCAGCACGCCGATCATCTGCACCATGGTGACGACCCGGTAGATCCAATCGTCCGTGTCGTAGGCGGAAGAAAACCAGGAAAAATTGATCCAGGCCCAGCAGATGGCGAAGCTGGCGAAGCCGAAGCCGAGAAGCGCCGCCATGTAATGGCCTTGCGCCAACCCGTGGGCGAGCTGGGAAGCGGCCTGGCCGAAAGCCATTGCGAAGGTCAGGTCGAAGAGCAGTTCGAGCGGCGTGGCAACGCGGTGCGCCTCGTGCGGATCGCGCCCGCCCATCCGCCGGAAATGGTGGTGGAGGGTTTCGGAGCCGGACGACGTGCTCGTCATGCAATGCCTTCGTCAGTGAGCCTCCGCCGACGATAGAGGACCGGCGTTTGACGTCAAGGCAAGGAGCGGAGCCGACGACCTGCTTTCCGGGCAGCGCGAAGCGATGGCCGGACGACCGGTTCAGTCGGAACGCACTTTCCGCAATCGCTTGAACCACGCGGCAATCTCTCCGACCGCGCCGCGCGGCAGGAACAAAAGCGCGCCCCCATAAAGCAACCCGAAAATGAGCTGGCTGTACTCGGCGTAGCTGCCCAGGTTTTGCGAAACCCAGATCAGGAGTACCGCGCCGATCATGGGTCCCCAAAGCGTACCGATGCCCCCGACGACGAGGATCGCCATCAACTGGATCATCACGCCGAGGTCAAAAAACGTGCCGTTGACGTAATTCAGGAAGTGCGCGTAGAGGCTGCCCGCCAGCGCCGCGAAGACGGCGCTAAGGACGAAAATCTGGATACGACAGCGGACGACATCCACACCCAACGCTCCGGCGGCGGCTTCGTGGGCGCCCAGAGCCCGCAGGGCCCGGCCGAAGCGGGAATCCACAATTCTGAACGAAAGCAGAAACAGCACGATCGCTATGCACCAGATGAGATAGTACATCTTGAGCCTGGTATCGAATGCGTATCCAAGAATGCTGAAATCCGGCACGCCGGGAATGCCGGTCAGCCCGCCGGTGACTTCGGTCCAGCGTGTACTGACGATGATGATGATCTGGGCGAAGGCAAGCGTGATCATGGCAAGGTAGTGCCCCCGCACACGCAGTATGGGAGCGCCTATGACGAATGCCACCAACCCCGTGCCGACGATGCCGGCAACCATCGCCGCCAGCGGCGACCAGCCATAATTGACCGTCAGGATCCCCGATCCATAGGCTCCCATCGCCATGAAGGCGTTGTGCCCGAATGAAATCTTGCCCGCATAGCCGACGAGAAGGTTGAGGCCGATCGCAACGATGGCGAAGAGACCGCCCAATGCCATGACGGTGACCGCCGAAGCGCTGCCGAAAAGCGGGAAGGCGATTGCGACGGCGATCAGCGCCATCACTCCGTGCGTGTTGGTGAGGTGCCAGGTCATATTTCTTCGTGCTGCAATTCGATCAGGGGCCGGAAAATTCCAGCGGGCCAGATCACCAAAAGGACGAATAATACGGCATAGGTGACAGCGTCGCCGTAGACGGAGGAAATGAAGGCCGTGCTGAGCGACTGAAGGATGCCGATCACCAGCCCGCCTACGATCGCTCCGCGTATGTTGCCCATGCCCCCGATGATCGCGGCCGCGAATCCGTTGAGCGTCATCGAGAGGCCGGTGTCGAACTGCGTGCTTATCAGGGGTGTGAACACGACGCCGCCGATCGCGCCGAGCAGTGCCGCGAGGCCAAACGACATCGCGACCATTTTCTCGACATTGATCCCCAGCCAGGCGGCGACGCGGCGATTGATCGCGGTCGCCTTCATGGCCTTGCCAAGCATGGTGCGGCCGAAAAAGCCCTGCAGCGCGATGACCACAAGGACGGTTACGACGAGGACCCACACAGCCTGGCTGCTCAGCGTGACCGATCCCATCTGGACCGATGGCAGTCCCCCGAACGCGGGAAAGGTCAGCGGATCGCGCCCGATGCCGAGCATCACGATATTCGGAACCACGGTGGCGACGGCAAACAACATGAACACATAGGTCCAGTCCTTCGCGCCGCGCCTCCACAAGGGTCGGATAACAAGCCGTTCGGCCAGCAGGCCGACAAGGACAGTCACGGCGACGCCGCCGACGATCGCGAGCGCCAGCGGGAAGCCGGCCTCTCCATAGAAATATGCCGTCGTCATGCCGCCAAGCATGACGAACTCACCCTGGGCAAAATTGATGATGCCGGTCGTGTTATAGACGATGCCCAGGCCAACCGCGTTGATGCCGTAGATCGCGCCGAATACGATACCGTTGACCAGCAGGACTGGTAACAAATCCATCATGACGGCGTTCCCGCGGATCCAAGATAACTCTCCTCGACCAGGACGAGGCCGCCCTGGCGCAGCTCGGCGCTCGACCCTTCCGTGGCGACCTGGCCGGTCCGAAACACGTAGCTTCTGCTGGTCAATTCAAGGGTGACATGCGCATCCTGCTCAACCATCAGGCATGCGAGACCTTCCGCGTGCAGTTGCCGCAACGTGGCGAGGATCTCGCCGAATATGATCGGCGCCAATCCGAATGATGGCTCGTCCAGCAAAAGAAGGCGCGGCCGGCTCATGAGCGCGCGACCGATCGCCAGCATCTGCTGCTCGCCGCCCGACAAGGTTGCCGCGAGCTGGCGGGCGCGCTGCCGCAGGATCGGGAACAGATCCAGTATCATCTCTTCATCCCGGACAATCAGTGCCCGCGGCGTGCCTCGGCGCTGGTACGCCCCCAGTTCCAGGTTCTCCATGACCGTCAAAGGCCCGAGCACCTGGCGGCCTTCGGGGACAATGGCGATGCCGCGGCCGACGCGCAGATGCTGCGGCAAATACGTGATATCCTCGCCGTCAAAAATGATGCTGCCGCCTTTGGGCCGCACCGCACCCGAAAGCGCCGTCAAAAGCGACGTCTTGCCGGCCCCGTTGGAACCGATCACGCCGACGAATTCATTGTGGTCGACCCGGATCGAAACACCCTTGAGTGCCTGGATCTGACCGTACGATACCTTCAGGTCCTTGATCTCAAGCACTACGCTCACCACTGCCGAGATAGGCTTCAATCACCTTGGGATTGCGACGCACTTCATCGGGGGTGCCGCCGGCCAGTTTCCGCCCGAAGCTGAGGACCGTGATCCGGTCGCAGATCTTCATGACCAGGCTCATGTCATGCTCTACCAGCACCAGCGTCTTGCCCTGCTCGCGAATGGCGAGAAGCAGGTCGGCAAGGCGCGACGTTTCGGAAGCGTCCAGACCGGACGCCGGCTCGTCGAGCAACATGACGCGGGGTTCGGTCACCAGGCCGCAAGCCAGTTGCAAGAGCCGCTGATGGCCTAGCGGCAAGGCGTCGGCAGGCGTTTCGGCCTGCGCCTCCAGGCCAACAAAGGCCAATGCCGTTCGCGCCGCTTCCTCGATGCGCCGCTCTTCCTCCCTTACCCTGGAAAGGCGCAACATGGCGGCAACCAGACCGGCGCTGCTGCGGGCGTGCCGCCCAACCATCACCGACGCCAGAACGGTCATCCCGTAAAACGGATGGATTTTCTGGAAGGTGCGCACCATCCCCAGATGCACCCTGGCATGAGGCGCAATACCCTCCATCGGCCGGCCATCGTAGAATATCCGGCCACCATTGCCGGGCATGACTCCCGTCAAGACATTGAAGAACGTCGATTTGCCGGCGCCGTTCGGGCCGATCAAGCCGGAGATCTGACCCGGCTCGACCGACAAATCAATCTTATCCAGAGCCGTGACGCCGCCAAACTTCTTCGTCAGGCCCTGGACTTCGATGAGTGATGTCACTTCGACACCAGTTCGACTTTTCCGTCCTTGATCTGTGCGACCACCACGCCTTCGACGCCGGCATGCTGGTCAGCGCTATAATTATAGCTGACGCCGAGAACGCCCTGGTGACCTTGAATGCTTTCGAGCGCGGCCTTCAGCTTAGCGCCGGTGACATCCGGACCTGCCCGCTTGATGCCTTCGGCCAGCAGCATGCCGATGTCGTAGTTCTGCGCGACCCACCACTGGGCCGGCTCCGGGTCCCTGTTGTATTTGGCCTTGAACGCGTCGCGGAACTGGGCGATCGCCTTGTAGCGCTCATCTTCCTTCGGAAACGTATCCCACACCGAGTATGGTACGGCCGCGAAATAGGTTCCCTCGACGGCCGCCGGCCCGCCGATCTGCATCAGCGCCGGTATTCCGGCGACGGGGAAGGTCGTGCTGCCGAAAACCTTGGCCGTGTAGCCGATTTCAGCCTTCTGCTTCAGGATCAGGCCGGCCGCGGGCCCCGCGCCCGTAACAAGAATCCAGTCGGCCTCGGCTGCCTTGAACTTGGAAAGCTGCGGGATGAAATTCTTGTCGGTGGCCGAGTTGTAGCTTTCGGCCGCGACTACCTTGAGCCCCTGCTTTTCCGCTTCGTCGGTCCACGCCTTGGCGAGCGTCCTCGCCCACACGTCGATCGCGCTCAGGATCGCAACCTGCTTTGCGCCTTGCTTCTTGATAAAGGCAATCGCTACCGGCGCTTCCTCACCCGGAGTAGGCGCGGTCGCAAACGAATAATCATGCTTCGTCGGCAGGATCGTCGAACACACCATGTCCACGACCTGCGCCTTCACCATCATGGGAGCCACGGCCTCGACGATATCGCTTCGCACCGGCCCGACGACGGCCAGCACTTTCTCTCCGTCGATGAGATTGACGGCCAGCGGAACGCCCTTGGTCGCGTCCGATTCGTCATTCATCTGGATGACTTCGATCGACCGGCCGTTCACGCCGCCGCTTTTGTTGATCTGGTCGATCGCCAGCATGAGGCCGTCACGTCCGCCAAGACCCATATTGGCGACATAACCGGACATCGACGTCAGCATGCCGATCTTGTACGGGCCGTCGGCGCCATACGCATTGAATCCCGCGACGCTCAGCGCAAGGCTCAGCGCCACCTGTGCAATCCTGCGAACCCTCATGTAATCTCTCCTCACCATGTTTCTCTGATTCCGCCGGTCACTTCCGGCTCCGCTGTTATCAGGACGTATCCCTGCCCGATGGCTGCGCAATGCCCGATCGCTGCGCGATGAATGAAATCGAAAGGCGGTCTGCTCGCTCCATCCGACCGTTCAGCGGGCTCACCGCGCAGGGCCGTCACAGGCCGGAATGTGGCTGCAAGGCTTGGCCGGTCACGTTGAAACGTTGAATGGTTGCCCGCCGTACCTCTTCACCGACGACGCGAGCGTAAACAGAAACGAAGGCTGCCCAATGCGCGAAGATCGCGTCGTCAAAACCGACGGCTCTATCGATTTGCATGGACGGGCCTGTCGGCACACGCTCCCCTGATATGCGCGGATCGACAGAAACTCCTCCGAACCCAATACCCTCCGAACCCAGTACCCTCCATTGAACTCAACCTATTCTATGAACGAAGCCTTCTCTCGGGAAAACTGGCCAAATGTTGATGGAATGCATCGGTAAATATGATGGAATATCCACCGTCAGGTTCACCCGCGCCGTTAGGTTGCGCCGACTGCTCGATCGAACAGGGGACCGCAACCGGTCAAATGTGGATGGCATCAAGGGAGGTGGCGCCTTGACGGCCTCATCCATCGCAATCCCTGCTGGATTCCATCACAACTTCGAGGTTTCGCTCGAGTGTGCGCTCATGCGAGTCTCCCGCCCGGCCGGGAACCGGCCGGCAGTTGGAGCCGCATGCGAGGAGAGTAGAACGATGCAGTCGGTGGTGTACAAGCAGATTCCGCGATGCTCGCGAGACCTTCTGGATCAGGTCGCTTCGTTTCCCGTGGCCGATCTGCATGAATCGCTGGGCGCGATCGAGGGGCGGCTGCGCCTCATGAGCCCGCGGATGCGCCCCATCGGCCCATCGCAGAAGGCGGTCGGCCAGGCGGTGACCTCCTACAATTACCCCGGCGACAATCTCATGATCCACGCCGCGCTCAACGTCGCCGAGCGTGGCGACATGCTTGTCCTGGTCAATGGCGGCGTGCCTCAAGGCGCGCTTTGGGGCGACGTCGCGGCGACTTACGCCATGGAGAAGGGGCTGGCCGGCGTCGTCGCCGACGGACCGGTGCGCGACACCGACGCATTGCGGGGAATGGGTTTCAAGGCGTGGTCCACTATCGTCTCTCCGGCCCATCCCGAAAAGCGCGGCCCCGGGTCGGTGAATATTCCTGTCGTGTGCGACGGCGTCAGGGTCGAACCCGGCGACATCATAGCGGCGGACGATGACGGTGTCCTCGTCATCCCGGTACGTCTCGCCGCCGAGACCATCGAACGCGCCCGTCGCCGCAACGATAGCGAGCACGATATCCGGCGGCAGATCAAGAGCGGCAAATCCCTGTTCGACATCCTCAATATGCAGAAGAACATGGACGCAGCCAGTATCGATGTCGTCGACGGGCTCTGGTCCGATCAAAGCGGCGGACTGGGGTGATGGAGCCACTGGAACTCGTCGGCGAGGCGATCAACCCGAAGGCGTTCTGGACGGCGATCGGAACCCGCCCGCTCGGCGCGACGATCGTCACGGCACAAACCGCCGAGGGGCCACGCGGCTTTCTCGGGCTGTCGTTCGCCCATGTGTCCGCCGATCCGCCGACCGTGCTCGTGTCGATAGGGCGCACGACCGGCGCGCTGGATGCCATACGCGGCAGCGAGGCGTTCGCCGTATGCGTTCTTCCCTCGGGTAGCGAAGCCATCGCGAAGGCATTCGGAGGAAAGGCGAGCGGCGACGAGCGCTTCGCTCCGTATGAATGGAACAGCCTCGTCACCGGCGCGCCCGTACTGGCATCGGCCGCGGCGGCGTTCGACTGCCGCGTGCGCACCCTCATCGACGAGGAACAGGCCGTCATCGCGGTCGGCCGCGTTGTCGGATTGAGAGTCACGTCCGGCTGCGGCGCAACGGTAGCCTATGGCGGTGGGTACCGGGACCTGTAACGGTCCCGTCCGCGAGCGCCCCTTCAGCCGGCCGTGGCGCTCCCGACGGCCTGATCCGCTCCGACGATCTTCGAAAGCACGCTGGTCATCGCCGCCAGTTCTTCCGCCGGCACGTTCCTGAGCAGCATCTCCTCGCACCGGCGCGCGTGCACCACGATCTCCTTCACCCGGATTTCGCCGGCCGCTGTCAGCCGGACACGATCCTGCGGGTCCACGACCAGGAGCCCGAGCGACACCAGCGATCCCAGCACGTTCTGGCTGGCATTGAAGTCCAGGAGGAGTTCCGGGAGCAGCGCCTCCAGCGTGCTGCCCGGATGCGCCGCGCAGGCACGCAGGAGACGCGCCTGCATGAGGCTAAGCCCGAGACCGGTCTTCTTGCGCTCCCTCTCGACCTCCGAGGCGATGGAGGAATAGGCCCTGATCATCAGGTTCGACAGAACCTCGTTCTTGCCGTCCACATGGGAGGTCAGCGCCGCCGGCGCCAGGATGGAAACGTCCGGATGCTCCGCCATCACGGCATAGCGACCCTTGGAGAATACGAGCGGCGCGCGATCGTAGCGCGAGAACGCTTCGACCTCCCCCAGAAGGATGAGGTGGTCGCCCCCTTCATAGGCACAGGTGCGACGGCATTCGAAAGTCGCGGCGACTTCATGCAGGAGGGGCGCGTCTCCCCGCCCCTTGGAATGCACGACGCTTTCGAACTTGTTCGGACCCGACTTGGCGAAATGCTGCGACAGCGCGATCTGGTCGTCGGCAAGGACGTTGACGGCAAAATGCTCGCAGGTTTCGAAGGCGGCGAAACTCTGGCTCTCCCTGCGGATGGACCAGAGCACAAGCGGAGGATCGAGCGAGACGGAGGTGAAGGAATTCGACGTCAGCCCGTAAGGGATGCCCTTCACAGTCGCGGTGATCACCGTGACCCCGGTCGCAAACTCCCCGAGAGTCCGCCGGAACCCGCCCCTATCCGCCGATGGGATGCCGCTCTCGAGAGGCGGTTTCATCTTGATCGTCCTCCATGCCGGCAGTCTTTGCCGCAATTCATCGCGTTGCTACCGTGACCCGTATCTGGATACCATCATCGGTTCTGTTCGACAGCTTTTCGAGCCACTCGCCAAATCGTGTACGAAGGCTGTCGAGCAGCCACTGGGTGGCAAGGCCAGGGGGCTCGTCGACGCGAAAGGCGGCGTAAAGCGGGAAAAGCAGCGGCCGATCCTGATAGATCGCCAGCTTGAGCTCGACCAGCCGCCCCGCCTCGATGTGCGGCCAGGCCAGATGTGTCGGCATCGTGCACCACCCGAAGCCCTGCAAGGCGAAGTCCAGACGGTTGATCTGATCGATGAAGCTCCAGGATTTCGTCCCCATCACGACGCCCCGGTAGCGCCGCGTTCGGTCGGTCAGCGCAAGCTGCACATGTTCCTCGAGATCCGACTGCGGGATCATGCCCGATATCGCCGCCAGCGGATGCTGCGCGGAGGCAACCACCGAGACCGGCAGGTTGCCGAGAAACTGGAGCTGGATGCCTGGAAGGCCTTCCTGAGCCGGCGAATAGATCGCCAGGCGCGCATTGCCCTCGAGCAGCGACTGTTCCGGCGCTCCCAGCCCTTCCGCGAACAACGTCACCGAGACAAGCGGATATTTGACGCGAAAGTCATCCAGGCATCCGATCAGGACTTCGTTGGGAAAGACCTGCTCGATCGCGAGGCTGATCTCGGGCTCGGCGACGGTGGCGATGCTTTTGGCGCGAGCGCGAAGCGCATTGGCGCCGCTGACGATGCGTTTGGCGTCGGCGAGGATGGCCTTGCCGGCGTTTGTGAGGCGAGGCAGCTTCTGTGACCGGTCGAACAGCTTCAGCTGAAGCGCTTCCTCCAGCGACTGGATCGACTGGCTGATCGCTGACTGAACCCGGTTGAGCTTCCGCGCGGCCGCGGAAAAGCTCCCCATCTCGGCTACGGTGATGAGGATCTGAAGCTGATCCAGCGTCATCCTGCTGAGCATGTCCGGGCTCCCTCCAAACTGTTGAGCCCGGTGATACATCGAACCGACGCCACGGGGAAGTTGCCGGCGACCACGAGGCCGGGCGATGCCATTCAACCGGGAGAGGCCCGATGGAATGCGCCTCGGGAGAGGAGCCGCCGCCATGCGCAGTCCCTCCTCAGTAGCCGTAGAGCCGCGCCGGGTTGTCGACGAGGATCGCCCGGCGATCGGCGTCCGTGTCGGTGCAGGCAAGCAGGAAATCAAGCAGGTCCGCATCGTCCGGCGCATGCTCGTTCAAATGCGTGGGATGCGGCCAGTCCGATGCCCACAGCAAGCGCTCGGTCGACTGCCGCGCCAGGGCGGCGGCAAGCGGAACCACGTCGGGATAGCCGGGTCCACCCACCTTGGATATGTGGTAGGCGCCAGACATCTTGACGTAGACGTTCTCCTGCGCCGCCAGTCTGAGGAGAGACCGGAACACGTCGTGGTCCGGCGAAACGGGCTGTGAGAAACGGCCCATATGGTCGATCACGACGGTGCCCCGAAGATCGGCGATCAGTTTCTCGTATTGCGGCAGTTCCATCCCGTCGAGTTGCACCTGGACGTGCCAGCCGCTGCCGGCGAGTCGATCGGCCATGATCGGCAATTCGCGCCATTCCATCACGCCCCCCCGCATCTGGTGGAAGCGGACGCCACGCGCGCCGCGCTTCCACAGGGCATCGAGTTCGGCGTCGGAGATCGATATCGGCACCGTCACGACGGCGCGCGCGTCGTCCCCGATCTCGTCGGCCGCATCGAGGATGCAGGAATTGTCGAAGCCGTAGGTGGCCGGCTGGACTAGGACCATTCGCTGGAGGCCAAGCCTCTGCTGGACCTTCCTGTAGGCCGGCAGCAGGAAGTCCGGCGGAAACAGCCACGCCTTGGCCGAGGGCTTGTAGGCGCTGTTGTAGAAATGCATGTGCGTGTCGCAAGCACCGTTTGGCGCCTTGAGGCGAGGAGTGGAGGTTGTCGACATCGTGGCTCCGGTTCTTCTGATCGACCGTCGGTCAGTTCGCGAGATTGCCGCTCAAGGTCGTGCTTTCATATTCGCGACGGAAGACGCCCTTGTCCTGTAGCCGCGGAACGACGTGATCGACGAAATCCTCGACGCTCTTGATGTTGGCCGCGGGCGTGATGTTGAATCCATGGCAGCCGCTTTCGCGCCAGAGCGTTTCCAGCTGGTCTGCCACCTGCTCCGGGGTACCGACGATCTGCAGCATGCCGGTGGAAGCGCCGAACACCATCGCGGCGTCGCGTACCGTGGCGTTTCCGTCGCCGGTAAGATTGGCGAGCATTTGCAGCATGCCGCGCGAAGCCTGGGTGTCGTTCTTGGCGAGAGGCTGGTCGAGGTCAAATTTGCTGAAATCGAGCCCGAGCGTACCCGACATACGGCTGAGCGCCGCATCGAGAGGGATGCGCTCGAGCATCTCGGCCTGTGTGCGCTTTGCCTCGGATTCCGTTGCGCCCAGTATGCACTGAATGCCGAACACTACTTTCGGCGTCTCGGCACGGCCGGCAGAGACGGCCGCATCGTCCAGCTTCTTGACGAAGCGCGTCATCTCGCTCAGGCGCGGCTGGATGGCGAAGACGACGTCCGCGTGCTTCATGGCAAATTGCATGCCGCGTCCCGACGAACCCGCCTGGAACAATACCGGCCGCCCCTGCGCAGAGGGCAAGGTCGGCGGGACTGCGTGACAGCTGAAATGCTCCCCCTCGAAGTCTATGACGTCCACCTTCTCCGGGTCGCCATAGATGCCTTTTTCCCTGTCGGCCTTGATCGCGCCGGGCTTGATGCCATTCCACAGCGCGTGGCAGATCTCCATGTATTCGTCGGCATGGTCGTACCTCTGGTCGTGCTCGAGCTGCGGCACGCCCAGCGCGCGATGCTCGCCGCGCAAATGGCCCGAGACGATGTTCCAGCCGGCCCGCCCTCCGCTCAGATAGTCGAGCGTGGAGAGCCGGCGGACCGTCATGTACGGATATGTACCCGACGTGGACAGGGTGACGGCGAGGCCAAGATGGGTCGTTTCCGCCAGCATGACCCCCGCCAGCGCCATCGGATCGTGGCAGGGCCAGCAGACTCCATAGCGGACGTAGTCGTCCAGGCTCTCCTTGTAGCGGTCGAAACCGCCGGGCGTGTCGGCGAAGAACATCGCGTCGAACCGTCCCCGTTCGAGCGTCCGCGCAAGCCGCTTCCAATGGTCGAAGGAAGCCAGGCCTTCAAGCCGCTCGTCCTCGGGATCGGCCCAGCTCATTATGCTGTGGTTGATCGAACTGTGCATGTTGAAGCTGATCAGATGCATCCGCTTGTTCATGGTCATCCCTCTGCTCGCCCGAGGCGCCATGGCGCTCCCCCGGCGTCGCGTTCGCGGAAAAGCTTCGGATCGTCCAGGTCGACGATTCTGTCGGAGCCCGCGCAGCCGACATCGGTCCACCCCATCTGACCCATCGCCAGGCTCAATTCCTGCCGGTAGATGTCGAGTACCTTGCAGGCGCCCGCCTCGCCGCCGGCGGCGACGCCGAACATGGCGGGCCGGCCGAAGAACGCCGCCTTGGCGCCCAGGCACAAAGCCTTGGCGATGTCGGCCCCGCGCCGCACGCCACTGTCGACCAAAAGCTCCATCTTGTGGCCGACCGCGTCGACGATAAGCGGAAGCATATCGAGCGGCGCCGGCGCGCTGTCGAGCTGGCGGCCGCCATGGTTTGAAACCAGCAGGCCGTCGGCACCGAGATCCATGCACATGCGCGCATCGTCAGGATGCAGGATTCCCTTGACCGCCAACGGACCAGGCCAGGCCTTGCGCACCGCGCGCAGCACGTCCCAGGTCTGGCCAGGCGCAGGTGTCTGGCTGCCGTAGAGATCGGCGATCGCGCTCGCGTCGGCACCCTCCTCGGCATAGGGGCGCCAGTTCTCCATCATCGGAATGCCGCCATGCCTGAGATAATTGTATGTCCAGGCGGGACGGCTGAGCCCCTGCAGGATCACGCCCGGAGTCATCTTCATCGGCCGCTTGAAGCCGTTACGGATATTGCGCTCGCGCTTGCCCATGACCGGCGTGTCGACGGTCAGGATAAGCACCTTGACGTCGAGTGCCTTGGCCCTCCGGACCAGGTCGGCAGTGATCTGCGGATCGCGCGTCCCGTAGATCTGGAACCAGGTCGTCCTGGGGCCGGCGGCAACGGCCGCCTCGATCGAATCGCAGCTGGCGCTCGACATGATGTAGGGCAGGTCGAACTTCGCAGCCGCGCGCGCCAGCATCAAATCCGCACCGGGCCGGAAGAAGCCGGCGATGCCCATGGGACAGATCCCGAAAGGCGAGGAGTACTCCTGGCCGAAGAGGACGGCGCGCTGGTGACGCTTTTCCACGTCGACCAGGTAGCGGGGGACAAGTCGATAGCGCTGGAAGGCTTCCCGATTGCGGATCAGGCAGTCCTCGCCGTCGACGCCGCCGTCGATGAAATCATAGGCGATCCGCGGGAGATATCCTCGCGCAAGCATCGCCATGTCGTCTATATTGATCGCGCTCTCGATGCCCATGATGCCACGCAATTCGATTTCCGGATGCTCGCCAGCACCTCCGGACAATCTTCTATCCATCAATGTATGAGATAGGGAGCGCGTTTATTCTGATAAATATTATCGCAACAGAAGATACATCGACCGTAAGCGCGACCTTCGCGGCGGCCTCTGGGAGCGTGGACCCAGCGGAGCCCAGCCGCGCAGGCGGTGATACAGGCGTGAGCGGAAAATCTACACTACGTCGAGCACGATCTTGCCTATATGCTCGCCGGCTTCCATGCGCTCATGCGCTCGCCAGGCTTCCTTGAGCGGGAAGATCATGTCCATGACCGGCGCGACCTGTCGCGTCGCCAGCAGCGGCCAGACCTTCTGCTCGAGCGCGGCGGCGACCTCGCCCTTGAATCCGACCGTGCGAGGCCTGAGCGTCGAGCCGGTATGGACGAGCCGCTTCATCATCAGCTTCCTGAAATCGGCAGTCGCCTTCGGGCCGTCGAGGAAGGCGATCTGGACGATGCGCCCGTTTACCGCCGCGGCGGTATAGTTGCGGTCGATATAATCGCCGCCGACCATATCGAGGATGACGTCGACGCCTTCGCCGCCGGTCGCTTCTTTCACGGCCGAAACAAAGTCCTCCTCCCGGTAGTTGACCGCGCGGTCGGCGCCGATTCTCAGGCAGGCTTCGCATTTATCCGCCGAACCGGCGGTGGTGATGACGTAGGCGCCGAACGCCTTGGCAAGCTGGATCGCCGTCGTGCCGATACCTGACGTGCCGCCATGGACGAGGAAGCGTTCGCCCTCCTTGAGCGCGCCGCGCTCGAAGACGTTGTGCCAGACGGTGAAGAAGGTTTCAGGCAGCGCGGCGGCTTCCGTGAAGGTGAAGCCGGCCGGCAGCGGCAGGGCGTTCGAGCCGTGCACCGCGACATATTCGGCATAGCCGCCGCCGGCGGTCAGCGCCACGACGAGATCGCCGACGCGCCATCTGGCGGTGCCGACGCCTAGCGCTGCCACCTCGCCCGAGACTTCGAGGCCCGGCAGGTCGGAGGCATCTGACGGCGGCGGATAGGCGCCCTGCCGCTGCAGCACGTCCGGCCGGTTGACGCCGGCGGCGCGCACCCTGATGAGGATCTGACCAGGCGCCGGTTCGGGCACGTCGCGCCGCTCCGGCTTCAGCACCAGCGGGCCGCCGGGCTGGGTGATCGCGATTGCAGTCATCTTCGCGGGGATCGTTCCGGTCATGCTATCTCAACTTCCTCCGGCAATACTCGACGAACCGAGGTTTGCGTCCGGTACCTAACGCCCTCTATGGTGCGATGTATGTAGCCAATCGGGTTGGACAAGCAAGGCAAAGGGAGGAATTGCATGAGCATGTTCGACGAGGAAGCTCCCCGGAAAAAGAAGACCCACGAAATCGGCCAGGACCTTTCGCTGCTGTCGGTCGACGAGCTTTCCGAACGCATCGAACAGCTGAAGGAGGAAATCCTGCGGCTGGAGGCCGAGCGGGCCGCGAAGGACGCGACGCGAAGCGCGGCCGACGCGCTTTTCAGAAAGGCTTGAGCGCTTGCGGCGCATGGGTCGTTACCGTCTCGAAACGGCCGTAAATCTGATGGCACCCGGTTCCGCTTAACGGAGTCCCTGACAATCCGATGTTCGCTTCTTTCGGTCCCATCCTTGCCCTGCTGCGCGGAACGGCGTTCCTGCTGCTCGCCTCGGGCCTGCTCAGCCTTCTCCTGCCGCTGCGCGGCCAGGCGGAGGGCTTTTCCACGGCCGCGCTCGGCCTGCTCGGCACCGCGTGGGCGGGCGGCTTCGTCGCCGGCTGCTACTTCGCACCCAGGCTGGTGCGCAATGTCGGCCATGTGCGCGCCTTCGGCACCTTCTCCGCCGTCGGCGCCATCATCGCGCTTTTGACCGGCCTCTTCATCGACCCCTATGTCTGGATTGGGCTTAGAATCGTCACCGGCTTCACCATGGCCGGCTCCTTCATGGTCATCGAAAGCTGGCTGAACGAGCGCGCCACCAACGAAAACCGCGGCACCGTCTTCGGCCTCTACATGATGGTGACCTACGCCGCGATCATGGCCGGCCAGATGATCGTCGCCGCCGGCGACATTCGCTCCGCCTCGCTCTTCATGGTGACGGGCATCTTCTTTTGCCTGTCGCTGATCCCGACCGCCATCTCCACCCAGGCGACGCCGGCGCCCCTGAAGGAAGTGTCGCTCGACCTGCGGAAGCTCTACTCCAACTCGCCCGTGGCGCTGATCGGCTGCCTCCTGATCGGCATCGCCAATGGCGCCTGGGGCACGCTCGGCGCGGTGTTCGGCGCCCGCATCGGCATGCCGACCTTCGAGATCGCGCTGATGATGAGCCTGGTGGTGATCGCAGGCGCGGTGATGCAGCTTCCGGCCGGCCGCGTCTCCGACCGCACGGACCGCCGCTTCGTCATGGCGGCCGCGGGCGCATGTGCCGCGCTGATCGGCGTTCTCATCTTCCTGTTCGAACCGCGTCAAGGCGGCGTGATCCTCGTCATGACCGCCTGCTATGGCGGGTTAGCCTATATCCTCTATTCGCTGGCGGTCGCGCACGCCAACGACCACGCAAGCTCTGGGGATTTCATCAAGGTCTCAAGCGGGCTTCTGCTGCTCTACGGATTCGGGACGATGATCGGACCGCTGCTCGGGGCGGCGCTGATGGCCTATCTGAGGCCCGAGAGCCTGTTCCTCGCCACAGCGCTCGCCCATGCGTGCCTTGCCGGCTACACCGTGCTGCGCATCAAGAGCCGCGCGCCGATCCCGGTCGAGAAGCGGGAAGCCTTCCAGACCGTCCCCGCCGAGCGGGCGACGACCCCGCAGGCCGTGCATCTCGACCCGCGCGTGGATCCCGACGACAGCGAGGACAAACCGGACAAAAAGGAACCGGCCGCCGCCTGATCGGGCGACGGCCGGCTCGATTGTTTCAGCTATCCTCTGCCGATCACTTCATGGTCGGCATGGCGAACTCGGCACCCTCTTTCACACCTGACGGCCAGCGCGAGGTGATCGTCTTGGTCTTGGTGTAGAAGCGTACCGAATCCGGGCCGTACTGGTTGAGATCGCCGAAGCCCGACCGCTTCCAGCCGCCGAACGTGTAATAGGAGACCGGCACCGGGATCGGCACGTTGATGCCGACCATGCCGACATTGACTCTGGCTGCGAACTCGCGCGCGGCGTCGCCGTCGCGGGTGAAGATGGCGACGCCGTTGCCGTATTCATGCTCGGAGGGAAGCCGTACGGCCTCCTCGAAATCATGGGCGCGCACGACCGACAGCACCGGGCCGAAGATCTCTTCCTTGTAGATGCGCATGTCCGGCGTCACTTCGTCGAACAGGCAGCCGCCCATGTAGTAGCCGTTCTCGTAGCCCTGCATCTTGAAGCCGCGCCCGTCGACCTTGAGCTTGGCCCCTTCCTTGACGCCGATATCGACGTAGTTCTTCACGCGCTCCAGCGCCTGCGCCGTCACCAGCGGGCCGAAATCGGCGGCCGGATCGGTGGACGGACCGATCTTCAGGCTTTCCACGCGCGGAATGAGCTTCTCGACCAGCTTGTCGGCGGTCGCCTTGCCGACCGGAACGGCGACCGACACCGCCATGCAGCGCTCGCCCGCCGCGCCGTAGCCGGAGCCGATCAGCGCGTCGACCGCCTGGTCCATGTCGGCGTCGGGCATCACGATCATGTGGTTCTTGGCGCCGCCGAAGCACTGCACCCGCTTGCCCGTCGCACAGCCGCGCGCATAGATATATTCGGCGATCGAGGAGGAGCCCACGAAGGCGACCGCCTTGATGTCCGCGTCGTCGAGGATGGCGTCGACCGCTTCCTTGTCGCCGTTGACGACGTTGAGGATGCCGGCCGGAAGACCCGCCTCGACCATCAGTTCGGCGAGTTTCATCGGCACGCCCGGATCGCGCTCCGACGGCTTCAGGATGAAGGCGTTGCCGCAGGCGATCGCCGGCGCGAATTTCCACATCGGGATCATGGCCGGGAAGTTGAACGGCGTGATGCCGGCGACGACGCCGAGCGGCTGCCTGACCGAATAAAGGTCGATGCCGGGGCCGGCGCCCTCGGTGAACTCGCCCTTCATGAGATGTGGGATGCCGATCGCGAATTCCACCACCTCGACGCCGCGCAATATGTCACCCTTGGCGTCGGGGATGGTCTTGCCGTGCTCGCGGGCGAGAAGCTCGGCCAACGCCTCGTTGTCACGCGCCACCAGTTCGAGGAATTTCATCAGGACGCGCACGCGCCGCTGCGGGTTGGTGGCGGCCCAGGCCGGCTGCGCCGCCTTGGCGTTCTCGACCGCCTTGCGCAGTTCCGCCGCCGAGGCGAGCGCCACTTTCGAGCGCACGGTGCCGTCCATCGGCTGGAGGACGTCGGCCGTGCGGCCGCTGGTGCCGGCGACATGCTTGCCGCCGATAAAATGACCCATCGTTTCCATGATCTGCTCCCTGTGGATATCTGTGGCCATTGTCCTGCTTTGCGTCGATCATTGCAACGCGCGCGAAACCGCATCCGGTGTGCATGTATTCGCTATCTGGGGCCATTGCACTTTATTTTTTGCAACCCTCGCGCTACATTCCACGCTGGAGGGGTAGCGATGAACTGGGACGACGTTCGCATATTTCTCGCGGTCGCGCGCTCGGGGCAGATCCTCGGCGCGGCGCGGCGGCTCGGTCTCAACCACGCGACCGTCTCGCGCCGCATCGCCTCGCTGGAGGAAGCGCTCAACGCGAAACTGTTCAGGCGCCTCACCACCGGCTCGGAACTGACGCCGGCGGGAGAACGCTTCCTCGAGCGCGCTGAGCATATGGAGGCCGAACTGATCGTCGCGCGCGCCGACATCGCCGGCGAGGGCGGCGAGGTATCCGGGACCGTGCGCATCGGCGCGCCGGACGGTTTCGGGGTCGCCTTCCTGGCCCCACGCCTCGGGGCGCTGGCGGCACGCCATCCGGAGCTTACCGTGCAGTTGGTGCCGGTGCCGCGCTCCTTCTCGCTGTCACGGCGGGAGGCAGATATCGCCATCACCGTCGAGCGTCCGGCGGAAGGCCGGCTGGTCGCCGGCAAGCTCGTCGACTACACGCTCGGCCTCTATGCCTCCCGCGCCTATGTCGAGGAGATGGGCATGCCCCGAACGCCGGCGGAACTCGCCCACCATCGCCTCGTCGGCTACGTCCCCGACCTGACCTTCAGCCCGTCCCTCGACTACGCAGGCGAATTTTCAGCGGACTGGGATTCGCATTTCGAGATTTCCTCCTCGCTCGGCCAGGCCGAGGCGGTGCGCTCCGGCGCCGGTATCGGCATCCTGCACACCTTCATCGCCCGCGCGCTCCCGGACCTTGTCCATGTACCGGTGGCAAAGCCGATCCGCCGTGCCTACTGGCTCGTCTATCACGAATCGGTCAGGCCGCTCCGGCGCATCCAGGCCGTCGCCGGCTTCATCGGCGAGGCGGTGGAACGGGAGCGCGGCCTCTTCGCCTGACCTGCGGCCTACAGACCGGCTTCGCCGGAAAGGTCGCGCCGGGCCTTCTCCAGCTCCTCGGCGTAACGCCGGAGAAGATGGCCTTCCGTCAAAAGCCCGACGACGGTGCGGTCGTATTTATCGCTTACCACCGCCAGTTCCTCGCTGCCCGACGCGGTGAACGCCTGGGCCGCGATCTTGACGTTCATCGACGGCAGCAGGACCGTATCCTTGAACTGCGCCAGTTCGCGCACCGGCGTGCCCTTTTCCGCGTCGGCGTCCGCCTGGTCGGCATGGATTTCCGCCACGATCAATATGCCGGCATAGTGCTGGTCGGAATCGACGGCGATGACGCGCTGGGCGGAACCGAGTGGAAACAGCTTGCGGAATTCCGCCACCGGCGTGTCGGCATCGACGGTGCGCACGTCCTTGCGCATCATCAAACCCACGGTCAGCGACCGCATCCAGCCGACATCGTTGGCACTGCGGATCGTCTCGCCGCGTAGGTGCAGGCGCCAGGTCGAGAACGAGTAGCCGAACCCCTCGCGCACCACCATCGCCGACAGGATCGAAGCGGCCAGCACGACGCCGGTCAGCGTCAGGTCGCCGCTCGATTCGAGCGCCAGGAAAGTCATGGTCAGCGGACCGCCAACGACGCCGACCGCCAGCGACGTCATGCCGATGACGCCCGCCACGCCCGGATCGATGCCGGTCTGGGGCGATACGATCGCCATCGCCGCCGCAAACAGCTTGCCCAGCAGCACGCCGAGGAAAAGCGAGGCGAAGAACAGGCCGCCGCGGAAGCCCGAGCCCAGCGAGATCGCCGATGCGGCAAGCTTCATGACAAAGACGCTGGCGACGACCGTCAGGCCGTAATTCATGGCCATCTGCAACTGGAATGCGCCATGGCCGGAAGAAAGGACCTGCGGGGTGCCGAGCGCCAGAAGCCCGACCAGGCAGCCGCCGATGGCCGGCCTCAACGTCGCGTCGATCGACAGGCTGGAGAAGGCGCGCTCGACGAGCGTCACGAAATGCATGATGGCGATGGAGACACCTCCGCCGATGAGGCCGAGAAGCAGATAGGGCAGATATTGCTCCGGCGTCATGTGCGGCACGGATCCCAGATGGATCGGGAATTGCTGTGCCTTCAACAGGTCGGCGGTGACCGACCCCATGAGTGCCGCGGCCAGAACCGGCGCGACGTTGACGATCGTATAGACACCGATGATGAGCTCGAAGCCGTAGAACGCGCCGGTGAGCGGCGCGTCGAAGGCCGCCGCGATCGCGGCGGCCGCTCCGCAGCCGACCAGCATGCGCACGTCGTTGCGGCGCAATCCGAGGCTGCGGCCGATGCGTGAGGCAACGCCGGACCCCATCTGCGTGTATCCCGCTTCAAGTCCGACCGACGCGCCGAAGCCACTGGAGACGATGGTCTGGAAGGCGATGATAAGACTGTCGGTCAAGGACAGGCGTCCGCCGTGGAGGGCGTTGGCCTCGATGGGGTCGATCGGCGTACGGTATTTACGGTAGCGCAGCCAGGCAATGCTGACGCCCATGATGACGCCGCCGATCAGCGGCACGAAGGCGTGGCGCGGATCGAAGAGCGCGAACATGCTGGAAAGACGCGCACCCTTCGGCAAATCGTAGAGATACCAGTGCATCTCCTGCACGATCCAGCCCATCCCCCACACCAGCACGCCGGAGATGATACCGACGCAGCACGACAGAAGGACGATGAAAAGGCCCGGCGCCTTGAATGCTCCGAACAGGTGCTTGGCGCCGGCCAGCATTTGCGGCCGGTTGACGAAATGGAGGCTTTCGATTGCCACGGAAGGATATCCTGATCTCGCCGGTCCGCCGCGGCCCTCCGCCTCCGGCCCGCAACTGCCCGCTCTGCCGATGCCCCGTCGCAGGGCTTCGACTTCCGGTCCAAGGTAATAGCGGCATTTTGTTGACGTTTTTTTACGTCGTGGCGCGTTTAAAGCGCATCGCGATCTTTCAGATTCGCTCAGTGCGCCTAGCTTCTTGATTTTTGTGCATGCCTCTATCCCGAAACCGGAGCCACTTTCGGAAGACACGCTTCAGCGCGTTCCCACGGCGGCAACCTATTCCGCATCCGGTTGCCGCTCGGGCGCGGCGCGGGCGAAAGCGTCGAGCGCCTGCGCCTCCTCGAAGATACGCATGACGGCCGGATAGGGCGAAAGATCGAAGGCGAAGCGTTTGGCGTTGAAGATTTGCGGCACGAGGCAGATATCCGCCAATGTGGGGATATCGCCATGGCATAAGCGCCCGGTCTCCGGTTCGACCGTCAATCGTGCTTCCAGCGCGTCGAAGCAGTCTTTCAGCCAGCGATGATACCATGCCGTGCGCGCCGCCTCGTCCAGACCGAGTTCGGCCTTGAGATATTTCAGGACACGCAGATTGTTGAGCGGATGCGTGTCGGCGGCGACGATTGCCGCCAGCGAACGGACGCGGGCGCGCCCGGCAGGCGTGGCGGGCAGCACGCGCGGCGTGTCGGGATAGACCTCTTCCAGATATTCGATGATGGCGACCGATTGCGTGACGAGCACGTCGCCGTCGGCGAGCGCGGGCACGAAACCCTGCGGATTGATGCCGAGATAATCCGGCGAACGCTGCTCACCCTTCACCAGATGATGCGACTGCTGCCGATAGGGCAGGCCCTTCAGATTGAGCGCGATGCGAACCCGGTAGGAGGCGCTCGAACGGAAATAATCGTGCAGCAGGAGCGCCATCGGTCTCCCTCCCTATTCGGCCGGCCCGATCGTCAGCTTGACCGGTTCCAGCCCGTCGATCGTACCTTCAAGCACGTCGCCGGCCACCACCGGCCCGACGCCGGCCGGCGTTCCGGTGAAAATCAGGTCGCCGGGCATCAGGTGATAATAGCGCGAAAGATGCGAGATCAGTTCGTCGATCTTCCAGACGAGGTCGTCGAGATGGGCATCCTGGCGAATTTCGCCGTTCACCTTGAGCACAATGCGCCGTCCGTCCAGCGACGGCACGGACCCCGCCGGTGTGATCGGCCCGAGCACCGCGCCGTTCTCGAAGGCCTTGCCGAAATCCCACGGACGGCGCTTGTCCTTGCCTTCCTGTTGCAGGTCGCGGCGCGTCATGTCGAGGCCACAGGCATAGCCGTAGACGACCGACTGCGCCGCTTCCGTGCCAATGCGGAACGCCGGCTCGCCGATCGCGACCACCAGTTCCATCTCGTGATGCAGGTCGCGCGTGCCAGGCGCATAGGGCACCGCCGCGCCGCTATGGGCCATGCCGATGGTGGGCTTCAGGAAATAGAACGGCGCCTCGCGATCCACCTCGTTGCCCATCTCCTTCGCGTGTTCGACATAGTTGCGTCCGACACAGAAGATGCGCGCGACGGGGAAAAGCCTGTCTTCCCCGACCACGGCGAGCGTGGCCTGCGGCTGCGGAGGAAAAAGATATTCACTGGCCATGGGAGGCGCCTCAAAAATGTGTGATCGGGGCTCTTTTCACAGGCTGGCCGTCCGGCGTCAACGGGGCGTGTTGCACGGCTTCGTGCGCCACTGCCTGCCGGGCACGGCTTCCCGGGCAGCGAGCCTGAGATGCGCCCCATCCGTCTACGGATTCAACCTCTATTGCCGGAATGAATGCACGCGATTGCGGTATCATGGCTGTGTGCAAAATTCGGGAGAAGAAAACTCCAACCGAAACCGGCGCTTAACGTTGCCGCTATCATTGAGCCAGGCAATCATTGATTGATTTCTTTTGACATTCGTTTCCCATTCGAAATAATGCCAATACGCTTTCGAAAAGTATCGAATACCGCGCCGCATGAGGGCTTGGGAGGGATTTCAGTGGACGCACGCCCCATCCATGACATCTTCATCATCGGCGGCGGCATCAATGGCTGCGGGATCGCGCGCGACGCGGCCGGGCGCGGCTACTCGGTCTTCCTGGCGGAGATGAACGACCTGGCGAGCGGCACGTCTTCCGGCTCGACCAAGCTCATCCATGGCGGCCTGCGCTATCTCGAATTCTACGAATTCCGCCTGGTGCGGGAAGCCTTGAGGGAGCGCGAGGTGCTGTGGGCCAACGCGCCGCATATCATCTGGCCGATGCGCTTCGTGCTTCCCTATCAGAAAGGGCTGCGCCCCGCTTGGTTGTTGCGGCTCGGCCTGTTCCTCTACGACCATCTCGGCGGCCGCAGGCTTTTGCCGCCGACCCGCACGCTCGACATGCGGCGGGACCCGGCGGGCAAGCCGCTGAAGAAGCTGTTCTCGAAGGCCTTCGAATATTCGGATTGCTGGGTGAATGATGCCCGCATGGTCGCCCTCGTCGCGCGCGACGCCGCCGACCGTGGCGCCGTCATCCGCACGCGCGTCAAGGTCACGGGCGCACGCCGGGAGAACGGACTGTGGCATCTCACGATCCTCGACACCTTGACGGGCGGTGAGACGGAGGAGCATGCGCGCCTGCTGGTCAACGCCGCCGGTCCCTGGGTCGACACGGTGCTGGTCGAAACCCTCGGCCGCGACAATGTCCACAATGTCCGGCTCGTCCAGGGCAGCCACATCGTCATCCGCAGGAAGTTCGAGGACCCGCGTGCCTATTTCTTCCAGAACAGGGACGGCCGCATCATCTTCGCCATTCCCTACGAGGAGGATTTCACGCTGATCGGCACGACCGACCGGGATTATCACAGCGATCCCCACGAGGCGAAGATCAGCGATGCGGAGATCGACTATCTCTGCGCGGCGGCCAGCGAATATTTCGCCGAACCCGTCAGGCGCGACGACATTGTCTGGACCTATTCCGCCGTCCGCCCGCTTTTCGACGACGGCGCCTCGAAGGCGCAGGAAGCGACGCGCGACTATGTCATCAAGGCGGATGCGCCGAAAGGCGAGGCGCCCCTCGTCAACAGTTTCGGCGGCAAGATCACGACCTTCCGCAGGTTGTCGGAAACAGTCGTGGAAAAAATCGGCGAGCGCCTTGGCGCGCGCGGGAAACCGTGGACGGCCGATGCACCGCTTCCCGGCGGCGATTTCCCGCCGACCAGGTTCGACGCGGAAGTGTCCAAGCTCGAGGCCGACTATCCGTTCCTCGACCGCGTGCATGCGCGACGCCTGATCAGGCTTTACGGCACAAGGGCGCGGAAGATTCTCGGCCCCGCCAAGTCGGAGCAGGACCTTGGACGCTGCTTCGGCGCCGATCTCTACGAAGCCGAGATACGCTATCTCATGCGGGAAGAATGGGCGCTGACGGCCGAGGATGTATTATGGCGACGTACCAAGCGGGGGCTGAGGCTTTCCGCAGAGGAGGCCACGGCGCTGTCTGATTTCATGCGCGACGAAGCCGGGCGCAGCGACTTGCTTCCGCAAGCACCGGGAACCGCCACCCTTCCGTGAAACGCCGGCACCGCGCTCTCACGAGCTTACCCGCCCGGCACGATCCGCCTGCAACATGGTCCGGAAAAGCGGACCCGGCTTGCCGAAAAGACCACGCTCGAACAAGGAGACAGGAGCATGATGCGGTTCGGTCCGGCCATTAAAGGTCGAGCACCAGCCGCTCGGGGTCTTCGAGGCTCTCCTTGACGCGCACCAGGAATGTCACCGCTTCCTTGCCGTCGACGATGCGGTGGTCGTAGGAAAGCGCCAGATACATCATCGGCCGGATGACGATTTGGCCACCCACGGCCATCGGCCGCTCCTGGATCTTGTGCATGCCGAGAATGCCGGATTGCGGCGCGTTCAGGATCGGCGTCGACATCAGCGAGCCATAGACGCCGCCGTTGGAGATGGTGAAAGTGCCGCCTTGCATGTCGGCGACCGACAGCTTGCCGTCGCGCGCAGCCAGGCCCAGCCGGCCGATTTCCTTCTCGATCTCAGCGATGGTCATCTGGTCGGCGTCGCGCACCACCGGCACGACGAGGCCGCGGTCGGTACCGACCGCCACGCCGATATGACAATAATTCTTGTAGATGATGTCGGTGCCGTCGATCTCGGCGTTGACGTTGGGAATTTCCTTCAGCGCGTGGGTGACCGCCTTGGTGAAGAAGCCCATGAAGCCGAGCTTCACGCCGTGCTTCTTCTCGAAGATGTCCTTGTATTTCGTGCGCAGCGCCATGACCGCGCCCATGTCGACCTCGTTGAAGGTCGTCAGCATGGCGGCGACGCTCTGCGCCTCCTTCAGCCGCCGCGCGATGGTCTGGCGGAGCTTGGTCATGCGCACGCGCTCTTCCCGGGCCTGGTCATCGGCGGGTGAAGGTGCCCGCGCGGCGCGCGGCGCGTCGGCGGGCTGCGAGGCGGCACCCTTCGACAGGGCCTCCAGCACATCCGCCTTCAGGATCTGCCCGCGCTTGCCCGAGCCTTCCACCTGACCGGCGGAGACGTTCTTCTCCGCCATCATCTTGGCGGCGGAGGGTGCGGGCGGCATGGCGCGCCCCTCGATCGGCTCCTGGCCGGCGATCTTGGCTGTCTTGGCGGCCGCTTCGCCCGTGGATGCCGCTGGCGCTGGCACAGCCGCTTGCGACTTTTCCTCGACCGGCTTTGCCGGCTCGGCCTTTTTAGCCGGCGCGGCCTTGCCGCCTCCTTCAGCGATCGAGCCGAGCAGTGCTCCGACCTCTACCGTCTCGCCCTCCTTGACCGCGATTTCGGCAAGCGTCCCGGCAAAAGGCGCCGGCACCTCGATCGTCACCTTGTCGGTCTCGAGTTCGACCAGCGGCTCGTCCACGGCGATCGGGTCGCCCGCCGCCTTGAACCATTTGCCGATGGTGGCCTCCGTGACGGACTCGCCGAGGGCTGGAACGCGGATTTCAGTGGTCATTGAGGTTTCCCCGTTGCCTTGGGTTGTTTGATCAGCCGAGCGCGTCTTCGAGGAAGGCCTCGAGTTGCGCACGGTGTTTGGACATCAGGCCGGTCGCGGGCGATGCCGCCGCAGGACGGCCGGTATAGCGCACGCGCTGATGCTTGGCGTCGATATGGGCGAGCACCCATTCGAGATACGGGTCGATGAAGGACCAGGCGCCCATGTTCTTCGGCTCCTCCTGGCACCAGAGCATCTCCGCGTTGCGGAAGCGCGACAATTCGTTGATGAGCGCCTTCGCCGGGAACGGATAGAGTTGCTCGACGCGCAAGAGGTAGATGTCGTTGATGCCGCGTTTCTCGCGTTCCTCGTAGAGGTCGTAATAGACCTTGCCCGAGCACAGCACCACGCGGCGGATCTTGGAATCCTTGACGAGCTTGATCGGCTCGTTGCCGAGATATTGCGCGTCGTCCCACAAAAGCCGGTGGAAGGAGCTTTCGCCCGACAATTCGGCAAGCGTCGATATCGCCTTCTTGTGCCGAAGCAGCGATTTCGGCGTCATCAGGATGAGCGGCTTGCGGAAGTCGCGCTTCAACTGCCGGCGCAGGATGTGGAAATAGTTCGCCGGCGTCGTGCAATTGGCGACCTGCATGTTGTCTTCGGCGCAAAGTTGCAGAAAGCGCTCAAGCCTCGCCGAGGAGTGCTCCGGACCCTGCCCTTCATAGCCGTGCGGCAACAGGCAGACCAGCCCCGACATCCTGAGCCACTTGCGCTCGCCCGACGAGATGAACTGGTCGAAAAGGACCTGCGCCCCGTTAGCGAAATCGCCGAACTGCGCTTCCCAGAGCGTCAGCGCGCGCGGCTCGGCAAGCGAGAAGCCGTATTCGAAGCCGAGCACCGCCTCTTCCGAAAGCATGGAATTGACGACTTCGTAATTCGCCTGCGCCGGCGAGAGGTTGTTGAGGGGGATATAACGGGCCTCGTCCTTCTGGTCGTAAAGCACCGAATGGCGCTGCGAGAAGGTGCCGCGCTCGGAATCCTGGCCGGAAAGGCGGATCGGGTTCCCTTCCATCAGGATCGACCCGAACGCCAGCGCCTCGCCCGTCGACCAGTCGATGCCTTCGCCCGTCTCGATCATCTTCGCCCGGTGTTCGAGAAACCGCACGATCGTCCTGTGCGCCTCGAAATCCTTGGGGATTTCGGTCAGCTTGCGGCCGATCTCCTTCAGCGTCCTGGCCGGCACGGCGGTCTTGCCGCGCCGCTGCTCGTCCTCGTTGTCGGCCTTACGGAGGCCGGCCCATGCGCCGTCGAGCCAGTCGGCCTTGTTGGGCATGTACGACTGGCCCGTTTCCCACTCGCCATCGAGGAGAGAGCGCCATTCGGCCTTCATCCGGTCGAATTCTTCCTGGGTGATGAGTTGTTCGGCAATCAGCTTCTCGCCGTAGAGTTGCAGCGTCGTCCTGTGCGTCCGTATCTCACGATACATCAGCGGCTGGGTGAAGGACGGCTCGTCGCCCTCATTATGGCCATAGCGGCGATAGCAGAACATGTCGACCACGACCGGCTTGTGGAAGATCATGCGGAACTCGGTCGCCACCTTGGCCGCATAGACGACCGCTTCCGGGTCATCGCCGTTGACGTGGAAGATCGGCGCCTCGATCATCTTCGCCACATCCGACGGATAGGGCGAGGAGCGCGAGAAGCGCGGATCGGTGGTGAAGCCGATCTGGTTGTTGATGATGAAGTGAAGCGTGCCGGCCACGCGATGCCCGCGCAGGCCGGAAAGGCCGAACATCTCGGCCACGACGCCCTGGCCGGCGAAAGCCGCGTCGCCATGGATCAGGAGCGGCAGCACCTTTGCCCGCTCTTCCAAAGGCACCATTTCCTCGCGCTTGCGCCCGAAGATGATATCCTGCTTGGCGCGCGCCTTGCCCATGACGACCGGATTGACGATCTCCAGATGCGAGGGGTTCGCCGTCAGCGACATGTGCACCTTGTTGCCGTCGAACTCGCGATCCGAGGACGTGCCCAGATGGTACTTCACGTCGCCGGAACCTTCGACGTCGTCGGGCGTGAAGGAGCCGCCCTTGAATTCGTGGAAGATGGCGCGATGCGGCTTGCCCATGACCTGGGAGAGCACGTTCAGGCGGCCGCGATGCGCCATGCCGAGCACGATCTCCTTCATGCCCATGGCGCCGCCGCGCTTTACGATCTGTTCCATCGCCGGGATCAGGGATTCGCCGCCATCGAGGCCGAAGCGCTTGGTGCCCTTGTACTTCACGTCGAGGAACTGCTCGAAGCCTTCCGCCTCGACCAGCTTCTGCAGGATCGCCTTCTTGCCTTCGGGCGTGAAGGCGATGCCCTTGTCCGGCCCCTCGATGCGCTCCTGTATCCAGGCCTTCTCCTCGGGGTTGGAGATGTGCATGAACTCGACACCGAGCGTCGAGCAATAGGTACGCTGGAGAATGTCCAGCATCTCGCGGATGGTCGCGAATTCGAGCCCGAGCACGTTGTCGATGAAGATCGGCCGGTCGTAGTCGGCGTCGGTGAAGCCGTAATTCGCCGGCGACAGCTCGTTATAGTCCTCCAGCGGCTTGGCGATGCCGAGCGGGTCGAGATTGGCGTGCAGGTGGCCGCGCATGCGATAGGCGCGGATCATCATGATGGCGTGGACCGAATCGCGCGTCTGCTGGTGGATTTCGGTTTCGCCGAGTTCGGCTCCGCCCGAAGCTGCCTTCTCCCGGACCTTGCGTTCGATATGCTTCTCGACCAGCCCCCAATTGCCGTCGAGCGCGGAAACGAGTTCGCCATTGGCGACGATCGGCCAGCCGGGCTTCTTCCATGACGCGCCCCTGGCGTTGCGGATGACGTCTTCGGGCTCGTCCTTGAGGGAGGCGAAGAAATCCCGCCATTCGGCGTTTACCGAATTCGGGTCCTTTTCGTACTGGGCCTGGAGTTCCTCGACATAGCTGGCATTGCCGCCATAGAGGAAGGAGGTAAGCGAAAACTGGTCGTTTGCCTGATCTTGTCGTCGCATCGTCTTTCGGAGCGCCGCTCCGTCTCCTGATTGGGCAACCGGTCTTCGGCAGTCGGCAATCGAGAGAATTCAAACCCGACTGCCTATTGCCGACTGCCTATTGCCTTACCCTCTAATTGCTTCCACCAGCGTCTTGCCAAGCTGCGCCGGCGAGGGCGAGACCCGGATACCCGCCGCCTCCATCGCCGCGATCTTGTCTTCCGCCCCGCCCTTGCCGCCGGAAATCACGGCGCCGGCATGGCCCATGGTGCGCCCCTTCGGCGCGGTGCGCCCGGCGATGAAGCCCGCCATCGGCTTCCTGCGGCCCTTCTTCGCCTCGTCGCGGATGAACTGCGCGGCGTCCTCTTCGGCCGAACCACCGATCTCGCCGATCATGACGATGGATTTTGTCGCCTCGTCGGCCAGGAACATTTCAAGCACGTCGATGAACTCCGTACCCTTGACCGGGTCGCCTCCGATGCCCACCGCCGTGGTCTGGCCAAGGCCCTCATTCGTCGTCTGGAACACCGCCTCATAGGTAAGCGTTCCGGAACGCGAAACAACGCCTACCGAACCCTTCTTGAAGATGTTGCCGGGCATGATGCCGATCTTGCATTGGTCGGGCGTCAGCACGCCCGGGCAATTGGGGCCGATGAGCCTCGATTTCGACCGGTCGAGCTTGGCCTTCACCTTGACCATGTCCAGCACCGGGATGCCCTCGGTGATGCAGATGATCAGCGGCATGCCGGCCTCGATCGCCTCGATGATGGCTTCGGCGGCGCCGGCCGGCGGCACGTAGATGACGGAAGCCGTCGCGCCCGTCCTGTCCTTGCCTTCCGCCAGCGACGAGAAGATCGGCAGTTCCACCGTCTTGCCGTTGACCTTGCCCTGCCATTTCTGGCCACCCTTCGTCGGATGCGTCCCGCCGACCATTTGCGTGCCGTGATAGGCAAGCGCCTGCTCGGTGTGGAAGGTGCCGGTCTTGCCGGTCAGCCCCTGGACGAGGACTTTTGTATTCTTGTCGACGAGAATGGACATAGGGTGAAAAATCCCTGCTTCAGAAACTAGAGAAACGGATTGACGGCCCGGACGGAGCCGTAAATCTGGTTGTGATTGAGGTCCTCAGTGTAGAAGACCGGCGCGCCGAGGCGCTCTGCCGCGCCGAGAAGCGCGGCATCGTAGTATTTGAGCCGATACCTTCGAGCCATGCGAAGACCTGCGGCAACATAGGCCTGGTCGACCGGTACGAACGGGAACTGCCCGAGAAACGACAGCCATTGGTCGATCTCCACGTCGTCAAGCAATTGCTTGCGCCGGGAAACATTGGCGAATTCGGCCAGACTTTGTCCCGACACGCCAAAGAAGGCTCCGAGCACAAGCTCGATGGCAATGTCAAACCGGCGCGGATCACGACTCCTCTCCGAAGCCGCGTAGAGGAGGACGTTCGAGTCGAGAAAGCATTCGATCTTCTCGTTCGGCATAGTTTTCGTCGCGATTCCACGTGAAGGGTGGACCGCTCTCCCCTCGCTTTTGTCTTTCTTCGATGAGCTTGCGCATGCCTTCTTTCGCCCAGGCGATCCTGTCCTCCTGCTCGACTTCCGCCGCAAGCAGACCCCGGATTATCGCGTTGAGCGACGTTTTTCGCTTCCCGGCAAGCGCCCGTGCCTGCTCCAGCAGCTTTTCCTCTATGGCCAATGTTACATTCTTCATGACCGCCTCCACATGATCACACAGTCATAATATGTGTGATCATGTGTAGAACCTCAACCCTTCACCGCCTTCACGATCTTCCGCGCGGCATCGTCGAGATCGTCGGCCGAGATCACGTTAAGCCCGCTCTCGTTGATGATCTTCTTGCCGAGTTCGACATTGGTGCCTTCGAGCCTCACCACGAGCGGCACTTTCAGCCCCACTTCCTTGACAGCCGCGATCACGCCTTCCGCGATCACGTCGCAGCGCATGATGCCGCCGAAGATGTTGACCAGGATACCCTTCACGTTCGGGTCGGCGGTGATGATCTTGAAGGCTGCCGTCACCTTCTCCTTGTTGGCGCCGCCGCCGACATCGAGGAAGTTCGCCGGCTCCGCGCCATAGAGCTTGATGATGTCCATCGTCGCCATGGCAAGCCCGGCGCCGTTCACCATGCAGCCGATATTGCCGTCGAGCGCGACATAGGCGAGGTCGTATTTCGACGCCTCGATCTCCTTGGCGTCCTCTTCGGTCGTATCGCGCAGTTCCACGATATCGGGATGGCGGAAGAGCGCGTTGTTGTCGAAGGAGACCTTGGCGTCGAGCACCCTCAAATGCCCATTCTTCATGACGATCAGCGGGTTGATCTCAAGCAGGCTCATATCCTTGTCGAGGAAGGCCCGGTAGAGCAGCGGGAAGAGCTTCTCGCCGTCCTTCGCCGCATCGCCAGAAAGCTTCAGCGCACCGTTGATCTTCTTCACGTCGGAAGCGGTGACGCCGGCCTCCGGATCGATCGCCGCCGTGACGATCTTCTCCGGCGTGTCGTGCGCGACGGTCTCGATATCCATGCCGCCCTCGGTGGAAACCACGAAGGCGACGCGACCGACCGTACGGTCGACCAGAAGCGACAGATAGAGTTCCCGGTCGATATCGGCGCCGTCCTCGATATAGAGGCGGTTGACCTGCTTGCCTGCGGGGCCCGTCTGCTTGGTCACCAGCGTACGGCCGAGCATCTCGCCCGCGTTTGCGACGACCTCATCGATCGACTTCGCCAGCCGGACACCGCCCTTGGCGTCGGGGGCAAGCCCGTTGAACTTGCCCTTGCCGCGGCCGCCGGCATGGATCTGGCTCTTCACCACATAAAGCGGGCCGGGAAGCCTCCTGGCTGCGGCTTCCGCCTCGTCCGCCTTGAAGATCGGCACGCCGTCGGCAACGGGCGCGCCATATCCCTTCAGAACCTGCTTCGCCTGGTATTCGTGGATGTTCATCCGCCCGATCCTGTTACTCGTCCTGCTTATTTCCTGAGATTCGGAGCGATGCCGGTGCAGGCCTCGCAGAGCGTCCGCACCGCCGCCACCGACTTGTCGAACATCTTCTGCTCGCTCTTGTTGAGGTCGAGTTCGATGACGCGCTCGATGCCGCCCGCGCCGATCACCGCCGGCACGCCGACATACATGTTCTTGACGCCGTACTGGCCGGAAAGATACGCGGCGCAGGGCAGCACGCGCTTCTTGTCCTTGAGATAGGCCTCGGCCATGGCGATCGCAGAGGAGGCCGGCGCGTAGTAGGCCGAGCCGGACTTCAAGAGGCCGACGATCTCGCCGCCGCCCTTGCGCGTACGCTCCACGATCACGTCGAGCCTTTCCTTCGAGGTCCAGCCCATCTTGATGAGGTCGGGCAGCGGGATGCCGGCGACGGTGGAGTAGCGCGTGAGCGGAACCATGTCGTCGCCATGGCCGCCGAGCGTCATGGCGCTGACATCCTCGACGGAGACCTTGAACTCTTCGGAGAGGAAATAGCGGAACCGCGCCGAATCGAGCACGCCGGCCATGCCGACCACATGCGTCTTCGGCAGGCCGGAAAATTTCTGCAGCGCCCAAACCATGGCGTCGAGCGGGTTGGTGATGCAGATCACGAAGGCCTTGGGCGCGTATTTCTTGATGCCGGCGCCGACCTGCTCCATCACCTTCAGATTGATGCCCAGCAGATCGTCGCGGCTCATGCCGGGCTTGCGCGGCACGCCGGCGGTGACAATGCAGACATCCGCACCCTCGATCGCCGAATAGGCGCTGGCGCCGGCGAATTTGGCGTCAAAACCCTCGACAGCCGACGACTGTGCGATATCGAGGCCCTTGCCCTGCGGAATACCCTCGGCGATGTCGAACAAGACGACATCGCCCAGTTCCTTAAGGCCGATCAAATGGGCGAGCGTGCCGCCAATCATGCCCGAGCCGATGAGGGCGATCCGGTTGCGTGCCATATCAGTGGTTTCCCTTTCGCGTGAATTGCCGGCCTGTGAACTGGCGGCCAAGGAGCATCGTTATGACCGCCATGCCGGCCGGCGCCTGGGAAGCCGGGAAACGGCATCGCGACGGGCAGGAAAGCCGCCCGTTTCGGAGAAGCACATAGACTCGGGCGCCAAATAACTCAACCGGAAATTTCCACCTCAATACTTTCAATCGGTTAAGTTATAGGGGATTTACGTAAACGTAAATTATTCACGAAGTCATCTGTCCTATGCAGCCCTGCCGGCCTGCCTTCCTGCCGTTTCCAGCCATTCACGGCTCTGCATCTCCACCAGCCGTGAGGCTGTTCGCTCGAACTCGAAGGCTTCCGTGCCCGTCCTGCCGGCATAGAGCTTCCCGGGCACCGCCTCGGCGCTGACCACTATACGCGCATGGCGATCGTAGAGCGTATCGATCAAAAGGATGAAGCGCTTGGTCTCGTTGCGGCGCGCCTGCTCGAGGATCGGGATATGGTCGATGAAGATCGTGTGGAACCGGTCGGCGATGGCGAGGAAGTCGCGCGCGCCGTGCGCTTGTTCGCAAAGCTCGGCGAAGCTGAAGCGCGCCACGTCCCGCACCGCGCGCGGCACATGGACGACGCGGCCCTTGACGGTCAGGTCCACCGGCGCCTCGTTGCCGCCATTCACGGCGATCTTCCACGCTTCCTCCATGCGGCGATCCGTTTCGATACCCAGCGGCGTCAGGTAGACCGGCAGGCGGCTGAGCTTCTCCTGCCGGTAATCGACGCCGGAATCGAGCAACAGCACTTGAACATGTTCTTCGAGCAGGTCGATGAAGGGCAGGAAAAGCTGCCGGTTGAGCCCGTCGCGGTAGAGATCGCCAGGCGCGACGTTCGACGTCGCCACGAGCACTACGCCACGCGAGAAGAGGGCCGAGAACAGGCGCGACAGGATCATCGCGTCGGCGATGTCGGTGACGGCGAACTCGTCGAAACAGAGTACCCGCGCTTCCTCGGCGATCGAAGCCGCCACCGGCGGGATCGGATCGTCTCCCTTGGCCTCGCCCCGCTTCAGCGCCTTGCGGTGGGCGTCGATGCGGTCATGCACGTCGGCCATGAAATCGTTGAAATGCGCGCGGCGCTTGCGGCGCGAAGGGACGAGTTCGAAGAACATGTCCATCAGCATCGTCTTGCCGGTGCCGACACCGCCATGGATGTAAAGGCCTTTGACCGGCTTGCGGTCCTGCCGCCTGGCGAACAGCCAGCCGAGCGCGCTCGACTTGGCGGCAAGGCGGCTGGACGAGATTTCGCCGATCAGCCGATCGAGCGCGGCAACCGCCTTTTCCTGCGCGGCATCACGCCGAATTCCGCCGCCCTCCACGAGGGCTCGGTAGCGATGCGCAAGAGAGGGGAGCGCGGACGAGGCATCACGCAAGGACATGGAAGCCGCTGGTTCCGATGAAGGTGCAGTCCGCTATTGCGCCATCCGCCGGCTGCGATCAAGCCGGCGGCCGCAATTCAAGCGCTACTGGCCGAGCGCCAGCGTGATGCCCTGGCCGCCACTGGTCCGGCCGTCGAAGCGCTGGCCGCCGGTGGAGTAGAGCCCGGCGATCTGCACACCGTTTTGATCGTAGAGCAGCAGCTGCTTGCCCTTGATGTCCCAGCCCTTGATGTTTTCGATCGGCGCCGGGCAGCGAAGCGGCGCGGCGCGGTAGCTTGATCCGTATTTGGTCAGGCCCATCGCCACCTTGCAGTTCTGGCCGGCGACGGAGGCCGTCCATACGCCCGACATGCTGTCCTTGGAAATATCGGGGGCGTTCGCAGCCATCTGGTCGTTCGGGACCGGCGTCGTCGCGCCCGGCGCGGTCGGGAACTGATCGGGGCCGGTCGCGGTCGGAGGCGGCAACTGGTTCTGCGAGACGCTTGGGGTCGGCGTCGCCGGCAATGGCTGCGGCTCGGGCTGATCGAGCCTGCCGAATCGTGAGCTCTGGCACCCCGCCGCAGCGAAAGCCATCAGGCACACGACGAGCAGGCCGGTTCTCGAAACAGTCATTACAATCCTCCGTGGAAACGGATCCTCGTCATGCGGCTGTATCCCGATCGCGACAAGCCGCTTCGTCCCTGGCACCTAAATTATGGCGCAGGCGAGGAAGATTCCAACTGCCATGGTTAAAAAACGGTTGCCGCTTGCGTTTCGAGGCTTTTAACCGCGCTACCTTAGCGTGATCCCCGGCATGAATACATAGGTATTTGGTCCCACGGGGCGGCACCCGGGCCAGCCCTGCCGCTTGTCGAAGCGCTGCCGTCTAGTGGAATGAATTTAACATTCGACACGAGCGTGATGTCGGCCTCGGATTCGAATGTTAAATTCAGAAATTCCACCAGAATCATAAACTTGCTAGTGGTTCTCCTGTTTCCAACATTTGCCTCGTGGCTGATACAAATGGAATGCAAATGTTGGAAACGAACCACTAGTATCTTCGCCCCGATGGACGGGTTGAAGAGCGAGGTAACCGGCAAGTAGCGATGGCGGGCAATCCCTATTATTCCGGTCCGGCAAGCGACCATTTCGACGGCACCGTCTTCTACAATCCGCAGGGTGTCGCACCGCGCTCCTTCATGGACCTCCTGAAATGGCAGTTGGGCCACGGACGCGCGAAATGGCCGGCCTCCTGGCCGAGCCCCTTCGAACCGGCGCGGCCGGCCGAACGGCTCGACGGCAATCGAATGCGCCTCACCATGGTCGGCCATGCGACCCTGCTCCTGCAGGTGGCCGGCCTGAACATCCTAACCGATCCGGTCTGGTCAAAACGCGCCTCGCCGTTCTCCTTCCTCGGTCCGAAACGCGTTAATCCGCCCGGCATCCGCTTCGAGGATTTGCCGCCGATCGATCTGGTTCTCCTGAGCCACAACCATTACGACCATCTCGACGGCGCCACGCTCGCCCGGCTCCAAGCCGCCCACGATCCGCTTGTCGTCACCCCGCTCGGCAACGGCGCGATTATCCGCCGCTACGCGCCTTCAATGAGTGTCGAGACCGGCGACTGGGGCGACAGGCTCGAGGTAGCCGGCGGGTGCGCCGTCCATTTCGAGCCCGCGCATCATTGGTCGGCGCGCGGCACGCGTGACAGGCGGATGGCGCTGTGGTCGGCCTTCGCGATCGCGACGCCGGCCGGCAACATCTACCACGTCGGCGATACCGGTTTCCATGCCGGCCGCAACTATCGTTCGGCGGCGCAAAAGCATGGCGGCTTCCGCCTGGCGATCCTGCCCATCGGGGCCTATGAGCCGCGCTGGTTCATGGAGGCGCAGCACCAGAACCCGCAAGAGGCGGTGGCGGGCATGCAATTCGCCGACGCCGCCTATGCGGCCGGCCATCACTGGGGCACGTTTCATCTCACCAACGAGCCGATAGACGAGCCGCAAGACAGGCTGCGCGAGGCTCTCGACACCGCCGGCATGGCGCATGACCGCTTCCGCGCCTTGCGGCCGGGCGAAGTCTGGGACGTGCCGGAACCGCGTGGCTTTTGCGACTAATCACTAAGTTGACACGGCTTTCCGATGAAACAATTGTGAGGATCATCCCATCGCGGATCGCGAATAAAATCAAATCTGATAAGGGAGGAATAAGAATGCCCATTGGAAAGACGAAACTGGCGTGCGCATTGCTCGCCGCAACCGCGCTTGCGCTCTCGTCAGGCATGGCGTTGGCCAAGGATATCGTGCTCGGCGCCTCGGTACAGCTTACCGGGCCGGTAGCCAATACCGGCCGCTACTACAAGGATGCCTACGAGTTCGCCGTCGACAAGATCAACGAGGCCGGCGGCATCAAGGTCGGCGGCGAACAGGTCAAGCTGGCGCTGAAGATCTACGACAACCAGTCCGACGTTAATCTGAGCGTGCGCCAGTACACGCAGCTCGTCTCGCAGGACAAGGTCGATTTCCTGCTCGGGCCCTTCGCGTCCAATTTCGCGCTGGCCGATTCAGCCGTCTCGGAGAAGTACCAGATCCCGATGGTTCAGGGTGGCGGCGCGTCGGACCAGATCTTCTCGCGCAACTTCAAATACATCTTCGGCACGCTGGCGCCGGCGAGCAACTATTTCGGTTCGACCGTCGACATGCTGAAGAAGCTCGATCCGGCGCCGAAGAAGGTGGCGCTGCTCTATGCCGACGATTCCTTCGACGTTTCCGTCGCCAAGGGCACGCGCGAGCTCCTGAAGAATGCCGGGCTCGATACGGTGATGGACGAGAAGTACAGCTCCAACGCGAGCGACTTCAATTCGCTGCTCTCGCAGATCAAGAGCAACGGCGCCGAGGTGGTGCTGGTCGCCGGCCACGAGACCGAGATCCTGAACTTCGTGCGTCAGGCCAAGAGCCTGGCGGTCGCGCCGAAGATGTATTCCTTCACCGTCGGCGTGCCGAGCGAGGATTTCCGCAAGGCGCTCGGCAAGGATGCGGATTACGCCTACGGCATGACCGCATGGCTGCCTTCCGCCGACAACAAGGACAAATGGTTCGGCGACGCGGCGCAGTTCGCCGAAGCCTACAAGGCGAAATATGGCTATGAGCCAGACTATCACGCCGCCTCGGGCATCGCCGACGTAGAGGCCTTCGCGCAGGCGATCGAGGATGCCGGCAGCACCGACAAGGCCAAGGTCCGCGACGCACTGGCCAAGCTCAGCCTCGAAAGCCTCTATGGCAAGATCGCCTTCGCCGCGAACGGCCAGATCGACCTGCCGCAGACGGTGATCCAGGTCCAGGACGGCAAGGTCGCGGCGGTCTACGGCGCCAAGGGCTTCATCGAGAAGCCGAAATACCCGATGCCGGCATGGGACAAGCGCTGAGGAAACGCCCGAAAACGTTGCCATCCCGTCCTTCTCCCCGTATTGACGATAGCGGGGAGAAGGCGTCCCCGACTTCGCTTTCGAGGCGGACGGGAGAGGCGCCCGCGTAAAAAGAAGACTGAGCCGGATAGGCGAAAAGGAGGGGACTGCTTGGATCTGCTCGCGCAAGTCCTGATCAACGGCATCCTTCTGGGCGGGCTCTACGCGATCATGGCGCTGGGGCTCGCGCTCGTCTGGGGCGTGCTCAACATCGTCAACCTCGCCCATGGCGCGTTCATCATGCTGGGCGCCTATCTCGCCTGGCATCTCTATCACTATCTGGGCATCGATCCGTTCCTCGGCCTGCCGATCACGGCGATTGTCATGTTCGGCTTCGGCTATGCCGTGCAACGCGGCATACTGAACCTCATCGTGCGCGCGCCGATGTTCAACACGCTCCTGATCACCTTCGGCATCGAAGTGGTGCTGACCTACTTGGCACAGCTTGCCTTCTCCGCCGATTTCCGCACCATCAACCCGTCCTACGCGGGAACGAACGTCGCGCTTGGCCCGGTCGTCATCCCGACCGTGCGGCTGGCCGCGTTCGGCGTCGCCATTGCGCTCACGGTCGCGATGTGGCTCTTCCTGCTCAAGACCAAGCTCGGCCGCGCCATCCGCGCTACGGCGCAGAACCTCGTCGCGGCCAGGCTCTACGGCGTCGAACCCCGGCACCTCTACGCCATGACGTTCGGCATCGGCATCGGGCTGGCCGGCGTCGCCGGCGGTCTCTACGGCACGGTCTCCCAGATCAACCCCTATATCGGCGCGACCTTGACGGCCAAATGCTTCGCCATCGCCATCATCGGCGGCCTCGACAATCCGCTTGGCGTGATCGTCGGCGGGCTGGTGCTCGGCATCATCGAGTCGCTCGCCATCCTCTATATCGGCGCCACCTTCGGTGATGTCGCGAGCTTCGGCGTGCTGGTCCTCGTGCTCATCGTCCGGCCGAGCGGCCTTCTCGGGAGGACGGCATGAGCAGTTGGGCACGCATCGCGATCGCCATCGTCATCGTCGCCATCCTCGCCGCCGTGCCGTGGTTCGGCTCGGACGTGGTCGTGCAGTTCGGCATCTCGACCCTTATCCTCGCCGTGCTGGCGCAGGGCTGGAACATCATCGGCGGCTATACGGGATACGCCTCCTTCGGCAATTCCACCTTCTTCGGGCTCGGCGCCTATGGCGTCGCCATCGCGATGGTGCAATGGCACCTGCCGTTCTGGGTCGGCATGGTCTTCGGCGCGGTGATGGCGGTGGCCTTCGCCATCCTGCTCGGCCTCCCCGTGCTGCGGCTGAAAGGCCATTATTTCGCCATCGCCACCCTGGCCCTGGCGCAGGTGGTGGCCGCGATCGTCTCCAACATCCCGCTCTTCGGCCAGAATATCGGGCTGGTGCTGCCGCCGCTCAACAATGACGCGATGTTCTACGAACTGGCGCTCGCCCTTCTGGTGGCGGCCACACTCACCGTCGCGTGGCTGACCAGAAGCCGCTTCGGCTTCGGCCTCATCGCCATCCGCGAAAACGAGGGGGGCGCCGCCGTGATGGGCGTCAACACCACGCTCTTCAAGGTGATGGCGTTTGCGCTTTCGGGCCTTTTTTCCGCGCTTGCCGGCGGCATTGAGGCCTACTGGATCACCTTCCTCGACCCCGCCAGCGCCTTCGACATCAGCCTCAACGTCAAGATGATCATCATGGCCGTGTTCGGCGGGCCGGGCACCATATTCGGGCCGGTGGTCGGCGCCTTCGTGCTGTCGGCCATCTCCGAGGTGCTGTCGAGCGAGATCACCAGCGTCGCCGGCCTGTTCTTCGGCATCGTGGTGGTCGCCGCCGTCGTCCTGATGCCGCGCGGGCTCGCCGACATCATCCGCCACTTCCGTACCTCCGGCTGGCGCTATTTCATCCAGAACGTCAAGGCGCACCGCATATGAGCGCCATCCTCGAAATCGATCACGTAACGCGGCGCTTCGCCGGCCTGATCGCCGTCAACGATGTCTCGTTCACGCTGAACGAGGGCGAGATTCTCGGCGTCATCGGCCCGAACGGCGCCGGCAAGACCACGCTGGTCAGCCTCATCAGCGGCACGCTTGCGCCGAGTTCGGGCAATATCCGGTTTCAGGGGCATTCCATCACGGCGCAGCCGGCCTTCCGCCGCGCCCGGCTGGGCATCGGCCGCACCTTCCAGATCATGCGCCCCTTCCCTGGCCTGTCGGTGCTCGACAATGTCGCCGTCGGCGCGCTTTTCGGCCACGGCAAGGGAACGTCCGACCTTCAGGAGGCGCGTAAAAAGGCGCGCCGCCATCTCGAATTCGTCGGGCTCGACCGGTTCGCCGACCAGCGCGCCGACGAACTTGGCGGCCCCGGCCGCAAGCGGCTCGAACTCGCCAAGGCGCTGGCCATGGAGCCGAAGCTGCTCTTGTGCGACGAGGTGATGGCCGGTCTCAACCATGTCGAGATCGACGAGGTGATCGGCGTGATCCGCAAGGTCCGCGATTCGGGCATCACTATCCTCGTCATCGAGCACGTCATCAAGGCGATCAAGAGCCTCTCCGATCGGCTGCTGGTGATCCACCATGGCGAGAAGATCGCCGACGGCGAGCCCGACGCGGTCTTGTCCGACAAGACGGTGGTCGAGGCCTATCTCGGCAAGAGGCGGGCATGAGCGCGGCAGGTACAAGCACTGACGGCGCGTTGCTCAACGTCTCCGGCCTCGGCGCCGGCTATGGCGGCATGCCGGTGTTGCACGACATCTCCCTGGAGGTGCACCCGGCCGAGATCGTGGCCATCGTGGGCAGCAACGGCGCCGGCAAGACCACCATGCTGCGCGCGCTTTCGCGCGTCATCGCCGCGACGGGCCATATCCAGTTCAAGAGCCGCGACCTGGTGCCAGCAACGCCCGACGAGGCGTTCGGCGCCGGTCTCGTGCAGGTGCCGGAAGGCCGCCAGCTCTTCGACCGCATGACGGTCGAGGACAACCTCCTGATGGGCGCCTACCGCCGCGCCGACAAAGCCGGCGTCGCCGAGGATCTGGAGCGCATGTACGGGCTCTTCCCGCGCCTTGGCGAACGAAGGCGGCAGCTTGCCGGCTCGATGTCGGGCGGCGAGCAGCAGATGTGCGCCATGGCGCGCGCGCTGATGGCGCGGCCGGTGCTTTTGATGATCGACGAGATGAGCCTCGGCCTCGCGCCGGTGGTGGTCGAGCAGTTGATGCAGGTGCTGGCGAAAATCCGCGACGAGGGCGTGACCGTGCTCCTGGTCGAACAGGACGTGCATCTGGCGCTTTCCGGCGCCGACCGCGGCTATGTCATGGAGACGGGCCGCATCGTCCACGAAGGCGCCGCCAGGGACCTGATCGACGATCCGGAAGTACGCCGCGCCTATCTCGGCCTCTGACGCCGCGATACTGGTAATCGGAAGGCTTTTCCGCCATATAGGCCCCGAAAGCTGATGAGGCCGCGGGACGGCATGGAAAAGCGCGTTGAATTCGCCAGGATGAACGGGCTCGGCAACGAAATCATCGTCGCCGACATGCGCGGCCGCGCCGACCGTATCACCCCCGCTGCGGCGATTGCGCTCAACGCCGATCCGGCGATGAAGTTCGACCAGATCATGGCGCTCCACGACCCACGCACGGCTGAGACCGACAATTACGTCTCTATCGTCAATTCGGACGGCAGCCCGGCACAGGCTTGCGGCAACGGCATGCGCTGCGTCGTGCAGGCGCTGGCGGCGGAAACGGGACGCAAGGATTTCCTCTTCGAGACGGTCGCCGGCATCCTCGACGCCCATGAGCATCCCGACGGGCTGATCTCGGTCGACATGGGCAAGCCGCGTTTCGGCTGGCAGGAAATTCCGCTTGCCGAAGAGTTCCGCGATACGCGCATGATCGAGCTTCAGGTCGGGCCGATCGACGCGCCCGTCCTGCATTCGCCCTCCCTCGTGTCGATGGGCAATCCGCACGCGATCTTCTGGGTCGAGGACGATGTCTGGTCCTACGCACTCGACCGTTTCGGCCCGCTCCTGGAAAACCATCCGATCTTCCCAGAGCGCGCCAACATCTCGATCGCGCAGGTAACCGCGCCCGACGCCATGACCATCCGCACATGGGAGCGCGGCGCCGGCCTGACCCGCGCCTGCGGCTCGGCCGCCTGCGCTGCCGCCGTCTCTGGCGCGCGGACCCGCCGCACCGGGCGGACGGTGACGGTAACCGTGCCCGGCGGCCCACTCCTCATCGAATGGCGCGACAACGACCATGTCGTGATGACCGGCCCGGCCGAATGGGAATTTTCCGGCACGCTCGACCCCTCGACCGGCCAGTGGGTGCGCGACGAGCGGGGCGCGGCCTGATGGCTGACGCTGCGTCCGGACGCCCGAACGGGCTGGAAATTGTCACTTTCGGCTGCCGCATGAATACCTATGAATCGGAAGTCATGCGCCGCGAAGCCGGCACGGCCGGTCTTGGCGAACTCGACGGCGGCGCGGTGGTCTTCAATACCTGCGCGGTGACCTCGGAAGCCGTGCGACAGGCCAAGCAGGCGATCCGCAAGGCGCGGCGCGAGCGGCCGGGCGCGCGCATCATCGTGACGGGCTGCGCCGCGCAGACCGATCCAGCCGCCTTCGCCGCCATGGACGAGGTCGATCTGGTGCTCGGCAACGAGGAAAAACTCGCCGCGCACAATTACCGCGCGCTGCCCGATTTCGGCGTCAACGACACCGAGAAGGTGCGCGTCAACGACATCATGAGCGTGCGCGAGACCGCCTCGCATATGGTGGACGCCATCGAGGGTCGCGCCCGCGCCTTCGTGCAGGTGCAGAACGGCTGCGACCACCGCTGCACCTTCTGCATCATCCCTTACGGGCGCGGCAATTCCCGCTCCGTGCCCATGGGCGCGGTGGTCGAACAGGTGAAGCGGCTCGCCGGCAACGGCTATGCGGAAGTGGTACTGACCGGCGTCGACATGACGAGCTACGGCGCCGACCTGCCCGGTAAGCCGCGCCTCGGCCGGCTGGTGCGCACGATCCTGCGCCAGGTGCCGGACGTTCGCCGGCTGCGCCTCTCCTCCATCGATTCCATCGAGGCCGACGAGGAACTGGTCGAGGCGGTCGCCGCGGAAAAACGGCTGATGCCGCATTTGCATCTGTCGCTTCAGGCCGGCGACGACATGATTTTGAAACGCATGAAGCGCCGTCATCTGCGCGCCGATTCCATCCGCTTCTGCGCCGAGATGCGGCGGCTGCGTCCCGATATCGTCTTCGGCGCAGACATCATCGCCGGTTTCCCGACCGAGACCGAGGCGATGTTCGAGAATTCGCTGGCCATCGTCGAAGAATGCGGCCTGACGCATCTCCATGTCTTCCCCTTCTCGCCGCGCGCGGGAACGCCGGCCGCCCGGATGCCGCAGGTGGCGCGTGCCACCGTGAAGGAGCGTGCGGCGCGGCTGCGCGAGGCGGGCGAGCGCGCCTACCGCGCGCATCTCGACCGGCTGACCGGCAGCCGGCAGTCAGTCCTGATCGAACATGACGGCATCGGCCGCACCGAAGGCTTTACGCTGACCGCGATCGATGCCGGCGCGCCCGGCGAAATCGTCGAGGCCGTCATTGCCGGGCATGACGGCTCGCGGCTCATGGCCCGCGCGCCTGCGGCGCAGGCAGCCTGAGCGGAAGGCGACATGGCATTCGGATTCATCAAGAAGGTCTTTTCCTTCGGCAAGAAACAGGTCGAGGAACGCCCGGCGGAAGACGAGGCGCTGCCGCCGCTCAATCTCGACGCGCTGGAAGGTTTCAAGGGCGGGAAGCCGGAACAGCCGGTCGCCCGCGGCGCCGTCGCCGAACCGGAGCCCGCGTCGCAACCGGCACCGCCCCCCGAGCAAATGCCGCTGCCAGAACCGCACCCTGCTCCCGCGCCCGAAATTGCAGCCGAACCCGAGCCCGAACCGGTACCCGAATTACCCTCGGGACCTGTGCCGGAAGAGCCGAGGCCCGCACCACGGGAGGTGCCAGCCGAGCCCGCGCAAGAGATTACCCCAGAACCGGAAGTCCCTGCCGAACCGGAACCGGCGGAGCCCCAGCCTTCACCGGAAGTGCCGGCTGAGCCGATCCGGGAAGAACCACAGCCCGCACCGCAAGAGGTGCCGCCCGAGCCGGAACCCTCTCCTAAGCCCGAGATTCCGCCCGCGCCGGCAGCCCAATCGGCCCCTGTCCCGAAGAGTCCCGAACCGGCACCACAGGTGGTTCCTCCTGAGCCGGAGTTGCAGGCTCGGCCGAAGCCCGAGGTGCATCCGGCGCCGGTGCCGGAGGTGCCCGAATCTGCGCCTGTCGAAGTTCCTCCTGCACCCGAACGGCCGCAGCAAATACCGGACATTGCCAAGGCACCCCCCTCTGCCCCTGCGGGGCATCCCCCACTCAAGGGGGGAGAAAGCGCCGAACCCGCGCCACCGCGTAAGCCGGAAGGAAAAGTATCCGTCGCCAGAGCGGTGGAGCGGAAGCCGGAGCCTGAAAAGGCATTCGAGCCCGCTCCCGCGCCTCGTCAGTCCTGGTTCCAGCGCATGCGGGCTGGCCTATCGCGCTCCTCGCGCGAACTTTCGGGCAACATCGCCGGCATCTTCACCAAGCGGAAGCTGGACGAAGACACGCTGCAGGACCTCGAGGACGTGCTGATCCGCGCCGATCTCGGCGTCGAGACGGCGATCCGCGTCACCGACGCGCTGGCTTCGGGCCGCTACGGTCGCGACATCTCCGATGCCGAGGTACGCGGTGTGATGGCGACCGAGATGGAGAAGGTGCTGGCGCCGGTCGCGTTGCCGCTCGAACTCGACCTGTCGATGAAGCCGCATGTCATCCTCGTCGTCGGCGTCAACGGCACCGGCAAGACGACGACCATCGGCAAGCTCGCGGCCAAGCTGACGGCAGGCGGCCTGTCGGTGATGCTGGCGGCCGGCGACACGTTCCGCGCCGCCGCGATCGAGCAGCTCAAGATCTGGGGCGAGCGCACGAACTCTCCGGTGATCGCCTCGAAACTCGGCGCCGACGCCGCCGGCCTCGCCTATGACGCGTTCGAGAAGGCAAAGGAGGCCGGCAGCGACGTGCTCATCATCGACACGGCCGGCCGGTTGCAGAACCGGACCGAGTTGATGGCGGAACTGGAAAAGATCGTGCGCGTGCTCGGCAAGCTCGATCCCGAAGCGCCCCATACTGTCTTGCAGACCGTGGACGCCACCACCGGACAGAACGCCCTCAACCAGGTCGAGATCTTCCGCAATGTCGCCGGCGTCAACGGGCTGGTGCTGACCAAGCTCGACGGCACGGCGCGCGGCGGCATCCTCGTCGCCATCGCCGCCAAGCACAAGCTGCCGGTCTATTTCATCGGCGTCGGCGAGCAGGTGGACGATCTGGAACCGTTCTCGGCAAAGGAATTCGCACAGGCGATCGCCGGCGTGGCATGATCGGCGAAACCGCAGAGCGGAGAAGCCTTTGTGCTGGCCTTCGCCACAATCCTCGGCTACGGGCGGAAACGATTTTCGTCCCAACCCTCCAGGCACGATCCAATGGCTGAACCCATCATCGAACGCGCTCCCGGCGACCCCCGGCAGAAGAAGATCAATCCCGGCCTGAAATTCGCGCTCGAAATGGGGCCGCTCATCATCTTCTTCCTCGTCACCTACAAGGGCGAGTGGCTGACGGCGCTGTTTCCAGTGCTGGGCGAAATCGGCAAGCCGATCTTCATCGCCACCGCCATCTTCATGGTGATGAGCATACTGGCGCTTGCCGTCTCGTGGATATTGACGCGGACGCTGGCGCTGATGCCGCTGGTGTCGGGCGTGGTCGTCCTGTTCTTCGGCGGGCTCACGCTCTGGCTCCACGACGACACCTTCATCAAGATGAAGCCGACGCTCGTCTACGCGCTGTTCGGCGGCCTACTCCTCGGCGGGCTCGCCTTCAACAAGGCGCTTCTGGGCTATGTCTTCGACCAGGCGTTCCAGCTCGACGAGGAAGGCTGGCGCAAGCTCACTTTCCGCTGGGGCCTGTTCTTTCTCGGCTGCGCCGTGCTGAACGAGATCGTCTGGCGGACGCTCGGCCACATCTACCCACCGGACCTGGCCGATAAATATTGGGCCGGCTTCAAGCTCTTCGGCTTCACCGCCCTCACCTTCCTCTTCATGCTGACGCAGATGCCGCTGATCGCGCGGCACTCGCCCGAGGAAAAGACCGAGGAATAGGCCCGGCGTTTTTGCCGCACCCCTGTCTAGAGCTATGCGTCGGGATCAATACTGCATTGCGGCATAGAATGTTGCAATGCAGGATAATCGAGCCATCTTTAAGGAGAACCCAGGGAGGAAAACCAAGGCGGCTGCCAGCGCGGCGCCGCAAAAAGGAGACCTTCGATGATCTTCGAAACCATGATCTCCCGTACGAAGGACCGGCTTGCCAAGCGCAGGCGCTACAACGACCTCGTCTCGGAAATCCTTTCCCTTTCGGACAGGGACCTCGCAGACATGAACGGCAACCGCGCCGAGATGCTGCACCACGTCCGCAAGCAGATTTACGGCTGAGCGGCGCCGGCGCCGGCAACCCACTCGATCCGGCGGCCGTGATAGTCGCAATAGGCCAGATGCTCGCTTTGCCCGCCCGGCCAGCTTGTCAGTGAAAGCGTTGCGTGCCGGGCCTTCGGCTCCAACGGCTCCATCCGAAGCCAGGCGAGCGGCGAACCATCGGTCGCCTCCGTGCCGGCCTCGCGCATAGAATTCTCGATGGCGGACTTGGTCGCGTCGGGCATGTACTGCCACATGATCGAGTGAAACAGCACGAAAGCCTGGCCGGGCGCACGCTCGGCCAGGCTTTTCTTTATGAATCCGGCGGCGTCTGCGGCAACGACGCGGACAGGAAACCGCGCCGCGACACGGACCGCCGCATCGAGCCGTTGCAGCCGCGCCGTCTGATCCGCCCAGATATACGATCGCAGCCCGAGAAGCCTCGCCGGATCGGCGAGGTCGATCGGAGCGATATCGCAACCTTCGCGGCTCACGACGGAGAGCGCACCTTCGAGCGGCGGCGGATTCCCCCGCACTTCCGGTGCCAGCCGCACCGGTGAACCGACGTCGCCCCATTCAAGCGGACCGTAGCGATAATGGAACCGGTCGAAATTGAGGTTGAGCCCGGCACTCGACCCGATCTCGCGGATGGCCATCGGCAGACCGAACCTTTGGGCGATGAAGAGGAAGCCGGGCAGGAGCATGGCCGAGCGGCCGATCTCGTTGGTCTGCGGGGGAGACAGTAAGGAATGCAGCAATGTGGCGTCGTGCCTTTGAAACGCGGCGGCGAGCACCTTCCGCAGCGTGCCGTCATCTGCCTCGTTTGGCGGATAGACGCCTGCCAAATCCTTATCGGCGCCCGAAAGCACGAGCGCGTGCAGGCCGCCGGCGAGCCTGAGCGACAAGGCATCGGCGCCGGGGTCTCCTGGCCAGCCGAGGACGCGCCTTCCTGTCCCCGTATGTGCATCGAGGACCGATATCGCGGCTCGGCATATCCGGGCCGTGAAGGGTGAACCAAGCGCATCGCATGCCTTTGCCTGTGCTTCGAAATGCGCGGCGATCCGATCGTTCATAACTGGCATCCAGGGCAGAAGAAGAGTGCTTTTTCGACTACAGAAGGCGAATTGACGCTTACGAGCCGGAAATGGCTTTGTCGATCGCGGGCATGAGTTCGCTGGCGATCGATTGCTCGGTGAACGGGCCGACATGCTTGTAGAGGATGCGGCCGTCCTTGCCGACGAGATAGGTCTCCGGCACGCCGTAGACGCCCCAGTCGATCGCGGTACGGCCGTTGGCGTCGACGCCGATGGCGGCGAAGGGATTGCCCATTTCGCCGAGGAAGCGCAGCGCGTTTTCGGACTTGTCCTTATAGTTCAGCCCGGCGAGCCGGAAGCGCGGATCGCCCTTCAGCGTCATCAGGAGCGGCTGCTCCTCACGGCACGGCGCGCACCACGACGCCCAGACATTGACGAGCGTGACATGGCCCTTGAAGTCGGCCGAAGCGAGGCCCGGCAGATCACTTCCGGCAAGCGGCGGCAGGTTCGTCGCCGGCGCCTCGCGCCCGATCAGCACGGAAGGCACGAAGGAACTGTCTTCGCCCGAGCGGAGCTGGATGAGGAAAACCGTCGCAAGGCCGGCGAAGACGACGAGCGGCAGGATGGCGAGCCAGTTCCACCGTCTCTTCGGCCGACCGTCCTCCACACTCACGCTTGCCGGCCCTCTTCCCTGGCCGAGCGCCGGCGCACGCCGCTCGCCTCGAGCCCTGCGATGTCTTGCCGCCTGGCCCGTGCGTCGAGCAGGATCCACACGATCAGGCCGGCGATCACGATCGCTGAAATGCCGTAGGCCGTGGCGACGAACCAGGGATGGTCCATATCAGGCCCTGTCGGCGCTGCGGGCGGCGAGCCGCCGCATGGTGACGACGCGGCGCCTGAGGATTTCCGTGCGCATGGCCGCCATGTGCAATGTGAAGAAGAGCAGCGTGAAGCCGACCGCCATCACCATCAGCGGCCATAGCATGCTCGGTGCGATGGTCGGCCCGTCGAGCCGGAAGACGGATTCGCCCTGGTGCAAGGTATTCCACCAATCGACCGAGAATTTGATGATCGGGATGTTGATGAAGCCGACAAGGGCCAGGATCGCAGTGGCGCGCGCCGATCTCTGCGGGTCGCCGAGCGCGCGGGTCAGCGCGATCAGGCCGAGATACATCAGGAAGAGTACGAAGACCGAGGTGAGCCGCGCATCCCAGACCCACCATGTGCCCCACATCGGCTTGCCCCAGATGGAGCCGGTGACCAGCGCCAGGAAGGTGAAGGCCGCTCCGATCGGCGCCGCCGATTTCAGCGCCACGTCAGCCAGCGGATGCCGCCATACCAGCGTACCGAGCCCCGAAGCCGCCATCAGCGTGTAGCAAAGCATGGCCAGCCACGCGAAGGGCACATGGATATACATGATCCGGACCGTGAGGCCCTGCTGATAATCCGCCGGCGCGTTGAAGCTCGCCCACAAGCCGACGGCGAGGATGAGTGCCGACAGCCCGCCCATCCACGGCACCAGCCGATCGGCCAGCGCCATGAACCGCGTCGGGTTGGCGAGGTCGCTCCAGCGCCCGGTGCCGATGGTGGTGTCGCTCATGGTTGAAACATAGCCTTGGTAGGGCGAAACGGCAATCGACCGGCTACATGCACTCTGTCGCATTGAGAGCGTCCGCAAGATTTCGCTCGTCGCGCTGCAAACAACAAAAAAGCGGGCCGAAGCCCGCTTCGTCGATCCGGCGCGGCTGAAAGATCAGGCCGGGATCGTCGCGTTTTCGAGCGTCACCAACTGGTGCAGGAATTCCTCGAGCTTGGTCCGATGCTCGGCGCTTTCCGCATGCGAGATGGCGTCTCGCGTCTCCTGCACGCGGCGGCCAAGGTCGGCGCGGTCGAGATCGTTCTCGTGCACGGAGAACTCCGCCAGCAGCGTGCAGGAATCCGGCAATATGTCGACGAACCCGCCATAGACCACGTAGCGCTCGGTGCGCCCGTCCGTGGTCTTCACGGTGACGAGGCCGGGCCGCATCGTGGTCATGACCGGCATGTGGCGCGCCAGCACGGTCATCTCGCCCTCCTTCCCGGGGACGATTACGGACTCGACTTCCTCGGACACGAGGAGCCTTTCCGGCGAGACCAGTTCGAACTTGAAGGATTCAGCCATATCGTACCCGGCAGTCGGAATTCGGCAATCGGCAGTCGCGCTGCCCGTCCATCTCTACCGACTGCCTGCTCCCTATTGCCTGCTGCCGGAACTATGCCGCTTCCGCGGCCAGCTTCTCGGCCTTCTCGACGGCTTCCTCGATGGTGCCGACCATGTAGAACGCCGCCTCGGGCAGATGGTCGTATTCGCCGCTGCACAGGCCCTTGAAGCCCTTGATGGTGTCGGCGAGATCGACCAGCTTGCCCGGCGAGCCCGTGAACACTTCGGCCACGAAGAAGGGCTGCGACAGGAAGCGCTCGATCTTGCGAGCGCGCGCGACCGTCATCTTGTCCTCTTCGGAAAGCTCGTCCATGCCGAGGATGGCGATGATGTCCTGCAGCGACTTGTAGCGCTGCAGCGTCGACTGTACGAGGCGTGCCGTCTGGTAGTGCTCCTCGCCGACGACCAGCGGGTCGAGCATGCGCGAGGTGGAATCGAGCGGGTCGACGGCCGGATAGATGCCCTTTTCCGCGATCGAGCGCGACAGCGTCGTCGTCGCGTCCAGATGCGCGAACGAGGTCGCAGGCGCCGGGTCGGTCAGATCGTCGGCCGGCACGTAGATGGCCTGCACCGAGGTGATCGAACCCTTGGTCGTGGTGGTGATGCGCTCCTGCAACGCGCCCATGTCGGTTGCGAGCGTCGGCTGATAGCCCACCGCCGAAGGGATACGGCCGAGAAGCGCCGACACTTCCGAACCCGCCTGGGTGAAGCGGAAGATGTTGTCGACGAAGAACAGCACGTCCTGGCCCTGGTCGCGGAAATATTCGGCGACCGTCAGGCCGGTGAGGCCGACGCGGGCGCGGGCGCCGGGCGGCTCGTTCATCTGGCCATAGACGAGCGCGGCCTTGGAGCCTTCGCCGCCGCCCTTCTTGTTGACGCCCGATTCGATGAATTCGTGATAGAGGTCGTTGCCCTCGCGGGTGCGCTCGCCGACGCCGGCGAACACCGAATAGCCGCCATGCGCCTTGGCGATGTTGTTGATCAGCTCCTGAATGAGCACGGTCTTGCCGACGCCGGCGCCGCCGAACAGGCCGATCTTGCCGCCCCTGGCATACGGAGCCAGGAGATCGATGACCTTGATGCCGGTGACGAGGATCGCAGCCTCCGTCGACTGCTCGACATAGGTCGGAGCCGGTGCATGGATGGGGCGATATTCGTGCGCGTTGACCGGACCGGCCTCGTCCACCGGCTCGCCGATCACGTTGATGATGCGGCCGAGCATTTCCGGTCCGACCGGCACGGAGATCGGCGCGCCGGTGTCTCCGACCGCCTGGCCACGGGTCAGGCCCTCGGTCGTATCCATGGCGATGCAGCGCACGGTGTTCTCGCCCAGGTGCTGGGCGACTTCCAGAACCAGCCGGTGGCCGCCATTATCCGTCTCGAGCGCGTTCAGGATGGCCGGCAGGTTGCCTTCCTGGAAGGTCACGTCGACGACGGCGCCGATAACCTGGGAGACCGTGCCGGTGGCGACGGAAGCCGACTTGCGTACCGGAGCCGATGCCTTTTTCTCCACGGGCTTCGCCGCTGCCTTCACAGCGGCGGTCTTTGCCGCGCCCTTGGGGGCCGCAGCCTTTGCCGCAGCCTTGGGGGCCGCAGTCTTGGGGGCCACAGCCTTCGTCGCAGCTTTGGCGGCGGTCTTCGGAGTCGCTGCTTTCGCCATCTTCTAACCTCTTTCCTGTCCGTCTAGAGCGCTTCGGCGCCCGAAATGATTTCGATCAGTTCCTTGGTGATCTGCGCCTGACGCTGGCGGTTGTAGGTGATCGACAGGCGGTCGATCATGTCACCCGCATTGCGCGTCGCATTGTCCATAGCGCTCATCTTGGCGCCCATCTCGCCCGCCGCGTTTTCAAGCAGCGCGTGGAAGATCTGCACCGCGATGTTGCGCGGGATGAGGTCACCGAGGATTTCGCCGGCGTCCGGTTCGTATTCGTAGATCGCGCCGTCCGTCCCCGTATCTTCCTCGGCGACGGCTTCGGTCTTCAGCGGGATGAGCTGATGCGCCGTCGGCACTTGCGAAATCACCGACTTGAATTGCGAATAAAACAGCGTGCAGACGTCGAATTCGCCCTCGTTGAAGAGCGCGATCACCTTATGCGCGATCGCATCGGCGTTGGCGAAGCCGATCTGCTTGACCTCGCGCAGGTCGACGCGGTCGATGATCATGGCGCTGAAATCGCGGCGCAGGATGTCGAAACCCTTCTTGCCGACGCAGAGGATCTTGACCGTCTTGCCCTCGGCCAGAAGGTGCCGCACATGATCGCGCGCCAACCGCGCGATCTGGCTGTTGAAGCCGCCGCAAAGCCCGCGCTCCGCCGTGCAGACGACCAGGAGATGGACAGCATCCTTGCCGGTGCCGCCCATCAGCGCCGGCACGTCCGAGCCGGAACTGATCGTGCGCGTGACGTTGGCAAGCACCGTCGCCATGCGCTCGGAATACGGCCTTGCCGCCTCCGCCGCCTCCTGGGCGCGGCGCAGCTTCGCCGCGGCGACCATCTGCATCGCCTTGGTGATCTTCTGCGTCGCCTTGACCGAGGCGATACGGTTACGCAGGTCCTTTAGTGACGCCATGCCCGAAACCCGTCCTTAAACGTCAGGCGAAGTTCTTGGCGAAGGCGTCGATCTGGGCCTTCAGCTTGTCGCGCAAATCATCGGAAAGAGCCTTCTCCTTGCGGATCGCGTCGAGTACGGCCTTGCCTTCCGAGCGCATATGGGCAAGCAGGCCCTGCTCGAAGCGGCCGACATCGGCAACGGCGAGTTTGTCGAGATAGCCGTGGACGCCGGCGAAGATCACCGCCACCTGCTCTTCCGTCTTCAGCGGCGAGAACTGCGGCTGCTTCAGGAGTTCGGTCAGGCGCGCGCCGCGATTGAGCAGGCGCTGGGTCGCCGCGTCGAGATCGGAGCCGAACTGCGCAAAGGCCGCCATCTCGCGATACTGCGCAAGCTCGCCCTTGATGGAGCCGGCCACCTGCTTCATCGCCTTGATCTGCGCGGCGGAGCCGACGCGCGAAACCGAGAGGCCGACGTTCACGGCCGGACGGATGCCCTGGAAGAACAGGTTCGTCTCCAGGAAGATCTGGCCGTCTGTGATCGAGATGACGTTGGTCGGGATATAGGCCGACACGTCGTTCGCCTGCGTCTCGATGATCGGCAGCGCGGTCAGCGAACCGCCGCCCAACTCGTCGTTCATCTTGGCTGCGCGCTCGAGCAGGCGCGAATGCAGGTAGAAGACGTCGCCCGGATAGGCTTCGCGTCCCGGCGGGCGGCGCAGCAGGAGCGACATCTGGCGATAGGCCACGGCCTGCTTGGAAAGATCGTCATAGCCGATCAGCGCATGCTTGCCGTTGTCGCGGAAATATTCACCCATGGTGCAGCCGGCGAACGGCGCCAGAAACTGCATCGGCGCCGGATCGGACGCCGTTGCCGCCACGATGATCGAATATTCGAGCGCGCCGCGCTCTTCCAGCACCTTGACGAACTGCGCCACCGTCGAGCGCTTCTGGCCGACGGCTACATAGACGCAATAGAGCTTGGCGCTCTCGTCGTCGCCAGCGTTCAGGGATTTCTGGTTGAGGAAGGCATCGAGGATGATGGCCGTCTTGCCGGTCTGGCGGTCGCCGATGACCAGTTCGCGCTGGCCGCGGCCGATCGGGATGAGCGCGTCGATCGCCTTCAGGCCGGTCGACATCGGCTCGTGCACCGATTTGCGCGGGATGATGCCGGGCGCCTTCACGTCGACGCGCTTGCGCTCCTTCGCCTTGATCGGACCCTTGCCGTCGATCGGATTGCCGAGCGCGTCGACGACGCGGCCGAGCAGTTCCGGTCCGACCGGCACGTCGACGATGGCGCCGGTGCGCTTGACGGTATCGCCTTCCTTGATGTCGCGGTCGTTACCGAAAATGACGACGCCGACATTGTCGCTTTCGAGGTTGAGCGCCATGCCGCGGATGCCGCCGGGAAACTCGACCATCTCGCCGGCCTGGACGTTGTCGAGGCCGTAGACGCGGGCGATGCCGTCACCGACGGAAAGCACCTGGCCGACTTCCGTGACTTCGGCTTCGCGGCCGAAATTCTTGATCTGATCTTTCAGGATTGCGGAAATTTCCGCAGCGCGGATGTCCATCAGCCGACCTCTTTAAGTGCAAGCTTGAGCGAATTCAGTTTGGTTCGAAGCGAAGTATCGATCTGGCGCGAGCCGATCTTGACGATCATGCCGCCGAGCAGCGAGGGGTCCACCGAAACGCTGATGGCGACATCCTTGCCGGCGATCGACTTGAGCGCTGCCTTCAATTCCTTTTCCTGCGCCGGCGTCAGCCTGTGCGCGGATGTGACCTCACCGGCGATCTCGCCGCGGGCTTCGGCCGCGATCTGGCGGAACGCCCGGATCATTCCCGGTATCGCGAAAAGTCGCCGGTTCTTCGCCACCACGCGCAGGAAATTGCCCGCGAGCCCGGCGATCTTCGCCTTGTCGGCGATGGCGGAAATGGCGTGAAGCTGGTCCTCGGCGGAGAATACCGGGCTGGAGATCAGCCGTTGCAGGTCGTCGCTCCCATCGAGAAGCTCTTCGAAACGGCCGAGGTCGGCCTCCACCTTGGCGATGGAATTTTCCTGCCGGGCAAGCTCGAAAAGAGAACCCGCATAGCGCTCTGCGACACCTGAGATCAGGGAACCGGATTGTGCCACGGGCGGTTTTTCTCTCGGCTGGCTGTCAGGATTTCGCGCGCCAGCTCCAAATCGCGGCTAAACCCTTGACTTTGTTGATATTTCTCGACCGTGCGAATGAACATGCCGCATCCCCCGATCGAATGTCGCATGCCGTCTAGCACAGGCTATTCCGACTCGCAACACCGTGCGATCCCGCACTTTGGTAAGGATTGTCGCAGCACCCGCCGGCCACCGCTCGAGTTGAATCTACGGTATAAGTCCAAAGGCGAACAGCAGCGGCAGCGCTGCCAGCACGGCCTCCACGACGAGCAGGGCAAGATTATAGGGCTTGCCCCCGCCATCAGACAGCATCGAGACCAGCCGGCCGAAGGCGGTGAACGCCCAGGAGAAGCCGAGCGCCATATAAATGAGCGGCTGGGCGAGCAGGATCGCGCTCAGGCCCAGGCCGAGATAGAAGCCCGACATGCGGCCGCGAATTTCCGCCAGCGCCTGCGGATGCGCCGGCGTGGTTTGCAGGCGCAGAACCCTTAGCCCCGTCCCCGCCGCAAACAGGAAGAAGACGCCAAGCAGCAACGTCGCCACGGCCGAAATCCAGGCCAGCCATTCGCCCTGGCTCATCGGCCACGGAAAGGAAAGCTCCATGGAGGTCCCTCGAAACATCCCCGCGCGCATTGGAGGATGTGGAACGGCGAAGTCAAGCGGGAACTCCACCAGCGCATGGAAACGGTAGGCCCTCTACGGGTGCTGCACTCTCCTGACAAAACCGGGCGAGTGGCGATGTTATACGTGCCTAAGCCAATCTCGTCAGGATTCGAATCGCCTGAACGACACACACGCTTCGACGGAAATCGAAACATGCCCGTCTGTTTTCCCGCTACAATCATTGTCAGGACAAGAGCGGAGGAACCTTCCCGATGAACGTCATCGCCAGAGAGATCGTCGATGTGTCCCCCGCCCGCGCCCCGCGACGCGCCGGCCTCGCGCTTCTCACGCTATGTCTCGCTGTCCTCATCGCCCAGGTCGATACGGCCGTGGTCAATCTGGCCGTTCGACCGATCGGAGCATATTTCCGTGCTGGCGTCGGCGCGATGCAATGGGTCGTCGACAGCTATAACCTCGTCTATGCGGTACTGCTTTTGACCGGCGGTCTTCTCGCCGATCTTTATGGCCGCCGTTTCATTTTCATGGCGGGCGCGATTACTTTCACGCTGGCCTCGCTCGTCTGCGCCTTCGCGCCGTCCGTCGTGGTTCTCATTGGCGGCCGTGCCATCGCCGGCCTTGGAGCCGCTTTCATCATTCCGGCCTCGCTCGCGATCATCCGCGTCGTATGGCAGGAACCGACAGCCCGTGGCAGGGCGCTGGGCATCTGGGCAGCCTGCAATGGCGTGGCGTTCGCCGTCGGACCGACCCTCGGAGGCCTGCTGATCCACCATTTCGGCTGGCCGAGCGTCTTTCTACTGGTCGTACCGCTTGGCATCGCGACCTTCATTCTCGCGCCGCTTGCCATCCCCGAATCGCGCGATCCCGCCAACCGCCGTTTCGACGCGCCAGCGCAAATGCTGGGAATGGTAGCGCTCGGATCGCTTGCCTTTGCAGCGATCGAATCGCATCAGTCCTGGAGGCTTGCACTTGTCGCGCTGGCGCCCGCGGTTATCGCCCTGATACTGTTCGTCACGGTCGAGAGGCTCGGCGGCCCTACCGCCCTCGTACCGCTCGATATTTTCCGTATCCGCGAATTCCGGGGCGCTGCCGTCGCCACGGCCGGCATGACTTTCGGCATGTACGGGACGATCTTCCTGGTTCCGCTGACCTGGCAATCGACCGGACGCATGGACCCGGTCGAGGCCGGCCTGGCCCTGATGCCTATGGCGCTCGTCTTCGTCGTCGTCTCGCCTTTTTCAGGCACGATGGTGCGTAAGTTCGGCGCCCGCGCGACGACCAGCGGGGGCGTCTTCGTCATATCGCTCGGCCTGCTTCTGATCGGAACGAGCGCCGGGTGGCCCGGCATCCTTCTCCCCGAAATCGGGCTGGCCCTGACCGGGCTCGGCATGGGCCTGGCAACCGGGCCCCTGATGGGCATCGCGGTCGGCGCGGTCGCCGCATCCCGTTCGGGCACGGCTTCGTCGCTGATCAATGTCGCCCGGATGGCAGGCGCCACCATCGGCGTCGCCGGTCTCGGCTCGGCGTTCGCCTTTGCAGGAGGCGGCGAGACCGGCTTATGCGCGGCGATGCTGTTCGGCGGCGTGGTGCAATTCGCCTGTGCAGCCTTCGCCTGGTCGGCCGGATCGACGAGCGAGCAGGATTAATCCCCGCTTTCGGCGAAGCCGACGCTGTTCAGCATCGCCGGCTTGGCGCTCTCATCGACGAGCAGGCGAAAGACGTCGGGCCGGGCATAGTGCCCGACCGCATCGAAATCGTATTTGCCGCGTGTTATGTCGTCGAGATCGAGATCGGCCGTCAGGATGCATTCGCCGTCGAAATCCGGGCCGGCAAGCACCTCGCCCAGCGGCGACACGATCACGCTGCCGCCCCGCATCAGAACGGTATCCGGCTCGTCGCCCTGGATCGCTTCATAATCGTCGGGGAAGGCGCCACGCGTGATGTACTGGCAGGCCGACAGCACGAAACAGCGCCCTTCGAGCGCGATATGCCGCATCGTCGCCTGCCAGGTGTCCCGATCGTCGGCCGTCGGCGCGCAGTAAAGCTGGATATTCTTGGCATACATCGCCGAACGCATCAGCGGCATGTAGTTTTCCCAGCAGATCACCGAGCCGAGACGGCCGATCGGGGTGTCGTAGACCGGCAGGGTCGAGCCGTCGCCAAAGCCCCAGATCAGCCGCTCAGAGGCCGTCGGCATCAGCTTGCGGTGCTTGCCGAGATAGCCCTTTTCGGGTCCGAAGAAGAGGACGGTGCAGTAGAGCGTGCCGGCGTCGCGCTCGATGACACCGAGCACGACATGGACACCGGCCTCGCGCGCCGCCGCAGCGATCTCGTCAACCTCCGCCCCCGGAACGTCGATCGCGCTTTTGTGGTAGCGCAGGAAATCGTCGCGCCCGCGCGGCAAACGGCCCCCGACCCGAGCTCCGAAATCCGCACCCTTGGGATAGGCCGAGACCAGCGCCTCGGGAAAGACCAGGAGCTTCGCCCCGGTCGCCGCGCCCTCCTGGATATAGCGGATAACCTTATCGACCGTAGCTTCCTTGTCGAAGGGCACGGAACCGATCTGAACGACTGCGGCTCGAAAAGGCATCTGGTTTCTCCGGGCTGAATTCCCGGAACGATAGAACTTTTGGCTGCCGGATGGAACCTTCTCTGCCCGTCGGAAAGCGGGACCGGCGATATCTCACAGAAAGCTCTGCGGGTCGATGTCGACCTGTACGCGAAGCGAGCCGCGCGGCCTCGGGCCCGCCGCGAGCATCGCGCGGACGAAGCCCTGCATGTCGGTGCCGCGCTCGCCATGGACGAGCAGGCGGAAGCGATGGCGGCCGGCGAGCAGCGCCAGCGGCGCTTCGGCCGGTCCGAGCACCTCGATGCCGGACACGGCAGGCGTCATGCGGCGCAACGCCCGCGCATGGACCTCGGCTTCGGCCCTTGTCGCCGCGCTGACGACGATGGCGGCGAGCCGACCGAACGGCGGCAGCCCGGCCGTCCGACGCTCCGCGATTTCGCGACTGTAGAAGGCTTCGGCATCGCCCGAGACGATTGCCTGCATGACCGGATGGTCCGGCTGGTACGTCTGCAGCAGGCCCAAGCTCTTCTTGCCGGTGCGCCCGGCGCGGCCGGTGACCTGGCTCAGAAGCTGGAAGGTGCGCTCGGCGGCGCGCGGATCGCCGTTGGCGAGGCCGAGATCGGCATCGACGACGCCGACCAGCGTCATGTCGGGGAAATGGTGCCCCTTGGCGACAAGTTGCGTGCCGATGACGATATCGGCCTCGCCCTTGGCGATCGCCTCCAGTTCCAGCCTCAGCCGCTTCACGCCGCCCATCAGGTCGGACGAGAGCACGATGGTCCGCGCTTCGGGGAATTTCGCGTCGACTTCTTCCGCGATGCGCTCGATGCCCGGCCCGCAGGCCACAAGATGGTCGAGCGTGCCGCATTCGGGACAGGCTTCCGGTCTCGGCTCGGCATGCCCGCAATGGTGACAGACGAGCTGGCCCCGGAAACGGTGCTCGACCAGCCAGCTCGAACAATCGGGACATTGGAAGCGGTGCCCGCACACACGGCAGAGCGTCAGCGGGGCATAGCCGCGCCGGTTGAGGAACAGGAGCGATTGCTCGCCGCGTCCGAGTGTCTTGCCGATCGCCTCCAGGAGCACCGGCGACAGGAAATTGCCGCGCGCCGGCGGCGAGCGCCGCATGTCGACGGCCCGGATGTCCGGCATCGGCGCCTCCCCGAAGCGCGCTGGCAGGACGAGGCGTTCGTAGCGGCCCTGCTCCGCATTGACGCGGCTTTCGATCGATGGGGTCGCCGAGGCCAGCACTACGGGAAAGTTGCCAATATGGCCGCGCACGACCGCCATGTCGCGGGCATTGTAGAAGACGCGATCCTCCTGCTTGTAGGCCGGGTCGTGCTCTTCGTCGACGACGATCAGCCCGAGTTCCCTGAACGGCAGGAAGAGCGCGGAGCGCGCACCGGCGACGACCCTCACCGCCCCTTCCGCCACCTGCCGCCAGACGCGCTCGCGGCTGCGCGGCGCGAGATCGGAATGCCACTCCGCCGGCTTGGCGCCGAAGCGGTCCTGGAAGCGTTCGAGGAATTGCTGGGTGAGCGCGATTTCCGGCACCATGACCAGCACCTGCCGGCCCTTTTCCAGTGCCGCCGCGATCGCCTCGAAATAGACCTCGGTCTTGCCGGAGCCGGTGACGCCGTCGAGAAGCGTCACCGAAAATCCCTGGCCTGACTTCTCCCGAAGACTGGCCGCCGCCTCGCCCTGCGCCGGCGTCAGTTCAGGCGCCGCGTAATCCGGATCGGGCGCCGCCACGATAGGTCTGGGCGGCAGCAGGACCGGCTCGAACGTTCCCTGCTCTCGCAACCCGTCGATGACGGTGGAGGAAACACCCGCCGCATGCGCAAGGCCCGAGCGCGTCCATGCCAGTCCGTCTCCGGCATGTTCGAGCACGCGCCGGCGTGCATCCGTCAGCCGCTCGGGCGCGGTTCCGGTGAAACGCAGCCCTTCCACCGGTGGTTCCGGATCGAAGGCCGCCGGCACGCGCAGCACCATCCGCGCCACCATGCCTGGCGCGGAAAGCGTATAGGACGCGATCCATTCGACGAAGCGCCGCATATCCGCATTGACAGGCGGGCAGTCGAACACCTCCTCTATGGCGCGCAGCTTGTTTGGATCGACGGCGCCGCATTCGCCGTCCCAGACGACGCCCGCGACCTGCCTCGGGCCGAGCGGCACACGCACGATCGCGCCCGGTCCCGCTGCCATGCCTTCGGGCACGGCGTAGGAATAAGGCTCACCGGTCGGCACCGGCACCAGCACCGGCACGACGGGCCGTTTGAGCGAATCTTCTTTCATTGCGCGTGACCTTGCCCGCACTTTGCACTAAATCAAAGCCAACGATGCGGCGGATGCCCGCTGCCTCACAGCCATGAAGGAGACGGCCATGAAATTTTTCGTCGATACAGCCGACGTGAAGGAGATCGAGGAACTGAACGATCTGGGCCTCGTCGATGGCGTCACCACCAACCCCTCGCTCATCATGAAATCGGGCGGCAAGATATTGGATGTCACCAAGCAGATCTGCGACATCGTCAAGGGCCCGGTCTCGGCGGAAGTCACCGCGATGGATTACGCCGGCATGATGAAGCAGGCGAAGGTGCTTGCCGCCATCGCCGACAACATCGCCATCAAGGTGCCGCTGACCATGGACGGGCTCAAGGCATGCAGGGCGATACGTTCCGAGGGCCGCATGGTCAACGTCACGCTTTGCTTCTCCGCCACGCAGGCGCTGCTCGCCGCCAAGGCCGGCGCGACCTTCATCTCCCCCTTCGTCGGCCGCGTCGACGACATGGCCGATGACGGCATGGAGATCGTCTCCGAGATCCGCACGATCTACGACAATTACGATTTCAAGACGGAAATCCTTGCCGCATCGATCCGCTCCGTGAACCATGTGAAGCAGGCGGCCCTCATCGGCGCGGACGTAGCCACGGTGCCGGCGAAAATCCTCAAGGCGCTCTACCAGCATCCGCTGACCGACAAGGGTCTCGAATCCTTCCTCGCCGACTGGAAGAAGACCGGCCAGACCATCGCCTAGGCGACAATCCGGATGCGCGAGGAAGAAACCGAATCCATCGCCCGCGAGGCGTTGGAATCGCTGGGAGCCGGCCGCCAGATCGAGCCCTTCTCGATCCGGCGTCCTTCCTTCACGGCACGCGAGGCCTATAGGGTCACGGCGGCGTTGCGCCGGCTGCGGGAAAAAGACGGCGCGGCGTCCATCGGCCGCAAGATCGGCTTCACCAATCGCGGCATCTGGCCGGAATATGGCATCTACGAGCCGATCTGGGGCGACGTCTACGATACGACCGCCAGCGAGGTTCCGGCGGACGGCGTGATCCGCGTCTCACATTTTTCGGAGCCGAAGATCGAACCGGAGATCGTATTCGGCCTTGCGGATGACCTTCATCCCGGCATGGACGAACAGGCGATCCTCGACGCGATCGCATGGGTCGCGCATGGCTTTGAGATCGTACAGTCCATATTTCCCGGCTGGCGCTTTGCCATCCCCGACTGCATAGCCGGCGCCGGAATGCACGGCGCGCTCATTGTCGGACCGCGCCTTGCGATCCGGGCGGGCGAGCGCAAGGCGCTGCTCAAGGCATTGCCGGGCTTCGCGATCGCGCTTCATCGAAACGGAGAGGAAATCGATACCGGCAAGGGCGCGAACGTGCTCGACGGCCCGCTGAGCGCGCTGAAACATCTGGTCGGAGTGCTGGCCTCAGACGATCTCAATCCGCCGCTCAGGGCCGGCGAACTGGTGACGACCGGGACGCTGACCCGCGCCTTTCCGGTTGCGGCAGGCGAAAGATGGTCGACGACGCTGTCGGGCATCGACCTTCCCGGACTGGCGGTCACGATCGGCTGACCGATTTTACCTTTGTCCGAAAGTGGGCATCCGGATCGGCGGCGAGCCCGAAAACCGTGTGCTCCTGCAGGCGAGCGACCACCTCGGCCGGATCGCCTTCAAGGTCGGCGGCCGGTATCGGCCGGCCGATCGTGACGGAATAGGAATGGCCCTTCTTGTTGAGCAATTCGCGGAAGATCGTCATGTCGCGCAATTCCGTCGAATATTTCGACAGGAAGTAGAACAGGCCCGAATTGCGTGCGGCCATGCGCGCGGGGATAACCGGAAAATCGTAGCGCCTGGCGAGCGAGATCAGCGAGGTCTGCCACGGCCGCTCCGTCAGCTTTCCCTGATGCCAATATGCGATGCGGCCGGAGGGAAAAAGCACGATCGTCCGCTTCTGCATGAAGGCACGCGCGGTCATTTCGAGCGTATCGCGGCTCTTGGCATGCGTCTTCTCGTCCTGCCGCCATTCGACCGGGATGAGAATATCCCGGAAGCCGGGCGCGACACGCTGCGCATCGCGGTTGGCGAAGATCGCCATGTCGGGCCGGATGTCCTTCAGGAGGCCGAATACGGCAATGCCGTCGGCGATACCGGTCGGGTGGCTAGGCGCGAGGATAAACCCGCCGCGCGGCGGGATATTGGCAAGGCCTGTGACGTCTATATCAAGCGACAACAACGCGCTTAGATGCGCCATCGCGTCGTGGCCCGACATGAAGGCGATCTCGTCGGCCAGCGAAACGGCACGACTGTATTGGAAAGCACGGTATAGGAAAGGGCGCAAAATGGGCCATAGCGCCGTCTTCGACATATGCGTGGCGCGCTCTTCGATAAGTTGGTCGATGATATGCGACTTGGAAGGCGGGGGCTCGGGCAGTTCGTCCGGGAAGGCTTCGGCAAAGGAAGAAGGCGCCGGACGGAAATCCATTTGCAACCCGCTCGGCTCAAGCCCTTCCGATTCAGGCCCGCTCGGTTCTTGGCTGTCTGCCTGAATTCTGTGACGCCGCAATGACATCCGATCCATAAACCCGGCGGAGCCGTGAAAGTTCCAGGCCCGGAAAGGTCTATTTCTTGCCTTCGCGCACGAAATCCTGCGCGATGGCAAATCGCAGAAGCTGTGCCAACTCGCGCGCGGCGCGCTGTTGCGCATCGTTTTCGGCACGCAGCGCGGCGTATTGCTGCCGCGGAACGTCGATCGAGGAGGAGATATTCCGGCTGCCCTTGGCGACCATCTTGTTGGTCGTCAGGTCGGTCAGCGTATAGCGCGCCGTCAGCGTGAGAATGGCGGCCGTCGGGACATTGACGTCGTCGGCCGCGGTCGCCGGCGCCGTCGCGCTCGACATAAGCTGGCTGGTGACCGCGAGATCGAGCGTATAGCGCGGATTCGTCGCCTCGCCGGCGCCTCCGCCGAGAAGGAAGATCAGTTCGTTGCGCACAAGCTGGGCATAACGCGTCGCGACCGGTTTCACCGCGACGGAAGCCAGTTGCGCCGCGGCGCCTGCGGACGCGCCGGCCGCGGCCGGGTCTTCCTTCATATAGAGAGGCCGGACCGTGCAGGCCGACGCAGTGACTGCCAGGCCGACGACGAACGCGAATGCGAAGAGCGGGCCTTTCCGTTCACGCAACGACATTGACGATCCTTTGTGGAACCACGATCACCTTGCGCGGTGGCTTGCCCTCGAGCGCCTTCTTGACGAAATCGAGGTCGAGCGCCGCCCGTTCGACGGCACCTTGATCCGCGTCGCGCGCAATTGTCAAATCACCGCGCTTCTTGCCGTTGATCTGCACAGGCAGCGTTATTTCGCCATCGACGACGAGCGCCGGGTCGAAAGCAGGCCAGGCCTGCTCGGCGACCAGCCCGTCGCCGCCGATTGCGGCCCAGCACTCCTCGGCCAGATGCGGCATCATCGGCGCAATGATGATGGACAGCGTTTCGACGGCTTCACGCAGCGCCGCGCGCATGCCCGCATCGCCCTTTCCGGCCGCTAGTTCCGCCAGCGGAGGCTGGAGAAGATTGGCGAGCTTGTAGATGGCGGCGACGCCCGTGTTGAAGGCGAGCCGCTCGATCGAATCTCCGACCGCCTTCAAGGCGCGATGTACCGACCTCGAGATTTCGGCGGCCGCTCCCTCATGCGCTGGCCGCGCTTCCACGCCCTTCAGGAGGGATGCTGCCTCCGACACCATGCGCCACACACGCTGCACGAAGCGATGCGCGCCCTCGACGCCGGCTTCGGTCCAGATGACGTCGCGGTCGGGTGGTGAATCCGAAAGCATGAACCAGCGTGCCGTATCGGCCCCGTAGCCGGAAATGATGTCGTCCGGATCGACCACGTTCTTCCTCGACTTCGACATCTTCTCGATCGAGCCGATCGTCACCTTCTCGCCGGTCGAAGCGAGCGTGGCGCTGCGCTTGCCGTCCACCTCTTCGATCCGGACCTTGGCCGGCTCGATCCACTGTGCGCCCGCGCCGTTGCCGAGCCTGTATGTCTCGTGCACCACCATGCCCTGGGTGAACAGGCCCTCGAAGGGCTCCTCGACCGTATTGACATGGCCGGTCGCCTTCATGGCGCGCACGAAGAAACGGGAATAGAGCAGATGCAGGATCGCGTGCTCGATGCCGCCTATATACTGGTTGACCGGCAGCCAGCCCTTCTTCCCGTCGACATAGGCGAGCGTCGTCGGCGCCGTCTCGTTCCACGGATCGGTGAAGCGGGCGAAATACCAGGAGGAATCGACGAAGGTATCCATCGTATCGGTGTCGCGCACCGCCGCCTTGCCGCATTTCGGGCAGGAAACATGCTTCCAGGTCGGATGACGGTCGAGCGGGTTGCCCGGCCTGTCGAAGGTGACATCGGTCGGCAGTTCGACGGGAAGGTCCGAATCCGGCACCGGCACAGAGCCGCAATCCTCGCAATGGACGACCGGGATCGGGCAGCCCCAATAGCGCTGGCGCGAGATCAGCCAGTCGCGCAGCCGGAACTGCACCTTGCGCTCGGCCACCGGCCGGTTGCCGCTGGAAACGCCTGAAAGCCGGGTGGCGACTTCATCGAAAGCCTGCTTTGGCTGCATGCCGTCGAGGAAGCGCGAATTGATCATCACGCCGTCATCGACATAGGCTTCCTCGGTAATGCGGAAAGACGCGGGATCGGCGTCTTCCGGCATGACGACCGGGATAACCGGCAGTCCGTATTTGTTGGCGAAATCGAGGTCGCGCTGATCGCCGGACGGGCAGCCGAAAATGGCGCCGGTGCCGTACTCCATCAGGACGAAATTGGCGACATAGACCGGCAACGTCCACGAGGCGTCGAACGGATGCACGACGCGAATGCCGGTGTCGAAGCCCTTCTTCTCCGCCGTCTCCAGCGACGCCACGGAAGTGCCGGTGTGGCGTATCTCTTCGATGAAGAACGCCAGCTTCGGGTTCTTCTCCGCCGCCTTCTTCGCCAGCGGATGATCCGCCGCCACCGCCATGAAGGAAGCGCCGAAGATCGTGTCGGGACGCGTCGTATAAACTTCGAGTTCGGTCTCGCCCGCGGGCGCGGTTCCAGCCTGGATCACCCAGCGGATCAGGAGACCCTCGGATCGGCCGATCCAGTTGCGCTGCATCAGGCGCACCTTCTCCGGCCAGCGCTCGAGCGTCTCGAGCCCGTCGAGCAGTTCCTGCGCCATCGAGGTGATCTTGAAGAACCATTGCGTCAGGTCGCGCTGTTCGACCTCAGCGCCGGAGCGCCAGCCGCGGCCGTCGATCACCTGCTCGTTGGCGAGCACCGTCATGTCGACCGGGTCCCAGTTGACCTTGGCCGATTTGCGCTCGACGAGGCCGGCACGCCAGAAGTCGAGGAACATCTTCTGCTGGTGCTTGTAGTAGCTCGGGTCGCAGGTCGCGATCTCGCGCGCCCAGTCGAGCGACAGCCCCATCGTCTTCAGTTGTGCCTTCATCGCCGCGATATTGGCGTAGGTCCATTCGCGCGGATTGACCTTGTTGTCGCGCGCGGCGTTCTCCGCTGGCAGGCCGAAGGCATCCCAGCCCATCGGGTGGAGGACGTTCGACCCCATCGCCCGGCGATAGCGCGCCACGACATCGCCCATGGCGTAATTGCGCACATGGCCCATATGGATGCGGCCGGACGGATAGGGGAACATCTCCAGCACGTAGTGCTTCGGCCGGGGGTCGTCGTTCCTGGTTTCGAAGAGCCGTGCCTCGTCCCATGCCTTCTGCCACTTGGCCTCGGAAGCGCGCGGATTATATCGTTCGGTTGCCATGTCAGGGTTTTCGCTTAAAAGGCATGGCTGTGAAGACAGCCGGAAATTTGGAGACGCGGCGACCTTCACCATGCTTTGCGCGAAGCGTCAACTGCGCGTGCTGGCGCACGCTGGAATGAAAATGATGACGGATACGATAGCACGGCTGAAAGCCGTGAAAGAGAAGATCGCGAGTGCCGAGGCCGAGGCGGACCGCCCGGCGGGGTCGGTCACGCTCGTTGCTGTTTCAAAGACTTTTTCCGCCGACGATATCCGCCCTGTCATCGAGGCGGGCCAACGCGTGTTCGGAGAGAACAGGGTACAGGAGGCGCAGGCGAAATGGCCCGGCCTCAAGGCGGATCAGCCCGGCATCGAACTGCATCTGATCGGTCCGCTGCAATCGAACAAGGCCAGGGAAGCGGTGGCGCTGTTCGACGTGATCGAGACGGTCGACCGGGAGAAGATCGCCGCTGCACTTGCCGCCGAAATGAAGAAGCAGGGCCGCTCGCCGAAACTCTGCGTACAGGTGAACATCGGCTCGGAACCGCAAAAGGCCGGCATCGATCCGCGCGAGGCGGTGGCGTTCGTGGATCGTTGTCGCAAGGCGCACGGGCTGGTGATCGAGGGGCTGATGTGCATCCCGCCGGTGGATGAGAATCCGGGTCCGCATTTCGCGCTGCTCGAAAAGCTGGCTCGCGAGGCCGGCGTGGCCAAGCTGTCGATGGGCATGTCCGCCGATTACGAGACGGCGATCGCCTTCGGCGCGACCTCAGTCCGCGTCGGCAGCGCGATCTTCGGAGCCCGATAATCAGCGCCCGCTCTTGCAGGTACGGCTCGCGCACGCTAGATAGCTAGCCAGGCTAGCTAGGAGGCCGCCGTGAACTGGCACCTGCAGGACGCAAAGAATCAGCTTTCCAAGGTCGTTCAGCGCGCCAGGGACGAGGGTCCGCAAACGATTACGCTGCGCGGCAAGCGGGCGGCTGTGGTTCTCTCCGCGGAAGAATACGACAAGCTGGCGGGAAAGAAGCCAAACTTCATCGAGTTTCTTCTGTCGGGCCCGGCATGGGACGATGAATTTGCCGAAGAGGTAAATCGTCGCGACAAATCCGCCGGCAGAGATATCGAATTCTGATGTATCTGATCGATACCAACGTCCTCTCCGACGCGTACAGGCGTCTGGAGCCGCCGTCCCGCTGGCTGGCACAAATCGACCCCGACCTGGCCTTCGTCAGCGTCGTGACGATTGGCGAGATCGCACGCGGCATCGCAATGAAGCGAAAAAAGAATGCCTCCGACGCCGCCTTGCTGGAAAAATGGCTGGAAGCGCTGCGCCGGGGATACGCCGATCGATTGTTGCCGATAGACGAGGCGGTTGCTGTTGCGTGGGGCGAAATATCCGCCGCCAGAACGCGGGGCGTACCGGATGCCCTGATCGCCGCGACGGCGTTCGTCAACCGGTTGACGCTTGTCACCCGCAACACAAAGGATTTCGCGGATACGGGTATCGCGTTGATCAACCCCTGGGACGCCTGATCCGACTCAATTGAGCAGCAACTCGCCCTTCACGTTGCGCCATTCGTTCGGCGCGATCAGCCGCCGGTGTGTATAGCTCACCGAATGTAGCGGCCCGTCGAGCCTGGCCCGCCAGAATTCCAGGAATTTGAACAGGACCGGGAATTTCGGCGCGATGTCGTATTCCTGCCAGACATAGGTCTGCAGGAAATGCGGATGGTCGGGCATGTGGTAGAGGATCTCGGCGGTTGTCAGGCCGTATCCCTTCAGCATCAGTTCCATTTCGGGCGTGGCGTGCATGTCGGTCGCTCCCCGGATCGTGAACTCCTACCCGACACGGATTGTGCCGGATTGATGGTTAACGATCCATTAGGCGAAAATCTTACCAGAACGCCTTTCACTAATAAAATCAGATGTTTGGCAGCAGAGGAGATCAAGTGCTGGCAATGGCAGGCCGCCTCCATGGTTGCACAGGCAGCTGCGCGGTAGTCAAACCGAACGTCTAATGTTGTGGCCGCGGGCAGAATGTTAATAATGGCCCGAACGGCAGCCGGCAGCCCGACCATGGCCGGCAGGCAATTGGAGGAAATAAATGTCCGATGAATATGTCCACCCTGTTCAACCCGAGTGGAAGAAGAATGCGCTGATCGACAAGGCGACCTACGACAAATGGTATGCCGCCAGCGTCAAGGATCCGGACGGCTTCTGGGGCGAGCACGGCAAGCGCATCGACTGGTTCAGGCCCTACACCAAGGTGAGGAACGCATCGTTCGAGGGCAATGTCTCGATCAAATGGTACGAGGACGGGCTGACAAACGTTTCCTACAATTGCATCGACCGCCATCTGGACAAGCGCGGCGACCAGATCGCCATCATCTGGGAAGGCGACGACCCTTCCGACGAGAAGAAGGTCACCTACAGGGAACTGCACGAAGAGGTCTGCCGCTTCGCCAATGTGCTGAAGAAACACGGCGTCAGGAAGGGCGACCGGGTCACCATCTATATGCCGATGATCCTCGAGGCGGCCTATGCGATGTTCGCCTGCACGCGCATCGGCGCCATCCATTCCGTCGTGTTCGGCGGCTTCTCGCCCGACGCGCTGGCCGGCCGCATCGTCGACTGCAAGTCGAATTTCGTCATCACCGCCGATGAGGGCCTGCGCGCCGGCAAGCATATCCCGCTGAAGGTCAACACCGACAAGGCCGTCGAGATCGCCGCCCGCGAGGGGATCAAGGTCGACAAGGTGATCGTGACGCGCCGCACCGGCGCGGCGATCAACTGGGTGAAGGGCCGCGACTTCTGGTTGCACGAGGAAGCGGCCTCCGTGGAAGCCGATTGCGCGCCCGAAAAGATGGCGGCGGAAGACCCGCTGTTCATCCTGTACACGTCAGGATCGACCGGCAAGCCGAAGGGCGTGCTGCATACGACCGGCGGCTATCTCGTCTTCGTGTCGATGACGCACCAGTATGTCTTCGACTACCATGACGGCGACATCTACTGGTGCACGGCCGATGTCGGCTGGGTGACGGGCCACTCCTACATCCTCTACGGGCCGCTCGCCAACGGCGCGACCACGCTGATGTTCGAGGGCGTGCCGAACTACCCGACGCCGTCGCGCATGTGGGAGGTCGTCGACAAGCACAGGGTCAACATCTTCTACACGGCGCCGACCGCGATCCGCGCCTTGCGGGGCGTCGGCGACGAGTGGGTCCAGAAGACCTCGCGCAAATCGCTGCGCATTCTGGGTTCCGTCGGCGAGCCGATCAATCCCGAAGCCTGGGAATGGTACTTCAACGTCGTCGGCGAGAAGAAATGCCCGGTGATCGACACCTGGTGGCAGACCGAAACGGGCGGCATCATGATCGCCCCCCTGCCCGGCGCCATCGACCTGAAGGCGGGCTCCGCCACCCTGCCCTTCTTCGGCGTCGTCCCGGAACTGCTCGACAGCGACGGCAAGATCATCGAGGGCGAAGGCAGCGGCAATCTGTGCATGCGGCAGGCATGGCCGGGCATGACGCGCACCGTCTTCGGCGATCACGACCGCTATGTGCAGACCTACTTCTCCGCCTACAAGGGCAAGTACTTCACCGGCGACGGCTGCCGGCGCGACGCGGACGGCTATTACTGGATCACCGGCCGCGTCGATGATGTCATCAACGTGTCTGGCCACCGCATGGGCACGGCGGAAGTGGAATCGGCGCTGGTCGCCCACGACAAGGTGGCGGAAGCGGCCGTCGTCGGCTATCCCCATGACATCAAGGGCCAGGGCATCTATTGCTACGTCACGCTCGCCGAAGGCCTCAAGGGAAGCGAGGAACTGCGCAAGGAACTGATCGCCCATGTGCGCAAGGAGATCGGCGCGATCGCCGCGCCCGACAAGATCCAGTTCGCGCCGGGCCTGCCGAAGACGCGCTCGGCCAAGATCATGCGCCGCATCCTGCGCAAGATCGCCGAGGACGAGTTCACCTCGCTTGGCGACACCTCGACGCTGGCCGACCCGAGCGTGGTGGACGATCTGATCGCCAACCGCCAGAACAAGAGGGCCTAGGCCCCAGCCACGCGGGCGGATCGTCCGTCCGCGCCTGGCGGCGCCAGCCATACAAGAAAAGCATTCCCGTCTTTCGTCGGGAAGCAAAAACCCTGTTATTCCGGAAGCACTGGTCCGCTCCGGCGGGCCAGTGCGAATTCGAGGCATGAGAGATGGAACTGCGCTGCGCGATCCTTGACGACTACCAGAATGTCGCGCTCGCCATGGCCGACTGGAGCGGACTTGCCGGCAAGGTGAGACTGGAGGCTTTCACCGACCATATCGAGCCGGAGGACTTGGCCGAAAGGCTGGCGGATTTCGACATCATCGTCGCGATGCGCGAGCGCACCGTCTTCGATGCAGCGCTTCTGTCTCGCCTGCCGAAACTCAAGCTCCTGATCACCACCGGCATGGCCAACGCCTCTATCGACGTCGAGACAGCCGAAAAACTGGGCATCCTGGTCTGCGGCACGCGTGGTGTCGTCGGCCCGGCCGCGGAATTGGCATGGGGCCTGCTCCTGGCGCTGGTACGCAAGATACCGACGGAGGCCGCCAATCTGCGGACGGGCGGCGACCGCTGGCAATTGGCCGTCGGCGGCGGGCTTCAGGGCAAGACGCTGGGCGTTGTCGGCATAGGCAAGCTCGGCCGGCTCACCTGCGGTTACGGACGTGCCTTCGGCATGGACGTTCTCGGATGGTCGCGCAGCCTGACGCCCGAGAAAAGCCTCGAACTCGGCATCGGCCATGCGGCGACGCTCGACAACCTTCTCAAACGCTCCGATGTGGTCTGCCTGCAACTGAAGCTGACGGAGGAAACGCAGGGCATCATCGGCCGGCGCGAGATCGGCCTCATGCGGCCGGGCGCGATCCTCGTCAACACGGCGCGCGGCCCGCTGGTCGACGAGGCGGCGCTGATCGAGGCTCTCGGCAACGGCAAGCTTGCCGGCGCGGCCGTTGACGTCTTCGAGCAGGAACCGCTGCCGCCCGACCACCCCTTCCGCACGCTGCCGAACGTCGTTGCGACACCGCATCTCGGCTATGTGACCGAGGAAACCTACCGCATCTTTTTCGCCGATGCGGCCGAAGACATCGCGGCCTGGCTTGCCGGCAAGCCGGAACGCGCGCTCAACGCGCCGGCGGCGGGGGAAGACGCATCATGAGCGCGAAGGAAGAGGGCAGGAAAAACGAAGGCGAATACGACTACATAATCGTCGGTGCCGGTTCGGCCGGTTGCGTGCTCGCCAACCGGCTTTCCGCCGACCCGAAGAACCGCGTGCTGCTGCTTGAGGCCGGCGGCAAGGATAGCTGGCGCTGGATCCATATCCCGATCGGTTATCTCTACTGCATGGGCAATCCGCGCACCGACTGGATGATGCGGACCGAGGCCGAGGAGGGACTGAACGGGCGCTCGCTCGCCTATCCGCGCGGCAAGGTTCTGGGCGGCTGTTCGTCCATCAACGGCATGATCTACATGCGCGGCCAGGCCAACGACTATGACGGCTGGCGCCAGAAGGGCAATGTCGGCTGGGGCTGGGACGATGTCCTGCCCTATTTCAGGAAATCGGAGGACAATTGGCGCGGCACGGGCGAATTGCACGGCTCAGGCGGCGAATGGCGGGTGGAAAAGCAGCGGCTTTCCTGGCCGATCCTCGACAGCTTCCTGGAGGCGGCGAAGGAACTCGGCATCCCCGAGACCGACGACTTCAACAAGGGCACGAATGAGGGCGCCGGCTATTTCGAGGTCAACCAGAAGCGCGGCATCCGCTGGAGCACGGCCAAGGCGTTCCTGCGGCCGGCGCTGCCACGGCCGAACCTGAGGCTGGTCACCGGCGCGCTCACCGAGCGCATCGTTCTGGAGAACGGCCGCGCCACGCGCGTCGAATTCTCGCAAGGCGGCCATGCCGCGGTCGCCATCGCGAAAGGCGAGATCATCCTTGCGACTGGCGCCGTCAACACGCCGAAGCTTCTGGAATTGTCCGGCATCGGCCGGGGCGACATCCTTCAGTCCATCGGCGTCGAACCTGTCAGGGAACTCCCCGGCGTCGGCGAAAACCTTCAGGACCACCTGCAACTGCGCACGATCTACAGGCTCGGCAACGGCCGCACGCTGAACCAGCGCGTCAACAGCCTGTTCGGCAAGGCGGCGATCGGCCTCGAATACGCGCTGTTCCAGTCCGGCCCGCTATCGATGGCGCCGAGCCAGTTCGGCATCTTCACCAAGAGCGACCCGCGCCTCGCAACGCCCGACCTCGAATACCATGTCCAGCCGCTGTCGACCGACAAGCTCGGCGATCCGCTGCATCCCTTTCCCGCCGTCACCGCGTCGGTCTGCAATCTGAGGCCCGAAAGCCGCGGCTCGATCCACATGGCCGAGGCAAAGGCGGACGCCCACCCGCTCATCCGGCCGAACTACCTGTCGGCCCCGAACGACCGCGCCGTCGCGGTGCGGTCGCTGAGGCTGACGCGCGAACTGATGAAGACGAAGGCGATCGCCTCCTTCCAGCCGACCGAGATGCTGCCCGGGGAGGAATTCCAGAGCGACGAGCAGCTTACACAAAAGGCCGGCGATATCGGCACCACAATCTTCCATCCGGTCGGCACAGCCAAGATGGGCGACGACAAGCAGGCGGTGGTGGATGCGCGTTTGCGTGTTCACGGCATCGACGCGCTTCGCATAGTCGATGCCTCAATCATGCCGACCATCACGTCAGGCAACACCAACTCGCCGGTCATCATGATCGCCGAAAAGGCATCGGAGATGATCCTCGCCGACGCGGCGCGCTGACATGTCCCTCGAAGGCACGGCGCAACGCCTCGAAAGCGGCGCGCCACAATAGCCGCTATCCCCGGAACTCGAGGACATAAAGCCCGCCATTATAGTCGTTGGCGAAGATCAGGCCGTTTCTATCCACCGACACGTCGCAGGTCTGGACGACCTTCTTCCGGTTCGGTCGATGGTCCATCAACCGTGCAGGCTCCGGCGGCACGAAGACGCCGGCCTCCTCCGGGCGATAGGGATCGCTGATATCGAAAATGCGAAGGCCGGCATTCTGGTAGGTCGCAAAGATCAGGTTTTCGCTGACCAGCCCGTCCGGCCGGTTCTCATAGATATTGTGCGGCCCGAAATGTCCCCCCTTCGCTACGTAATCGGCTTCCGAGCGCGGCGGCTGCGGAAAAGTCGAGATCGAAACAGGATGCCCGCGCACCCTGTTGTCGAACATCCAGATGTGCTTCACACCGTCTTCCTGGTGGTCGAGCACCGCCTCATCGACCACGCAAAGCAATTCGCGCTCGGGTAGCGGCAGGCAATTATGCGTTCCTCCGCCGAAGGGAGGAGACCAGCTCAAATGGTTGAGCAGCTTTGGCGCCGACCGGTCCGCGATGTCGAGGATGACCATGCAGGCGTCGCGCCAGGCGCAATAGGCCGTATCGCCGTGGATGATGGCGTGATGCAGGCCGTAGCGCTTTCCCGCGCCCCAATCGGGAACCTCTCCGGCAGCGACATTCATGCCGGGTATCCACCAACGCCCCGCTTCCGTCGGGTGTGTCGGATCACTCATGTCGATGGTGATGAAGATGTAATCGGTGAAACCTTCGATCAACGCCGAAGCGTAGGCCCAGCGGCCGCCGGTATACCATATCCGATGAACGCCGCCGCCCTTGATGGGCATGAAGCCGATCTGCCGGGGATTGGCGACATCCTTGATGTCGTAGACCGCCATGCCCGCGGTCCAATCGCGCTTTCTCCCTTTCGCGGTGCCGACTGTCTCGCCAAGCGAGCCGCCATAATAGGCATGTTCGTCCTTGAACTCCTCCGCGGCAAACATGTCCTTGGCGTTTATGACGAGGAGCAGGTCCTCATATGTCTGCAGATGGATGTTCCACGTATTCTCCGGCGCCGGGATGTAGGCCACGGATTTCGGATCCCTGGGATCACGGACATCGACGACGGAGAACCCTTTCGAGAACATATGGCCGGTTATGATATGGCCTTTGTTGAGCATGAGTTGAACGCCGTCCGATCTGCCGCCTATGTCGGAATGGCCGATCAGCCTGATATTGCGGGAAAAATCCGGCTCCAGAATATCTCTCGTCACGTTCCTGATCCTCTCTGATCGATGTCGATCGAAGGCGGCCCGTTCAAGCGGGCCGCCTCCGCATGCTCAGTGGACGCCCCATATCTTCTTGTAGGCGTCCCGGTATCCGTTGTCGGGGTCGTATTCGTTGTTCTTGCCGCCGTCGAAGGCGATGTTGTCGGGCGTGAACAGGTGCGGTATCGCGACGAAGCCGCTGTCGGGCTGACCATGCAGCGCGCGGTTGGCCTCGTCGACGATCTGCCATCCCTGCAGCCGCAGCGGTTCGGCGACGGTGGCGATCTGGTACTGCTTGTTGCGGATGCGCTGGAAGGCGGCGGCCGACCCGTCGCCGGCGGAGATGTTGTGCGGGAGGCCGTCGCCCGCAATTCCCGCCGAGGCGAGCGCCGGCGCCATGAAGTCGAACGTCAGGTCGTTGATCGACAGCGCATAGGTGAAGCGAGCGCCGTATTTGGTAAGCAGGTTCGTCGTCAGCGGCGGCATCCGGATCGAGGTGTCGCTGAGCGGCGTATCGATCACTTCGAGCAGTTTGCAGGTCTTGCAGTCCTTGATGACGTTCGCCATCTCGTCGGACTTGGCGACCGCCACCTTGTAGGTGCTGTCGGTGAAGATGACGACGCCGGCCTTGCCGTCGGAATCGATCACCGCAAGCGAGGCCGCCGCTTTCGCGACCTTCAGCGGATCGGTGGTGATATCGGTGAAGATGGAAAGGTCCGGCGCCGGACCTGCCTTCGCCGTTGCATGCCAGCCGATGATCTTGATGCCGCTCGTTGCCGCCTGTGCGACGACCGCCTTTTGCTCATTGCCGTCAATGCCGCCCAGGACGATGACGTCGGGATGCAACGAGATGGCCTGGCTGAGCGCGCTTGCGCGGCCGGAAACCGTCCCCTGCCCATCGAGGACGCGGGTTTTCCAGCCGATGACCTTGGCGGCCTCGACCATGCCTTCGCCGACGCCATGTGCGCCGCCGTTGCGCTGGTCGGTGGAGATGTAGACGATAAGCTTGCCAGGTTCCGCCTTCGGGCCAGTCGTTGGACCCTTCCATGGCGGATTCGGTCGCGAGAATTGTTCGACGATGGATTTGGCCTGCGTCATCATGTCGGACTGCGCCATTGCCGGCGCGGCGACGACCGCGAGGGCCGCACCGAGCATCATTACCTTGAACATCTGCATTTCCTCCCTGGTTGACCTGATCAGAATGTCGTCATTCGCCGGGCACCTGCTCGTCCGACGGTTCGGTGGCAGATGGTTCCTTGCGTCTGTATTTGATGGCGCTGCGCTTGTGCTGCGCCGAGCTTGCAAGGCCGATCGCGACGAGCAGCATGAGCCCGTTGAACAGCGGCTCGACGAAAAAGGCTCCTCCCAATTGTTGAATGCCGGAGATGCCGACGGCCAGGATTATCACGCCGGAAATCGTACCCCAGACGTTGACCCTGCCGGGCTTGATGGTCGTCGAGCCGAGGAACGCGCCGACCAGCGCCGGCAGGAGATATTCCAGCCCGACACTCGCCTGTCCGATCCGCAGCTTTGCCGCCAGGACGACGCCCGCTATGCCGCCGATGATCCCCGAAACGACGAAGGCGCCGATGACGTAGCGGCGGGTGCGTATGCCGTTCAGCGCGGCCGCCCGCGGATTGGCGCCGATGGCATATAGATAGCGGCCGATCGGCAGATATTCCGAGGCGACCCACAAGAGAACGGCGAGCGCCAGCACGTAGACGGCCGCGATCGGGATGCCGAACGGGTGCAGGAGGTAGATCGAAAGGAATTCGGGCGGCAACGTGCCGATGATCTGGCGGCCGTTTGTGTACCACAGCGCCAGGGCATAGATCACGGTGCCGGTACCAAGCGTGGCGATGAAGCTGTCGATCAGCGCCAGTTCGACGAGGAGGCCGTTCAGAAGGCCGAGCAATGCCCCGCAGCCGATGACGACCACCACGACAAACCACCAGGGAAGGCCGTAATCGACCTGAAGGCTGATCGCCAGAATGTGCCAGAGCACGATGCCGTAGCCGACCGTGAGATCAATGCGTCCGGCCATCATGGGAACCATGGCCGCCAGGCTCAGCATGGCGATGATCGCCTTGTCCCCGAGGATCGACCTCAGATTGAGCATCGTCGGAAACGTATCCGGCAGGATTATCGAGAAGAACAGGATCAGCAGCACCGTGAGGATCGGGAGGCCGAAGACCGGGAGAAGCCGGACGAACCGTTGCCCCACCGTCATCTCCGCAAGTTCCTTGCGCGTCGGCTCCAGGGCGTTCGATTCAAGCGATTGCATCCATCAACCTCTTGACGAAACCGTTGCGGGACAGGCGGCCGCCTGTTGCGAATCGAGCGAACCGAGCGCTGCCGCGCTGATAAGGCCGTCGAGCGTCAATGACCGGTGATGGAAAGTCGTGGCGATCGTGCCGCCTCGGAAGACAATGGCGCGATGGCAGATCTGGCAGACCTCCTCGAAGTCGGTCGAAATCAGGATGACGGCGAGCCCGGCTTTGACGGCATCCGCCAGCAACCGATAGATCTCGGCGCGCGCACCGACATCGACCCCGGCGGTCGGGTCTTCCAGGACCAGCACCCGGCCGCCGATCCGCATCCAGCGCGCCATCACGACCTTCTGCTGGTTTCCCCCTGACAGCATTTCGATCGGCAGTTCCGGATCGTTCGGCTGGAGGTCGACCCTTGAGCCGAGTTCGTGGCTGGCTTGAGCTTCCGCGGACGGCGTAAGCCAGGAGAAGAACGAACGTCCGATGGCTCCGGGATTGAGAAAGATGTTCTCCCGGACGGACAATCCGGGCGCCACCGAAAGGGCGTCCCGATCACCGGCGACGAAGCCGATGCCCGATCGTATGGCCGACGCATGGGAAGACAGATCGGGTGCCGCGCCATGGACGGTGATGGTACCGGCTTCGACGGGAGAGAGGCCGAAAAGCAACCGACCGACTTCTTCCTGGCCGGCACCGCGCAATCCGACCATGGCGACGATCTCGCCGGCTCCGATTTCCAGGTCGAGCGGCCCGACATCGCCTGTCCTCACCCCCTGGAAGCGCACCGCCACCGTCCGGCTGTCCGTTTCCGGCCGCACGAAAAGGCTCTCGGGCGGCCGCCCGATGATCATGCGCACCAGTTCTTCCGAACCGACCTCCGCGGTTACGCGCTCGGCGATAAGCTTGCCGTCACGCAGCACGACCAGACGGTCGGAAATGGCGTAGACTTCGTCGAGCCGGTGGGAGACATAGATCATCGCCGTCCCGCGCGTCTTCAACTGCCGAAGGACGGCGAACAGGCGCTCGACTTCGTGCTTGGGCAGGGACGCGGTCGGTTCATCGAGTACGAGGACTTGCGCGTCGGCGCTGATGGCGCGCGCGATGGCAACCAGGGATTTTTCCGTCCGGCTGAGTTCCTGTATCCTTTGGTCGGGATCGATGCCTTCGACCACGACGGCAACCGCTTCCATCGCCGCCCGGCGGGTTGCCTGCCAGTCGATGAAGCCCAGATGCCGGCGATATCCCTTCGCCAACGCGATGTTCTCCGCGACCGTCATCCAGTCGATCAGGCCGAGGTCCTGATGGATGAAGGCGATCGTGCCTGCCTGGGATCTGGGATTGAAGGGTTCGCCGCCGACACGAATCTCGCCCGCATCGGCTTCATACACGCCGGCCAGCATCTTGATCACGGTGGATTTGCCGGCGCCGTTTTGCCCGAGCAGGGCAAGGATTTCTCCCCGGCGAACGTCGAAACCGACCTGGTCGACTGCCTTGTTACCACCGAAGGCTTTCGTCATGCCGCGCAGCGACAAGACGACTTCGTTTCCGGGCACAGACCGAGCATCGGCAGATATCGCCGTCCCAGAGCCCATTCATCTCCTCCCGCCGCAGGCACCCTTCTGCGCCTGCTGCTATTGTGCGACTTTCCCCCAACGAGTATTTTGACAGCAAGTTGTCGTATATTCGATAAAAAGGCAATAACCTATTGCAAGACGTCACGACATTTGGCCGTCTCGAACGGGCGACGCGAACCTTCGTGCCGGCCATGTCGGCGCACCGGTTTCTGGTGTCGCCACGTCACGGCCTGCCGTTCGCCGAAGAGCTGGTGCTGGACGGGACAACGGAGAGCTCCACGGGCGACGCGATGCACAAGCTCGTCTTCCTCATGGCGGGCCGGCTGGACCTGGAAGGCGACCTCGGCGGGTGGCTCCTGCTTCCCGACCATATGGTGTTCATTCCGGCGGAGCGCGCCTTTGCGATCTGTTCGTCTCCGCAGACAAGGCTCATCGTCGCGCATCTCGATCCGGGCGATGCCGAATGGCATCATCACGGTTGCTGGATCACGGCGGTTCCGGACCTGGCCAGGGCGATGCTCACGCACGCCCTTCGCTGGCAATCCCCCGAAGCCGGGCAAGACGACGGCCCGCGCCTGTTTTTCCGCACGCTCTCCCATCTTTGCCAGGAATGGTTCTCGACGCCGCGTATCCTGTGGATGCCGGCGGCCAAATCGGACGAGGTCAGGGCGGCGGTCGGCTACGTGCGTGACCATCTGGACGAAGCGGCGCTCGAAGGCGCCGCCATAGCCGCCCGATGCTCGGCACGCACGCTGCAGCGCCGATGCAGGGAGGAATTCGGATTCTCGTGGCGCTCCTTCTCCCGCGAAGTAAGGATCATGCGGGCGATGGAGCTTCTCGCCCGCCGGGAGATGAGGATCGGCGCAGTGTCTCAGGCGACCGGCTTCCGAAGCGTCGCGGCGTTTACCGTATCTTTCTCCGACCGACTCGGGATTTCGCCCAGCGAGTTCGCGCGCCGCATGGATGCCAATCGCGCTATCAAAAGCCGATGGGCCAGTGACGGCACGCAGGCGCCATGATCGGCCGTACCGTTATCGCGTAGCGCCGTCTCAGGCGAATTCCACGATCTGCCGAACCGCCGCGCCGGCGGCCAGCCGGTCGAAACCCTCGTTGATGTCGTCGAGCTTGAGGCGGTGCGTAAGCAGCCGATCCACCGGCAGCTTGCCCCGCCTGTAAAGGGCGAGAAATCGCGGAATATCGCGCGAGGGAACGCCGGAACCGATATAGCTTCCCTTGAGAGTGCGCTCCTCGGCGACCAGCGTGACGGCGGGCAGCGACAACATGGCCTTGGGATGCGGCAGGCCCGCGGTCACGGTTGTGCCGCCGCGACGGGTGATTTTGTACGCCAGCTCGAGCGCCTTGACGGCGCCGGCGAACTCCAATGCCGTTTCGACGCCGCCCTTGGTGGCTTCCCGAACCTTCTCCGCCACGTCTGGATCGTCCGCGTTGAAAGTATGGGTCGCGCCGAGTTCCCTCGCGAAATCGAGCTTGGAATCAAGCCGGTCGACGGCGATGATGGTCTCGGCTCCCGCCGCGCCAGCCCCGATGAGGGCGGCAAGCCCAACGCCTCCCAGGCCGATCACCGCCACGGAGCCGCCCGGCCTGACATCGCCCGTGTTGAAGACGGCGCCGGCGCCGGTCAGCACTGCGCAGCCGATGAGACCCGCCACGTCGAGCGGAAGTTCCGGATCGATCTTGACGAGGGAACGCCGTGAAACCGTCGCATATTCGGCAAAGGAGGACACGCCGATATGGTGAAGGAGCTTCTCGCCCCGGCGGGAAAGTCGCGTGGCCCCGCTCAGGAGGTCGCCCCTGCCGTTGTGGACGGCTCCCGGTTCGCAAAGCGCGGGACGGCCTTCCGCGCAGGCGGCGCAATGGCCGCAACTCGGCACGAACACGAAGACCACATGGTCGCCCGGCTTGAGGTCGTCGACATATTCTCCCACTTCCTCGACAACACCGGATGCCTCGTGCCCCAGGACCATCGGTAGCGGCCGTGGCCGATTGCCGTCGATCACCGACAGGTCCGAATGGCAAAGGCCGGCGACCGCCATCTTGACCAGCACCTCACCCGGCCCCGGCCCCTCCAGGTCAATCTCCTGCACCTTCAGGGGCAAGGTTCCGGCATAAGGGCGCTCCAAGCCCATTTCCTCCAGGACAGCCGCCTTGATCTTCATTTCCAGTTCCTTCATTTCTCTGGGCAGGCTGCCGCGGACAGGCGGAGTTGGCGAAGCGAATGACGCCTGGAACCGCCATGCGAGGCAACGAAGCCGCCAAATTTTATCGTTGCTCCAAGGCGTGTAACGCCCGAACAGCGTCTGGCACAATAATCATATCGGTTCTGTATGGACAGGTGCCCAAACTGTATTTGCGGTTATGGCAGGCCCTCCCTAGGATCGGTTTAGCTTTCATTCCTGGCGACAGGAAAAGACGTGGCGGATCCAGGTCGCGCCGGTATCGATGAACCTGATCCTGAGCTTCACATCGGAGCATGTCTTCGGCATGCCCCGATCCTACCGACGGGAAGCGTGGTGCCGGACATCGATATCGACCGCCTGAGAAACTGGATCGGCCGCGAGCGCGCGGCGACCGACCTCATCACGCCTCGTCTGGCGGCCAGCCTCAACGCGGTGCTGGACATTGGCGGGCAAGCGATGGAGGGCGAGACCGCGCCGATCGGCATCCACTGGTGCCTGGCCCCCGATATCGTGCCGATGGGCGGGATCGGCCCCGACGGCCACCCCGAGCGCGGCGATTTCCTGCCGCCGGTTCCGTTTCCACGACGCATGTGGGCAGGCGGCGAACTCGGCTTCAAAGGAGATTTCCGCGTCGGAGACCTGGTCACACGCCGCTCCGTCGTTGAGGACGTGGCGCAAAAGACGGGACGCTCCGGCGAAATGGTTTTCGTCACCGTCCGCCATCTTTATTCCACGCCGCGCGGCCTCGCGCTCGACGAACGGCAGGATATCGTATATCGCGGCCTTGGCTCCGAAAGCCCCTCGAGCGCCGGCACATCCGCCCCGGTTCCTGGAAGCCGGAAAACGGTCCGCACGGTCAGGGCCGATCCCGTGCTTCTCTTCCGCTATTCGGCGATCACCTTCAACGGTCACAGGATTCATTACGACCACCCCTACGTCACCGGGGAAGAAGGCTATCCCGGCCTGATCGTCCACGGACCGCTGCAGGCCACATACCTGCTCAGGCTCGCAAGCGAACTGAAGAATGGACAACTGCCGCGCCTGTTCTCATTCCGCTCCACGAGGCCGCTATTCGACGGAGGCGCGATTTCGATCGGCATCGAAACAGATACCGTTCCGACAAAAATGTGGGTTGCCGATCAATCGGGACAAATCACGATGGTGGCCGTTTCCCATCCGGATTGAGCTGTTGCAGCGGGTCGCCCTCTCTCCCGGCGCGCCAATCCGGTCGGTCCGGAGCGTCAGGTCCGGACCGACATATGCCGTCAGCCGGCCGTCAGGCCCGCTTCCCCTTGCGGGAGAATGCTGTCACCACCGCCGCCGCAAGCACGATTTTCAGGAGATCGCCCGGAAGGAAGGGCAGCACGCCGGCTGTCAATGCGTTTGCCCAGCCGACGAATTGCGAAAGCCACAGCCACCCGAGGCTGTAGATGAGCAGCAGTCCAGCAAGCATCGGCAGCACGGAAGCCATGCGGCCCCCGAGCCCGGCACGCCGGATCCATTCACCGGAAACGAATGCCGCGATCGCGAAGCCGACGAGATAGCCTCCCGTCGGGCCGACCAGCGACAAGATGCCGACGCCGCCATGCGCCGCATTTGCGAATACAGGCAGGCCGAGCGCGCCCTCAAGCAGGTAGAGCGCGATCATCGCGGCGGCGAGACGTCCGCCGGCCAGACCGGCCAGAAGAAAAGCGCCGAACACTTGCATGGTCATCGGAACCGGCCAGAACGGCACGGTGATCCTGGCGCAGACCACCATCACGAGGCTTCCGGCGATGATCAACGCCGGCATGCGAAGCGCGGCGGGAAGGAAGGCGTATATCTTCGAGCGGAGGCGAGCCGGCTTGAACGTAAATTCCGTTGTCATGAGGATATTTCTCCTTGCATTTATAGATAAAATATCAGATTATCTATAAGATTAACCCCGGGACGCACACTACCGCCGACATATTCTGAGTGCACGTAGAATCTTCATAGATTATCTATAAATGACCGAACGAACAGATCCTATTGCGGCCCGCATCGCCACCACATTGGCCGAGCGTATCGTCTCCGGCGAATTGCCGCCGGGGGCGCCGCTGCGGCAGGACCATGTCGCGTATGAGTTCGGCGCGAGCCACGTACCGGCGCGCGAGGCATTTCAGATGTTACGGGCCAAGGGGCTTGCCGTCAGCGAACCACGGCGCGGCATGCGTGTGGCGCCACTCGACGAGACGTCAATTCTCGAGGTGGTGGAGATGCGGGCGGCGCTGGAACTGCTAGCCTTCCGTCATGCCGCCCCACGCATGACACTCACGCATGTCGCGGCGATCGAAGAGGCCTTGCAGGCCGGCGAGGAAGCCGAGACGATCCTGGCATGGGAAGCGGCAAACCGCGATTTCCACAGGGCGCTGGTCGAGCCCTGCCGCATGCCGCGGCTGCTTACCGTGCTTGAGCAGCTGCGCCTTGCCAATTCCCGCATCGTGCTCGCCGCCATTCGCTCGACCTCCTGGCGGCCTCGATCGAATCATGACCACCGGCGCATCGCGGATGCCGTCAGGAGCAAGGATTTCGAGCAGGCGGCAGGCCTGCTCAAGGCGCATATTCACGGAATGGAACGGGCGGAAGCGCATAACCGTACGAATAGCTGATATTGACCGTACTACAGTCGGCCGGCCTGCATACGGCAGCGGATTTTCGGAAGGATACTGGACGCAAGCCACCTCTTCCGCCGATAGACGCACGCGGCGGGAAGCGTACGGGTGATGGAGGAATCAGGGTACGAGACGACGGCGCCCAATCCGTTCCAGCTCCGCCTCCCCGCCCTCCTCAGTGACTTCTCCCGCTCATCGAACCGGTGCACGGCCGTGAAAGCCGAGACCGTCACGGGGACGAATGCGCCTTGATCGCACTGAGTTGATCCTTGATCCCGGCGTGCAGTTCCGCCTTGTCGACGCCCTCGGGCAGGAGGCCCTTGTCGACGCAGATCGCCATCCGGTTCAGGAGGTCGGTGTCGTGTTCGTCGCGATAGGGTTTCAGGTCGAGATCGGCCGGCACCTTGGTCAACCGCTCGTCGCCCATCTTTTTCACATATTTCTGCATGAAGCGATCATAGTCGCGCCAGGAGATGCCGGCCGCCCGTACCGCCGCTTCTTCCGCCCGCGTGGCGATCTGGTGGGCATGCAGATAATGCAGGTCCAACTGGTCGATCAGTGTTTTTTCGACCTCTTCGTGCAGCAGCAGGAAACGGTCCGTGTCGATTGTGCGGCCCTTGTACTCCCATGCGCTGGGCATGTGCCGGTCGATATAGATCGTCTTGCCGTCCTTGGAATAACCGGCAAGATAGGGAATGTCGTGCTGGCGGTCGAGATGCTTGACCTTGCGCGCTACCGCATCGAGCGCCCGGTCCATCATCAGGCTGGACACGAACCAGTTCGGCATGCCTAATTTCTTGTGCGGCGCGGTCGGATGGCAATAATCGAAGGCCATGGATATCTCCTGAATTGACCAGCATTGTGCCCGTTTCAGAAATGATCGTCGCGACTTGTTAGTTGGCAAAGAAGGCCGAACGGCGGCGGCACGACCACTGAGGTGAGCCTCATTTCATGCCGATAGCACCATTATGACGCAGGGGCCGGCAAAGCGAGAAGTCTGGGGACAGGTGCTGCCGGCGCGCCGTACAACTCCGCCGGCATGGACGAAACGAATGGCTGAATGTATTGGGGCCTTCTGTATCCGGGTCGCATGGCGGCCGCGGTAAAGGTCAGATGGAACGGCGGGAGCTGAAATGTTCAGGCAGCGGTTTTCCAAGACTGGATTTATTGGCATTACCTTGTTTTTTCTGGGCCCGCTGGTCTCGCTGGCCGGCGGCCTCACCCAACTGGCGGCCGATCCGCTGGTGGGACACCCCCCGATGACCGGCTTTGTCGTGGTAGGACTTGGTTTGGTCCTCATCTATGTGTCGCTGCCGCTGCTCCTGATCGGGCGAGTATATGTTCGCGTCGAAGGCTGAAAACGCACTGGCGGCGATATGGCGAAACGGCCTCGCTTCCGGGCGCGCCGTCCATCATGGTTTCGCGCCACGCAATTGAATGACCGATCTGATCGACACCGCCGTTCATTTCATTGCCGTGCATTCGGCATGGACGTTTGCGGTGATGTTCATCACCGCATTCGGCGAGTCCTTCGTGTTCCTGAGCCTTCTCTTCCCGGGGACAGCCATTATGGTCGCGGCAGGCTTGCTCGTGCCCGGCGGCGCGATCCCGCTCCTGCCCCTGCTCGCCGGTGGCATTCTGGGCGCGGTCTTCGGCGATGCAACGTCCTGGTGGCTCGGTAGAGGATATGGCAGCCTTTTGATCGGCCGCTGGCCCTTCACTCGCCATCCTGCCCTCCTTTTTAAGGGCGAGGCATTCTTTCGTCGTTACGGAACGCTGAGCGTCTTTATCGGGCGCTTCTTCGGGCCCTTGCGGGCCGTCATTCCACTTTCAGCGGGAATGCTGGGCATGCCGGCTCGCGCATTCTGGACGGCGAATATCCTGTCGGCGCTTATCTGGGCACCGGCGCTCCTGTTGCCCGGCAGCCTCGCGGTCACAGCCGCCCGCCTTCTCGCCATTCCGCCGCAATGGCGCGTGGCGGCCGGAATCGGTGCGATCCTGCTCGGCGCGATAATTTTGTATGCAGCCCGACGGCTTGGATGGCTTCGCGCATTGCGGCGGTGGACAGGTCTATCCGGAGCGGAGGCCGGGGACGAAGATCAATGATCAAAAATTGTAATTAAGATTTTATCGAATAACGATATAGATTGTATACGAACAATAAGGAGAGAAGATATTTATGATAAAGTTTTATACTTATTGTATCTCCCTATTTTCCGCCGAATAAAACCATCTCTGTCATTGTGCCGCCGAACATGGAGACGGCACAATGTCACGGAAACTGTTGCTTGCGGCAGCGATGGTCCTTGCAGGCATCGCCACTGCTTCGGCGGAGCCGTCCCGCTGGATGACGACGGGCGACCTGACGTCGCAGCCGATCGGCCATTACGAGCTTTGCCAGCGCTCGCCGGTCGAGTGCAGCGAAACCACCCCCGACGCGCAGGCCTATCCGCTTACCCGTCCGGTATGGAAGCTGATCGTCGATGTAAACAATGTCGTGAACACCACGATAAAGCCGATGACCGACATGCAGCAATATGGTGTCGAGGACTACTGGACGTATCCGGATTCCGGCTATGGCGACTGTGAAGACTACGCCATGCTTAAACGCCGGAAGCTGATGGAGAAGGGGATTCCCGCAGGCGACCTTCTGATGACCGTCGTGCGCCAGTCCGACGGCGACGGCCATGCGGTGCTGACTGTGCATACGGACCACGGCGACTTCATTCTCGACAATCTCGACCCGCGGGTGCGCCTTTGGTCACAAACGGACTATCGTTATCTCAAGCGCCAGTCGGAAACGAGTTCCGGGGCATGGGTCTCCATCGAAGATGGCGAGCCCGCCTTGGTCGGCAGCATCCGGCGGTAGTGACGGGAGCAAGAGGACCGTCAATGGCCGCCGTCAAGCCGCCTCTCCGGCAATGTTCCAGCTTGGCCCCAATTATCCGTACCCGCTATAAGCAGACATGATCAAATCGCTCGCACGTCCGGTTGCATGGCTGCTGCTGATCGGAATCCTGTTCGTGACGATCTCCCCCATTCAGTTTCGGCCCATCACCGGCGAACCCCCAAACGTCGAGCGGTTTGCCGCTTTTGCCCTTGTAGGGATCGCCTTTGCGATCGGCTACCCGCGAAAGTGGCTGCTGCTTGCCTGTCTCGTTATCGCATCGGCTTTCGCATTCGAAGCCGCTCAACTTCTAGCGCCGAGCCGGCATGCGCGTTTCGACGACGCAGCGGTGAAAGCGGTTGGCGGTCTTGTCGGGACCATAGTGGGAGCCGTGATCAACCGGCTGCGGCAGTCCGGTTGACAGCAACGCCGCTAGAGCATGATGCGATCGGATTGAATCGCGTTCATGCTCTTATCTCTCTGTTTGAGCATGATCTTTTCGGAAAACCGGTGCCCGCTTTTCCGGATCATGCTCTATTCGGCAGCCTCGACACGCTTCGTCAGCGGCTGGACGCGGGCGGCGCAATATTTGAACTCCGGGATCTTGCCGTAGGGGTCGAGCATCGGATTGGTCAGCCTGTTCGCCGGACTTTCGTTGAAGCAAAAGGGCATGAACACCATGCCGTCTGCGACCTCCCGGTCGGCACGCAGGATCGCCTCGACCGCCCCGCGTCGTGTCTCCACCTCGATCATGTCGCCGATATGCAGGCCCTGGCGTTCGATCTCGTAAGGGTTCATCGCGGCGATGCCCTGAGGCTCGATAGCGTTGAGCACGCCAGCGCGCCTGGTCATGGCGCCCGTGTGCCAATGTTCGAGTATGCGCCCGGTGGTGAGCACGAGAGGATACTCCTCGTCCGGAACCTCGTCGGGCGGTAAAAGATCGGCCGGCACGATACGGCCGCGGCCGTCGGAAGTCGGGAAACCGGACGTGAAGACGATCTCGTTGCCGGGCACGTCAGGACCGTCGGCGGGGTAGATGACCGAATCCTCGCGCTCGATACGTTCCCAGGAAATGTGTTTGAGCGACGGCATGACCTGTGCCATCTCGGCATAGACATCCGAGACATGGGTATAGCCCCAGCCAAGCCCCAACCGCCGGGCCAGGTCGATGATCAGATCGAGGTCCTGGCGCGCCTCGCCCGGCAGGTCGAGCGCGGGCCGGCCGATCTGCACCTGACGGTTGGTGTTGGTATAGGTGCCCAGTTTCTCGGCATGAGCCGAAGCGGGCAGCACCACGTCGGCATGCCACGCGGTCTCGGTCATGAAAATGTCCTGCACCACCAGATGGTCGAGCTTGGCCAGCGCGGCGCGTGCATGGGTCTGGTCGGGGTCCGACATCGCCGGGTTCTCGCCCATGATATACATGCCCTTGATCTCGCCCGCATGGATGGCGTCGATGATCTCGACGACGGTCAGGCCGCGCTTCGGGTCAAGCGTCTGGCCCCAGAAATTCTCGTACTGGTCGCGAATATCGATGTTCTCCACCGACTTGTAGTCGGCATAGTACATCGGGACCAGCCCGACATCGGAGGCACCCTGGACATTGTTCTGGCCGCGCAGGGGATGAAGACCGGTGCCGGGCCGGCCGACATGGCCGGTTATAAGGGCCAGCGCGATCAGGCAGCGCGAATTGTCGGTGCCGTGGGTATGCTGGGAAACGCCCATGCCCCAGAAGATCATCGAACGTTCGGACTTGGCATAGGTACGCGCCACGTCGCGAAGCACGGAAGCCTCGATGCCGCACACCTCCGCCATGGCTTCCGGCGAAAAATCCTTGACCTTGTTCTTCAGCGCCTCGAAGCCGGTCACGTTGGCCTGGATATATTGCTCGTCATAGAGCTTTTCTTCCACGATGACATGCAGGAGCGCGTTGAGCATGGCCACGTCGCTGCCCGGCTTGAACTGCAGCGAATAGGTCGCGTGACGCATGATGTCCTGGCGACGCGGATCCATGACGATCAGTTTCAGGCCGCGCTTGACCGCCTGCTTGAAATAGGTCGCCGCGACCGGGTGGTTCGTGGTCGGGCGGGCACCGATGATGATGGCGCACTCGGCCTTCGTGACGTCCATGAAGGGCGCTGAAACCGCGCCCGAACCGACGCCCTCCATGAGGGCTGCGACGGAAGAGGCATGGCAAAGACGCGTGCAATGGTCGACATTGTTGGTACCGAACCCCTGGCGTACCAGCTTCTGGAACAGGTAGGCCTCTTCATTGGAGCCCTTCGCCGAACCGAAACCCGCCAGCGCGGAGCCGCCATTTTCCCTGATGATATTCTTCAGGCCGCCGGCCGCGCGTTCCAGCGCCTCCTCCCAGCTCGCCTCGCGGAACACGGTCAGCGGATCGACGCCGCGCAAATCGATGTCGCCGGCTGTCGGTGCGTCGTCGCGACGGATCAGTGGTTTGGTCAGTCGTTCCGGCGACATCGCATAGTCGAAGCCGAAACGGCCTTTGACGCAGAGGCGGTTCTCGTTGGACGGGCCGTTGCGGCCATCCACCTGGACGATCCTGTTGTCCTTGACGGCGACCCTGGTCTGGCAGCCGACCCCGCAGAAGGGGCAGACGCTGTCGACGATCCTGTCGAACTGTTGAACGGCACGTCTCTTACCCGCCGGGTCCATCAACGTCTTTTCATAAAGCGCTCCTGTCGGGCAGGCTTGCACGCATTCGCCGCAGGTCACGCAGGTCGAAAGGCCCATCGGGTCGTGCATGTCGAAGACAGGGACGGTGTGGCCACCGCGATCGGCCATCCCGATCACGTCGTTGACCTGAACCTCGCGGCAAGCACGGACGCAGGCGCCGCAGGCGATACAGGCATCGAGATTGACGGCGATCGCCGGATTGGAGATGTCGAATTCCGCGGGCACGGCGGCGTCGAACTTCGAGGTGAACCTTTCGCTTCCCGAAATCCCCATCGACGAGGCCCATTGCCAGAACGCCGACTGGTTGTCCGGCCCTTCTTCGGCCGGACGCATGTTGCTGGCCAGCAGTTCGAACACCATCCGACGCGATTTCTCGGCGCGCTCGGTGTCGGTCTTGACCACCATCCCCTTCGCGGGCTTGCGGATGCAGGATGCGGCCAGCACGCGCTCGCCCTCGATATCGACCATGCAGGCGCGGCAATTCCCGTCGGTGCGGTAGCCCGGCAGGTCGACATGGCACAGATGCGGGATGTTGGTGCCCTCGCGCTTTGCCACGTCCCAGATGGTTTCGCCTTCGGCTGCCGTGACCGGCTTGCCGTCCAGGGTGAATTCGATTGTGCCCGCCATTTCAGAGGTCCTCACGGAAATGCGTCAACAGATGATTGACCGGATTTGGCGCCGCCTGGCCCAGGCCGCAGATGGACGCGTCCCGCATCACGGCTTCAAGGTCGCGCAAGGCGGTTTCGTCAAGCGCGCCATCCTTCTGCAACAAGGCGACCATCTTTCCGGTTCCCTCCCGGCACGGCGTGCACTGGCCGCAACTCTCGTGCTTGAAAAACTTCAGCAGGTTGATTGTCGCGGCCTTGGCGCTGTCCTTGTCGGAGAAAATAACGATGGCGTGCGAGCCGACGAAGGCGCCCTGCTTGGCCAACTCACCGCCGAAATCGAGCGGGATGTCGCCCATGGAGGCCGGCAGAATGCCGCCTGACGCCCCACCGGGCAGGTAGGCCTTGAAACTGTGCCCGTCAGCCATGCCGCCGCAATGCTCGTCGATCAGTTCGCGAACGGTGACGCCAGCGGGCGCCATCTTGACGCCCGGGTTCTTCACGCGACCCGAAACCGACCATGAGCGGATGCCGGGATGGCCAGCCTTGCCGAGGCCGGCGAACCACTCCGCGCCCTTTTCGACGATGTCGCGCAGCCACCACAGCGTCTCGACATTGTGGTTGAGTGTCGGGCGGCCGAACAGCCCGACCTCGGCGATGTAGGGTGGCCGGTTGCGCGGAAGGCCGCGCTTGCCCTCGATCGATTCCAGCATCGCGCTTTCCTCGCCGCAGATATAGGCACCCGCGCCGCGTCTCAGTTCGATAAAGCCGGGTTTGACGATACCCGCCGCCTCAAGCGCGGCGATCTCGGTACGCAGGATCCGTAGCACCGCCGGATATTCGTCGCGCATGTAGAAATAGATGCGCTCGGCCTCGACGACGTGTGCCGCGATCAAGGCGCCTTCCAGCGTGCGATGCGGATCGCGTTCGAGGTAGATGCGATCCTTGAAGGTGCCCGGTTCGCCTTCGTCGCCGTTGATCGACATCAGTCGAGGGCCTTTGAAGGAGCGAACGATCTCCCACTTCTTGCCAGCCGGAAAGCCAGCTCCGCCAAGTCCGCGCAGGCCAGCGCTCTGCATGGTCGCCATCAGCGTTTCGGCCGTCACCTCGCCTTTGCGGACCTTCTCGAGCAACTTATAGCCGCCTTCGGCGCGATAGGCGGCAAGACCCGTGTATTCCGGCACCACAACCTTCGTATCGCCCTTGCCGGCCATTTCAAGAAGGGCGTCGACCGTTGCGTGGTCGACCTCGCGGTCGCCGATGCGCGCCGCCGGCGCGCCGGCGCAGCGGCCCATACAGGGCGCCCGCACGACGCGCACGGACGCCGGGTCGGCGCTCTTCTGCAAGGCATCAAACAGCGTTTCGGCGCCCGCCAGCATGCAACTCACGGAATCGCAAACGCGGATCGTCAGCGCCGGCGGCGGCGTTTCACCTTCCTTGACGACGTCGAAATGATCATAGAACGAGGCCACTTCGTAGACTTCGGCCTGCGACAACCGCATCTCGTGCGCCAGCGCACACAAATGAGCGGCAGAAAGACAACGATACTTGTCCTGGATCAGGTGAAGGAACTCGATCAGCATGTCACGCTGGCGCGGCCTTGCGCCCAGCAGCGCCCTGACATCAGCGAGTGCACGATCGTCCAGTCCACGGCCTTTGGGGCCGCGATCCCGGCGCCGACGTTCCTGAAAAGTCATGCCTTCACCCCCTGGCTACATCTCTCGCCCAACGCCGTCGACGAGGTCATCGAACGCCGGCTATGAGGATAACGAGATTTGCTGGCACACACACTTAGACTTTCTGCGTTTCCTGGCCAAGCCAACTGGCCTCATCGCCAGATCGCGACGCTAGCCCGCTCGCCTCTCGATCAGGAATATTATCCGGTCGCCATCGCGCGCGGTGTTCTCGATGCGATCTCCCGTTTCGCCAATGAGATTGGGAATGTCGATCGCCGACAGCGGATCCGTGCAATGGACTTCAAGCCGGTCACCCGGCTTGACTGCACCAAGCGCCTTGCGCGTCTTCAGGGCTGGCAAGGGACATTTCAACCCGGTGAGATCAAGCCTCGTCGTCGTCATGGAATGAAAAGTATTGCTTTCCGCAGTCGGGGCCAAGGGAAAATACGAAAGAATAACGGTCTTCGACAATGCGGGAGAGGCCGCGTCAGAGCAAGATCGAGTATGGCAGAAAGGCCACCGATTGTCCGGGCTGGACCGTTGTGATCTCTTCGCCAAGCTCGATAAGACCATCGGTATCGACAAGCGAGGAAAGAAGTCCGGCGCCCTCTCGCGGAAACTTGACCGCTTCCAGCGCGCCATCTGCCGCATTGCGCAAATGGACGCGCACATATTCCCGCCGTCCCGCCTTCTTGTTGTAGGCGAAAGCGGCGCGCGACGGCACGGTGATCGGCGGAGCGAATGGCGTGCCCGACAGCGCCATGATCGCGGGGCGGGCGATATGGGTGAAGGTGACGAAACTCGCCACCGGGTTTCCCGGCAGTCCGATGAAGGGCGTCCCCCCGATCACACCCATGGCGACGGGGCGGCCGGGCTTTATGCCGAGACGCCAGAACACGAGCTTTCCGACGCCTTCCACCGCCGCCTTGACGTAATCGGCTTCGCCGGTCGAAACGCCGCCGGAGGCCAGGATCAGGTCGTTGTTTCCGGCGGCGGCGGAGAGTGTCGCTGCAATCGCGTCCCGATCGTCGCCGAGGATGCCGAGATCCTCGACCGCACAGCCGAGGCGCGCCAGCATGGAAATCAGCATGAAACGGTTGGAATCGAACAACTGCGCCGAGCCGCGCGCCGTACCGGGGGCGACGATCTCGTTGCCGGTCGAAAGGATGGCGACGCGGACACGGCGGCGCACCTCGACAAGGGCGAGACCGAACGCGGCCGCGAGCGCCACGTCCTGCGGCCGCATGCGGTGCCCGGCCTTGAGCGCCACCTGCCCGATCCCGATGTCTTCGCCTGCCGGGCGAACATTGGCGCCGCGCTTCAGGCCAGGCGGCAGGGTAACGCGGCTATCGCCTTCCACCTGCACGTCTTCCTGCATGAACACCGTGTCCATGGCGGCGGGCATCGGCGCGCCGGTGAACACGCGCACTGTCTCGCCGGGAGAAGCCGCCACGGTCGCGGACGCGCCCGCCTGGATACGGCCGGCGACCCGGAAGGATCCCGCCTTGGCGATCGGGATTTCAGCGCCGTCGAGCGCATAGCCGTCTACCGCCGAATTGGTGAAGGGCGGCAGCGGCATGGAAGCGATCAAATCGTGTGCCAGTACCCGCCCGTCGAGTTCGACCAGCGATACTTCTTCGGTCCCCTCGACAGGGCTGAGCCGGTCGGCCAGCATGGCCAGGGCCTCATCCACCGGTAGGAGCGGCCCGCCAAAGGCAAAGCAGTCGTCAGACAGTTGCGCCATGCTCTCCTCCGTTCACCCCCTCCGGCCACCGTTAGGACATTCGAGCGACCTACCATTGCATATGGCTGACGCGCGAGCCATTTCGTGCAAAAATCTTTTCAGAACGGATTGCGGCCGCCAAGCCGCCGGTGAGCAGATGAGCGAAACAGACATGGACCGCATCGGAGATCGATCCGACCGGGCAATCATCATGCCCCATCCGCAGGATGCGCGGCTGACCGAGCGCATCATCGGCATCGACCAGACCGGCGACACCGTGGAGGCCACGGTCCCCGTCGAGCGCGCGCTGACGCTCTACCTCAACGCGCAGGAGATCGTCACCATGATGACGATCAATGATTACCCCGAATATCTGGCACTGGGTTACCTGCTCAATCAGAACATGCTGAAGCCGGACGACGTGGTGACCGGGGTGGAATATGACGACGACCTCCAGGTCGCGGTCGTGCGCACAGAGCGCAACACCAATTACGAGCAGAAATTGAAGAAGCGCACGCTGACGTCCGGTTGCGCGCAGGGCACCGCATTCGGCGATCTGATGGAGGCGTTGGAGAGCATCGAATTGCCGGAGGCCGAACTGCGCACGTCCTGGCTCCATCAAATGACCCGCACCATCAACACCATACCCTCGCTCTATCTAGAGGCGGGTGCGATCCACGGATGTGTCCTGTGCCGGCAAGGCGAGCCGATCTGCTACATGGAGGATGTCGGCCGCCACAACGCCGTCGACAAGCTTGCCGGCTGGATGTACCGCTATCGTGTCGATCCTGCCGACAAGATCCTTTACACGACGGGCAGGCTCACCTCCGAGATGACCATCAAGACGGTGCGGATGGGCATCCCTATTCTGGTTTCGCGGTCGGGTTTCACCGCCTGGGGAGTCTCGCTGGCCCGGCAGGTCGGGCTGACACTTGTCGGCCGGGCGCGCGGCAAGCGATTTACGGCCCTCTCCGGCGAGGATAGGATCGTCTTTGATCAGGACATAGCCACGGTGGAGGAGGAGCCGGCGCGGCATGCGCGCAAGGGGATCGGTAATGACGATTGAGCAGGCCGAGACGCTGGGCGTGATCCTCGCCGGAGGGCTGGCGCGCCGCATGGGCGGCGGCGACAAGCCGATGCGCGAGATCGGTGGACGGACTATCCTCGACCACGTCGTCGAAAGGTTTTCGCCCCAGTGCGACGCTCTGATCCTGAACGCCAATGGCGATCCTTCCCGCTTCTCGGCCGCCGGCCTTCCGGTGGTGGCGGATACGGTCGCCGGTAATCCCGGCCCGCTAGCCGGCGTGCTGGCCGCACTCGACTGGGCTGCCGAAAACCGACCAACGGCCGAATGGGTCGTCAGCGTCGCGGGCGATTGCCCATTTCTTCCACGCGACCTTGTCGTGCGCCTGCACGAGGCCCGGCGCAATGAGGGCGCCTCGCTTGCCGTCGCCGCTTCGGGCGGTCGCACGCAACCGGTGATCGGGCTTTGGAAGGTCGCTCTGCGGCACGCCCTGCGGCATGCGCTTGTCGAAGAGGATATGCGCAAGATCGACCGCTGGACGGCTCGCTACCCGCTGGCCACGGTGACATGGTCGGTCGATCCGGTCGATCCGTTCTTCAACGCCAATACGGTCGAAGACCTTTCGGAAGCGGCGAAACTGGCGAAACTGCTGAGCCTCTGAGGCATGCCTCCCGAAAGCGGACGCCGGTTTCGGGACGAAGGCATGTTAAGGCATTCGTATAGCCAAAGGCGAATCTGAAGGATCGCGATGCACTTTAGGGTCAAGCCGGGCGGAAACCGGCTCTTTCCAGGGCATCACGCACCTCGGCCGACTGCAACGCCTGGAGAAAGGCCTGGACCGCCGGCCTCTCCTTGCGCGACGAAACCAGCGCGAAATCATAGTGTTCCTCGGCGAGCGGGATAAAGCTCAGTGCCGCCGCATGCGCCACCGGCGCGATCGTCACGCCCCAGTCGGCACGCTTTTGCACCACCGCCGCCGCCACCGCATTGTGCGAGCGGGGCTGATTCCAGTAGCCGTTGGGTTTGGCGCCACCGAGCAACCGGTCGATGAGGATGCGTGTGCCGGCGCCCTGATTGCGGTTGACCATCAGGCAGTTGGGATCGGCAACGGCCGCCGCGACGGCATCGCCTATGGAACGACCTTCGAAACGGGCATCGCCAGAGCGGTAGACGATGCCCTGCATGCGACGCCAGCCGGGCACGAGTTCCATTCCCGCGTCGAGGTAGGAAAAATTGTATGTCCCGGTCTTCTCGTCGAGCAGGTGGATTGGCGCCAGGTCGCATTCGCCGCGGCGGGCCGCATTCAGTCCGGCCAGACTGCCCAGGGCGAGCGTGCGCGCAGCCAGGCCGGCACGGGCGAGCGGCTCCAGCGCAAGATCGAGGCCGGTGCAATGGCTGCCGATGATGACCAGGTCAGGAACCCGCAGGTGCGGCGTGAGTAGCGTCACCTTGGCCTCTGTTCCGGCCGGCAGATGATCGGAAAGCGCGTCGATGCGCAGGAAGCCGTCCGCCTGTGCAAAGGAGGTGATGGCGCCGGAACCCTTGCCGGTGGGATAGCCGATGAGCCCTTCCGCGCCCTCCACCAGCGATACCATGACGAATTCGGTACGCCCGAGTTCGGAGGCGATACGCAGCGGAATCCTTGCCGTCACATGAGCGTCGGCACGGGGCGGGAGGCCCGCCATGCGGCGCAGCACCGGCGCGATCATGTCGTGGAAGGTGAACATGGCCGAGGTCGGGAAGCCCGGCAGGATGATGACCGGCTTGCCGTCGCACACGGCAAGACAAAGCGGCTTGCCGGGCTTGAGCGCTATGCCGTGAGCGATGATACCCGGCTTGCCGAGGCGCGCGACGATGCGATGGCTGACATCGCCGGCGCCCTTGGATGTACCGCCTGAAACGATCAGCATGTCGCTGGCCGTCAACGCTTTACGCATGGCCTTTTCGAGCAGGACTTCGTCGTCGGCGACGGCGCCGCAAAACTCAGCCTCGCCGCCATTTTCCGTAATAGCCGCGCTGATGATGGCGCCATTGGTATCATAGACGCCGGCCGGCCGCAGCGGGTGGCCGGGCTGGACGAGTTCGTCGCCTGTGGAAAGTACGGCCACACGCGGCCTGCGCGCTACGGCGACGCTGTCGATGCCGCAAGCAGCGAGCGTGCCTATTTCGCGGGAACTGAGCAGGGTGCCGGCCCGCAACAGCATCTCGCCGCGTGCCATGTCGGAACCGCCATAGGAAACGAACTGGCCAGGCGCCGAGCTGCGCCGCACCTCGATCGCGTCATCGCCGACAGGCTGTGTGTGCTCGATCATGACGACGGCATCGGCGCCTCGGGGCATCGGCCCACCGGTGGCAATGACGGTTGCAAGACCCGCCTCGACGGTTTTCAAGGGTGCAGTGCCGCAGTGAATGGTTTCGCCGGTCAGTTCGAGTCGGACCGGAGCGGCCTCCGAAGCCGCGGCGATGTCGGCCGAACGCACGGCAAAACCATCGACATTCGAACGGTCGAAAGGAGGGACGTCGATCGGGGCGGCAATATCGACCGACAGGGCCAGGCCGAGGGCTTCCGCGAGCAACCGCTTCACGCTTGGTATCGGACGGGGAAACAGAGCAGCCTGGAAGCGGGCAAGCGCCTCCTCACGCGACAATATGGTCAGGAACTGATCTTGCCCTATGCCGGACTGGGCACGGACCGGAACGCGGGGCGGGGAGGACGGCGAATTTTTCATGGCGCCCCTATATCACGTCGCGCGCAGGGGGAAGGCGTCGACGGGTGTTCCCGCGGCATAGCCTTCACTGTCGCCGCCAATCAGAAGCCAGGCGTCGGCCATGCGGATATGGTCGAGCGAAAAGTCGCCCGACGCCAGTATCTGCCAGGTGTTCGCTTCGCGGCGCACCAGCGCTATTTCGGTAACGCCGATGGGCGAGGCGATCTTGCGGGAAAGCGGCAACGCCATGCCTTGCCGGGGTCGGCGGGCGGACAGGTGGTCGAGGAGCGGCAGGACCAGAGCGATATAGGCGGCAAGCGCGTCGCCCGGCTGCCCCGGGAGCGCCACGACGGGCACAGTGCCGCACCTTGCGATCGCCGCCGTCTCGCCGGGCTGGACTGCGAGGCCGTGAGCAATCAACGTGCCGGCACGCGCCAGTGCCTGTGCCGCGCAATCCGAGTGTCCCGCGCCGGTACCGCCCACCAGAACGAGCAGGTCCCCATCACCATGGGTGAGCGCGTCCGTAACCGCCCGGGGTTCTCGGGTAGCCGTCCTGGTCGTGACGCGCGCGCCCGCTTCCCGTGCCAGCCTCGCGATAAACCCGGCGGTCGATCCGGCTCCTTCCAAGTGGGCAAGATCGATGAGACTGAGGCGCGGCGCACGGATCATGACTGTACTGGAACCGATCGCGCCCAAGGCGAGAAGATCCGCGGCACAAAGCTTGCGGCCGGCGAGGACGACGGGCCGGCCGGCGGCGATATCCTCGCCGGCACGGCGCGCGCCTCGGCCGGGGCCGACTTCGGCGAGGGCTTGCGCCAGCGACCCATGATGCTCGACCAGATCGGGCCGCAGAACACAATCACACCCTTCTGGCAGTGCATCGCCGGATTCGACCCACTGCGGTGGCCGGGCCAGCGGTACAGGCGAATAGGGCGAGGCACCCACAAGATCGAGCGAAGCCAGTGCCCAACCATCGAGTATGGCACGGTTTTGGCTTGGCAGCGGCGTGTTCAATGCCGGCATTTCGGCTGCGATATACCCGCTTGCTTCAACCAGCGGCATCGATATGGGCCCGACCGGCATCTGGCCGTCGAGAAGGTCGACAAGGGCGGAGTCGAGGCTGGTCAGCTTACTTTGTAAAGGCCGTGCTTTGCTCATAGCCAATGATGAGCTTGCCGATAGCGGGATTGCAACTGCCATCGACGTGGAAGGGATTCGCGAGTTCACGTGGAGGGACGCGATCGAGCCTGGTCATCCCATGACCGCTTCCTCGGCCGCGCCGCCAAATCGCAGGGACAATCGGCTGTCCCGGTGATGTGAAAATTAACTTGGGTATCTTTACATAGGTATGTAACCGGTTACAATCTTGTCGTGGAGCTGCTGCGATCTTGTTATGGCATCCACCGGGCGGGCGATCCGGAGATCGCCATTGGAAAGCCTCAGGCCAGGGGAATGGTGGGAGCGGGGCCTCATGAGTGACCGTGGCATGTCCGCAAGCCCCTCGATCGTCTGCATCGGGCTTTCGACCCTCGACCACATCTGGCAAGCCGATTACCTGCCGGGAGCGGATTTATCGAAGGTCCGGGCCAACCGATATGTCACCGCGGGGGGCGGCATGGCGGCCACCGCTGCGGTGACGATCGCCAGGCTCGGGGGCGATGCCCATTTCTGGGGACGCGCCGGTGACGACCCGGCAGGCCGTCTCATGCACGAAGAACTCACGGCCGAAGGTGTCGATGCCAGCGGGTTCCGCCTGTTCCCCGGAGCCCGTTCCTCGGTCTCCGGCGTTTTCGTCGGCGAACAAGGCGAGCGCCATATCGTCAATTTCCGCGGCCACGGACTTCCCGAAGCAGCTGGCTGGTTGCCGCTGGAGAAGATCGGCGTCGCAGCCGCCGTTCTTTCCGATCCTCGCTGGCCTGACGGTACCGAAGCGGTATTCGCCGCCGCGCGGCGTGCCGGCATTCCAACAGTGCTCGATGCCGATGTCGCCGATAGCGACGTCTTTGAGCGCCTTTTGCCGCTCACCGATCACGCGATCTTTTCGGAGCCTGCTCTGTCTGGTTTTGGAGGATTGGACAGGGGCGCCGCTCTCGATCGCGTTGCAGGACGGTACGGCTGCCGCGTCAGTGCCGTCACGCTCGGCGAGGCCGGCGTCGAATGGCGCGAAGACGGCAAGGCCCGCCGATTGGCAGCCTTCTCCGTGGCCGTGGTCGATACGAACGGTGCGGGCGACGTCTTTCATGGCGCATACGCCTTCGCCATGGGCGCCGGGATGGCAGTCAGCGAAGCGATGGCATTCGCCTCGGCCGCCGCGGCCCTTAAATGCGCCAGGCCTGTCGGCCGAGGCGGCATCCCCACCTTCGACGAGATAGCCGAGTTTCAAAGGAACAGAGCATGACGACCATAGGTAAAAACCGGGGTCTGGCGCGCCTCGCGGACAGGGAGGGTCACTTCACGATGGTCGCGCTCGACCAGCGGCCGCCGCTTTTCGCGGCAATCGCAAAGGCGCGCGGCGTTTCCCCCGGCCAGGTGACGTTCGAGGATATGCTCAAGGCCAAGCGCCTGCTCGTGGAAGCTCTTGCGCAGGACGCAAGCTCCATGCTCTTCGATCCCAATTTCGCCATCCCGGCGGCCATCGACATCCTGCCGAAGAAGACAGGGCTGATCGTCACGCTGGAGGACCACAGGGTCGAGGAAACGCCAAGGGGGCGAAAATCGCGTGCGATCGAGAACTGGAGTGTCGCCAAGATCCGGCAACTCGGCGCCGACGGCGTGAAGGTCCTTGCCTGGTATCGCCCCGATGCCGACAGCGACGTCAACGAGCATCAGAAGGATTTCGTTCGCACCGTCGGCGAGGATTGTCGACGCCACGACATTCCCTATATCCTCGAACTCCTGGTCTACCCGTTTCCTGGCAGCGAAAAATACACCGCCGATTATGTGGAATCGCCTGACAAAAGGGCGGATCTCGTGATCGGAAGCGTGCGGGAATTTGCCAAGCCGGAATATCGCGTCGATCTCTTCAAACTCGAAACGCCCCTGCCGGCCGCTTCCCTGCCTCCGCTCGACGGCGGCACCGCGGCGCGGAAGGCGGCAAGCCAGTTCGAGGCCATCGGATCGATCTGTTCCGACGCCGGCATCCCCTGGGTCATGCTATCCGGGGGCGCCGAACCTGAACAGTTCGAGCGCGTGCTCTCCTATTCCTACGCAGCGGGAGCCCAGGGGTTCCTTGCCGGGCGCACGATCTGGCTGAACGCCGTAGAGAACGGATTTCCCGACAGCGGCAAAGTCCTGAAAGCCCTTCATGAGGACGGTCGCAAACGCCTGATCCGACTGAACGAACTAACGGCGCGCCAGGCCAGGCCATGGACGCCGACCTACGCAAAGCCGACGGCGAAGGCGGAAGGCGATTTCGCAGGAAGCTATGGGGCTTCCGCGTGAAGGATGGGCACCGGCGCGCAGGAGCGAAAGGTTGGATCCAGCGCTTGCAAGGGCGATCATCGGCGCATGAAGGCAAAGAAACGCGCTTCTTGATGAGCGCTGTCCGCGTTTGAACTCTCTACGAAATACTGACCGGCTTCGAGCGGAGACGCTCCGCTACGCCGGGGTCCGCGCGGCGGCACAATTGGGGAGGGAGCCCGCGCATGATCAATTCCGCATCGGCGACAGCCATGCGCCCGATTTCAAGAAGGGCATCGGCGGTTCCGCCTGCACGATGCGCCGAAAGCAAGAGGCCCGGAATAGAGCGCACCGGGTCGTCCGGCGCCACCGGCTCCACGGGAAAGACATCGGTGGCAGCCCGGATGTGGCCTGATCTGACAGCGTCCAACATTGCGGGGAAATCGACCACCGCCGCGCGGCTCATGAGGAGGAAGTTTGTTCCAGGCTTCATCAGGCCGAATTCCCGCGCACCGATGAACCCCTGATTTTCATTCGTCACGGAAGCGAAGACGACGATGAAGCTGCTTTGCGTCAAGATATCTTCCAGGCTGGCCGGACGGCAATCATGGCGAAGGATCATCTCGGGCGGGAGCCACGGGTCATAAACGGAAACAAGGTTGCGGAAGGGCCGGATGAGATCGCGAAAATAGCGCCCGAGGTCGCCGAAGCCGATAATCCCCACCGTTGCGCGCTCAAAACGGGTCGTTCCGGCGTTCCCCTCGCGTCCATATTTTTCCTGGCCTGCGCGAAAGTCGCGATCGGCAGCCGTTATCCCGCGCGCGAGATCAAGAGCCATTCCCAAGGTGGCCTCCGCGACGGGCGCGGCGAAGGCGGAGGCCGGCGTCAGGACCCATATGCCGCGCCTCTGGCACGTCGCATAATCGATATTCGGAAGAAAATTCGTCTCGACATTGATCACTGCCTTCAGCTGAGGAGCCCGGTCGAGACGTTCACGCGGCAGGGCGGTTTGACCGAGCAGGATGCTTGTCTCAGGCAGGAGCCGGTCGACCTCTTCGTCCGGCATCGGACGATCTTCAGACAGGACCACATTGCCAAGTGCTTCCAGGCGGCGGCGGACGGCCGGCTCCATGATCGCATCGAGTCGCCGTGGCAGCGGGTCCGCAATGATGATTGGTGTGCCCATTGGGCCGCCATCCCTCTCGTCGCTTGACGGCAGCTATCCCGAAGGTGCGGGGACGCCGCCGCTACATCATCCGGTTCACAGGACCAGCACCGGCAGGCCGAGTTCCGCGGCGGCGGCTTCCAGCATGGCCCGATGATCGCCATAAGCGAGTGCCATATGATGCTCGAGCGCCGCGCCCATGATGCGCTCAAGTACGGCCTTGGAGCCGGAATCGAAACGCACCACGCCGGAAGTCCCGTTGAAGGCCAGGGGGCGCTTCAGCATCTCCCCGCCACCGATGACCGCCATGGGCTTGCCTTTCGCCTGGCTCAACCGGAAGAAAGTGACCCGGCCCGGTTTAAGCGGGAACTCGTAAAGCAGCGGCATCCGACGATTGTTGTGGATCGCCGCGCGCGGCATCGCGTCGGGGTCGGCCATCGACAAGGGCGCCTGGCCGCAATGCCACACCACGCCCGTATTATCGCTCTCGTCGAGGTCCACCAAATCCGTCAGGAAGGCCGGCTGGCCGGCTACCTTTTGCAGGAGCAGGCTGGTCAGCGCGCCATAGACGTCGGCCTCGCAAGCGCAGGGCACTCTCGCTTCCCCCATCATGGCGACCGGGCCGCAGACCGCGCCGCCATATTCGGTGAAGGTTTCGGGCCAGCAGCGTATGGCAAACGCGTCATAGGCGCCGGTATCGCGAATCCGGTCGAGCGCGCCCTTCAGGCTGAGCGAACGGTCGAGCTGTTCCTGATCCACCTGGTCGAGCCCGGTGAGCGTCGGCGCCACCTTTTCGCGGAGGCTGGCCGACGCGTCGGCCTTTTCCCGGCGCGCGGCGTCGAAGAGTTCCGTTATATCGAGTTCGTCGACCGTAACGTTCGCCAACTCCCTGAGTTTCGCCTTGTCGTAGCTGCACGTATCGAAACCATCGGGATGCGCGCCGAGACGTCCGATGCGCGCGCCGCGAAGGGAACGGGCCGCCGCGCGGCCGGCCGGATCGCCCGTCTGCGCGGGGCGTGCGGCGACAGACATGCCCAACCGCTTGCCGGTGAGCAATTCCTTGACCGCCTGCTCTATCCCGGAGCTTTGCGGATCGGCATAGAGGTAGCCGAATTCCCGGCCGCTCAAGCCAAGTGCGTGGCCGGCAAGGTTGAGGCCGCAGAAGGAGTTGAGCCTCAGCTTGCCGCCGGTGCGTGGTTCGGGAACCGCCCAGATCGACAATGGCTTGTCGAAGGCATTGGCGATCTCCACCATTGCCGCGGCGTCGGTGAAGCTGATCTGCAAGACCAGAACCTGGCTGACCGGGGCTTGTTTCAACTCGGCGATGGCTGCCCGCGTGGTCTCCTGATCCATCAGAAGCCTGCGCGGCCCTCCGATCGCGTAACCTGTTCCCTCCAGCACACCGAGCATGCGTTCCAGGAATTTCTCCGATAGCGGCACGTCGAATGTCGAACGCGCCAGCGGCAATACGCCGATCATCCTTCCTCTCCCGTCTGTACGATCTTTCGATAGAAATCGCGCAATGGGCGCATGCCGATTGTGCCGATCCCGGCCGCATCGAGCCAGCCCGCGATGGCGCCGCTGCCGAGCAGCCGGACCTCATCCGTGCGGTAATGCGCGCGCGGAGGCACGATGGTCTCGATGTCTCCGCTCATGTTGGGATGAAGCGCCACGAAAGTGAGCCCATCCGGCAAGGTTTCGACCAGTTCACGATAGGCCCTCTCGCTCTCTTCGCTCGCCACGCCCGGCGTCATCCGGAAATCGTCGACGAGCGGCACCGCTTGTGCATCCAGGCGCTTCATCGCGGCGGAAAGGGCCGCGCCTGCGCCCAGGAGATCAAGCTTCAGCAACCGTGCGTACTGCTCCGCCCGGCGAGGCAGCAGGACCGGCAGCCGGTAGTCGCGCCCGACACGACAGTAGGATTCGATCAGCTGCGGACAGAGGGCCGCGCCCATATGGGTGTCGATATGCGTGACATCGATACCGAACGCGAGGGCTCGGTCAATCTGCGCCCGCATCTCCTCTTCCGCCGCCTCTTCGACCACGCCGGCCGCGAGCGAGGCCACGGTGCGGTGGAAATAGCCTTCCTCGTCCACCAGTCCGGAAGCCTTGCCGGCGCGCGTGAGCGGACCCCAGCGATAGCCCGGCCACTCGCTGGTGAGGGTAAGATGAACGCCGAGATCGAGCGCCGTGTCCTCCGCCGCGATCCGGGCGATCTCGGGCGACCATGGGCACGGCATCATGACCGATCCGCATGTGAGGCGGCCCAGGCGCGCGAGATCGAGGAAGGCGGCGTTGGCGCCATGGCACATGCCGACATCGTCTGCGTGCAGGATGGCAACCCGTTGCAGCGGGCCGAAGCCAAGGCTTTCAAGGAAGTCCGCGCTTTTCACGATGCTTGCGCCGTCAGTTGGAGAGGTTCTTTGAGGATCAGGTCCTCGCCCTGGAAATAGAGCGGATACTGGCGCGGCCCGAAATGACCGACGCCATCCTTTTCGACCTTGAGATAGAGCCTGTGCATACGATGGCCGGTAAACTTGAAGCGGCCGTCGGCGTCTGTGGTCGTCTTGCCGCGCTCCTGGGCCACCAGCAGCGTCCACTCCGAGAGCGTCACGGTGGCGTTGACGACCGGCTCACCGTTTGGCCCGACGACCTGGCCCTCGACCAGTCCGTGATCGTGGAAGCCGATATAGATGTTCCAGATCACGACCAATATACCGATCGTGCCGAAGGTGATGACGAAGCGGTTGTTGAGCCACGACCATTTCATGCCGGTCATCCCTTGGTCGCGCCCGAGGTCAGGCCCTTGATGAATTCCTTCTGTGCCAGGAGGAAGATCACCAGGCCCGGGACCAGCACCATGACGCAGAACGCATAGAGCGCTCCCGTCGTGTCCTCGACCACGGACAGGAACCGCGACAGGCCGAGGGGAAGCGTCTGCATGTCGACATCGCGGACGACGACCAGTGGCCACAGGAAGCTGTTCCACGACCAGACGAAGGACAGGATCACATTGGTGGCGATCGCGGGCTTGGTGAGCGGCATGATCAGGCGAAACATGATCTGCCAGTCCGGCACGCCGTCGATGCGCGCCGCCTCCACGAGCGAGTGCGGGATCGCCTCGAATGCTGCCTTGAAGATGAAGATGCAGATGATCGTCGACATCAGCGGCAGCGCCATGCCGATATAGGAATTGAGCAGGTGCAGCTTGGCGGTGATCAGATAGGCCGGGATGATGGTCACCTGGAAGGGGATCATCATGCAGCTCAAGAACAGCATTATGATTGCCGCCTTGCCGGGGAAGCTGCGCGTCAGCGCATAGCCCGCCATGGCATTGAGGAAGACGTTGGCGACGACGACGAGGATGGAAACAATGACGCTGTTGATCAGGTAGCGCAGGAACGGGATGGCATACCAGACATCGACGAAATAGAACGGGTTCGCATCGTGCGGCAGCAGGGAAGGCGGAAAGACGAAGATGTTTTCGCCGGTGAGGCTGGTTTTAAGCACCCAGTAGAACGGCACGAGCATCAGCGTCGAGATCAGCGCCAATGCGAGATGCACAGACCAGTGGTGGCGGCTGCGCCTCATCTCACGCGCTCCTCTTGACGGCGCCGGCCTCTCCGCCGGCCAGACGGTTGGCGATGAAGGCGAGCCCCACGAAAAGAACGAAATTGGCTACCGTAATGGCCGCGGCGTAGTCGAAATGCCCAAGCTTGAAGGCCGTCGAATAGATATAGGTGACGAGCAGATCGGTCGCATGGCCCGGTCCGCCGCCCGTCATGACGAAAATCAGGTCGAAGGCGTTGAAGGAATTGATGATGCCGACGACGAAGCAGAGAAATAGCGACGGCTTGAGAAGCGGCACCGTAATGCGCCAGAAGCTTTGCCGGGCGGTGGCGCCGTCGATGGAAGCGGCCTCGTAGAGGTTCGGCGGAATGCTCTGCAGTCCGGTCAGCAGGATGATCATGTAAAAGCCGATCACTTGCCAGAAGGACGCCAATATCACCGCCGGCAGCGCCCAGTCGAAGCTTTGCAGGAACGGAATGCCCTTGTCGGTGACGCCAAGCGAGATCAGCGCGTAATTTATCAGGCCGACCTTCTCGTTATAGAGCCATTGCCAGATAATTCCGACGGCGACCGTCATCACCGGATAAGACATGAAGACGATCGTACGGTAGATGCCGCGCCCACGGATCTGCTGGTTGACCAACAGCGCAACGGCGAGCGCAAGAGCGATGCCTAAAGGCGCCGACGCCATGAAGATCAGCGTGTTGGCAACCACCTTCCAGAACGCGTCATCGTAGAAAAGCATGTTCTGGTAATGGTAGAGGCCGGCGAAACGGGACGGCTTGTAGGGGGACCAGAATTCCAGCGACAGCACGACATTCCAGATCAGCGGAATGATGCGGTAGAGCAGGAAGATCACCAGCGACGGCAAGAGGAAAAGCCAGATCAGCCCGATCTCACGCGTCCGGCGTAGCGCGAACATCCCTCCCCCCGAGCCGCCCCTCGAACGCCCGCGCCGGTGCGTTTCAAGCACTGGCGCGGTATTGGTCTTTTCAACCATTGTCCTCTCGGCTTATTCGGACGCCAGGATGCGATTGACCTTCGCCTCGGCTGCGTCAAGCGCCTCCTTCGCGCTCTTCTGGCCAAGCAGGGCGGCCTGCAGTTCTGGATAGAACGCGTCCTTGATGGCGGCATCCTCCGCGAAAGGCCAATTACCTGTCAGCTTGTCGAGGTTTTCGAGCTGCGTCTTCAGCGCCGGAATGACGGCGGGGATGTTCTTCTCGAAATACTTCATCAGCTCGGCATCGGCGATTTTGTCGCCCATCAGATTATTGGTCTGCTCGCCGAAGGCCACGGCACCTTCGCCGCTGGTGGCGATTTTCACGAAATCCCAGGCGGCATCGGGGTGTTTCGACCCAGCCGAGATGACCAGCGCATGTGAATTCGGCGTCGACCATCCGCCCGGCAGGTTGATGGCACTAACCGTGTCCTTGTTCACCCAGCTGGCCTTGCTCTTGAACCACAGATAAGCCGGCGCGTGCGCATGCAGCATGCCGACATTGCCTGCCGCAAAAGCGCTGTTCGGCTCGACCCAGCGGCCGGTCCAGCTCACCTTGTCGATCACGCCTTCCTTGGTGAGCTTGGCGAGTTCTTCGACGAGCGCCACGGATTTCGGCGTATTGAAGGCGGCCTTCTTGAGGTCCGGAGTGACAAAGTCGATGCCGTTCATCTTGAACAGCGGCCAATAGAGCCAGTCGAAATTGAGCGTGATGAAGCCCGACGTATTCGGACCCGTCATCTTCTTGGCGTCTTCCATCATCTCTTCGAAGCTGGTCGGATCACGGGTGATCCCGGCCTTCTTCATCATCTCGCGATTGACGAAGAGGAGCGTCTTGGAAATATAGAGCGGCGCGCCGTAGTTCTTGCCTTTGTAGACCCAGTTCTGGAGCACCTCGGGATACATCCGCTCGGTGTAGTCCTGGTCCTTCTTCAGATAGGGCGTCAGGTCAAGCAGGCCGCCCTGCGATGCATATTGCAGCCAGATTCCCCCCTGCAGGTCGAGGATGTCCGGTGGCGTACCGGCAACGACCTGCGTCTGGTACCAGGCCGGCAGGTCGGTGCCCTTCATGTCGATCCGCTTGACGTCATAGTCCGGGTGAATCTTCTTGAAGGCATCGACCCATGTCTGGAATCCGTCCTTGTAGTAGGGGATATTCCAGGTCACCACGGTGATCTGCTTGTCCGCCGCCTGCGACGGCGCTGTCGTGAAGCCGGCCGTCAGCGCCATGGCGCCGGCGGCAAGCAGCAATGCCAGTCTCTTCATCGGTTTCCTCCCTGTTTAGCGGATTGTCGTTTCGTCTCGTCAATTCCAGTTTCCCGCCATTCCTCAGCGGCGGGAAAAATCGAGCTCCACCTCGCGGCCTTCGGCAAGCGCCTGTTCGGCGGCCACGCAGACCAGGATACGCTTGCGGGCCTCTTCGCCGGTCACGATCGGCCTGTTCGCCTTGAAAGCCTCGACCGCAAGGCACAGCTCCTGATCGAGCTCGAACAATTCTCCCGATGCGACGGCCTCGATCTTCTCCGCCTTCTGCTGGCCGGCACGCTGCACCTTGATTTCGAAGGAGGGCTCGCGCGTGCGATCCTCAGCGCCCGACCACCAGGTGCGTATCGAACCTTCCGAACCCACGATCTCCATGACATGGTGATGCTCGAAGCCGGCCAGGCTCTGCGTGATGACCGCGTAGGCACCGCCCGGCCACCGCATGATAGCAGAGAAATTGTGCGCCATCGCCGACGCATTGCCTTCGGTGCCGGGCGCCGGGCGGCCATTGCCGAAAGCGACGATGCGGTCCGGGTCGCCGAGTTCCTCGAAATACCACATCACCGAATCGAAGAAGTGGACCGGCTCCTCGAGGATCCACGATCCGACCAGGTCGCGCTTGTAGCGCCATCCGCCGGCGCCCGGCCGGTAGGGGAAGCGGAAAAGACTGACATTGGCGTAGAGCGGCTGGCCGATCGTTCCATCCGCCACCAGTTCCTTGAGCCGCCCCCATTGCGTCGAGAGGCGGAACTCGTGGCCGATGCTGAGCACTTTGCCCGAGGCCTTCGCCGCGTCGATAAGGTGATCGCAGGCCGCGACGCTGAGCGCCATCGGCTTTTCCAGGAGCACATGCTTGCCGGCCTTGAGCGCCGCGATGCCGATTTCCTCGTGCAGATGGTTGGGCACGACGATGTCGACGGCCTCGATCGAGGCGTCGGCGAGGAGCGAGTTGTAGTCGCGATAAACGGCAATATCCGGAAAGCGCTTGCGCGCGGCCTCCGCCGTTTTATCGCTCTGGCAGGCTATGGCGACCAATTCGGCGCCCGGCGCCTTGGCGATCGCCTCTGCATGATGGGTGCCCCAAAGGCCGTACCCGATAAGACCGAAGCGCAAATCCATCCTCCCCGAATTCGCTGCTGCAGCACAAACTGTAACCGATTACAAATAGTAGACAGCAAAGCCCGAACCTGTCAACCGACCGCGAACGCCTGTCAGCCTTCCGGCGCAGGTCCCGTAGAGCCGCGCAGGATCAGCCGGACCTCGACCTCCGTCGCATGGGGAACGGCCTGCCCGGCGAGCCGGTCGACCAGGTAATCGGCCGCCAGTTGACCCACCTCGCGCGCCGGCAGCGCCATCGTCGTCAGGCCGGGAGGCAATTGCGAGGCCCAGTCGAGATCGTCGAATCCGGCGATCGAAAGGTCGCGCGGCACACGCAACCCGAGGGCCTGCGCTTCAAGCAACGCACCGAAGGCAAGTACGTCGTTGCCGCACACCACGGCCGTCGGCCGCGCCTTGCCGCTCATCAGCGTCCGCAGGCCCTGTCTTCCCTGTTGCACCCGGTAGGAGCCCTCGATGGTACGGTCCGGCGGCAGATCGAGCCCGCGCGCCGCAAGTGCCTGGCGCACGCCTTTGATGCGGCCGCTGGCGCGATCGCTGACCTGGCTCGGGCCGCTGATCATCGCAAAAATCCGATGCCCGAGATCAAGCAGATGCTCCGTCAACCGCGCCGCCGCTGCCTGGTTGTCGAAACCGATATTGGGATGAGGCGAACGCGGATCGTAAATGGCGGTGTTGACGAAGGGAATGCCGCGCTTTTCCATAAGCTGGTAGAGTGCCGGATGATGCAACTCGCCTTCCAGCATAAGCCCGTCGACGCCCGCCTCGATGAGATTCCGGCATTGGGCAAGTTCCAGTTCCAAATCGTACTCAAACAGCGCCAGGAGGACATTGTAGCCACGCTCACGGCAGCGCTTCTGCAATGCCGCGACCTTGCCGGCTCGGGTAGCATTGTCGACGGTGGGGATGATCGCGCCGATGGCATGCGAACGCCGCATCGACAGCGCCCTTGCCGCGCCGTGACGGATATAGCCGAGCTCGCGCACCGCGCTCTCGACGCGCAAGCGTATGTCGGGCCGCACGCTGGTCGGTTCGTTGAGGAAACGCGAGACGGTGGCCGTGGAGACCCCGGCCGAAAGGGCGACGTCGCGGACGCCCGGGAAACGGTGGCCGTCCTCAGACGAGCCCCTGGCCTGCGTCGAGGAAGCTTCTTTGTCGTGACGTGGTGTTTTCATCTTCATCTCGACTAACGAAAAAAGGCCTGCTACGCTGTAATCGGTTACAGAATGCACCATCATCGTGTAACTGTGAAGGGAGGCGATACGGCTTGGGGAGGAGCGTTTGGCCACAGTGAATCTTCGTCAGGTCGTGAAGCGCTTCGGCACGCTCGAGGTCGTTCACGGCATCGACATCGATATCGCGGACACCGAATTCCTGGTGTTGGTAGGCCCTTCGGGCTGCGGCAAGAGCACATTGCTGCGCATGGTGGCCGGACTGGAGGATATCTCTTCCGGCGAGATTCTCATCGACGGCAGGATCGTCAACGAGGTCGAGCCGAAGAACCGCGACATCGCCATGGTGTTCCAGGACTACGCGCTCTATCCTCACCTGAACGTCTTCCGCAACATGTCCTTCGCGCTCGAGGTGCAGGGAAAACCGAAGGACGAAGTCCGTGCGCGCGTCGAACGTGCGGCCGGCATTCTCGACATCACCCATCTGTTCGACCGCCTTCCCGGCCAGCTTTCCGGCGGGCAGCGCCAGCGGGTGGCCATGGGCCGCGCGCTGGTGCGCAACCCGAAGGTCTTTCTGTTCGACGAACCGCTGTCCAATCTCGACGCCAAGCTGCGAGCCGACATGCGCATCGAGATCAAGAAGCTCCACCAGGAGGTACGGACCACCGTGATCTACGTCACGCATGATCAGGTCGAGGCGATGACGCTCGCCGACCGCATCGTCGTGATGCGCTCGGGTCATGTCGAGCAGATCGGTACGCCGGACGACGTCTACAATCGCCCTGCTTCGCTGTTTGCGGCTGGTTTCATCGGTGCGCCGCGGATGAACCAGATCGCCTGCCGTCCGGCCGCAGATGGCAGCGACGCGGTTGAATCCGAGAGCGGCATCCGCCTGCCTCTCGCACGCTCACGCCTCGATGCACTGGGATCGGCGGACCGTCGGCTGATCCTGGGGCTGAGACCGGAGAACTTCGCCCTCGCCGACGCGAGCAATCCCGCCTCTTTCGAGGTCACGATCCGCTTCGTCGAGCCGCTCGGCTCGGATACGCTCGTCTTCTTCCCGCTCGGCGACGACGAGGTCATCGCGCGATTGCCGCCGTCCGGCGACCTCAAGGCCGGCAAGACGATCCGCCTCGCCGCGGACCCGGACAAGATGTACCTGTTCGATGCGGAAACCGAAAAACTGATCGCACCGCTCGCCTAGCATGCCATGACCGAAAGAAACCCCCTCTCCATTCCCAAGGAAGAAGTCGGGCGCGGCTCGGCGATCGCCTTCGAGACCCTTCCCGACAACGACGCGGTGATTCGACGCTTCGCCGACGATCTCATGGCCGAGTATCTCGCCGCCAAGGAGGCCGGCCGCGAGAAAGTGGTTTTCATTCTGCCCGTCGGACCCGTCGGGCAATATGAGTTGTGGGCCAAGCACTGCAATCGACAGCGCATCGGCCTGCGGGACCTCGTCATCGTCAACATGGACGAATATCTGACGCCGGACGGTGGAGACTTCATCCCCCTCTCCAATCCGCTGAGCTTCCGCGCCCATATGGAGCGCAATTTCTTCGCCCGGCTTGACCCGGAATTGGCACCGCCGCCCGAGGCGCGGCACTTCCCCGATCCGCGTCGGCCGGAGGCGACCGGTGATCTGATCGACAGATATGGCGGGGTCGATGTCTGCTTCGGCGGTGTCGGCATCACCGGTCATCTCGCCTTCAATGATCCGCCCGAGCCCGGTGAGCCGCTCGATGTCGGCGCCTTCGCCGCACTGCCGACACGCGTGGTGCGGCTGTCACGCGAGACCCGGCTGATCAATTCTATCACGGCGGCGTCGGGCAATATCGACTACATTCCCGAATTGGCAGTCACCGTGGGCATGAAGGAGATATTGGCCAGCCGGAAAGTTCGTATCTTCATGAACCGCACCTGGCAGTGTGCGATCGTCCGGAAGCTGTTGCACGGTCCGGTAATTTCGGCCGTGCCGGCCTCGTTGCTGCAAAATCACCGGGATGCTCGCGTGGTGGCGGCGGATATCGTTACCGATCTGCCGGTTCCCCAATTGCATTGACGGCCCTCTTCCGCCCCGAATTGTCGCGAGGACTATCGGATCGTGACGCGATAGCGCGCTATCTCTTCGATTCTCGGTAGCACGCCGAGACCGGGGCCGGCCGGGATGGCGATCCTGCCCTCCCTCAGTATACCGAGTTGTTCGAGATGGATTTCCCGCAAGGGATTGGGATTGGCATCGATTTCAAGCGACCCTTCTCCGCCGACCGCTGCCAGCAGATGAAGCGACGCCACCAGGCCGATGCCGCCGCCGAGCCAATGCGGGCAATAGACAAGGCCTGAGGAAACCGCCTTGCGGCAGATGCCGAGGCAGGCGGTGATCCCGCCCCACTTACCGATATCCGGCTGTAGAAAAGCGAGCCCCATGGAGGCGATCGCATCTTCGAAACCAGCTTCGCCGCGAATGTTTTCACCGGCGGCGAGCGGTATGGGCGAAAGGCGCGACAGTTCGGCCCATTGCGATACCGGTACGTCCGCCCGCACCGGCTCCTCTAGCCAAGCGGGCCTGAACGGCGCGCAGGCTTGCGCCATGGCAATCGCCGTCTCCACATCCCATGCCTGGTTGGCGTCGATCATGATCGGCGTTTCTCCGCCGAAAGTTTCGCGCAGGACGCGCAGGTTGCGGATATCCTTTTCGCGTCCGAAGCCGACCTTGAGCTTGAAGCGGCGATAGCCTTCCTCATGTTTTCGCTTTGCCAGTTTCTCCGGCTCGTCGGCGTTCAGGCCGCTGGCATAGACGGGAAGGTCTTCGACGGGTGTTCCGCCAAGATAGCGATGGAGCGGAATGCCCGCACGCCTGGCGAAAAGGTCCCAAAGCGCCAGATCCATACCGGCGATGGCCTGGGCGATGGGGCCGGGCTCGCCACTTTGGATGGCAAGCACTTCCGTGCAGGCGGTCAGATGGCGGTAGGCGTCGGCCGGTTCGTTCCAGTCTTTGCCTACGAGCATTGGGGCGAGTGTCTCGATGATGAGCCGCGCGCGATGTTCAGCGCCGACCGAGGGGAAATTGCACCAGACTTCGCCCCAGCCTTCCGCGCCATCCGCATCGACGACACGCACGAAAAGCGCTGGCCGATCACGCATGACCCCGAAGGAGGTGATCACGGGCCTCTCGATCGGAACCCGGTAAACCTGCGGCTCGACCCTCGTGATGGTCGTCATTCCAGCCTTCCCGCTTCCATGTAAAAGCTCATCCGCTTCTCAGCTTGCATGAAACACATTTGCGGGCAGGCCCGCTATGCCGACATCGAGCGCGATCAGGCGACCTGCAAGCGGCTGGCTTTCCGGGTCGGTCAGATGGGTCGAGGCCGATGTCACGTAGATCGTGCGATGATCCCTGTCGCCGAAGGCGAGCTTGGTCGGGCGCTCTACCGGAAGGCGCACGACGAGGTCGAGTTCGCCGCACGGCGTATAACGCAGCAATTGCCATCCCCAGACGGAAGCGACCCAATAGCAGCCTTCCGCATCGACAGCCGCGCCGTCGGGACGGCCAAGGGAGCCGGCAAGTTCCGCAAAGATCCTGCGCTCGCTCATATGGCCCGTTTCCGGATCATAATCCGCCCGCCAGACGATCCGGCGCGGCGTATCGGCCAGATAGAGCGTCCGGCCGTCCGGGCTTAAAGCGAGGCCGTTCAGGATGGACAGGCCGGAGAGAAGGCGCGTCTTCACGCCCTTGCCGTCGATCAGGTACAAATTGCCGACCGGATCCGGCGTCGCGCCCTGCGGCGCCGGACGCATGGTGCCGACGACCAGGCGCCCGTTTGGATCGCAGGCCGCGTCGTTCGTCCGGGTCGACGGATCGTCCGGCTCGATTTCGATAAACGCGGCCGCCTCCCCCGTCCGAGGGTCGAAACGCTGGATTGAATCGGCCTGGCCGACAAGCACAGTTCCATCACTGCAAGGCTGCACGAACCCGGTCTGTTGCGGAAAGGAAAAGCGCTCCGTCTTGCCCGTCGAAGCATCGGTGGAAAAGAGCGCCTGCCCGGGAATATCGACCCAGTGAAGCGTGTTTCGGGCAGGATCGTAGTAAACGCTCTCGCCGAGAAGCGCTTTGGTGTCGCCGACACGCTCGATCGACGGCGTCCGGACCCGAGCCGCCATCTCAGCTTCGCCGGATCGTCTTCACCGCCTCGCGCGCGGCCCCCATCATGAGAGCGAGGTCGGAACCGGACGCGACCCAATTGTAGCCGTAGCCGAAATAGTCCGACGCGCGCGCGGCGCTCGAGGCAAGGATGCCAACCGGCTTGCCAACGGCGGCACACGCCTTCGCGGCCTTGGCCAGGACCTCCTGCACGGAAGGATGATCGACCTGGCCGACCAGCCCCATGCTCGCGGATAGATCGGAGGGGCCGATGAAGATGCTGTCGACGCCCGCAACCGCCGCGATTTCGGCAAGGTTGGCGACGGCCTCGACCGTCTCCAGTTGCAGCACGACGCACAATTCATCCGCCGCCTTCGCGAAATAGCCGCTGACGCCGCCGAAACGCGTCGCACGGCTCATGCCGGCGACCCCGCGCACGCCGTCCGGCGGATAGCGCGTCGCGGCAACGGCGCGGCGTGCCTCCTCGGCATTCTGGACATACGGAAACATGATCGAATTGGCGCCAATGTCGAGCACCTGCTTGACGATGACGGTATCGTTCCACGGCAGCCTGACCAGCGAAGCGGCGGGCGTTCCGGCGACGGCCTGGAGCAACGGCAGCATGCGCGGAACGTCGTTCGGAGCATGTTCCATGTCGAGGACGACGAAGTCGTAACCGGCGCAGCCAAGGGCCTCCGCGACCAGCGGGCTGCCGCTCATCGACCAGACCCCTAAAGCGCCCTTTCCGCGCATCGCCTTCTTGAAGAGATTGACGGGAATTTCCATGTTTTTCAGTCCTTCAGGATCAACGGGCCAGAATGATTGCCCGATATTATTTGCTCGCCGTGTCCGTGGCCTCCGACGCCAGATCGTCCGTAGCCGTTTCATCGGCCGCCGTTTGCCGGGCCAGCCACGCACGATAGTCGCGACCGGTATTGGCGATGTGGAAGTCGATGAGTTCGTTGAATTTTTCCTCATCACCCGCCTCCAGAAGGCGTAACAGGCGGCGATGGGTTTCCAGTGAGCGGCTGACTACCTGGGTATCGTCATGCGCCCGGCTGCGGAGTGCGCCGATTTTCGCGGCGATGAGACCGTAGGCCGAGACCAGGTAGGGATTGCCCGCGCCCTCGATCAGCGCCATGTGGAAATCGGCATCGAGCTTCCGATAGGACTGAAACGCCTCGCCGGCGATAGCCAGTTCCATGGCCTCCAGGATTTCCGCCATCCGCCGGGGCGTCGAGCTCTTTTCGGAAGCGAAGATCAACCGTGCGGCCTCTGTCTCCAGCAGCCGGCGAAAGCCGGCGATCTGATCGATCTCCCGGTCCTCGATGCGGAAGATCGAAGTTCCGCGTTGCGGATCGATCTGGACCAGACCCTCGCGTTTCAACTGCATCAGGGCTTCGCGGACGGGCGTCTTGGAGATGCCGAGCATTTTCGAAAGCCTGATCTCCGACAATTGGTCGCCGAGCTTCAAGCGCCCTTCGATGATGGCATTGCGCAATTCGCGCTGTGCCATTTCGGCCAGGGATTCGGGTCGGCTCAGTTTTTCAAGGCTCAAGGGTTCGACCTCCCGTTGCGACTTCTTTAGCGGAATTTCTTTTCCCCGGATAGACAGTATCTGGAATATCAGATACTGGATAGACGATAGCTGGCCCGCTATGTTCCCGCAGGCATCCTCGGAGCGTAGCTGGGCGTAGCCGTAAGAACTGGGAGGTTTCATGTTTCGCTTGAGCAAGATGACGCGGCGGTCCGCTTTCGTCGCATCGACAATTCTTTCCCTGGGGATGGTCATCACGGCATCCCACGCGGCCGAGAAGGTGACGCTCACCTTCGCCAACTGGGCCGATGCCGAGGGCGCGACCCGACCGGGCATCCAGGCCGCGATCGGTGCGTTCGAGAAAGAGAACCCCGACATCAAGATCGAGAGCCAGGCGATCTCCTTCAGCGAGATCGCGCGCCAGCTCGTGCTGAGGGTCCGCTCGGGCAATCCGCCGGACGTCGCGGAGATCGCCGGCAACGACACCATCCTTCTCGCGCTGACCGGCAAGCTGGAGCCGCTGGACGGCTATCTCGGTGCCGCCACCAAGGCGGAACTGAAGCCGTCGTCGCTTGCAGGCCTCGATCACAAGGGCAAGCTTATCGCCTTCCCGTGGACGCAGGCGCCGGCCGGCCTCTGGTATGACAAGGCCGTGATGCAAAAGGCCGGCCTCGACCCGGACAATCCGCCCAAGACCATCGATGAACTGATGAAGGATCTGGCCGCGATCAAGAAAAGCCAGCCCGATGTCATCCCGCTTGGTCTCGACACAACCAACCGCGCCTTTTCCCTGATCTCCAACTGGCCCTGGATGAAGACCTTCGGCGCCGATCCGTTCGCCAAGAATGGCGCGACATCCGACGCGATGAAGAAATATCTTTCATGGATGCGCGAACTCGCCAAGGAAGGCTACATCGATCCGGGGCGCAAGATCGGTGAGTTCCGGCCGCTTATCGCGCAGGACAAGGTCGGCTTCCTTTGGGACCAGGTGCTCCTCCAGGGCGTCATCCAGTCGACAAACAAGATGGCTGACGCCGATTTCTACAAGCATTACGGCGTGACCACGCAGCCGGCCGGCTCGTCGGGGAAATCCTACTCCTTCGAGGGCGGACACCAGCTCGTGATGTTCGCCGACGGCAAACACCAGAAGGCGGCGTGGAAGTTCATCAAATTTCTGGCGACGTCGCCCTATGCGACCGAGCACTACACGCTCAGCTACGAGGCTTCCCTGACGCCGCTCAAGAAGGCGCCGACGGATGCGCTTGCCAAGAAACTGGACACGCCGGTCTTCAACGCCTTCTCCGACAAGATCATGTCGACGGTGACGGCACTCCCCTACGGGCCAAAATTCGCTCCAGGCGCCACCGCGATCATGGCAGGCGTCCAGCAGGCGGTCACCGGCGATACGCCGATCGACCAGATCGCCGCATCGATCCAACAGAATCTGGGCGATTGATGACAGGGGCGACTTCCGGCCAGTCCGTGAAATCCGCACCCGCCAGGCACAATGCCGAGCGGGTGCGCGAACGGGTACCATGGATCGACTGGATGGTGCTTCCGAGCGTGGCGGTACTGGCCGTGGTCATCGGTTACCCGGTCGTCTACACGCTCGTCCTCTCGACGACAAAATTCAACATGCTCGACATGACGCCGCCCGCCTATATCGGCGGCGGGAACTATCGGCATCTCTTCAGCGACCCGATCTTCTGGACCTCGCTCAGGAACACGGCGATCTACACCTTCGGAAGCGTCATCGTTTCCTCGCTGCTCGGCCTGGTTCTGGCGCTTTTGACGGAAACCCTGACGGGATGGCGTTTCCGGAGCGTGCGCGCACTTCTCCTTACGCCGTGGGCCGTTCCCTTCGTCGTCGTCGCCTTCCTGTTCCGCTACATGTACCTGCAGAATGGCGGCGTCATCAATGCGGTGCTCCTTGATCTCGGCCTGATCGACAAGCCGGTCCTCTGGCTGAACAACACCTTCCTCGCCCTGCCGGCGATCATGGTCGCCAATATCTGGGCCATGATGCCGTTCTTCTTCCTGCTCCTGAGCGCGGCGCTGGCGGCCATCCCGAATGAAGTGATCGAATCGGCACGCATCGACAAGGCCGGAACCTGGAGCATGGTGCTGCAGATCAAGCTGCCTTTCCTGCGCGGCGCGCTCTTCATCTCCAGCCTCCTGATGATCATCTCCAACTTCAACGATTTCGCCAAGATATGGGCGATGACCCAGGGCGGGCCCGGCTACTCGACGACGACGCTGGTCGTCTATGTCTACCGGCTTGCCTTCGAGAATTTCGATTTCGGCTATGCCTCTGCGATCGGCGTCGTCTGGCTGCTGCTGCTGCTCGCCTTCGCCCTGGCCTATCTGCGCGCGCTCAGGGTGAACCCATGACATCGAGGGCAGCGAATTTACCTTCCCCGACATTTCCGAAAGCCTCTCGAGGCTTCAATCCGGGCCGGATCGTCAAATACCTGGCCCTCGCGCTGGCGCTCTTCTGGAGCCTTGCGCCGGTCTATTGGATGCTGGCGACCTCCTTCAAGACCGAACTTGAAGCGACCCGCGTCAACCCGACGCTGTTCCCCGTCGATCCGACGCTCGCAAACTATATCGGGCTCGGCGGCACGTCGCTGCCCTTCTTCTCCTTCTTCGTGAACAGCGTCATAAGTTGCCTCGCGACGGCAATCATCGCCGTCGTCATCGCCACCCCGGCCGCCTACGCGCTGTCGCGCGCCCGCTTCCGCCTCAAAGGGACGATCAGCTATTCGGTCCTGCTGTTCCGCATGCTGCCGCTCGTCGTCATGCTGGCGCCGCTTTACCTCCTCCTGCTCAACGCCCGGCTTCTCGACAGCCTTGGCGGGCTGGTCGTCGGCTTCACCACATTCGGGCTTCCTTTCGCGGTCTGGATGATGAAGAGCTTCATCGACGCCGTGCCGATCGAGGTTGAAGAGGCTGCCCGCATCGACGGCTATCCGCGCTGGCAGATCCTGTTGCGGGTGGTGACGCCTCTCGTTCTGCCTGGATTGCTGACGACGGGGACCTTCGTCTTCATGGAGGCCTGGAACAATTTGATCTACCCCCTTACCTTCATGACGACGATGGACAAGCAGACGCTGCCGGCAGCGCTCGTCCTCACCTTTACCGGCCAGTTCAAGACGGACTGGGGCGGCATGATGGCTGCGGCAACCTTGACCACGCTGCCGCTGATGGTCGCCTTCTTCGCCGTCCAGCGCTCCATGGTACGCGGCCTGACATCGGGGGCCGTCGCCGGTGCCTGACCAGAACGAAAAGAGATTCTCCGGCAAGGTCGCTCTCGTGACAGGTGCGGCCGGCGGCATCGGCAGAGCGACGGCGGAGCGCCTGGCCCAGTGCGGCGCGAGCGTGATGCTCACCGATGTCGATGCGGCGCGCCTTGAACAGACGGTACGGGATCTGACCGCCTCCGGCCTCGATACCGCAGGCATGGCATCCGATCTTGGTGACGCCGCGCAACGCGATTCCATCGTGCCGGCCGTAATCGCGCGCTGGGGCCGCATCGACATCCTCGTCAACAACGCGGCGTTCCACGGCTCGCGCCAACCTTTCCTGGATTCTTCCGAGGCGGATTGGGAGCGCGTCTTCTCGATCAATGTGATCGCCGCCGCAGCCCTTTGCCGGCAGGCGGCACGGGCGATGCACGATACGGGCGGCGGCGCGATCGTCAATATCGGCTCCATCCAGGCGGGCATGCCGGTCCCGACCTACGCCGCCTATGCCGCAAGCAAGGGAGCCGTCGCGAGCCTGACGCTGGCGCTTGCGGTCGAGCTTTCGGCGAAAGGCATCCGCGTCAATGCCGTCACGCCCGGCGTCATCGCGACGGCGGCCTTCCAACGCAGCCTTTCGAAAAATGCGAGCCAGAGCGGACAGCCGGTTCCGGCAAGCGCGGCCCTCATCGACAGGTCGGGCCGCGCGGAAGAGGTCGCTTCCGCCGTGGTTTTCCTTGCTTCCGACGAGGCCTCCTTCATCACGGGCGCCATCCTGCCGGTCGACGGCGGGCGCCACATCAGCCGTCGGCCCGATCCCTTTCAGGCCGCCTTTGGTGAAAAACAGCAGAACGGAACGCCCTGATGGCCAGCATCTCGCTCCGCAATGTCGCGAAATTCTACGGCGACGTGCAGATTCTCTTCGACTGCAACCTTGATATCGCCGATCACGAATTCGTCGTTCTCGTCGGGCCGTCGGGCTCGGGCAAGACAACGTTGCTGCGCCTGATTTCCGGCCTGGAACATATCAGCGCGGGCGATCTCTATTTCGGCGAGAGGCGCGTCAATGATGTCGATGTCGGCGACCGTGACATCGCCATGGTGTTCCAGAATTACGGGCTCTATCCGCATATGTCGGTTTACGACAATATGGCCTTCGGCCTGAAGCGGCGCAAAGTCCCGGCTCCCGAGATCGACAGGCGCGTACGAGGCGCCGCGCAGATGCTCAACATGGGCGCCTATCTCGAACGCAGGCCGCGCCAGCTTTCGGGCGGCCAGCGGCAGCGCGTCGCGCTCGGCCGCGCCATCGTGCGCGAGCCTGCGGTCTTCCTGCTCGATGAACCGCTCTCCAATCTCGACGCACATCTGAGGGTGCAGATGCGCGCGGAAATATTGCGCGTTCATCGCACGGTGACGGCGACGGCCGTCTATGTCACCCATGACCAGATCGAGGCGATGACGATGGGCGACCGCATCGTCGTAATGAGCGAAGGGCGCATCCAGCAGGTCGGCACGCCCGACGAGCTCTATGATTCTCCGGCGAACCGGTTCGTCGCCTCCTTCATCGGCACGCCGGCCATGGGCTTCCTCACCTGTCGCGTCGAACGGAACGGCGATAGCGTGACGCTTTCGAGCGACAGCGTGACCATTCGTCTCCAGCCGGAGCAAGCGCGAAAGGTCATGCAGTCCGGCGTTGAACGTGTCTCGGTCGGCATCCGGCCGGAGCGGCTGATGCTCGACGAGAGTGCTGCGGCGGACTGGACCGTGCATGGACTTATCGACGTGGTCGAGATGCTGGGCTCGGAGCAATATGTCCATTTCAGCGTCGATGGCGGAACCTTGACTGCCCGCGTGTCGCGCGACCACCCGCTGAAAGTCCAGCAAACCGTCACTTTCTCGGGCGCGGCACAACATCTTCACCTCTTCGATGACACCACCGGCCGGACCCTTTCCTGAGCACCAGAGCTTTACCCTATGACCAAGATCGCCGAGATAAAGACCTTTCGCGTCCCGCCACGCTGGATATTCGTGCGTGTCACGACAGATGACGGGCTCGTCGGATGGGGGGAATCCATCATCCCCAAGCGGGCCGGCGCCGTCGTCGCGACGATCGAGGACATGGCGCGGAATCTCCGTGGCTATAGTGCCGACCGTATCGAGGACGTTGCGCAAAGGCTCCGTCGCGGTGCCTTCTTCCGCGGCGGTCCCTTGCTCGCCACCGCGGCCTCGGGCATCGAGCAGGCCCTTTGGGATATCAAGGGCAAGCGGCAAGGCCTGCCGGTCCATGAATTCCTCGGTGGTCCGGTGCGCGACAAGATTCGGGCCTATGCCTGGATCGGCGGAGACAGCCCGGCCGGCGTGGTCGATCATGCGCGCGAGCGCATCGCGCACGGGTTTTCGGCGGTGAAGATGAACGCCACCCCGGCCATCCCCTATCTCGGGGGAAGCGCCATCATCGATGCGGCCGTGGAACGGGTCGCCGCCCTGCGCGACGCCTTCGGCAACGGCCTGGACATCGCGCTGGATCTGCACGGCCGCGTTCCCCGCGCCGCCTTGAAGCCGCTCTTGGCGCAGATGCAGCAATTCCGGCCGATGTGGGTGGAAGAGGCGACGCTGCCCGAAAACGAGGAGAGCCTTAAGGTGCTCGCCCGCGCCGCCGGCTCCATTCCCGTGGCGACCGGCGAGCGGCTGGTGTCGCGCTGGGACGTCAAGCGCGTGCTCGATACCGGCGCGGTCGATATCATCCAGCCGGACGTTTCGATCACTGGTCTGTTCGAACTTGAAAAGATCGCCAGGCTCGCCGAAATCTATGACGTAGCCGTCGCGCCGCATTGCCCGAACGGTCCGGTTTCGCTTGCCGCCTCGCTCCAGATCGGCTTTTGCGCCCCGAATGTCGCCATCCAGGAGCAGAGCTTGGGCCTCCACTACCATCAGGGCTTTTCCGGCCTGCCCAAGGGCGAGATGCACGATTATCTCGCCGATGCCGCGCCGCTCACCACGATCGGCGGCGCGTTCCAGCCGCTTGGAGGCGCCGGCCTCGGTATCGAAATCGTCAACGAGGTGGTGGAAAGCCGCGCCACGGACTGGTTCCTGCCCGACGCGGGCTGGACGCATGAGGACGGCACCTATGCGGAATGGTGATTCTGTCCGTCTGTTCGGGCGTGACCTTTCAGAGAAAACCTGCTCCCATCTGCCGGATTTGCTCCAGGCGCCGGGCGGGCTCCGTCTCGCTAGAGCATGATCCGGAAAAGTGGGTACCGGTTTTCCGAAAAGATCATGCTCAAACAAAGAGATAAGAGTATGATGCGATTCAATCCGATCGCATCATACTCTAACGTCCGATAGCCTCGATCCCCGCCGCGAGGTCATCGTCAACGGGGATGCCCTCCTTCAGTAGCCGAGCCTTCATGGCCTGTCGCCGGCGGCCGGGCAGCCGCGCGCCTTCACTGCCGGCGACGGCATCCGCCATCGCGGCAAACCGTGCAAGCGCGTGAGGCCCGAAGGCGGCGGGATCGATGGCGATCAGGGTCTGTCCGACGCCGGGAGGCGTACCTTCCGCGTCGAAGAAGGACGTCGCTTCGTAGCCGTAATTCGCGCCTGTGAGGCCGGCGCACAAAAGTTCCACCATCAGGGCCAGCGCGGTTCCCTTGGCATCGCCAAGCGGCACCATCGTGCCCGCGAGCGCAGCCTTTGGATCGGTCGTCGGACGCCCCTCGGCGTCGAGCGCCCACCCTTCCGGTATCGCCTCGCCTTTCTGCGCGGCGGCCATGATCTTGCCGCGGGCGACACGGGAGAGCGAAACGTCGACGACGATCGGGTCGGCATTTTCGACCGGCGCGGCAAAGGCGATCGGATCGGTTCCGAAAAGCGCGCGCCGTGCGCCCCATGGCGCCATGGCGCCCGGCGAATTGGCAAACAGGAGGCCGATCACGCCGCGTCCGGCCAGTCGTTCGACCGGCACTCCGGCAACCCCGCAATGGTGCGAGCGGCGAATGCCCGCTATCGCGATCCCCTGGCTCCGTGCCGCGTCGGGCAACCAATCGACCGCGAGATCGAGCGCCGGATAGGCGAAGCCGTTTGCGGCATCGACGGCGAGCGTGCCCGGCCGGGTCTGCTCTCCCTTCGGTGTCGCGAAGCCGTCGACCTTGCCGGACCGCGCCTGTGCGCAATAGGCCGCGACACGGCGCAGCCCATGGCCGCCCTGTCCCGAGAGTTCCGCGGCGACCAGCGCATCGGCTACGGACGAGGCGTTGGTCTCGCTTGTCTTCGAGCGTCGTAGCGCCCTTGTGATCAGGTCATGAATTTCGCCGGCCGTCCTGTTCATGGGGCCTTCGTGGCTCCGCCCAGATGCGCCAGTACCTTCTCCGCGATCAGCTGACTGACGCGAATATTCGATTCTTCCGTCACCCCGGCGATGTGCGGGGTAAGCACCAGATTGGCGATGCCGCGGAATTTTGCACCTGCCTGTGCCGTCAGCGGTTCGGTCTCGAAAACATCCAGCGCGGCGCCGGCCAACCTGCCTTCTTTCAGCGCTTCTGCGAGCGCCGCTTCATCGACGATGCCGCCGCGGGCCGCGTTGATCAAGATTGCCTGCGGCTTCATCCTGGAAAGCGCCCCGGTGTCGATCAGGTTTCGCGTCCGGTCGGTCAGCGGCGTGTGCAGCGAGACGACATCGGCGACCTCGAGGAGCCCATCGAGCGAAACATTCCGCGCCGTCATCCAGGCCGGATGGGTCGCTTCCAGGTAGGGATCGAAAGCCACGACCCGCATGCCCAACGCATCGGCGCGCCATGCGACCTCGCGCGCGATCGAGCCGAAACCCACGAGGCCGATCGTCTTGCCGGCAAGTTCGCGGCCGATAAGGGACTGGCGCGGCCATTTGCCGTCGGTCATCGCATCGCGCGAGAAATAGGCGCCGCGCAAAAGCAGCGAGGCCGTGGAGATGACATATTCCGCGACAGAAAGATCATTGGCGCCGGTCGCCGGATAGACGGCGACATTGCGCGCCTTGCAGGCCTCGATATCGATGTTGTCGAGACCGACGCCGAGACGGCCGACACAGGAGAGCTTTACCGCCCCGTCGAGAAGCGAGCCGCGAACCTGCGTCCTGTTGCGCACGACGAGCGCGCGGGCCTCGCCGACCATCGTCGCCAGTTTCTCGGGCTGGTCGACCAGAGCCGGATCGTAGACCGTGTCATGTCGAGCCATCAGCGAAGCGACGGCCGCCTCGTCCATGAACTCCGTGATGACGATATCAGGCATTCCCACTCCGATTGGACCCTAAGGGAAAAGAGCCGTCCGGCGGGACCCGGACGGCTGCTTCAACTGGCCTGTTCACGCGCTGCGATACAGCTTTGTCATGACGAATTCGCGGTGACCCAGCGCCTCCGCCGCAGTAGCGCGGCCATTGGCGGTGCGGATGATGCTGTCGATCAATGCGTCGCCCGCCTGGTCGACGGTCATGTCGCGGCGCAGGATCCCGGTCACGTCGAGATCGATATGCTCGCTCATCGTGCGCACCGTGCGCGGATTGGCGGATATCTTGATCACCGGCACGATCGGATTGCCGACGATATTGCCCTGCCCCGTCGGAAAGGTGTGGACCGCGTAGCCGGCCGCCGCCATCAGCGTGACGCATTCTGCGGCCGCCGAGGAGGTATCCATGTAATAGAGCCCCTTGCCGGATTTCGGCTGTTCGGCCGGCTCCAGGATATCGATGTAGCGCGAAGTCCGGCCGATCTTCTCCAGATTGCCGAGTGCCTTCTCCTCGATCGTCGTCAGGCCGCCCTCGATGTTGCCCTTGGTCGGCTGCGATTCCGACAGATCATCGACCTTGTTCGCCTCGATCACCTCGTCCTGATAGGCCTTCCACATGGCATACCAGCGCTCTCCAACTTCCGCATTGATGGCGCGTGCCTTGGCGATATGCTCGCCCCCGGTGATCTCCGACGTCTCGCCGAAGCAGCCATAGATGCCTTCCGGCAGCAGCTTGTCGTACATGTTGCCGACGGTCGGGCAGGAGCCGAGGCCGGTCGTCGTATCGCTCTCGCCACATTTCGTCGAAACCCAGAGGTCGGCGACGGAGCATTCCTCGCGCTGGAGCTCGGTTGCGTACTGGACGTATTCCTTGGCCTTGCGCGAGGCGTCCATGATGGTCTTCAGGTCGCCGTTCTTCTCGATCGAAAAGCCGGCCACCGGCTTGCCGGTTTCGGCGATGCCGTCGACGATCTTCTGCGTCCAGCCCGGCTCGATGCCGATGACGATGCAGGCGGCGACGTTCGGATTGGCGCCGGTGCCGATCATGGTGCGGAAATGCAGGTCGAGATCCGCGCCGAACTGCAGCCGCCCGTAGGAATGCGGCAGCGCCAGCGTGCCCTTGATGTTGTTGGCGACCGCCTCGCAGGCGGCGTTTGAAATGTCGTCGACCGGCAGGATGACCACATGGTTGCGCACGCCGACCCGGCCATTGTCGCGCCGGTAGCCCTTGAAGGTCAGGTTGGAATATTTCGAAGCCATGGCTCGTATCCGAAGAATTGGGTGAGGGAAAAGGACGCCGGAAAGGTGCTACCAGCGCTTGGTTTTGAGATTGTGGACGTGGACATGATCACCTGGCCCCACATCGGCGACGAAGCGGCCGATATCCTCGCCGTATTTCACGGCGGTGTCGCCCTTCTTGAGATTTTTCAGCGCCACCTTGTGGCCGATCGGCACGTCTGCCTTCGCCTCGACCTCGAAGGTTGAATCATCGGCGGTCACGACGCCATGCAGCTTCATGCCCTTCGTGACCCCTTCCACGACGACCACCGCCACGTTGTCCTTGTGCTCGTGTGCCAGAACATGCGGAATTGCCATCCGACCTCCTCCTTTCCAATTCGATCAGTCTTATATAAGACATAAGATATAGTTTCTAGCGGAGTCAATCGCAAACGGGTAGATTGGCGGCGTGTTTCGCAAGGGATGACTGCATGGCGGAAACGAACACGGCCCGGGCGTTCGGCTACCGGCCCCTCTACATCCAGGTGAAGGATAGCCTGATCCGTCGGTTGATCGACGGCAAATGGCAGCCGGGCCAGATCATTCCGTCGGAGACGGACCTCGCCCTGGAGATCGGCGTCAGCCAGGGCACCATCCGCAAGGCGCTCGACACGATGGCCGCGGAGAACCTTCTGGTCCGCCGGCAGGGCCGTGGCACCTATGTTGCCGAGCCGGCGGAGAGCCGCATCCTTTTTCAGTATTTCCGCATCGTCCCCGACGATGGCGAGGCTTCCTTCCCTGATTCGCGCATCCTGAACTGGTCACGGAAAAAGGCGACGGCGGCGGAAAGGGAAGGCCTTGCGCTGCCCGAGAACTCGGACGTCTGGCGCATCGCCCGGGTCCGCGACCTCGGCGGCGTCCCGGCGATCGCCGAGACGATCTCGCTGTCCGCCGCCCGCTTCACCGGCTTCGAGGCCCTTCCCTCCATCCCCAACAACATCTACCGGCTCTATTCGGAAAAATGGGGCATCACCATCGCCCGAGCGCGCGAGAAGCTGAAGGCCGTCGCCGCATCCAGGACCGACGCAAAGGTGCTCGGCTGCGCGGAAGGCGCTCCGCTTCTGCGGATCGGCCGGGTCGCCTTCGATCTGGAAGGCAACCCGGTTGAACTGCGTATCTCGTGCTGCCTGACCGACCAGGCCCACTACCTTTCAGAATTGAAATAATGATTGCCGCGAATTCCTGTTGGCGAGGCGCCAGGGCAGATCCCTTGCCGCACAATCTCGAATGTAAGGCTTTGGCGGGGCAAGGCTGTCATTGCGTGGATTTCCTGATCGCCTCGGCCGTACGGCGCACGCCCTCCTCGATACGGTCGGCGGAAATCGACGAATAGGCCATTCGGAAGAACCGGCAGGGACTTTCGTCCGCCGGGAAGAAGGGCGAGCCTGATTCAATCAGGACGCCGTCGGCCCTGAGATCGTTCGTCAGCCTGTCGGAGTCGAGCCCTTCCGGCCCCTCGATCCAGAAGCAGGTACCGCCGAAGGCCGAAGAGCCCGCCACCTTCAGCCCCTCGCGGCGCAGCGCCGTCGCCATCACCTCATGGCGCTTCTCATATTCGCCGCGCATGCGCCGGATGACGCTGTCGTAGTGGCCGAGCGCCAGGAAATAGGCGGCCGTCCGCTGTAAATGGCCCGGTGGATGGCGAAGCATCAATGCGCGCAAGGCACGCGCCTCGCGGATAACCGGCTCCGGCGCCATCAGATAGCCTAGGCGCAGGCCGGGGAAGAGCGATTTCGAGAAGGAGCCGACGTAAAAGACGCGGCCGCGCCGGTCGAGCGACTTCAGTGCCGGCGCCGGCGGCGCCAGGAAGCTCATCTCGAACTCGTAGTCGTCCTCGACGATGACGAAATCGCGCTCCTCCGCCATTTCGAGAAGCTTCAGTCTCCGCTCCATCGGCATGCGCGTCGCTGTCGGCGCCTGGTGGCTCGGCGTCACGAAGACCGCGTCGACCTTGTCGGGCAGGTCTTCTGGCGGCAGGCCGCCGCTGTCGACGTCGATCGGCGTAACCTTCGCCTCGCTGAGCTTCAGTGAAGCGTAGATGTCGGGATGGCCGGGATTTTCGCATACGGCGTGAGTGCCGCGTCCGAGCAGGAGCTGTGCTGCGATCCAGATGGCGTTCTGGGCGCCGAGCGTCACCAGTATCTCTTCCGGCCGGGCGCGGATGCCGCGTCTCGGCAGCGTGCGCGAGCAGATATAGCTGACAAGCTGCATATCGTCGGCCGCCGCGAAATCGCCCGCCATGTATTCGAAATCATTGCGGCCGAGCGCCCGCCTGGAACAGTCGCGCCACGCGCCGAGGTCGAAAAGCGTCGTATCCATCTGCCCGTAGAGGAAAGGATAGGGATAGCGCCGCCAGTCGAGCGGCTTGCGGATCGTCTTGGCGATCTGGAAGCGCGGCTTCAGCTTCGCATTCCAGTCGACCGCGTCCTCTCCAGTCGCCTCGTCGCTGGCACGCAGCCTGGCTACCGGCGCGCTGTCCGACACGGAATATGCGCTGCGTGCCTGCGGCTCGATATAACCTTCGGCGGCAAGCTCTTGATAGGCGAGCGTGACGGTGATGCGCGAGACGTTGAGATAGCTTGCCAGCCGGCGCGTCGAGGGCAGCCTTGTGCCCGGCACCAGGCGTCCCGACAGGATGCCCGAGACCAGCGTCTCGCGAAGCTGCGCCTGCAAGCCGACGGGGCGTTCCCTGTCGAGAAAGAAGATGCCTTCCGAGACGGGCGGCACGGTCATGCTCGAGACTCCGCTTGCGACTGGACTTAATCAGTTTCCTATCTGGATATACGAGATTCTATTTCTCCGTCCAATATCGAGATTGAAACAAAGAAGACTGGCGAGACAGCCGGCAACTGGCAATCATGCCTGGGGAATAACAGGAAAGAGGAGCACTTCATGAATTTCTTCACAAGGGCGAAGGCCGCCGTCGCAGCCACGACGATGGCTGTCGCGCTGGCCGGCACCGGTGTAGCGTCAGCGGAAACCACCGTCGTCGTGGGTTACCAGCAGATCGTCGGCCCCTTCGTCAGCGCCATCGCCGACGGCAGCTTCGACAAGGCGGTGGCTGCCAACGGCTACAAGATCGACTGGCGCCAGTTCGCGTCGGCCGGCGACATCTCGGTGGCGCTGGCTTCCGGCAATGTCGCCGTCGGCGTCATCGGCTCGACGGGCGCGACCGCGTCGGTGACGCGCGGCGTCGACGCCCAGCTTTTCTGGATCCTCGACAATATCGGCAAGTCGGAGGCCCTGATCGCCCGCAACGGTTCCGGCATCGAGAAGCCGGAAGATCTGAAGGGCAAGAAGGTGGCCGTTCCTTTCGTCTCCACCTCGCATTTCCATCTGCTCGTCGCGCTGGAAAAGGTGTGGAAGATGAACCCGCGCGACCTCACCATCCTCAATATGACGCCGCCGCAGATCGTGGCCGCCTGGGAACGCGGCGACATCGATGCTGCCTATGTCTGGCCCCCGGCCCTTTCCAAGATCGAGAAGACCGGCAAGGAGATCACCAATTCGACGGAAGTGGGCAAGGCAAGCGTGCCGACCTTCGACGCGATCATGGTGGACAGGACTTTCGGCAAGGATAATCCGAAATTCATGGCCGATTTCACCAAGGTGCTGGCCAAGGCCTATGCCGACTTCAAGGCCAACGGCGCCAACTGGACGGTCGACTCTCCGGAAGTGAAGGGCATCGTCAAGATGATCGGCGGCCAGCCGCAGGACATCATCGACGCCTCCAAGCTTCTTGAGTATCCGACCGTCGAGGAACAGGTGTCCAAGGAGTGGCTCGGCGGTGGCGCCGAGGGCGGTGCCGTCCGCGCATTTGCGGCGAGCGCAGACTTCCTCAAGGCGCAGAAGCAGATCGACAAGGTCCTGCCCGACTATACGCCCTTCGTGAACAGTTCCTTCGCCGAAGAAGCCGCGAAGAACTGAGCTGTACCGGAAAAGCTGGAACGGCCCTGAAATTCCGTCACGCCGCCGGCCATAGCCGGCGGCAGCTGAAATGCCCCTACGAAAGGTGGTGCGAGATGACGGCGCAGATGGAAAGACTGAAGATCGACAACGTCAACCTGACCTATCCGGGTTTGCGGTCGAACGAGGCGGTCGTGGCGCTCAAGGGCGTTAACCTGACGATCGAGAGCGGCGAATTCGTCGTGGCGCTGGGTGCTTCCGGCTGCGGCAAGACCACACTCCTCAACCTGCTCGCAGGCTTCATGTCGCCGAGCGAGGGCGAGATCACGCTTGGCGGCAAGCGCATCCTGGGACCGGGTGCGGATCGCGGCGTGGTCTTCCAGAAACATGCGCTGCTGCCGTGGCTGAATGTCATCGACAACACCGAATTCGGCCTCAAGCTGCAGCACGTTCCGAAAGCCGAGCGCCGCGAGCGCGCCGCGCGCAATCTGGCTCTGGTCGGATTGCAGGACTTCCACAATCACATGATCTACCACCTGTCGGGTGGCATGCAGCAGCGCGTCGGCGTCGCAAGGGCGCTCACCTGCGATCCGGCCATGCTCCTGATGGACGAGCCGATGGCGGCGCTCGATGCGCTGACACGCGAAAACATCCAGGAACTGCTCCTCAAAGTGTGGGAGCACACCCACAAGATGTTCTTCTTCATCACGCACAGCGTCGAGGAGGCGCTTTTCCTCGGCTCCAGGCTGATCGTCATGTCGCCGAGGCCGGGCCGCATCACGCATACCTACGAACTCGACTTCAACAAGCGCTTCCTCAGGGAAGGCAACGCCCGCGCCATCAAGTCCAGCCCCGACTTCATCCAGATGCGCGAGACCATCCTCGGCATCATCTACGGCGACGAGCGCGCGGTTTCCAAGGAGTTGATCCATGTCTAGCTTCGCTCTCAGTCTCGTGCCGAAGGCGAAGGCCGCGCGCGCGGGCAAGGTCTATGGTGCGCCGGGCGACGGCTATTCCGGCCATATCAGCGTCATCACCGCGCTGGTCCTGATCGGCGCCTGGTTCCTCGTCACCGAGGCCGGCTGGGTCAAGCCGCTCTTTCTGCCGTCGCCGATCGCCGTCTACGACAAATTCATCGTCGCGGCGACCGACGGGGTCGCCAACTCGACGCTGTGGGAGCACACTTCCGCAAGCCTGACGCGTGTCTTCGGCGCCTTCTTCCTCGCCTGCCTCACCGCCATCCCTATCGGCATCTGGATGGGCGTGTCGCGGATAGGGCGCGGCCTCTTCGATCCGATCATCGAATTCTACCGGCCGCTGCCGCCGCTGGCCTATCTGCCGCTGGTCATCATCTGGCTCGGTATCGGCGAATTCCCGAAGATCTTCCTGATCTTCCTTGCGATCTTCGCGCCGATGGCGATCGCCGCGCGCTCCGGCGTGAAATCCGTCTCCATCGAGCAGATCCACGCCGCCTACGCCATGGGCGGGACGCAAGGCCAGATCATCCGCCACGTCATATTGAAGGCGGCGCTGCCGGAAATATTCACCGGCATGAGGATCGGCATCGGCGTCGGCTGGACCACGCTGGTGGCGGCCGAGATGATCGCGGCCGATCGGGGCCTCGGTTTCATGGTGCTCAACGCCGCACAGTTCCTGGCGAGCGACACCGTCATCATGGGGATCATCGTCATCGGCGTGTTCGCCTTCGCGTTCGATCTTCTGATCCGCTATCTCGAGCGACTGCTGATCCCGTGGAAGGGCAAGATCTGACCATGACCTAGCAGCGCCGGAATCGGGCCGCCGCGCCAATACGACGAGCCGCAAAATTGGAGCAGTCCTGCACGCCCTGCGCGGGGTGATGCCTGTGCCGTGCCTGCGACAACAGAAAAGACGAGGAAGCGATGACCAAGGAAAACGAGATGACCGCCGAGGATCTGGCCGCCATGTTCGACGCCTTCAACCGCCACGACGCCGACGCCGTGATGATGGCCTTCGCCGAGGACTGCGTATTCAACGCGGTGGGCGGTCCCGCGGTCTACGGAACGCGCTTCGAGGGCAGGGACGATATCCACGCCGCCTTCGCCAAGGTCTGGGAAGACATGCCCGACGCGCGCTGGGACCACCACAGCCATTTCGTGCATGGCGACCGCGCCGTTTCCGAATGGACCTTTTCGGGCACCAATCGCGAAGGCATGCGGGTGGAGGCGCAGGGCGCGGACCTCTTCACGCTGCGCGACGGCAAGATCGTCTTCAAGCAGGCCTTCCGCAAGAACCGCCCGATGCAGAAAGCCTGAAACCACCCGTAACCGCCAAGGCCCGCCCGTAACTGCCGAGGCCCGTTTGTAACTGCCAAGGAATGTGACCGATGGACAGCCAGGTCATCCCGCTTCGCCAAAAGTTCGATCCGTACGATCCGCGCTACGACCCCGTAACCGATCGAGGGCCCGGCACGAATCGCGACTACGCTCCGACCTACTGGATCGCCACGGCGGGCGAACCGCCGGAGGATGACGGCCCCGTCACGGCTGACATGGATGTCGACGTCGCCATCATCGGATCGGGCTATACCGGCCTCTCCTGCGCCATCCATCTGGCCAGGGAGCACGGCATCAAGGCGACGGTGCTGGAGGCGAACCGCGTTGCCTGGGGCTGTTCGACGCGCAATGGCGGGCAGGCTCAGTTTTCCGCCGGCCGCCTGACGCGCTCGGGCTGGGTCGCGCGCTGGGGTGTAGATATCGCCCGCCGGATGCATGCCGAGATGCTCGACGGGTTCGACCTGTTCCGCGGCCTGATCCGCGAGATCGATTGCGAGCCGCAGGATGGCGGCCACCTCTACCTCGCGCACAAGGCGAAGATGATGCCGAAGCTCGAGGCGGAATCGAAGCTGCTCAACGAGATGTTCGGCTACAAGACTCGCATCCTGTCGCGCGAGGAAGTGCACCGCGACTATCTGCGCGACGAGGAAGCGGCCGGCGCCATGCTGGAGCCGGACGGCATCGCCATCCACGCCGGCAAGCTCGCCTACGGCTATCTGAAGATGGCGCGCGCGCTCGGCGCGACGGTGCATCCCGGCAGCCCGGTCGCCGGCTGGACGACGAAGAACGGCGTGCACCATCTCTCGACGCCTGGCGGCACCGTTCGCGCCCGCGCCGTGGCGCTCGCCACCGCTGCCTACACGCCGCCCGGCATGGATCCGCTCACTCGCCACAGGTTGATGCCGATCCTGTCGAACTCGATCGTCACCCGCAAGCTGACCGATGCCGAGCGCGAGGCGTGCAATTTCAGGACGAAGATGGTGCTGACCGATACGCGCACGCTGCGCTTCTATTATCGGCAGATGCCGGACGGCCGCGTCCAGATCGGCAGCCGCAGCGCGATCACCGGCGCGGACGCCGAGAACCCCCGCCATCTCCAGCTTCTCACCGACGGGCTGGCCCGCAAGTTCCCGGCACTGAAGGGCATCGACATCGATTATTCCTGGTGGGGATGGGTGGACGTCAGCCACGACATGATGCCGCGAATCTTCCAGCCCGATCCGAAACGGACGATCTATTACGCGCTCGGCTACGGCGGAAACGGCGTGATGTATTCCGCGCAGGCCGGCCGCCGCATGGCCCAGCTCGTCGCCGGCAAGGGCGGCGCGCTCGACCTCCCGATCTTCGCTTCCGAGCTTCCCGGCCATGGCGTGCTGACGCCGTTCCGCCGCCTCGGCCAGCGCGCGATGTACCACTGGTATTACCTCAAGGACGAAAAGCTCTGAAGCTCCGCGACGGACGGCGGGCCCCTGAAAACGAAAGGATTTTTGCCATGAAGATGACGACCGAAGAGGCCTTCGTGAAGGTGCTTCAGATGCACGGGATCGAACATGCGTTCGGCATTATCGGCTCGGCCTTCATGCCGATTTCCGATCTCTTCCCGCAGGCGGGCATCACCTTCTGGGACTGCGCGCATGAAGGTTCGGGCGGCATGATGGCCGACGGATATACACGCGCCTCCGGAAAGGTCTCGATGATGATCGCCCAGAACGGGCCGGGCATCACCAATTTCGTGACCGCGGTGAAGACGGCCTACTGGAACCACACGCCGCTGCTTCTGGTGACGCCGCAGGCCGCCAACAAGACGCTGGGCCAGGGCGGCTTCCAGGAAGTCGAGCAGATGGCGCTGTTCAAGGACATGGTAGCCTATCAGGAAGAGGTCCGCGATCCATCGCGCATGGCCGAGACGCTGAACCGCGTCATCCAGCACGCAAGGCGTGCCTCGGCGCCGGCGCAGATCAACGTGCCGCGCGATTTCTGGACGCAGGTGATCGACATCGAGCTTCCGGCGATCGTCGATTTCGCGCGGCCGGACGGCGGCGAAGAGGCGCTGAACAGGGCGGCGGCGCTGCTTTCCAAAGCAAAGTTCCCGGTCATCCTGAACGGCGCCGGCGTGGTGCTCGCGGGCGCCATCGGCGCTTCCGCCGAACTTGCCGAACGGCTCGACGCTCCGGTCTGCTGCGGTTACCAGCACAATGACGCCTTCCCCGGCACGCACCCGCTCTTCGCCGGCCCGCTCGGCTATAACGGCTCGAAGGCCGGCATGCAGCTCATCTCTAAGGCCGACGTGGTGCTGGCGCTCGGCACGCGGCTCAACCCGTTCTCGACGCTGCCCGGCTACGGCATCGACTACTGGCCGAAGAACGCGGCGATCATCCAGGTCGACATCAATCCCGACCGCATCGGCCTCACCAAGCCGGTCACCGTCGGCATTGTCGGCGACGCCAAGAAGGTGGCGGAGGGTATTCTTGCCCGCCTCGACGCCAAGGCGGGGGATGCCGGCCGCGCCGAACGCAAGGCCGGGATCGCGCAGACCAAATCGGCCTGGGCACAGGAACTGACCTCGATGGACCACGAGCAGGACGATCCGGGCACGACATGGAACGAACGCGCCCGCAAGGCGAAGCCGAAATGGATGAGCCCGCGCATGGCGTGGCGCGCCATCCAGGCGGCGCTGCCCCGGGACGCCATCATCTCCTCCGACATCGGCAATAATTGCGCCATCGGCAACGCCTACCCCTCCTTCGAGGCGGGCCGCAAATATATGGCGCCCGGCCTGTTCGGCCCCTGCGGCTACGGCCTGCCCTCGATCATCGGCGCAAAGATCGCCTGTCCGGATACGCCGGTCGTCGGTTTCGCCGGCGACGGCGCCTTCGGCATCGCCGTCACGGAACTGACCGCGATCGGGCGGTCCGAATGGCCCGCTATCACCATGATCGTCTTCCGCAACTACCAGTGGGGCGCTGAGAAGCGGAATTCGACGCTCTGGTACGAGGACAATTTCGTCGGCACCGAACTCGACACGCAGGTTTCCTATGCCGGCATCGCCAAGGCCTGCGGCCTTCAGGGCGTGCAGGCCTTCACCATGGAGGAACTGACCGCCGCTCTCGATCACGCGGTCGAGGACCAGATGAAGCATGGCAAGACGACGCTGATCGAGGCGATGATCAACCAGGAACTGGGCGATCCGTTCCGCCGCGACGCCATGAAGAAGCCCGTCAAGGTCGCCGGCATCGACCGCGCCGACATGCGGCCCCAGCCGGGCGCTTGACCTGAAGGCACGCGATGAAGGCTCTTGACGATATCGTCGCCAGGGCAGCTTCGGATCCGCGCCATGTGGTGCTGGCCGAGGGCGAGGACCAGCGCATCGTGCGCGGCGCGCTGGCAGCGATCCGCAAAGGCGTGGCGCGCATCACCCTTGTGGGCGACGCTCGTAAGGTGGCTCGGCTCGTGGAAACGGAGGGCGGCGATCCCGCCGCCTTCGGCATCGAGGACCCGCGCCGCTCACCGCGCATGGAAGCCTATATAAGCGAGTATCATGCGCTGCGCCGGCATAAGGGCGTCGACGAGGTCGCCGCCAGGCAGGCCATGGGCGAACCGCTTCGCTTCGCCGCCATGATGGTGCGTCGCGGTGATGCCGACGGCGCGGTCGGCGGCGCCGTGGCTACCACGGCCGAGACGGTACGGGCGGCGTTGCAGATCATCGGCAAGGCGGGCGGCAGCAGCATCGTCTCCTCCTTCTTCCTCATGATGCTGTGCGAACCGCACCACGCCCGGACCGGCGCTTTCATCTTCGCCGATTGCGGGCTTGTCGTCGAACCGGACGCGGCGGAACTGGCGGATATCGCCACGGCCTCCGCCAATTCCTACACGGTGCTGACCGGAGCCCGGCCGCGCGTCGCCATGCTTTCATTTTCGACCAGCGGCAGCGCCATGCATGCGAGAGTGACGAAAATCGTGCAGGCCACGCAGATGGTTCGCGACGCCCATCCCGAATTGACGATCGACGGGGAACTCCAGTTCGACGCCGCCTTCGTGGCCTCCGTCAGCGCATCGAAAGCGCCCGGCTCGTCGCTTGGCGGAGAGGCAAACGTCTTCGTGTTTCCCAATCTCGAGGCCGGGAATATCGGCTACAAGATCGCCCAGCGCATCGGCGGGGCCACGGCCATCGGCCCGATCCTGCAGGGACTGGCGAAACCCGCAAACGATTTGTCGCGCGGATGCAGCGCCGACGACGTCTTCCATCTGATCGCCGTCACCTCGCTGCAGGCGGCCGCGATGGCCCCGGTTCCCTCATCGCTCGGGTAGCACGGGCCGCGTCTTTTTGGTCAAGGCCGCCGGAAAATCGGCCGGCCGCATGATCAACAAACAAATGCGATCGGAGTAACAACATCAATCTGTTGGATCGATGGAAGCCATGCGGCCAGAAGGAGGACGCAAATCATGGAGCTTCCGATGTCCGACGCGACGATCAATACGCTTTCCGCCAGCCGCCGAAGCGGCCTCGCCGCCGCCATTGGCAAGGCCGCCGGGCTCGCGCCGGGCCTGCTGCTCACCATGGCGATCGCGGGACTGGCTTATGGTCTGCGGGAAATCCCGGGAGTCCGCACGTTCAGCCCGATGATCCTCGCCATTCTGCTCGGCATCCTTTTTCACAATTTCGTCGGGACGCCGGCGCGCGCCAGGGGCGGGGTCGTCTTCAGCCTGCGCCGTATCCTGAGGCTCGCGATCATCCTGCTCGGCCTGCAACTGACGGCAAGCCAGGTCGTCGCGGTAGGCGGCGCCGGCTTCGCGATCATCGTCGCGACGCTCGCCGCCACCTTCATGCTCACCAAGGCAATGGGGCGCGTGCTCGGCGTCGAGCGAAAGCTCGCAGAACTGATCGCGGCCGGCACGTCGGTCTGCGGCGCCTCGGCGGTGATCGCAACCAATACGGTCACGGAAGGCTCCGACGAGGATGTCGCCTATGCGGTCGCCTGCGTCACCGTCTTCGGTACGCTGTCCATGTTCCTCTATCCCGTGCTCGGCACGCTCATCCATCTCGACGTGCACCAATACGGGCTGTGGGCGGGAAGCTCGATCCACGAGATCGCGCAGGTCGTCGCCGCCGCCTTCCAGCACGGCAAGGAGGCCGGCGATTTTGGCACCATCGCCAAGTTGAGCCGGGTGATGCTGCTGGCGCCGCTGGTCATGACGCTCGGCATCATCGCCGTCCGGCGCGGCGCCCGCTCCGCCGGCACGAAGGCGGAAGCCAAGGTGCCGATGCCGTGGTTCGTGCTCGGCTTCATCGCCATGATCGGCATCAACAGCCTGGGCGTCATTCCCGGCGCGGCGACGCACGCGGTGACCCCGGTGACGACATTCCTTCTCACCATGGCGCTCGCCGCCATGGGGCTGGAAACCGACATCCGCAAGCTGAAGGCGAAGGGTGCGCGGCCGCTGGCGCTCGGTGCGCTGTCCTGGGTCTTCATCTCCTGTTTCAGCCTTGCCCTTATCCTCGCGATCGGCTGATATCGCTCGCTCGATGACCTGAAAGCGGGAAGGGCGAGGCGGTGACGGCGAGCGGGCGGACATGACCTTCGAGCAGCTTCGCGTCTTCGTCGCGGTCGCGGAGCGACTGCATGTCACGCAGGCCGCGAGCGCGCTGAACATGACCCAATCGGCGGCAAGCGCGGCGGTTCAGGCGCTCGAAACCGGGATCGGCACGAAGCTCTTCAACCGCGTCGGCCGCCACATCGAACTGACGGAAGCGGGCCGGGTCTTCCTGCCCGAGGCGCGGGCCGTACTGAAACGGCTGGCGCAGGCCGAGCAGACTCTTGCCGAACTCGACGGGTTGGAACATGGCCGGCTGGCGCTATGGGCGAGCCAGACGATTTCCGGCTACTTCCTGCCCCGGTTCATCGCCAGCTTCCACGAGGCACGGCCTAACATCGAGCTGTCGCTGGTGATCGACAATACGGCCGGCGTGGCACGCGCGGTCGCGGCGGGCGACGCCGATATCGGTTTCGTCGAGGGGGATGTCGAAGATCCCCTCCTGGTCCGCATCGATGTCGGCGCCGACCAGCTCGTCCTCGTCGTCGCCGCGAACCATCCCTTCGCCGCTAAGAAGACGGTGAAGCCGCAAGATCTGGCGGCCCTTAAATGGACGCTGCGCGAGCGCGGCTCAGGCACGCGGCAGATCTTCGAGGATGCGGTACGCGCCTACGGCATCGACCCGGATACGCTCGACGTGACCCTCGAACTCCCGTCCAACGAGGCGGTCAGGAGCGCGGTGGAGGCTGGCGCCGGCGCCACGGTCATTTCACGCCTGGTTGCCGAGGCGAAGCTGTCGACCGGTCATCTGGCCATGCTTCCGCTTGGCTTTCCCGAACGCCGCTTCACCGCCCTTCGTCATGGCGATCGCTCGCGCTCGCGTGCCGAAGCGGCGTTCCTCGATTTCGTGCGTACTCCTCTGTCGCTCTAATCGCGGTTTCGCAGGCGGGATTGCGAGCCGAATACTATGACCTACGCATGGCAGGAATGCCGAGCCACGCCGGCCACTCGCCGGCGATGACGGTCTTATGGATCGTCGTGTGCTATCAATTCCTTTGTCCGGCTCACTTCAGGATGGTCCTTGTCGGAGCAGTATTGAGCCGAAGCGCCGCCTGGTGCACCCCATCCGGTGACCTCGGGGCCAAAAAATTCCGCGTTCACGGCCATGAATTTCTGCTCGTGCGGGGGCAGATCGTCCTCCGACCAGATCGCATCGACAGGGCAGACGGAAAGGCATAAGCCGCAGGATATGCACTCCTCCGGCTGGATATACATCATCCGGCCACCCTCATAGATGCACTCCACCGGACAGACATCCTGGCAGGCGCCGTCCTTCACGTCGATGCAGGTTGAGGCGATGACGTAGACCATGGCTTGGTTCTCAGCGTCCCTTCCAGTCCGGGGCGCGCTTCTCGCGGAAGGCGGCGACGCCCTCATTCTGGTCTTCCGATTGCAGCGCCTCGACCAGTTCGGGCAACCTGAGCATCTGCGCTTCCCCGGCGGTGAGGTTCTCGCCGGCCCGCACCATGGCCTTGACTGCGCGAATGGAAAGCGGGGCGCAGGCGAGGATATCCTTCACCCAGCGATCGACTGTCTCATCCAGCGCCTCCGGCGCGGCGACCTCGTTGACCAGGCCGAGGCGGAACGCCTCTTCCGCGCCGACGCGCCGCCCGGTCAGAAGCATGCCCATCGCCTGCACGTGGGGAATGCGGCGGGCAAGCAGCGCGATGCCGCCGTCGAGGGCGAGGCGGCCGACACGTGGCTCCGGCAGGCCGAAGGTCGCCTTTTGCGAGGCGATGACGATGTCGCAGCCGAGCACCATCTCCATGCCGCCGCCAAGCGCGTGGCCGTTGACGCGGGCAATGACGGGGACATTCAGCGTCTCGCGCAGCGCGATGCCGCCGAAGCCACCGGGGCGGGGAGCGGCCCAGTATTCCAGGCCGCTCATGCCCGAGCTTCCCTTCATGTCGGCCCCGGTGCAGAAGGCCCGTTCACCCGCTCCGGTCAGCACCACGACGCGGACGTCGCGGTTCTTCTCGATCGCTTCCCAGATGCGGATGAGTTCGGCCTGGGTGGCAAGGTCGACGGCATTGAGCACGTCGGGCCGGTCGATCGTGACGCGAGCGACGTGATTTTCTACGGAAAAGAGGACGCTCATGCGGCCTCTCCGCGCCGCTCGCCGGCGAGCGCGCCGCTCTCGACCAGACGGTCGATCTCAACGGTCGAATAGCCTGCCTCCTCCAGGATGGCCCGGCCGTCGCCGCCGAGCTCAGGCGGCGCATGCCGCACCTGGAAGGCGCTCGGGTCCATCGTCAGCGGCGACCCCAGCAGCGGAATGCCGCCGTCGAGTTCGATGATGGAGCCGTTGACCTTGGTCTGGCCGTGGTCGAGGGCCTGCGGCAGGGTCAGAACCGGGGCGCAGAGCAGATCCTGCTCCTCCAGCCGGCCCAGCCAGTATTCGGTCGTATTGGTGGCGAAACGCTCGCGGAACAGCCTTTGCAGTTCCGGCTTGTGGGCCACCTTGTCGGCAAAGCTTTCGAAGCGGGGCTCCAGAGACAGGTCGGGCAGGTCGAGCGCCTTGCAGATGTCCTGCAGCGGGTTCGCCTTGAAGGCGCCGACCAGCACGACGGCGCCGTCGGTCGTCTCGAAGACGCCGGTCAGCGGGAAAGCCCCCCAGTTCAAATCCTTCTTGCGCTGCAGCCACATCGCCGCTTCCTGGATCTGCATTGCGAGCATGCTCTCGAAAAGCGAGACGGATACCGACTGGCCACGGCCGGTCTTTTCCCTTTGCATCAGCGCCAGCAGGATCGCCTGCACCAGATGCATGCCGGCGGTGTAGTCGCAGAGCGCGGTCGGATAGAGCGAGGTCGGCAAGCTCGGGTCGGCCTTGCGCAGCATCACGCCCGAAAGAGCCTGGGCAAGCAGGTCCTGCCCGCCCTTGTGCGACAGCGGCCCCCTGGGGCCGAAGCCCGAGCCGAAGGCGGAAATGATACGCGGATTGATCTCGGAAAGCTTCTCGTGGCCGAAGCCCATGCGCTCCATGACGCCGGCGCGGAAATTGTTGATCACGACATCGGCTGTCTTCACCAGTTCGTAGACCACCGCCTTGGCGTCTTCCTTGCGCATGTCGAGCGCGATCGAGCGCTTGTTGCGATTCAGGCTGCGGAAGACAGGATTGTTCTGGCCATCGGGATCGTCGGCGATGGAACTGCGGGAAAGGTCCCCGGCGCCCGGCCGCTCGATCTTGACGACGTCTGCGCCGTAATCGGCGAGGACCTGCGTGCAGCATGGGCCGAGCATCACCTGAGTGAAGTCGATGACCTTGATGCCCGAGAGCGGCTGGGTGTCGGAGGATGGCATTTTTTATTCCCGTTTCATCGAATTGTTCGTTTCAATCGCCTGGCGCGACCCCGTCTCCCCGCATGCGGGGAGACGGGCGATATCATTTACTCCGCCGCCGCCATCTGGAGCGTGGCATTGGCCGAGGGGCGGTCACCCGGATCGGCGCCTTGGGCGCGCAGCATATCCTGCACCTTGCGCACGTCTACCTTGTCGACGGTGACCCCGGCCTGGATCGAAAGGGCGGCGGCAACGCCCGTCGCCTCGCCCATCGCCATGCAGGGCGGGATCTCACGCGAGATGCGCTGCGCGGCGGCGGTCGAGGAATAGTGCCGGCCGGCGACGAGAAGCTGCGACACGCCCTTGGGCAGCAGCGTGCGGTAGGGGTAGTAGTAGTCGCGGCCGCGCGCCACGCTGTCGGCGAAATGCCGTCGCGTCGCCACGTCTTCCTTGGTCAGTACATACTCGCCTTCGAGAAGGCGCGACTGGCGCACACCGATCTGCGGCGCGACGTCGACCACGAAGGCGTTCTGGAAGCCAGGCATCTTGGCGCGGATGAAGGAGATCAGTTCCGCGATGCGCTGGCGTCCCTTGAAGTCGGCATTGGTCAGATGCTCGACCGAAAGGCCGTCGAAGCCGGCCATGTGCGGGCAGTTGCACCAGACGATACCCGGCAGCGGCGTCTTCAGCCACCAGCGCTCCCACGAGCCGCCCATGATGCGCTTGGCCTCGCGGTCGAGCGCGGAGAAGGCCTCAGGCTCCTCGTATTCGAAACGCTCCGCCTCTTCGGTATCGATGCCGCCGAGGCGAAACACGGTGGTGACGATGAAGGAGCCCGTCGTGTGCGGCGAACCGGCGGCGGCGGCGACATCAAGATCGCCGGTGGCGTCGATCACGACCTTGCCGAGCACGGCCTGGCGCCCGCTCTTCGTCTCGCAGATGACGCCCTTGATCGTGCCGTCCTCGACGATGGGCCTGGAGAACCAGGAGTGCAGCCGGAGCGTCACGCCCGCCTCGGCGACCATGTCGTTGGCGGCGCGCTTGAAACCGTCGGGGTCGAAGGCGGAAGCGTAGCAGACCGGCTGCGGCTTCTGGTGCGAATGGAAATTATAGACGCCCCAGCGCGCCCACTGACGGAACTTGGCGCTGTCCGAGATCCAGTCGCTTTCGGGCGGGGTCACGCACAAATCCATCCGGGTCATGCGGTCGATGATCTCGCTGCACAGGCCGCGCACTGTGACTTCGGGCCCGTCGCACATGTCGTCGAGCACCAGCACCATGCCGCCCGAGGCGAGGCCGCCCAGATAGGGGTAGCGCTCCAGAAGGGTGACGGAGAGCCCGTTGCGAGCGGCAGCGACCGCCGCGGAGATGCCGGCCGGGCCGCCGCCGACGACGACGAGATCGGAACTGGCGACGACGGGGACCTGGCCTTCGGGCTCGGTCACGAAGTTGGGGGTAGTCATGCGATGACCTCCGGTAAACGTGATGGACAAAGGTTCAGATCGTCTCGGCGACGTTCCATTTGAGGCTCAGGCGCTCCGCCCAGGAGATGACGCCGAAGAAGAAGGCGGAGAAACAGGAGCCGACGACGATGGTCGCGTAGAGAAGCGGCGAGTCGAAATTGTAGGTGGCCTGGATAATGAGCGCCCCGATGCCGGTCGTGGAGCCGATCCACTCGCCGACGATGGCGCCGATCACCGAGGTCGCAGCCGCGATCTTCAGCGCCGAGAACAAATAGGGCAGCGAATTCTTGAACCTCAGCTTGAAGAAAATCTCCGTCGGCGAGGCGGAAAGGATGCGCATCAGTTCCATGTGCTGGGGGTTCACGTTGCGCAGGCCGCGCGTCATGTTGACCAGCGTCGGGAAGAAGCAGATCAGCGCCGCGATCGCGATCTTCGCCGACATGCCGTTGCCGAGAAGAAGCACCAGGATCGGCGCATAGGCCATCACGGGTATGGTGTGGACCATCACCGCGACGGGGAAGAACGCTTCCTCCACCGTACGCTGGTAGACGAAGCTCGTCGCGATCAGCACGGCCGCGATATTGCCGATGAGGAAGCCGGAGAACGCCTCGATGGCGGTCGGGGCGAGATTGCTCATCAACAGGCCGAATTTCTGCACGAGCATCACTGCCACCGCGCTTGGCGCAGGCGCGATGAAGGGCTTGATGTCGAACAGGGGAATTGACACTTCCCAAATGACGAGGATCGCGATGCTGGCGATGAGCGGCAGCAGGCGGCGGCGCCAGGCGAGGTAGCGGCGCGTCGCCTCGAAGCGGGCCTGGGCGGCATCGTCGTCGCCGAAGGCTTCGGGAACGGGGGCGGCTTCAATGGCGGAGGCGGACATCAGCAGGTCTCCAGCACACGGCGCAGATGCGCGGCGAGTTCGATGAATTGGAGGCTTTCACGCTGTTCGATGCGGCGCGGGTTGGGAAGCGGGATAGGGACCATTTCGCGGACCCGGCCCGGACGGGCGGCAAGCAGGAGCACCTTCTGGCCGAGGAAGGCCGCCTCGTAGATGGAATGCGTCACGAAGAGGATCGTCGTGCCGGTTTCCTCCCAGATGTTGAGGAGTTCCTCGTTCAAGCGGTCGCGCGTGATCTCGTCGAGCGCGCCGAAAGGCTCGTCCATCAAAAGCAGCTTCGGATCGTTGACCAGCGCCCGCGCAATCGAGACGCGCTGGCGCATGCCGCCCGACAATTCATGGGGAAGAGCCTTGTCCCAGCCGGAAAGGCCGACCAGTTCGAGCAATTCCTTCGGGGTGCGGCGGCCCGGACGGCTGTTCTTGCCGCCGACCTCCAGCGGCAGCGCGACATTTTCCAGCGCCGTGCGCCAGGGCAGCAAAGCCGCGTCCTGGAAGACGAAGCCGATGTCGCGGCGGGCGCGGGCGGCGGAAGCGTCGCCGCCCAGCACCTTGACGCTGCCGGATGTCGGTTGGATCAGGTCGGACACGACCCTGAGCAGCGTGGACTTGCCGCAACCCGATGGCCCAAGCAGGGTCAGGAAGCCGCCATACGGCACCGTGAGGTCGATATTCTCGAGCGCGGTAATGCTGCCGCGCTCGGTGGTGAAGCGCATGGTGACGCGTGAGAGTTCGACGGCCGCCGCAGCTGCGGCCGATTTCCTGTCGGTTGGTTCCAGCGTGGCGGCTTCCATCGTCCGGTTCTCCTCAGCCGAGTTTCGGGCGTGTATCCTTGGTCATGTCGAGAATGGCCGTCGTCACCACGCTCTCCAGCGTAGGCGTACCGGCGGTGAACTGGCCGAGGTCGGCATAGGTCTTGATCTGGTCCTGCCAGACGGCCGTGTCGAAGCTGCCCCAGCCATGTTCCTTGGTGCGCTCGGTGAACTCGTAAGACAGCATGACGGGTGCGCCCGCCAGTTCGTCTTTCTTGATCAGGTTCGGATATTCCTGGACGAGGAGATCGACGGCTTTTTCGGGGTTTTCCTTGCAATAGGCCCAGCCCTTGCCAGCGGCGCGCGTGAACGCGGCGAGCAGTTCCGCCTTGTTCTTCAGCGTGTCCTGCGTGGCGTAGTAGGGCAGGCCGTAGAGCTGGATGCCCTCGTCCCACAGCCTCATCGTCACATAGTCCGGCCCCAGCATCTTGAGCTGGGTGATGCTCGTCGCCCAGCCGGTGAAGGCGTCCACCTGGCCGGAGAGGAGCGGCGTGAAGTCGGAGCCGACGATGACCTTCTCGACCTTGTCTTCGGGTATGTTGTGCTTCTTCAGGAGTGCGGTCAGCAGGATCTGGCCGGTCGCCTGGATGCCGATCTTCTTGCCGATCATCTCCTGCGGCGTCCTGATCGGATCCTTGGCGAGCGAGAAGAAGGCGTAAGGGTGCTTCTGGGCGCCGACAGCGAAGCACGTCACGGGAATGTGCTGCGACGCCGCCAGCATGAGGGACGGGCTGGAGGAGACCTGCCCGACCTCGTAGCGGCCGGAAGCGACGATCGCCACGCCGTCGATGCTCGGGCCGCCTGGCTGGATGGCGAAGTCGATCTTCTCCTCCTCGAAATAGCCGAGGCGCTTGGCGGCGACCTCGCCGATCTGGTTGCCGCCGGTGATCCAGCCGAGCTGCATGTTGAGCGGCTGGGTGCCGCCGGCAGCCATGCCGCGGCTCGTCACGATCGTCGGCAGGGCGAGCGCGCCCGCCAGGCCGGCGCCGGCCTTCAGTATGTTGCGGCGCGAAATCCGTGCAATGCTCATTCGGTATTCCTCCCAGTTGGTACAAGGCGCTTGTGGCCCGACCAGATCTCCCTCAGGCAGACGCTCCGCCGACCGCTGCGTGCCACGGTACTCAGCCGGGCGCGGGCGGTTTTTCGTAGACGAAACCACATTACATTAGTGGTAGCAAAGTGCTGTCGGGAAGCATAAAGATTCGAGCTAGGTGCTGCCGAAAAGGCAGCACGCCATGCGAAGGGCTTTTCATGCACTCCGCCGTGCTTCGCTATATCGACCAGGTCGCCCGCATGGGCTCCATCCGCCGGGCGGCGAGCGCCCTCCATGTCGCGTCGTCGGCGGTCAACCGGCAGATACTCAAGCTGGAGGCCGATCTGGGTACGCCCTTGTTCGAGCGCGTCGGCAACGGCGTGCGCCCGACCGTCGCCGGCGAATTCGTCATCCGGCACGCGCGCGAGACGCTGGCGCGATGGCAAAGCACCTGCCTGGAGGTGGCGGCGCTTTCCGGCAACATCAGTGGAGAGGTGCGGGTGGTGACGATTCCCTCGCCGATCGTCCGTCTCATGCCGCATGCGGTAGCGGAGACCTCGCGCCAGCATCCGCACATCTCCTACCGGATCATCGACGCCAGTCCCAACGAACACGCCGAGGAGATGCGCGCCGGCCGGCCGGACATCGCCGTCTTGTTCATCGACCGGCGCTATCGCGGCTATCAGGTGATGGCGCGCATCCGCATGCGGCTCGGCGCCGTCATGCGGCCCGACCATCCGCTGGCCAGGCGCCAGGAACTGACGTTGACCGAGTGCGCCGCCTACCCGGTCGTCATGCTCAATGATCCGTGGATCCTGAATGCCACCGCCGAAGCCGAATTCACCCATAGCGGCGCGCAGTTCAAGGCGCTGGTGGTCACCAACTCGCTCGCCATGACCAAGGAGAGCATACATGCGGGGCTGGGTATCGGCTTCTTCACACCGCTGGGGTTCGTGGACGAGTTGAAAGCGGGCGAATTGATCCACGTGCCGCTCGCCGAGCCCGACCTCTCGGCGAGCGAGATCGGCCTCCTTATCCATCGCGACCGCCAGTCCTATCCGGCTGTGCGCGCGCTCAGCGCGAATCTGATCGCGGAATTCACGAGGCTGCAGCAGGATCTCGGAACGTTACCGCAATAGGACGACAACAACCCGTATAGAGCTTCCCCCTCATCATCCTTCTCTCCCCCCGACGGCCGGCGGGCGGCCAGCGGTACGCCGGGTCGCGTGGGACCAGGTCTGACGGCCAGCGCAAGCGTGAGATTTTCATAGGGTTGATCGACATCGTCGAACCATGCTGGAAGTCTGTTTCAAAACTTGCGACAAGGCGACATTGCCGACGAAGGAACATGCTCGATGAATGGTGCCGACCTCCTGTGTGAAACCCTGCTCGCCAACGATGTCGACGTGTGCTTTGCCAATCCCGGTACGTCGGAAATGCACTTCGTCGCAGCGCTGGACCGGCAGCCGCGCATGCGCTGCGTGCTCGGCCTCTTCGAGGGGGTGGTCACGGGAGCGGCGGATGGCTATGCCCGTATGGCCGACAAGCCCGCCGCGACGCTGCTGCATCTCGGGCCGGGCCTCGCCAACGGCCTTGCCAATCTGCACAATGCGCGCCGCGCACGCACCCCGATCGTCAACATCGTTGGCGACCATGCAACCTACCATCTGCCCTATGACGCGCCGCTGACCTCCGACATCGAGTCGCTGGCGCGACCGATGTCGAATTGGGTCGGTCGGGCTGAAACCGCCGACGCGGTCGGTGCGCGCACCGAGGAGGCGATCCGCGCCGCGCACGCCCGGTCCGGGCAGGTCGCGACTTTGATCCTGCATGCGGACGCGGCATGGAGCGATACCACGAAGGCGAAACCCTCCGCACTTGCGCTTCCTGCCCCCGAACAACCGGATGCCGCACGCATCCGGACCGCGGCGGAGGCGTTGCGCAACGGGCGTCGCACAACGATCCTGGTCAGCGGAAAGGCGCTGCGAGAACATGAGATCGAGACCCTCGACCTTATCGCGCAGAAAACGAGCGCGCGCTTGCTGGCGCAACAATCGAACGGCCGCATGCAACGCGGCGCGGGGCGCGTGGCGCTTGACCGTGTTCCCTATGTCATCGACAACGCCGTTGCCACCTTTGCCGACACCGAGCAGGTCGTCTTGATCTCTGCCAAGGCGCCGGTCGGCTTTTTCGCCTACCCGGGCAAGCCGGGCAGCATGCTGCCCGAAGGCTGCGAGACATTCGAACTGGCGACGGCGGAACAGGATGTGGCCGCAGCGATCGTGGCGCTCGCTGACGAGATCGGCGTCGGCGGCCTGAAGGCACGTCTTGCCCCCCGCCGCAGCCCTGGAATGCCGACCGGTGCGCTGACGCCGGAGGCGATCACCATCGCACTCGCTCGCCATATGCCGTCGAATTCCGTGATCTGCGACGAATCCGTATCATCGGGACGCAGCTTCTTCGCCGATACGTACGGTGCCGAGCCCCACGACTTCCTGCAGCTTACGGGCGGTGCGATCGGCATCGGCCTCCCGCTGGCGACGGGAGCTGCGATCGCTGTTCCCGACCGCAAGATCATCACTCTTCAGGCCGATGGCAGCGGTATGTACACGGTGCAGGCTCTTTGGACCCAGGCGCGCGAGCGCCTGGATGTGGTAACGATCATCTTCGCCAATCGCAGCTACCAGATCCTGCACGGCGAACTGAAGAATGTAGGCGCCGGCGTTCCCGGCAGGAATGCCAGCCGCATGCTGGACCTCGTGGACCCGGCCTTGAACTGGGTGGGGCTGGCGGGCTCGATGGGCGTCGAGGCCGCGCGCGCAGAGACCGCGGAGCAGTTCGCGGACATTCTGCGAGTTGCATGCGCGCGCAAGGGACCTTTCCTGATAGAAGCAACGATCTGATCCTCGGACAACGATAATGGCCATAAAACGTTTCCAGCATTGCAGTCATTGGGGCGCCTATTCGATCCTCGTCGACAACGGCAGGATCGTCGGCGTCGAACCTTTCCCGCACGATCCGGCGCCTTCGCCGATCATCGATTCAATCCGTGAATGGGCAAAGCCCGGCCGGCGCGTCCTGCAGCCGCTGGTTCGCCAGGGGTGGCTGGAGAAGCGTGAATCGAGCGACGGCCATGGCAGGGGGCAAGAAAAGTTCGTCCCCGTAAGTTGGGACGAGGCGACGGAACTCGTCGCGGGGGAAATACGCCGGGTTTCGGAAACGTTCGGCAACGCGTCCATTTTCGCCGGCTCCTACGGCTGGACGAGTTGCGGCCGGTTCCACCATGCGTCCTCGTTGCTCAAGCGCATGCTGAATCTCGCCGGCGGCTATACCGGCCATGTGGATACCTATTCGATTGCCGCCGGTCCCGTGATCCTGCGGCACACGCTGGGCAATGACGACGCCTGCGGCGGCAAGGCCAATACGCTCGACACGATAGCGCGGCACACCGACACCCTCGTCGTTTTCGGCGCCCTGTCTCCACGCACGGCACAAAACGAATCCGGCGGCCTCGGCAGCCATCTGCTTGAAGGCTATCTCAGGCAGATGGCGGCGCGCGGCACGAAGATCGTGCTGGTCTCGCCGCTCAAGGACGACATGCCGGATTGGTCGGGCGCGGAATGGTGGCCGATCCGTCCCAACACGGATGTCGCGCTGATGCTCGGCATGGCGGGCGAGATCGTGAAGGCGGGTCGTCACGACCGTGAATTCCTCGCCCGCTGTACCAGCGGCTCCGAACGGTTTCTTGCCTATCTGGACGGCAGTATCGACGGCGAGCGCAAAGACGCCGCCTGGGCTGCCCCGATTACCGGGCTGGACAGGGAAAAGATCGCCGCGCTCGCGCATCGGCTCGTGGATACGCGCTCCATGCTGACAGTGAGCTGGAGCCTGCAGCGCGCGCATCATGGCGAGCAGCCTTTCTGGGCCGCGCTCGGGCTGGCCTCGCTGGTCGGCCAGATCGGCCTTCCGGGCGGCGGGGCGGGCTTTGGCTACGCCTCCCTGGGCGGCGTCGGCGCGCCGATGAATATCGGCAAGTCGCCTGCCATTTCACAACTCGCCAAACCCATCGACAGCTTCATTCCCGTGGCACGCATCAGCGACATGCTTTTGAACCCCGGCGGGCAGTTCACCTATGAGGGCGCGGTGCGCCACTATCCCGACGTGCGGCTGGTCTATTGGGCCGGCGGCAACCCCTATCATCATCACCAGGACATCAACCGCCTGCAGGAAGCGTGGGCGCGACCCGAAACGATCATCGTGCAGGACCCGATGTTCACCGCCACCGCGCAACGCGCCGACATCGTGCTGCCGGCATCCAGCTCCATCGAGCGCAACGATCTGGCGGGCAACCGGCGCTCGGGCTTCATCATAGCCATGCAAAAGGCGATCGAGCCGCTGGGAGAGGCGCGCTCCGATTTCGACATCTTCGACGCCATTGCCGGGAAGCTGGGCGTCGCGGATGCCTTCAACGAAGGGCGCGACGAAATGGGATGGCTGCGCCATCTCTACGAAATCAGCCGCAGCGATGCCGACAAGCGGTTGGGTTTCGAGATGCCTGATTTCGACACGTTCTGGGAAGCCGGCTATGCGCGATGCCCGATCAGGGCGGACCACACCTACCTTGCTGAATTTCGCGAAGCTCCCGAGGAATTTCCGCTCCATACTGAAAGCGGCAAGATCGTGCTCGGCAGCGAGACGCTTGCCCGGCTGGACTATGCCGATTGCCGTTCCTACCCTTCCTGGATCGAGCCGGCGGAATGGCTTGGAAACACCGGCAAGCCAAACCAGTTCCACCTCATTTCCCATCAGCCCGCAGGCCGGCTGCATAGCCAGCTGGAGACGGGCGCCGCCAGCCGCTCCACCAAACGCAACGGCCGGGAACAGGCGCGCATCAACCCCGAGGACGCCGCCGCGCTAGGGATCGAGGACGGTGCTACCGTCCGCATATGGAACGATCGCGGGGCCAGCCTCGCCACGGCCTGGGTCACCGACACGGTGCGTCAGGGCGTCGTGGTTCTGCCCACCGGCGCCTGGTTCACGCCAATGGGCAACAGCGGGCTGGACGTGGCCGGCAACCCCAACGTGCTGACGCTCGATATCGGCACGTCGCAATTCGGGCAGGGCTGCTCGGCGCACACCTGCCTGGTTCAGGTGGAGCCCTATGCGGGCGATGCCGGCGACGCGTTCACGATCTACGAGGGAAAACTGGCCGCGCTTACGGCTGCATAAAGGAGCGAGACCAGGGCCGCCCTGCCATCGGCATGCGGCCCAACGACGAATCCTACGCAATGGGACGGCGAGGATATTCGTGCTCGATCCCGAAGAAGCCGACCGAGGCCCCTACCGGGAAAGGCTGATGGCCGTCACAAGGGGCCGCGATCCGCGTCAGCGCCGGGTGGGCAACTGGACGATAGCCGATCCCAGCACCGAGAGTTCGCCATCCTGGTTGCGTGCTTCCTGCTCGATGGTCACGAGGTGACGGGTTCCGTCCACGCGTTTGTCCTTCACCACGCCGTTGATGAAAAGAAGATCGCCTTCGGGGTTGTGCCGGCGGATCTTGCTCTTGGCGTTGACGAGAAAGCCGTCGTCGCCCATCCAGTTGGTCATGTAGTGGGTAAGCCACGAGCAGCGTTCCGGGCCGTAATCGTAGACACCGGGAGCCCCCACCATGGCAGCCATGTCATGCTCCCAATGCACGCGCTCCGGGCAATCGGGTATGCCGAACCGATTGGGGATTCCCAGACCCTTGTGACGGCTGAACTGCTTCCAGTTCAGCTTGTTGGCGCGAATATAAAGACCGCCCCAGCCTTGCGCGAAGGCAATGAAGCCCGTCACCGTCATCGGGCCCTTGGCCATTGTCGGCAATTTGTCGCCGATGGCGACATCCTCGAAATAGCGTTTGGCGGCGCCTCGGACTTCTTCTTCGGCATAGAGCTTGTAGAATGCCTCTAGTTCGTCAGCCGTATAGACCTTGCGCGGCTTGCCTTTCAGGTTGGTGTACTTGGTGCCCTCCTCGCGGGCGATGTCGCGATCGGTGCGGAAGCACCAGCTATCCGCCTCGGCGACGAGATCACCGTTCTTGCCGAAGAAATTCACATGATAGACCTGCTGGAACGCGCGGCCGGCAAACTGCGTCTTGTGCTCGATCAGATCGGCCAGCCAGGCTTCCGTGGTGATCTCCTCGTTACGCTCGACCCATCTGTGCCAGGTCCAGTCCGCACCGGCCCACATCGCATGCACGCCGGACAATCCGCCGACATAGCCGGAGATGATACGGCTCGTCGAAAACAGGAAACTCGGCAGGGCGACGATGCCGCCCAGGTGGCTCTTCGCGGCATAGTCCGGATCGCACCAGAGCGGATTGTCGTCGCCGATGCCATGCGCGTAGTGGCGGATATTGTCCCTGGTCGCCTCGTGGCACCAGGGCTCGAGCGTATCCTCGATTTTAACGCCTTTGCGCGCCCGTAATTCATCGAGCCCCCGTTCGGTGATCTTGGGAAAGTTGCGCGCCATCATCGTCATCTGCGTTCCTCCTGAATTCACTATTATCGGACCGTCTCGCGCGCGGCTTCCCGTTCGCGCAGGACTTTCCGGTTGACCTTCCCGGCCGGCGTCTTCGGCAACTCGCCGACAAAGGCGACCTGCCGGGGATATTCATGCTGGCTCAGATGAAGCCGGACGAAGTCCTGGATCTCCGTGGTGAAACCGTCGCTCGCCGTCCGATCGCTAACGATGAACGCCTTCACGACCAGTCCGCGGACCTTGTCCGGCACGCCGATGACGGCCGCTTCGCGGACATCGCCATGCTTCAGGAGCACGTCCTCGATCTCGACCGCACTCATCGTCCAGCCGGCCGAGATGATGACGTCGTCGGCACGCCCGGCATGGTAGAAATAGCCGTCCTCGTCGATGCGTCCGAGATCCTTGGTCGGAAACCATTCCTCGCGCCGCCACACCTTGATTTCGCCTGTTTCGCCCGGAGCGCACGGCCGACCGCTGGCGTTCTGCACCTCCACGCGGACGCCTGGGGGCGCCTTTCCGAGCGAGCCTGGCTTGACCGTGAAATCCTCGGCTGCCGGAAAATTCACCAGTATGACGCCCACTTCCGTCGTTCCGTACATGCTGCAGACCGGCACCCCGAATCGCTCATCGACGAATTCCAGCGTCGCCGTGTCGATCGGCTCACCCGTATAGGAAAGCTTCCGGATGACTGTCCGGAAATCGTTGGCGCGCCCCGACGCCTTCATCATCCGGTAGTGGGTAGAGGCCGCCGAAAGGTTCGTTATCGCGAAATCCTGCAGCGCCTTCAGCAGGCGCACGGCGTCGAACTTGCCCGCATAGACACCCGTCGTCACTCCCATCGCGAGCGGCGCCAGCGTCCCGTGCCAGAGCCCATGCCCCCAGGCGGGAGAAGAAGGGCAGAAATACTGGTCGCCGGGCCGTATGCCGGTGCCGTAGAGCGCGGCGACCATCAGCGTCACTATGGACCGGTGCGTATGCTTCACCGCGGCGGGAAGTTCCCGCGTCGTGCCGGAAGTATACTGGTAGACGGCCATGTCGCCCGGAGCCGTTTCGGACTCGTATTCGGGCGGAAATTCCGTCAACGTTTCGAGAAAAGCGGCATCGGCGATGACCACTTCGAGGCCGTCGATCGCGGCTGCGGCGGCCGATTTCCCCATGCTGGTCACCAGGAGTTTCGGCCGGCAATCGTCCACGCGAAGCCGTACGCCTTCGGGGCCGAAGAGCGTGAAAAGCGGAACCGCGATCGCGCCCCGCTTCATCGCACCGAACAAAGCGACATAAAACGCAAGCGAGGGTTCGAGCATGATCGCCACGCGGTCGCCCGCCACCACCCCTTGACGCTCCAGCCAGTGCGCAAAGCGCGAAGAGAGTTCGGCAATCGTGGCGAAGCCGATCTCTTCGTCGCGTCCGTCCGCATGAGCGATCCGGACCGCGATCCGGCCCGGCACCGCATGGCGGTCGATGCACTCGTGCGCGATGTTGAAACGACGGCGATCACCGTCGAACAAAGCCCACAGGCCCTGCATCGAAAACAGGCGCTGCGATTCGTCGTAGCGCGTTATCTCGGTGAGTTTCGTCATCGTCCTTGCTGCTGCGGCACCCAAAATTCCCGAAGAGTAACGCCATCGAAAAATCGTGTTGTCAATACGCTATGTTCGTTGTAGGTAGACAACAATGGATAGGAAGCGCTCGACTACGAACAAGACAGCGAGCCGGCCGGTGCGAACCGTCAGCACCTCGGAGAGCCAGGCCGGCAAGCAGCGTGCGGTCGTTACCAGGCCCGTACCTGCCGCTTCACGCGTCATCGCCATCCTGCGCCTGCTGGGGAGGAGCAGCGCGCCGATGGGCGTGCATGCGGTTGCGAGCGCACTCGGCCTCATTCCCTCGACCTGCCTGCATATCCTGCGGGTACTGGTGGCTGAAGAATTGGTGGCTTTCGACTCCGCCACGAAGCGGTACGAATTGTCGGCGGGTATCCTGTCGATTGCCGGTGGCGTGCTGCGGCAAAGCAGTTTCAGCGATCTGGCGCAGCCTGTTCTTGACGGGCTTTCGGCCAAATGGGCTTCGACGGCGATAGGGGTCGAAGCGGTCGGCCTGAAACACATGGTTGTGGTTGCCATCTCCCGTATGGAGCAGGGTTTGCGGCTTCGTACGGATATCGGCAGTCGATTTCCGGCACTCATCAGTTCGACGGGTCGCTGCATCGCAGCCTTCGGCTCTTACCCCTCCGATGAGATCAAGATGCGCTTCGGACAATTGCGCTGGGACAACCCGCCGCAATGGGAGATCTGGCACAGCGAAGTCGAGCAGGTCCGGCAGGTCGGCTATGCCGTCGACGACGGCAATTACATTTTCGGCGTAACCACGATCGCGGCGCCGGTTTTTTCGCCGGCGGGCCTACGAAACGCCTTGGTGATCGTCGGTGTCAGCGAACGACTCCGCAGATTCGGCTACGCAACCGTTGGTGAGGAATTGAAACGACGTGCCGACGAACTGTCGGCACAGATGGGAGGAATCCGGCAGGCGAAGGCGGTCAACGACCGCGGCACACAAGGGCCCTGACGGACGATTGGAAATGCCACGCAACGGCTAATCTGGAGGAGATAACGCCATGAATTCGATATCGAGACGTGCATTTTTAGGCAGCGCCGCAGCAATTGGCGCGTTGGGTGTCACCGGAGGGCGCTTTGCGCAGGCGGCTGGTACGATCAGTATCGGCGCATCCCTCTCGCTTACCGGGCGGTTCTCTGATTCGGCAAAATATGTCGAGGAGGGCTATCGGCTCTGGGAGGAGCAGATCAACGCCGGCGGCGGCATAAAAGGCAGTCAGGTCAAGATCACGATCTACGACGACGAGAGCAACCCGGATACCGGCCGTGTTCTCACCCAGCGCCTCATCGACCGGGACGGCGCAGTGGCCATCCTCGGCCCCTATTCGAGCCCCATCACCGATGCCGCGGCGGTCGTTGTCGAACGAAGCCAGATTCCGCTGATCGGCACCATCGCATCCGACAGCAGCATCTGGACGCGCCGGAAGCTGAAATGGAGCTTTCAGGCATTTCCCTCGTCTGATTTCGATCATGAGGGCTTCATCAAGGTGCTGGGCGAAAAGGCCGGTGACAGGAAGAAACTGGCCATTGTCTTCGAGGAGAACCCCTTCTCGATCGCGGCAAAGGACTGGGCGGTTCCGTTCGCCGAGAAAATGGGCTTCACCGTCCAGACTTATGGATACGCTCCCGGCGGCCAGGACTTCCGATCGATTATCGAAAAGATCGTCAGCTTCGGCGCGCACGCCGTTTCGATGGGAGGATACTATCAGCCGAGCATCGCCCTGACCCGGCAGATGATCGAGCGCGGATACAACCCCGATGGATATAATTTCATCCAGGCTGCCGATGGCGTAACCAAGGACGCGCTCGGGGCCAATGTCGAAGGTATCTTCGGGCGATCCGCCTGGGAGGCATCGGTGAAGAATGCGGCCAACGACGCGTTTGTTGGCGCATACGGGAAGAAATACAGCCGAACCCCATCCTACCATTCGGCGGCGGCTTATGCTGCCGGGCAGGTTCTCGAAGCCGCGATAAAGGCCAAAGGCGCCGAACCGGAGGCCATTCGGGACTTTATCGCGTCGAACGCCGTCGAAACGGTGCTGGGCAATTTCAAGGTCAACGAGAAGGGCCAGCAGGTCGGTTACCGCTATCTTTGCACCCAGTGGCAGGGCGGCACGTCGAAGGTTGTGGGAAGCGCGTCCGGCACGGCGGCCGAGTGGCCCAAGCCGGCCTGGAAATAGTTGAGCCGGTAGGGCTTCCAAGATGACGGCAAGCGCCACTCTTGCCCTCCAGCTCGTCGCCAACGGTCTCGTTGTCGGCGGGCTGCTCGGCCTCGTCGCGCTCGGCCTGGCGCTGATCTTCGGCGTCATGCGCGTGGTCAATTTTGCGCATGGCGAATTCATCACGCTTGGTGCCTATATCACCTGGCTGATCGCGGGCGGGCTTGGCCTGTCGCCTTTTGTCGGCATCCCGGCGGCCTTCCTTACGGGAGCGGTGCTGGGATGGATCATTCAGGCATTGCTGATCAGCCGGGTAATGGAGCGGCCCCCGCTTGACGCCCTGATGGTCACCTATTCGCTTTCGATCCTCGGGCTCGGGCTCTTCTCGTTCTTCTTCGGTGGTGATTTCCGCAGCTATTCGGAAGGCCCGAGCGGGGATTTTCACCTTGGGGCGATCACCGTCGGCGCGCGCAGCCTGAGCGTGTTGCTGGTTTGTCTTTTCCTTGCCGCCGCCGCCATCCTGCTGCTGCGCTCCGCCCGTCTGGGACTTGCCTTCCGCGCTCTCGCGCAAAACCGGGACGCTGCCGCGAGTTCGGGCATCAACATCCGCTTTATCGAGCGTCTCGCCTTCGGTCTGGCGGTAGGTCTTGCCGCCGTCGCGGGCTCGCTCATCAGTCTGGTCGGCACAACGACCCCCACCGTTGGCAATGACTGGATATTGGAGGGTTTCGTCGTCGTCGTTGTCGGCGGCATGGGAAGCATCCCCGGCGCCATTGTCGCAGCCCTCCTGATCGGCCTGGTCCAAAGCGTATTCGGCTATTTGTTCGACGATTCCTGGGCAAAGATCATCACCTATCTCATACTCTATATGACCTTGCTTGTACGCCCGCAGGGCCTGCTCGGCCGCGCAACGGAGATGGGATGATGGCGGCGGTCTCCCGTTCCAGCGCCGTCGCTTTCCTGGTCACGGTGGCCGTTGGCGCGGCTGCCGCCGCACTCCCGCTGTTCGGCGCCTCGCGCTACCAGCAGATGCTGGTCTACTACGTGGCGTATACTCTGGCACTGGGCCAATCCTGGAACCTGATGTCCGGGATGACCGGCTATGTCTCCTTCGCCCACGGCGGGCTTGCCGGCATCGGCGCATATGCGACGATCATCGCAATGAACGCCGGTGTCCCACTGTGGCTTGCCGTTCTCGCCGGCGCCGCGGCCGCCATTCTGTCTTCGCTAGTCATCGGCATCACCAGTTTGCGGCTGCGCGGCATCGCCTTTACCTTCGCCACGCTTTTCTTCCAGGCTTTGACACTTCTCGCAGTACGCAAGCTGCCGGCGACCGGCGGTCCTGGCGGGCTGCCCCTGCAGGAAATCCTGCCGATCTGGCTGCCTCAGATGATGATGATCGTTCTTGCAGTCCTGGCGACGATCGCGATGGTGATCCTGCGCAGGAGCAGGACGGGGATCAGGCTCCTTGCCATCAAAGGCGATGAAACCGCCGCCTTGTCGCTCGGCATCGCGTCCGCGCGGCTGAAGATCATGCTATTTTGTGCCAGCGCGGCGATTGCCGGCCTGGCTGGCGCCGTTCACGGCCTTTTTACGGCGTCGCTCTACCCGGATGTCGTCTTTTCCTTCGACACCTCCATCACGGCTCTGGCGGTACCGCTCGTAGGCGGGGTGGCGACCGCATTCGGTCCCGTGGCCGGCGCCGTTCTTTTCGTCGGCGTCGGAGAGATATTGCAGATATTCGCCCCGGGATTGCATCTTGTCGTGGTAGGCGCGCTGCTTCTTGCCGTGATCCTTTTCATGCCCTCGGGGCTCGCGCCGTTTGTCCTTTCGCGATTTCGCGACAGGCGCAGGGCCGGGCCGTCGGCGGCCGAGTTGCGGGAGCCCGTGCGATGACGGCCGTTCTCGATGCAAAGGGGTTGCACAAATCCTTCGGCGGTGTCCGTGCGGTCAGGGCGACCGACATAAAAGTCGATACCGGCGAACTCCTCGGTCTCTTCGGGCCCAACGGAGCCGGCAAGACGACGCTTTTCAATCTTGTTGCCGGCGAACAGCGTCCCGACGAAGGTGTCATCCTGCTCGATGGGCAGGATGTGACGTCGCTGCCCGCCTGGCGCCGCGTCCGTCTGGGCCTCGGCCGCACATTCCAGGTCACACGCCCTTTCCGCGATCTCACTGTCCTCGAAAACGTGCTGGCTGGAGTGCCCCGCCGGGGGGCGGCCCGCCCGCATGACGAAGAGGCAGCCCACGAATTGCTGCGACGCGTCGGACTGGGAGAGCGGGCCGGCGACGCCGCCTCCCAACTCACGCTCGGCATGCTGAAGCGGCTGGAGGTTGCGCGCGTCCTGGCGCTCGAGCCGCGGCTGCTCCTCCTGGACGAGCCGCTGGCGGGGTTGAGCGGGCGCGAGTCCGCCGAGCTTCTCGACTTCATCGTCACGCTGAAGCCGTCGACGGCGATCGTGATGGTCGAGCACAATGTGCGGCAGTCGCTGCCGGTTTGCGACAGGGCGATGGTGATGGATGCCGGCGCGGTGATCGCCAGCGGTTTGCCCGACGAGATCCGCGTCGATCCGCAGGTGGTGCGCGCATATCTGGGCGAAGGAGCCGTCTGAATGCTCGCGGTCGAAGCCCTGGAGGTACGGTACGGAAAAGCGGTGGCGGTCTCCGGGGCGGCGCTCCACGTCGCCAAGGGGAGCTGGACTACCCTGATCGGTTCCAATGGCGCGGGAAAATCCTCGCTGATGCGCGCGGTCATGGGTCTTGCGCGCTATGGCGGCAGCATCACGCTCGACGGTGCCGATCTCCATTCCGTGCCGGCCTGGGAACGGCAGCGGCTCGGACTCGGTTTCGTGCCTGAGGGACGCCAGCTCTTCGGCGACATGACGGTTGAGGAGAACCTGCGCGTCGGCGGCTACAATTGCGAGCCTGCGGCCTTGCGACAAGGCATGGAACATATCTACGCGCTCTTCCCCCGACTGGCCGAAAGGCGCAAGCAAGCCGCGTCCACCCTGTCTGGAGGCGAACAGCAGATGCTCGCTCTTGGCCGTGCCCTGGTCGGCGCTCCGCGATTGCTGCTGATCGACGAGATTTCCTGGGGGCTGATGCCATTGCTGGTGACGCAGGTCTTTGCCCAGCTGAAGAAGCTCCATGCCGAAGGCATGACGATCCTTCAGGTCGAGCAGAACACGCATGAAGTCCTGAAACATGCCGAACACGCCTACGTCATGGCGGGCGGGCAGATCGCCTTCCACGGCCGGGCATCCAGCGTCGCGCGGGATGCCCGCGTGCTGGAGCATTACGTCGGATAGGACGAGGATCTTATGGATTTCGCGCTGAATGCAGATGCGGTGCCAGGCGAGCGCCGCAAAATCCACGTCCAGCGCTATTGGCGCGAGGCCCTCCAGCCGGGCATCGCGCCGGTTGGCCGCCGGATGATCCTGAGCCTTATCGCCGAGCGCGTGCCCGGCCTGCCGAAACCCTATAGAGGAACGCGGATGTGATGAACGGTTCAGCGCCGGAGTCAGAGCAGCCTCGGATCGGCTGGCAGCCGCTCAAGGGAGTCCGGGTCCTCGACTTTTCTCTTCTGCTGCCCGGTCCGTTCTGCACCCTGGCCCTGGCCGATCTCGGGGCAGACGTATTGAAGGTGGAGCCACCGGCCGGCGACTTTGCCCGGCGCATGTCGTCTTCGCTGTTCAGGATGGCAAACCGCAACAAGCGCAGCATATTGCTCGACCTGAAGCATCCCGATGCGGGCAGGGTCGTCGGCAGGCTTGCCGGGTGGGCCGATGTCGCGATCGAGGGGTTCCGCCCGGGCGTGGCGGACAGGCTCGGCATCGGCGCCAAGGCTTTGAGCCGGCACAATCCACGCATCGTCTACTGCTCCCTTTCCGGCTACGGCCAGTCCGGCCCGTGGAGCCAGGTCCCGGGCCACGACCTCAACTATCTGTGCGCGGCCGGCGTCATGGCGTTGTCGGGTCATTGGGGCCAAAAACCTCGCCGTTCCGCGGTTCCCATGGCCGATCTCGCCGGAGGCACTTACGCGGCCATCGCCATCCTCTCGGCGCTGCATGAGAGGGTCTCGACGGGACGGGGACGCGTACTCGATCTGAGCCTCAGCGAAGCGGCCATGTCGTTCGCCTCGATCCGTCATGGGCTCGATCTCGACGGGCCGTCGCAGGATCACCTTTGGCCGACCAACGATCTGTTCGAGACCCGGGACGGGCGCCACGTCGCGCTCGGCATCGTGGAGGAGCAGTTCTGGCTGAACTTCGTTGCGGCGGCGCGTGACATCGCTCCCGACCTGGACGATCCGGGTTTCGCGTCGGAGAAAGGCCGCCGCGCGCGGGGCGACGAATTGTCGATGCGCCTGCGCGAGGTCATGCGCATGCGCGACGCCGACGAATGGCTTCGGCGTTTCGAGCAGTGTGACGTTCCGGCTCAACTCAGCCTTACGCCGTTCGAGGCAAGCCGCAGCCAGCAGATATCCGGCCGGGGAATGGTGATGGCGACGGGCGGCGAACGGCATATTCCGTTTCCGGTGCTGGTGGACGGCGAGCGCGGCGCCGCCCTCCGCTGGGCAGCCCCCGAGGCAGGAGAACATTCGCGACAAACCCTCGAGGAAGCCGGATTCGACCCCAGGGAGATCGCGGAACTTGAAACCCTTGGAGTGGTCGCCCCGCGGGCGACGCCGGAACCGAATAAGGAGGCGTTGTGAGCGGGCCACTTGACGGCGTGCGCGTCATCGACATGACGATGAACGTGATGGGACCTTATGCGGCGCAGATACTCGGCGACATGGGTGCTGATGTCTGCAAGGTGGAACCGCCGGAAGGCGACACCTTGCGCGGCATCGGGCCTTCGCGAAGCAAGGGCATGGGTCCTTATTTCATGAACCTGAACCGCAACAAGCGCAGCCTCGTGCTCGATCTGAAGCAACCGCAGGGGATAGCCGTGCTGCAACGCATGCTCGGCCAGGCCGATGTGCTCCTCTACAGCTTTCGCCCGAAAGCGATGGAACGCCTCGGCCTCTCCTATGCCGAGGTCGCGGCGGTCAATCCACGTATCATCTATTGCGGTACCTTCGGCTACGGGCAATCGGGTCCCTATGCAGACAAGCCGGCCTATGACGATCTCATCCAGGCGGCGATCGGCATACCGGTGCTGCAAGCGCGCGGCCTTGGCGAGCCCACCTACGTCGCAATGGCAATCGCCGATCGCGTCGTTGGGATGATGGGAGCCTCGGCGATCGGAATGGCGCTCTACTTCCGCGAGCGGACGGGGCAGGGTCAGGTGATCGAAGTTCCGATGTTCGAGAGCATGGCGGAGTTCGTCATGGGCGATCACCTTTACGGGAAGACGTTCGATCCGCCGCTCGGGCCGACCGGCTATGTGCGCATGATGGACAAAAACCGGAAGCCGTATCGAACCAAGGACGGCTATGTCGGAGTGCTGGTCTACAACGACAAGCACTGGAAACGCTTCTTCGCCGGCATCGGCCGCGACGACATGGCTCGCGATCCACGTTACGTGACGATCGCCGGCCGCACCGAGAATATCGGCTTCCTGTACGATTTCCTGGCTGAAACGCTTGCCATGCGGACGACGGAGGAGTGGCTTGCCTTCTTCGTGGAGACCGATATCCCCGCCATGCGGCTGGCCACGCCCGACGAGCTTCTGGAAAACGAACACATGGCTGCCGTCGGCTTTTTCAAGACCGTCGATCATCCGACCGAGGGGCGCGTCCGAATTATGGATATTCCACAGGCCTGGTCGGCTTCGCAACCCGGGATCAGGTCGCTGGCGCCGCGGCTGGGCCAGCATTCCACGGAGATACTTGCCTCTTACGGCTTCTCGAAACCCGAGATCGCCACGCTCCTCGCAGGCCGGGTGATCCACACCCAGGAGACCGGGTGATATCGGGATCACACCAAGCGGCTCCGGCTTCAATGGAAGCCAAGAACCGGATCGCGGCACGGTGATCCTATCTCGCGAGGCGATCGACCAGAATGGGGGGTCGTGCTCGAGAGTGAGTGGAGTCCGGTACTGAAGCGCGAAACTAAGGCGATCTAGTTCGTCTTCGACGAGCCGTATTCCTCGAAAAGCGTCTCGAAAACTTTCTTCGCCTTGCCCGGATGGTTCACCGCCTTGGCTTCGTCCGCATTCGTGGGCGTGCCGACCACCACCAGCGCCACCATGCCCATCGGGTAATGCGGCTTGCACTTCACGCCATAGACGCCCGGAGCGGTGAAGGTGACAGTGACGTCCTTGCCCATCTCGCCGGCGAACGGTTCGGCGCCTTCAGGCAGCATGCCGTCGATGCTCTGCGCGTCGTGGCCCTTGTTGGTGGCAACGAAATGGACGCTGTCGCCAGGCTGGATGCGCACGAAATCGGGCTCGAACACCATGACGCCCTTTGCGCCCTTATTGAGCATCTTCACCTCGACTTCGGCTGCGTTCGCACCCGCCAGCGCGGACCACATCAGCGCCATGCAAGCTGCTGCAATCGCCAGACAACGCATGAATTTCTCCTCCTTGTTCGTGGATTTGCCGCCCCATGCCGGCCCGCTATTGCCGGTCGCGGGCCTCGACATAGCCGCCCTTTTCAAGCGCGGCCTTGACTTCGCGCGGCATGTAATTCTCGTCGTGCTTGGCAAGGACGCTTGCCGCCTCGAACGTGCCGCCCTGCATCGCACCCTCCACCACCACGCCCTGCCCTTCGCGAAACAGGCTTGGCAGGACGCCACGATAGGAGACTGGCACCGAGCCGGCGCCGTCGGTCACCTGGAAGGCGACGTGGAGCCCGTCCGCCGAATGCACGACGCTGCCGTCCTCCACCATCCCGCCGAGCCTCAATTGCTTGCCTTCGGCTACCCCGGTCAGGATTTCGGACGGCGAGCGGAAAAAGACGATGTCGTCCTTGAGCGCCACCAGCACCAGACCGACGGCAAGGCAGAGCGCCGCGCCGGCGGCGGCGAGTGCGATCAGCCGCCTGGTCTTCCTCGTTCGTCCCGCCATTCAGACACCGTTCCCCGACAGCGGCAATTGCAGATCGCGCCAGCATTCGCAGAGCGCCGCGACAAGCGCCTCCGCCATCGCATCCGTGTGGGCCGGCGACGTGGTGATGCGCAGCCGCTCTGTACCGCGCGGCACGGTCGGATAGTTGATCGGCTGCACATAGATCGCATGGCGCTCTATCAGCAGATCGCTGACCGCCTTGCACTTGACCGGATCGCCCACCATCACCGGCACGATATGGCTCGGCCCGTCGAGGAAGGGAATGCGCGCCTCCCTGAGCAAGGTGCGCAACTTGCGGACATTCGCGTGCAGCGCCGCGCGCTCGCTCTCGCTCACCCTCAGATGCCTGACGCTGGCAAGCGCCGCCTCAGCCACAGGCGGCGGCAGGGCTGAAGTGAAGATGAAGCCGTTGGCGTGGCTGCGGATGGCGTCGACCATCACGGCGGAGCCCGCGATATACCCGCCGATGACGCCGAAAGCCTTCGCCAGCGTGCCCTGCACGAGGCCGACGCGGCTGCCGATGCCGTCGCGTTCCGCGACGCCCGCGCCGGTCGCCCCGTACATGCCGACCGCATGCACCTCGTCGAGATAGGCCATGGCGCCGTAGCGTTCGCAGATCTCGACGATATCGGAGATCGGGGCGATGTCGCCGTCCATGGAATAGACCGACTCGAACGCCACCACCTTGCAGCGTGATTTGGGAATGCTGCGCAGGATCTCTTCCAGGTGCAGCAGATCATTATGCATGAACACACGCTTTTCGGCGCGGCTTGCCCTTATGCCCTGGATCATCGAGGCGTGGTTCAGTTCGTCCGAGACGATGACGCAATCGGGAAGCAACTGCCCGAGCGTGGCGAGCGTCGCGAGATTGGCGAGGTAGCCGCAGCCGAAAACCAGCGCCGCCTCCTTCCCGTGCAGGGCGGCAAGCTCGCGCTCCAGCGCCACGATCGGCGAATGATTGCCCGAAATGTTGCGCGTGCCGCCGGCGCCCGCGCCGAACGTGTCGACAGCGTATTTCATCGCCGCCCGGACCTCGGCGTGCTGACCCATGTTGAGGTAATCGTTCGAGCACCAGACGGTGACCGTCCTCTCGCCCTTGTCGCTGACGGCGACCGAAAGCGGGAACTCTCCGACCAGCCGGCGGTGCTCCTGGAACACGCGGTAGCGCCCTTCCCGCTTCAATTCCATCAACGACATGCGGAAGATGTCGTCATAGTCCGGACCCGTGCCCCAAAGCGGTATGGGCTCTGTTTCGAGATCGGGCATAACGCTGGTTCGTGCCATTTTCCGGCTCCTGCCTATTTGGGTGGGAGTTGCTGGTGTTCGGGAATGTCGAGACGGGTGAGAAGGCTCGACACCGCCTTGGCCGCCTCGGGGATCTCCGCGACGAGCGGCTCGAGCGCGTGCAATTCCTTGCGGGCGGCGTCGAGGTCGCCTTCCATGACGAGGAACAGGCTGTGATACCAGCGCACTTCCGGCAGGTCGGGCTGGGCGGCAAGCATGTCGGCCACCATCTTCTTCGCCTCGGCGAGATCGGCCGGGTCGGAGCCGCCGAGCGCCGTCTCGACGAAGGTCAGCTTCAGCCTCATATCATCGGGAAAGGCCTTGATCGCTTTCGGCAAAAGCGCCCGCGCGTCGGCGTCCCGGCCGAGCGTGCGATAGCTCCTGAGCAGCATCGCAGCATCCTCCGGCGTGTAGTCGCCGCCATTGATCCTCGCCTCCAGCCGGGCGACCATCGCACCGATATCCGGCGCGCCGTCGGCGCCAAGCGGCATGCCCGCCCCGCCCTTCGCGACATCGATGGGCATCTCGCCATTCGCATGCGGCGAGCGCGTCCTTTCGATGTCGCCGAGCGAGGCGAAGGCGTGCACGCCATAGGTCGCGGCCATGACCAGCACGGCGGCGGCGGCGGCAACGGGCAGTCTTATGCGGCGCGCCGTCTCCGCCGCCACCGGCGTCAGGCCTTCGCGCGCCCGGCGTAGCCGGACGAGGGCGTGGTCGGCGTCCGCCGCCAGCCGCGCGGCGATGGAGGAATGCGCCGCAGCATCGACGCGGCCTTCCGCGAGCGCCATGTCGTTTTCGCGCAACTGCGCGGTCAGCCTATCCTTTTCTTCCTGCCAGCGGCGGATCGGGTGATCGTCCTCCACCCCCCTACCGAGCGGTTCGTTACCGTTTTTACGGAACAGCGGGCTTGCCGTCAGCGCCACGACCGCGGCGCAAAGCAGAAGCGAGACAAGGGTGACAATCATAGTTCGAGCCCCTTCAAATGTCGTTCCGTCAACGGGCTGCGTTCAGGCGCCGCCGCGTCGAGCGCGCCGGCGGCGCGGGTGCTGCGGCGAAGGAGCAGCAGATAGGCGCCGCCGCCGGCGAAGAGCAGAAGCAGGGGCGCGGCCCACACCATGCCGCCATATCCCGAAGCCGGCGGCGAGAGCATGACGTAATCGCCGTAGCGGCTGCGGAAGAACTCGACGATCTCGGCTTCCGAACGGCCCTGGGCGAGTTGTTCGCGCAGGATCGTCATCATTTCCTTTGCCGTGCCCGACTGGGAATCGAGGATGTTCTCGCTCTGGCAGACCGGGCATCTGAGCTTGGCCGCAATCTCCCGCACGGTGGTTTCCTGCTCGCCCTCGGTGCGGAACGAGGCGGCTTGGGCTGTTGCTGCCAGCAGAAGGGAAGCGACGAGCAAGGCGAACAGCCGGGTCATGGCTTTGCTCCGATCAGCGCCAAATTCTTGACGATCGCGTCGCGGGTCAGCGGCCCGACATACCGGGCGCGCACGATGCCGCCCGCATCGACGAAATAGGTTTCCGGCATGCCGTAGACGCCGAAATCGATGCCGGTCCGGCCGCGCCCGTCGACGCCCGACGGGTAGGGAAAGCTCCCGTGCCTTTCGAGATAGGAGAGCGCGGCCGAGCGCCCGTCGCGATAGTTGATGCCGACCATCGAAAAGCTGCCGGAACGGGCTGCCTCATTGCCGAGCGCGATAAGGACCGGATGCTCTTCGCGGCACGAGACGCACCATGACGCCCAGAAATTGACAACGAAGGGCTTGCCGACAAGTTCGCTGGAAGCAACCTGGCCTTCGCCGGAAAGCTTCGCCAGTTCGAAGGCGGGAATCTCGTGCCCGACGACCATGGACGGGATGAAGGACGGGTCCTTGGTGAGCCCGATGCCAAGCAGGAGCGGGATGGCGACCACCGTGCCGCCGAGCAGCCATTTCCAGCGCGGCGTGGCCCGCATTTTCGCAGCAAGCGCGGTCATTCCGCCGGTACTCCCTCGATACCCGTCGCCGATACCGCTCGCGGCGCCCGTCTCCGTCTCGCGCTGGAAAGCGATAGCAGCGCACCCAAGGCGACGACCAGCCAGCCAGCCCAAATCCAGTTCACCAGCGGGTTCCAGTAGCCTCGGATGACGATGCCGCCCTGGGCCGTCTCGTCGCCCGCCACCATGTAGAGATCGCCGGCAAGCGAGGAGCGGATGGCGATCTCGGTCGTCGCCATCGAGCGCACGCGGTAGAATCGTTTCTCGGGCCGCATCTCGGTAAGCGGCACGCCGTCTTTCGATACGCTGAGCGCCGCGACGCGACCGCTATAGCCCGGGCCGTTCGCGTCCTCGACGCCGCGCAGCGTGACGACGTTGCCGGCAAGCTCGAAGCTGTCGCCGGGCTTCAGCGACACCGTGATTGCGGTCTGGAAGAGGCCCGACGCGATGATGCCGGCGCCGATCAGCGCGATGCCGAAATGCACGATCAGTCCGCCATAGCGCTGCCGCCCGATCAGGATCGACCGTGCCGCCGCGCGCCAAAGCGGCTCGCCGGTGGTGCGCTGCCGTGCCCTGATGCCGGTGACGACATCGGCGAGCGTGGCGGCCGCCGCAAAGGAAACAGCGAGGATCGCGACGATGGTCAGCACGTCGCGAACGCCAGATACGAGCGTGACAACGAGGGCGAGCACCAGCGCCACCGCCGGAACCCTGAACCCGGTTTTGAACCGGCGCGGATTCATCCTTCGCCACGGGATCGACGGGCCGATGCCGAGCAGGAACACCACGGCGAGCATCAGCGGCACGACGACCTTGTTGAAATACGGAGCGCCGACGCTCAGCCGCTCGCCGGAAACGGCTTCGACGAACAGCGGATAGAGCGTGCCGACGAAGACTGTGGCGGCGGCGACCAGAAGCAGGACGTTGTTGCCGAGGATGGCGCTTTCGCGCGACCAGGCGCTTTCCACCAGCGTGTCCGCCGAAAGCCGCTCGGCGCGCAGGATGATGAGGCCGTAGCCGACCAGCATCACCATGGTGAGGAAGCCCAGCATATAGGCGCCGCGACCGGGATCGACGGCGAATGCGTGGACGGAAGTGAGCACGCCCGAGCGCACCAGGAAGGTGCCGATCAGCGTCAGCAGGAAGGTGGTGACGACCAGGAACACGTTCCATGTGCGGAAGAGGCCGCGCTTGTCCTGCGCCATCATCGAATGAAGAAGCGCGGTGCCGGTGAGCCACGGCATCAAAGAGGCGTTCTCGACCGGATCCCATCCCCAGTAGCCGCCCCAGCCGAGTTCGTAATAGGCCCAGAAGCCCCCCATCAATATGCCGCTGGTCAGCATCGTCCAGGCAAACAGGGTCCAGCCCCGGACGACCTTCACCCATTCGGTGCCCGACTGCGTGCGGATGAGCGAGGCAAGCGCGAAGGCGAACGGGATCGCGAAGCCGACATAGCCGAGATAGAGGACCGGCGGATGGAAGACGAGGCCCGGATCCTGAAGCAGCGGATTGAGGTCCTGCCCCTCGGTGAGCGGCGGCGTCATCGTCAGGAACGGATTGGACAGGAACACGATGAAGGCGAGGAAGCCGAACTGCACTGAGGCAAGCGTGGCGATCACCCACGGCATGGAAAGCGGATGGTCGCGGAAATGCAGCCATGCCGCGATAGCCGACAGGATGGTCAGGTACCACAGCCACAGCATGAGCGAGCCCTCATGCGCGCCCCACATCGCCGTCAGCCGGTAGGTCATCGGAAGCTGCGAGCTGCCGTTGGCGGCGACATAGGCGACGGAGAAATCGAGCGTCGCGAAGGACCAGATCAGCGTCGCGCAGCCGAAGCTTACCAGCGCGACATTGGCGTAGAGCACGTTGCGCGCGGCGCGCAGCCTTGCCGGCGCATGGCCGGTCACCGACAGGACGGCCTGGATCACTGCGTAGACGCTCAGCACCAAAGCGAGACAGACCGCGAGCTGGCCGAGCTTTATCAGCGAGTCAACCATCGACGAGGACCCTTTCCCGCGCCGCCGCGATCCCGGCAAGCTTTGCCATCGCGGTGCGGATGTTCTTCTCCGGCAATGCGGCGTAGCCGAAGAGCAGCGTGTCGGCGGCGCGCGGATGGTCGGGCGAAATGAAGGCGCCGCCCTTGCCGGGCGTGTAGATACCGACGCCGGCGCGCATCGCTTCCTTTTCGATCTCCCTCGCCCTGCCGAAGCGGCGCGGCACGCGTAGCGAAAGATGCATGCCGCCGCGCAGCCCCTTTATCTCGGCGTCGCCGAAGCTTTGCCTCAGCGACACCGCCACCAGGTCGCGTCGCGTCTTGTAGATTGCCCGGATGCGCCGCAGGTGCCTTATGAAGCCGCCGCTGTTCATGAACTCGGTCATGGCGGCCTGCTCCAGCCATGGCGTCCCGTTGCTGGCGAGGGACTTCCATTCGCTGACCGAGCGGGCGAGAACAGGCGGTGCCACGATGAAGCCGAGGCGCAGGCCCGCCGCAAGCGATTTGGAGAAGGTGCCAAGGTAGAGCACGCGGCCCCCGCGATCGAGGCCGCGCAGCGCCGTCAGCGGCGCGCCCTCGTAGCGGAAGTCGCCATCGTAATCGTCCTCGATGATGAAGCTGTCGGTGCGCGCCGCCCATTCCAGCAATTTCAGCCGTCGCTCCAAGGACAGCGTCACGCCGAGCGGGTACTGGTGCGAGGGCGTGACGTAGAGCAGCGAGCGCCTTGTCTTCGGCAGGCGGTCGACATCGATGCCGTCATTGTCGACCGGCACCGGCTGCATGGGAAAGCCGCAGCTCTGGAAGAGATAGCGCGCGCCCTGGTAGCAGGGATCCTCGTGGACGAAGGTCCGCGCGTAGCCGGCAAAAACGCGCGAGATCAGCGACAGCCCGTCCTGCGAGCCGTTGACGACGATGATGTGTTCGGGTTTGGCCGAAACGCCGCGCGCAGGTCCTATATGATCGGCGATCGCCTGGCGAAGCTCCGGCAGCCCTTGCGGGTCCTGATACTCGGCCAGCCTCGCGCCGCCATAGCGTACCTTGGCGTCCAGGATGCGCCGCCATTCATTGGCCGGAAAGGTCGATGCGTCGGTCCTGCCGACCCAGAAATCGAAATCGAGCCTGCCGCGATTGGGGCTGATGACCATCTGCGCGCCGACGCCGCATGAAAGCGGGTGCGTATCGCCGTAATTGTCGTTGGCCTGCTGTTCGGATTGTCCTGCCCGGGACGTCGTCGCCATCACCCTCTCGGGCAGGTCCGAGCTTACGAAGGTCCCGACATTGGGACGGCTTTCGATATAGCCTTCGCTGAGCAGCTGCTCATAGGCCAATATCACCGTGTTGCGCGACACGCCGAGCTGCTCGCTCAGTGCGCGTGATGCCGGTACCGAATCCCCGCTGCGCAGCTTGTCGTTCAGGATCAGTTCCCTGATCTGGTCGAACAATTGGCGTTGCAGCGTACGTGTATCACTCGGATCGATCGACAGGACGACCTGCATCTCGAGCCCCTCCTGGTTCCATAGACTATCTCAACTGAGAGAAATCCATGAGTCCGGAGTTCTGCAAATCCCTGGTGCCGGATCAGCCTGTCCGCACGGCGGAAATCCGGTAGACCCAGTAGCCGCCATTCTGGAAGACGAGCGTGGCGCCCGGCACCAGCCCGAGGCGGGCCGAATTGAAGGGGAGGAGTTGCGCAAGCAGGGCCGATTTGTCCCTGTCGGCGGCGAGGTAGTAGGCCCGCACGGCGTTCTCGTCGCGCGAGGTCACCGCATAGGCGGCATAGCCTTCCTTCTCGATCCAGCTCTTCACCAGCTTGGTCGCGCCATGGACGTCGGCGGCGCTCGGAAAATCGCGCAAGCCCACCGACAATTTGTCCGGCGCTGCCACCCCGATGTCGAAAGCGTCCCTGACGTGCAGGACGAGATAGGATTCCGCCCCTCCGGCCATGACCTGGAAATGCGCGACGCCGTATTTGTCTTCCGCCGTAAGCGCCTCGGTAAAGCCGGCAAAGGCCTCGTTCGCCGCCTTGTCCTCCGCGCCGGGGCGCCAATGGCGCTCGGCTTCGAGGATGGCCCCGCGCGCGCCGGTCCACGGCGCCGGCAATCGGGTCGTGGCGCTGTCGTCGGCCGGGGCGAGCGGGTATCGGGCCTTCGTCATCGCGGCAAGGCGCCGCGACAGGGCCGGCATGGCAAAGACCGTGCTTTGCGCCGGCAGATGCTTTTTCAGCGCGGCGACCAGCGCCCCCTCCTCCTTGATGGAAATATCCGAGCGGATGAGCGGCTCCCCGATCCGGCTTTGCCAGCCGACGAGAACCTCCCCGCCACCGGGAAGATCAAGCACCTGCCCCGTGACGAGGAGCTTGCCGGTGTCGACCGACTTCATCTCGATGCTGCGCGCCTTCGCCCCCTCGATATTCCCGGCCAGTGCGAGGGCGGCGTCGGACGGTTTGTCCGAAGCCGTGGCATAGCTGTAGGGAAGCGGCTGGTTGCCGGCCTGGAAGGCTGAGGCCGCCAGCAACCCGCCGGCGACCAACATGACGACGCCCAACCCAGCGGCAAGACCGGTGCCAAGGCGGGAAAACCGAGCCATCTGCGCCCTCCCCGCCTTCGCCTATTTCCGCCGCCGGCGGCGCACCGCCGGCAGGAGCAGGAGCCCGAGGCCGAGCCCGGCGAGGCCGAAGCCCGCACCGCCGGCCGCCGCGCGCTTCGTCGGCGTATTAAGGTCGAGCCAGCCCTGCTTGCCCTTCGCCTCCAGCATCTCGACGCGTGCCTCCAGTGCCGCCTTCTCGCGAAGCTGGGTGTCGGTGTCCTTGATGCGCGCCAGGCTGCGGATCAGCTTCGACCAGCCCTGTGAGTAGGTGAATCCGCCGGGATTGACGTGGGCGAGGCCCTTGAAGTGCTGCATGAGGTGCTGCTCCCACATCTGGGCGAACTCGTAGTCGATCGCCGTCGGGAAGTTGCCGGCCGAGAAGAACAGGCCTGCGAACGCACCGGGACCGTCGGCGTCGGGTTTGGGCGGCGCGGGCCGGTTGGTGGTCTGGCCGACGAGTAGCTTGTCGTCATAGAGTTTCTGCATGACGCCGCGCGCTTCCTTGACCAGTTCGATGCCCTGCTTGGTGCCCTCGTCCATCATGTTGAGATAGGAGGTGGCGAAGGACGGCGAATGGCACTGCGTGCAGGTCCCGACCCAGGCTTCCTTGCGCTTCTCGAACCACGGATCAGACAAATTATCGGCGATCTCGGGCTTCGGCTCGAACCCCCAGCGGACCTTGCGCACGAGGTTGTGGCTGTATTCGCCGTTGAATTCCATGTGGCAGGTCTGGCAGGTCGGGCCGACTTGGCCGCCCTCGCTGAACGCCTTGGCGAGCGGCTTCTGCCAGTCCCAGGTCGAGCCCTGCGTCTGGTAGACGACGCCGTGCTTCGACAGCATGAAGGCTTCGAACTCGTTGTGGTCGACGCCGTTATGGCAAGTCGAGCAGGTCTCCGGCTTGCGCGCCTCGACGGCCGAGAATTCATGCCGCGTATGGCAGGAATTGCAGGTGTTCTGCATGGTGTGGCACATCGAGCAGCCATCGGCGACCTCGCGCTGGGCCATGCCGGCCCATATCGCCGTCTCGACATTCGCCTGCCAGGACAAGGCGTGCGAAGGCCGTCCGTCCGGCCACTGCTTCTGTGGCCAGCTTTGCGTGTCGCGCTCCGATTCACGCTCGGCGAACTGCTTTAGATGACACTGGCCGCAGGCGGCCGCGTCGGGCATGTGAAGATCGGTCTTGTGGTTGCCGGCTTCCTTGCCGACGCCCATGTGGCAGTCGATGCAGCCGACCTCGCCCAGCTTCTGGTCCTGCGGCAGCAGGCCCATCGAACGGAGGTTGGTTTCCACGCCGGTGATCAGTTCCTGCTTGTAGGAACGCGAATCCTTCGCCGGCAGGCTGCGGATTTCATCCAGATTGCCGTGGACGCTCTTTTGCCAGGAATGCACCCAGCCGGGCGTGACGGAGGAATGGCACTCCACGCAATCGCTGCGCTTGACGTCGAAATCCATGTCGGGGGCGACATAGAGCGTCTTCGGTTCGAGATAGCGGGTGAAGGGGGTGGGCTCCCAAAGATCGGCGAAGGCGCCTTTGCCGTGACCCTGCTTGGGATCGTAGTAGCGCTTGACGATCGCGTCGTAGACTTGCTTGGGCGAAGCGTCCTTGGACAGCTTGAGCGCCTTGTAGAGTTCGTCCGGTATGTCCGCGCGGGCGGACTGGGTTGCCGCAAAGACGAAACAGGAGAGCACAATCGCAATCGCGCGGCAGAGCAAACGTCGAGACATCGGGCGCAATCCCCCATTGATGATCGCAATGGTCGCAGGATATGCGCAAGCCGCCGTCCGCCCTTAGGTCCGACGCGCAAGAAATCGATGGAACCGCCGGCCTCCCCGCCGATTCAAGCCATCGGTCCAATGTCCCGAAAGCACCGTGCCGACCTGACGCGTCTCGCCCCTGGACACGGCATCGGAAGTGACCGTATCTGTCGAGCGGAACCTTCTGGTGGTGACGATAAACAGATCTGAAAAAAGGAAGGCGCTTATGCCCGGCCCGATATGGCCGCCTTCTGCAACCGTCTCCGGGTGCAAATCGACGACGAGGTCGATACCGCCTATCCCGAGCGCCGGATCGGCAAGGTGCCGGTCGAGACCGCCGGCGGCCGCAGGATCGAGGCGCGGGTGGACGAGCCGAAGGGCGATCCCGGGCTGCTCAGGCCCGCCCGCCGGACGCCTGCTGAGCAGGTCTAACGACAGCCATACCAAAGACCAGAGACAAACCCATGACCATCAGAGATATTCCGCAAGGCGAGGAAATCGCGCAGATCAGGGAAAGCGTCAGGAAGCTCTGCGAATCCTTTCCGCCGGACTATTGGCGTCGCCTCGACCGTGAGAACGCCTATCCGAGCGAGTTCGTGAAGGCGCTGTCCGATGCGGGTTATCTTTCCGTGCTCATCCCCGAAAGATATGGCGGCTCCGGCCTGCCGCTCTCCGCCGCCGCCGCGATTCTCGAGGAGGTGCAGCGCGCCGGCGCCAATGGCGCCGCGTGCCACGCGCAGATGTACATCATGGGCGCGCTTCTGAGGCACGGCAGCGAGGAGCAGAAGCGGAAATACCTACCCCGCATCGCCACCGGTGAACTGCGCCTGCAGGCCTTCGGCGTCACCGAACCGACCAGCGGGACCGATACGACCTCGATCAAGACCTTCGCCAGGCGCGACGGCGACCATTATGTGGTGAACGGCCAGAAGGTGTGGACCTCGCGCGCCGAGCATTCCGATCTGATGCTTCTGCTTTCCCGCACCACGCCGAAGGAGGAGGCCGCCAGGCGTACGGACGGAATGTCGGTCTTCATCGTCGACATGCGCGAGGCCCTGAAGGCCGGCATGACGATCAAGCCGATCCGCACCATGATGAACCATTCCACGACGGAGGTGTTCTTCGACAATGTGCGCGTGCCGGCCGAAAACCTGATCGGCGAGGAAGGCAAGGGCTTCCGTTATATCCTGTCGGGCATGAACGCCGAGCGCATCCTGATCGCGGCCGAATGCATCGGCGACGCCAAATGGTTCATCGAGAAGGCTTCTGCCTATTCGAACCAGCGCCACGTCTTCGGCCGTCCCATCGGCCAGAACCAGGGCATACAGTTCCCGATCGCTCGAGCTTACGCGCAGATGCGCGCGGCCGAGTTGATGGTTCATCAGGCCGCTTCGCTCTTCGAGAGCGGTCAGGACTGTGGCGAGCAGGCCAATATGGCCAAGATGCTGGCAGCCGACGCGTCATGGGCGGCGGCGGAAGCCTGTGTGCAGACCCATGGCGGCTTCGCTTTTGCCGAAGAATACGACGTGGAACGCAAGTTCCGCGAGACGCGGCTCTACCAGGTTGCGCCGGTCTCGACCAATCTGATCCTGTCCTATCTCGCCGAGCACGTCCTCGGCATGCCCCGGTCCTATTGAGGGCGGGATCGATGCTGCCGCTGGAGGGTTTGCTCGTTGTCTCCATCGAGCAGGCCGTCGCCGCGCCAGCCTGTACGCTGCGTCTCGCCGATGCCGGCGCGCATACGGACGCGGTGCAACAGGAATCGCGGAACGCGCGTCGTGAGCACGACATCGTCATCCTGCGGGCCCTGCCATCGGGAATTTCTTCAACTTCCAATGGAACCAGGCCCCCAATGAAATTGGGGTGATGTGCCGACAACTCCCAAATGGGAGTTGTGCCGGCGCGCCGAGTCCCCAAACTCCGGGCTGATCGAGCGCTGGTTCGGGGGCAGAACTGCGGAATCCCTCCATCGGCGACGCCAACGCTCACCGGCGGGATTAGCGCAGTAGACTACAGGAACCCTGGAACGAGTTGTGGATCAATTCAGCTACCGGCAACACCATAATGAAAGGAGTAATTATGCGCCGTCGAGTTCTTCCAATGTGTATCGCCGTCATCGGAATCGCACTTGCGACATCTGCCGCACAGGCCTCCTGGCAATCATGTTTCAACAGCCGCCAGCAGACGATCGTCAACAAATTTCGCCCGCGGGTTAATTCGGCCGTCGGTATTTGTGCGGCTTCACGCGTATCGAGAGATATGTGGCAGGCAGTCGAACAGGCAGCTCGTGCCTGCAAGGCCCCGCGAGCGACGATATCTCAGGCCAATGCCAACAAAAGGAGCTCGCAGGTCAGCATGAACAATTCCTGCACCAGATGAAAAATCGTCGGCGGGATCGCGGATCCGAAGGCTGATCTTCTCTTTTGCCTGCCAGTTGGCGGCTACGTGTCCATTGGGTTCAAGGAGTTGAGCGATTTCAGAGGCTTGGAAGACTTATGGCGGAGAGGGGGGGATTCGAACCCCCGATACCCTTGCGAGTATGCCGCATTTCGAGTGCGGTGCATTCGACCACTCTGCCACCTCTCCAAGCCGTTGAGTCCGTTTGCTTTTCCGGTTGGCGACTATGGTCAAAAATCGCCGTTTGCTACCGAATTGCTACCGAACGTCCTTGGACGCGCGCTTCTCTATAGCCAACCGGAACGCTTCGTCAACGCGGTATGCCGCATCTTCCTGCATTCCAGGCAGCACATGGGAATATAGGTCGAGCGTGACGCCGACGCGAGATGGCCCAGGCGCTCGCTTCTCCGGGTTCCCGGCCTTGCGCGAAACAATGCCCATCCGCTCCTGGAACGAAGGCTTCAAGGCCGCCTCGTAACCGGTGAGCCTGTCGGGATGACCCTTCTGCCGTTTCGGCGGGTCGATCATTGCGCTGGCCCCCGCATGTATGCGCGGTCGCCGGCAGCACCCCTTGATTGGCTCTATAGATATACCTGTTTGGCATCGCGAATTCCTCTCTGGCACGCGCTTGCCTTGCTAAGGTGGCATTCCGTTGGGCCGATGGAGGGGCAAATGTTGCGAACTGGAATTGTAATTGGAATGATGTTTTTTGCTTCGGCAGCCGTGGCGGCTGACGGAGTGTCCGTAAAGGAAGGGTTGCGTATTGCCACGATCGGTGGCTGCCATGACTGTCATACGGACGGCTTTGCAGCCAGCGGGGGAAAAATCGACCCTGAAAAGGCGCTCAAGGGTAGCCAGGTTGGTTATCAGGGCCCCTGGGGGACAACCTATCCGGCGAACCTGCGCCTTGTGCTTTCCAAGATGACTGAAGATGAGTTCGTGCGCTACGGCCACGAGGTCAAGACGAGGCCACCCATGCCATGGTTTGGCTTGCACGCCATGACCGACAACGAACTGCGGTCAATCTATCGGTACGTCAAATCTCTTGGCGAGCCGGGAGAGCCGGCGCCGGAATATGTAAAACCCGGCGAGAGCCCGAAGACGCCGTTCATTGTCTTTGCCCCGCCGCAAATGCCGGCAAAGTGAGGCAACCCGTACAGAACACTGGTCGTCCGGTTCGTAAAGCCCGCGTGCCCTGATGGGTGCGCGGGCTTTACGTCGTTTCAGTGCGGACTATGCGCGAGGCGGCAACCATCTGACGGGCATGATCCGGAAAAATGGGCACCCGTTTTCCAAACAGATCATGCTCAAACAAATGGACAAGAGCCGGATGCGATTCAATCCCATGCATCAAGCTCTAGAATTTATAGCTGAGACCAACGTTTACAACGGCCTGGTCAAATTTAACCTTGTAGATATAGTTAGAGAAGCCGGGGTCGCTCATGTTGTAGCCCCTGTTTCCGAAACTGGTGTAGCGGCCTTCGAGGCGACCGATCCAGTTGTCGGTAAAGGCATATTCCACGCCTGAGCCGATAGTCCAGCCGACATGCGTCCTGTCATCCCGATATATGCCGCCGCCGCCGTCGGGGCGTTCCGTCAATTCGCCATGGGCGAAAGCGACGCCGCCCGTGCCGTAGATCAAGGTGCGGTCCAACGCATAGCCGACGCGAAGGCGGGCGGAGCCTTGGATGTCGTTCCTGAATGACAATCGCCCGGAATACCCGCCATAATCGAAATTCGTCCCGCCCTTGATGTTGGATGCATCGAGATCGGCTTCGAGGCCGTAAACCAATGAGCCAAGCTGCCAGTTGTAGCCGGCATGAACGCCGCCGATGAAGCCATCAAGGTTATATCGGTCGCCAGGCCCAGGCCCAATTGGAAAGAACCTGCTTTGATCGTCATGCTCCGTGCCCCAGCCGAAGCCTGCGTGGGCGCCGATATATGGGCCTTGCCAAGTGAAACCTGTCGGAGGTGCTTCGGCAACCTTGTCTGCCGCATGAGCGGCCAGAGGAAATAGAAACAGCGCGGCGGACGCAAGTAAAGACTTTCTCACAGTAATCTCCCTTGGGGCGCTGCGATACTAGGAGGAATAAACTTGTTAGCAAGTGTAGAAATGCAATGCCAACCCTGCTTGCGACCGCTGCATACACCCCCGTATCCAGGCGCTGCCGGGAGGGCATCCGCTTCAGGAGCCTGATCTATCGCATCCGCGCCAGCAATATGGTCGTCTCCCTAGAAGTGATAACTGATACCAAGCCGGGCGTTGCTGAATGCGATGTTATTGGTCGTTACGCTACTTTCGTTGAAGTGAGGCTTGCCCAGGTTGACGTAAAGATATTCGGCCTTCAGGGACCACTTCGAATTAATCTTCCACTCGGTACCGGCACCAAGGGTCCAGCCGGCACGAGTATCCTTGAAGCCGCAATGGCTTACAAAGTCACAGGCCCCCAAATCGGCATTTCCTTTCACCCTGCCAACAGCAAGGCCACCCGTGATGAAAGGCATCAGGTTGCCGATCGAGTAGCCAAGACGCCCTCGTAAGGTCCCGTACCAATCCACCTTCGCGCTACAGCCCTCATCAATGCAAGGAACGGTGTCTCTCAAGACGTGGCGGCTCAAATCCATGAACGTGAAGTCACCTTCCACGCCGTAGACGAAGTTCCCTGTCTGGAAATTGTAGCCGCCGAGAACGCCGCCTTCGATACCCTGGGCGTTGAACTCCGTGCTGGGAAACGTTGCGTATTGATAGTCGAGCTTGGACCATCCGTACCCAAGGGTTGCACCCAGATAGGCACCGGACCAGTTCACTGGAGAGGGGATTGAGGACCCGGCAAGTGACGACGTCGCCATTGCCAATGTGAAAAGTACCGAAAGAAATCCCAAGCGCAGCATGTTGCCCCCTCAACGCCCAATCGAGTCGACTGTCGTTGGCATCTGCCGCAACGGAGCATTTGTCAATGGCTCACATGACGCCGACTTCTCCCGACATCAAATGTGGTCAACGAGCTACTCCATATCCGGCACATCACAACTTAAGAACAACGTTATCGGCGGACCGTATTCGCCGATATCCGCGTATGTGTCCCCGGTAGACAGCCTCGTCGAGCCGTCGCGCTTTCGCGCCGGGGAGGCGAGGTGTCAACCACTCCACGTTGCATTCCATGTCGCGTCGAGCAGCCGCGCGTCGGTCCCTGCGTCACTCTTGGGACGGCTCCCGCCGCCGCCCACGGCGTCGTCAGCCGAGCCATCGCCGCATATGTCGGTCAGGACGGGTCGCGCTTGGCATCGGGGAAGAACAGTTGCTTGCCGTCGATCTTGTAGCCAGCGATCGCCTTCTGCCCCTCGTCGGAAATGAGATAGTCTATGAATTCCTGACCGAGTTCTGCCTTGACGGTCGGAAACTTCTGCGGATTGACCAGCATGACGCCGTACTGGTTGAACAGCCGCTTGTCGCCTTCGACCGCGATTTCGAGATCGCCGCGGTGCTTGAAGGAAAGCCATGTTCCGCGATCGGAAAGAACGTAGGCGTCCATGGCGCTGGCCGTGTTCAACGCGGCCCCCATGCCCTGGCCGATATCGCGGTACCACGCGCCCTTTGCCGCGACGATGTCGATACCGGCCTCCTTCCAGATATTCAATTCGGCGGTGTGCGTACCCGATCTGTCGCCGCGCGAGACAAACGGCGCCTGCTTGGCGAGGACCGCCTTGAAAGCGGCAGTGATGTCGTTGCTGCCCTTTACGCCCGCCGGATCGCTTTTCGGCCCGATCAGGACGAAATCGTTGTACATCACATCAAACCGCTTCACGCCAAAACCTTCATTGAGGAATTTCAACTCTTGCGCCTTGGCGTGCACGAACACGACATCGGCATCGCCGCGCCGCGCTGTATCGAGTGCCTGCCCGGTACCTTGGGCGATCACCTTCACATCGATGCCGGTCTTCGCCTTGAATAAGGGCAACAAGTATTCGAACAGGCCGGAATCCTGCGTCGAGGTCGTAGAGGCAACCACGATCGATTTGTCTTGCGCAAGGGCTCCAAAGCCGCCTGCTATGAGAAAGACAAGTGTTGTGAAGACGGAAAAGAGGCGACGGTTCAACAATTGAAGCTCCCTGTGGCTAGATGACGAGATCGCCGCGAACGAAGGCGGCGGCCTCGTCGGTTGATGGACGGTCGAAGAAGTCGGCTGCGCTGGCGCGCTCATGCAGGCGGCCGCGAACGAAGAAGAGGACCTCTCCGGCCAGGCGGCGAACTTGCCCCAGATCATGCGATGCCATGACGATCTTGATTCCGGATTGCGCTGCCATCGCGATGATTTCCTCCACTGCCCGCGTTGCCGCCGGGTCAAGACTGGCTGTCGGCTCATCCAGCAACAGGAGTTCGGGCTGGCGGGCCAATGCGCGGGCCAGTGCGACACGCTGCTGTTCGCCCCCTGAAAGCCGCCTGGCCGGGCGAGCGGCGAGTTCCAGGAGCCCTACCTTTACAAGCACCTCTTTCATGCGCTGAATTCGCTGGTCGCGGGACAGCCCGGTCCTCGACAGCCCGTAGATGACGTTGCTGGCAACCGAGCGACGCAGCATGACCGGCCGCTGGAACAGCATGGCCAGGCGACCCGGACAAAGAGCATCGCGCCCGCCCCAGGTGATCTTTCCCTGAGTGGGAACGGACAGCCCCATGCATAGCCTTAGCAATGTCGTTTTACCCGATCCATTGGGACCGACGACGAATGTCGGCGTGCCTGGAGCGAGCGTGAGATCCACCTCATCGAGAATAGTGGTCTGTCCGCTTCGTAGCGTAACGCCTTCGAATTCAATGGGGAGATCGCTTGGCGCTCCTCGCATCAGCCTGCCCGTTCCACCGACCACGCACGCACGCCCCAGGCAGCCGCGTTGATCGCCAGAATAAGCGCCATGAGGATCATTCCGAGCCCCATTGCGAGCGGCAGGTTGCCCTTTGACGTTTCAAGAGCAATCGTCGTCGTCATGGTGCGCGTGAAGCCGTCAATATTGCCGCCGACGATCATGACCGTGCCGACCTCGGCCGCGGCGCGGCCGAAACCTGCCAGAAGCGCGGTGATGAGGCTGAAGCGGCTGTCCCAGATGAGCGTCGCCATGCGGCTCACAGGTCCGACGTTCATGGCCGTCAGTTCGTCCCGATACTCTTGCCACAGATCTTCGATCGTCTGGCGCGACAGCGAGGCGATGATCGGGATGACGAGCAAAGACTGAGCCATTACCATTGCGGACGGCGTGAACAATATACCGAACGCGCCCAGCGGTCCTGACCGTGACAGAAGAAGAAACACGGCGAGGCCGACAACCACCGGCGGCAGCCCCATGAAGCCGTTGAGGAGCACGATCAAGCCGGTGCGGCCGCGAAAGCGCACGAGCGCGAGAGCCGCTCCCAACGGCAGCCCTGCACATGTCGCAATCGCAACCGCGGACAGGCTGACACCGAGAGACAGCCAGACGATGGCATAAAGCGTTGCATCGCCGCGAACGATCATCTCCCAGGCGCTCAGGCTATCGACCATTCATGGCTCCCTCGGGGAGGTTGTCCGCAATCATTCCATTGCTGTCAAACGATTGAAGGCCACAGGCTCGTTACTTGCGGGCGTCGCCTCGCCCCTCCTTACCATCGCGTCACCTCCGCCAGATACTCGCCCGGCATGACCTCGCCGATGAAGATCGCCAGTAGCGTCACGATCAGCCAGCGCATGAACCGGCCGGCGACCCGGATATCGCGAAACATATTCATCAGGCCCCGGATCTCGTCTTTCGATCGTATGTTCAGGACGCGCAAAAAAGTTACGACAACTCGTCGGCCTTGTCCTGCTGACACTCACTGCTGGTATTGTGTTTCTATCCCTCTGCAGCGCACCGGCTCAATCGCTCGGCGCCTCGTCTTTTCCGCTCGCTTTGCTGTTCAGCGCCATGGCGAAGCTGTGCTCGATCCGTTTATGGACCGCGCGTAGCGAATGGTTCGAAAGGTGAGCTATTGTGCGACCGCAAGCCCGCCCCAAAAGGCGGGTTTCGCGTTTGTGGCGAAGGCCTCTATTGTGCGGATTTCCCGGTTCCGGCCTTGAATTCGACTTTCATCGTGATCTGGCCGTTGACGGTCAGGCGGCGTCCCTTCGTGGCGGTCTCTTGGACGTTGACGTTTGTCGACAGACGAAAAATCTCGCAACTGTCGGCCACGGTCGCAAGGACTTCGGCGCAACTGCTCTCGGCCGTTTTGTAGAAGGTTCGCAGGGATTCGAGCTGCTGAGAAGCAATATCGCCATTCTCGTCCAGAGGGACGCTCGAACTGAACGAGGATTGGACGGTGGTCATCTGGCCTCGCCGCATCGCCTGGTCTGCCGGGTAGCCCTGTGAATAGGCTGGAATGGCAGCATAGCAGGACACGGCCAGAATACCGGAGGCGATAAAATACCGAACCATGATGTCTCCTTGCGTTAGGGGAGACCATCGCAGCCGAAACTCAATTTCACGTTGTGGTTTTAGCTAAACTTCGACAGGCGTCAGGACAAGGCAGAGTTCCAACGCCGAGCGCGGGTAGCTCCCATGCTTGGAAGTCGTCTCGGCTTCGAGACGCGTTCCCCCGCGCTGCGCTACATGCAGTGAGGGGAGAGTTTCAGCAACGCGAGACGTCTAGTCCAGGCGTCGGCAACGAGGGTCCCATCGGTCGAATCTCACGCTCACGCGCTCGCCATCTGAGCGGCCGCGAACCTCGATGCTGCGGCGTCCCATACGCTCGATGCGAGCGCGGTAGATGCCCATCCTCCGTGCTTTTTCGAGCGCGCGTTCAGGAGAACATTCTCGGCGCTCCTCCCAACGATCTCGCCGATATTCGTCACGATCACGACAGCGCTCGAAGCGAGGATCGCAATCGTCGCGCATTATGATCCTGGGACCGTGGTTGCCCAGGTGCAGTTCCATATCCTGAGCGGACGCTGAACCTAAGGGAATGCTTCCAAGAACAAGGGCGAACGCAAAGGCGGTTGACGAAAGCGCTATTCGCATTGCCAGAACTCCATCGAGGCTCCGAGCCATAACGCGGCGGCCGCCCCGGCAGTTCAAATCAGTTTCGGTTGCCGACCAGACACAATCGGTGAGAGGCAAGGGCCTCCACGGTTCAAGTCCGGCAATCCGCCCCGCATTGAATTTTTCCGGTGAGCGGCCTGCCGGACCGACACTACGGAAGATCGTAAGTCGTGACCGTCGGCAGCGAACCGTATCGGGCTCTCGTTACGGCCCGTTCCAGAGACTGAAGCCTGACGGCCACTGGATAGTTTGAAACCACCTGCTGAAACGTCCCCGACGCTTGGAAGTGGCCGCAACTGTTGCAGTTGATCTCGGTGTAGTCCCCGACTTTGGCCGCCATCTGCCTCGCCGGTTTGCCACATACCGGACAGGCCGCCGAATGTCTCGCCATTCCTAAGTCCTCCCGATGCCGGATGGGGGTAGGAAACCATCAATGTGCCGAGCCGGCAAGCTGAACGATGAGGCACCCACCCAGCCAAATCCACTCGCAATTTCGACGACCGCATAGACTATCGCAGGCCGGCAGTGGCCTGGGCAGCCCGCGGTCGGCGACGCTCAGCCGCCTCGATGAGGGTAGCCAAACCCAGTTTCGCTCCGATCAGTTCCGAGCCTTCGTGGGACAGATGACCCGAATCGCGGAAGATGAACCGGCCGTCTATCATGGTTTGACAGATTCCATCGCGGCACAGTAGGCTTGGGAGGTCGACATAGCCGACCTCGTCGAGGCTTCTCAGAAAGCTGAGAATGGCAAGCGATGATCGCGATTCGTCGCTCACCTTGAAACTGCAATCCCCACTTTCGCTGAACACCAGCGATGCAACGCCGCATCGCGACAGATCATACCCCGTACGCGGCGGTGGCGAGATGAAAATGGGCATTGCGCCCGCCGCCTTGATCATCCGCTCCGTCTTGAGCATCTCCTCTTTGAGAAGCTGGTTATTGCCCTTCTCGAAGACCGTGCCGTCCCGGCGATAGGTAACATGGTCGTAGATGCCAAGCGCAGAGGACATGATGACATAATCGATATCGCCCTCATTCCGGATCCAGTTCAGCACCTTGTCGTTGAAGTCGATGCAGCCTTGTGAAAAGCCCGACGGGTGCTGCACGTCTATGTACGCGATATCGGCAACTGGTGAGCAGGCCGGCTTGGTGAATTGAACAAAAGGCTCGTCGATAGCGCCGGCGGCGAGGGCGGGCGCCAGAGCCATGGCGTAACTGTCGCCCCAGAGCACGACTTTCGGATGGTCACCGTCGCGACAGCGGGGCGAGTTGGTGAGTTCCACGCACGCTGAATCAAGGCCGTCATTGACCCTCAAGCGCCCGTCGACGCCAAGTTCCGCGAAGCTCCGGCCGGACGGGGCAATGCGGTTCGGCAGGCCCTGCATGAAATAAGCTGCCAACCCGGCAGTCAGGAACACACCGCCGGCCGCGGCGGACAGCCCGAAGATCGCGACGCGAGAAGGGACCAGCTTGCTTCGCCCACGGAAGGGCTGTTCGATGAACCGCCAACTGAACCATGCAAGCGCAAAGGTTCCAACCGTCAAGCCGGCCAGCATCGTCGGCGTGGGGTGCTCGATGCGGATTCGGGCGAACGCGAAGAGCGGCTGATGCCAGAGATATGCGCTGTAGGAGATCAAGCCGATCCCTACCGGAAAGCGGCTCGAAAGAAGGCGTGCGACCCATGTTGACGATCCGGCATACAGGATGACAAGCGATGCGCCGGCTACCGGCAATAGGGTGTAGAGCGACGGAAATGGTGTCGAGCCGTCGTAGAAGAAAACGGAAACAGCGATTGACGCCAGGCCTAGGCCAGACAGGATGGTATTGGACGGCTGCACCCGCCCATGCAGGGCGAAAGCACATAGAGAGCCTGCCCCGAGTTCCCAGCCGCGGGTCGGAAGGAGATAGAAATTGCCCGTCACGATGTAGAAATTGGCGGTCGTTACGTGCGACGAGGCCCATTGGGCGAGCCCGAGGCTGAAGAGCGATATCGCGAAAATGACGATGACGATGACGCGCCGGCCGAACCGCCACAGGAGCATCAGCAGGATCGGGAACAATATGTAGAACTGCTCTTCGACCGCGAGGCTCCAGGTATGCAGCAGCGGATTGAGATCGGAGTCGGGCGCGAAGTAATCGGTTCTTCTCCAGAACAATATGTTCGAGACGAAGGTGGTCACGGCGGCAACCGACTGGCCGAAATCGGCAAGCTGTGAAGGCAGCATCCACGCATAGGCGAAGGGAACGCAGCAAAGCATAACAAAAAACAGCGCCGGAAGGATGCGCCGGGCACGCCGTTCATAAAAAGCGATGACCGAGTAGCTGCCTTTCTCGAGATCGGCAATTATAAGGGCAGTGATCAGGTACCCGCTTATAACGAAGAAGACGTCTACGCCAATGAAGCCGCCGGAAAAGACACCGAAACCTGCATGATACAAGACCACGGGCAGGACAGCGACAGCACGCAGCCCGTCAATCTCGCGACGATATTGCATCTTCCTCTTCGCCAATATTCATTATGCTACTCTCATCGAAGATATATGAGCGCCCAGCACGCGAGCGGCGTTTAGAGAAAGATCAAGCAATATTATACTAGGCTTTTATCTTTCCAAATTGTACCGCTGTATTCGAGTGTATGACAGTAGCGCCGTGATCGCATCCCGGCCCTTTGATGGATAACGCAAAATCGGCCGAAAGTTGTATATCGCGGATAGTCGTTTTTCCTCGCGATTTTACTTGGCGACACAGCCATACCCGCTTGCCACCAGGCGGAAGGGGCATGAAGCCGCGAAACGCAAGGCGCTTTCACGGACCCGACCAACGACTGGCTTGTAGCCTTTCCCGGCAAAGCCCCGACGGACTGCGCGCGGCGGTGCGGGCTGGCATAATTCTGGCTTCATCCGAACGAGTAGGCGGGGTTTCGGCCCACCCTCCCCTACCCGGCAGGAATGGGGTCGGAAAAGAGAAACGGACGCGGTCACTCTGCGCGCCGTCAGAAATCCACCTATGCGACAGGCGCAAACACGCAGATGACGATGCGCACATCCGTGGACATCAAGGTCGCTACCGTCAAATGGCCGGGCCCTCAAAAATTAATCTGATGCCCCGCGATCAGATAATCTTGCGAACGTCCTGTTCGAAGCTGAGGACGTGATGCAGTGCGATGCGCTCCGCCGTTTCCCCATCGCCGCGACAGACCGCCTCGAGCATCTGGGTCTGCTCGTGCAGGACCTTGTCGAGACCCGACATCAGTTCCGGAAATCGCCGCGTCGCCACATGAAGAATCCGCAGCGACAGATTGTGGTAGTGATCGAGCGTATCATACAGGTAGGGGTTCTTTGCGGCGCGGTAGATGAAGCGGTGGATGCGACGGTCGAGTGCGAGTAGAGGCTCGAGTTCCGGCTGGTCCGAAAAGGCTGCCAGCGCTTCGATCAGCTTCCGCGCCTCGCGACGCTCAGGCTCCCGGAGACGTTCCGCTGCCAATCGCGTGGCCCAGGACTCGATGGTCGCACGTGCTTCGTAGATCGCCGAGAGATCGCTGATGTCGATCTTGGTGACGAAGGTGCCCCGGCGGCCGTTGACATCCACGAACCCGTCGCGCTGCAGCCTTAGCAGCGCTTCGCGCACCGGTGTACGGCCGACATTGAGCCGGCGCATGAGTTCCGTTTCGCGCAGCAGCGTGCCCGGCGCCAGCTTTACCGTGATGATATCCTCCCGCAGTTGCAGATAGGTGCGTTCGGCCAATGTCGAGCCGGCCTCGGCGTTGTCCGCCTCGTTTTCGGGTGTCCGCGCGTCCATCCATCCATCTCCATCGTCCCCTGCGGCGGATTTGGCCGCTCAGGAATCGCTTGACAACGGATTCCTATAATATACTGTTTAATATATTACACATATATTGATCCGATGACAGGGAGGTATCGGTGATGGAAAAGGGCACATTGTCGCTTTCGTTGCGCAAGGGAGGAGTGGCCGTCTTTCTGGGGTTCGGGATCGGATTGCTGGCTGCGGCGCAGGCGGCGCAGGCGGAAGACCTCGAGACGCTGAAGCCTGGCGTCCTGCAAGTCACGATTGAGCCCTACATGCCTTACACGGCGATGAAGGACGGAAAGCTGGTCGGGCTGGACAGCGACATCCTCGCCGCGGTCGCCGACAAGCTGGGCCTCAAGATGGAAGTCAGCGTCACCGATTTTCCCGGCATGCTGGCGTCGGTGCAGTCGCGCCGCGCCGACATCACGATCGGCGGCATCGCCTGGTCGGATGCGCGCCAAAAGGTCGGCCTGTTCACCGATCCGCCCTATTATTCGCCCCCGGCGATGGCGGTGCACGGCTCTACCGACTATCCGAACGTCAAGAGCCTGGAGGGCAAGGATCTCGGGACCGTCACCGGTTATGTCTGGGCGAAGTCGATCGCCGAAGTGCCAACCGCCACTCCACACACCTATCCGCAGGCCGACAGCGTCTTCCAGGACCTCTCTTCGGGTCGGCTGGACGTCGGCTTCCTCGACCCGCTGCTGATCATCTACCAGCAGAAGGAACGGCCGGACATGAAGTTCCGGGTCGAATACCTGACGCCGCCGACAGCCGACGAGGTCAAGGCCCACCCCAACTATCAATATTTCCAACCCTACATGACCGGCTTCTATCTTCCGAAAGAGGCGCCCAAGCTGGCGAAGGCGGTCTCGGACCAGATCGATGCCATGTACAAGGACGGCTCGCTGTCGGCGCTGATCACCAAATGGGGCGGCGATCCGAAGCAATTCCTGGTTCCCTCGCCGGAGATGGCCGCTCAACGCCGCGGCGTGGATCGTCCCAAGGACTGGTCGCCGCCCTCGATCGCGCCTTGAGCATGGGGGCAAGACCATGTCCCTTCTCCACACCTTCACCGGGTTTTTCCAGGTTCCCTGGGGCGACTATGTGGGTAATCTCGGCTTGGGTCTGCTCAGGACCCTAGCCTATACCGTCGCCAGCTTTGTCGGAGCTGCCGCCTTTGGCCTCGCGCTAGCGCTGATGCGCCTCAATCGTCTGCGATTGGCTCGGTTGCCGGCCGCCGTTTACACGGAAGTTTTCAAGAATGTCCCGCTGCTCGCGATCATCTTCGTCACCTATTTCGGCTTGCCGTCGGTGGGGATCAAGCTCAGCGTCTTCGCCGCCGGCGCTCTGAGCCTTGTCCTTTTCTACGCTGCGTATCTGTCGGAGATCTTCCGCGCGGCCATTGCCGGTATCCATTCCGGGCAGAATGAAGCGGCGCAGGCGCTGGGTCTTGGCCGCGGCACCACCTTCGGCCACGTCATCCTGCCGCAGGCGCTGCGGCTGGCGCTGCCTGGTACCAACACGATGTTCGTCGACCTTCTCAAATCGACGTCGCTCCTGGTGACGATCTCGGCCGCCGAACTGATGACCCAGGCACAATTGATCGCCTCGGAGACATTCCGGGCGCTGGAAGTCTACCTCGTGATAGCGGCCATCTATTTCGCGGTCTGCTACCCGGTTTCGCAATGCCTTCTCTGGCTGGAACGAACGATCCAGGCGGGCGTGCCGCTCTCGCGCGGACGCCGTCGGCGGTTGAGGCTGGCGAAGACGTTGCTCGCGGGCGGAGCCTAGAGCCATGACACAGCACACACTCGAGGTGGCGCACGGCGCGACGGCGTCCGCCGTCAAACCGGCCGTCACCATCCGCGGCCTCAAGAAATCCTTCGACGAGAGACAGGTGCTCGGCGGCATTGATCTCGACGTGCCGGCCGGCCGCATCGTCAGCATCATCGGCCAGAGCGGCGGCGGCAAGACGACGCTGATGCGCTGCGTCAACCTGCTCGAGCAGCCCGACGACGGCGTCATCGAGGTCAATGGCGAGACGATCTGCGCCAAGGGCGCGATCACCTGCCGGGACCTTGCCAGGCTGCGACAGCGCGTCGGCATGGTGTTCCAGCGCTTCAATCTTTTCCCGCATCTGACGGCGGTGGAGAATGTCGTCCTCGCCCAGATGCACGCGGCCGGAATCGGCGAGCGCGAGGCGGTCGAGCGCGCCGTGCGCCTGCTCAAGCGCGTCGGCCTCGCGCACCGGGCAACCGCTTATCCCGAGCGCATGTCGGGCGGCGAGCAGCAGCGCGTGGCGATCGCGCGGGCACTGGCGCTCGGGCCGACCGTGCTTCTGTTCGACGAGCCGACCTCCGCGCTCGATCCGGAATCGACCGGCGAAGTGCTGCGGGTGATGCGGGAACTGGCCAAGGACGGCATGACGATGATCCTCGTTACCCACGAACTGCCTTTCGCACGCGAAGTTTCGGACTGGGTGGTGTTCATCGACGGTGGCAGGATCATCGAGCAGGGCACGGCGGTGGACGTGCTCGACAGGCCGCGCGAGGCGCGCACGATCGCATATGTCGCGCGTTACGCCGCGCCCGGCTGAGCGCGCCGAAACGAGAACGGGCAACAGCATCCCGTCGCAAGGCACCTTGCGCGTTCCGCTCAGGGCGCATCCCCGATTTGTCTAACTTCGTGTGGACCAGATGAACAGGATTTCTACCGACGTCGCAGTGATCGGCGGCGGCGTCATCGGCATGGCGATCGCGCTTCGGCTTCGCGCCGACGGGCGCGAGGTCGTCGTGATCGAGCCGAACGAACCTGGCAGTGGTGCATCCTACGGCAATGCCGGCACCATCGCGGATTATGCAGTCATACCGGTGGGGACGCCGTCGGTTCTGCGCAACCTCGTCTCGCTGCTCCTCGACGCGAACAGCCCGCTGTCGATCCGCGCGTCCGCCTTGCCAACCTTGTTTCCCTGGCTGATGCGGTTCACCTACGAATCTCTGCCGCACAGATACCGGCAGAATACCCGCCGGATCGCCGAACTCGTTTCCGGCGCCGGGGCGGCGTGGACAGAGTTCGCGGCGCAAATTGACGCCTCGGACCTGCTCTCGGCGAAGGGCTGTCTCTACCTCTATGAGACGCGCAAGGCGTTCAAGGCGGCAGATGCGGATATCGAGTTGCGCCGCGGCCATGGCGTGGCCCAGGAGTTGCTTTCGGCCGACGAGGTATCTCGGCTCGAGCCCCGGCTGCCGCCTTTGGAAGGCGGTGGCCTGTTCTTCCCGGACGCTATCAGCCTTGGCGATCCGGGCGAGGTGATGCGCCGCCTGTCCATGTCGGTCCGCCGGGCGGGCGTTGAATTCATCCAGGCCTCCGCGCGGGAGATCGCGCGTCAGGCGAATGGAATCCGCATCATGGCCGCGCCATTCGAGATTTGCGCGCGCGCCGCGGTCATCTCCGCCGGCGCCCGCTCGCAAAGGCTGGCTGCCCAAATCGGCGATACCGTCCGGCTCGATACGGAACGCGGCTACCATGTCGAGTTCGACATGGCCGAGCCGCCAATCGAACGGCCGGTCTGTCCGACGGCGTATGGCTTCTATCTCTGCCCGATGCGGGGCAGGCTTCGAGTGGCGGGGCTGGTGGAACTCGGCGGCCTGGCCGCGCCCGGCAATCCGCGACTCGTGAAAGCCTTGGCGGCGAACGCGCGCCGGGTTTTCCCGGATCTCGGCGAGCCGAGCCGCACCTGGCTCGGATTCCGTCCTTCGATGCCCGATTCCGTGCCGATCATCCGGCCATCGAGAGGAGGCCGGGACATCATCCTCGCCTTCGGCCACGGACATATAGGGCTGACCCTCGCGCCGCGCACAGCCCAATTGGTAAGCTCAATTCTCGCGGCCTAGTTCCAAATCAAATCCGCGACTGACCCTTCGCCAGACGAGCCTCGGTAAATCACATTCGAGGCACTGGTGGAGCTGAGGGGAATCGAACCCCTGACCTCATCATTGCGAACGATGCGCTCTCCCAACTGAGCTACAGCCCCGTTCCACCGGTCGGGCGCATTTACCGGCGGGCGCCGGGGCCTGTCAAGCGGCACAAGGCGACGCTTCCGCTTTGACCGGAGGCTGATCCGCCGGAACTCGGGTGGGCCGATCAGCCCGGTTTCGATGGCGGCCGCTGCCGGCTTTCCTGGTACCGCCGCTCGGGGGCCGATCGTGGATCGGGCGGGCTTGCTGCGCCATCGTTGAGCGAGAGCTGCATGAATTCCGTGTCCAGCCAGCGCCCGTGCTTGTAGCCGCTTCCTTCCAGCCTGCCCGAATGACGGAAGCCGAGCTTCTCATGCAGGCGCACGGAGGCGCTCCCGGGCGTGCCGTCGCCGATCACTGCGATGATCTGGCGGAAGCCAAGCCGCCTCACCTCTTCGATGAGTGCCTGAAGGAGGAGCTTGCCGATGCCACGGCCCTTGGCCTCGGGCGCGATATAGATTGAATCCTCGAGGATGAAACGATAGGCGGGCCGGGGTCGGAAGGGCCCCGCATAGGCATAGCCGATGATACAGCCGTCTTCCTCCGCCACAATGTAAGGAAAACCGTTGCCGGCGAGCGCGGCGAACCTCGCCTCCATGTCGGCCCGCCCCGGCGGCTCCAGTTCGTAGCTCGCCGTGCCGTGGCATACGGCGTCGGCGTAGATTTCCGTTATGCGGTCGAGGTCGGCTGCCTCTGCTGCGCGTATCTCTGCCATAGCTGCCCCGAGGAAAACCGGCTCTTTATAAGCGGCGTCCCCGGCAAAAGAAAAGGGGCGGCCCGAAGACCGCCCCGATCGTTGTTCCAATACGCTTTTCTCAGCGGCGATCGCCGAGGAACTGCATGAGGAACATGAACAGGTTGATGAAGTCGAGATAGAGCCTGAGCGCACCCATGATGGCCTTGCGGCCGGCCACGACGTCGGCATCGCCCTCATAGTACATCTCCTTGATCTGCTGCGTATCGAAGGCGGTAAGGCCCGCGAACACCAGCACGCCGATCGCCGAAATGGCGAATTGCAGCGCCGTCGAGGCGAGGAAGATGTTGACCAGCGAGGCGATGATGATGCCGAACACGCCCATGATCAGGAACGAGCCCATCGCCGAAAGGTCGCGCTTGGTCGTGTAGCCGTAGAGCGACAACGCACCGAAAGCGGCGGCGGTGATGAAGAACGTCCTGACGATGCTGGTCTGCGTATAGACCAGGAAGAGCACGGACAGCGACAGGCCGACAAGCGCCGCATAGACCCAGAAGGTCGTCTGCGCCGCCGAAACGCTCATCGAATTGATCCTGAAGCTCAGGAAGAAGACCAGCGCCAGCGGCGCGAAGATCACCACCCAGCGCAGCCCGCTCTGGAAGATCAGCTGGCCGAACTGCGTAAGCTGGCCGTCGGGCGTGACGGCGAAGCTGAATGCGCCCCATGCCGCAACGCCGGTGATGACAAGGCCAAGCGCCATGAGATTATAGACCCTGAGCATGTATGCGCGAAGGCCCTGATCGATATAGGCCTCGCTGCGGCCCTGTGCGGCGGGCGCGGTGCGGGACTGATAGTTGCGAAGATCAGCCATGTTTTCCTCTGTTGCTTCTGTCCCGTCCGGGTGTCGGGCACTACGTCCCGGGCGCCGCTGGCGAGACTCCAGCATGCCTTGGAGAAATATGATGATTCTTTTCGTGAAGGACAAGGGCCGTATATAGGGCAATGCGCCGCGCTGGTGTTTACCGGCGTTAACCTTACCCAACCGGACGGGGTTTGCGTGGCGAGGGGCCTATCTTTTCATCCGGTCCTTTTGAAAACTACGCCCATTTTAGGTAATTGATGTCAAAAAAGTATCATTCCAGTCATGGAATCGTGGTGGCGCGTGGTGTCGCAAGCCGGTAGCGTCGAGGTTGCAGTCGGAGCCGGGAAGTTAAAAAGCCCGGCCGACCGGGAACAGGGCGCGCGCGGCAAACCGTGTCGCCCCGGAGGAAACGAAATGAAACCGGACCTGGAGGTCGTCCAGATACGGCGCGGCGAGTCCTTCAAGGCATGGTCGCATGGCTATCCCTTCCACACGGTCCGCTGGCATTTCCATCCCGAATACGAGATCCATCAGGTCGTCGCCACCGACGGCCGCTATTTCGTCGGCGACTTCATCGGCGAGTTCGAGCCCGGCAATCTCGTCCTCACCGGCCCCAATCTGCCGCATAATTGGGTGAGCGACCTGCCTGAGGGCACGACCATTCCATTGCGCGGCCGCATCATCCAGTTCAGCGAAGAGTTTATCGGCGGGGCGATGAAGGTGCTGCCGGAACTGTCCGGCATCGCCGCGCTGCTCGAATCTTCCAGGCGGGGCGTCCTGTTTGCCAGCCGCACGAGCACGGAACTGGCCCCGCTCATGGAGGAGATGATGGAGGCGCAGGGCGTGCGCCGCATCGAACTCTTCATGGCGATCACGGGAATATTAAGCCGCGACCGTGACGCGCGGCCTCTTTCCAGGCCAAACTACCTGCCCGATCCGTCTGGCTACATGTCGGCCGGCATGAACAAGGCGCTTGCCTTCATTCGCGAGAATCTGACCCGGCCCTTCGGCGAAGCCGAACTGGCGGCGATCGCCGGCCAGTCGCAGAGCGCCTTCTCGCGCTCCTTCCGCCGCCACACGGGCATGTCGCTGGTCCAGTACGTGAAGCGGCTTCGCATCAACCTGGCCTGCCAGATCCTGATGAGCGACAGCCATGCGACCATCACCGACATCTGCTTTGGGGTCGGCTTCAACAATCTCTCCAATTTCAACCGTCAGTTCCTGGCCGAGAAGGGCATGCCGCCTTCGCGCTTCCGGCGTCTTCTCGCGGACAACATCAACGCGGCGCGCGCCGCCTGAGGAAGGAGCAAGGGAGGGAGACAAAACCGAGAGAATGCCGCAGGGCCATCCACGGCGCCTGCCCATGCCGCAGGCCTTCCCGGTCAACGAAGGAAGGCTTGTCTTGACGACCAAGAACAACATCATTCCTGTAGTCCATTCCGGAAAGGGAGAAGTCCGTATGAAAAAGCTCTCGCTCAAACATGCCGGCGTCGCGGCGCTGGCCCTGTCGTTTCTCGGCGCGACCGCCATGTTCTCGCAGGCCGCCGAAGTGAAACCGGCGACCGTCGCCTTCCTCATGCCCGACCAGGCCTCGACCCGTTACGAACAGCACGATTATCCGGGCTTTGCCGCCGAGATGAAGAAGCTGTGCGAGGCCTGCAAGGTGATCTACCAGAACGCCGACGCCGATGCGGCGCGCCAGCAGCAGCAGTTCAACTCGGTCATCTCTCAAGGCGCCAAGGTCATCGTGCTCGACCCGGTCGACTCGACCGCCGCCACCTCGCTGGTGAAGATGGCGCAGTCCCAGGGCATCAAGATCATCGCCTATGACCGGCCGATCCCCCAGGCCAAGGCCGATTTCTACGTCTCCTTCGACAATCAGGGCATCGGCAAGGCTATCGCCGAATCGCTGGTGAAGCATTTGAAGGACAAGGGCGTCACCGCCAAGGAAGGCGAAGGCGTGCTGGAGATCAACGGCTCGCCGACCGACGCGGCGGCCGGGCTGATCAAGAAGGGCATCCATGAGGGACTCGACAATAGCGGCTATCCGATCCTCGCCGAATACGACACGCCCGAATGGGCCCCGCCCAAGGCGCAACAATGGGCAAGCGGCCAGATCACCCGCTTCGGCGACAAGATCCTCGGCGTGGTCGCCGCCAATGACGGCACGGGCGGCGGCGCCATCGCGGCCTTCAAGGCGGCGGGCGTCAATCCGGTGCCACCGGTGACGGGTAACGACGCGACGATCGCCGCGCTGCAGCTCATCATCGCCGGCGACCAGTACAACACCATCTCCAAGCCGAGCGAGATCGTCGCGGCGGCCGCAGCCCAGGCGACGGTCGATTTCCTGTCGGGCAGCGAGCCCAAGGCGGAGACGACGCTCTACGACACGCCGTCGAAACTCTTCGTGCCGGCTGTCGTGACGCGCGAGAACCTCAAGGCGGAGATCATCGACAAGAAGATCCAGACCGCTGCCGAACTGTGCACCGGCCGCTATGAGGCGGGCTGCAAGGAACTCGGCATCACGCAGTGATCGAGCCAGGCCGCCGACCGCCCGGATGCGGCGGTCGGCGGCAAACCGGGAGGAGAATCATGTCCGAAAGCGGTCATCAGCCGGTGCTTAGCCTGCGCGGCGTCTCGAAGAATTTCGGCGCCGTCTCGGCGCTGACGGACGTTGATCTCGACGTTCATGCGGGCGAGGTCGTGGCGCTGGTCGGCGACAACGGCGCCGGCAAGTCCACGCTGGTGAAGGTCCTGGCCGGCGTGCATCAACCGTCCTCCGGCACGATCACCTTCGGCGGGAAAGAGGTGACGCTCTCCGATCCGTCGGCGGCGCTCGGCCTCGGCATCGCCACCGTCTTCCAGGATCTGGCGCTGTGCGAAAACCTCGACGTGGTCGCCAACATCTTCCTCGGGCGCGAACTCAATCCGCCCCGTCTCGACGAGGTCTCGATGGAGATCCGGGCCTGGACGCTGCTCAACGAACTTTCCGCGCGCATTCCGAGCGTGCGCGAGCCGGTCGCCTCGCTCTCCGGCGGCCAGCGCCAGACCGTGGCGATTGCCCGCTCACTCCTGACCGAGCCGAAGCTGATCTTGCTCGACGAGCCGACCGCGGCCCTCGGCGTCGCGCAGACGGCCGAAGTGCTCGACCTAATCGAGCGCGTGCGCGCGCGCGGTCTCGGCGTGATCATGATCAGCCACAACATGGAGGACGTGCGCGCAGTCGCCGACCGCATCGTGGTGCTCAGGCTCGGCCGCAACAATGGCGAGTTCGGCCCCGACGCCTCCAACCAGGAACTCGTCACCGCCATTACCGGCGCCGACGAGAACTCGGTCTCCCGCCGGGCGAGCCGGCGCCGCGCGCAACAGGCACCGGAGGCACGGCCATGACCGACAACACGCGAGAGGGTTCGACCGGTCCCCTGCTCGACCGCAGCGACGTGCGCGTCAAGCATGCCGACACGATCGGAGGCACCGTCGGTGCCTTCATCGACAAGGTGCGCTCGGGTGATCTCGGCTCGCTGCCGGTGATCGTCGGCCTCATCATCATCTGCACGGTGTTCCAGACCCTCAACCCGGTCTTCCTGGCGCCCAACAATCTGGTGAACCTGCTCTTCGACTGCTCGACGGTCGGCGTCATCGCACTCGGCATCGTCTGTATCCTGATGGTCGGCGAGATCGACCTTTCCGTCGGGTCGGTGAGCGGCTTTTCCTCCGCGCTTCTGGGCGTAATGTGGGTCAATGACGGATGGCCCGTCGCGGTCGCCATCCTCGCGGCGCTGGTGCTGGGCGCGGCCATCGGCGCGCTTTATTCCTTCCTGTTCAATCGCTTCGGCATGCCGAGCTTCGTCTCCACCCTTGCCGGTCTTCTGGCCTGGCTCGGGCTGCAGCTCTATCTGCTCGGCTCGACCGGCTCCATCAACCTCCCCTATGGCTCGCCGCTGGTCGGTTTCGGCCAGACGCTGGTGATGCCGGATGTCGTTTCCTACACGCTTGCCGCGCTGGCCGGCATCGTCATCTTCGTCACCGGCTACAGGACGGCGATGCGGCGGCGCGAAGCGGGGCTTTCGGCCAGTTCGCTCGGGCGATTGCTGTTCCAGGCGGCGGCGGTCATCGTCGTTTTGGAATTCATCGTCCATTACCTCAACCAGGGCCGTGGCATCCCGTGGATGTTCGGTCTCTTCGTCGGGCTTTGCGTGGTGATGAACTACGCGCTGACACGGACCAAATGGGGCCGCTCGATGATGGCGGTCGGCGGCAACCGCGAGGCCGCGCGCCGTGCCGGCATCAATGTCCGCCGCATTTATCTCAGCGCCTTCATGCTCTGTTCGACGCTGGCGGCCGCCGGCGGCATCATGGCGGCGTCGCGGCTCGCCTCCTCCAGCCAGCAGGCGGGAACCGGCGACGTCAATTTGAACGCCATCGCGGCGGCGGTCATCGGCGGAACCAGCCTGTTCGGCGGCCGCGGCAGCGCCTATTCCGCGCTTCTCGGCATCATCGTCATCCAGTCGATCGCCAGCGGCCTGACACTGCTCGATCTGTCGTCCTCGCTCCGGTACATGATCACCGGCGCCGTGCTCGCCATCGCCGTCATCGTCGATTCGCTCGCACGCCGTTCGCGCCTCTCCCATGGCCGGGCCTGAACCGCAAAAAAGAAAAGGAAAAATCGTGGGCCAGGAACTTGAAGGAAAGGTCGCCGCCGTCACCGGCGCGGCCTCGGGCATCGGGCTCGAATGCGCCAGGATCATGGTGAATGCCGGCGCACGCGTGGCGCTGGTCGACCGTGCGGAAGACGCGCTGGCGAAGGTTTGCGCCGAACTCGGCGAGCGGGCGTTTCCGGTCCGCGTCGATCTCACCGACCCGGAAAGCGTGGCGACGATGATGCCGCAAATCCTGGGGAAGGCCGGCCATCTCGACATCTTCCACGGCAATGCCGGCGCCTATGTCGGCGGCGAGGTGGTCGACGGCGACCCCGACCAGTGGGACCGTGTGCTGAACCTCAACGTCAACGCGCTGTTCCGCTCCATTCATGCCGTGCTGCCGCATATGGTGGAGCGCAAGACCGGCGACATCATCGTCACCAGCTCGGTCGCCGGGCTCGTGCCGGTCGTGTGGGAGCCGATCTACACGGCCTCCAAACACGCCGTGCAGGCTTTCGTGCACACGGTGCGCCGGCAGGTCGCCAAACACGGCCTGAGGGTCGGCGCCGTCGCGCCCGGCCCGGTGGTCACCGCGCTTGTCAGCGATTGGCCGAAGGAAAAGCTCGAAGAGGAGATGGCGGCCGGCGGCCTGATCCAGCCTGTCGAGGTCGCCGAGGCGGTGCTGTTCATGCTCACCAGGCCGCGCAACGTGACCATCCGCGACCTCGTCATCCTGCCGCAAAGCAACGATCTGTAGCTGCGGGAGCAGACAAAGATGGCCCGCCATTATCTCGGCATAGACGTCGGCACCGGCAGCGCGCGCGCCGGCCTGTTCGACAGGGCGGGCAGGTTGGTCGCCACCGACAAGGCCGACATCCAGCTGTGGCGCGAGGCTGGCGACATCGTCGAGCAGTCGAGCGAGGATATCTGGAACGCGGTCTGCCGAAGCGTTCGCGGCGCGCTGAACAAGGCTGGCGCAGCCGCCGGAACGGTCGCGGGCATCGGCTTCGACGCGACCTGTTCGCTGGTGGTGCTCGGCGAAGGCGGAAAGCCGCTGCCGGTCGGGCCGTCGGGCGACCCGGCGCGCAACATCATCGTGTGGATGGACCATCGCGCTGCGGAGCAGGCGAAGAGGATCAACCGGACGGGCGAGAACGTACTTGACTATGTCGGCGGGCAGATCTCGCCGGAGATGGAGACGCCGAAGCTGTTGTGGCTGTCCGAGAACATGAAGGCGACTTTCACTGATGCCTGGCAGTTCATGGACCTCGCCGATTACCTGACCTGGCGCGCGACGGGCAGCCTTGCCCGCTCGGTCTGCACGGTCACCTGCAAATGGACCTACCTCGCGCACGAAGACCGCTGGGACGCCGCTTATTTCCGCGCGGTGGGCCTTGGGGCGCTGGCCGATGAGCAGTTCCGCCGCATCGGCACCGAGATCGTGCCGGGGGGCACCAGCCTTGCCTCGGGCCTGACGGAAAAGGCGGCTTCCGATCTCGGCCTTCTGGCCGGCACGCCGGTCGCGGCGGGGCTCATCGACGCCCATGCCGGCGGTGTCGGCACGGTCGGCGCACGCGGCGCGCCGGGAACGGTGCTGAGTCGTATGGCCTATGTGTTCGGCACGTCCGCCTGCACGATGTCGACGACGCCCGAGCCGGCTTTCGTGCCGGGCGTCTGGGGGCCTTATTATTCCGCAATGGTGCCGGGCCTGTGGCTGAACGAGGGCGGGCAGTCCGCCGCCGGCGCGGCGATAGAGCAATTGATCCGGATGCATCCGCATTCGCCCGAGGCTGCACGTGCCGCGCGCGAGGCTGGGCTGACGCTCGCCGAGTGGCTGGGCAGGAAAGCCGAAAGAAGGGGCGGCGCGGAAGCGGTGCCGACGCTTGTCGGCGGCCTCCATGTCGTGCCGGAATTTTTGGGCAACCGCGCGCCCTTCGCGGACCCCGACGCGCGCGCGCTCATCGCCGGGCTCGGCATGGAGACGGGCATCGACAGCCTCGTCGGGCTCTATCTCGCCGGGCTTTGCGGGCTCGGCTACGGCGCGCGACAGATCGTGCGTGCCGAGCAGGAAAAGGGGATCGCGGTCGATACGATCGTGGTCAGCGGCGGCGCCGCGCAAAGCACGCTTGTCCGCCAGATCCTCGCCGACACGACCGGGATTGCCGTCGCGGCCTCGTCCTCGCCTGAACCGGTGCTTCTCGGTTCGGCCATGCTCGGAGCGGTCGCTTCAGGCGACCATGCCGATCTGCGCCAGGCGATGGAGACCATGTCGACCCTGGGCGAAGTCTATGCGCCCCGGCCTGATCTCGCCGATTGGCATGAGCGGCGCTTCGCGGCTTTCGAGGCGTTGCAAGGCGTCGGCCGCAACATCCGGTAGGCCGTCTCAGTTCCCTTCGAGATCGAGGCCCACATAGCGGTCGAGCACGGCTTGATCTGCGAGGAGTTCCGCCGAAGGCGCGCGGTGCGCGACGACGCCGCGTTCGATGACGATCGCGTTCCTGGTCATGCCGAGCGCCACCTCCGCATGCTGCTCGACCAGCACCAGCGCGATGCCCTCGTCCTTGGCCATGGTGCGGATGGCTTCGGTCAATTCCTCCACGATGATCGGGGCGAGCCCTTCCAGCGGCTCGTCCAGAAGCAGGATCGCCGGATTGGTCAGCACCGTACGCGCGATGGTCAGCATCTGCTGCTCACCGCCGGAGAGCTGGTTGCCCATATTGGCGCGCCTTTCCTTCAGGCGCGGGAAAAGCCTGTACATGTCCTCGATCGACCAGCGGCCGGGCCGCGCGGCGACGGTCAGGTTTTCCTCCACCGTCAGCGACGGGAAGATGTCGCGTTCCTGCGGCACCCAGCCGATACCGGCCCGCGCCCGCCTGTGCGGCGGCAGCCGAGAGACGTCGTGGCCCTTGAACCACAGCGAGCCGCGGCTGACATGGACAAACCCCATGACGGTCAGGAGCAGCGTCGTCTTGCCGACGCCGTTGCGGCCGAGAAGAGCGAGGCTGCCGTTCTCCGGCACCGAAACCGAGACGCCGTCGAGCACCACCGCCTCGCCGTAACCTGCGCGCACGTCGCGAAGCTCCAGAAGCGGCTCAGCCATTATGCGCCTGCCCCAGATAGACTTCGCGCACGCGCGGATCGGCGCGGATCGCTTCCGGCTCCGCCTCGACCAGCACCGCGCCCGAGACGAGCACGGTGATGCGGGAGGCGAACTTGAAGACGAGGTTCATGTCGTGCTCGATGAAGAGCACCGCCATGTCGGAAGGCAACGCAGCGATGACGGCGAAAAGGGCGGCGCTCTCGTCCTTCGGCACGCCGGCCGCCGGCTCGTCGAGCAAAAGCACTTTCGGCCGTGTCGCCAGCGCCAGCGCGATCTCCAGAAGCCGTTGCTGGCCATAGGCGAGGTGGCGCGTCTCGCGCGTCGCCACCTCGTCGAGATGCAACTGCCTGAGGATGGCGAAGGCTTCGTCCACGGCTTCGGCGTGTCCGGTCAGCCGCCGCCAGAAATGCCCGGCCTGGCGCTTGCGCTCGCAGACGGCGAGCAGCACCGATTCGATCGGGGTCAGGCCGGGGAACAGCGTGTTGATCTGGAAGGTGCGCGTCAGCCCGCGGCGTACCCGCTCGGCCGCTTGCATCGCCGTGATGTCCGTGCCGTCGAGAATTATCCTGCCTGCGTCCGGTTTCAAATTGCCCGTGATCAGGTTGATGAGGGTCGTCTTGCCGGCTCCGTTCGGTCCGATCAGCGCGTGGCGCGCGCCTATAGGCAGCGTCAGCGAGATGTCGCGCGCGACTTCGAGCGAGCCGAATTTCCTGGCAATGCCCTCGGCGCGAAGGATGGCGGTTTGGCCGCTCATTTCGCGGCCCGCCGGAAAAGCCTTGCCAGCCCGCCCAAAATGCCGCCCGGCATGACCAGCACGACGGCCATCAGGAGCAGGCCGATCCAGAAATACCAGTATTGCGGGTTCATGTCGGAAAGGCGGTCCCGCGCGACCAGGAAGATGATCGCGCCGACAATGCCGCCATAAAGACGCCCGGTCCCGCCGAGGATGAGCATGACGACAACGTCCGCCGAACGCTGGAAGGAGAGCGTGTCGAGCGAGACGGTGCCCGTCGTCTGCGTGAGCAGCGCTCCGGCGACACCGGCCATGCAGGCCGAGATCACGTAGATTTTCTGCAGGTGCACGCGATAGACCGAGCCGATCGCCGGCATGCGCGTGCTGTTCTCGCGGATGCCGGTCAATGCCAGCCCGAACGAGGAGTTGACGATGCGGCGCGCGACGAGGACACCGACGAACAGCGCCGCCAGCGCATAGCCGTAAGCCGTGTAGCCCCACAGGTCGAAATCAAAGATGCCCAGTACCGGCCATATCTCGACGCCGAGCCCGTCCGTGCCGCCGGTAATGGAAGAAAAGCTGTTGGCGAGCTCGTAGGTCAGGAGGCCGAGGCCGAGCGTGATCATGATGAGCGCCAGGTGCTGGACGCGCACGATGATGAAGCTGGTCACGAAGCCGGCCACGCCGGCGACGAAGGCCGCGACGACGAGGCCGGTCAGCGGTTCGCCCCACCCATGCTTCGCCAGGACGGCGGCGGCGTAGGCGCCGAGGCCGAAGAACATGGCATGGCCGAGCGTGATGATGCCCGCATAGCCGAGGACGAGGTCGACCGATAGCGCGAAAAGCGCGGTGATCGCGATCTGGCTCGCCAGCGACAGGTAGCTCGGGAAGAACACGAAGGGCGAAAATGCGGCCACCCAGAAGATTATTTCGACGGCCGAGATGCGGCTGCGCTTCTTCAGCCAGGTCGCCGCAGGCCCGGATGCCGATGTCTCCACGGTCATGGCTAGCGCTTACCGAAAAGGCCGAGCGGCCGGACGAACAGAAGGACGACCATGAAAAGATAGATTAGGAAGGCCCCCATGTCCGGCGCGAAATATTTTCCGGCGACGTCGAATATGCCGAGCAGCGCCGCCGCGACGAAGGAACCGCCGATCGAACCGAGGCCGCCCACGGCGACGACGATCAGCACATAGACGAGATAGTGGAAGCCGAAGGAGGGGTCGAGGCCGACGATCCCGATCGCCAGCGCGCCGCCGAGCCCGGCAAGGCCGGCGCCCAGCGCAAAGGTGATCGCGAAGATGGAATCGACATCAAGGCCCAGGCCCTGGGCGACGCGCTGGTTGTCGACGGCTGCCCGGACGCGCGCGCCGAAACGCGTGTGCTCCAGCCCGTAGACGAGGAGCCCCGCGATGACCAGCGCCACCGCCACCAGGAAGATGCGATAGGTCCCGAACCGGAGGCCGTTCACCTCCCAATATCCCTGAAGATAGTCGGGCAGGCGGATCGGCTGTTGCCCGGTGCCGAAGAAATAGGCGAACGACGCGGCGGCCACGAAGACCATGCCGATGGTGAACAGCACCTGGTTCAGTTCGCCCGCCCGGTAGAGGCGCCGGAAAAGCGATCGCTCCAGAACGATGCTCACCAGGCCGGCGGCGAGGAAGGCAACGGGCAGGGCAAGCAGGAAGGGAACGCCGAAGCCGTGCATCGCCACGACCGCCGCGTAGCCGCCGAGCATGCCGAAGGCACAATGCGCCAGGTTGATGAAATTCATCAACCCGAACGTGACCGACAGGCCCACCGACAGGACGAACAGAAGCATCCCGAAGGCGAACCCGTCGAACAGCACGACGGCAAGATTGCCTATCACGCCCGCTTTCCCCGAAACCGCCGGCGCGGAGGCTATTTGGCCCCGTGCAGCGGATCCTTCACGTCCTTGATCGTGTCGATGATGACGTTCTGCAGCTTTCCGTCAACCTCTTCGACCTTGCGGATGTACACATTCTGGATGATGTCCCGCGTCTCGGGGTCGATGGTGATCGGGCCGCGCGGGCTCTCCCACGACATTCCCTTGGCCACTTTGATGAGGGCGTCGCCGCTGGCGTCGCCCTTGGTCTTTTCCAGCGCCGCGTAGATCAGGTGCATGCCGTCATAGCCGCCGATTGAAAACAGGTCCGGCTCGCGTCCGTTGGTCAGCTTCTCGTAGCCGGCCACGAACTTGTCGTTGAGCGGGTCCTTGCGCTCCAGCGTGTAGTGGAAGGCGGTGATGATGCCGTCGGCGTTCTTACCCAGGCTCTTCATGGCATCGGGCATCGTCAGTTCACCCTGGCCGAGGAGCTTGGTATCCGGCGGCGTCAGGCCCTTGTCGGCCAGCGCCTTGCCGATGGCGGCGGGCTGCGAGCCGCCGGGGATGAAAATATAGACCGCTTCCGGCTTGGCGTCCTTGATGCGCTGGACATAGGCGGAGAAGTCCGGATTGGCGACCGGGCTGTGGTCGGCGCCGACGATCTCGCCGCCCTTTTCCTTGAACCCTTGTGCAAACGATTTTTCGGCGTCATGGCCGGGGCCATAGTCGGCGACCAGCGTATAGGCGTGCTTGATCCCCTGCTCGGCGGCCCATTTGCCGAAGGCGTAGTTGATCTGCGGAATGGTGACGGAGGTGCGCACGATATAGGGCGACTTCTCGGTGATGATCGAGGTGGCCGCGTTCATGTCCACCATCAGTTTCTTGGCTTCCGTCGCCACCGGCGCGGCACCGAGCGCTTCCGGCGTCAGCGCGAAGCCTGCGAGGACGTCGACATGGTCGCGCACGACCAGTTCCTGGGCCAGCCGCTTGGCGACATCGGGGTTCGGCCCGCCGGTGTCCTTCTTGATGAGTACGATCTTCTTGCCGGCGACCTTGTCGCCATGCGTCTTGATGTAGAGGTCGATGCCCGCCTGCATCTGCGCGCCGGCATCCGCGAAGGGGCCGGAATAAGGCATGATGAGGCCGATCTTCACCGTCCCTTCCGCAAGCGCCGTCGACGACATCGCCAGAGCAAGGCTGAAGCCCAGGGCGAGCGCGGTTGTTGTCTTCTTTAACATCATGAATCCTCCCGAATGATCCGAATGGCGTGCCGCTATCATTTGCGGCTGCGTTGGCAGCATAGTGTATACATGACGGGGCGACAAGCAAGATGCCCAGCCGGGTGCGTAAAGGCAAATACCGTCTCGTGAACCCGGATATGAAAAGGCGGCCGGCAAGGTGGACGGCATGAGGCAGGCCGCACATGATCGCCGGTCGCGAACCCGTGGAAAATGCGGCGTGACGGTTGGATGGGCCCCGATTCAAATGTATACACCGCTTTCCCATTGCGGTGGCTCGTCCGTATTTACGCGCCGACAACCGCCAGACAAGGCCGTGATCGCAGACGCATGCCGATCCTTCAACTGCTTTCCCTGACGGTTCCGATCTTTCTCCTGATCGGCCTTGGCGCGGTTTCGGTCCGTGCCGGCTTCGTTCCCGAAAGGCAGATCGATGGCCTCGCCGGCTTCGTCCTCAACTTCGCCCTGCCGGCGCTCGTGCTTGGCGCGCTCGCAAGCCAGGATCTCGGCCGGTCCTTCGATTGGCGCTATGTCGCCGCCTATGGGACCGGCTCGCTATTTGCCTTCTCCACCGCCTTCTCCATCCTCCGCTTCGGGCTGAAGCGCCCGCTCTCCGCCGCCGCCATCGGCAGCATGGGCGGCGCGGCGTCGAACACCGGCTTCATCGGCTACCCCGTGACCTTGCTGGCTTTCGGGCCGCTGGCATTGACGGCGATGCCGCTCAACATGATGGTGGAGAACATCCTGATCATCCCGCTCGGACTGGCACTGGCCGAATCCGGCAGCCAGGACGGCGCCTCGATCGGACGGACACTCGCAACGACCGCACGGCGACTCCTGCGCACGCCTCTCATCCTCGCAATCCTGCTCGGCGTCCTTCTCTCCCTCCTGCGCATCCCGATTCCCGGGGTGATCGCGACCGCGATCGACATGCTTGCGAAGGCCTCGGCGCCGTGCGCGCTTTTCGTCGTCGGCGGCATGATCGCGGCATTACGTGTTTCGGGGGGCGCTTCCGGCGTGGCGGCGGAGGCCGGCAGTGTCGTCGCCTGCAAGCTCCTGCTGCATCCGCTCGCCGTCGCTGCCGCCTTCTTCCTCATCGGCGGCGCCGACACCGACATGGAAAAGATCGGCATCGTGCTGGCCAGCGTGTCGATGATCACCGTCTATCCGATCTTCGGCGCACGCTACGGCGTCGGGGGAGTGAGCTCGACCGCCCTCGTCGCCGCCACCGTGATCGGCTTCGTCACGATAACGGCATCACTCGGGATCGCGCTTGGCTGAGATACCGTTTGCAATTCGGGGACGGCTGGGCGAGATTATGTATACATTGTCACCCAGCAATCGGAGGAACGATCATGGCCGCAACCAGCCTGGAAGCCGTCTTGAAGGAGAAGCGTGATGTTGTCGGCATGCTGCGCAACTCAAGGATCGGCATGTATGTATACCCGGTGGTGGCGGCGGAGTTCTCCAACTGGCGCGACGAGCAACGCGCCTGGCGCGATACGGCCGTTCTCTTCGACCAGACGCACCATATGGACGAACTCATCGTCGAGGGGCCGGACGCGGAAAAGTTCCTGCAGGGGCTGGCGATCAATTCTTTCGCCAATTTCGGCCTGAACCGCGCCAAGCACTTCGTGCCGGTCTCGCCGGACGGCTATGTCATCGGCGACATGATCATCTTCCGCGAACGCGAGGACAAGTTCGTCCTGGTCGGCCGCGCGCCAACGGCCAACTGGATCGAGTTCAACCAGGCGGTCGGCTCCCACAATGTGCGCATCACGCGCGATCCGCGTTCGCCTTCGCGGCCGGACGGCAAGCCGGTGACGCGGACCCATTACCGCTTCCAGATCCAGGGACCGGACGCACCGAAGATCTTCGAGAAGATGAATGGCGGCCCGATCCCGGAGATAAAATTCTTCCATGTCGACTGGATCAATGCCGGCGACACGCGCGTCCGAGCGCTGCGCCACGGCATGGCCGGCGCGCCGGGGCTGGAGATATGGGGACCGTATGGCGAGAAGGACCATATCCACGCCATTATCGTGAAGGCGGCGGCGGAAGCGGGCGTCGACCTCTATCTGGTCGGCAGCCGCGCCTATTCGACCAACACGCTGGAATCGGGCTGGATCCCCTCGCCGCTGCCGGCGATCTATTCGGGCGATGCGCTCACGGCCTACCGCGAATGGCTGCCCGCCAACGGCTACGAGGCGACCGGCTCGATCGGCGGATCCTTCGTCTCCGGCAACATCGAGGATTACTACACGACGCCCTTTGAACTGGGCTACGGCATCTACATCAAGTTCGACCATGATTTCGTCGGCCGCGCGGCGCTGGAGAAGATGAAGGGCAAGCCGCATCGCCGCAAGGTGACGTTCGAGTGGAACACCGACGACATGATGAAGGTGATCGAATCCTCGCTGCGTCCCGGCGCGGATAACTATAAGTGGATCGACTTCCCGCAGCCGAACTACGCCTCGGCTTCCTTCGACCGGGTCATGAAGGGCGACAAGCTCGTCGGCCTTTCCATGTTCAACGGCTATTCCTTCAACGAGCGCGTGATGCTTTCGCTCGGCATCGTCGATCCCGACGTGAAGGAGGGCGACGTGCTGACGCTGATCTGGGGCGAGCCGGACGGCGGCTCGGGCAAGACCTCGACGGAACGGCACAAGCAGGTGGAAATCCGCGTCCGCGTTTCGCCGGTGCCTTATTCGAGCGAGGCCCGCGAGCACTATGCCGGCGACAGCTGGCGCACCAGGCACACGGCCTGAGGGTTTTCGGGCTGGCCCGCTCATCCGGCGGGCCATCTCACCCTGTCGCCGATTTGCCCATGATGCCCGGCAGGGTATACATATCGGCATCGGCGGAAGTCAGCGTATCCGAGGGGAAATGGTAGAGGTCGAGGCCCGGACACATGCGATGCGCGCGCTCATCGCGCTGCGCCGGCGGATTCTGAGCGGCGAAATTGCCGGCGGGACGCGCCTCTACGAGGTGCCGCTGGCGGAGGACCTTCAGATCTCCCGCACGCCGGTGCGCGAGGCGATGTCGCGCCTGGTCGAGGAAGGGCTGCTGGAACGCGCCCGCAGCGGCGGCTTCGTCGTGCGCAGCTTCGGCATCGCCGACGTCATCGACGCCATCGAACTGCGCGGCGTCATGGAAGGCGCCGCAGCCAGGCTCGCCGCCGAGCGCGGCGTGGCGGCGGAAGACCTTGCCCATATGAAGGATATCGTCGCGCGCCTCGACGAATGTTTCGGCGAGAAGCCGGGCGATGTCGAATTCGAGCGCTATTCCGAACTGAACGCCCGGTTCCACGAACAGCTCGCCCGCCTCTGCCGCAGCAAGATCGTGGAGATGGAGGTGCTGCGCGCCTCGCGCCTGCCGTTTGCCTCGCCATCGGCCTTCCTGCCCGACAAGGCCAAGATCGCCGCCTTCCGCCTGTCGCTCAACATGGCACAGGAGCAGCACCGCGCCATCGTCGCCGCGATCGCCAGCCGCGAGGGAGCCCGCGCCGAGGCGCTGGCGCGCGAGCATGCCCGCATCGCGCGGGCCAACATGCAATATCTCCTCGATGCGGACCGCAGCCTGATGGCGCGGGTTCCGAGCCTGGCGCTCGTCGTCGACTGACCCTCTTCTCCTGTATGCGACGCTGTCCGATGCCCTTCGCGGCGCATCCGCGGCGAAGAACAGGCTTGCATTTTTCCGACGTCTGCGCGACAGAATGTATACATGAACTGCATATTGTGAGGAGCAGTAGGCGTGAGTAAATCCAGCCTCGAGGCCGTTATCAAGGAAAAAGGCAACATCGTCCAAGTGTTGCGCGATTCCAAGCTCGGCATCTATGTATACCCGGTTGTGGCGGCGGAGTTTTCGAACTGGCGCGACGAGCAGCGTGCCTGGCGCGACAGCGCCGTGCTGTTCGACCAGTCGCATCATATGGACGAGTTGATCGTCGAGGGACCGGACGCGGCAAAATTCCTCGAAGGTCTCGCGATCAACAGCTTCGCCAATTTCGACCTGAACCGCGCCAAGCATTTCGTGCCGGTCTCGCCGGACGGCTATGTCATCGGCGACATGATCATCTTCCGCGAGCGTCAGGACAAATTCATCCTCGTCGGCCGTGCGCCGACGGCGAACTGGTTGAAATACAACGCCTCGCTCGGCAGGCACGACATCAAGATCACGCACGATCCGCGCTCGCCCTCGCGCCCCGACGGCAAGGAGGTGAAGCGGGTCCATTACCGCTTCCAGATCCAGGGGCCGGACGCGCCGAAGATTTTCGAGAAGATGAATGGCGGGCCGATCCCCGAGATCAAATTCTTCCACGTCGAATGGATCAACGTCGCCGGCCGCAAGGTGCAGGCGCTGCGCCACGGCATGGCCGGTGCACCCGGCCTGGAGATATGGGGCCCTTATGCGGAAAAGGACGAAATCCGCGCCGCGATCTTCAAGGCGGCCGATGAAGCCGGCGTCGCGCTGTGGCCGGTCGGCAGTCGCGCCTATGCGACCAATACGCTGGAATCGGGCTGGATCCCCTCGCCTCTCCCGGCGATCTACACCGGCGACGAACTGAAGCCCTATCGCGAATGGCTGGCCGCTGATTCCTACGAGGCGACGGGCTCGATCGGCGGCTCCTATGTCTCCGGCGACATTCGCGACTATTACCTTTCACCCTATGAACTGGGCTACGGCATCTACGTCAAGTTCGACCATGATTTCGTCGGCCGCGCCGCGCTGGAGAAGATGAAGGCCGAAAAGGAGACCAAACCGCAGCGCAGGAAGGTCACTTTCGAATGGAATGCGGAGGACGTGATGAAGGTGGTCGCCTCGGCCTTCGTGCCCGGCCAGCCGCACGCCAAATGGATTGATTTTCCGCTATCGAACTACGCCTCGGCAAGCTTCGACAAGGTGATGCACGGCGACAAGCTCGTCGGCTTCTCCATGTTCAACGGCTATAGCTACAACGAGCGCTGCATGCTTTCGCTGGGCGTCGTCGACGCCGACATCAAGGAAGGCGACGTGCTCACGCTGATCTGGGGCGAGCCGGACGGCGGCACCGACAAGACTTCCACGGAGAAGCACACGCAGGCGGAAATCCGCGTGCGCGTCTCGCCGACGCCTTACGCAAGCGAGGCGCGGGAAAACTACGCGGAAAGCTGGCGCACCAAGCAGCACGGCTGACACGCACGGTTCGCGCCGGCGGGCTTGCCGCAAGAGGCCTCGTCATCGAGGCCGGCGTACACCACATGGCCGATCTGACGAAGATGCGGCCCGGTCTGGTCGAAGGCGGCGCATGCGCGAGGCACGGTCGAGGAAATGCTCGACCTCCTCGACGTGCGCCGATCGCTCGCCGCCGAGCCGCTCTATGGAGCGAATGGCGCGCGCAATCCACGTCTCTCGAGAATGGGCAGGACATCCCGATTGAATCGGGTCATGCCGTCGAAAAAATCGACCCAGGTAAAAAGGATGCCGTCCAGCCCCGCGTCGGAAAGCTGGTGAAGCTTTTCGGCTATATGGTCCGCCGTGCCTACCAGTTGGCTACCGCCACCGCCCGCCGCGAAATGCGTGCGCAGCCGGTCCAGCATCTCGGGTGACATTCCCTTGGCGTTCGCGGCGTTCTTGGACACCCAGCCGTCGACACTATCGGCATCCTGATTCTTCACTGCATAGTAATGGAGATAGGCTTCGGCCTCGGCCATCGTATCGCGCTGCACAACGGGCGCATACGTCCACACCTGCACATCCCGGCCGAATTCCTCGCGGGCGAATTTCTTGTATTCGCTTATCTGCCGATCCCAGTCGTCCGCGTCTTCGGAATGAAGGAGCACGAAACATATGTCGGCGTTCTTGCATGCAAAGCGGCGTCCGATATCCGATCCGCCAGCGCTCATGATTGGCGGGTAGGGCTTCTGGACGGGTTTTGGCATCGACATGCCGCGCAGCACCTTGAAGAACCTGCCCTCATGGTCGAACTCATCGTCCTCGGTCCAGAGCCGCTTGAGGATGCCCAGCCATTCGGCAAGATGTTCATAGCGTTCGGTATGCTCTTTAAGAGGGGCGCCGAACATCTCCAGCTCCGGCTTGTTCCAGCCGGCGACTACATTCAAGACAAGCCGCCCGTTGGAGATGAGGTCGATCGTGGCGGATTGCTTGGCGGCAGCGATAGGATGAATCGTCGGGGCGTGACTGGTCGCGAAGATGGCGCAGTGGGACGTCGCCTGGGCGACACCCGCGGCGAATGTGAACGGATCCAGGATGATACCCGCCGGATGGGAAACGGCTCCGTCGATATAGCCTTTCCATCGCGCATAGGCGACGATCGCTTCATAGCCGGCATTGTCCGCGATGCGGGCGGTCTCCACGACGTTGTCCCAGGTCGGCTTGTAGGCTTCCGGGACCAGGGTATGGGCGGAGCCTTTGCCGTTTGTCCCGAAGATCCCGATCTTCAGTTTGTTGTCCCCGAAGAGCGGGTTGTTCGGCCTGCCGGTGATGTCGGGCATGATTGTCTCCAGGAGCATCGAGTGCTGGAGCGCCTTGAGGTGCACTCCGGATGGTCCATGAGACTTAAAATCGGGCTTTGGGGCTGGCTAGTACGCGAATTTCGTCCGGGCGCCCTCATTCTATCGCGCTGGCGGCTCCGGTCTGTCTACGCCGGCCACGGCTCGCTAGGATAGCAACGGCGCCTTGACGCAAAGGAGCGGCGATAAAGCGAACGGTGCTGACTTTCTGCGGAAGACGCTTTCGGCGAATGGGATCGATACCTCAACCGCCGATGTAATTTCAGGGTTTCGTGCTGCCCTCGGCTCGGCCACGCGCCAGCGCGGCCATCTGATGCCGAACCTTGGTTTTCGCGCTTACAACCGTCATCAAGAGGAGAACCTTATGGCAGCTTTCCAGGGCAGGACCGCAGTGATCACCGGCGCTGCCGAAGGCATTGGCGCCGCGATCAGCCGGTCGCTGTGGGCTGGCGGCGCCGATCTCGCCGCGGTTGACATCAAGCCGGTCGACATGGCCAGGATCACAAATGGCCGCGGACGCGCCGACCAACGCTTTTTCAGCTACGAGTGCGACGCGACCTCCTCGGAGGACGTAGCCCGAACCTGCCGCTCGATCGAGAGCGATCTCGGCCCGGTATCGATCCTGGTCAACAATGTCGGCGGCGGCGGCAACGAGCCGGCGGACGACATCGAGACCTTGACGGACGAACAATGGGAGTTCGTGATCTCGCTTACGCTCTCCAGCGGCATGCGATTTTGCCGTGCGCTGGTCGGAGGCATGAAGGCCAGAAAATACGGCCGCATCATCAACATATCCTCTTCGCTCAAGGATGGTGTCTTCGGGCCTGTCGGGACGGTACGCGGCCGCTTGCCCTATATTACCTGCAAGAATGCGGTTATCGGCCTGACAAGGCAGTTGGCCAACGACCTCGGTCCCTTCGGAATCTCCGTGAATGCGGTCAGCCCGGGCCTGACCTTGCCGGGAGAGGACGCCCGCATCACGCAGCGCTTCCATTCCCTGCCGCCGGAAGAGCAGGCCCGCCTGTTTGCCCATATTCCGCTCGGCCGCCTTGCCAACGGCGAAGACATCGCCAACGCCGTCTGTTTCCTGGCGGCGGAGGCAAGCGGCTACATCAGCGGCGAAACCCTTACCGTGACGGGAGGAGGCTATCGATAGAAGCGTGTCCTTCAGTGCCGACGCTCACTGCTGTTCCGGTCTTAGAGGCGCCCGGCTCAGGTCATTCGTGGAATCGATGGCTTGGCGGATGAGCCGCAGAAAGATATCGGCCTCGTCGGGAGAAAGTCCCCGCAACATCATCCGCTGCGCGGCCTCGACCGCGGGCAGGACGTCGCGAAGCGTGTCGCGTCCTTCCCGCGTCACCTCGAGCACCCGCGCTCGCCTGTCCTTCTCGCTTGCCCGTCTCGTCAGGAAGCCCTTGCCGACCAGTCGGTCGACGACCCCTCCGATCGTGGTGCGGTCATACGCGATCAACCCGGCAAGCGTGATCTGATCGAGCCCGGGATTTGCCTCCACCGTCGCAAGGGCGGCATATTGAACGGGCGTCAGGTCGAATCCGGCTTCCGTGACCTGCGTGTGAAATACGGCCACGGCGATCTGTTGAAACCTGCGCACCAGATGGCCTGGCATGTCATGCATCTTCGCCAAACGAGCCTCCGCAGCATCGAGGATATTGACGGCATACCAGATAATCAGTATGCTGATCAAATACATCAGCCATTCTGCTTTCCCATCGTGCGATTGCTCGCGGAAACGACGTTAGCAGCGAAGGCTTCGCACTGTCCGTGCGGCTGGGCTCAAGGAGGATAATATAGATGCAATTCCACCTTAATGGCTTCACGGCCGGCGATCCGGACCTTGCCCCGTCTGCACTTTCCTCCGGGACGACTTCTCATAGCGGCAATCTTGCAGAAACGGTAGACGTATTGATCGTCGGCTGTGGCCCGGCGGGTCTGACACTCGCAGCGCAACTGGCCGCTTTCCCGGAGATCGATACCCGGATCGTGGAGCACAAGCCGGGACCGCTCACGCTCGGCCAGGCGGACGGCATAGCGTGCCGGACGGTCGAGATGTTTCAGGCTTTTGGCTTTGCCGAACGCGTCCTGCGTGAAGCCTACTGGGTGAACGAGACGTCGTTCTGGAAGCCGGACGTTGCCCAGCCCGACCGCATCGTTCGCAACGGACGCATTCTCGATGTCGAGGAGGGTTTGTCCGAATTCCCCCACGTGATTCTCAACCAGGCGCGTGTTCACGAATTCTATCTCGACTTCATGCGCAAATCGCCAAGAAGGCTTGCGCCGGACTATAATCGTCGATTCCTCGATTTCGCGGTCGATACTGAAGGTTCCCATCCAGTCACAGCGCGGCTGGAAAGAACCGATGCAGGGCATCAGGGAGAGATCGAAACCATTCAGGCGCGCTATGTCGTCGGTTGCGACGGCGCCCACAGCATGGTCCGGAAATCGCTCGGTCTCGAACTGCATGGCGATTCCGCCAACCAGGCCTGGGGTGTGATGGATGTCCTTGCCGTCACGGATTTCCCGGATATCCGCCTGAAAGGCATCATCCAGTCCGCCGCCGAAGGCAGTATCGTCTTGATCCCGCGCGAAGGCGGATACCTCATCCGAGTCTATGTCGAACTGGGCAAGCTCAGCGAGAACGAAAGAGTGGCGGGTCGCAGCCTTACCGTCGATCGTCTGATAGCCGCGGCGCAGCGCATCCTGAACCCTTACCGTTTCGAGGTAAAGGAGGTGGCGTGGTGGTCCGTGTACGAGATTGGCCAGCGCCTCTGCGACCGGTTCGACGACGTTCCGGTCGACGCAGAGGCGTCTCGCCTGCCCCGCGTCTTTATTGCCGGCGACGCCTGCCACACCCACAGCCCCAAGGCAGGACAGGGAATGAACGTTTCAATGCAGGATGCCTTCAATCTCGGCTGGAAGCTCGCGGCTGTGATGAGAGGTACTTCCCGCCCGGGATTGCTCCGGAGCTACTCGGCCGAACGGCGGGCGATCGCCAAAGAGCTGATCGATTTCGATCGCGAATGGGCTGGGATGCTGAGTGCGCCGCTGAAGTCCGGATCCGGCGACGGGATCGATCCGACAGAGGTGCAATCCTATTTCGTGCGGCATGGCCACTACACGGCGGGAACGGCAACGCGTTACGCGCCGTCGATCTTGACGGGTGCACCGACACACCAGGCCCTGGCAAACGGCTTTACGATCGGCACCCGCTTCCACTCCGCTCCGGTGATCCGCCTCGGCGACGCCAAGCCTATGCAGCTTGGGCACGCGGCCGAGGCGGACGGTCGCTGGCGGCTCTTCGCATTCGTCGATCGGGAAGGTCTTTCGGGCTGGAAGATCGCAGCGCTTTGCAAATTCCTGCAGGAATCGGAGGATTCGCCGATCCGGCGGCACACACCGGAAGGGTGGGACCTCGACGCCGTCATCGATACCCGCGCGATCTTCCAACAAGAGCATCGCGGCATTGCGCTCGGCGATCTCCCGCCGCTTTTATTGCCTGCGAAGGGTCGCCTTGGCCTGCGTGACTACGAAAAAGCTTTCTGTCCCGACCCGACAGGCGGCAAGGACATTTTCGACACGCGACAGATCAATCGCACTGACGGTTGCATGGTGGTCGTACGTCCGGACCAGTATGTAGCTCACATCGCTCCGCTCGACGCCTATAAAGAACTCTCGACCTTTTTCGCTGGCTTCATGATCAATCGCATGTCCGGCGGCCACTGCCCCCAGGCTAGAGCATAATCCGGAAAAGTGGGCGCCGGTTTTCGGAAAAGATCATCCTCAAACAAAGAGATAAGAGCGTGATGCGATTCAATCCGATCGCATCGCGCTCCGGGTGACCGGCTTATAAGTTCGCAGCCATATGCACGCTGTCGCAGGCGCAGCCGACGAGCAGGATGTGCCCGGCCTCGAGCGTCTCAAGCATGTCGGCAACCGAGCGTCCGTCATGGGCTTGGCCTTCGGTCAGCGTGAGGCGGATCGGGTGGCCTTCGGCATCGACAAGCGCATGGATCCTGGTGGTCGCACCGCCCGAGGAAATCCGTTTTATGAATATGTGACCCAAGCTAAAGTCGATAGGCCGTGAAGCTGCCTTCACAGGGTCGACCGCGGACGGCATGCATGACCCGTCCCGGCAGGTTCAACCTGACTGCCGCGAGGGTCGCCGTGCGCTTCTCTTGCGCGACTTGTTCGTTAGGGTGACGGCAGATACCGTTCGGATGGCAAAAATGATCGTTCGCAACCCGTTCGATTTCCTCGGTGCCAACGGCTGAACGGGCAGCGTCGAGAATGCGCTCGGCGCGTTTTGCCCTCATGATCGTGCTGGGTCCGATCCGTTCCATCTGGGAGCGTCCATGGCCAGGGAAAACGAAGTGGTTCGAATGGGTGATTATGCCGTTGGAGGGGTAGTAATAGCTGACATGGTCGGGACTCGTTTCCAGCCCGAGGATTTCCCCTTCGGCATGACCGATCACGAAATTGGCCGATGCTGTTCGGCGGGTCCGTATGACAGCAAGAATCGCCTGATCGAAACTGGTCGCCTCGAGAATCTCGCGGCACCGCGTATGGAATGGGTTCTCATAGGGGTTGGCGCCGTCGAGATCGGATGCAAGCCCGTTTTCGACCAATCCGATCCCGCATTCGTTGAGGCCCATCTTGCCTCCGACGATGCCTGCTTCAGTCAACGCGATGAAGGCCGGGCTGTCGGGCCTGCGAACGCGTGTGATGAGAATGTTATCGCCGATGGCCTCGAGCCAATCCCAGTTCTGGCACAGCCAGGTTGTCCCGTCGGACGTTCGTTCTGGCAGGACGCCATATGTCGTGCAGCCGTCTTCCACCGCGATCCGGTTGTCGAACGCCTTGGCGTCGCGACCATAAAGGGTGAAAGCGATTTCGTAACGCGCATTGAGCAGCGCGACTTTCTGGATGGAGACGCCCGAACCTTCTGAGATGCCGACCATCTCGGCATAATAGCGTTGATTGGAACGCTCGATCGCTTGGCGCCAGCGCTCGCCTTCCTCCAGCGCCTCGCCGGCCTCCATGCCGCTTGCGGCAAAGCGCGCCAGGTAGATTGCGATATTGGCACGGACAGGTTGCGCCATCGCCCTTCCATGCGCAAAGCCGCATTCTTCAGGACTGCCGGTCAGGTCGAGAACGGGAATTGGACTGGCCATCAGGTCCGCTCCTGCGTCGGATGGATTTTCAGAGGCAGCAGTTCATCGAGCGTCACCCATCGCCTTTCAGCGGCGCTCAAACGGCAAGCCTCAGCAAACTGTACATCGCGGATTCCCGCCGACAGGTCGCAACGGATCGGCGTCCCGCTTGCGACGTGGCCCAGAAAATCTTCCCAGCACTTCCGGTAGGAATTCTTGTAAACGGGCGCTGCGACCACCTTCGCCCAGTCTTTGCGATAATCGGTGCCGTGGTCGGTGTCCGTATCCCATCTAACCTTCGGCGTGTCGCCTATGGACTGGGTGTGGCATTTATGAAGTCCCGCGACCGCCGAACCGTGCGATCCGTCGACGCGCAGGGTGAAAAGATCATCGCCCCGAACCCGCCGTGACCAGGAACTGCGAATGGTGCCGACGACGCCGTTTTCCAGCCGCACGATGGTTGCGGCGTTATCATCGACGTCCACGGTGTAGCGGGCGCCGGATTCATCGGCTCTTTCAGGGATGGCGGTCCATGTGGCTGCCACGACACTATGGATCCTGCCTATAAGGCGCTCGACAATGTACCGCCAATGCGGATGCATGTCGCGTACCAGTCCGCCACCCTCGGCCCGGCGGTAATTCCAACTCGACCGTTGGCAGGGAACTTTGAATCCGTCGAAGACCCACCAGCCAAACTCCAGTTCAAAGCTGCTGACGCGGCCAAAAAACTTCTCTTCGAACAGTCGGGAGAGCTTCATCAGGCCGGGCAGATAGACCTTGTCCTCTACGACGCCGTGTTTCAGCGGGGAATTGTGCAATGCCTTCAGCAATTCGAGACCTTCGCACACCGACGGCACGACCGGTTTCTCGGCGAATATGTGCTTTCCGGCATCGAGGGCGCGCCGAAGGAATTCCGGGCGGCGCTCGTTGGACGAGGCGTCGAAGAACACCGAGAAATCCTCCCTGGCCAGCGCCACATCGAGGTCGGTGGTCCACTCGGCGGGGGCATGTTCACGCGCTAGCGCTTCCAGCCGCTCGGCATTACGTCCAACCAGCATCAGCCGGGGCATCAGCTTTCCGGTATCCGTTTGGACACCGCCCGCCGAGCGGATTGCAGCCAGCCCGCGGGCCAGATGCTGGGTCGAACATATGCGCCCCGTCGCTCCGTTGAGTATGATGCCTATCGTATCGCCTTGCATGCGATTGCCTTTCGCCTCGCCGTTGACGGAATTTCGTGGGTTCCGCTATCCGATGGAGAGCTTGCCAACTTGAAGAATTATATATGATATATTATATGACACAACTGGAATTTGGGTTGCTGCCACCCGCGCCCGGGAAGCCGACATTGCCGCTTTTTCATTGAAGGCATATAGGGGGCATCATCTTGAACTATGCGAAAGGTGCGCCACGGCACCGGGACAATAGGCATCGGAGACGCGGTTGAACTACAAGACCAAGATGCAACTCGTCACCGAGGAAGTGAGAGCAAAGATCGTCGACGGCCGGCTGCCATCGGGTGCAAGGCTGGTTCTGCGGCAACTTGCGGCAGAGTACGACTGTAGCGAGATTCCTGTCCGCGAGGCGCTCACCGTGCTGGCTTCGGAAGGATTGGTTACAATCATTCCCCATGGGGGTGCGCGTGTTTCGACAATGGACGTCCATGAAGTAGTTTCATTGACTGAAATACGAATGCTCCTTGAGCCCTATGCAACATGCGAGGCGGCGAAGCATCTGCCGGATTCGGAGCTTTCAAAGCTGAAACGGATCTTGCATGATATGGAAGCTGCCGTGGCCAAGGACGACGCGATCAAGTACGGCAATCTGAACCGTCTCTTTCATGATCTCATTCTCGAACATTGCCCGAACAGGGAACTCGCGGAACTGATCGGAAACACGAGGGACAGGGCGGAGCGGGGCAAGGCGGTCTATCGGATACTTCCCTCGCACATGGATCAATCGCTGGAGCAGCATCGCAATATGCTGAACCTGATAAGAGCCCGCGATTTCACCGCCCTCGGACGCGTGGTCGACGAGCATGGCCGTCGCGTGCTTGAGGCGGTTCGTCAAATTGCCAGGGCGAGCGACGGGTTGTCCTAAGGCATGATCCGGAAAAGTGGGCACCGGTTTCCGAAAAGATCATGCTCTAAGCGTTTTCGCTGGCCCATCTGGCGACATCGGCATGAGTGGCAAACCAGACGTCGCCGAGCCCGCGCGCATGGCTCAGGATTTCCTCCAGTATCCATATGCGCGAGCGATAGCCGATGATGTGAGGATGCATGGTGAGTTGGAAGATGCCGCCTTCCGCATAAGCCGCATCCAGTTCACGCCGGAAGATGTCCAACACATCGCTCGGCGGCGTGTATGGCCGCAATCCCTGAAAGCGGTTCATCATGAAATAGACGGCGTCGTCACGCACCCACTCGACCGGGAGCTCTACTATGCCTGTCTGTTGTCCATCCGACAGCAACTCGTAACAATCCTCGTCCGCCATCAGGGAAGAATCGTAGGCCAGCCCGAGGTCGATGATGATTTTCATCGTTTCCGGGCTGAAGTCCCAGGACGGCGTTCTGATCCCAACCGGGCGAATACCCGTGATCTTCTCAAGTGCGTCGGCCGAGCGAAACATCAGTTCACGTTCGTCTTCACCTTTGAGAAGTGAGTTGAGTTCGTGAATCCAGCCGTGGATGCCGATCTCATGCCCGCTGGAAACGATACGCTTCTGTTCGTCCGGGTACAGCAGTGCGACGACCGCCGGCACATAAAAGGTAGCCGGCGCATCATATTTGCGGAGCAGGTCGAGTATACGTGGAACCCCAACGCGATTGCCGTATTGCCCCCATGACAGGCGGCCCACCGACCTGCCGCCATCGCGCAATTCGCTGCTGTCATGATCGGAATCGAAGGATAGGGCCACCGCGCATTTCGCGCCGTTCGGCCATGCCTTGGGTCTTAGCGTTCGCCCGGCGCGTACATTGTTGACGGCCTTGCGCCACCGCTCTTCGGGCCACTGCCACGGCTCCATCCGATCTTCCGCTTCCGTCATGATGATTACTCCCGGCGTTGAGAACCTCAGGCGACGGTGGATTTGGGTTCCGACGCGAACTGAGCTAGTTTTCTGATCAATGTGCCCGAATCGACCGTGATTCCAAGCGACGAGCGGATCAGCTTCAAAGCGGCATCGTGGTAATCCGGCCCGTTCATGCTGGCGCAGACGTCTTCGATCAGGAACACACGGAAATCCCGGTTGAACGCGTCAAAGCAGGTGCACAGCACGCAATTATTGGTGTTTACGCCACATACGAAGACCGTATCCGTGCCCAGGTTCTTGAGCAGCAATTCGAGGTCCGTGTTGTGGAACGGGCTGTATCGATGCTTGAACACCGTCATTTCGTCGGCTTTCGGAGCGAGCTCCGGGACGATTTCCGTTACCGCCGATCCTTCGACCGCGATGCTCTTGCGCTTTTTCTGCAAGCCGGGGATAGGCTTGTTGTGCTGATCCAGCCAGAAGGGATTGCGATTGTCGATGATCTCGCCGGTTTCGGGATTCCACCGATGATGGGTCCGTATGAAGATGACGGGCAGGCCTGCTGCGCGCCAGGCCTCCCGTACCCGAGCGCCCCGCTCGATGATTTCCAGCGCCGCGCCGCGTTCCACCAGGAGATGACCGACCTCATGGTCCAGATGCGAGCGGTTCATGTCCACGAAAATAAGGGCGCTCGAGGGGGGGATGGTGATGAGTTCGGTCATTTGGGACCCTCGTCATAGGATATACGGTGGAGTTCACGATTGAGTTCGGTGACGCAATTGGTGAAGGCGTCGTCGAAACGTATTTCGTTCTCACGCGGACGGGGAAGATCGACATCGGTGATCGTCACGATGCGGCCCGGTCGCGGGGTCATCAAAATGATCCTGTCGGACAGAAAAACCGCTTCCGCGAGATTGTGCGTGACGAACAGGACTGTCTTGCGATAGCGGCTCCAGACGCGGGTCAGTTCGTGGCCCATGCGGTCGCGCGTGATTTCGTCGAGAGCCGCGAAAGGTTCGTCCATCAGGAGGATATCGGGATCGAGCGCCAAGGCCCGCGCCAGGGCGGCACGCTGCTGCATGCCGCCAGACAATTGATGCGGATAGGCGGCGGCAAAACCGCCTAGACCTACCGTCTCGATCAATTCGTCGATTTCGGGCGCGTTCGAAAAATCCCTGCCGCTATTCTTCGACTGAACCAGTTCTCGCAGAAGCGCGATATTCTGCCTGATGGTCAGCCATGGCATCAGATTGGCCTGCTGGAACACAATGCCGATGCGCCCCTTGGCCGATAGCGTATCGACCCGCGCGCCCCCGACCGTGACCGTTCCCGTTGTCGGCGTCAGAAGGTCCGCTATCACGTTGAGCATGGTGCTCTTCCCGCACCCGCTGGGTCCCACAACGGAGACGAAGGAACCTTCCTCTATGGCCAGGTTTACCTTGTCGAGAGCGTGCACAACGCCCTGCTCGCCCCGATAGGAGAGGCTGGCGTCGGTGATCGTGATATAGCCGGCGGAGGGCGAGGCCAGGTGGGGCCGCTTCCATTTGCTGGAAACGGCCGCCTGCGTGGTTCCGGCGGAGCCGGAAATGTTGCCGATAGGGTTCATCACTCCGCCAGAAGCCAATCGCTAAGTTTTTTTGCCTCCGGCGAGTTCTCGATGAACGCGTTGGTGAAAAGCTCGGACGCCTGAGGAGCCGGAGAAAGCCCGCTTGCCTTCGCCAGCGTATCGATCGATGCCTGCCAACCGGCTTCGGACATCATCCCAAAGCCATCCTTGTAGGCTGGCGTACGGTAGAAATCGTAGATCAGATGGAGCTTTTTCAGTTCCACGTCGTAGTTTCTGTCCGGGGCGGCATCGATGACATACCGCATCGCTTGTTCCATGTTCTGTCCGGCCCACAGATAGCCCTTGAATGTCGCGCGCAGGAACTTGTTCACCACTTCCGGACGGGACTTGACCGTATCTTCGCTGGCGATGAGCAAAGTGCCGTAGAGGTTCACGCCATAGTCCTTGATGAGCATGGTCGTGGTTTCGATGCCTTGCGCGGCGAGTGTCACCGGCTGACCGTAGAAATATCCGAACGCCGCACGAGCTTCGCCGCTGGCCACGAGCTGTTGCTCGGCACCGAAGCGAACGCTCAGTATCTCGATATCGTCGAGGGTGATCTGCCCCGACGCCAGAACCGGTTCAATGAGGCCCGGCTCGTCACCCTGAATGAAGGCGACCTTCTTGCCCTTCAAATCCGCGGGACCGGTAACGTTCAGGTCCTTGCGCGAGATCAGCGCGTAGGCCGTGTCGGGCTGATCGAGCGCGATGGCCATAAGCGGAATGCCCTTTGCGCGTGCCTTGATGAAGGCGTCGGCATTGGTAACGCCAAAATCATCCTGCCCCGAACCTACAAGCACCTCCGTCTGTTGCCCGGATGAACGCGACAGGATTTCTACTTGCAGACCCTCTTCTTCATAATAGCCCTGTTTCAGGGCTGCGAAGTACTGGGCATGCATCGCCCAGGGCGAAAAGTTAAGGCGCAACTTGATGTTCTCTGCTGCGGCTGCGCCCGGTATCGCCAGAATCCCTGCGGCGATCACGAGACAGCAGAGGGTCGAGGATGCGAACCTGAACAATGATCGTGGCATGTCGTATTCCCCTTTTTGAGTTATTCTCATTTCGTTGATGCGGTCGCATCGCGCTCCTGGCGCACGCGCCAGGAAAAGCGTCTCTCCAGAGCCGAAATCGCCGAGAAGAAGATCATGCCGATCGCCGCGAGGACGATGATCGCGGTAAACGAGCGGGCGGTATTGAAGTTGAAACTTCCCGAAAGGATCAGGTAGCCGACACCACGGCTCGCAGCGAGCCATTCAGCCACGATCGCTCCCAGCACGCTCAATGTGGTGGCGATGCGCAATCCGGCGAAGACATACGGCAATGCATAGGGGAGTTGCAGCCTGAAGAACGTTTGCCGGCGCGTGGTCTTGATCGAGCGAAACACGTTTATCAGACCGCGATCCACATTTTTGAACCCGGTTACCGCATTGATGACGATGGGAAAGAACGTGACCGAGACGATGACGAGAAGTTGCGAAACCAACCCGGTTCCGATCCACAGGAGGATGAGCGGCGCGATGGCTATCTTCGGAACGCTCTCAAGAGCGACAAAGATGGGCATGAGAATTCGCTCGATGACCGGCACCTGAATCATCGCCATTGCGACCGCGAGGGCAAAGATACTCGCAACGGCGTAGCCGCTGGCGATACCCCACACCGTATAGGCCGTGTGCTCGGCGACGAGCGCCCGCTCGTTCCAGGCATTGGCGGCGATGGCGGAGGGCGCCGGCAGGATAAAACCTCGCACCCCCGTCAGGCCGACGGCCATCTCCCAGATGATGACCGCCACAATGACCACGACGAGCGAGATGGCGGGACCATCCACGACGCGTCTCAGGAAAGTAGGCATCTCGCTGGACATGAAGCTGGGAAACCTTCTTTTCGATGCCGAAACGGCCATCCGGGGGATTTATTCCTCGGCAAGTTCCCGCGGCAGCCATGCCGCCGATGCCGCAAGGACGCCGGGCGCGGCCACGGACATGCCAAAGGGACTGTCCGTTCCAAGCAAAATTCGATCCGCCCCCACCACATCGATAAGGTGCCGCAATTGCTGCCGCTCGAAAACGACGGTGTCGTAGTAGAAGCGGCGCATCGTTTCAGTCGGCTCCGGCCCCTTGGATGACAATTCCCATGCCCGGCGCATTCGTCCTGCCAGATAGGGCAGACAGCCGCCCCCATGCGCGAGAAGTATTTGCAGATTCGGATGACGCGTCAGAACGCCCGATGCGATGAGCCGCGAGGCGGCGATTGTCGTCTCGACCGGATTACCGACGGGGTTGGCCAGCCCATACTCAGACAGCATATCGCTGCAGCGGACCTTCCATGGATGCAGGAGGACGAAATCGAATGCCTCGGCCATCGCGGACCAGACATGGTCGGGAACGATGTGGTCCAGCGCCTGCCCCATCACATGGGAGCCGATAGCGGCGCTGCGCACACCGGCGCGCCGGAGGCGTTCGATCTCGGCAATGGTCGATTCCGGATCGCCCAAAGGCAATACGCATGTCGGCAGAAACGCGGGAGCGGATGCCGTTTCCATTATCCAGTCGTTGAGCCGCGCAACCGCTGTCGCTTGTTCATCGGGTGCAAGCTCGTAGCCATACAGGATTGGAGGAACCGACAGGTAGCGGAGCCTGATACCCGCAGCTTTCATTTCCGCCAGGTTGGCGTCCCTATCCGTCAGCGCTGCCGGCCAGCTTCGGGGAAAGGGCATGAAGCCTTGAGAGCAAGCGGCCTCAAGTTCCGGCGTCGGGGCCATATGACCGTGATAATCTATCATTCCGTCCCTTGATCCCGACATGCCGCACGCAGGCCTGCCGCCGTTCGTTGACTTCACATATAATATATAATAAATCAACAGGCAATTCCGCAGGAGGGTACGCGCATGGCCTCTTCCAAAAGGCTGACGGTTGAATTCAACGGACAGCAGCTCAAGTTGATCCAGATCCTGCAATCCGCCTCCTATCCCGAAATCGACGTTTCGGAGGTCGTGCGGCTGGGCTTCAACGAATGGGCGAAGCTGAAGCGCGCGGGGCTGGCGTGAACGCAACAGGAGGCAGCAGGAAGCGGCAGATGGCACGGCGCGAAATTGTAGATGAGTTCGTTATGGAGCCCGCTACGGGAAAAGCCGTCCCGGTCATGCGGGGGCACGTTTTACGCATCGAACAGGTGGGCGCCGGGCAGTGCCTCGATTTCAACGCCTATAATCTGCACGATTATAAGGAACAGTTCCACACGGGCCGGACCCGGTACATGCAGGGTATGAACCCCACAAAGGGCGACCATCTATGGTCCGCGCCGCCCCGAGATCGTCCGATGATGACGATCATTGCCGATACGGTGGGAACCAACGACATCATGTTCCCGCGTTGCAGCGGTCTGCTGTTCGAGTACAGCTACGGCTATTGCGGACACCCGGCACACAGCAATTGCCACGACATATTTTCCGAAGCCATCCGCGAGTGGGAACTTACGCCCGATGACGTGCACGATTCGTTCAACGGCTTCATGCACACCCGTATAAAGGACGGGCGAATGCATATCGACCGGATGATCGCGCGCAGGGGCGACTATATCGATTTGCTTGCGCAGATCGATGTTCTGGCCGTTCCGATTTGCTGCGGAGCCGACATTGGCGCAACCAACAATTATGAATTGAAGGGGCTGAAGGTAACGATATTCGAAGGCACTGCCGAAGATCACGGCCTGTTGCAGGAAGCTTCATATACCCATCAGCGCAAGCCCGAGGAATTCAAGCTTTCCAAGATCAAGGCCACCCGGGAACTCCGTCGCGACCTTGCCTTCAAGCCGGAATGGCCGTGGCGCGACCCTGTCGACCAACGCAATGGTATCGAGATCGAGTTCAGCGAGCAGGAGCAAGCCGTACTGGCCGAACTGCGGCAAGACCCGGAGTTTCGCGATTTCACGGATGCGGAAATTGTCCGGTACTGCTTCTTCCGCTGGTATAGCACCAAGCACAGACGCACGCCTGCCAAGGTCATATGAGGCCAAGGCGCCCGGGCGCGACACGCGCGAGATAATTTCCCGCAGAAGCGGAATGGCCTATCGCACCCAAATGCATCACCACCGACAGGCGGCGATCCTATGGCGCCGCCAGGTGTCAGATCATGCCGTATGTCGAGCATCGATCACATACCGGATCCGATCCCTCCACCAAACCGCCATCACCGAATGGAAAACCGCCGCGCATCTGATCGCATGAAATCCAGCTTGAGGATTCCGCGCGCCCGCATCCCAAACAACGCGACAGCGCCGGAGGGATGCCATCAGTCGCGACAAGTCGAGCCTTCTTCGTCGAGGATGAGCTTCAATTGTGCGAGGTGCGCGGCTGCCTGCGTACATAACGCCCCGAACCGACATGGGTGTCGTCCAGCAAACCATCACGCAGCACTAGGGCACCACGCACCATGGTATGGACAATTCGGCCTTGGAAATCCCAACCTTCATAGATCGAATAACCGGAGCCGGACTTGATGTCCGAGCGCTCGAGCCTCCAGCGGCTTGCCATGTCGATCAGGGCGAAGTCAGCGTCCAGCCCCAGGCGTATCGCTCCCTTGACGTGATCAAGACCCATCGCGCGCGCCGGATTCCCGGCCGTCAGCTCGGTGATTCGCGCTAGGCTCAGGCCGCGCTTGTGATGGCCCTCGCTGATCAACACCGGCAGCATCGTCTCCATTCCCGGGCAACCGGGGGAAGCGGCCCAGATGCCACCCTCCTTGGCGGAAAGATCACGGTGAATATGGTCGGTTGCCACCGTGTCTATGTCGCCTGTGAGAAGCCCGGTCCACAATGCCTCGCAATTGGCACGTTCGCGTATTGGTGGATTGACCTTAGCGATGTCGCCACCAGCCCAATTCAGATCATGGGTCAGGTAGTGGGGACAGGTCTCGATATAGATGGTTGCCCCGTCGCGGCGATGTCTGAGAGCAGACCGGACGGCGTCAGCGGACGAGGTATGGACGACGTGGAGCGGCGTGCCAGTGTGATGCGCGATCAAAGCCGCTCGCTGCACGGCTTCCGCCTCCACCAGAGGAGGACGGGAGCCGTTCCAACTCGCCAGCCCGCCCCGACCGTCCGGGTCCAAAGCCTTGATGCGATCGCGCAGCACCCAGGCGATCTCCATGTTCTCCGGATGCGGGCAGACCATTCCGCCGTGGCGCGCCGCTGCCTCGCAAAGGCGATAGAGCATACCGTCATCGATGTCCGGCAGGCCGATGCGGGCGCCTTCCCCGCCACGTGTGTTCATAAAGAACTTGAAGCTCGTCACACCGAGTTGCTCGACATATTCGCCGATCGAATCGAGGTGTTTTTCCGTGGAGATGACGAGGTGGTAGCCGAAATCGACGCGTGACCCGGCCGCGGTCACCGTTGTCACCTCGTCGAATACCTCCTCATAGGGTTGCGTCGAAAGCAGGTAAGGAACAAAGCAGGTAATACCGCCGGCTGCGGCTGCACCGCTCTCCACCGCGGCATCTTCCGGCACCCGCGGGCGTGATACATCCTGGCCGTGACCGAGATGGATATGGGCATCGATGGCGCCGGGAAGGATTGTCAGTCCGTGCGCCGAAAGCTCCTCCGCCGCGTCACAGGCCTCACCAGCGCCCAGGATCGCCGAGATGCGCCCGTCGCGCACGGCAATGTCACATGCGACTACGCCCTGCCCAGGCAGCACGGCCTCGCCTCCTCGAATTACCAGATCGTGTCGTTGGGTCATTGCGTTGCTCCAGAATCGGTCGCCGATACGCGGATGGCTGCGATCGGTTCATTGATATTTTTCACCTCAGGCAGCGGCTTGACCGCGACCTCGATACGCCCTTGGCCTCAGATGAGGCAGAGGCACCGCGTTGAACGGAATTTGCACGGGGCCTTCGGCTTTGGCGCCCTATGCTCAATCGATCTTCTTCAGTTGCCCTCGAAGTTCCGCCACGCTCACGACGTCGGCATATTTTGCAGCCATGTCGAAGAGATTGACCGCGTGCGAGATCTGGCTCCGATCGTAGACGGCTTCATGCGGGACAACCGCGCGGAAATTGTATGAAAAGGCGTCAATCACCGTGGCACGGATGCAGCCGCTCGTGGTGACACCGGTAACGACCAGTGTATCCACGCCAGCCTCGATCAGATAGCTGGCGAGCGGCGTTCCAAAGAACGCACTCGGATGTTTCTTCGGAAGCAGGATGTCGCCTTCAACCGGCGCCACCTTCTCGACGAAATCATAGCCGCGCCGCTGGATTCCCATGACGGAGGGGACCCTGTCGCTGATGCGCCCCTTGTCGAAGCTCTCCTTTGGCGAAACGAACGGGTAGATCACCGGCCAACCACGCGCACGGAAATCCTTCAAGATGCTGGCAATATGTTCAACAGCTGCCCAGCCGATCTCCCCACACGAGGTGGGATACTCCTTGATCGCCTCATGGATTGGCCGGGGAGAGGTGCCGATCGATCGGTTCTGGACGTCGATGATGAGCAGAGCCGGCTTGCGGCCGAAGCCCGCGCGACGGCCGAAGCCCGCAGCCTCATAAATCTTCTGTTCGTCTGACGGAACAATGCCGTCCCAAGGATTTGTCAAGGCTCAATCTCCATGGCAAGTTTTCGGTCCAAGAGTGCCGTTCATCCGATTATGAAGGGCGCTAAACTGCTGCGGGCTCGATTTCCGAGGTCAATCCACGCCCAATCCCGCATTGCCCCGCATCCGCAGGTTCCTGCCCTTTCCGAGATCGGCTATGCAGCCGACGAGGAGCAGGCTACAGCCGATCGCAAAAGCGAACCTGGACGGGTAGATCGGAAATGGGATCAATCCGACCGAGTATTCTCCAATCCGCCAGCTTCTGAGCGCCATGATCCATGCTCGCCACGACATCATGGAAAACAGCACAACGATCAGTAGAAGCGAAAAATAGTCGGCGATGCGCTGCGTGGTGAAGCCGAAGCGCTCGTAGAGCGCATCGACGGCGATATAGGCCCGTTCCTGATGGAGATAGCCCAGCGCCAGGAAGACGACCATCACCATCAATGTCTCGGTCAGTTCATAGGCTCCGGTAATTGGCCGCCCCAGAAAGAGCGTCGTGATGACATCCAGCGCGCCAATCAGCGCAATCGACAGGATGGCGAGCGCGCAAATCGCGAGCGCAGTTGTGTTCAGGGCTTTCAGCAGGGTGTTGAAGTGTCTCATGTGTTCACTGCACCTGATTGGGAAGCCAAAGGATCAGCTCTGGTAGCAATATGAAAAGTGCCAGAAGCAGAATGTTCAGGACAACGAAGGGGATGATACCGATAGCGATGTCCATCGCCGAAAGTTGGCCGTTGGAGGCCGACATGGTTACAAACAAATTCAGGCCGATCGGAGGAGTGATGGCACCGAGTGTTGATTTCCGCTGAGAGCTGACCCGGGATTTTCGCCGAGAAGTGACCCGCCTTCATGTATGGTTTGGGTCTTAGGCCTTGGTCAAGGTGGGTGCTTTCTCCTTCTTTGCGTCAGTGGTCTGGGCT